>VOFK01000211.1_pt1 | contig 400000 bp, 400 predicted proteins | sample 5384121 | NCBI WGS metagenome assembly VOFK01 (sample SAMN12384730, study PRJNA508395) | human gut metagenome | isolation source: healthy gut J | host: Homo sapiens | reverse complement strand
CCTGGTCAATGACGACAAGTATGACTCCCAGAATCAGGAGTTTCTTACCCTTGGAAACCTTCACTAGTTCTGTCCTTTTTTAGCAAGCATCTCCTTGGCTTCTACAGTAAGCGTGGCATGAGGCACCAAACGCAGCCTCTCCTTCGGAATAAGCTTTCCTGTCTCACGGCATATTCCATAAGTCTTGTTCTCGATGCGCACAAGTGCGGCCTCGAGGTTCTGGATGAACTTGTACTGCCTCTGCGCGAGCTGGCTGGCCTCCCTTGGAAAGCTGGTAGGCGCCATCGTCCTCGACCGTCTTGAACGACGGTGTGGTGTCCTCGATGTCGTTGCTGCCGTTGTGCATAATCACCCTTCGCAGGGTGTTATACTCTTTCCGGGCCTTGTCAAGCATATCATTGATGATAGTGCGGAACTCTTCAAGTTCCTCATCACTGTAACGCACCTTCGTCGTCTCGGCGGAAACCGCGTTGTCTTTGATTAACTCTGACATAGTGTAAATTGTATTTAGGTCTAAAATTATCTTGACAGCAATATCTTAAGCGCACCTTCATCCCACTCAACGTCAGTTGCCGTTTCAGGAGCTGGTTCATCAAACATAAGCATAAGTGAAACAGATAAAGTCTGAGCAGCAATGTAGCTTCTGAATCCTTCCAAAGCAGCAGCTATTCCTCCATGAGCCACAGCGTCAGGATAAAGGACTACATTAATCTTGTCCGTCACCTCGAATCCGCTGTCCTTCCTGAGGTTCTGGATCCTGTTGATAAGCTCGCGGGCCACGCCTTCCCTCTTCAACTCTTCCGAGATCTGAATATCAAGGGCGATGGTCAGCTGACCTTCAGTGGCGACGAGCCAGCCTGGCATGTCCTCGGACGAGATCTCATAGTCGCCAGGCCTAAGCTCAACGACTCCCGAAGGAAGTTCCACTGAATATGCCAACCCGGCAGCCTCAGCATTCTGAATGGCCGAGATTGTCGCCTGATCGAATCCGCCGAAAGCTCCGGCGATCTCTTTCATCTGCTTGCCGTAAACCTTTCCGAGGGTCTTGAAGTTAGGCTTGATCTTCTTGGTGATGATGCCGGTGGTGTCGGAAATAAACTCGGCCTCCTTCACATTCACCTCATTGAGGATGATGGACTTGACCTGTTCAAGCTGCTCCCTGACCTTTGCGGAGATCACAGGGATGATGAGCTTCTGGAGCGGCTGACGGACCTTGATGGAGACCTTGCGGCGAAGCGCGAGCACCATCGATGTGGCCTTCTGAGCCAGATTCATCCTCTCCTCCAGATCTGTGTCGATGACTGCCTCGTCGCAAGCCGGCATATTCACATAATGAACCGACTCAGAGCCGTCCGGAACGAGGTCCAGATAGAGACGGTCCATATAGAACGGAGCGATCGGAGCGCCGAGCACAGCGACATCCACCAGCACCTCGTAAAGGGTCTGGTAGGCGGCGAGCTTGTCCTCGTCCATCTTTCCACCCCAGAAACGTTTCCTGTTCAGACGCACATACCAGTTGCTAAGGTCATCGCACACGAAGTCCTGGATCAGACGCCCTGCGGTTGTGATGTCATAATCCTCATAAGCCGCCACAACCTTCTTCTTCAAGGTATTGAGCAGCGAGATGATCCAACGGTCGATCTCCGGCCTCTTTGAATATTCCACCTTCGCGGCCTTAGGGTCGAAGCCGTCCACATTGGCATAGAGGGCGAAGAATGAATATGTGTTGTAAAGCGTTCCGAAGAATTTCCTGCGGACCTCGTCCACACCGGCCTCGTCAAACTTCAGGTTGTCCCAAGGCTGGGCGTTGGTCAGCATATACCACCTGAGGGCATCTGCGCCGTACTTGTCCAGTTCCTCGAACGGATCCACGGCGTTGCCGAGGCGCTTGCTCATCTTGTTGCCGTTCTTGTCCAGAACCAAACCGTTGGAGATCACGGTCTTGTAGGCAGGAGTCCCGCTGATCATGGTGTGGATGGCATGAAGCGTGTAAAACCAGCCTCTGGTCTGGTCAACGCCCTCGGCGATGAAGTCTGCCGTGCAGCCAAACTTCGGAGAATCCAGTCCACGGAGACCTTCCTGAGCGTAAGGCATTGCGCCGGAGTCGAACCAAACATCGATAAGGTCTGTCTCACGGGTCATCTTCTTTCCGGAAGGACTGACAAGGAATATGTTATCGACATAAGGCCTGTGGAGATCAATCCTGTCGTAGTTCTCCTTGCTCATGTCCTCAGGATCAAAACCATTGTCCTTAAACGGATTGCTTGTCATGAATCCGGCTTCCACAGCCTTGTCGATCTCGGTGTAGAGCTGTGCGATCGTGCCGATGCAGATCTCCTCCTTTCCGTCCTCGGTGCGCCAGATCGGAAGCGGTGTGCCCCAGAAACGGCTGCGGCTGAGGTTCCAGTCCTGGATATTCTCAAGCCACTGGCCGAAACGTCCCGTACCGGTGGACTCCGGCTTCCAGGTGATCGTCTTGTTCAGAGCGACCATCTCGTCCTTGACAGCCGTGGTTTTGATGAACCAGGCGTCGAGAGGATAATAGAGGACAGGTTTGTCGGTTCTCCAGCTGTGAGGATAGCTGTGGGTCTGCTTCTGGATCCTGAACGCCCTGCCGTCCATCTTCATCATCATGCAAAGGTCGATGTCGAGGGTCGGAGCGTCAGCCGGAAGAGAGTCATCAAAAAAGCATTCTTCACATAGCGGCCGGAATATTCCTTATAAGAAGGGTCCACGTGTGTGCGGACATATTCAGGATCAAGGTCTTCGATCGGGTAGAAGCGTCCGTCGTGGTCCACCTGGGCCTGCCGTTTGCCGTCCTTGTCAAGAACCATCATTCCCGGCACACCGTAGTTGGCGGCGACTTTCTTGTCATCCGCACCGAAGGTAGGAGCGATGTGAACGACTCCGGTACCGTCCTCGGTCGTGACATAGTCTCCGGAGATCACCCTGAACGGCTCCCCTTCCTCGATCGGCCGGAACCAAGGAATCAGCTGCTTGTAGCGGATTCCGACAAGGTCAATGCCCTTGAACGAACCGTCAAGCACCTTGTAAGGAACGAGTTTGTCGCCTGGCTTGTAGTTCTCAAGCGGAATGTCGGCGGCCTTAGGATTGAACCAGGCGCCCACCAAATCCTTGGCCAGCACGTAAATGGCCTCCTTTCCCGTGTATGGGTTGAAAGAAAGGACACGGACATATTCATACTTCGGTCCCACGCAGAGCGCCGTGTTTGAAGGAAGGGTCCACGGGGTTGTCGTCCATGCGAGGAAATATACCGGGAAGGCCTCCGTCCCGAAGAGCGGCTGCGACTTTCCGTCCTTGATGACCTCGAACTGCACCGTGGCCGTCGTGTCGGTCACGTCCTTGTAGCAGCCCGGCTGGTTCAGCTCGTGTGAGCTGAGGCCTGTGCCGTCGGAAGGCGAATATGGCTGGATGGAGTACCCTTTGTAGAGCAGCCCCTTGTCGTAAATCTTCTTCAAAAGGTACCACAAGGTCTCGATGTAGCGGTTGTCATAGGTGATGTACGGATCGTTCATATCGACCCAGTAGCCGACACGCTCGGTCATATTCACCCATTCCGCCGTGTACTTCATCACCTCGCTGCGGCAGGTCTTGTTGTATTCCTCAACGGAAATCTTCGTTCCGATGTCATCCTTGTGTATTCCAAGCTTCTTCTCCACGCCGATCTCCACAGGGAGTCCGTGGGTGTCCCATCCGGCGCGGCGGTTCACCTTGTACCCGGACTGGGTCTTGAAGCGGCAGATGGCGTCCTTGATGGAGCGAGCCATTACGTGGTGGATTCCCGGCTTGCCGTTGGCGGAAGGCGGGCCCTCGAAGAATATGAACTCAGGTGCCCCTTCCCTGACCTCAAGGGATTTCTCGAACGCGTGATTCTTTTTCCATCTGTCGAGAACCTCATTCCCGACAGAAACCAGATCAAGGCCTTTGTACTCTTTGAATGTCATAATTTTCTTTCTATTTTTGCATCGGAAAAACCATCGGTTCGCTTCCTATGCAATTAAGTTTGCAAAGATAGTGATTTCCGCGTTTTTTATCAAATAGGTGATTAATGAATATAATAGACATCATAATTCTTCTGTGCTGTGTTCCAGCCATATTCCGTGGCCTGTCCAAGGGATTCATCGCCCAGATGGCCGCCCTGGTGGCTCTGGTGCTGGGGGCATGGATGTCATTCCATTTCTCCAATGTGGTGGTCGAATGGCTCAAACCGGTGATGGATGTCTCCCCTGCCGTGCTTCAGGCGATCGCCTTCACGATCATCCTGCTGGGAGTTTTCTTCGCCCTCACCTTAGCCGGAAAAATGCTGGAGGGCATTGTGAAGATCGTGATGCTCGGGTGGCTGAACAAACTTCTCGGAGTGGTTTTCGCCCTGTTGAAAGTGGTTCTTGCCATAGGGCTTTTCATCCTCCTTTTCGACTCCGTCACCACGGCGCTGGAGATCGACTGTTCGAAGACGATCAGCGAGTCGCTTTTCTACACACCGATCAAGGATTTCGCCGATGTCTTTTTTCCTTATATGAAAGAATTGATATTCAATAAATAATGAGCAGAATCATTCTAATAGAGACTTCCACTTCCCTTTGCTCCACCGCCCTTGTGGAGGACGGGAAGGTCGTCTGTGAAAGGATCAGCGACGAGCCAAGGGCGCACGCCTCAAAGACAGCGCTGTTCGTCAGCGAGATGCTTTCCGAAAAAGGTCTGAAAGTGTCCGACTGTGACGCTGTGGCCGTCAGCAAGGGACCGGGTTCCTACACCGGGCTGCGCGTCGGGGTCTCAACAGCCAAAGGCCTCTGCTTCGGGGCCGGCATCCCGATGATCTCCGTCGGCACTCTCGACACACTCGTCTGGCAGGCTTTGGACGGGAATATGCTCCCGGAGGGCTGCCGCTACATCATCCCGATGATCGACGCCCGCAGGATGGAGGTTTACACGGGAATATTCACGCCTGACGGGAAACAAATCTCTCCGACCGTGGCTCAGATAATCGATGCGGATTCATTCAAGGATCAGCTCGCCGAAGGCCCGGTGCTGTTCATCGGTGATGGTGCCGACAAATGCAAGGACACCCTGACCAGCCCGAACGCCCGCTTCATCCAATGCTGCCCGAAAGCCGCCTCGATGATGCATCCGGCCATTGATGCATTGGAGGCCAAGAGGTTCGAGGATGTGGCCTATTTCGAGCCGTTCTACCTCAAGGAGTTCATCACGACGGTGAGCAAGAAGAAAATAATTTAATTCAGGAATATATTATGAAAATTGGTGTTGCCAGCGACCACGCTGGATTCGAGTACAAGGGAAAGATCTCGGCTCTGCTCAGGAAGAAGGGCTACGAGGTCATCGATTATGGAACACATTCAGCGGAGAGCTGCGACTACTCCGACTTCGCTCATCCGCTCGGCACCGCCATAGACAATGGCGAGGTAGATCTCGGAGTGGCTTTCTGCGGTTCAGGCAATGGCATGGCGATCACTCTGAACAAGCATCAGAAAGTGCGCGCCGCCCTTTGCTGGGGCACTGAGATCGCGCGACTTGCGAAGGCTCACAACAAGGCTAACGTGATTGTGATGCCGGCCCGGTTCATCTCTTACCAGATGGTCACGTCAATCGTCAACAAGTGGTTGGAGACCGAGTTCGAGGGAGGCAGACACGAGCGCCGCATCGAGAAGATTCCTATTTGCCAATAAGGAATGCCGCAGGACAAACCATTGGAAATAAAAGCGTTGATAGCGGACAAACAGTTCCTTTCGGGCAACTCCAGACTCTCTGAGAGCATTGAGGATTACCCGGAAGGAATCATCATTCCCATCGACAAGCCCTACAGATGGACTTCCGCCGATGTCATCCGCAAGGTCAAATGGGCGGCGTGCAGACACTTCCACAAGAAGAACCTGAAGGTCGGCCACGCCGGCACCCTCGACCCGCTTGCGACCGGAGTGCTTCTCGTCTGCATCGGCAAGGCCACCAAACTGGCCGAGACCCTTCAAAAGGAGGGCAAGGAATATCTCGCCGGAGTCTCGTTCGGTGCCACCACACCTTCCTACGACCTGGAGAAGGCCATTGATCAGGAATATCCCGTTGAAGGTGTCACGGAAGAATCTGTCAGAGAAGTTCTGCCTCGGTTTCTTGGCGAACAGGAGCAGATCGCTCCCCTCTTCTCAGCCAAGTCCGTTGACGGGGTCAGAGCCTACGAGCTGGCAAGGAAGCAGTACCGCGAGGCTCACAAGGAGAAGACTGACGTGATGACGGATTTCGACCACACTGTGGGCAGAGACTCTTAACAAACAGATCATCAACATCTCCGGAATTGAATTAATCTCCTTCTTCCCGAACGGGAAAGAAAGCGGGCCGGAATTATCGGATGAAGGGCTGAGACCAAATCCACGGATAAACGTTGTGGACACATCCGCCCTGCACCTTCCGTTGGCGATGATCCGGATCAAATGCAGCAAGGGAACCTACATCAGGGCACTGGCCAGAGACCTCGGAGAGGCGCTCGGTTCAGGAGCGCACCTCAACTCATTGGGGCGGACAAAATCAGGTGGGTTCACAATCGGGAACTGCCTATCAGTCAATGAGGTAATTAGCGTTCTTTGAGACCTCTACCACACCTTTCACCTTCCTGAAATACTTTGTGGCCTCCTCAAGGGTCTTCCCTTCAGGAATGCGGATTGTCAGCGCGTTGATGATGCCGTAGTCATAGACGACATCGGCACCGTACTTAACTGCCGCCTTTTGAGCGGTCCCTTTCCGACACCCTCGTCGCATAATAAATGATCAGAGAGTTCGGGGAATATGCCAGACCGGTCTGACGAGGCCGCAGAGGAGGACGCTCCCCTATCGCCGGGATGTCCGGAGAATCAAACGAATCAACCTTGGACAATTGCTTCTCGGTCCTGCTGATGGTACTACAGCCAGTGACCACCGTGATCGCGGCGGCCATGACAAACGATGAATCTTTGAACAGTCTAGTCATTCCACAAAAATCTATCGGCTATCCCTTACAAGATTGAAGCCAGAAGACGCCCATTCGGACATGGATTCTCCATCGGCATAGACCAGATAACCCTCCAATTCATCCAACGATTCTATGAAACGCTTCGCCTCATCCAATCCTATGACCATGCAATATGTGGCGTAGGCATCGGCCAGAGTGGCATCAGGGGCCACAATCGTGGCGCTGAGCAAGGTATGGTTCACGGATATCCCGTCCTCGGATCTATGGTGTGTGAATATTTCCGTCCATCCTTCACATAGAACTTTACGGTAATTACCGGAGGTGACCACACCGCGGCCGCTTCCGTCTCCCCGCCATATTCCCACAAGACCTTTGCCGCCAAGCTCCATATTCCCGTCCTCAGGTCTGTCAACTCCGATTGTCCAAGGCTTGCCGGAAGGGTTCAGGCCCTCACTATAGATCTCTCCGATGTTCACAAGCATATCCCTGACCCCTAACGAGTGAAGATATTCTGCGATCTTGTCACAGGTGTAGCCTTGCGCGATGGCGTTGAAATTCAATTTCGGGCATATTCCTGGAATCAACGGGGACATATTCCCGTCAAATTTATCCATCCCGCAGACAGCCTTGAGACTGTCCACGACTGCGGCAGACGGCAGCGAATCGTTCGTGAAGCCGAATCCCCAGGCATCATAGAGCGGCCCGGAAGCCATATCCAGCGCTCCGCCGGTCTCATCATAGAGCCTTTTCGAGATGGTGAATATCTCCCTGAACATCTCATTGGGAACCACCGGCACGCCGGCGTTGAAGCGGCTCAGCTGCGATCCTTTGTTGTAACCGGACAAGGTGGTGTCAACCAGCGTCAGGATGGAATCCACCGACTTTCTTATCTCGCTTATGCCGGTCTTGACGCCGCTGTGGTTGAATTTCACTGAATATGTCCCTCCTTGGGCATAGCCCGTCAATTCCTGATAATCCGCCTTACGGCCACAGGAAACCACGGCCATAAGCACAACGAAGCACAGAGCTAAGCTTCTGAATATTCCTATAATCACTTTCATTTCTGCAATTATAGGCATTTCGATTCAATTTTGGGACATCATTGGACTAGTTTTTGCTCAATGCATACCGTTTTTGCGTTTTTTATGCGATATTTGTATTTTCAATCGAGAAAGATGAAGATCAGGAACATTATTTTAATAGGATTGTCTGCGGCGATGCTCGCCCTGCCTTCCTGCAAAAAGGATAAAGACAGCACATCCACGAAAGACTACGTCAGCGGAACGCTGACCTTCTCCTCCATCCGTGCCGACCTATGTCCGTAAGGGCGATGCCTTCAGCCTGACCCCAAGCGGAATCACTCATCCAGGCACAGGATTGGCCGAGGATGTAGGTTACTATTGGACTGTATCGTGGGATTCAGCGAAGGACACGACCAAGACAGAAACCGACAAGACTGGTGACGGAACTTTCAAGTTCACCGTTCCGTCCAAGGTCGGTACATTCACGGTTTACTGCGTGGCGTTCGCGGACGGTTACTATACAAAGACGAACACGAACTCGTTCAGCGTGGTTGACGCTGCGCTTGACTCGACTGTGGCCGGGGCATATTCCAGCAAGGATCCGATATTCGTTGACCCAAGGGACGAGGGTACCTACTACACAACCACTTTCAACGGTAAGACGTGGATGAAGAACAACCTCTATTATTCCGGTTCAGGCGTTCCTTACGAAAACAGTGAGGCCATGGATGCGATATTCGGTCGCTTCTATTCTTGGAACGAAGCGGTAGCTGCATGTCCGGAAGGATGGCATCTGCCTTCTGACGCAGAGTTTGTGGAAATGGCTGAGGCGCTTGCCACAAAGGGGACAAAATTCTCAGAGAAAGAGACTTTCAGCGGAGTGGCCGGTGGAATGATGGTTGACGCGAAATTCCTTGGTACGAGGATGTGGGAATATTGGCCACAGGTAAAAATCACCAACAAGGCAGGATTCTCGGCCTTGCCTGTCGGCTATGCCGTTGACTCGGGGAGTTCCGCCAAATTCACAGGAACTGACAACTACGCCGCATTCTGGGTGTCCGATCCGGATTCCGACTTTGGACACTACAGGTACATATTCGTAAAACAGAATGACGTCCAGTTCGGCTCCGGCGACAAGGAATCATTCCGCGCCTCCGTCAGATGCGTAAAGGATTAGTGATGAATCGGATCGCTCAGCGCAGATCCGTGACGACATAGGAAGAGTCAAGAGTCTTTTCGTTGAAACGGAAAGACTCTTTTGATTTTCCCGCCCCTTCGAACTTGAGATTCGTTATCGTGAATTCTGACATCGAGCCATCATTAAGAGTGACTTCGGCTCCAATGAGAATTGTTGTACCGCTCTTGAAAAAGAGTTTCAGTCCGGCGATGTCCATTGAACCTTTCCCTTTATTGGCCGGAGTGAGGACAGACGCGTCCACGACCTTTCCTCCGAACTTTGAACTTCCGAAAGATTCCTCCCTGAAAGCGTTGTCTATCGAGGCTATCATCAAGGCCGGATTTGTGGCATAGCTATCGTACGAATCGTCAACAGACTCAACCAAAGCTTCTTCAGAGATTCTGTCTATCGTCCAACGGGTCTTCCCGTCACACCAGATCTCAAGCCCGTTTCCGTCCACTATGAATGAGGTTCCCTGAACCTTCACACTTCCGTTCCCGGTCATCTTGGCTTTCTTGGTAGGCATCGTGAACGAATAGTCAAACGAAACCAGCGAGGAGGAGACCTTGCTGACAAAAGTGTCCAACGTCTTGCTCTTGGCGAACGAAACTTCCGGCAGCACAAGAAGCGCGGCCATGAGTGTGATGAGTATTCTTGTGATTGTCTTCATGATTTTTCCTGCGTATGCACAAGTCATGCCTTTCGGTGGATTACTGATTCTTGTAGGCGGCTATGATCTGATCCAGCTCATCAAGACTCGAGACAAGAACCTGACGTGGCTTGGAGCCTTCCTGAGGGCCTACAATCCCGGCGGCCTCCAACTGATCCATGACACGGCCGGCCTTGGCGTATCCCATCCCGAGACGTCTCTGAAGGTCGGAAGTGGAGCCTCTCTGGCTCATAACAACCAACTTGGCGGCCTCCTCAAAACGTTCGTCAAGTTTTGTCATGTCAACCATGCCACCAGATCCTTCTTCCGTGTCGTCATCGACAGGAGGCAGGTAAAACGGAGTGTTGAAGCTCTTATTGTGGCCTTCCTGCGAACCGATGTATTCATTGAGCCTTTGTTGATCTCCTCGCTGTCAATGTAGGCGCACTTTGGACGCGTTCCATCTCGACTCCGGCATAATAGAGCATATCTCCCTTTCCAATCAGTTTCTCGGCTCCCGGAGAGTCAAGGATGGTAGAAGAGTCTGTTCTGGACACAACCCTGAAAGCGATTCTGGTCGGGAAGTTCGTCTTGATGAGTCCCGTGATTACATCCACGGACGGCCTCTGTGTGGCAAGCACGACGTGCAGACCGGCGGCACGCCCCTTCTGGGCAAGCCTGATGATGGACGTGGTGATGCTGCGGGCCACAACCTTTGCGTCACCGCTGCCACCGACCGACATCGTAAGGTCGGCATATTCATCGATGATTGTGACGATGTACGGCAGAAAACGGTGTCCCTCGTCCGGACGGAGCTTCCGGTTGCGGTACTTCTCGTTGTAAGTCTTTATGTTAGGCACAGAGGCCTTGCTCAAAAGCTCATACCTCTGATCCATCTCGATGCACAGCGAGCGGAGTATCTTGTCAGCCTTGTCGGCCTTCTTCACTATGGTGGCGTTGTCCCTCTCCTCCCGCTCGTCATTGCAAGGAAGGACAGCCAGATAATGCTTCAGAAGATGGGCGTAGGCCGAGAACTCGACCATCTTAGGGTCGATGAACACCAGTTTCAGTTCGGACGGATGCTTCGCGTACAGCAACGATGTCACTATGACGTTGAGTCCCACAGACTTACCCCCCTTTTGGTCGCTCCAGCCACCAAAAGGTGCGGGGCATCCGCCAGATCAAAGACCTTGACTTTCTGCTGGATGGTGTAACCGATGGCGACCGGAAGCTCGGCCTTGCTGGAACGGAAGGTCTCGTCGTTGAGCACGGCGCGCATCGGGACGATCGAAGGGTGGTCGTTGGCGACCTCAATGCCGACAGAGTCCGTCAGAGTCACGACACGGACTCCCCTGGCATGAAGATGCATGCCGAGATCCTCCTGAATCCTCTTGAATTCAGCGATCTTGACACCCGGCGCAGGATAGACTTTATAGAGCGTGACGGTCGGGCCGACAATGGCTTTCACATCGTTGATCTGAATCTTGTAATTCTCAAGTGCGTTGCGGATCCTGTTGTTGTTTCTGACAAGTTCCTCGTCGGAGACTTCATTCCTATTTGATGAATATGAGTCCAGCAATTCCAGCGAAGGAAACTGGTAATCAGGCAGTTCGTCACGGACATTGATTCTCGGGAGTTCCTTCTTGATTTCAGTGGACAATTTGCTGCCTTTGACCACTTCCATGGATTTTTCAGGAGGCTCAGCCACCGATTTTGGTGTTTCCCTTTCCGCTCCCTGAGCTTGTCGAAGAGTCGAATCCTGAGCACGCAAAGCCGAGGCCTCCGCCACGCCGGTTGTGCCTGTTACCGATGAACCCGTCCCCAACCGCCGGCTCGGTGGCTTCGACGGTTGGTGAGCCCCCAAGAACCACAAAGGCTCAGCCACCGGTTTCTTTCCCAGAGACATCAGCCAATCCGAGAACTTTCTGGAAGCCAGAACAAGCCAGACAATCACCCAGAAAAGCCAGCATGAAACCTGTAAGAATATTCCCGAAAACCACCGAGGCCCACTTCACGACAGACTCTCCGCACTCTCCTCCGAGTCCTCCGCCGAAAGCGTTGCCAAGTCCCGACAAATCTGAGACAAATGCCAGAATGAAAGACGATAGCATCGCCCCCGTGACAGTCAGAAGTGTTGTCTTGACCATCGAATAACGCCACCTATGCAGCAGCAAACGGACGGAAACGGCGAAAAGGATCACCACAAAAGCCAGGCTGCCAAGTCCGAACCATCTACGGACAAGCAGGTCGGCCCACCGGTATCCCATCTTTCCGGCCACGTTGCTCGCCTCGACCGAAATGTCACCGACTGCGGAAGACAATGAACTCTGATCCGCTTTCCAGGTGAAGAAATAGGAAACGGTCGCCAGCAATGTGAACACTGCCAGCAACGCGACAAGGATTCCGGTCATCTTCGTCAGCCGTACCTTGTCCCCATCATCCATATTCCTCCAGAACCCGAGCATTATTTTCTGTTCTTACGATTGCCTTTCTTGTTGTTCCTGCGGTTCTGTCCCATGCCCAGATTCAGCCCCGGACGCGAGAAATTGGAATCAAATGAAATCTTTGTAAGTTCCAGATCGGCGGGAACCTGAATCCTATAGCCGGAAAGTTTCTCAATGTCAGCGAATATGGTCTCATCGGCCACGCTGTCTTTGTTCCAGATCAAGTACTGCTGCCTCATGTAGATGGCCAGCGAGCGCAGCATGGAGCGTTTGACCTCTCCTTCCGGCTCTCCGGCGATCAAGTCAATGATGCTCTCGATATTACGCCCATAATGGCTGGCCCGCACAGGAGTCTTGTCAATCGGGATATTCATCGGAGGCACGTCCATCGCCTCAGGATGTGGAGCCGGATACGGGGAATCGATGTCCAGATCATATCCCGCGATCATGTAAAGGTGATCCCAGAGCTTCTGTTCGTAGTTCTCCTGCGTGTGGACCTGAGGGTTCAGGGTCTCCATCACCCTGACTACCACACGGGCCTGCTCGCTTCGTTTCGCCCTGTCCGGAATTGCCTTGACCTGCTCGACCATATTCAAGACGATGCGGCCATATTCAGGCATCTGAAGTTTCTCCCTCTCCGTGTTGTAGTAGAGTTTTATAGAGTTGTCGTTCGCTTCCATAATAATTTTCATTTTGTGTCAAAAGGCAAATATACGAAAATTATTCCACCTCATCGGTAAGTACATACCAGATTATAGGAGTAATCTCCGAATATCCCATCCGGCGGTAGATGTCAGCGTAACGGGCGACCTGCCGGTGGTACCGACGGTTTTTCTCGCCGAACTTATAGTCGATGACCGTCACCTTCCCGTCCTTGATCAGCACCCCCCCGTCCGGGCGGTAGACCTGACCGTCAGTGTCAATCAGCTGTGTCTCGTTCAGGACTTCCGTGTCCTCTGATGGGAACCACTCCGGATGCGCAGAGGTTCTTTGTGTAAGAATATCCAGATACTCTTCTTCCTGTCCGGCATCAATCTCACCGGCATCGAAGGCATGCCGGACGGCATCGGGCAAATCAGACAATGTGACAACCTCTGAAAGGATACCGTGTAGCACAGTGCCATTGAGTCTGGCCTCGTTTCTGGCTTCATCGCAGAAAAAATCTATGGAGTCGGCGCTGTACTTGAGCCTTCCGCGCTCGCGGACGTCAGTGTCATCGTCTTCGGCAGACGGGTTAAGAGGGTATGACGGGTAACCGGGCATCAGTTCGGAGATGGTGTCCGCCTTCCGTTCCAGGATGGAGTAGTCGTAAATGTCGCCTTTCGAGAAGACGATCTTGCTTTCGGACTCTTCTTTGACATAGCCCAATGGCTCCCCGTAAGCGTACAGATAGGCATATAGAATCTGTGAGAAATCCGTGAAGTCGCATGGCGGGACCACTTCGGTCGCTGAGCCTGTCGAAGCGACCGGCACGATGGCTCCAGTGATCTTCTCCGGCGGATTGGATGCGATGACAGTCAATCCCTTGACCGGCCTCGTCAAAGCCACATAGAACGTGTTGATGTTGTCCACAAGCTGGAACTGCATCTCTTTCTGACTCCCTTCCCGGAACAGCGAATCCTCGTTCGACGGCTTCCTCAACGACACGTTATAGACCCCGTCGGTGATTCCCTCAAGCTCGGTTCCCTCCACCGAAGGCCGTGTCCAATGCTTCTCGCTGCGGAAAAGCCCGATCTCCTCGGCGAACGGAAATATCACATGCTGGAACTCAAGCCCTTTCGACTTGTGGATCGTCATGACCCTGACAGATTCCGGATCCGAAGGCGAACTGATCTTAGGATCTGCCTCCTGCCAGGCTTTCAGGAATCCATCTATGGCGTTCCCGTTTACTGACACATAATCCTGCACGAAGTCCATCAAAGCCTGAACATACTGGGTCTCAGACTCAAACAGTTCTGGATCCCTGGCCTTGAGAATGCGCAGAAGCTGCTCGCAGAGGTCGGCCAAAGACAGGCACGACAACTCGGCGACATTGATGTCCAGTTCCCCCGCAAGGAAAGAACCGATGGTGTCGTCCTCATTCCCTACCGAAGACAGAAGCGACACGACCTGACGGGCCACAGCGGAGGATTTCAAATGCAGCGAATCATCGGAAATCACACTGATCCCTTTGTCCATCAGGAACATGGCCACTTCAGAGCCATGCCTGTTGCTCCTGACCAGAACAGTGATCTCGCCGTATCTCGCCCCGGCCTCATGCACTTTGTTCACAGCATCGAGAATCTCCTGCATCTCATCCTCCTTGTCGCAGAAAACGACCTCGACACTTCCGCCAGCGACATCCTTCGACTTCACAAGCTGCCCCGCGTCCGAATATATGTCATGGACCTTGAAGTCCGATTCCTCACCCGACATCCCATCGAGAACCGAGGAAGCATATTCAAAGAATCCATTGTTGAATTCGACTATATTCCTGAGGCTTCGGTAGTTGCTGTCAAGTGTTTCCACTCCGCACTGAGTAAATTCTCCCTGAACCTCGCGCGCCATCATCCGCCAGTCGGAACCGCGCCAGCGGTAGATGCTCTGCTTCACATCGCCGACAAGCAGATTCTCCTTCCCCTGCGCGACACTATTCTCGATGAGCGGTCTGAAATTGTCCCACTGAATCCGGGAGGTGTCCTGGAACTCATCCAAGAGGAAATGCTCGAAACGCACTCCCAGCTTCTCGTAGATGAACGGAGCGTCCGTTCCGTCGATTATATTCCTCAGAATCACATTGGAATCGTCCAGACTCAGCACGTTCTTCTCCTTCATCAGAGCACGGAACTCCCGATCAAGGTCTCCGGCGATACCCAATTCATTCAGAATCAAAGAGATTTTGGAGGCCGTTGAATATACCTTATACTTTTCCGTAAATATCCCGCAGTACCTCTGAAGCAGCGGCATCAACCGTCCCTCCAACGGCTCATACCTCTTAAAATCCGCCTTTCTGAACCACTTGCTGAAATCCTCGCTGTTCTTGAATATGGTCGCAGACGGGTAAGCCGGCACTTCCTTAGGGTCCGACGCAGCGCAGACATAGACAGAATTGAAGCACTTCCTTGAAAAATCCTCGTTTGCCAGGCCCTCTTCTCCGGCCGCGCTGACAAACGCCTTGGCGGCTTCCTTCACCTCCTTGACGAACGAAGCCATCACACCTGCAAGCGCCTTCTTCATCCTCGCCAGATTCTCCTTTGAATATTCCTTCTCCTCGTCAATGCCATATTCCTCGACAGCAGCCCTGTGCTCATCCGATTTCAGAGTCATCGCGACAGTCTTAAGATTTCTCCAGATTGTAACGCTTGCCTTTCTCCAGATCATCCATCACGCTCTGTGTCAGCCATTCGAGAAGATCTTTGTTGTCATCCGAAAGGGAGTCCAGAACCCTGTCAACGCTCTCGGAGACAAGCGACTCCCGGTCCAGTTCAACCTGATAGGTGGCGAACTGCCCGATCTCTCTGGAAAAAGCCTTGAGGGTCTGCTGGAAGAAACGGTCTATCGTGCTGACGGCAAACGCGCCGTAGTCGTGCAGGATATCACACAATACAGTCTGAGCCCTTTGACGGAGTCCGTCCTCCGACTCAAACGCCAGGACAAGTTCCTCATAATAAGGCGAATCCTTAGGAGACACCGCAAGCAGATGCAATTCTTTCAGAATCCTGCTTTTCATCTCGTCGGTCGCCTTGTTGGTGAATGTCACCGCTAGAATATGTCTGTAGGAATATCTTTCCTCGTCCGTCAGCAACAGTCTTATGTATGTCTTGGCCAGATTGAAGGTCTTACCCGAACCGGCCGAAGCTTTCATTATCCGTATCATCTTCTTATCCTCCTTATTCTCATCTTCATCATTACAATGCTTACCTCCCGCAAATCATTCTGAAATCACAAATCGTGCATGTGTCCTCATCATCCGTTCGCCTGAACGGCACATCAACCGAAGCGATCTCTGAAAGGAGGCCGTGGAGCTTTTCCTCGGTGAGCCTCATGAACGTCTCACTGACAGGGACTTCCTTGACCGGCTCCGTGAACAGGTTAGCCGGTGGGTAGATGACATTGACCATCCTCTGCCCGTTATAATTCTTGGACTCCCTGCAGAAAACATCATAGAGGTAAAGCTGGAAAGCGATCTTAGGACGTCCCGCGTTACCTGGTCCGAACAGAGCCTCCACAATCCCTTCGGCGTTGTCATCGGTGATGTTGACATCCTTGTCCTCAACCTTTCCGGTCTTGTAGTCAATAATCCTGATCTCTCCCGGGCGCAGGCTGTCCATCCTGTCAACATAGCCCACGAAATGGAAACCGTCTATGTCATGAAGGAATTCCTTTTCCAGTCCCAGAATCTCAAACCCGTCATATCCGGATGTTTTAAGAAGTTCCCGATCCCTGTCAAGTGTTTTTATGACATATTCCACAATCACATCCTGCACAACCAGATCGCGCCCCGTAACTTCCAGGGAATGAAGCTGTTCAAGAATCAACCCCCTCACTATCTCCTTTATCGCGGAACGTTTGCGCAGAAGTCCGGCAAGATATTCGTCAGTCACTTTTTTCCCTCCGGCCATTTCCGGTGAATAGAGCCTCTGCATCGTGCCGTGATAGACATCGCCCAGCATTCCGGCGTCCAGATCCTCGGAGACCTCGTTCTGCCTGCGGAGTCTCTTGACCGTGGCATAATAGAATTTCGCCGGACAGTCAAGGTAATTCTTCAGCGCCGAGGCCGAAAGTCTGGCATGCCTTACGGCCTCTACATCGGCCTCAGTCTTAACTATCTCCTTAGGAGAGAAATCTCCGGCGGCGTTCGCCTTGACAAAACCGCGTTTTATCGGCACTCCGAAATGATACTCAAGCTGTTTGATGTAACGGCTTTCCTCCCCGTTCTTCATGCCTTCGGTCCTGGAATCATAAACCAACGTCACCTTCTCCGCCCTTTGGATGAGACGGTAGAAATAGTAACGCCCAGACAGCGTCCTGAAACTCGTAAGTCGGCAGACCGAAGCCCTTGCGGAGCTCCGGCGGGATGAATGACGAGCTGACGCTCCGCCTCGGAAACATGCCCTCGTTGCAGGACAGGATCATAACTTGCTTGAAGTCCAATGCTCTGGTCTCCAACGGCCCCATGATCTGGAGACCTTTCAGAGGCTCCCCGTTGAACGGAATGGACACCGGGCCGAGAAGCTGGTCGAGAAGCCGCACATAAGTCATCGGAAGGACCTCAAGACCGGCCGTCTGCAATTGGCTGATAGCATTGTATGTGGCCTTCGCGAACTCGAGCTCGATTGCCATGGAAGAATCCGCAGCCAGCTTTTGAGCAAGTCCTTTGATCAAGGTCTTCTGGTAGTCAGCGAAAGCCGAAATCTGTTCCTTGGATGCAGCTTTCGGATCAGTCACCGCCGGCCTGAACAACAGATCAAAGACCGGAACCCCGGAAAGATCCTCCTGGGGGATGTAGTACTTTCATGCCATCCTTGATCGCCTTGATTCTGTTCCTCACAGCCGCGTCCCCTTGAGTCACCTTTCTGAATATGCTTGAAGAGAACAATGACCAGACCTGATTGTGGTAATAGAACCATTTCCCGTCTTTCTTCCTCAGATGCATCTGCATGGCCGAGACCAAAGTCATGAAATCAAAGAACGCGCTGTTCCTCATCGGATAGCCCATAGTGACGTTTATGTCCTTGATCTCCTCCGGGATGGAGTTCAACACAGGAATCAGCAAGGTCTCGTCCGGAAGCACGACCGCGCATCTCTCATCCTTGACAACAGACGGAATCAGTTTTGTCTGGCCTACCGAGGACGGGACGCTTATCACCTCAATCTCAGGGATTTTCAGTCCTTCCAAATCCATCTCGAAAGCCTGCGGGAAATCCTGGACATTCCTGGACATGAAGAAGGAGGACTTGTTAAGCGGATTTCTCACCATCTCTCCTGAATAGTCCCAGCAGAACTCCGCGATTCCGGCGTCCCGCATCCGCCTCATGACCTTTTTCTCGCACTCGTTCAAGGCGTTGAGACCCACGAAGACATATTCATCCACATCTCCGAACGCGGCTTTCAGCACATCCACCGCCGACTCCGAGTCAAGCCGCGCCGCCAGGCTTCGGTAAACCATTCCCTCGTACGCCAGCCCTTTGCCGGAAAGCCTCTTCCGGAAATCTTTGTAAAGTGGCAGAAGAATATTCCAGATCTGCAGGAAGCGCTCCTTCACATTCGGATTGTCCGAGTTCAGGTTCACCGTCAGCCGCCCATCGCTGCTGAAATGGCTGATGAAGCTCTCGATCGCCTTCCGCTGGTTCTCAGTGAGGTATGAATATGAATCCTGAATCTCCTTGAACTCAGCTATGTTGGCGAACAGCTTCGCCGGATCGACCAGATATTTGTCAACATCATCGAAATCCCCCAAGATCACGTCTCCCCCAGAAGATGAACTCGTCCAGAGTCTCATGCTTAGGGTTTAAGATCCTTGTAGCATTCGTACAGATCCAACAGCAGGTTCACCCTGTCCGCCGGCTTGTCCCCCGATATTCTAAAAAAGAAATCATTGATCGTCAGCATCTTCGGAGCCACAATCGGGGTCCCGACCTCCTTCACGGCCTCGCCGAGGTACTTAGTGAAGAATACCTGGCTGCGCCTGTTCGGGAATATGAAGCACAGGCCGGAAATCCCGCCCCTTGCCATATAATGATCCGCAACTTGTCTAAGGAATGGTATCATATCGGTTATAGTTTATATTCTTCTGTAAACAATTCAATCGTCGTCAATACGCTCCATGCTCCTGATGGCTCCTTAATCCGTCAAAAGCCAACGCGGTTTTCTTTCTAACGAATATAACAAATATATTTTTCCCTGCAAAGATAAACCTCGTTTGTGCCAAAACTCTTCACAAGCGGGATTTTTTCAAAGTTTTCCCAAATATTTTCTAATTTTGAATAATTCTATTTTGTAAATTCAAATATTGGCATTAACTTTGTGACATCAAACGATGCTTTATCGTTTTATTTCATTTTGTTTGACTTTAAAAGATTTTGTTATGAAAAAGAAATTCAGATGTTTGGTTTGCGGTTATGTTTACGAAGGCGAGAACCCTCCTGCAGAGTGCCCGCAGTGCCACGCTCCTGCGAGCAAGTTCGTAGAGATCAAGGATGAGGGCGGCAAGCCTCAGTGGGCCTGCGAGCACCACATCGGTGACGGCCGTGTAGAGGACAAGGAAGTTGTCCAGGGTCTCAAGGATCATTTCAACGGTGAGTGCACGGAGGTCGGAATGTATCTCGCGATGAGCCGTCAGGCCGAGCGTGAGGGCTATCCGGAGATCGCCGAGGCCTTCAAGAGGTACGCTTTCGAAGAGGCTGAGCACGCCGCCAAGTTCGCCGAGCTTCTCGGAGACGTAGTCTGGGACACCAAGACTAACCTTGAGAAGCGTTACCAGGCCGAGGCCGGTGCCTGCGAAGGCAAGCTCGCCATCGCCACAAGAGCCAAGCAGCTCGGCTACGACGCCATCCACGACACCGTTCACGAGATGGCCAAGGACGAAGCCCGTCACGGAGCCGGCTTCTACGGCCTCCTCACCCGCTACTTCGGCAAGTAGCTCCCGAAACCGGTGGAGGGTAATCCACTGACATCAAGCACATTAAAGAATCGTCTTCAGTTGGAAACAGCTAAAGACGATTCTTTATTTTATTCTAAATCAACTATTTACGCAGCACTGGTTACAAATCCTCGTCGGTGAGACCGAAACGCTCGGCTATGTCATCAGGAATGTCTCCAAGGTCGTTACTGTAGTCGATCTCGTCCCAGGCTTCCTCCATAGCACGGCGGTCTTTCTTGGTCGGGCGGCCGGCACCCGGATCACGGCGGAGGAAGAAGGTCTCGACGGGAGCCTTGAGTTTGTCGATTTCGGATTGTGGGGTAAGGTTCTCCGCATAGTCCGGGACCAGTTTCGCGCCGAGGCGATGGTCGGTCAGCTGCTTGATTCTGTACGAATACTGCACGGCTCCCTGCGGATTTCAACAATCTCTCCGACCTTCAACATTCTGGAAGGCTTGGCATTCACTCCACCGATTTTGACCTTGCCTCCTTTGCAGGCATCCGTGGCCTCGGTGCGGGTCTTGAACACTCTTATGGTCCAAAGGACCTTGTCTATTCTTTCTGTGTCTGCCATAACCTAACTATTCCATTCACGAATATGCGGATCCGGGGCCTCGGCCTCGACAAAGGAGCTTGGTTCGACTTCCTGATCCGTGTACGAATCCTTAACAAGACGCTTTTCCACAAGAGCTTCCAGTAGAACCGTCCCACGGGCTGCCGGGATGAGGAAGAAGTCGTTAACCTCAGACGGGACAAGAATCGAATGTCCTGACTTCAATGAATATGACTCCACACTCTTGGAGCCTCGGTCATTCTCGACTTGAATCTGCACCGAAGCCTCTCCGGAAGCGCAATAATGAGACTGCGAAACCGCCTGGCTGCTCCGAGAATATGTGCAGTCCGTCCTTCAAGTCGAGTTTCGTCACAACGAATTCCGGACATACGGCCAGCTTGTCTCCAGTGACAGATTCAGGGATATATTTCTTGAAATCAATGAGATCGAAGGCCTCCTCAAGCAGCAATTCCTCTGAGTCTGGTAGCTCTACACCCCAATTATGGAGATTGAACACGAGTTCGGAACTCTCGGCGATCTCGACAATCTTGAGTCCCGGTCCGGCGGCGAAGACGGTTCCCGGCTTGATCAAGAAAGCCTCACCCTTGCGCGGCTTGACGATGTTCAGGACATCCTTTACCGTCCCGTCCTGACATCTTGCGTAAAAACTCGGCCGGATCAATGTCCCGATTGAAACCCAAAAAGCAATTCAGCTCCCGGAGCGGCCTCCTGAACGTACCAAAGGGCAGTCTTGCCGAACGAGTCATAACGTTCAGCCGCAATGTCATCAGCGGCGTTCATCTGAAGGGGCTGCCAAGCGGTCACATCCATAACCTTCACCATCACAGGGAACTGCAGTCCATAGAACTCGAACACATCATCCCCGACTACCCTTTCCAGATAGGTTCCCATCAGCTCGCTCAGAGTGTTGCCACCGAACCAGCCGTTATCGATCATCGAATCCTTGAACCCGAGGTCGGCGATCTGATAGCTGACGTGTCCCCAAGGCACATCCGCACCTTCATCCACAAACCTTAACGGGTATAGTTTTCTATTGTTGTCTTCCATATTCTTGAATATAATCACTATTCCACACCAACCTGCGCCTTGACCTTGGCGACAAAATCAGCCGGGATATTCTCATAATTGGCAAAATCAGCGATAAGCGCCGCAGTGTCAATCTTTTCAAAATATTCACCTACGTTCTGAGGATCCTCGTTGATGAAACTGGCGCACTGCGCAAGGGCGAGGAACGGATCAGGAAGCATCATATAGGCATCGACATATTTCCCGAAGATGAGTTTGGTCTCCGGAGTGATGTCCATCATCCTGTGCATCAAGCCTTTCTTTCCGTTCAGAAGATCTCGGTGCGAGGCGGCATATTCATTAAACGAGCATTCGATGACAAGTTCCTCGGAGGCAAGGGTTTCCGGAAGATAGATGACAGCGGAGAGATCCGCACCCTCATAGCCCCACACAGCATCTTTTCCGGAGACTTCAGCATCGTGGGCGGCGAAGCGGGAATATGGAACCTCCACTCCGTTCACAGTCACCTTCTCCGGCGCGAAGACACCTGCAAGGACAACCTGCACGTGACGTTCAGGGGCGATTCCACGATAATTTCCCTGACGAGGAGCAATAGTGAGCCTCAACGAAGATCCATCCGAAACCTTGGTGACCTTAGTGGTGGCATATTCAGTGCTATAGGCCTGTGTGGCGCCATCGTCCTCATAGACAGAGGCAGTGTTTTCGCCATCGCCCGGAGCCACAAAAAGTTTCAACGTGTTGTCCTTCTCCTGAAGTGATTTGATCTTGTCCGAGGCCATCGGAATGACGGCACCGGCCTTGATGTAGTAAGGGTTCTCGTTGATGGTATATCTCAAAGTATCCACCTGACCTCCTTTGAACAGCGTTCCTGTGGCCACATCGTACCAGTCACTTCCCTCCGGGAACCACATCACACGTTCGGCGAGTCCCGTCACGGAATCCGCAGGCTCGCAGACAACTGTCGCAAGTATGTCATTACCAAAGAGATATTCCTGAGTAAAATCGTAGGCCTGGGAGTCTTCAGGATATTCATAATAAAGCGGACGGCACATCGAGATGCCGGTGTCGTAGGCCTCACGGGCGGCACCGTAAATGTACGGTGAAAGGTCGTAACGGAGTCTGACGGCGGCGCGCATCGCGTCAAAATGATCCGGGAACACCCAGAACCGCTTCTCCATCGTCAGATCCTTCGTCGAATGAGTCTTGAATATAGGGGTGAACACTCCTGACTGGAGCCATCTGGTGTAAAGCTCCGGATCGGTCGCCTTGACTCCCTTAGGCTGGAGATGCCCTCCGATGTCGTGTCCCCAATAGCCGTAGCCCACATTGGATGCGGTAGAGGTGAAATATGGCAGATAACCGAGCACCTGCCACGAAGCCAGACAGTCTCCGGAGAAGCCAATCTGGTAGCGGTGGCTGCCGATGCCTCCCCAGCGATGGTATATCATCGGACGGCGGGCATATATTCCTTGATCAGCAGACTGGCGGACCATATCGTTGAAGAAGGTATAGTTGAGCCAGAATGTGTTGTTGAGTCCGGGAACATACTTGCTGAACTTCCATTGCTGCCAGTCGAGCCACCAGAAATCGACTCCCTGACGCTCGAACGGGCGTATCACGGAATTGAAATAAGCGTTCGCCCAGTTAATGTCGTCCATCCGGAACGGCACGGGGGCCTTGCTTCCGTCCGGATTGATGTACCCCTTCGGGCCGTCATATTCATCAGTCCTTGAAAGATAGTCCTTCACGAAGCGGTCGTAAGGTTCCTCGTAAGGTTGGATTCCCGAGGCAGGATGGAGGTTCAGAGTGGTTTTAAGCCCAAGATTGTGAAGATCCTGCAGGCAGTTTTCCGGGTTAGGGAAAAAGTTTCTTCTGCCAGGTGTAGCCAGTCCAACCGATCCTCTGGCCAAACTCGTCCTTAGGTGCCTTGTACCTCCTCAGCGACCATGTCTCGTGCCAGTCCATATCCAGAACCATCACATCGATCGGGATGTCCAGCGAGCGGATCTCCTTTCCAAGCCCCACGAACTCGAAGTCCGAATACTGCCAGAAACGGCACCACCAGTAGCCAAGGGCATATTTCGGCGGCATAGGAATACGACCTCCGATTCTGGTGAAGTCTGAGACGGCGGCCTTGTAGTCGTGACCGTAGGCGAACAGGTAAAGGTCCTGACGATCAGTCGAGTCACGTTCGGCAACCCAATATTTCCAATCGGAATCGACCGGCACAAAGACCTCGCCTGTCAGACTCGTCGAATGATCGCCCATCCGTCACGCGAGGCGACTCCCTTGTCGTACGGTTCCTTGGTCTTGGCACCGTCGCAACCGTCCAGCGTCCTCGTCGTTCCGAGCAAATTGCCGCTGTCATCCATCCCCGGATGCCAAGTCACTGTCCTAAAGCCTTTTCTGGCAGCAGGATCCACCATTCGGAATGTCACATTCAAATTATTCTCATCGAATTTGTCATTTCCCGAATATGTCAGGGTCAGATCCGATGTCCTGATTGTCAGCTTCTTGCCTGATTTTTTGACAGTATAGGCCGGAACAGGCAGTTTTCTGTTGACCACACCGAGGGTGGCCCTGTCCTCGAACTTTCCGTCAGCAGCCCACTCCATTCGCACCAGCCGGCTCTCCAGCACCGTGAACCTTGCGTTGCCCGAAACGACAACCGCCTTTGAATCAGCCACCGGATCATCCCCGGCACTCTGCGCCGAAGCCGAAAACGCCGTCACAACGCACAACGCGCAGACAGCCAAATCTTTCATTATGACACTTCTCATAGCCTGTATGAATATTACAGTACAAATATATTCAAAAAAACGGGCACTGATTACTCAATGTCCGTGTTAGTAGCGGGGGAAGGACTCGAACCTCCGGCCTCCGGGTTATGAGCCCGACGAGCTACCAACTGCTCTACCCCGCGATATTGGACTACAAAGTTAGGAATATTTTTCTGAAATGCAAAACATATTTCAAAAAAATGTTCGGATCTGAATCACTCTGTAGGAAGTCTCCTTCTGAAATTTTGGTAACGTGCAAAATTTCAGAAGGAGACTTCCTACAGATATATGTTCTACAGATTTCTTATCCTTATATATTCATAAACACCTTCATTCCGGCGATGTCGGTCTTGGCGAAGGATTTCTGCTCGCCGGTGGTGAGGTTCTTGAGTTGGATGACGCCGGCCTCGACCTCGTTGCCACCGTTGATGGAAAGGAACGGAATGGACTTCTTCTCGGCGTAGTCAAACTGCTTCTTGAGTTTTGACGGCTCCGGATAAACCTCAACGGAGACACCTTCTGAGCGCAACGCGGCGGCGACAGGAAGGACGTAGCGAAGCTCTTCGACACCCATACAAGCGAACAGAAGCGTGGTGCTGGAAGCCAATGACTTAGGGAACTTATCCAAGCCTTTCAAGACATCATAGATCCTGTCGGCGCCGAAGCTGATGCCCACTCCTGACATATCCGGAAGACCGAATATTCCGGTAAGATTGTCGTAACGACCGCCTCCGCAGATGCTTCCGATCTGGAAATCAAGGGCTTTCACCTCAAAGATGGCACCTGTGTAGTAATTCAGGCCACGGGCAAGGGAAAGATCGATCTCTACCGGGCATTTTACACCGGCAGCATCGATCAGGCCGAAAAGTTCCTCAAGCTCGTCAAGACCTTTGAGGCCTGTCTCGGAAACGAGTCCGGAAGCGGAGCCGCCGTTCATCAGCGAGCGCATCGAAGCCAGTTTCCCGGAAGTGGAACCGGACAGTTTCAGAATCTGCTCGATCACGGCGATCGCACCGTCGGTCAGACCTTTCTCACGCATCTCCTCCTCAACGCTCTCAAGGCCGATCTTGTCAAGTTTGTCAATGGCCACAGTGATGTCAACCACCTTGTCCGGGAATCCGCAGATCTCGGCGAAACCCGTCAGGACCTTCCTGTTGTTGTTGATCTTCACGAGCACATTCACGTCCAGAAGGCTGAACACCTTGTCCACAATCTGCACGAGTTCAAGCTCATTGACCTGAGATTTGCTGCCGATCACGTCCACGTCGCACTGGTAGAACTCACGGTAACGTCCCTTCTGCGGCCTGTCTGCCCTCCAGACCGGCTGGATCTGGAAACGCTTGAACGGGAAGGAGATCTCGTTCTGGTGCTGGACCACGAAACGGGCAAAAGGCACGGTCAGGTCGTAGCGAAGACCTTTCTCACAAACCTCTTTGGAAAGAGCGACACTGTTCACTCCCCCTTCCTCATTGCGGTAATCCTCAAAGTTGACCTTTGAGAAACAGTCACCGGAGTTCAGGACTCTGAACAGAAGCTTGTCCCCTTCCTCGCCATATTTTCCGAGCAAGGTTGACAGATTCTCCATAGCCGGAGTCTCGATCTGGGCATAGCCGAAAGTCCTGAAGACCTTCTTGATGGTGTCGAAGATATAATTCCTTTCGGCCATATTCTGCTGACCGAAATCACGTGTTCCCTTAGGGATTGACGGTTTCTGACTCATAATCGTTATTTTTCCACTTTATCGGCCTTGTAGCCAAGTTTTTTGATAGCGTCCGCAAGGGTCTTCTCATCGGTCTTACGGCGGTCGTACTTGATCTTGATTGTCTGATCCTTGAGAGAGACCTTCAAGTCCTTGACTCCCTTGAGGAACGCCAGATTCTCATTGAGTTTGTTCACGCATTTGTCACAATGCATATTCGTCGCGAAAACAACCTCGCCGACATTCTTGTCGGCGGGTGCCTCCGTCGCAAAACCCTCGAAAGGAGCAGCCTGAGCCGCGGCAAAAGGCGCAGCCAACATCACGGCCGCGACCGCTATCAATAATATTCTTTTCATAATCTACAACCTTATGGCAGCAGCGTGGTTATCCGCGCCAAGGTTCATCCTGCAAAGATAGTGATTTAATCGTTCTTTGTCGCCCTCCAGAGCGTCAATCTCACGCCAAGATTGATCCGCCGTCCCATAATAGGCCCCCAGACACAGCTGGCATCGAAGCCTGGAGTCCAAGGAGTCCATTCCCCGGCGGCGTTCCTATCCCCCACCAGCACGTGCATCTGGGTGAAATTCGTGATGTTCTCAACCCCAGCATAGATGTCGAACCCACGGAAACGCCTGGTTATCTGCGCATAGAGCAATGGATAGACCGGAGTGCGGCCATCAGGATAAAGCAGTTCCCCACCATCATCCTTCAGATCTTTCATAAAGTCATACACCCTCGCCGAACCGTTCACGGAAGCGGTGAAATCGAATATCCATCGGCTCAGATTTGTCTTATACTGAAGGTTCAGCACCCCCTTGAAGCAGCTGAGCATCGGCTTCTCCACCAATTCGCCACCATAATTCTCCTGCCGGGCGTTGGTGTAGCGCCCGGTCAAAGCCACGGTGAAGCGGTCAAATGGCTCGACATTGAAATCCACCTGCCAGTTATCTGAATATGAGCGTCTTCCATTGGAATCAAAGAACCAGATGTCACGTCCGCCGTTCACATCTGTGCCCGGCATCTCATAATCCACCATCAACTGACGCGCGAACTGGGTTCTGAAATAATCAAAGCTGACATAAGTCTTGGAAGGATCGACCCCGAGCGGCATATAAAAAGTAAGGTTTCCTCCGAATGTCCACGAATCCTCAAGCAGCCGCTCCATACAATTCCCTTGGAGCCTGCTGTGGGTGGACATCACACCGATATTGTCTGCGACCGGATCCGCGTACCTCAGTCCCCTGCCGCCGTTCGCTCTGGCCACGAACCATTCCGCCGGTGAATATTTCAAAGTCACCCTCGGAGCCAACTTGAACCCGCTCCCCTTGTACCAATCAGCGCTGACTCCGACAATTGATGTGAATATGTCCCCGGCGTGGAAGGTATATTCCCCGTAAGCACCGCCGAAGAAATGATCCGCGATTCCGGAATATGGACGCTGTCCATTCCAATTCTCACCACTCCACAGGCCGTAGTCCAATTTTGCGACAGCCTCGTCAATGTGGTCGAACGTGCCGGAAAGGCCGACAGTGAAGTCGTGCGACTCATTCAACATATTCCTGTAGAGGAGGTTGATGAAGCCCGACTGTTGGCTCGCAAGGTAGGATGACGCGCCGAACCAGGAGTCGCTTTTCTGCCACGACCAGTCCGCTATGGCGGCTATGCTGGAGGAGCCGTCCTCGCGAAGAGGCTTGCCGACTTTCAGGTAGGCGTTCAGGAGACTGTTCGTGATGTCGGTGCCCCAAAGGGGATTCCGAGAGATATTTTTGCGAAAGAGTTCCCTTCTGTTGGTTCCAGGATAAACTCATCTGAAGCCCAACGAGGTTCCATCCCGCTTTTGTCATAGCCGTCCATTCCGCCCTGCCGATGGTCCCGGACAGCTTTCACGCCCCAGCGTACCTGAAGTTCGGGAGTATAGTAAAGCCACCTGTTGGCCACATTAAACTGCAACATCTTAGGATCATCACGGAAGCCATCATCGTTCATATCGTAGGCCTTGAAGTTCCCGCTGACGTGTCCTAACAGAATCGTATAGACCGTCGGGCTGAGTTGCCAGGCCGATGTCGCATTGAAATCCGCCTTGGTGTCGCTCATCATCGAAGCCTGGATGAAAAGCGGTTTCTCCTCGGTAGGCTTCTTGTGCTCAAGATTGATCTGTCCGGTCATTGATTCCAAGCCGTTGATCACGGACGGGGAGCCTTTCGCGATCTGGATGCTCTCCAGCCATGGCCCTGGAACATAAGACAGTCCATATGGAGCGGTTATCCCCCTCATCACCGGACGGTTCTCGTCCAGCATCTGCGTATATGTCCCGGAAAGGCCCAGAAGCCTTATCTGACGCGCTCCCGTGACAGCGTCCGAATACCCGACTGTCACGCTGGCCGAGTTCTCAAAGCTTTCCGCGAGGTTGCAACAGGCCATCTTCTGAAGTCCCGAGGCCGAGATAAGTTCCGTCCTCAAGGTCTTTCCTCTTGAGATGCTATTCTCCTGATGACCGACAAAAACCGTCGCGTTGAGACTGTCTTTCCTATCCTTATATATAGAGGTAGTGTCAACCGACTGGGCTGACATGCCAACGGACAACACCGTGGCCATAATAGAAGCAATGATAGTCTTTCTCATAATTCACATCATAAGCCAAGCGCGTAGTGCGCCGTTCCTTCAAATAAAGTTATACCCCGGATGCAAATATAATAATTGATTATTAAGAAAATGATTAAATTTGTACAAAAAATCTCGCAACCAGAGAAACCAAAACGTTTTTCAGGCTATATGAACACAAAAGAATTCGTCAAATGGGTGCTGGCCGTGCTGTGCGGCCTGTTCATCTGGGGCATCGTGAAGTTCTTCATGTTCTTTATGATGCTCGGCTCAATGATTGCCTCTGCGGCTTCATTCTCCGGAGGCTCCGGCGCCGTTATTCCCAAGGAGGGTGTCCTGCTGATGGACATGTCTAAATTCGAGATCACTGAACAGACTCAGGAAAGCAACCCGCTCACCTCCATCCAAGGCAGAGAGATCGCTTTGGTCGGACTTAACGATGCCGTCAAGGCAATCCACAAAGCCGCCGAGGATCCGGGTGTGCAGTACATCCTCGTAAAGACAGACGGCGCCTCCACCAGCCTTACCAAACTGGAGGAACTCCGCAAGGCCCTCACAGATTTCAGGAAGAGCGGCAAGGCAGTGATAGCATATGGCGAGGCGTTCACTTCCGGAAGCTACTACCTCGCGTCAGTGGCCGACAAGATCTACACGACGAGGCATCACGGCGGCAACAACTTTATGTTGGGAATAAGCGGGAGGATGTTGTTTCTCAAGGATCTGCTCGACAAGCTCGGTGTAAACTACCAGCTCATCCGCCACGGCAAGTACAAGAGTGCCGGCGAAATGTACGTCAAGAACGCGCCAAGCCTGAGAATATGGAGCAGAACCAGGCGATGATCGACTCCATGTGGGAAACGGTGGCCGCGGAGACCGCAGGGAGCAGGGGTGTGAGCGTGGACTCACTCAACTACTTCATCGATCACCTTTCCATAGCCCTTCCTGAAGATATGGTGAGCCACAACCTCGCCGACGAGGCTCTCTCCGTTGAGGAATATAAGGGGAAACTCGCCGACCTGGCCGGCAAGGACAGTTACAAGGATGTGAAATTCATCCCGTTCTGCGACTATGCCGCCGCCAAGGCAACGCCGAACCTGACCGCCAAGAAAAACATCGCCGTCATCTATGCCAACGGGAATATCCTTGAGCAGGACGACCCGAACAACATCAGCGGAGACCGTTTCGCCGGCATCATCGCCAAGGTAAGGGCGGACTCAACCGTCAAGGCTGTCGTGTTCAGGGTCAACTCTCCTGGCGGTACAGTGCTGGCTGCCAGCAAGATCAAGGAAGAGATCGACCTCACCAGAGCAATCAAGCCGGTCATCGCCTCTTACGGTGACTATGCTGCTTCCGGCGGTTACTGGATCTCCAACAGCTGCGACCACATATTCTCAAACGCGACGACTCTCACCGGTTCGATCGGTGTGTTCTCCGCCATCCCTGAGTTCGGGAAGACTCTAAAGGACATAGCGCGCGTGAATATGGTGCCGGTCAAGTCCCACAAGCATTCCGATATGCTTTCGCTGACCCGTCCGTTTGACGCCGGGGAGACAGCCTGGATGCAGGTCTATGTTGACGACATCTACAACAGTTTTGTGAGCATAGTCGCGCAGGGACGTGATATGACTTTCGAGGCGGTGGACGAGATCGCTCAGGGACGTGTCTGGACCGGAGCCGACGCACTTAAGATCGGTCTCGTGGACGAGATCGGAACGTTGGAGGATGCGATAAAGTACGCGGCGTCGATGGCCGGGGACGCCGATATTGAGAACTGGGGTATAGCAAGTTACCCTAAACCTTTGACGATTATGGAGCAGTTGCTGCAGCAGTTTGGCAAGACCACTAACCCGGAGGAGGCCATGGCCAACGCACTGGCCGGAACTCCGCTGGAGGGCGTGGCGAAGAATCTGCTTGACTGGCAGAGGAGCTGGGCGAAAGGCCAGGGAGACCTTGTCTTCGCGAGAATGCCGTTCGAGATAGAGATCAGATAAGACGGATCACTGTGACGGTGGCTGTGGCCTTCGTCACCTTCACGGAGTCATCGATGCGATGACCTACCAATGCGAGAATATGGAAGCCTTCGTCAGCGATGACGAGGGCTTTTTTCTTTTCAAGAATATCAGTGTTAAGGTCCACGAGCATATCACTTAGCTTCTTTCAGCTACGCATTCCAAGCGGGCGCATCCAGTCGCCTGGTTGCCAATGTCTTATTGTGAAAGGGAACGGGAGATCCAGTTTAGTCTCTCCTACGCTTGTCTTCACGTCCTTCACATCGTCCGACAGCGAGACGGAGAACTTTATTCCGTTCAATGAATATGTTCCTGGGCCATTGATGGTTAGGTCAGTCGCTTCGGCAAGCTCTGCGACCGGAGATATAACAATCTCCCGAGCCGAAGTCACGGCAAGATATTCATCGGCAACGAACGTCCTGCCACTGACGGTACCGTCACTTTTCAGGACAGAGGCAAGGTCCGAGACCACGGAGGAAGTGAACCCGAAAGGTTCCAAAAAGACGGAAAAGGACATATTCCCAATTCTTTTTTAGCCGTAAGCTTCTGATGGTCAATAACGGGGAAAGGCCATTACCATCAAGCCGTACAATCTCCGCCGAAACCGAACGGACATATTCATCAGCGATGGATTGAACCTGCGCGAACCGCTCCATATCCTCGTTCAACGTTGTCAGGAACGACGGATTCAACCTTCCAAAAAGCGGGAATATCTCATTGCGGATGCAGTTGCGCTTGTAGGCGGAATCAGCGTTGGTGCTGTCCTCGTGCCAACACAGCCCGTGCGATACGGCATATTCATAAATATCCCCGCGTGAGAAATCGAGAAGCGGCCGGATAAGTCGGGCGTCCGAACCCAGAAGGGACGAACTGCGGCGCATTCCGGTCATTCCTTTCACCCCGGTGCCACGCAACATATTCAGAATCATAGTCTCAGCATTGTCGTTGGCATTGTGAGCGACAGCCAAAGCGGCAAATCCTCGCTCCCGACAGACCTCCGCGAACCAAGTGTAACGCAGCTCCCTCGCCGCCATCTCGATGCTCACGCCATTCGAGGCGGCATATTCCTTGGTGTCAAAATCTTTCTTTATGAATATCACGCCGTGGCTTTCGGCCCATGCCCTGACAAGAGTCTCGTCCGAGTCACTCTCCTCTCCCCTCAGGTGGAAATTGCAGTGAGCCAGCGCGAAACACCTCCTGACCGAGGAATTGAGAAACAGCTCCGCCATACACATCGAGTCAACCCCGCCGCTGACAGCCAAAAGAACCGCCTCTCCATCAGGAAGCAGCCCTTTCAGGATTCTATCAAAACGTTCCTGCATATTCAGGAATTTTATTTCTTGCTTGCGAACGTGTACGTGAAGCCGAACTGGAGAGCCTGCGCGAACTGCACCCTCCTGCCGGTGTTGCCGTCCTTGTCCGTGATGAGGACAGTGTCGTCGTAGATGAGGTTCGTCGTGATGTTCAGCGAGAAGAACCTGCTGAGCTTCCACATCATGCGGGTGTCCCAGTTCACACGGATGTTCTTCGGATTCTTCAGATAGTTTGAGAACAGGGCAGATGCGTCGAGCCCTCGAAATTGTCATTGACCTTGACCTTGGCATCGGCGGTCAGCTGGGCACCGAACTCGAAACGGGCTGGTTTATAATAGTTTCCAGTCTTGTAGTAGATGTTCTTGTCATCCTTGGCGTCCGGATAGACCTCGGTATCCTCGTACTTCTTCTTCCTCCCCATACCATAGTTCTTTCGCAGCTTCTCGCTTCCGACGATTGTGAAGCCTCCTGTGATAGGCGCCATATTGACCGTCAGCCATTTGCTCGGCACCCAGTCAATACCAAGACCCAGATTGACAGTTCCCGGAGAAAGAATGCTGGACTTGAGCACACGGGCGTTTCTCCAATCCTTGCTGGATGGCTCCTTGTCCTCCTCCACGGCCGGAGTCGGGTAGTTGTAACCGTTGGCGAACTGGCTGAGGAACGTGAACTTGGCGGAGTAGTTCAAAGTCTTTGTTGCCTTGTAGCCCCAAGTGCTCTCGAACAGGATCCGGTCCTTGTTCTTCTGGATGATCGGCTTGTCGGCGGAATAAAGGAATCCGTAGTCCAGCTGGATACGGTTGTTCCAGTACTTCTCACCTTTCTTCCACTTCGCGTTGCCATCAATGTAGGCGCTCAACGCATAGTTGTTGTAACCTCCCTTCGCCCAGTTCGTGAAACTACTCTGGACAAAGTTCAGGTTCGTCATCAACGACTTGTTCCAATAGTCCGGTTTCGGAGCCACGACCTTTGTCTCCTCTGTCTGTGTCAGAAGCTTTGCGGCGGCCGCCGCGGCTGACTGGGCGTTTCTCCATGTCGTGTCCGTCTGCGCCGGCGCAGCGAGAGACACGAGAGCGAGAGCCACAGACAGCAACACAGCGCGTCTTATTGATTTCACGTTCATAGTCAGTTTATTATATTCATTTAATATGAGATGGCAAACACCACCCTCTGCTTTGAAGGTTTGCCGGAGTAGATGTCCTTGCCCTCCTCCTCGCAGACAAAGCTGTCCACAGGGATGCAACGGATCGTGGCCTTTGTCTCGTCCTTGATCTTCTGCTCGGTCTCGGCCGTGCCGTCCCAATGGCAGAGCAGGAACTGCCTGTGCCGATCTTGGCCTTGAAATCCTCCCAGTCGTCGCACTTCTCAACGTGTGACGCGCGGAAGTCGAACGCCTTCTGGTAGATGGTCTTCTGGATGTCGTCCAGAAGGGCGGCGATTGACTTGTCAAGCCCCTCAAGGGCGACAGTCTGCTTCTCCAGGGTGTCTCTTCTGTGAACCTCTACAGTGCCGTTCTCCAGGTCACGAGGTCCCATAGCCAGACGTACAGGGACTCCCTTGAGCTCCCACTCGGCGAACTTGAATCCAGGACGCAGGGTGTCACGGTCATCAATCTTGACAGTATGTCCTTCGGCCTCAAGGGCTTTCTTCAACTGAGCCATCTTGTCCAAGATCTTCGTGTGATCCTCTTCGGTCTTGTAGATCGGAACCATAACGACCTGGATAGGGGCTAGAGCCGGCGGAAGGACAAGTCCGTTGTCATCGCCGTGAGCCATCACGAGGGCTCCCATAAGCCTCGTGGAAACGCCCCAGGATGTGCCCGCCCACACGTACTGCTGCAGGCCTTCCTTGTCTGTATATTTCACATCGAACGACTTGGCGAAGTTCTGGCCGAGGAAATGAGATGTTCCGGCCTGGAGAGCCTTCCGTCCTGCATCATCGCCTCGATGGTAAGGGTGTCGAGCGCGCCGGCGAATCTCTCGTTAGGACTCTTGTGTCCCACGATCACAGGCAGAGCCATAAACTCACGGGCGAACTTCGCGTACACCTGAACCATTCTCTGTGCCTCTTCCTGAGCCTCCTACGAGGTCGCGTGGGCCGTGTGGCCCTCCTGCCAAAGGAATTCGGCGGTGCGGAGGAAAAAAGCCTTGTGCGCATCTCCCAGCGGACAACGTTAGCCCACTGGTTGCACATGATAGGGAGATCCCTCCATGATGTGATCCAGTTCTTATATGTGCTCCAGATGATGGTTTCGGAGGTAGGTCTTACGATAAGCTCTTCCTCAAGCTTCGCGGACGGATCCACGACAACGCCCTTTCCGTCAGGGTCGTTCATAAGCCTGTGATGGGTGACGACGGCGCACTCCTTGGCGAATCCCGCCACGTGCTCGGCCTCCTTGCTGAAGAAGGACTTAGGAATGAAAAGCGGGAAATAGGCGTTCACAGCGCCGGTTTCCTTGAACATTGTGTCCAAAGCGTGCTGCATCTTCTCCCAGATCGCGTAGCCATAAGGCTTAATGACCATACATCCCCTGACGGCGGACTGCTCCGCCAAGTCTGCCTTAACAACCAGATCATTGTACCACTGAGAATAGTTCTCAGACCTTTTTGTCACTTCCTTTGCCATATATTCTTTGCTGTTTTTGTCAATTATTCTTATTATTGTGCAATATTCCGAAAGGTATGGATTTTGTTCACTAGAGAACATTTGTGTGGCCGACACCTTTGGATACGGCCACGAAGTTACGAATTAATTGTCAAATATAGGAGATTCAGAAATGAAAACACGCACAATCCTCTTTATCTCGGCGCTTCTGGCACTGACTTCGTGCGGTTCAGCGGCGCGGTTTGCCAGTGATGCTTCCAGGCAGAAGTATCAGGATGGAATCTACTATACATCCAATGCCAAGGTCCATCAAGCCGAGGAGGCAGCCACCTCCGCAAATGACGAGGAGACCGACCTTCTTGTGGCAAAGACAAAGAACTCCCCGATCTTCATGAAGAGCGGAGAGAAGGTTGACACTCTGTTCATCCCTGAGAACAAAGCGGCGAGAATAGATTTCAACAACACTGACAACACCACATCCGTTTACCTCTACGACAACGGTTTCAACACCTGGGCCGCCTACCAACCTTGGTACGCGACATCCTGGTATTCCTGGAACCGTCCTTTCTACACCTCGATCTACTGGGGCGCGAATCCTTGGTACTATGGTGGCTGGTACTCACCGTGGCACTATGACCCTTGGTATTATGGATATTCCTGGGGGTGGGGCAATCCGTGGTATTACAGCGGATGGTACGACCCTTGGTACTGGGATCCTTGGTACTATAGCGGATGGTACGGTGGCTGGTATGGAGGCTGGTACGGCGGCTGGTACGATCCGTGGTATTACGGAGGCTGGGGCTACGGCCATCATCACCACCACGACCGTGACTTCTTCGGTCCTGGCAGCGGACGGGTTTACACTCCACGTCTTAGCACAACCGGCTCAAGCAGAAGAAGCGGAATCGGGTCCTCTTCAAGGAGCGCCGGAGTGAGAAGTTCCTCAATGACCAGATCAAGAAGCGGCATCGGATCAACAAGATCCTCAATGTCAGCGACTACCACAAGGTCTTCAAGCCTTGGCGGACGCACAAGCGGCACAAGGTCATCAATATCCTCGGTCAACAGGCCGGCATCCTCATCCGTAAGATCCTCATCAGCAAGATCATCCTCGGTAATGTCTTCGTCTGACAGGTCCTCATCCGTCAGGTCATCGGTCGGCGGCACTGTCAGATCCAGCGGATCATCCTCATTCGGGACCTCTACCGGCTCATCTTCAGTCAGGTCATCCTACGGCAGCAGCCGTTCGTCATCCTCTTCATCCTCGACGATGTACTCAAGACCGGCAAGCGGTAGCAGAAGCTCAAGCGGAACGACATCCAGCGTATTCTCTACAGGATCAAGCAGAAGTTCCTCAACGAGGCAGCTCACGTGTCTTCGGGATCTTCCTACAGGTCTTCGTCAAGCAATGATTATTCTTCCGGCTCGACGAGGAGCTCAAGCAGCTACTCCACAGGCAGGAGCTCAAGTTCATATTCTTCCGGCAGCTCAAGCCGTAGCAGCGGCTACTCAGGTGGCGGTTTCTCCGGCGGCGGATCATCCAGAAGCTCAGGAGGTTCGTACGGCGGAGGAGGCGGCTCCAGAAGCGGTGGCGGAAGAAGGTAACCATTAAAACAATAGAAATAATGAGAAAGGCAATATTCACTGCGCTTTTGTCATTGACCGCTGTAGCGGCCGGGGCGCAGACTATGTACGACGGGCTGACATTCAGCCAGAAACAACTACTACGGAACGGCAAGGTCGATAGGTATGGGCAACGCGATGACGGCTGTCGGCGGCGACCTCGGGTCAATCGGTATCAATCCGGCGGGATCGGCCGTGGCGGGATACTCCCAGTTCACGATCACGCCGAATCTCACGCTCAGTTCGATGAACTCATCCTACAGCGCCTACCCTGTCGGAGGAGTTGACAACTTCTCCAATGAGAGACGCGAGAGTCTCACCAGATTCTCGATGCCGAACATCGGTGCTACATTCAACTGGAAAACCGGCAGCGGGAGCGGTCTGACCGCCATCACTTGTGGATTTGTCGTCAACGGGACGAACAATTTCACCGGCAAGATGATGGCAGGCGGCAGGAACGACAAGACAAGTTACATCAGTTCCATGGCTGTGGCGGCCGAAGGTTATGACATGGATTTCCTTAACGGATATTCCATCAACAGCAACAACGAGAGAGTAGACAGAGGTTGGGACTACCCCTACTACTACCCTGATGATTACACCAATGACCCTAACAAAGGCTCATACGCGCCATGGAATGTGATCGCGAACGTCCAGGCAGGAGCGCTTTCCAATTTCGGAGACTCTAACGATCCGGCCTATTACTGGCGCTACATAGGTGCGACAGAAATCTATGAGCAGACTGGAGAGAAGGATGCCGACGGCAACTACATCTACAACATTTCCCTTCCTGGAGCGTTGAACCAGGCATACGGCAGGAACGTAACAGGAAGCAAATACGACGCGTTGCTCAATGTCGGGTTCAATTTTGGAGAGACGTTCTTCCTCGGAGCGAATCTCGGAATAACCTCCCTCAACTACAACTATGATGAATATTTCAAGGAAGCCGCGGAGAACCCGTCGGCATTCGAGATGGACTTCGGAGAGAAAGGCAAGACCTACTTCAGCGACTATCGCACCCGTTACTCCTACACGGCGGACGGAAGCGGAGTCTATGGAAAGTTCGGATTTCTGTGGAGACCGATTGACGGAATCCGCGTTGGAGCGGCCGTCCAGACACCGACAATCATGGAAATCAACGAACGTTGGAGACAAGATGTCAATGTCAACTACACCGACGCCTCATTCAACGGGTCGGCCAAGACGCCTGAGGGGGACTATTCCTACAGACTACGCTCGCCTTACAGACTCAACGCCGGAGCAGCGTTCACCTTCGCGGGAATGGCTCTTCTAAGCGCGGACTACGAGATGACCGACTACAGCACGATGAAGTTCATGAGCAAGAACGGCGGATGGAATGACGACAGTTTCAGAAATCTGAATGACGAGATACGTGACTGCATGGGAGTGTCGCACATGGTCAGGGTCGGAGCGGAGTTCAAACCGGTGCCGGAGATCGCCGTCCGCGCTGGCTACAATTTCACCACGACTCCTGAATATGTCAGCGAAGGCAACAGCAAGACAACGCTGAACGACAGAACCAACGCTTTCTCCGTAGGCCTCGGATATTCATCAAACGGATCGTTCTTCGCGGACATCGCGGCAAGGCTGACTATGCTGTCGGATGAATATATCTCACCTTACGCCGACTACCTTAAAGATCTGGCTTCTCCGATGATCCTCAACAAGAGGGACCTCTACAGCATCACGGCGACCTTCGGGTGGAGATTCTAAAGGTTTTTCAGATAGGAGATTGAATCCGGACCTTCGTTGAAAAGGAGGTCCATGATGGAAAGATTCGGAACGAAACCGTACTTTTGGGCAAAGACCTGGAAGTACGGTTTTTCCAGATTCAGGTCTTTCAATATCTTGTCCGGACGTTTCGGGTGGATGAGTTCCCGGTAATCCATTCCGTAGCGGCCGGAATCCAACGGAATCTCACGGGAACGGACGGGGACATATTCATCGGTCATCCTCAGGTCCACCGAGACGCCGGTCTTCCGGAGGAAGAACCTGATCAGTTGTAAATCAAGGTCGAACAACGTCTCTGGTTGTGAATCCAGGATTCCGAACAGTTCGTCCTTGTAAATATATTCAAAATAAGCGGAGGACTCGTAGGCGGACGCAATCGCCCGTTCGGTACGGATCAGCCAAGGAGTCGAGTAATCCACCTTGATCTCCGTTATCGGCAGCTCATGGGTTCCGCTTTCGTGAATGATCGGGAAATTAAGGCTCTGAGGGCCGTCGGCGGCATAGTAACGGAAGCGGTTCCTCCAGGATTGCTTCTGGTAATGCTCGCAGGCCTCAAGATAAACGACAGAAGGCTTCACCCTGTCCGGAGACAAGATGAAGTCTTTAGCCATCAATGCGAAATAGCTGATCGGCGGGAACCAGGCCACACTCAGCAGCACCGCCGCCTCTTCTTCAGACCTATTCGAATTCTCCCTTCTCGTGGGAGTCGTTTGCCCTGATGATTCCACGCTTCGAGCTTCTGATGAAATTCAGGATCGTGTCACGCTCCTCGCTCTGAGGGAATCCGGCCTCGACCTTGGCGCAGCCGTCGGTGATGTTGTAGCCGGAGAAGTAAATGCCGTGTCGTAGATGTCCTTGATGTTGCGGATCACCTCCGAAGAGAACCCGCGGCGGCGGAGTCCCACGATGTTCACACCTGAATAGCAGATCGGATCGCGGCCGCAGAGGACGTAAGGAGGGATATCCTTATTGATCTTGGACATTCCGCCGACCATGGCGTGGCATCCGATCTTGGAGAACTGGTGAGCCTTCGCTCCGCCTCCGACAATCGCCCAGTCATCAACCACGGTCTCGCCGGCGATGCCGACGAAGCTGACAAGGATGCAGTGATTTCCTACCACGCAGTCGTGGGCCACATGAACGTAGGACATCAGCAGAGTGTTGCTGCCGATCTTCGTCACGCACTTGCCGCTGGCCTTGGTGCCACGGTTGATCGTCACACACTCGCGGATGGTGACATTGTCGCCGATCTCCACGTATGTGACCTCACCCTCATATTTAAGATCCTGAGGGATGGCGCCTACCACAGCACCTGGGAACACCTGGCAATTCTTTTTCCCATCTTGACGTATGAATATATCATAGCATGCGGATGGATCTTGCATCCGTCTCCGATCTCCACGTCGTCATCGATGAAGGCGAAAGGACCGATCTCAATGTTGTCGCCAAGTTTCGCCTTAGGGCTCACTGACGCTAATGGTGAAATTGTGTTCATATCTGTTTGTTTTATCAGCAAGATTTCTCACGGATGGCCTTGGCGGTCCGTGTGTTGATTGTGTGTCCAGGCTTGAAAGCGGTGACCTTGGCCTTGAGATAACCTCCGGCGAGCCTCAGATCTCCGATCAGATCCAGAAGCTTATGCCTTCCGCACTCGTTCGTGAAATGAAGTTTGAGATTGTTGAGGTAACCGTTGTCGTTTATAGCAAGCTCAGGCACGTTGAAAAGCGCGGAGAGCCTCTCGACCTGCTCCGGCTGGACCGGATGTTCAACTATCACGATGGCGTTATCGACATCCCCACCCTTGACCAGATTGTTCTGGAACAAGTACTCTATCTCGTGGAAGAACACGAAAGTACGGCACGGGCCGATCTCCTTGGCATAGTCCGTGGACTCATCCCAATGCGCGGTCTGCACACCAAGTACCCTGGAGCCGAAGTCCACGGTGATGTCCATCGAAGGCGCGTCGGCCGGAGTGATTCTCACGAATGAGCCGGTCTTTTCGTCACGGATCTCAATCTCCTCTGGAATAGTGACATATTTCCTGTCAGCCTTCTGTTCTTTCAGGCCGTCCTTGGCGATTGCCTCCACATAATAACGGGCGCTGCCGTCCAGAATCGGAACCTCGACATTGTCGATTTCAACAAGGGCATTATCCACGCCCATTCCCGTCAGAGCTGACATCAGATGCTCAATCGTGGACACAGACGCCTCTCCTTTGGAGATAGTGGTACTTCTGGCCGTCGATGACACATTCTCAGCCAAAGCCTCGACGAACGCGTTTTCACCGAGGTCCACTCTGTGGAACACTATCCCAGTGTCCTCGGGAGCCGGTTTGAGAATCATCTTTGAGATCTTGCCGGTGTGAAGCCCCTTACCATGGAACTCATATTCACCCGCAAGGGTCTTTTGCTTATTCAAAGTCATAATCTATCTTTTGCAGGCTGCGTAAAATATAGCAGTCTGCAAAGATAGCATGAAATATTTGAATATTCAAGGATTACCCTGCCACTTCGTAGCTATTGGCTACTATTCTTCGCCTTGACGCTTGAATACGGCGTAGCTGCGGAGGTAGTTCTTGAGCGGAAGGGCTGGCGAGCCAAGGAACACCTGGCCTGACTTGCGGATATTTCCGATCACGCCACACTGGGCGCCGATGGTCGTGTTGTCGGCGATGTTCAGATGCCCCGCTATGCCGACCTGGCCGGCAAGAATACAGTTCTTGCCGATCTTCGTGGAGCCGGCGATTCCGCACTGGGCGGCCATCACGGTGTTGTCTCCGATCTGGACATTGTGGGCTATCTGGCAAAGATTGTCGATCTTGACCCCGTTGCCGAATGATCGTGGATTCCATCTCGGACTTGTCGATCGTCGTGCCGGCGCCGATCTCGACATTGTCGCCGATGATGACATTGCCGATGTGCTCGATCTTCTCCCAAGTCCCGTCAGGGAGCGGCGCGTTGCCGAATCCGTCGGAGCCGATGACGGCGTTGGCGTGGATGATCACATTGTCGCCGATGACCATTCCCGGATAGATGACGACCCCCGGATAGATGATGCAATGCGAGCCGATCACGGTGTTGTCGCCGACATAGACATTCTCGTAGATCTTCGTGTAGTCCCCCACCTTGGCGTGATGCCCGACATACGAATGGCTTCCGAGATAGACCTTCTTGCCGAACTTGGTGGTCAGGAACCATGATGAACGGAAGCCTCTGTGCCTCTTGTCCGTACGTCTCTGGGTGGAGACATATTTCAGGAGATCGGCCAAAGACTTGTAGGCGTCATCGACCCGGACCATCGTCGAGGTCACGGCCTCCTTAGGAGTGAAATCCTTGTTGACCAGCAGGACACTTGCCCTGCATGTGTAAACGTATTTCTCGTACTTAGGGTTGGCGAAAAAACACAGCTGCCCCGGTTTGCTATGCTCGATCTTGGCGAACGATGTGACCGTTGCCTGGGGATCGCCTTCCACGGTTCCCCTGAGCACCTGAGCCAATTGCTTTGCGGTAAATTCCATCTTCTTTATGGCGATTAAATCTACAATTTCCAATTACGGAATACAAAGAAAGCAATTTATTTTCATATTCACTAAAATATTCTTATCTTTGCATCGTTGTGAGAGATAGGGGACGAAAGCGTCTCCTATCTTTCGCTTTGTAAAACCAGACTTTATGCGGAAAGAACAGATCATAAGCAGCATTGAGGAGGCCGTGCGCGCCCGCGGATGCTTCATAGTCGATGTCTCGGTCAGCAATGACAACGACATAGTGCTCACCATCGAGAAAGAGGTCGGCGACATGGACCTTGAGGATTGCGTTAGCGTCAATGACGCTTTCCTGGCCGCTTTCGACAAGGACGCGGAGGACTATTCCCTGACCGTCACATCCGCCGGACTCGACCAGCCGTTCAAGGTTCTCAAGCAATATGAAAAGGCGGTTGGCTCCGCTGTGGAGGCAAGGCTTAAAGGCGGGAAGAAGATCATCGGGGTGCTCACCGGAGTGGACGAGGCAGGAATATGCCTGAGATATTCACAGAAAGAAACGGTGGAAGGCAAGAAGAAAAAGGAACTCGTGGAGCACGAGGACCGCATCGGGTTCGCGGAGATCAACTCCGTTGTGCCGCACATAGTGTTCAAGAAATAAGAATATCAAGAATATAAATATGGAGAAAGAAGAAATCACTCTTATTGACGCCTTCAAGGACTTCAAGGAAGAGAAGAACATCGACAGACCGGTGATGATGGGTGTGCTCAAGGACGTGTTCCTCACCCAGATCGCCAAGACCTATGGCTCGGCCGACAATTTCGATGTCATCATCAACGTTGACAAGGGAGACTGCGAGATCTACCAGAACTTCGATGTGGTCGAGGAGGTGGAGAATCCTAACACACAGATCACTCTTGATCAGATCAAGGCCGAGACCGGTGATGACGACTACGAGATCGGAGACGTGTACACGAAGAAACTCTCCCTCGCGTCTTTCGGTAGAAGAGGAATCCTGAACATCAGGCAGAACCTTCAGGGCCGCATCATGGACATCGACAAGGCGAATGTATTCAAGGCATATTCCGACAAGATCGGCGAGATATTCACGGGTGAGATCTACCAGACTTGGTCGAAGGAGGTCATCATCCTTGACGATGACAACAACGAGCTTCATCTGCCTAAGGCCGAGCAGATTCCAGGAGAGAGATTCAAGAAGGGAGACACCCTCCGCGCCATCATCAAGAGCGTGGAGATGAAGAACAACACCACCCCTTACATCACTCTTTCCAGAACATCCAACGAGTTCCTTGAGAAACTCTTCGAGCATGAGGTTCCGGAGATATTCGATGGCCTCATCACCATCAAGAAGGTTGTCCGTGTACCTGGCGAGCGCGCCAAGGTGGCTGTCGAGTCCTACGACGAGAGGATCGACCCGATCGGAGCGTGCATCGGCGTGAAGGGATCAAGAATCATCGGAATCGTGCGCGAGCTCCGCAACGAGAATATCGACGTGCTCCAGTGGACTAACAACACGCGGCTTCTCATCCAAAGAGCCCTCAATCCTGCAAGAGTGTCATCAATCGACCTCGGCAACTCGGAAGAGGACAAAATCAAGGTTTACATGCAGCCTGACGAGGTCAAGAAAGGTATCGGTCGCGGAGGATGCAACATCAAACTGGCCGGAATGCTTGTCGGCAGGGAAATCGAGGTTTGGAGAGAGCTTCCTAAGGACGAGGCTCAGGAAGAGGAGGACGTTCTCCTCAGCGAATTCAGCAACGAGATAGACCAGTGGGTGATCGACAGACTGGAGGCCATCGGATGCGACACGGCCAAGAGCGTGCTTTCATTCACACCGGAAGACATCGCGAAGAGAGCCGATCTCGAGGATGAGACCGTGGCCGAAGTGTTCAGGATCCTGAGGGCCGAATTTGAAGAATAGTCCAGGCCGAATAGCGGACAATATTAATTTAAAGGGGTTGAATATGGCAGAAATCAGACTAAATAAAATCATCAAGACTTACAACATCGGGCTTCAGAAACTTGTGGACTTTTTGGCCAGCAAGGGAGTTGAGGTCGAAGCCAATCCTAACGTGAAGATCTCGGAGGATCTTCTTCCGGCGATTGACAAGCAATTCGAGAAGGACAAGGCCAACAAGCAGGCTGCGGAAAAGATTGACATCAAACTCAACGAGATTCTGGAAAAGACATCCAGAAAGCAGCAGGAAAGCGCCAAAGAGGAAGAGGATGAACCGGTAAGGGAAACTGTCATCAAGACAACCATCTTCACACCTGTCGAGCCTAAACCGGAACCTCAAGCCGCTGTTCATGAAGAGACGGAACCTAAGCGCGAAGAGGAAGTGGAGCCGATGGCTGAGCCAGAGCCACAGCCGGAGCCACAACCTGAGCCACAGCCTGAGACCCAGGCGCCGGTCGAGGAGCAGGTAAAGGAACCGGAAACGAAACCCGAGGCAGAGCATGTCAAGGAGAGTCCGGTGATCGAGGAGCCTAAGCAGGAAGTCGTGGCCGAATCCAAGCCGGAGAAAAAGGTGGATAAACCCGTCAAGAACGTTACCCCTGAGCCGACAACCCCTGCTCCAGGGAAGGATGTCCGTGGCGGCGAGAGACCGCTGAGCAAGCACGAGAGGAAACTTGCGGCCAGACAGAGGGAGGAACAGGCGAAAGCCAGACACCAGCAGCAGGCTCAACCTCAGGCTCAGGCACAACCTCAACAGCCTCAGGCCAAGGAGGAAAAGCCAGCGGAGCAAAGTTCCACCCCTGGGCTCAAAGTCTTGGGGAAGATTGACTTGTCCCAGTTCGAGCCTAAGAAGGGTAACAAGAAGAGAGAGAGAATAGCCAAGGGAAGCCAGAAGGTTGACGTGGCGAAGGAAGGCAAGCAGGCTGACAACAGTTCCCGCAAGGATAAGAACAAGAATGCCAAGCAGGCTCAGGAGCAGGGCAAGGGCGGCAAGAAGCGCAACCGTGGGACGGACCGCTTCAAGCCGGCCATGACCGAGGAGGAGCAGGAGGCGATGCAGAAGGAGATCCAGAAGCAGGTCAAGGAGACCTACGCCAGGATGAACGACAACAAGAAGAACAACTTCGGAGCCAAGTACAGAAAGGAGAAGAGGGAGCAGGCCGCGGCCAAGTCCCAGGAGGAGATGGCACAGGAGATAGCCGAGAAGAAGGTCCTCAAGGTCACCGAGTTCGTGACCGTGAACGACCTCGCCACCCTTATGAACAACACTCCAGTCAACGAGGTCATCAAGGCTTGCATGGATCTGGGTCTTATGGTTTCCATCAACCAAAGGCTTGACGCAGAGGCGCTTGTGCTTGTCGCCGAGCAGTTCGGCTACAAGGTAGAGTTTGTGACCGCCGACCTCACCGAAGAGATCGAGGGAAGCAGCGAACAGGCTGACCGCGAGGAAGACCTTGTTCCGAGACCACCGATCATCACTGTGATGGGACACGTTGACCATGGTAAGACATCGTTGCTCGACTATATTCGTAAGTCAAACGTCATCGCCGGAGAGGCGGGAGGTATCACCCAGCACATCGGTGCCTACAACGTGAAGCTTCCAGACGGCAGGAGGATCACCTTCCTTGACACCCCTGGACACGAGGCGTTCACCGCTATGCGTGCCCGTGGAGCCCAGCTCACCGACCTTGCGATCATCATCATCGCGGCCGATGACGCTGTGATGCCTCAGACAGTCGAGGCCATCAACCACGCCCAGGCGGCCGGTGTACCGATGGTGTTCGCCATCAACAAGATAGACAAGCCAGGCGCCCAGCCGGAAAGGATCTACCAGCAACTGGCACAAATGAATATCCTCACTGAGGCATGGGGTGGGAAATACCAGTGTCAGGAAATCTCCGCGAAGAAGGGACTCAACGTCGACAAGCTTCTTGAGAAGGTTCTCCTTGAGACCGACCTTCTTGACCTCAAGGCCAACCCGAACAAGAACGGCGTCGGAGCGGTCATCGAGTCATCCCTTGACAAGGGACGTGGATATCTCGCCACGGTACTCGTGCAGGACGGAACACTCAAGACCGGAGACATGGTGCTGAGCGGCAGTTACTACGGCCGTGTGAAGGCCATGTTCAACGAACGTGGACAGAAAGTGAAAGAGGCCGGTCCTTCGACCCCTGTTTCAATCCTCGGTCTGAACGGAGCGCCGAGCGCCGGTGACAAGTTCAATGTGATGAGCGACGAGAAGGAAGCCAAGGCAATCGCCAACAAGCGTGAGCAGCTCCTGCGAATCCAGGGCATCAAGACTCAGAAGCACATGACCCTTGAGGAGATCGGACGACGGATCGCCATCGGCCAACTTCAAGGAACTCAACGTCATCGTGAAGGGTGACGTGGACGGATCGGTGGAGGCTCTCTCAGATTCCCTCATCAAGCTCTCAACCGAGCAGGTTCGTGTCAATGTGATCCACAAGGCTGTGGGAGCGATCTCCGAGTCCGATGTGATCCTGGCCGAGGCTTCGGATGCGGTCATCATCGGATTCCAGGTACGTCCTTCCACGGACGCAAGGAAACTGGCCGACGAGCAGGGAATCGAAATCCGTCTCTACTCCGTCATCTACGACGCCATCAACGATGTGAAGGACGGTATCGAAGGTATGCTTGAGCCTATCAAGAAGGAGGAGATCACCGGAACGGCGGAGGTCAAGCAGACCTTCAAGATCTCGAAGGTCGGAACGATCGCCGGCTGTCTTGTCAGGGACGGTAAGATCGCTAAGACGGCGCAGTGCAGGCTTATCCGTGACGGTATCGTGGTTTACACCGGCGAGCTCGCCTCGCTCAAGAGGGGCAAGGACGACGTGAAGGAGGTTTCCGCCGGAATGGAGTGTGGTATCGGCATCGACAAGTTCAACGACCTGAAGGTCGGGGACAATATCGAGGCGTTCGTGATCACAGAAATCAAGCAGACGCTTGATTAAAAAGACGATAAAGTTTTACAGTGCGGACGGCCTCGGCGACATCATGGACGCGGAGGATGTCCGCACCGTTTTGTAGGGCGATGAAGTCGGCGACCTGTGTGGCAGGCAATGCGTCAGCCGGAGTGATGCCCAGAGGCCTGAAGAGGAAGCTCTTGCGAGAAAGGCCCACGAGAATATCCTTGTCAAACTCCTGAAGCACAGACATCTCGCGAAGGAGTTGCCAGTTCTGCTCCACGGTCTTGGCGAAACCGAAACCTGGATCCAGAATCCAATCCTTCACCCCGTGCCGATCCGCCTCGGCGGCTATCCCTTCAAAGAACTCACGGACAGCCTCGGTGACATTGTCATAGTCGGTGAGACTCTGCATATTCTTTTGGAGTGCCACGGGTGTGCATGGCGATGTACGGCAGATGAAGCCGGCCAAGCAGCGACCACATCTCCTCACTTCCGCCGCTGACATCGTTCACTACGAAAGGGCCGACGATGTCGCCCTCGCGGGACAAAGATAATAAATTCCCCATATTGTCGTAACTGTAGATTACGCCGTAGCACGTGATGGCACAAATATCACGGGGTGGTAGTAATTGTTTCAGTGCCATCATGTGGAAAACAAGCCTATAAAAGAGACCAACCTTGATTTTTAAGGCCGGTCTCTTGGTTGTTTACATGCCTAGCTTAGCCATGCAAAAAAAGACATTCGTGTCATTCATCAATGAAAGTAAGGTGTACTGTCCTTCTCAGGTTCATCCCCACAAATGGAATTGGCCACCACTTTTCTTAACATTGACTTGACATTTGCCGCACGAATAAGTTTGTGCTAATTTGCTAACACGAGAAGCAGGCACATCACAATATACAGGAATGATTCTTCTGTGTTTTCCAGTAATAGTTATTACTTCAATAATACTTAAACGGCCTCCCCAACTATCAATATTAATTACATACATCCATTTAACATAGAACTCTCCTTCCTTGTCATTATAATAAATGCCAGTCTGATCTATAACAAATTTCCAATCCGGGAATGACAGTATTCTTCTGAAGTCTCGTATGAAGCTTATTGTAGAATACACCGTGTAGGCACCTATCAGAATAGAACTAATCAAAACAAAATCAAATGAATTCCGCTCACGTATCAGAAGGTAAACCATTCCGGGAATATAAAGAAAGACGAAAAAAAGATGATTTGAACAACAGTATATTTTTATCTCATCTTTTTTTTGCGACAAATAGATGGGTTTGTATTTGTTTTTCATTTCTAATTGTTTTTGTCAGTCTTTATTTGTGGCCAAACATAGAATGCGATTTGACTTATGTTGTTGGCTGCATCGTAACTGGATTTGACAACCATCAGATCAACCTGACGCAGGGTGTTAACCCTCTCCGCTGTCTCTTTGCGTATCTCTGCCCTTGCGGCGGGTCCACTTGTTCCTCTTCCTGATAACACCCTCTCTTTCTTAACCTCCTTTTCGACTGTCTCAACATATTTGGAAGGTTTAAGATTATTTATGGCTTTATCACGAGCGCCATTGATTCTGGAAGAAACACCCTGTGAGGCACCTCCTGTGATCGCTCCGAGCGCCGCGTCGGTGGCGACTTCCCTGCCATCCACGCCGCCGCTCTCGACAAGCTGGCCGACGGTGCTTGATGCGGTGCTCGTGGCGGCGCCGACGGCTGCGCTGACCGCGATTTTTCCTGCCAGAGTGGTCCCCATGGACATTCCAAAGGTCAGGCCGGCGATGCCGCCATCAACAGCCCCTCGCGCGACCGCACCAAGCACATCCCTTCCGGACTCGCCGGACAGAAGGGCGATGCCTCCGTTTATCGCGGCACCTACCACGGCACCGACAACCACCCGGCCGATGACCTGTCCGTCCTTGTCCACGTAAACGGCCGGATTGCCGGCGCAGTAGGCATAAGGGGACAGGTGACGGTAGCCCTCCGCCATCGGGTCCACGGAGAGGAAGCGTCCGAGGGCGGGGTCGTACATGCGGGCGCTGAAGTCGTAGAGGCCGAGGGAGTTGGATGTGTACAGCTCGTTGCCGAGGAAGCGGTACGGCTGCGAGGCGCCGGGCCTCGCCAGCTCCATGCCGCCGGTCTCGCCGCCGATCTCGAGCGAGCCGCCTGCGACGGACACGCCTCCTTCCACGGGATGCGCCCCGGCGTTGCCGGACATCCCGCCGCCGGCGAAGGCCATGCCGTACGGGTAGTAGTGGTTCACCTGCACGGCCTTGCCGTCCGGCCTGGCGACGACCCTGACGCTGCCGAGATGGTCGCGCAGGAAGAACAGGTACTCCGGGCTGGAGCCGTCCATGGCGATCAGGCCCCCGTCGAACAGGATGTACTTCAGGGTGTCGTCCGCGCACACCAGATTGCCGCGGTACTCGGTCCGGGACAGGGACCTGTCCTTCCCGAGGACCGTCCTTCCCCGCTTTGTTCCGTCAGGAAGATAGGTGAACGTCTCCGTTCCGCCGGCGTGTCTCATCCTGGCGGGCCGGTTCTGCCTGTTGTAGGAGATGAGGGAGACCTTCCTGTTCAGGTCGGACGTCATGTTGCCGTTCCTGTCGTAGGTGTACTCCACGGCCTCTGACACCCCGTCGCGGAAGTCCGCCGAGCCCGTCACCGACGGAGCCGGGGCGGAGTCCGACACGGACGCGAGCATGTTGCCGTCGTATGTCATTGACAGATTGTCCACGATGCCCTTGAGCGAGGAGGTCATGTCGCCCTCGCGGGACAATATTTTATCTTGTGTCACGTCCATTGAGAATTCATTTTAGGAACATGTGATTAGAGAAGATGACGGTTTTACTCCGTCACCTTCTCATAAAATAGTCTAAATCATTGGCATTGCATTAATGTCCTTTATTGACATGCTTCGAAACATATTGCGTATAGTCTGGTTTTCCTGGAATCGTCCTGACAATGATTGTGTCACCTGTTTTTATTTCCGGTATAGTGGCGGGTGAATAAAATTGAGGACATATGTCTAAAAAGTACTCTTCATACTTTCCATTAAGATGGAAGTATATTTTCATTTTTCTCCCATGGAACCAACGATTGCTCACTAATTCAGAACTCACAACGACAGCCTCTACGTTAATACCTTCATTCATAATCTTTCGGTCACGAAGTCTGCCATTAAGGATGCAGAACGGAGTGATAAATAGAAGAACAGCCACAGAGCCACAGGCCATAATCCAGCATGATCTTTTTTATCACGCTTTTAATCTTTACGTTTTTCATTGTCAATTTTGTTTTTTATGGCATTGTTCAAGATTGGCTCGGTAACTGAGTAAGTGCCGTCAACTATACGGCTTGCAATCTCCGTCTCTCTTGCAACCTGAGCGGCCGCTTCAGAAGAGGCGGCCTTTTTCTGAGCCTTTGTCGAAGTTGGAGAATTGCCTGCAATGTTCCTGTCATGTATGGCTTTGTAAGAGGCTTTCTGAGAATTTGCCGTGGCTTTTGCAGAGCCTGTGCTCAAATAGTCGCCTAGACCACCTGATGCGGCATCAAGCGCTGAACCTAGTATTGTAGTTTCTATAACTTTAGCAGCATCCTTATTCATTTTTATGCCATCTGTCCTAACCTCAAACATGGCATCAGCCAGATTTCCAGTTACAATTAATCCCACTTTTGCGGCAGCCTTCATTTTCTTGCCAGGTGTAATTGCCGATTTAAGAATACTTACAAAATTTATATTATCCCAAAAGGCATCTTTCCCCCTCTTGCCGTCTTTAATATTATTATAGACTTGAAAAGAGTAATCGATGCCGGCACCAATCAATGCCCCTATGATAGGATTTTGGCCATCCGGATCCGCATAGATGGCTGGATTTCCCTCACAATACGTAAACGGATTCATAGAATAATACCTCTCCGCCATCGGGTCCACGGAGAGGAAGCGTCCGAGGGCGGGGTCGTACATGCGGGCGCTGAAGTCGTAGAGGCCGAGGGAGTTGGATGTGTACAGCTCGTTGCCGAGGAAGCGGTACGGCTGCGAGGCGCCGGGCCTCGCCAGCTCCATGCCGCCGGTCTCGCCGCCGATCTCGAGCGAGCCGCCTGCGACGGACACGCCTCCTTCCACGGGATGCGCCCCGGCGTTGCCGGACATCCCGCCGCCGGCGAAGGCCATGCCGTACGGGTAGTAGTGGTTCACCTGCACGGCCTTGCCGTCCGGCCTGGCGACGACCCTGACGCTGCCGAGATGGTCGCGCAGGAAGAACAGGTACTCCGGGCTGGAGCCGTCCATGGCGATCAGGCCCCCGTCGAACAGGATGTACTTCAGGGTGTCGTCCGCGCACACCAGATTGCCGCGGTACTCGGTCCGGGACAGGGACCTGTCCTTCCCGAGGACCGTCCTTCCCCGCTTTGTTCCGTCAGGAAGATAGGTGAACGTCTCCGTTCCGCCGGCGTGTCTCATCCTGGCGGGCCGGTTCTGCCTGTTGTAGGAGATGAGGGAGACCTTCCTGTTCAGGTCGGACGTCATGTTGCCGTTCCTGTCGTAGGTGTACTCCACGGCCTCTGACACCCCGTCGCGGAAGTCCGCCGAGCCCGTCACCGACGGAGCCGGGGCGGAGTCCGACACGGACGCTAGCATGTTGCCGTCGTATGTCATTGACAGATTGTCCACGATGCCCTTGAGCGAGGAGGTCATGTCGCCCTCGCGGGACAAAGATAGCAAATTTCCCATATTGTCGTAGCTGTAACTTGTGCCGTAGCCCACGACATGGTCCCCGTACTCGCCGTAGTCCGCCGACACAAGGCGGCCGAGGCCGTCATAGGCGAAATCGTAGCTGCGGGTTCCGGTGCCGGCACCGGACCTCCACTCCATCGAGGAGACATCACCGCCGAACCTCCTGCGGTCGGTTCCCAGCCGGATCTTTAAGTCTCTGTTGTGGCAGAGACTCATGTACGATGCTGTAATTGACGGGTACGGCTATCGGACATATAAGCACTTACAGCATGCCTTGCCGTTTCCTACACAATGCGGAAAACCATTTTAGAAAACAACTATCCTGAACGAATGACCATCAGGCAGACTTAGACTAAAATACACAATCGTGTCCCATCTGGCTTTTGCCATGGCAGGACACGACATGATACTCTACAAGTTTACCGAGGTGTTTTTTTCGCTCGTCAAGAATGAGACTTGCCTTTTCTTGTCTTTTGTTGTGAACTATATCACCCTTGAACAAAGCTTTATTTTTTCCGTATTCATCGTACGTTTTGACAAAAACCATTTCACATTCACCACGTGAAAAAGTACTTATAGCCTTTTTTACAGGAGATGTATATAGTTCAATAAGGCTTAAATCTATTTTCTTATGTTTCCCAATGCTGGTTATAACATCCATGCTAAATATTCTGCCTTTCCAGTAAACGAAGATGATTTTTTTTATGTACGTCCATTCAACACGGAATTCCCCATCCTTGTCTTTGCTATAAACCCCAGCCTGATCAATTGCCAATTTCCAGTCCGGGAATGAAAATATGCTTTTGAAATCTCGGATGAAAACTATTGTGATAATGGTTACTACTATAAACAGCAGAATAATCCAGACGATGTCGTCAGATAAATGAGTTTCGCTATAATCTCGAATCAAGGTGCAGATGAAAAAAAGCACAAGTAAGTAGCAACTGATTAAACCCAATACTATATTTTTTATTTTGTCCTTTTTCGACAAAACTATTGGCTTGCATTTTGATTTCATGATGTTCTAGTACCTCTTTTCGGTCTGTTTTTGTATGAGTTGGCTGGCTCCCGCCTGGACAACATTATTTACGGTATAATCGGCCATGTTGTAACCAAATTTAATCAGCAGGACATCAACTTTATACAAGTTGTCAGCTCTATCTGAAACTTCTTTGCGGAACTCTGCCCTTGCGGACTGCCCGCTTAGCCCCTTTCCTGCTGATCGCCATTCCTTCTTGACTTCTTTTCTCGCTGTCTCAGCATAATTAAATGGGCTAAGTTTATTTACGGCCTTTTCACGAGCATTCCAAAGTTTTGAGGAACCCTTTTGCGTTATACCTCCCGTGACCGCTCCGACGGCCGCATCGGTGACGACCTCCCTGACATCCACGCCGCCGCTCTCGACAAGTTGGCCGACGGTGCTTGAAGCGGCGCTCGTGACGGCGCCGACCGCAATTTTTCCTGCCAAGGTGGTTCCCATGGACATTCCAAAGGTCAGGCCGGCGATGCCGCCATCAACAGCCCCTCGCGCGACCGCACCAAGCACATCCCTTCCGGACTCGCCGGACAAAAGAGCGATGCCTCCGTTTATCGCCGCGCCGACAACGGCGCCGACGACGACCACCCGGCCGATGACCTGCCCGTCCTTGTCCACGTAAACCACCGGATTGCCGGCGCAGTAGGCATAAGGGGGACAGTGACGGTAGCCCTCCGCCATCGGGTCCACGGAGAGGAAGCGTCCGAGGGCGGGGTCGTACATGCGGGCGCTGAAGTCGTAGAGGCCGAGGGAGTTGGATGTGTACAGTTCGTTGCCGAGGAAGCGGTACGGCTGCGAGGCGCCGGGCCTCGCCAGCTCCATGCCGCCGGTCCCGCCTCCGATCTCCAGGTCCCCGTCGATCACGTTCCCTCCCTCGCCTTTGTCACGGGATGCGCCTCGGCGTTGCCGGACATCCTGCCGCCGGCGAAGGCCATGCCGTACGGGTAGTAGTGGTTCACCTGCACGGCCTTGCCGTCCGGCCTGGCGACGACCCTGACGCTGCCGAGATGGTCGCGCAGGAAGAACAGGTACTCCGGGCTGGCGCCGTCCATGGCGATCAGGCCGCCGTCGAACAGGATGTACTTCAGGGTGTCGTCCGCGCACACCAGATTGCCGCGGTACTCGGTCCGGGACAGGGACCTGTCCTTCCCGAGGACCGTCCTTCCCCGCTTTGTTCCGTCAGGAAGATAGGTGAACGTCTCCGTACCGCCTGCGTGTCTCATCCTGGCGGGCCGGTTCTGCCTGTTGTAGGAGATGAGGGAGATCTTCCTGTTCAGGTCGGACGTCATGTTGCCGTTTCTGTCGTAGGTGTACTCCACGGCCTCTGACACCCCGTCACGGAAGTCCGCCGAGCCCGTCACCGACGGAGCCGGGGCGGAGTCCGACACGGACGCGAGCATGTTGCCGTCGTATGTCATTGACAGATTGTCCACGATACCCTTGCGCGAGGAGGTCATGTCGCCCTCGCGGGACAAAGATAATAAATTTCCCATATTGTCGTAGCTGTAACTTGTGCCGTAGCCCACGACATGGTCCCCGTACTCGCCGTAGTCCGCCGACACAAGGCGGCCGAGGCCGTCATAGGCGAAATCGTAGCTGCGGGTTCCGGTGCCGACACCGGACCTCCACTCCATCGAGGAGACATCACCGCCGAACCTCCTGCGGTCGTTTCCCAGCCGGTCGCTTCTCAACTCATTGTAGTGCAAGGTCTCTTTGAACAGAGATCCGTCGATGCCGGTCAGCCATGAGCGGACGTTGTAGGAATATGTGGACGAAAGGGCGTCGTTACTCCCCCTCTCAGTGCCAGACAGCCTGCCCAGTTCGTCATAGGTGTTCCTGGCAAGAAGGATCGGAGTCCCACCGTTCAGTGAATGGTGAACCTCCAGCAGACGCTCGGAGTCATCGTAGGTGTAGGTCAGGTCCTCACTGATCATTGACGAGGAGCCCGTTCCTCTCCTATGGACGAGGTGGCGGCGGACTGGACTGCCGAGGAAGTCATACACCACATCCTCAGTGTCCCAGCCTCCGTCCGGATACGACATTTCCGTGTGTGAGACACGCCCCCTGCCGTCATATCTGACAAGCCCCCACACCTTTTTGCCGCTGATGCCCTCCGAAACCTCATGCAGGCATGATCCGGTCCGCCTTCCGATCAGGCTGGGAATATGAGTGCCGTACATGGCGAGGCTGTCCGGAAGGCCGGTGGCGAAATCATCAACAAACGCGTGGCTGTCATAATAGAAGGCTGACATGACCTGTGGCGAGACGAGCGTCACACCCGAGCATGCATAGCCGTCAAGCGCCCCGCCCGCGCCAACGTACTCAGCTAGCGCGAAACCTGATATCATGTTCCCCGTAGGGATGTCATGACCGCAGACTCCGGTGACGCACTCCCTGCCGTGGATGTCGTACAGCATGAACGTGGACTCTCCGCGCCTTCTCTGCTCTCCGTCCTGTGAACACAAGCCTGTCCGCGTCGTCATATTCCATCCTTATCCATCCTATCCCAGGAAGCTTCCTCGCGCAGACCCTTTCTTTGGAATCGTAGAGATACAGATAGGCATACCTTTCTGTTTCCTCCGGATCAAGCGATTGCCCGACGGAAAGACGGTCCGACAAGGCGGGTGGAATTACAGCGAGAAGGTGGTCGAGGCCGTCGTAGACGCTGTATGTGTCAAGATATTGACACTCCCCGCCTTCTTTCATCACCTGTCTCGAAAGTATCTCCCTGCCATGCCTGTCGGTAAAGGTGAGCGTCTCCTTTCCGTCCTCGTCCGTCACCGAGACGACCTTCAGGGAGCCATCGGGGTAGAACCCCTCCGAACTTATGACAAAGGATGTGTCATTCTTGGAAGCCTGGACTTCAAAGCGGTGGCAGACGAGACGCTCGTCACCCGCGCTGTTGCCCATGTGTTCCGAAAGTATGCCGTGCCCGGCCTGCCTCCATGCCTCTCCGGAACCGTATTCCATCAGAGGCCTGTCAAGCGGGCTGCCGTCATAGATGACCTCGGAGTAGGGGGCACCGTCGCCAAGGTTGGCCTCCGAGGATCCGGGCATGATGTCCTCAGGCCTGACATGGGCATCCAGATACGTGACCGTATGCAGTCCAGGCAGGATCACCCTTTGAGGTGTCGCCAACGCCGGCAGCCATCTTTTGGACACTCTGCCGTGTCCGTCATATTCGGTGAGCGACACCAGCGTCTTGTGCGATGGGGTGAACCCCACCTGATGCACTGACTCCTCGCGGCCGAAGTCGTCGAGCCAGGTGACGGTCGTCATCATCGACATCTCACCGCCGTCGCGGCTGGTCAGGACCGTGACGTTGTTCCAGCTGTCTGCCACATACGAATCTTTCAGGAGTGGAATGCATTCAAGGGACAGGGACAGCGACGAGCGGCATGAGAGGGCCTCGGAGTTCGACGCACCGGCGGCGATTGCACCGGATTCGTCATCAACCGCCTGAATGTCAGGAACCTCAACAATCCTGTCGGAGAATCCGTCATACTCAAGTAGGTACTCTCCGGGCGGGATGGAAAGGATCACGCTGTCCTGACGTTCGTAGTCCTCACTGATATACGTCCGCATCGTGGATCCGTCCACACGGAACGGTAACCTTGCGATAAGGCTATCGCCCTTGTCCAAGACCTCATAGAGCCTCAGGAGGATATGGCTTTCTCCCGCCGGGAACGGATCCCCCAACCCGCGGTTGTAAGAGAATCCATTCAGCTTGAAGTGCACGTCAAGGGTGTCTGCGACGACCAGGGTGCACGAGCGGTCGATGGCGGACGTCGAGGCCCCGACGAGCTTCATCAGGCTGACATCGGTGGCGTAGCCTTTTCTCAACGAGAATATCGGTAAAGTCGGATAGGCAGGCTCGACAGGAGTCGCGGTTTCCTGAGCCGGCATGGCGGCGCAGGCGCAGAACAGCGCAAGCGCAAGCAAGATGCGACGGCCTTGCGCGCAAAATGTGTCATCGTATTGTTCATTGTTCTAGTCATTATGATAATGGTATGAATATTTCCTCACAATCTTTTTCCCGGCGTTCCCGTCTTTGTCAGTCTCATAGAGGGACTCCTCGAAAGTCTGCCGAGAGCGTCGTAACCGCAGCGGGAAATCAGCCCGTCAGGCGTCATCACCTGAACCAGGCGCAGGGACTTGTCGTAGGTGTAGTCCCAGGCCAGTCTGCCGCAGAGGCTTCGTTTCACAGGGTCCGGGACGAGCGGGAACACGGCATGGTCATCTGACAGCGGGCCGGCCGTGCCGGAGAGTTCGGGCAGGGCCTCGTACTCCTCCAATGTGATCCCCTCCACCCTTGTCATGAGGCGTTGGCCGTTTCCACACCACTGAAGCACACTGTGGACTCCGTTCTCTACAATCTCGGTAGGGTTTCCCCATTCATCAACGGACAGAGCCTCATAGTCCGTTTTCCCAGTCCCGTCCGTGCCGAACAACGTTTCGATCTTGGACAGATAGCATATCGTGCCGTTGTGTGATTCATGGCTCGAATATGTGTTCCTCGCCGTCCTGCGGAGAGTCCCGGAAGACACTTCCTCCGTGACGACCGGGGGGACATGATGATGCGCCGGTCGATCATCCACCGGTACTGTCCTGAATGGTCTGACGGGTATGTGTACCGGCTCGTCCTTTGCGTGCCGTCGCTTGACATCTCGGACTTTGAGATGATTTGTCTGGCAGAGTTATAATGCGTCCATGTGCTGTCGGAATATTCACCTTCACGGACGACCGTGGACTCCGGCAGGTAGCTGTAGGTGTTGGTCATCGTCAGCCACGCTACCTTCGCGCTGGTGAAATTCTCCTTGGACCTGTCCAGATAGATCGTCCTCTGCGTCGCCGTCGGCATGGGATGGTCGTTGACTCTGGTGTACCTGTAGGACTCAGACCTGACCTCAGTGCCGTCGGCGCGGTGCCATGACCGTGACAAGAGATGACCGCGCTCGGCTGAGTCGCTCGTGTAGGGTAAGCCGCCTCCAATGCCTGAAATGTTGTACGAATGATATGCGGAAATGTCATCGTGGGCGTTCCCGTGGATGTCAGTCCCGTAGTTGCTGAAGCGATTGACAACATAGCCCAAAGAGGTACCATCAGTGTCCAGCGTCTCCTCTATCACGCACGAGTAACCAACATCAGGGCTGTTAAGGTTTGTGACGGGCAGGCCAAAGCTATACATGCTGAAAATACTCATGGACACGGGATAAGGACCAGAAATTCCCTTAAGAGGTGTCCAGACATAATTGTTGCCGGCATTGTAGGTGACCGCGACGGGTCGGGGGGGGCTTTTGCTACCCCTGCTGCTTCGCGCCGATGTGGAGATTCCCTCTCGATAGTGGAACACTTTCGTGGACACGATGCTGTCCTCCCTGGAAAGGTTGGTGATCCTGCGGACACGCAGCCCACCTGAAACTCCATATTTGTCCATCAGGACATGGCCGTCGTTCTCCAGTCTTGAATAGTCGTGTCCCTCATATTCCAGCACGGTCCTTCCGCCTGTCGGGTAGATGACCTCAACGAGGGTCTCGCTCTTTGTGGCGTTGACACTTGTCGGAGCCTCCAGATTGGAATCGGCCAGCTTGTGGATCTGTCCGTTCCAGTAGCCCCAACGGTCGGCCTGCGGCAGGATGTAGCCGTTCGGCATGTGGTTGAGGTCGTAGGCGAACCTCAGTATTCCGGCATGCCAAGATCCGTGGTCTCGGCAGGAATCGAATAGAAGGGGTACATTACGCCTCCTCCTTCTACGTATGTCGTCTCAATGTTCGTCAGCCCCGTCCCTCCAGGCCACCCTTCCAAGCTTGCGGCGGTTCTCTTCAAGATATTCAAAGAGGACGGTCGTGTCGTCGTCTCCTGCCCTGTTGATGCGGATGCCGTAAAGCACGTGAGCCACGAGGAGTGACGCTATGCTTTCGTTGGCGATCGGATCTGTCGAATCGTCGAATCCCGGAAAAAGGAACCTGAACTGATCATGTGGAGAAGAATCCAGCAGTTGCCAAGGCGAGATCCTTGAGTTCCCACTGTCGCTCCAGTACAGCGCCCCTCCGGTGTAGGCTCTTGAATATGCGTCAACATACCGCCAGTCCGCCTTATACTCAAATTCCAATGTCTCGTTCAGCGTTGTGATGCGGCATAGTCTTGCGGGGAAAAGAAGAAAACCGGTGAATCCGCGCCGTCCGATATTGACACCGTTGTCTCCCGATGACGGGAAGCCTGTTGTCCGGCACACACTCGGACTGTATCTTATGTCAACCATCAGGTCGTAGGAATTGCCATCATTGCCGTTCGCGTACTGGTATGTGACCGTGCGGCCGTCCTGCGTCTTTATCTCGCTCAGATGCCATGACGTGGCAATGAGGTCCCCGCTCTCTCTGGAGTAATACGGAACGCTGAAATCCGTGGCGTCTGAGCCTCCGAAGGTGAACCTGCAGCCGTCCGGTGTCACCAGTGTGAACCTGATGAAGGGACGTTTGTTCTTGTCCCTGTTCGGCCAGCCGCTGACATTCGGAATGCGCCCGGCGAGGCCGGATATGTCCATGAAGTCCTTCGCCGGGTCAAACTCCACACTGATGTCCTCATCGCTGACGACAGTCCAGCCGCCTTCCGGGTTGAGATAGAAGTTGCCGCTGTGTCCGAAGAAGTTGAATGAGAACTCGTCGGCGGAAAGCTCGAACCATTCCGAGCCTTCAGATTCGGTGCAGTTTCTTGTCAGACTGTCCAGACGGGCCGGTGTGATTCCGGCCATCTGTGAGCAGTGTCCATAGAATCCGTTCTCATATTTGCCTGTCATCTTCTCATCTGGGACTCCCCGGACGGTACGTGTGACGCAGCCACCGCACTGAAGGCTCCAGCCCAGTCCGACAATGCCTGGGTACTGGTTGGGTTTCACCGAGGCAAGGTGATACCTCAGCGAGACGGGGAACGTCATGGAGCCGACCCTCATCTCGTGTATCGGCACGGATATGTCCGGGATGCCGGTGAAAAGGCTGACAGGGACTGATCCGTACGTCCCGAGATTGGCCGCCTCCGGTGACGGGACGCTATAGACCGGAGAGGTCTGGGCCTCCATTGACATGGAGACCATGATGAATGTCGCCGCGCAGGCGATTAACTGTCTGATTTTACTTTTCATTTTTGTCCTTGTTTATGGTTGCACTGCCCTTCCAGATGTCCGTCACGCTGTCGATTCCGAGCAGCGCGGTGGACGCGTAGAGGATTGCTGAGATCATGTCGGGGGCCTGCCGGTCCCATACCGTACACATGATCAGGACGGCCGAGCAGCATAGCCATCCGATGATTCCGCACAGCCTCTTCGACGAGAGGCTGTCTCTGTCCGCGGACAGAAGAGATTTTAATATGTTCATTGGTTTAACGTTTTGCGCATGTCGGGGCACATGTCGCCCCGAGTATGCATAAGTTTGACATGTCCGGGCTTGTGGCCCGGATTGAAATGTGGCCGCCCTCCTTTGTCGAGGGCGCGCCATCGGTTGCGCAAAGCGATTTTGTCGGGTATTTTTGCGGGATTGAGAATTAATCCCTACCTTTGAATCGCTATAGCATCTTGTCAGGGGCGACTAATCCCTGAATTTCCAGTCTGTGGCACTCAATGGAGCTCACGTCCGCCAAGATTTGCGCTCCATTTTTTGTGCCTTGAAGATTGCGTGTCTACATGGCTACAAAAAAATAAAAAATAAACTTTAAAAATCAGTCGGCTCGGCCAGTTGTGATTGGCTCCCGTCTCTGGTTACAAAGATATCCCAATACCAGCCGTATTTCCAAATTATTTTTACCAAAGTTATTAACAAGTGCTAACATTAGTTGTTAACTCGTTGTCATACAGCTTTGTATGCAGGTATATAATATAGATAAATTCAAAATAATCATATTTGATTTATGCGTTTAGGCCGGTTAACCTACTGAGTCTGGTTTGCCTTTTTGCCCATTTTTGCATCGTACCATACCACAATATGGATAATTTGCTATCTTTGTCCCGCGAGGGTGGCATCACCTCCTCGCGCAAGGGCATCGTGGACAACCTGTCAATGACATACGACGGTGGGACCGACTGCTAAGGCAGAGAGCCGCAAGTTGCTCCAACTCTTAAACCTGAAAAGATGAGTGGTTTGCCTATATTTTTTGCAGTTGGCGGGAACGGTCACGGCTGCCTAATGGCCATACGGTCAGGATGGTTGTTCCCAAGAATGGTTTTCCACATTGTGCGGGGAACAGCAAAGTGTGCTGCAAGTGCATATATGCCAGATTGCCGTTTCCGTCAATTACAGTGCCGTGCATGAGCATCCGCCACGACAGAGACTTTAAGACCAGGCTGGGGAACGACCGCAAGAACACTTATCGTAGAAACATTGATGTCAAGTTATGGAAGGGAGACGTTGGCCATTGGCTGACATTGTTCTCCTCCACTTACCTTAGCCTCGATTGGCACATCAGAAGTGTGTTTCCTGTACCAATGACGTGTTATAGTCCATTTGGTACACAGGAAGCCCCTATGTGTACTTTCCTGATTTAGGTTGACTCGGGTTTATAGATTATTACAGGTATAAGTTGACTTATGGCGTACGTTTTCCGTCCCACACAAAATGCGATGTCACCGATCCATTTTCTACTCATGCGCACTTAGGCCGAAGCAGGTCATATCAATTATTGACTCCATTAAACAAACGGTAGAGTTTGATGGTGCGGACAGCCTCGGCGACATCATGGACGCGGAGGATGTCCGCACCGTTTTGTAGGGCGATGAAGTCGGCGACCTGTGTGGCAGGCAATGCGTCAGCCGGAGTGATGCCCAGAGGCCTGAAGAGGAAGCTCTTGCGAGAAAGGCCCACGAGAATTCTCTTGTCAAACTCCTGAAACACAGCCATTTCACGCAGCAGTTGCCAGTTCTGTTCCACCGTCTTGGCGAAGCCGAAACCGAGATCCAGAATCCAATCCTCCACACCGTGCCTGTCCGCCTCTGCGGCGATCCCTTCAAAGAACTCACGGACAGCCTCGGTGACATTGTCATAGTCGGTGAGGTTCTGCATATTCTTAGGCGTCCCCCGAGTGTGCATCGCTATGTACGGCAGATGAAGCCGGCCAAGCAGCGACCACATCTCCTCACTTCCGCCGCTGACATCGTTCACGATGAACGGGCCGATGATGTCAAACGCACGACTGACAACCGCAGGTCTGAAAGTGTCGATTGAAATCTTTACCCCGGCATGCTCCGAAGCAAGGATATTCAATGCCGGCTCCAGCCTCCTCCATTCCTCTTCCTCGCAAATCGACTCCGAACCAGGGCGTGTCGAGCACGCTCCCAAATCAAGGATGTCCGCTCCCGACTCAAGCATATTCACAATCCTGCCCCGGAAAAGTTCCTCGTCGAAGGTCCCGTCCGCCCGGAGGTTGCGGCTGCCTGCGAAAAAAGAGTCGTCGGTGAGGTTCACTATGCCCATCACCTGAATATTTCTGTCTGCCTTGTTTCCCATAATGACATTAATTTTGAACAAAAATAGACAAAAATTGAATATCTTTGCGATTCGGAATAAGTTTTGAGCATTGCTCAAGACCTCCATCTGAAAAATCAATCGTTATGCTGGTCGTTCTGGAAGGTTTGGACGGAGCTGGGAAATCCACGCAAGTCAAGAAGTTGAAGGCGTATCTCGAAAAGATATGCCCGGAATTGGAATACATTCACTTTCCGAGATACGACGCGCCGGTCTATGGCGATCTGATCAGCCGGTTTCTGCGCGGGGATTTCGGAAGCAACGAGTCGGTTCACCCTCAACTGGTGGCCCTGCTGTTCGCCGAGGACAGGCACGGGGCGGCCCCCCAGATGAAGCAGACGCTGGCGGAAGGCGGATCGGTGCTGCTGGACAGGTACGTCTATTCCAACATCGCATACCAATGCGCCAAACTGAGCGCCCCTGAGGAAAGAGAGAACCTGCGCGAATGGATCTTCAACACTGAATATGGCGACTTCGGCCTCCCGAAGCCAGACTTGAATATATTCTTGGATGTTCCCATCACATTCGTCGAGAGCAGGTTGGACTCGGCGCGGACGGGAAAGGACAGGGAATATCTCCACGGCTCCCAGGATATTCACGAATCAGACATAGAGTTCCAGAAGCAGGTGCGGGCGATCTACAGGCAGCAGGTGGCGCTGGATCCGGATTTCATCAGAATAGACTGCTCGGACGAGTTCGGGGAGATGCTGCCGCCGGACGGGATATTCGCAAAGGTGAAGAAAGTTATTGACGAACATATCGAAGCAAAATGAACAACGTTTTCCTCTTCAGGCTGAGAAGGCTGTGCGCTTTTTTGATTGGTGTGGTGTTCCTGCTCGCGGGGATATTCAAACTGCTTGATCCGGTAGGAGCGGGTCTTGTGATGGAAGGGTATTTCAGATTCTTCCATGTAACGTTCCTGCTGCCAACCGCAAAGGCGACCGCCGTGGTTCTCGCGCTCGCGGAAGCCATCCTCGGTGCGGCGATGATCAGTGGCGTGTGGAGGAAACAGGTCGCAATCATAACCACCGCTATGATTGTCTTCTTCACGGTGCTCACGTTGTTTTTGGCCATATTCAATCCGGTAAGCCTGACTGACTGCGGCTGCTTCGGAGAGGTGATCCACCTGACCAACTTCCAGACATTCCTTAAGAATCTGGTTCTGTTGGCTTTGGCGATGACAGCGTTCCTGCCGTTCAAGAATTTCGGCAAGAACAGGAAACGGAAATATGTCTCGTTCGGCATCGTGTCAGCCTCAATAATTCTCTTCACGGTCTATTCATTGACATCAATCCCACTGGTGGACTACACCGAGTTCACTCCTGGAAGCGAGTTGCTGGCTTCCATCGGAGATGACGATGAAGAGGACGTCTCCGGAAACTACAAATCCACTATCATCTACGAGAAGAACGGACAGGAGGGAGCCTTTGACCTCGACCGCCTTCCGGATTCGACCTGGACATACGTCCGCACAGAGACCATCCTGATCAACGGGGCGGACATCGAAGACAACAAGCCGGCGCTTTCGTTCACCGACTCATCGGGCAATTATCAAGACGAAAGAGCCACCTACGGCAACGTGCTCGCGGTTTCGGTCTATGACCCGGCCAAGGCCAACGGAACTTTCTGGACAAGGATAGCAGACGCTCTTGACGGGGCGAAGGCAGCCGGATTCACTCCCCTGCTGCTGGTTTCCTCGACAAAGGAGCAGTTCGACAAGTTGCCTGTGATTGTGCCGGATGCACACTCACGACTGGTTGGCTCGACATATTTCGCCGACAAGAAAACGCTTGTCACCCTCAACCGCTCCAACGGCGGCGCGACCTGGTTTAACGACGGCCAGCTGATCCGGAAATATTCACACGGCCGCATCCCGTCTGATGAGACTCTGCTTGAGATGACCGGTGACGATCCGACCGAAGAGATGCTGCGCTCCAGCACCAAAAGCCGCCTCCGTTTCCAGGGGTTCATGCTCTACGTCTTCGCGCTTCTGCTGATACTCTAAAAGCATTGTTACCGGTCACTTCGACAGGCTCGGTGACCGATTGATTTATCAGAAGCCGGTGTAGTTCCACGGGGTGATGGCGCGAAGCTCTTCCTTTACGGAGTCGGCAACGTCGAGGGTGCTGATGAAGTCCTCGATGGTCTTCTCATCGATGGCAGCGCCGGTGCGGGTGAGATTCTTGAGGGTCTCGTACGGATTCGGGTAGTTCTCCCTGCGAAGGATGGTCTGGATGGCCTCGGCGACCACCGCCCAGTTATGATGCAGCTCAGCGTCGATGGCCGGACGGTTCAGGATAAGCTTGCCGAGTCCTTTCTTCAATGACGCGAGGGCGATCATGCCGTGGGCCACAGGGACTCCGATGTTACGCTGAACGGTGGAGTCGGTCAGATCCCTTTGCAGTCTGGAGATCGGGAGCTTCATCGAAAGGAAAGTCAGCACGGCGTTGGCCATTCCAAGGTTACCTTCGGCGTTCTCGAAATCTATCGGATTGACCTTGTGAGGCATAGCCGAAGACCCAACCTCGTTCTTGGCGACCTGCTGGTGGAAATATTCCATCGAGATGTAGGTCCAGATGTCCCTGCACAGATCGATGAGAATAGTGTTGATGCGACGCAGGCAGTCGAAGATCGCTGCGAGATTGTCGTAGTGGTCTATCTGGGTTGTCGGGAAGGACCTCTTGAGACCAAGAGAGGCCACGAACCTGTCGGCGAACGCCGGCCAGTCGATGTCCGGGAAGGCGACCTTGTGCGCGTTCATATTGCCGGTCGCGCCGCCGAATTTGGCGGGCCAGGTCAGTTGGCCGAACTGGCGGAGCTGCTCCTCAAGCCTTGAGACGAAAACCTGAAACTCTTTCCCGAGTCTTGTCGGGGTGGCCGGCTGGCCGTGTGTCCTGGCCAGCATCGGGACATCCTTCCACGCCTCGACATCGGCAGAAAGGATGGAAATCACCTCTTTCAGCGCGGGAATGTATTCATGCTCAAGATCTTCCTTAAGCATCAGCGGCTGTGAGGTGTTGTTGATGTCCTGGGAGGTCAGGCCGAAGTGGGACGAACTCCTGCCAGCGGGATATTCCAAGAGCCTTGAATTTCTCTTTTATGAAATATTCAACGGCCTTGACATCGTGGTTGGTGATTTTCTCGATGTCCTTCACCTTCTGCGCGTCCTCCGGAGTCATCGATTGGTAGAGCTGGCGCAGGCGGGTGAACAATTCGTCACGGCTCATCCCGGTGCCTTCTCCGAAGTCGGCGAGCTGCGGCAGAGGAATCTCACAAAGGGTGATGAAATATTCCACTTCCACGCGTACGCGGTTGCGGATCAGGGCGAACTCGCTGAAATACTGTCTCAATGACGCGGTTTTGGCAGCATAGCGACCGTCAATCGGAGACACTGCCAGAAGAGAATGAAAGTCCATATTCAAGTAAAATTATTTTTCTATGATGTAAACGTCATCGCCAGGCTCGGCGAATCCGAAGTTCTCGCGGGCGAACCGTTCCAAGGAATCCTTGCTGTGGGTCAGGCCGTGAATCTGACGGTCCATATCCTGATCTCGGCGCTGTACCTCTCGATCAGCTTTTTTTCCTGATTGTGGATCTCGAGGCCGGCCCTGATCCAGCGGACGATGTTGTTTTGTCTGACAAATCCCACCATGACGAGGAAAATGGCGGTGACGCAAATGGCATAACGAACAAAAGAGCGCCTTTCAGCGTTCTTCCCATCCAAATCACGATTCCAGATGTCCCTGAACTTTCCCACTGCTTTAGAACAATATTTGTACAAAAATAGTTATTTTTGTAGAATTAAGGAAAATGAAAAGAATGGATTTCTCGAATTTTTCCAACGATAGTTTGAAATCATTAATATTCAAAAAGATATGAAACCTACACTTCTTGTACTTGCAGCCGGGATGGGCAGCCGTTACGGCGGACTAAAACAGATGGACGGCCTCGGCCCTAACGGCGAGACAATCATCGACTATTCAATCTACGACGCGGTCAACGCCGGCTTCGGCAAGGTCGTGTACATCGTCAGGGAATATTTCCGCGAGCAGTTCGAGCAGACCGTGAAGGATAAGTACAGCGGCATCACCTGCCCGGACGGCACTCCTCTTGAGTTCGATTTCGTGATCCAGGAACTGGACAAGATCCCTTCTCGGTTCAAACTCAATCCGGAGAGGCAGAAGCCTTGGGGAACCGCCCACGCCGTGCTGATGGCAAAAGATGTAATCCACGAGCCGTTCGCCGTGATCAACGGTGACGACTACTACGGCAAGGAATCCTTCAAGATCCTCGGCGACTGGCTTAGGGCACACGAAGGCACCACCGGAACGTGCAGCATCGTCGGCTTCGAGCTTGACAACACCCTTTCTGAATATGGCAAGGTCTCACGCGGCATCTGCTACTACGACCAAGACCTTCACCTCACCGGCATCGCCGAGCACCTGAACATCGGCAAAGAGGCTGACGGCAAGGTCTATGGCGACAACTCCGTCAACGGCGAAACCCACGTCGAACTCGACGGCAAGGCGCTTTGCTCAATGAATATGTGGGGCTTCACACCGGATTACTTCCAGCTCAGCGAGGAAGTGTTCACCAGCTTCCTGGAGCAGAACATCAATGAATTGAAGAAGGAATATTACATCCCTTACGCCGTTGACATCCTGATGAAGGAGCGCGGCTACAAGTGCGAGGTCCTCTCGACTGACTCTCACTGGTTCGGTGTGACCTACAAGGAAGACCGTCCGGGCGTAGTGGCCAAGTTCCAGGAACTCGTTGACAAGGGGGTTTATCCGACACCTCTCTGGAAGAAGTAATGTCTTTTCTCAGACCACGCAAGGTCGAGAAGAACTACGACCTTTTTCTCCGGCTGCGCCTGGTACACTCCAGGCGTGGCCGGTGTTTTCGCTGTTCTGGGCTGGTTCCTGGCCGGGATGATACTCGGCAGCCTGATCAACATCGGACTGATGATATTCCTGCCGGGATTTCCGCTGTACTACAGCATGCTGATCGTCTATCCGGTGCAGTTCATTCCAGTGCTGATGTACGTGAGGCTCAGGAGTATGCGGAATTCGACATTCGACAGAGGCTACGCGTTGGACAGCAATCATTCCGGTCCCTGGGGAGGAGCGCTCACGGCCATCCTTATGGCTTTCGGCACAATAGCCCTGGCCTTGATGCTTGAGCCTCTGATGGCGTTGATGCCGGACATGGACGAAACCTTGGTCAAGACCATGGAGCAGTTGCTCGACGGGCCGCTTTGGGTCAGCCTGCTGAGCATGTGCGTTTTCGCTCCATTGCTTGAGGAATGGATGTGCAGGGGCATCGTGCTGAGGGGCCTTCTGAACTATTCCCGAAAGGGCGAACCGGGCGAGGACGGCAGCAGGAGGGGGGGATGAATCCCGCTCTTGCGATAGCCATCTCGGCGATCTTCTTCGCCACGATCCACGGCAACCTCTGGCAGGGAATCTCAGCGTTCATCCTCGGAAGCTTCTTCGGCTATGTCTATTACAAGACCGGCTCGCTGAAGCTCACGATGCTGATGCACTGTGGTCAACAACACGGTCTCGGTACTGTCCTCCAAGCTTCCGGCGTTCAAGGATTTGGGAGCCGACGCGAGTCTTATGGACATAATCCCGACTGGGATCTATGTGATCATATTCATTGTAAGCGCCGCTGTTTTTTGTTTCTGGCTGTCAGATATTTGTCAAAGATCAGCCTGAAATCCGTGCAGGGCAACTGTGACGTGATTCCAGGTGCTGATGACATCGATAATGGAGAAAATCTTTGACGATCTGGACACCGGTAGCGTTACAATCCGGAAAAATGTACGCTCCCGCAGGGTGACACTTCGCGTGAATCCCCGCAGGGGCGTTACCGTTACCATTCCTTACTTCGTTCCGTACAAGGCCGGACTGGAGTTCTTTCTGGCTAAAAAAGACTGGGTCATGAAGGTTCAGGAGCGGCAGCGCGAGCGAATCGGATCCGAGCATATTCCCACTCCGGAAGAAATAGAGGCATTGCGGAAAACGGCGAAAAGAGGTTCTTCCCGCAACGTCTTCATGAACTCGCGGCAAGATATTCATTTGAATATAATTCCGTCCGCATCAAGCACAACTCCTCGAACTGGGGAAGCTGCTCACGCAAAGGCAACATCAACCTTAACCTCAACCTCGTGCGCCTACCGGACGAGCTGCGGGACTATGTCATCCTACACGAGCTCTGCCATTTGAAGCGCCCCAACCACGGACCCCAGTTCCACGCCCTCCTCGAATCCCTCTGCCCCGACCATCTCGCCAAACAACGGGCCCTGCGCGGCTACCGGCTGTACTGACAATTATCTTTCCTAAGAGGGATCGCCCATCGGATTTTTATTGTCAATAAAAATAATCGGCAATATTTTTATGCTGTGAATATAAATATTATATTTCCTCTAAAAAAACTGTTCCTTTCTTATTGGACGGGCGTAAAAATCGCAGATTTTTTTATGTAAGTTTGCACAGCTGATTAGAATGAGTCATGGACAAGGAGATATCACTGCTGGAGAATCTTTGCGCCATACATCTATATAGACGTTATGAGGACGGCCTTTATTTTTGGAATAAGAATATAGAGGTCGATTTTTATATTCCGGACATAAACACGGGTGCAGGTCTGCTATTCCACGACAAAGGATCTGAATACCTTTGAGCGGGAGGTGTCTGCATTGGAGAGTCTAGACAGGACTCACCCTCTGGAAAAGATGATGGTCATCACATTTGACGAGGAAAGGGCAATAGAGTTGCGCTCAGGAAAGACCGTAGAACTGATTCCGGCTTGGAAATGGCTTCTGACGGACGGTTCCGCAATCTTAGAATAGCTCAGGCTGTGGAATGACAAAGTGACTGGGCAAATGAATATTAAAACTTATCTCAAATAATTGTTATTATCAAGATTATTTCAGATATTAGTAATAACTATTTATTGACAAGAATATTCAACATTATAAAGTATGAGAATAAAATGGATTTCGGCCATAATGTTGGCCTGCATGATGCAAGTATGCTTTATCGCTGATGCCGCGGCCCTCAATCACTAAACCGACTCTGCAACACCAATCATGACAGTTTCCACTACTGACACGGAAGTTGATTTGATGACATCCATCTGAATTTTAGTCGCGGATAAACTAAACCTCAGTTTCAATGTAGTGCAGCCAGAATCTGTTTTCAGATATGATTTAGGTGCAGACTCTCTTGATATGTTCGAGATCTTCGATGAATGTGAAGAGGTTTATGATATTAAGTGTTAAATGAAACAGATCGCGACGCTGTAATTACTGTATCGGACTTACATGATTTGGTACGGAAAAAGATTCGTGAATAAAAACGCTGCTGTTTAATGAACAGAGTTGTCTTCTTTCTTGTTATTTTTTGTTCTGGTCGCAGTTCCTGTCCATGCGGAGACGGTGGTCAGGGGACGCGTGTTTGATAACAAGGGGAAGAAGACTGTGGAGTTCGCGAATGTGGGGATTTACAGGTCGGACAGCAAACTGGTCGGGAGCCTGTGCGAGTGACGGTGACGGAAACTTTGAGATCAAGGTTCATAAAAATGGTGACTACCAAATAACGGTCTCGTTTCTCGGATGCGGAAGCTGGGTCAAGAAGATTCACTGTGCAGGAGGTGAGTTGGATCTTGGAAAGATACGTCTCAAGGAAGACAATGAGGAGTTGGATGCCGCAGGGATTTTCGCGAAGACACTGATAAAGAAGGAATCGGACAGGATCGTCTATGACGTGTCAGCGGATCCGGACGCGGCAAGGATGAATATGTCGGCGTTCATGTCGAAGGTCCCCGGACTGAAGATGTCCGTCAGGAACGGAGATCTGGAATACGGCCACATTCCATTGGAAAAGATCCTCATTGATGACAAAGAGAACGACATGATAAGCAAATCCCGACAATACCCGATGAGTTTCATCAAGGCGGACTACATGTCAAAAATCGAATTGATCCTCCCGAATTCTCCCGAGTACAACAACGCCGCGCCAATGTTGGTGATCACGCTGGACAAACCGCTTCCATTCGGAGCCGCAGCCCAACTGACGGGATATTCTTCATCACATAACAGCCATGACTTCACTCCGGACGCGGTCGTGAACACCCCCTTGATCGGAATCGGACTGAGCTATTCCTTCAACTATGAGGACAAGCCATCTCTGACAAATGAATATTCAAGGACTTCATACAGTGCCGATGGTTCCGCCCCAAGCTCGTTCGAAGGGAACAGCACATCGGATAGTGACTCCAAAGGACAGAACCTGAACATGAATCTGTTCAGGACTTTCATGAAAGATAAGCTGAGGTTTAACGCGAGCATCGGGACAAACAGGCAGGACAGTCATGAACGATTGGAAACCGAATCCTCCATCATGAGGCCGGGACAGAACGAAGAGACTACCGTAACCGCCTCTACGAAGGCAACAACCTCGCCTTTCAGGCTGAACGCCGGATTCCGTGCCAATTACGATTGGAGACGGGGCTGCGGTGTCACCGTGAAATACACTATGAGAAATTCCGAAAGTTCCTCCTATGAGAACCTCTTTCGTGAATCTTCGGGCGATCCGCTTTACAACCACTCCGCCAACTCCGACTTGCAGCATAACATCTCCGCAAACCTTAAGTTCAGGGACAAAAACAGAAAATGGGGAGCGAAGATTGGAGCGGGAGCATAGGTGGCATGGACTATAATCAAGGAGTGGCATACACCGACGCAATGGTTCTCGGGAATCTTTTCAAGAGGAAAATGGGCTTCAGCATAGGTGTGAAAACTGAATATGTTGACAACAAAGGAGTGGACTTGGCTTCATCGAAGTCCCTTGACTACAACGAGTTCAATCTGATACCCATGGTCGGGATCTCTTGGATCTTCCTGAAGGACTACAAGCTCTCCTCATCTTACATATGCCGGAGCAGGCGACCGCGTCAGGAACAACTGGACCCATATTCAGACACCTCAGATCCTTATAACATCAAGACTGGTAATCCTGACCTCAAAGGTGAGGTCAGCCACTCTGTGTCATGTGGATTACAGCGAAATTTCAAAGTAAAATGGCTCAACCAGCTAACTGTCAACGCCAGTTACGATGTTACTCCGAACGCCATTCAAAGGATATCCACCGTGGATGAGGACAATGTCAGGACAACCTCCTACGCAAACATAGGCAGGCATTCATCATCAAGCGTCTCACTGGCCGGCAAATTCCGGCCGACTGACAAGATCGATTTGAACGTGCAGGTAAGTCACAGACGTTCACGCTACGAGATATACGGTGAGAAAACCAACACCTTCAACTCATTCAGCCTTTCGGAAAACGCATCCTTCGACCTTGGTTTCGCACAAGTAGGACAAAGCCTGCTGATGCTCCCGACTGGTGTCACGGCGCAATCAAAAGACCTGCGGGTTGAGCCGCTTATGGATCTTACCGTCTCCAAATACTGGGAAAAGGCTAATTTCGGGGGCACGATCGGAATTGAAGATGTGCTTCACGGACGTTCATATATGAAATCCACAATATTCTCATCCAAATTCGTCCAGAAAACATGGACGCGGCGGCGTGGACGCATGATTTATATTTCACTCTACTGGAGGATCGGCAAGTTCCGGCAGACCGAGAGAGTGACACATTCATCGTACGATTTGAATTAAATTTGAATATTCGGAAAATATTTTGATTATCTGAAAATTATGCCTATCTTTGCACGCTTTTCCGCAGGGTGCGGGGAAGAAGACGTTATTAATCATCAACAAAATTTTTTGCGAAAATGGCAGAGTATTTACAAGCCGACAAGAAGCAAGAGATTTTCGCTAAGTACGGAAAGTCTAATACAGACACCGGCTCACCAGAGAGTCAAGTTGCTTTATTTTCCTACCGTATCAATCACCTCACAGAGCATGTGAAGAAGAACAAGAAGGATGTTGTCACCCGTCGTTCCCTTCTCCGTCTCGTAGGCAAGAGGCGTCAGCTTCTGGACTACCTCCAGAAGATCGACATCGAGAGATACAGAAAGATCGTCAAGGAGCTCGGTCTCCGTCGATAAATTCACGATAGGAACAGAAAAGGGATTGGCCGCGCTTTATGACGCAGCCGTCCCTTTTTTATTAAATGGAATCGAAGATATTCCACGATTTAGAAAGACGCTGAAGTTTTCAGATATATTTTGTTGAGGACACGCGGTAAAAACAGTAAAATGAACATCATCACAAAGAAGATCGAATTATCCGACGGTCGGGTGATCGAGATCGAAACCGGCAAAGTTGCCAAGCAGGCAGACGGTTCGGCGGTGGTCAAGATGGGAGGCACGATGCTCCTGGCCACTGTAACCTGCGCTAAAGAAGCAGCAGAAGACACAGACTTCCTTCCACTTCAGGTGGACTACAAGGAAAAATTCTATTCCGCGGGACGTTTCCCGGGCGGATTCATGAAGAGAGAGGGCAAGGCCTCCGACTACGAGATTTTGATTTCACGCCTCGTTGACAGGGGCTCTAAGGCCCTCTGTTCCCTGAGGATTTCCACCTTGCCGTGTTCGTCAACATCTGGCTGATCTCAGCCGAGAAGGACATCCAGCCTGACGCACTCGCAGGTCTCGCCGCTTCAGCCGCTCTGGCTGCCAGCGACATTCCGTTCCTCGGGCCTATCTCTGAGGTACGTGTGGCAAGGATCGACGGAGAGTTCAAGATCAACCCTAACTTCAGCGAGATGGAAAAGGCCGACCTTGAGCTTATGGTCGCCGCCACCGAGGAGAACATCATGATGGTCGAGGGTGAGATGAAGGAGGTTTCCGAGGATGTTATGCTTGAGTCCATCAAGTTCGCCCACGAGGAGATCAAGAAGCACTGCCGCATCCAGAAAGAACTCAACAAGGAGCTCGGCAAGGATGTCAAGAGAGACTATCCTCATGACGAGGATGACGAGGATCTCAGGAAGAAGATCCACGACTTCGCCTACGACAAGTGCTACGCTCTCGCAAAGTCCGCAAGACCTAAGCACGAGAGGGAGGACGGCTTCGAGGCCATCAAGAAGGAGTGCGTCGAGTCTCTTGGTCTGACCGAAGAGGAGCAGGATGCCAAGAAGATGATGATCAACAGATATTTCGGTCACGAACAGAGAGAGGCTCTGAGGAATCTTGTCCTCGACGAGGGCCTTCGTGTGGACGGTCGTCAGACCACACAGGTACGTCCTATCTGGTGCGAGGTTGACTGTCTGCCTTGCGCTCACGGCTCGGCTATATTCACCCGTGGTGAGACACAGGCCCTTGCCTCCGTCACCCTCGGAACAAAGATGGACATGAAGGAGATGGACGAGGTTCTCGTACAGGAGACCCAGCAGTTTGTCCTCCACTATAACTTCCCTCCGTTCGCCACCGGAGAGGCCAAGGCCCAGAGAGGTGTTGGCCGTCGTGAGGTAGGTCACGGAAACCTGGCATTCAGAGCTCTCAAGGCCGTTATGCCTAAGGCTCCGGAGTTCCCTTACGCTGTACGCGTTGTCTCTCTGATATTCTTGAGTCAAACGGATCTTCATCACAAAGCTTCGATCTGCGGTGGCTGTCTCGCTCTTATGGACGCCGGTGTTCAGATCAGCAAGCCGGTTGCCGGTGTGGCTATGGGACTTATCACCGACGAGAAGAACCCTAACGGCCGCTACGCCATCCTTACCGACATCCTCGGTGACGAGGATCACCTCGGTGACATGGACTTCAAGGTGGCCGGTACCAAGGACGGTATCACCGCGACCCAGATGGACATCAAGGTTGACGGTCTTTCCTATGAGGTTCTCGCAAAGGCTCTCCAGCAGGCCCACGAAGGCAGAATGCACATCATGGGCGAGATGATGAAGTGCATCGACAAACCTCGCGAGGACTACAAGCCGTTCGTTCCGAGAATCAAGTCCTTCGAGATCGACAAGGACTTCATCGGTGCTGTCATCGGCAAGGGTGGCGAGACCATCCAGAAGATCCAGGCCGAGACCGGCGCTGTCATCTCCATCGATGAGATCGACGGCAAGGGTGTTGTGGACATCGCCACGAACGATGCTGCCGCCATGCAGAAAGCTTACGACTGGATTCAGAGCATCTGCGCTGTTCCGGAGGTCGGCCAGACCTACCACGGAAAGGTTGTCTCAATCCTTGAGTTCGGCGCGTTCGTCGAGATCCTCCCTGGCAAGGAAGGCCTTCTCCACGTGTCAGAGATCGCTTGGAACAAGACAGAGAATGTAGAGGATGTCCTTACAGTTGGTCAGGAAGTTGACGTGAAACTCCTTGAGATCGATGCCAAGACAGGCAAGATGAGACTCTCTATGCGCGCCCTCACTCCGAAGCCGGAAGGCTACGTAGAGCCGGAGCGTCGTCCACGCGGAGGCAACGACCGTGGCGGAGACCGCAGGAACGGCTTTGACCGCAGGAATGGCGGAGACGACCGTCGCAACGGTGACCGCAGGAACGGAGGCTTCGACCGCAGAAACGGAGATGACCGCCGCGGCTACGACCGTGGTGGAGACCGCAGGAACGGCGACGACCGCAGGAACGGCGGCCACAGGAACTTCGGTCCGAAGAACGACTTCAACGCCAACACCGAAGACCACTCCGACAACCTCGACAAGAACACTGAGGAGTTCTTTTAATGAATATGCTCCCTCAAGTGATTGAGGTGGCAACCGAATATGAAAAGAGGGTGACTTTCTGGTCATCCTCTTCTTTTTTACAGCTGAAAACGTACAGCAGAAGGCCTCTGTGTGTACCAAATGAACCAAGACACGCCATCGGTACAGGAAACGCGCTTCTAGTGTACAAATTAATGATTCAACTTTCGCAAGTAGGCAATTACCTGCTGTAAAGTACATTATCTCACGTTCAAAGGTGATTGCCCACCCTCATCAATTCACGTTACCCCCTCCCTAAATCCCTCCCCTCGGGGGAGGGGATGCGCTTCGCGCACATTGAATAAGAAAATTCCAGGCCGGACAGCCTTCACTGGTTGCCAGGCCTGGTGTACATTATCAATATTAAACTTATGGGTTTCAGTCGATTACGGCGAAGGTCATGAGGGAGGAGACGGAGAGGGCGACAAGGATTATCAGCCAGATGACGAACGGATGAGGCCTGGGTGCCATTTCGGGGATTTGAGGCCGAAAATCAGCATCACGCCGCCGTAGAGCATGATGAAGAGTGGAATCGCGACCACAAGGATGGCTGAGACCATCACTAGAGGGACGGAAATGAAGGACAGAACCTCAGGGGCCTCAATGGCGATGTGCTCTATGAATTTGTTGTAGAAGAAACTGTTGCCGAGGATCTCTCCGCCCCACCAGAATGAGCACAGGAACGCTGTGCCGGCGACTCCGGCGAGGAGGAGGAGCACTCCGAATATGACGGAGAATATCCTGCTGATGTTTTTCCAGGTCTCCGTGTCCTTAGCCTTTGGCTCCTCACGGGGAGTGTTGCGGATTCTGGCGCTGATGTCATCCACGGTGCCTCTTTCACCATGGAGTTCATCGCGCTGGCGGACTGTCTTCACGGCCGGCATGCAGATCCAAAGGTCGATGTACACAAGTGGAACGGAGATGTGAATCCAAGGCTCAAGCGGCCAGAAATGGAAGTTTATACCACCCAGTAGAGTCAGGACAACGAATAATATTCTGAATATTGCCGGATCCACATTGAAGTAGGTGGCGAGGCCGCTGCAGACTCCGGCCAGTTTTCCGTTGGCGGGGTCGCGGTAGAGTCTGCGGCGGGGTCTGGCAGAGGTCTTGTTCGTGTTCTTTGATGTACGGTCGGACGCTTCGGCAGGCTCAGCGTCCGGTGCGTCCGAAGTTTCCTCCTCGATGGTCTCCGGGCGGCCAAGGACAGAGATCACGTCATTTACCATAGCGAGGGTGACGACACCGCCCTTGCCGCTTTTCTCCAGAAGGAGCTCAGCCATGCGTTCCTCAATCCCTTCCATGACCTCCGCTCCGCTCTCTTTCCTGGAATAGAACGCTTCGAGCTGGTCAAGATATTCCTTGGCGGCGCGACTGGCGCTGTCCTCCAAAGAGAACACATAGCCGCCTATGCTGATATATTCAACTTGTTTCATTGTCTTTCAATACATTAGGAAGCAGACGCTTCATATTCATTGTTTTATTGTCTCGATGGTTTCCACGATCTCCTGCCAGGCCTGGTCCATCTCCCGGAGCTGCTGACGGCCTTTCTCGGTGGTGCAGTAATATTGCCGAGGAGGCCCCTGCGTGAATTCCTCCCATCGGTAGGAAAGCAGGCCCTGGTTCTTCTGACGGATCAGAAGCGGGTAAAGCGTCCCCTCGACCACGATCATATTCGCTGATTTCAAATCATCCAGAATCGAGGAAGCGTAGGCCTCCTTGCGCGCCAGAATGCTGAGTATGCAATATTCAAGGACTCCCTTGCGCATCTGGGAGCGTACATTGTCGGCGCTATTTTCCATAACCGCTCCTCCCTTGGCTGAATCTCGCCATATTCTCGGCCGTCGGCTAAAGGCGCCCACGCATCATACATTTGTCCGCCGGGGTCTTGGCGACAGGAACCACTATCCACAGGACAAGGTAAACCAGGAAACCGGTTCCCCAAAGCAACAATGTCAGAAGGGACACGATCCTGACAATCGTAAGGTCCACATTGAGAAACGCTGCCAGTCCGGCGCACACTCCCCCGATGGTCTTGTTGTCCAAGTCACGGAAAAGCCTCCGGCGGGATGTTCCCTGGGCACCGTTATAGGTGAAATCCACGCCTGATCCGGACCTTGGATATTCATCTTCCTTCCCGGCACTTTGATTCTGTTCCCAGGCATTCGTTCCTGATTCCGACTCCTTAGGTTCCTTGGAGCCGTCCGGCATTCCGAGCTGCTCGACCACCTTCGTGACAAGAGCCAGATTGACAACCCTGTAGGAAGCCCCACCGGTTCCCTGATCGAACAGCTCCGCGATCCGGTTCTCCAGATCGGCCATCACTTCCTCTTTCGCGGACTGGGTGTCACGGTCAAGACGAGCCTTGAAGTGATCAAAATAAGTAAGAAGCCTTGCGTAGGCATCCTCATCCAGAGAAAAACTCCGGCCTCCAACACTGACATTCACAACTTTTTTCATCTTAACTATTTAATTTTCATTATCTTGTTCTGCGGCTTAAACTTCATCGTCCGCCCCAGACCTTGTTTTGCAACCATTTTTACAATGCAAAGATATAAATAATTTCAAATACCTTGCAAGACAAAGTACTAAAATTTTTCTATAGACTGTTCAAACAAACCTAAGTGATATTGAAAAAACAAGTTGCATTTCTAAGGATTACTAAAATGAATCTGCGAGCATAGTCTATTCTTTTGGCTGCGGCCTTAATATATATATCATTCCATATTACGCCAGTAACGCTCAGGTGCGCGAATATGCTCGCACCTGGAAGCGCAACCCGCTTGTCATCAAGTGGATGATGTTTTAGGTGTGAGCGTATTTTCACACCTGGAAGTCATAAAACACGAATAGAACGACCTGTACCGAAGCCAACGACGCTCAGGTGTGCGAATATGCTCGCACCTGGAAGCGCAACTCGCTTGTCATCAAGTGGATGGTGTTTTAGGTGTGCGCGTATTTTCACACCTGGAAGTCATAAACACGAGTAGAACGACCTGCACCGAAGCCAACGACTCTCAGGTGTGCGAATATGCCCGCACCTGGAAGCGCAACTCGCTTGTCATCAAGTGTATGATGTTTTAGGTGTGCGCGTATTTTCACACCTGGAAGTCATAAAGTAGAACAAGACGGTGGAACTATTCCGAACCAATGGAAATTGATGTATCTTAGCGGAAATATTCAGAACTGATGAGAAAAAGATCAATATTTTTGGCTGTGGCCTTGATAGCCGCGGCGTGCGGATCTCCGGAGAGAATGAGGATGGAGGATCCCGTGGACTATGTGAACCCGCTGATGGGCACGGCCTCCACTTACGAACTTTCTACGGGCAACACCTACCCGGCGATCGCCTTGCCGTGGGGAATGAACTTCTGGACACCTCAGACAGGTGCCAACGGGGACGGATGGACATACACATATTCAGCGACCAAGATCAGAGGTTTGAAGCAGACTCACCAGCCGAGTCCGTGGATCAACGACTACGGCTCATTCTCGATCATGCCTGTGACCACAGGTCCGGTTTATGACGAGGAGGGGCGGCAGAGCTGGTTCTCGCACAAGGCGGAGACCGTGAAGCCTTACTACTATCAGGTCTATCTCGCTGAACACGATGTGGTTGCCGAACTCGCCCCTACCGAAAGGGCGGCGGCGTTCAGACTCACCTACCCTGAAAAGGAGATGTCCTACCTCGTGGTCGATGCCTACAGCGGCGGCAATGCCGAAGTCATAGGTGACAGGAATATGATCGTAGGCTACTCGACCGTAAACCACGGCGGCGTGACCGAGAATTTCCGAAACTGGTTCGTGGTGGTTTCCGACACTCCATTCGAGACACAAACCGTTGACGGACACATCGCTATGGTCGGATTCAAGACGGTGAAAGGTCAGAAGGTCAACCTCAAGGTCGCATCCTCATTCATCAGCCAGGAGCAGGCGGAACTGAACCTCAACGAACTGTCCGGCAGGTCATTCGATGAGATCGCCCAGGCCGGGCGCGCGAGGTGGAACGAGGTTCTTGGCCGCATCGCCGTGGAGGATGGCAATCTCGACAATCTTCGGACATTCTATTCATGCCTCTACAGATCGGTGCTGTTCCCTCGTGACCTGTCAGAGATCAACGCCGACGGCGAGCGCGTCCCACTACAGCCCTTACGACGGAGCCGTACACAAGGGGCTATCTGTTCGCCGACACCGGCTTCTGGGACACATTCAGATGTCTTTTCCCGCTGCTGAACCTCGTCTATCCGGACGAGAGCGTGAAGATGCAGGAAGGGCTGGTGAACACGTGGAAAGAGAGCGGATTCCTGCCGGAATGGTCCAGCCCGGGACACGGGGGGATGTATGGTCGGAAACAATTCAGCATCAGTGGTCGCCGACGCCTGGATCAAGGGGCTGCGCGGCTATGACACCGACGAGCTTTGGAAGGCCGTCACCCACGGAGCCCACGCCGTCCATCCGGAGGTCAGTTCGACAGGCAGACTCGGCTGGGAATATTACGACAGCCTCGGCTATGTCCCTTGCGACGCAGGCATCAACGAGAACGCCGCAAGGACGCTTGAATACTCCTACGACGACTGGTGCATCTACCAATTCGGCAAGGCCCTGGGACGCGGCGAGGAGGAACTCGCTCCCTACGCCAAGGCCGCGCTCAATTACAAGAACCTCTACGATCCGGAGTACAAGTTGATGGTCGGAAAGAAGGCCGACGGCTCGTTCGAGAGGCCGTTCAGCCCTCTAAAATGGGGCGGTAACTTCACGGAAGGCAACAGTCTGCACTACACCTGGTCGGTGTTCCACGACCCGCAAGGCCTGATCGACCTGATGGGAGGGGGACGAGGTCTTCGCCGGGATGCTCGACAGCATATTCACAATCCCACCGATCTTCGATGACAGCTACTACGGCTTCCCTATCCACGAAATCAGGGAAATGCAGGTTATGAATATGGGGAATTACGCCCACGGCAACCAGCCGATCCAGCATATGCTCTACCTTTACGACTGGTGCGGCCAGCCTTGGAAGGCGCAGCAGCGGATCCGCGAGGTGATGGACAAGTTCTACAACTCCAACTTCGACGGCTATTGCGGCGACGAGGACAACGGCCAGACATCCGCTTGGTACGTCTTCTCCGCCCTCGGATTCTACCCTGTCTGCCCTGGATCCAATGAATATGCGATCGGCACACCTCTGTTCAGGAAAGCGGTCATCACCCGGCCTGACGGAAGCGTCGTCTCGCTTGAAGCCCCGGAGAATTCCAAAGACAACTTCTACGTCAAAGGCGTGAGAATCAACGGGAAAGAGTGGAGCCGGAACTATTTCCGCCATGAAGACCTTGCAGAAGGAGCGAATATTGTTTATCTTGTAGGGTCCGAGCCTGACACGGTGAGAGGAACCGCAAAGGAGGACAGACCATATTCATACACTAATGAACAATAAATTATGAAACGCACACTGCTTCTGGCTTCGGCCATTTTTCTGCTCTCAGGTACTTTGACACAAGCCCAGGCACCGGCCGATGTGGTTCGGCAGGATCACCAACCGGCCGCAGAGCCAACCAGTCTGGTCGCCGAGCCTGTCAAAGCGACTGCCACGAGCAACACCAAAACCTACGAGTCGCAGCGTCCGGCTCCAGAAAAGCGTCTTTCCGCTCCGAGGCCGTCGAGAACAAGATCACCCAGATGCAAGGCATCCTGAAGAACCAGCGCCTCGCCTGGATGTTCGCCAACTGCTACCCGAACACCCTTGACACCACCGTACACTTCGGCAAGGACGACGACGGCAACTTCAGGACATTCGTTTACACCGGCGACATCCACGCGATGTGGCTACGTGACTCCGGAGCGCAGGTATGGCCATACATCCAGCTGGCCAATCAGGATGAACATCTTAAGAATATGCTCGCCGGCGTGATCAACTGCCAGTTCTCGCTGATCTGCTTGGATCCGTATGCCAACGCCTTCAACGAAGGCCCTACCGGCAGCGAGTGGGAGTCCGACCTCACGGATATGAATCCTTACGACCACGAGCGCAAATGGGAGATCGACTCACACTGCTACCCGATCCGTCTCGCCTACCAGTACTGGAAGGTAACCGGTGACGATTCCGTTTTCGGAGAGACTTGGCTGAATTCCATCCAGGCCACCCTAAAGACCTTCAAGGAGCAGCAGCGCAAGGATGGCCCGGGTCCTTACAGGTTCGCCAGAAAGACAGACCGCCAGTTCGACACCAAGTCCAACGACGGCCGCGGCAACCCTGTCAAGCCTGTAGGCCTTATCGCCTCAGCTTTCCGTCCGTCCGACGACGCCACGATGTTCGAGTTCCTGGTTCCTTCCAACTTCTTCGCTGTCACCTCTTTGCGCAAGGCCGCCGAGATCCTCACCGAGGTCAACCACAACAAGAAACTCGCGAAGGAATGCCTCGACCTCGCCGCCGAAGTGGAGAAAGCTCTCTATGAATATGCCGTCGTGAACCACCCGAAATACGGCAAGATCTTCGCCTTTGAGGTGGACGGTTTCGGCAACCAGCTGATGATGGACGATGCCAACGTGCCGAGCCTTCTGGCGATGGCCTATCTCGGAGATATTGACATTAACGATCCTATCTACCAGAACACCCGCAGGTTCGTCTGGAGCGAGGACAATCCGTATTTCTTCAAAGGCAAGGCCGGCGAGGGAATCGGCGGTCCGCACATCGGCTACGACTACATCTGGCCAATGAGCATAATGATGAAGGCCTTCACGTCCCAGGACGACAAGGAGATCAAATGGTGCGTCGAGACACTGATGAAGACCGACGCCGGCACCGGCTTTATGCACGAGTCCTTTTATAAGGATGATGCGAGCAAGTTCACCCGCGCCTGGTTCGCCTGGCAGAACACCCTCTTCGGTGAGCTCATAATCCACCTCACCGACACCGGCAAGCTCGACCTCCTCAACTCCATCAAGGTCAAGTAGCATTTTCCCTCATTTTTGTTGCCCGAGAGTGCAAGCAGACACCCTCGGGCAACATTTTACCCCATAATCGTCGCCCAAGAGAATCAGCAAGCCCGACAAGATCATTTTTACATAAAAATGATGCTCGCCTTATTGTTTGTCGAGGAAGGACTTGGCAGTGATGAGGGCTTTGGCCGGGCCTTCTTCGAGGATCTTATCAGAGGTGAAAGGCTTGAGGACTTCGGTCAGTTGAGCGAGTTTGGCCTCGTTGCCTTCTTTCTGCCACTGGGCGCGGAGGATGCGGACTTTCTCGAAGTCCTGGATGCCTTCGACCAGTTTGGAGAAACGGACACTGCCGCGGCCTCCAGGGTAAACCACGAAGCAGTCACCGGCGGGCCAGGTGCGGAAACGAGTGTCAGTGAGCGGATCCAAGGTCCAGCTGTTGTAGGCCCAGCGGAGATAGCCGTCGTAACCCTCGGCCTGGGCGAACCATCCAAGCCATGCGGCCTCGTCAGGATCGGAGATCACGAACATGTTCGGATGAGCCTCCGCGCAGCAGGTGTAGATTGTCGTTGTCAATCCAAGTTCCTTTCTCTTGGCCTTGGCTGATTCCGGGAACTCCTTCTTAGGAGCGAATCCCTCGCTGAAATCTGCAATCTCATAGTTGATCGGCTCATGATAGTTCCCGGCCAATGAAATCTTGAAGCCCGGCTCAATATTACGGATAAGAGAAAGCACCGCCTGCATGGATTCCATAGGACGCTCATCCATCGCTATCATAGTCTTCTCGAACCAACCTTTCGATTTCAGATGACGTGCGAAGTCAGCGATGAAAGAGCCCCAATATTCATTGTACTCCTGACTGCCTGGAGTGGCCTGGATTGTCGTGTTCGAGGAAGTAGCCTGATCGTAATAGTCAAACTCCAACGCCCACGGGATCATTGAGTAGCAGTTGATCTGCTTATCAATTCCAAGGGAGAACATGAACTCCACCCAACGGTCGAAGATTGTGTAGTCGTAGAGCCAGGTTCCGTCGATGCGGCGGATCTTGGTCACCATCGAGCCGAAGGCATCCTCTGTCTGGCCATTCCACGGACGGTTCATGATGGTAGCGGTGACGGATTTCTGGCCGGCTTCGGCGAGCATCCTCATCACCGGACGCATCGCCTCGAAATGAGCGTCGCTCCAAAGAGGAACGTTCTCATAGCGGGCCACTGAATATGGATTCTGCCACAGATCGAGATGGAAAGTCCAGTCACGGGCCGGCGGCAGGACATGATCAGCCACGGTCAGTTCCACATTGAGGCTGCGGGCCTTGGCATTGGAGGAAGTGACTGTCAGTTTTCCTGAATATTTTCCCGGCCTCGCATCCGAAGGAACGCTCACGGTCATCCAGACCGGCTGCTTTCGTCCAGCCGGAACCGTCATGGAATCATTGATGTCAAGCACGTCGGCCACAAGCACTTCCCCCCACTTGGACTTGTCCTCGCGGGAGCCGCACTGGCCGTACTTGGTAGTGTCGAGCAAGTCGGAGACAACGTAGCTGACGAATTGTAGACGGATGTTCTCCGCCCCGATCAGAGACTTGCCGTTACGCAGGTCAGAGACTGACAGCCGTACATCCTTCAACTCCTCCTCCGACGACACTACGGCCTGCGCGAACACCTTCTCCCCACGCCATGCGACATGGTTGAAGGCCTTTTTCTGAAACTCCAGAGACGGGCCGCCTCCGATTACACAGTGCGAGCCGGTCGCCGCCCAGTCCAACCTAAAAGATGATTGCGGTTGCGCCGCCATAAGCACAGGCAGCACGACCGCAATCGCCAAAGTAAGAATATTCCTCATTATGAATCTTTTTGAATATACAAAAAAATAATGTTGCCGCAGGTTTTGCGAAGATGCGGCAACATATATACCAAACTATCGCCTTTACAGCCTAACTGCTTGAAGAAGTCGTTGCCCTTGTCATCGACGAGGATGAACGCAGGGAAGTTCTCCACGCGGATCTTCCAGATGGCCTCCATTCCGAGGTCTGGATATTCAACGCACTCGATGCTCTTGATGCTCTCGTAGGAGAGGACAGCCGCAGGGCCGCCGATCGAGCCGAGGTAGAATCCACCGTGCTTCTTGCAGGCATCGGTGACGACCTGGGTACGGTTGCCCTTGGCGATCATGATCATACTGCCGCCGTGATCCTGGAAGAGATCAACGTAAGGGTCCATACGGTTGGCCGTGGTAGGTCCCATTGAGCCGCAGGCCATTCCTTCCGGAGTCTTGGCCGGGCCGGCGTAGAAGACTGGATGATCCTTGAAGTACTGCGGTAGATCCTCGCCTCTGTCAAGTCTTTCCTTCAGACGGGCGTGAGCGATGTCACGGGCCACGATGATGGTTCCGTTAAGGCTCAGACGGGGTGGTGAGACAGGGGTACTGGCTGAGAAGCTTGCAGATCTCGCTCATAGGCTTGTCGAGGTCAACGACCACGCCTTCGCCCTCACCGGCCTGGCGCAGGGACTCAGGAATCCACTGTGTAGGGTTATCGTCAAGTTTCTCGATCCAGACACCGTCCTTGTTGATCTTCGCCTTGATGTTGCGGTCGGCCGAGCAGCTTACTCCAAGGCCGATCGGGCAGCTCGCGCCGTGGCGAGGCAGACGGACGATTCTGACGTCATGTGCGAAATACTTGCCTCCGAACTGTGCTCCGAGACCGATCTTGTAAGCCTCCTCAAGCACCTTTGTTTCTCCAGCTCGATGTCACGGAAAGCGCGTCCGGTCTCGTCACCGGTCGTAGGCAGGGAGTCATAGTAATGGGTTGACGCCAGCTTTACAGTCAGAAGGTTCTTCTCTGCCGATGTGCCGCCGATCACGAACGCGATGTGGTAAGGAGGGCAGGCCGCCGTTCCGAGAGTCTTCATCTTTTCCACAAGGAAAGGCACGAGAGTGCCAGGATTGAGGACAGCCTTGGTCATCTGATAGAGGTAGGTCTTGTTGGCCGAGCCGCCACCCTTCACGACGCAGAGGAACTTATATTCCATACCCTCCTCAGCCTCGATGTCGATCTGGGCCGGGAGGTTGCACTTCGTGTTGATTTCCTTGTACATATCCAGAGGAGCGTTCTGGCTGTAGCGAAGATTCTCCTCGGTGTAAGTCTTGTAAACACCCTTCGAGAGAGCCTCGGCGTCATCGAAGCCGGTCCAGACCTGCTGTCCCTTTTCTCCGTGGATAATCGCTGTACCTGTGTCCTGGCAGAAAGGCAATTTGCCTTTGGCGGACACCTCGGCGTTGCGCAGGAAGCGCAGAGCCACGTATTTGTCATTGTCGGAAGCCTCCGGATCGCTCAGGATCTTGGCGACCTGCTGGTTGTGTGCCGGCCTCAGGAGGAAGTTCACATCCCTGAAAGCGGCGTTCGCAAGCATAGTCAAAGCCTCAGGAGCCACCTTAAGGATAGGATGCCCCTCGAACTCGCCAAGGGACACGCCCTCGCTCGTCAGCTTGTAGTACTCAGTTGTGTCCGGTCCCAGCTGGAACATCGGAGCGTATTTGAATTCTGCCATATTAATGAAATATTTTTAGTGATTATCAGTCAATGTCTTCAATCGGAGCAGTGGTGCCGCCGGAGCCTTCCTGCATCAGGTAGCGCTTCATAAACTCGTTCAGGTCGCCGTCAAGCACGCCTTGGGTGTCGGCGGTGGAATAGCCGGTCCTCAGGTCCTTGACCATCTTGTACGGATGAAGGACGTAGGAGCGGATCTGCGAGCCCCACTCGATCTTCTTTTTCGTGCCTTCGATCTCGGCCTGCTTCTCCTGACGCTTCTTCAGCTCAAGGTCATAGAGCCTTGACCGGAGGATGCGGAGGGCGTTCTGCCTGTTGTCCTGCTGGAAGCGGGACTCCGTGTTCTCCACTACTATCCCTGAAGGGATATGCCGCACGCGGACTCCGGTCTCGACCTTGTTGACGTTCTGGCCGCCGTGGCCACCGGAACGGAACGTGTCCCATTCCAAGTCCGAAGGGTTTATCTCGATGTTGATCGTGTCATCGACCAAAGGATAGACGAAAACGGACGAGAATGTGGTCTGGCGCTTGCCCTGGGCGTTGAACGGAGAAAGGCGCACGAGTCTGTGCACACCATTCTCAGCCTTGAGATAGCCGTAGGCATAGTCGCCCTCGACCTGGATCGTGGCTGACTTTATTCCCGCCTCGTCACCTTCAAGAAGGTCAGTGACAGTCACTTTGTAACCATTCCTCTCGCCCCAGCGCATATACATCCTCATCAGCATCGAACTCCAGTCGTTCGCCTCGGTGCCGCCAGCTCCGGAATTTATCGTCAGCACGGCTCCAAGGTTGTCCCCTTCCGCGCCCAACATATTCCTAAGCTCCAACGCCTCGACATCCTCAACCGCCTTTGAATATGACTTTCGTCGAGTTCCTGCGTCTCCGCTGTGGTGACTGTCTCGTCGGTGCTTCCGCCCAGACTTTCCTTGGCAAAATCGTACAGAACATCCAGATCATCCACCTCGGTGGAAGCCTTGTCGAATCCTGTGACCCAAGACTTTACACCGTTCAGGTTTTTCATGAACACCTCGGCTGCCTTAGGGTCGTTCCAAAAGTCCGGCGACTCCGTCTTCTTCTGCAATGCGGCTACCTGCCCACGTTTCCCAGGGATGTCAAAGACACCTCCCCAACGTCTCCAACCGCTGATGCAGAGCCTCAATCTGATCCTTTAGTATCATAATGCCCTCCATTTTTAAATTGTTCCTACAAATTTAGTGAATTTATCTCTGATTCGCATCTTATCCATAATGTGTTTTCTTGAATCAAGGGTAAAGCATGGATTCATATATATCTTTTCGCGAGGTGGTGGAGAACGCCATTGACACCCCAGATTGCCATCTCCAAAGACATTTTGGTCTCTAAACGCCACCGAAAGTCTCTACGCGTCCATTTTCGGAGACGTTTTCGCCATAAAGCGATGCCTTCGCGACCATTATTTCACCTCTAAGAACATTTCAAACAAATCAAAACAACTTCTTTGTGTTTTCGAGGATAGATGTCTTTTGAAGAAGGAGTGCCGGTGGCACATGACTGATGAGGAAAGATAGCCAGACCGAAAAGACAATCAAAGATAACCAAGTTGTTTTTTAAGGATTACTTAATACAAGGTTTTGGACTTGATCCTGGATCCTTGGCCTATAGAAAACCTGTTAAGAAAAAGACGAGAAGCATATGCTCCCCGCCTTAAGTGTTTTCACAACGGAATAATCCTTATTGTGAATTGCTTCAGATGTTGCAAATTTAGCGAAAAGATGCGAATATCCAAATAATTATTCTAAATTAGCGGATAAAGACTAATAAGCCTCGAGTTCAACCACGTTATAATAACACGTTATAAATAATATACCTCGTATGAAAACCATTCTTGGATTAGACCTCGGAACTACCAGCATAGGCTGGGCGCTGGTAAAGGAAGCAGAGCCATTCTCTGACGAGAAATCAGAGATTGTCAGACTCGGTGTACGTGTCATTCCCCTTACAGTGGATGAAAGAACGAGTTTTGAAAATGGCAAAAGCATTACCACAAATGCCCTTAGGACTCAAAAACGTGGAATGCGACGAAATCTCCAAAGGTATAAACTAAGAAGGCAGGCCTTGATCGAAGAACTGAAAAGTACAGATGGATTGGTAATGACTTCATATTTTCAGAGACCGGTCCAGGGTCAACTTTCCGTACGTTACGGCTTAGGGCTAAGTCCGCATCGGAAGAGGTTACTCTTGGCGACCTGGCGAGAATATTACTACAGATAAATAAGAAGAGGGGCTACAAGAGTTCCCGAAAAATGGTTTCAAGCGATGACGGCCAAGCCATTGACGGAATGGCCGTCGCCAAGGAGATGTACGACAAAGGATTGACTCCGGGGGAATATGTCTACCAGCGTATGCTCGAAGGCAAGTACGCTATTCCAGAGTTCTATAAATCAGACTTGCAGGAGGAGTTTGACAGAATATGGGCACTCCAGAAATCCTTTCATACTGAATTAACCGATGAACTTTACAGGAAGCTGTCTGACAGGAACAAGAGCCAGACATGGGCGATCTGCCGTGACGAACTGGGCATTCAAGGGCTGAAAAGTAGTTTCACCGGGAAAGAAAGGCTAAAAGAAGCTTACCGCTACAGCATTTGGCTGCCACACAGGAAGTTAATATGGAAGTCCTGACCTGTGCCCTACAAGAAATCAACGGCCAGAAAGCCTCCCTCAGTGGCCTCCTGAGCAAGATTAGCGATAGAAGTAAAGAACTATATCTCAACAATTTGACCGTTGGTCAGATGCTATTGAAAAGAATTGAGGATAATCCTAACAATAGCCTGAAAAACATTGTGTTCTACAGGCAGGACTATCTTGATGAGTTTGAAAGAATCTGGACGGTACAGTCGAAATATCACACCGAACTTACCCATGAACTGAAAAAGAGACTTCGGGACATAATCATCTTCTACCAACGTCCGCTAAAGAGTCAGAAAGGGCTTATCAGTCTCTGTGAGCTCGAAACCAAAGATATTGAAGTCGCCATTGATGGCGTGAAGAAGATGAAACATCGGGCCACGAGTATGTCCGCGTTCCTCTCCTTTGTTCCAGGAATTCAAGATCTGGCAGACAATCAACAACATCTTCGTCAACGGAGCCGCCCTTGATGACGAAGACAAGTCCGTCATCGCAAAAGAGTTGATGTTCAAGGACAAACTCAAAGACAGCGATCTCCTCAAACTGCTGTTCAAGACCACAAAGGGACAGAGTGTCAATTTCAAGGAAGTTGACGGCAACCGCACAATGGCGACCTTGATGAAGGCATGCTTCAAGATTGCCGAGAACTTGGGATATGACGACATTGGTCTCTCCAAACTCTCTTCTGAAGACCAAATGGTCAGGATTGAGGGAATATTCAAAGAGCAGGGATTCAAGACAGGTTTTCTCCATTTCGATTCCTCTCTGGCCTCCCCGGAATTTGAGAATCAGGACTCCTACAGACTGTGGCATCTGCTATATTCCTACGAAGGTGATAAGTCCGCAAGCGGGAATGAGTCGCTCGTGAAATGCATAATGGACTTGTGTTCAATGGATGAGGGATCGGCAAAGATACTTGCCTCTTGCACATTCCTCCCAGACTATGGTAGTCTAAGTGCGAAGGCGATGAGGAAGATCCTGCCATATATGAAAGATGGTCTTGAATATACTGCAGCCTGCGCGATGGCCGGTTACCGTCACTCAAAGCGCTCGCTGACCAAAGAAGAGCTTGACACTAAGGAATATTCCGACCGCCTCTCCCTTTTGCCGAAGAATACCCTCCGTAACCCAGTGGTTGAGAAAATCCTCAACCAAATGATCAATGTTGTGAATTCCGTCATAGATGTCTATGGCAAGCCTGACGAAATCCGCATCGAAATGGCCAGAGAACTGAAAAAAGAGTGCGAAAAGAAAGAGAGGAGGCACAAAGGGATATTGCATCCTCGACTGCGGAAAGCCAGAAAGTAATTGAGATACTAAAAGGCGAGCCTTTCTTCCTCCAGTTTCCGACACGTAACGACATCATCCGCTACCGCCTGTACCAGGAACTGGCACAGAACGGGTTCAAGACTCTTTATAGCAACACTTATATTCCTAAAGACAAGTTGTTCTCCAAAGAATTTGACATTGAGCATATAATCCCGCAAGCTCTCATATTCAATGACTCCTTTGCCAACAAGACACTTGAATCAAGACAGTGTAATCTTGAGAAAGGAAAGGAGACGGCAATGGATTATGTCAAATCGAAATATGATGAGACCGGAGTCCAGGCATACTGCGATAGGGTCAATGGCCTGATTGGCAAGGGGATTTCCCAAGACGAAGGCCAAATGGCTGCTGATGGAGGGCAAGGATATTCCCGGAAGATTTCATCAACAGAGAACTTCGTGACAGTCAGTATATTGCAAAGAAAGCAAGGGAGATTCTTGAGTCACTTGTCAAATTCGTTGTCCCGACAACAGGATCTGTGACGGCAAGGCTCCGTGAAGACTGGCAGCTTGTGAATGTGATGCAGGAGCTGAACTGGGAGAAATATGCCCGGTTGGGGCTCACCGGTGTCAGAGAAGACAAGGACGGACGCAGAATTCCGTTCATCCAAGACTGGACAAAACGGAATGACCATCGCCATCATGCGATGGATGCGTTGACCATCGCTTTCACACGCCGTCAGTTCATCCAGTATCTCAATCACTTAAACTCAAAAATTGACGTTGTCTCTTGGGACAAGAAGGATCTGGATCTTAGGGATTATGACCTTGAAGACATCAAGTTCGGTAATCTAAGCGCCGGAGACAGGTACGGCATTGTCAAGGCTTTGCAGGACAAGTTCCTTTACAAGGACGGCAACGATAAGTACCGCTTTGTCCCGCCGATTCCTTTGGATGAGTTCCGGAGACAAGCGAAAGAACAATTGAGCGACATTCTCATCTCCTTCAAGGCAAAGAACAAGGTCTGCACAAGAAACGTCAATGTGACAAAGAACAAGGGAGGGGCAAACAGGAAGACTCAACTTACACCTCGGGGACCGTTGCACAATGAAACCATCTATGGGAGCTGTCTGGAATATGTGACCAAAGAAAATGAGAAGATCGGTAGTTCGTTTGACACCGAAAGGATTACGACTGTCTGCAAGAAAAAGTTCAGGGATGCCCTTGCGCGAAGACTGGAAGAGTTTGGGGGAGACCACAAGAAGGCTTTTACCGGCAAGAATTCGCCTGAAAAGAATCCGATATGGGTTGATGAACATCATTCGGAGCAGGTCCCGGCCAAAGTGAGGACAGTGACTATGGGACAGCGGTTCACTGGCCGAAAGCCTATTGACGCTACTCTGAAGATAGAGAAAGTCATTGATAAAAGGATTCGTGAGATTCTTCAGGCTCGTCTTGACGAATTTGACGGCAAGGCGGCAAAAGCTTTCTCGAATCTTGACGAGAATCCGATTTGGCTCAACAAGGAGAAGGGAATCGCGATCAAGAGGGTGACTGTGTCCGGTCCTGCGAATCCGGTTCCCGTCCGGTTCAAGAGGGACAAGGATGGCAAGCCAATCATTGATGATGCCGGTAAAACAATAGGGGCTGATTTTGTGACTCCTGGCAACAATCATCACATTGCCATATTCAGAGATTCTTCAGGAAAATTGCAGGAGCATCCGGTATCTTTTCTTGAGGCGACCATCGCCAAATCTCATGGGTTAGACGTGATTGACCGAAACTACAATAAAGATGAAGGCTGGGAATTCTTGTTCACCCTGAAACAGAATGAGTATTTTGTCTTCCCGAATTCAGAGACGGGGTTCAATCCGTTGGATTATGATTTGACGGATCCTAGGAATTATGCGCGCGAGATTAGTCCGAATTTGTATAGGGTTCAGAAGATAGCTACCGGGGACTACTATTTCAGGCATCATCTTGAAACGACCGTAGAGGATAACAAGGCACTGAAAGGAATCACATGGAAACGTGTCGGGCCTTCTGGTCTTGAAGGTGCTGTTAAAGTCCGCATAGACAATCTCGGTAGAATCGTAGCCGTCGGGGAATATGATTAAGCGCGCACTCTATTTCGGAAATCCTGCCTACTTGTCACTGAAATTAGGTCAGCTTGTGGTCTACAAACCGGCCTCCGGTGAGGAAAAGAAGGAAGTAGTTAAGACTATTCCGGTTGAGGACATCGCATCGGTAGTGCTTGACAACAAACAGATCACAATTACGCAGGCTTTATTGGAGAGTCTTCTTAAAGAGAATTGCGCGGTCATAACCTGCGATTCCTCCCATCTTCCGACCGGGCTGATGCTACCTCTTGACGGACACACGCTCCAGAACGAACGTTTCCGCTCGCAGATTGACGCTTCGCTTCCGCTGAAGAAGCAGATATGGCAGCAGACTATCCAATCCAAAATTGTCAATCAAGCAGCGGTCCTTGAATATGCCACAGGCGAAAAGCATCCGAATATGCTTAAATGGGCGACTTGTGTACGCAGCGGGGATCCTGATAATCTTGAAGCACGAGCAGCGGCATACTACTGGAAGAATCTTTTCTCTGACAATATCAGAGGTTTCATTCGAGGGCGGGACGAAGATGCCCCGAATAACCTCCTGAATTACGGCTATGCCATTGTCCGCGCTACTGTAGCCAGAGCTTTGGTTTGCAGCGGCCTGTTACCGACCTTGGGTGTCCATCACAGAAACAAGTATAATGCTTATTGTCTGGCTGATGACATTATGGAGCCATATCGCCCGTATGTTGATTTACTTGTCTATCAGATAGTGAAAGAGGAAGGTCCGTTGGAGCTAAACACATCTATGAAGACAAGGCTTTTGTCCATCCCGATGACTGATGTCAGAATCAATGGGGTGACAAGTCCGCTGATGATAGCGGCGACTACCACTTCCGCATCATTGGCTAAATGCTTCTGCGGAGAATCCAAGCAGGTCATGTATCCGATCTTGCAATGACTAGCTCAGAACGGATAAGTCAGTATCGTGTTATGTGGGTTATGGTGTTTTTTGATCTGCCTACCGACACAAAGAAGGAGGTTAAAGCTGCGACGGAGTTCCGCAAGCAGTTGATGAGCGACGGCTTCGTAATGTTCCAGTATTCCATCTATCTTCGTCACTGTGCAAGTGCGGAGAATGCGGATGTCCACATAAAGAGGGCAAAGTCTTTCCTTCCGCCCAAAGGGAAAGTTGGAATTCTCCGCATAACCGACAAGCAGTTCGCCGCAATGGAACTCTTCAACTCGCAGAAATCAGAAAGTCTTCCAGAAGAAGGCATCCAGTTGGAATTGTTCTGAAAACCCGCACGCCCAAATCAAAAAATCCGGCAAAAGCCGGATTTTTTGATTCTTGAACACTTATCGTAAATCGTTGTACCTCATCGTTCTACACAAATCCTATTGTGTTCAAAGAACGAATATACAAAATCTGAAAGCAATTCACAACTATCGACCTAAATGAATGTCTTGCTAACGGATTGTGTTCAAAGAACGAATATACAAAATCTGAAAGCAATTCACAACAGAAGTAAAATTATTTTGATAGACAGAACGATTGTGTTCAAAGAACGAATATACAAAATCTGAAAGCAATTCACAACCTGCGGAATCTTCCAAACATTTCTGTTTGGATTGTGTTCAAAGAACGAATATACAAAATCTGAAAGCAATTCACAACTCTCGAAGGCGGAGGGTTCCACCGGATCGAATTGTGTTCAAAGAACGAATATACAAAATCTGAAAGCAATTCACAACACAGCCTGAATTCAACCTTTACCGTTGGTATTGTGTTCAAAGAACGAATATACAAAATCTGAAAGCAATTCACAACTTTTGGCGCACCTGGGCGCTTTTTTCTCTAATTGTGTTCAAAGAACGAATATACAAAATCTGAAAGCAATTCACAACACGGCACAAAGTTACAACTATTTTTTTTTACTAATTGTGTTCAAAGAACGAATATACAAAATCTGAAAGCAATTCACAACGCCAGCCCTTATTGGTCTTTGGTTATCTCGATTGTGTTCAAAGAACGAATATACAAAATCTGAAAGCAATTCACAACCGTGAAGCCATAGCGTTCTTGCCAATCCTCATTGTGTTCAAAGAACGAATATACAAAATCTGAAAGCAATTCACAACGGGCTCACTGTAAGGGACGCAATGCGGACAATTGTGTTCAAAGAACGAATATACAAAATCTGAAAGCAATTCACAACATCTCTCGAGATGATATCCGGCCAAGAAGAATTGTGTTCAAAGAACGAATATACAAAATCTGAAAGCAATTCACAACTGAAGAGGTTAACGCTTTTTCTTGATACTTAATTGTGTTCAAAGAACCGAATATACAAAAATCTGAAAGCAATTCACAACTCTTAATCCAGTGTACTCTGACGCCTATGTATTGTGTTCAAAGAACGAATATACAAAATCTGAAAGCAATTCACAACATGCCAAGACTAACGAGGCGAACGCTAATAATTGTGTTCAAAGAACGAATATACAAAAAATCTGAAAGCAATTCACAACTCTTAATCCAGTGTACTCTGACGCCTATGTATTGTGTTCAAAGAACGAATATACAAAAATCTGAAAGCAATTCACAACATGCCAAGACTAACGAGGCGAACGCTAATAATTGTGTTCAAAGAACGAATATACAAAATCTGAAAGCAATTCACAAACTATCAGTGCTTACTTTAACGGTAATGTGACATTGTGTTCAAAGAACGAATATACAAAAAATCTGAACGCAATTCACAACGAACAGTACGCCAATATGATTGCGGCCAGGCGGCGGGTGCATGTGTAGTGGCTGCGGAGCCTCCCTCTTCTGGAATGGGGGTTGACTATCTCGTTAAGGTCTTACCACGAGACTACGAGGCTGTCATAGGCCTAATCTGCGTCTATCATCATGAACGCTTTGTCAGCATCACTTTCAGTCCCGACTACCGCCGGATCAGACGCGATCCGACACTCCGGAGGAATTGGCTAGGATTTTCAGGAAAGATTGAAAAAGAGTTAATTATTTGAAATTAACTGTTGAAAAATTTGAATACTGTTAGAATTAATACTATCTTTGCCCCAGTTAAAGAAATGAAGCATGAAGTACAACGAATTAATGAGACAACTGAAAAAGGCTGGGTGTTACGACACGGGACGACAGCAGAGCGGACACCCTCTCTGGTTCAGTCCAAGAACAAACAAGGTGTTCAAGGTCAGCAATCACGGGACTGACGAAGTGGCAACTGGGACATTGGCACAAATCAAAAAGGCAGCGGGAATTTAATTCCCACTGTCTTACAATAAAAATAGAGACAGTTATGAGAAAGGTTAACGCAATTATTGAAAAGGCATCAGACGGTAATTACAGCATCTATATGGATGACAATGATATGCCTTATCTTGTCACCGGAACAGGGAAGACTGTGGAAGAGGCACGCAAAGTGTTTGAGGATGGTTACGAGGACATCAAGAAATACTATGCTGAAACTGGAGAACCATTCGAAGAGGTTGAGTTCTGCTACCAGTACGACATTCCTTCCTTCCTTCAGGAGTATGCATATCTCATCACGCTTTCGGGACTTGAAAAAATCACCGGTGTCAACCAGAAACAACTCGGACACTACATCAGCGGCTACAGGCATCCGTCCGCCAAGACAGCCAAGAAAATCGAGGACGGAATCAGAAGATTAGGACAAACATTTTCGTCTGTCAAATTCGCTTGATTGCAATCGGCCTTCGGGCCAAGCGAGTACTTCATTTCATTTTCTTTGACAGACAGGCGGCCAGGCATCACCCAAATGCCTGGCTTTTTTACCCTATAAATAAACGTACAATTTCTATTGATAAATCTTGTAATTATTAGAAATATTACTACCTTCGCAATACCAAACAATATGCGATACGAAGTATGATGAATTTCACGACCTTGTTAAGGGGAACGGCTGGGAAAGGCTAAGGCAGTCTGGAAGCCACGTGATCTACAGAAAGGGAAGCCGGACTTACCCAGTTCCCTACCACAAAGGGAAAGAGTTAGGCAAGGGGCTTGAAAACAAGATGAAAAAGGATATGGGGCTGAAATAAGCCCCATATCACAACGATAAAAGAATTGAGTTATGGTTATAGAAGCGGTTATCGAAAGAGCTACGGACGGAACTTTCAACGTCTATTGCAGCAAGGAAATATTCTCTGGAGCCGGCGACACCATCGAGGAAGCCAAGGCCGATATGATGCAGCAGATCGAGTTCTACAAGGAGACTGCGATCGCGGAGGGATTCAAGTACCCCGCCTTTCTTGACGGGGAATATTCCTTCTCCTACAAGATTGACGCGGTCTCGTTGATGCAGTACTATGTCAATTCGGGTATCCTCTCATTGGCCGGCCTCGAAAAACTAACAGGCATCAACCAAAAGCAGCTTTGGGGATACATCAACGGAACCAAGCCACGGAAAGCTCAGGAGGAAAGAATCGAATCCGGATTCCGGGCGTTGGACAAAGACCTGAACGCCATATTCGCGTAATTGTTTGGTAGCATTACTTAGTATGGTGCGGCCCTGGGAGCTTCTTCCAGGGCTTTTCTTTTGGGTAAGGGCCAATGAAGAGGGTTAATCTTCGTCCGCCCTTACGATTTTTATTGGAGGGAAGTGGGTATAACGGGGATTTTAAGGGGCAATGGCGGAAGATCCGTCCTGATGAGGATGCCTCTCGGAGCGCCGTGGTCAAGAGGGGTGAGGTCGATGGCCTTTGAATATGAACGGGTCACAGACGCGGACTTAGGATAGGTCTTGCCGGCGGCCTGAAGGGCGGCGGCGCGGAGCATCGTCTCGTTCTCGTCTCTCCCAACTGGTAGCCGTCCAACGGATTGTCCTTCGCCTCCAAATCCACCGGAATGCCGTCCGGGATGGAGGCATTGCGGCCGTTGCAGTCAGCGAACTTGCTGATCATCACGTACATTCCCCAATCCTGGATCAGTGAATAATCATACCTGCTGCTGTAGAATTGATCCGGAGCCAACAAGATTCCGGCGCAATACTTCCCATAGGTCCGTTGACCGACAAGCTCAACATCCATATAAGGCTTCAGACCTACAATCAACCCTTCCGAAGCCGAGGCCGTGCCACCGGTCACGATGACATAAACCTTGGATATTCCCGGATTGGCGTCCGACACATCTATTTTCAACTTCTGCGAACTGATTTCATGAACTGTTGAGAAATAAGTGTTAGTGTCCTCCCCTTGCTTCTTCCAGGCCTCGGCGAGAATGGAATTATACACCTCTGTCTGGAATATATCCCCGGCCAGGACATTTGCCATCGGTGCTATCATCGATGCCAACAACACATTCTCGGTGAAAGCGTAGCCACCGCCGTTATACCTCAAATCAAGGATAAGTTCATCAATATTCTCGGACTTGAAGCGTCTGAACACATCCGGCAGCGTCTGAGAGGAATTGAGGTCAAACGCGGAATAGGCCAGATAGCCGATTTTCTTTCCCGCGACATCGAACGTCTTGTCCACCAGAACAGGATCCTCGTACATATCCACCGCCTTCAGGCTCACAGTCCTGACATCACCACTGATGTTGCCGTTCCCATCCAGGCCAGTAACTCCCAAATTTATTGAATATGAATTGAAAGCATCATAAATATTTTCCTCTGTTATAGCCTTGCCGTCAAGAGTGATGATTATGTCACCTCGCCTAAGTCCCGCCTTATGGGCAGGTCCACCGTTGCTGACACAGCTCACCACAAGGAAATATTCCCCAGGCTTGTTGGTAATCCTCCCTGCCTGAAGATCATACCCGTAAGTGATCCCAAGCCCTTGCACAGAATTCCGGAATGACTTGAGGTCATCCGTCAGGACAGTCCAACGGTCCACTTCCTTGCCTCCCTCATGATAGCGAATGCCTTTCACCACTTCCATCGGCATTCTGCAAGTGTCCGGATCCAGCCTCGCCAAATCCTTTTCAATCTCCTCATTCCAAAGGTAATACGTTTCCAGCACATCGATCGCGTACTGATCCGCCTTCGCGATTTCATGCGTGGGAGCATTTTCTCTCTTATCCGCATCAGTCTCCACGCAGCCCGAAAGCCACAGCATCGCCGCGGCAAGCACCACTGCGGTCCCGCACATATTCCATGTCTTCATATTCATTGTCATTCAGAATAATCTAACGTTTCAGATCATGCCACTACATTGGACACTACAGTACAAAGATATTCAATTTTATTTCTCTTTCGTTTCTTTGTTGTATCTTTGATTCAATAATTTGACTTTTCGGTGATGATCGGGATTTTTGATTCGGGGTCGGGCGGGCTGTCCGTGCTGCGGTAGGTGCTGAAGCTTCTTCCGGGGGAAAAGTTTGTCTATTACGCGGACAACGCCAACTGCCCGTACGGAGAAAAGACTCCTGAGTTCATCCAAAGCCGATGCAGAGCGATCACTGAATATCTCCTCTCGCGGGGAGCGCGAATCATCGTGGTGGCGTGCAACACTGCCACAGCGGCGGCGATCACCACTTTAAGAAATGAATATCCCGTCAAATTCATCGGAATGGAGCCGGCGGTGAAGCCGGCCGCGCTCAGTTCTAAGACAGGAGTGATCGGTGTGCTGGCGACGGCAGGAACGCTGAAAGGGTCCAAATACCTGACCACCAAGGGGATCTACGAGGATGACGTAGAGATTGTCGAGCACGTGGGGCAAGGGTTTGTGGAGTTGGTGGAGAATGGGATTCTGGACGGACCACAGGCGGAGGAGACGGTGCGGAAGAGCCTCCGACCGCTGCTGGATGCGGGTGCGGACAGGATTGTGCTGGGGTGTACGCACTATCCGTTCCTGAGGAATGTCATCCAGAGGATTGCGGGGCCTGATGTGCAGATCATCGATCCGGCACCGGCGGTGGCCAAGCATCTGATTGAGGTGATGAAAGAGGAAGGGCTGCTCGCCTCGGACGATGTGGCTTCGACAGGCTCGGTGCCCCATCCAGACATCGAACTCGTCACTTCCGGTGACAACACCTCAGCCAAACGGATTCTCAGCATGGTTCTTGAAGAGAACAAGGTCCGCCAAGGCAAACGATAACCCTCCGGCAATCAGACAACAGAAAAAAATGGCTCCGGCCAAAACATCTAAAGATATGGAATCAAACAACGGAATCGAGGTCAAAGACTTCGCCTACTGTTCAGACAAGTACCAGTACACGATGGGCAAATCCTTCTACGAGACAGACAGAAAGGATGTCATCGCCGTCTTCAATATGTTCTACAGAAAAGCCCCGGAGAACAACAACTGGGCGGTCGTGAGCGGCATCGAGGAAGCCATAGAATGCATCCGGAACATCGGCAAGGCCGAACCGGAATTTTACGAGAAGTTCCTTCCGGGTGATGAATATGCCGAATTCCGCAAGTACCTGTCAACGTTGAGGTTCACTGGCAATGTCTATGCGATGCGCGAGGGCGAGATCGCTTTCCCGAACCAACCGATCATCACAGTGGAGGCTCCGCTGATCGAAGCCCAGATCCTTGAGACTCCCCTTCCTCTGCATAATGAACCACCAGATGGCCGTGGCCACAAAGGCCTCAAGGGTCTGCCGCGCCACCAACCGTCCTGTCAGCGAGTTCGGATCACGGCGCGCTCACGGCCCGTGGGCTGCCACTTACGGAGCGAAGGCCGCGATCATAGCCGGATGCGCCAGCACCTCAAATATCCTGACCGGAGTCCTCAACGGAGTGCCTTCCACCGGCACGATGGCCCACAGCTTCGTCACCTCCTACGGCAGCACAGTCGAAGGCGAGCACAAAGCCTTCGTGGACTACATCAACACCCACCGAGGCGAGAACCTCATCCTGCTCATAGACACCTACGACACCCTTAAATGCGGCATTCTGAACGCGATACGCTCTTTCAAGGAATGCGGCATCGACAATGAATATCCCAACGGCTACGGCGTGCGCCTTGACAGTGGCGACCTCGCCTATCTCTCAGTCAAAGTCCGCAGGATCCTTGACAACCACGGACTTACGGGCTGCAAGATCTTCGCCACCAACTCCCTTGACGAATATCTCATCTCGGATCTTGAGCGCCAGGGAGCCTGCATAGACTCCTACGGAGTCGGTGACGCCATCGCCACCAGCAAGGCCGCCCCATGCTTCGGCAACGTGTACAAACTCGTCCAGATAGACGGCCGTCCGGTCCTGAAACGTTCCGAGGAGAGAATCAAACTGATCAACCCGGGATTCCAGATCACCTACAGAATCACGAAGAAAGACCCTGATCTCGGTGACATCTACAAAGCCGACGTGACCTGTCTGCGAGGAGACACCCTCTCCCAAAGGATCGAGGCCGGCGAGACCTTCACCATCTACGACGAGCAGGACCGCTACAAGTACAAGATATTCCAGTCCGGTGAATATTCCTGGAGGCCACTTCAGCATCAGGTGATCAAGGACGGTGAGAGATGCGCCGAAAGCCACACCCTGCAAGAGAAAAAGGCCTTCTACAACAACACCTTGTCACATTTCAGTCCGTCCGAGAGACGCCTCATCAACCCGCACTACTACAAGGTTGACATCTCAGACGACCTCCTGAACACCAAACTCGAGATCCTCGACACCCTCAACAAAGAGATCGAGGCGTTCAGCATTGACTGATGGCCCAGCCATTGTGTCCTCGACGACCAGAACACCACCCTCGAGACCAGGCTGGCGGCCATCGAGGCCGCCGTCAAGGGAATGCCTGACTACGGCAGCAAGTTCGATCTCATCGTGGCGTCCCTCGACGCGATCAAGGACCAGGCCGAGGCTCTCGGCACCGGCCAGACCTCCATCGCCTCGAAGATAGCCGGCGTGACCGACGCCATCAACGACCTCGTCGACGAAATGAACAGCGGCAACACCAGCGCCGCCGGATACAGAGACATGACAAAGAGAGGGTGACTAAAGTCGAAAGACTGATAGCCACCCTCTTTTGCGTACCGTAAGCGGATTGTCGGTACTACTTAGTAACATGAAAAAACAAGTTGCCTCAGATAAAATTATCGAGGATAGATCTATTTTCCAAGGCCACTAAGCAATCCTAAATAGTACCAAGCTGATTTTAGGCTTACTTAGAACATGAAGCCGAACGAGACGTTGATGAGATTTAGGCTGGTGCGGTCGGCGAGGTTGGTCAGGGACGGGTGGTAGGCGAATTCCAGGAAGTACCTGTTGTAGACGGCCTTGACGCCTAACTGGGCGCAGAGCTGGAAGCGGTTGGCGGCGGAGTCGCCGTTGTCTGACTTGAACCAGTCGCTGGTGACGCCCTCGTACTTGCTTTGACCCAGGATGTGCGCTGTCAGGTTGAGGCCGGCGAACGGGAGAAGCTGGATCTGCCCGAGGTCGAGCTGGTACATCAAACTGACCGGAACAATCGCGGAGACGAGTGTGGAATTATGGTCGCCGAACACCGCCATCGCATCCACACCATATTCATAGAAGAAAGGCAACTCGCCGGGGAGCGGTCTCGCCTGCGAGACACCTATGGAGAGGCCGTTCATGTTTTCCGTGACAGGCAATCTGCCCGATTTCATCTCGATCGCGGCATTTGAATAGGACACCTTGAAGAAAGTTGCTGTGCGGAAATTGTCCCGCAGATGGTCATCGCGGCGATGACCGCAAGTAGTTTGATGTGCTTCATAAAACTGTTTGTATTTAATGTCAAAATTATGATAAGTCAGCCACTTCCCTTCCGATTCTGCCTGTGGGCGGGCAAAAGGGAGCGGATGCTACAAATAAAAGAATTATTTCGGGCTTGGCAGCATGGTATAGAGAATGTTTCGACAATGAAACCCGAAAAGATGAGGGCAGATCTTAGCTGCAGCCCGAAAAGGATTTTCCCTATCCGGATTTTTGTAACGTGAAAAATCCGGATAGGGAAAATCCTTTTCGGGTCTCACACTAAGGTGAGTACTACTTGCTCAGTTCGGAGGCGTGGGAGAGGAGATATTCCTCAGCCTCGATGTTCCATAGTCCGTTGTGAGCCTTGCAGAGGCGGTCGAGCTCGGCATAGACAGGGTTGGTCACGCCTTTCTCCTCGAAATCGGCGATGGCGGTCAGCGGCATCTCCACGTGGGTGTAGATCAACTTCTTGCCACCTTTGATCGAAGGAAGGTTCAGGGTGGTTTCAGGGACCACATTGAGGCCTCCGATGTGGGTCACGAGACCGGCTGGGTCAAGACCTTCGCCCATCATCTTGAGGGCTTCCTTCATGTCCTCGGTGTTGCCGCCGCTGGTGCCGACCACATGGGTGGAGGCATAGTGGACATTGTAGAAGTTGAACGGAGCCTTGAAATCGGAACGGCCAGGACCGGAGAAGAAATTCAGGCAGCCATCCTGTCCGAGGATGTCGTCTCCCTGCTCGACAACAGCGGGAACGGGTGCCATCACGATGACCTCATCATAGCCGGTTCCGCCGGAAATCTCGCGCAGCGTCTCTACAGGATTCTCGACAGTGCCGGTGTTCACATAACGGAGATCGATGCCACGGGAAGCGGCGAACTCCTTGGTATAGAGCGTCGCGGCACGGTCAAGACGGGCCTGATCGATGTCCGTCACCACGAAAAGGGACGGCTTTCTGTCCTCACGGCGGAGCACATAGTTGATCATCGCGAGTCCCATCGGGCCGACACCAGCCAGAAGTGCCATCTTGCCACCGTCCTTGATCTCCATCTGGTGAACATACGAGCCCGGATGGGTGTGATAGCAGGCGTGCATCGCGCCGATCACGCAAGCCAGAGGCTCGCTCAATGATGCCGGATAGAATCCCGGGCCATTGTAATGAAGGAGGCAGCCCATCTCCATCACATCGGAAGGGATGATGATGTAGGTGGCGTCACCTCCGGCGTAGCGATAGGAATATCCAGGCGCGGACAGCAGACCGGCTGGGCCGCCCTCGTAGTTAAGGGCCGGCTGGATTGAGAACTTGTCCCCAGGCTTGAATTGATCCTTCCACTTGGAGCCGACCTCTATGATCTCGCCGGCGAACTCGTGGCCGATGATCGTAGGATTTTCGGCGATGTCGTCCGGGACTCTCTTGTGGTCGGAACCTTGGTGTGAAGACTTGTAGGAAGACATGCAAAGGCTGTCGCTGACAACCTTCGCGAGGATCTCGTCATCCTTCATCCCGGGGAGTTCAAACTCCTCGAGACGAAGGTCTTCCTTACCATATAATCTAACAGCTTTTGTAAGCATGGCCGTACCTTTTACACACCCTTCTTCGCGCGGATGACCTGCTCAGCGGTGGTCTGGTTGCTTACCGGAACATAGTCCTTCAGAGGGACGATCTTCTCGTTGATGGCATCCAGGAACCAGGACGGCTGAGGGAAGAACGCCTCCTCAAGCTCGTGGCAAGGGGTGATCCAGTTGCGGGAACCAAGCACCACAGGAGCGGCGTCGAGGTCGTCAAAGGCCATCTCGGTGATGTTGGCGGCGATGTCATTGAGGTAGGAGCCACGGGCGCAGGCGTCGCCGGCGATGACGATGCGGCCGGTCTTCTTCACGGACGCAAGCACCTTCTCGTAGTTGAACGGCACGAGAGAGCGGGCATCGATGACCTCAGCCTCCATACCATACTTTTCCTTAAGAATATCAGCGGCCTCAAGAGCGCGGTACAAAGTGGCGCCGATAGTAAGGATGGTGATGTCCTTACCGGCCCTCTTGACATCCGGCTCACCGATCGGAATCTCATAATATTCCTCAGGCACACCGCCTTCGTGGAACATCTCGCCCTTGTCGTAAATCCTCTGACTCTCAAAGAATATGACAGGGGGGTCGGTACCCTGAAGCGCGGCGCGTTCATCAAGCCCTTCGCGTCATACGGAGTGACAGGGGAAGCAGACCTTGAGTCCAGGAATATGGCAGCACAACGAAGTCCAGTCCTGAGAGTGCTGGGCACCGTACTTCGAGCCGACGGACACACGGACCACAACCGGCATCTTCAGGATGTTGCCGGACATCGCCTGCCACTTAGGAAGCTGATTGAATATCTCGTCTCCGCAGCAGCCGAGGAAGTCGCAGTACATGATCTCAGGGATCACACGGCCGCCACACATAGCGTAACCGATGGCTGTCCCGATGATCGCGGCCTCGGCGATCGGAGAATTGAACAGGCGATGGTAAGGCAGAGCCTCGGTCAGTCCTCTATAGACAGCGAAAGCGCCACCCCACTCACGGTTCTCCTCACCGTAAGCGACCAGAGAAGCATCCTTGTAGAAGCGGTCGGCGACGGCCTCGAATATTCCGTCCCTGATGTTGTAGGTCTTCATCTTGCTGGCAGGCTTGCCGTCCTTGTCAAGATAGAACCTGGACTTGCCGGCAATCTGCTTGACGCGAGGATTTTCCTCCAGCGGCATATTCACATCCGGTTTCGCGTCGCTGAGGGAGTCGATGCTCTGGTTGGAGAACATCATATCACCAAGGAGCTCACTTTCCTTCACGAGATCCATGCGAGGGGAAAGTTCGGTGTCGATGGCAAGCTTGTAGCATTCGAATATGTTGGCGTCAACTTCCTTGCGGATAGCGTCGAGAGCGGCCTGATCAGCCACCCCGGCCTCTTTCAGTTTCTCACCGAACGCCAAGATGCAATCTTCCTTCTCCCAGGCCTCGATCTCCTCCTTTGTACGGTAAGACGACTGGTCGCTCGGAGAGTGTCCGCTGTAACGGTAGGTGACAACGTCCAGAAGAGCAGGACCCTTCTTCTCAAGAAGGTAGGCTTTCTTGCGGTTGAAAGCGTCGATGACCGCGAGAGGATTGTAACCGTCAACTCTTTCGGCATCCATGGCGTCGGCCTTGAAGCCGGCTCCCAGGCGTGCAGGGAACACATAGCCCATGGTCTCGCCCCTGGTCTGTCCACCCATAGCGTACTGGTTGTCCATCACGTTGAACAGGACTGGCAGCCCGCCCTTCATGTCGCCTTCCCAGAGTGTGTTGAACTGATCCATTGAGGCGAATGTCATGCCTTCGAGGACTGGTCCTCTGGCCATCGCGCCGTCACCGAGGTTGGCGACGACGATGCCCTTCTTGCGGTTGACCTTCTTGTAAAGGGACGCACCCACGGCGATCGATCCGAACCGCCGACGATGGCGTTGTTAGGATAGATTCCGAAAGGTGTGAAGAATGTGTGCATTGATCCGCCCAGACCCTTGTTGAAACCGGTCGTGCGGGCGAAGATCTCGGCCATCGCACCGTAGAGCAGGAAGCGGATTCCGAGCTCCTTGGTGTCATCGCCGTCGTAAGCCTTCTTTGCCACGTTGAGGGTGGCGCCACCCCAGAACTCCTCCATAACCTTCTTCAGCTCATCCTCAGGAAGGATCTGAATGGAGCGGAGTCCCTTGGCGAGAATCTCACCGTGTGAACGGTGTGAACCGAAGATAAAGTCATCGGTGTCAAGGCAGTAGGCCATACCGACAGCGGCGGCCTCCTGACCTGCGGAAAGGTGGGCAGGGCCAGGGTTATTGTAAGCGACTCCGTTGTAGCCACCCGTGGTCTTGACCAGATTCAGCATAGTCTCGAACTCGCGGATGTAGGACATATCGCGGTAGATGCGGAGAAGATCCTCCTTTGTGAAATTGCCTTCCTTAAGTTCTTCCTTGACGGTCTTGTTGTACGTCATCACCGGAATCTTCGGAAGCTCAAGTTCGTGATCCTGAGGACGCAGGGTCTCGTTAGGATCGATGTAAAGCGCTTTTGGCATATCAGTATATTCTTAATTGTTTTTCGTCATTCTTTTTAGCGACAATTTGTGGTCATTACGTTTACCAGCAAATCATTTTATTTCAACGAACGCTGTCTCCTTGATAATCTCGGAAACAGTCGGGTGCGGGAACACAACCTCCTTGAGCTGCTCAAGGGTCATCTCCGACTCGATGGCGATGCAGGCGCTGTGGATGATCTCCGAGCAAGGGTTGCCGAGCATGTGGACTCCGAGGACCTCGTGGTACTTCTTGCCGACGATGATCTTGCATATTCCTTCACCGCCCTCATTCTCTGCGACAAAGCGGCCGGCGTAGGCCATAGGAAGCTTGACGACCGAATATTCCTTGCCGGAAGCCGCGTCCTGCTCTTCGGTGAGCCCGACTCCGGCGACCTCAGGGTTGGTATAGACGATTCCAGGGATGGCGTCGTAGCGCATATGATCTTCCTTTCCAAGAATATTGTTGACCGCGACCTCGCCCTCGCGGCTCGCCGTGTGGGCCAGCATAGAGAAGCCGGTCACGTCGCCGGCGGCATAGACTCCCGGAATATTCGTGCGCATCCTGCTGTCCACCTTGATTCCGCAAGGTTTTCCGCCACGGTTCAGGAGCATCTCGACTCCAAGGTTCTCAAGGCCGAATCCCGTGATGTTGGCACGGCGGCCCACAGAGACGAGAATCTTGTCCCCGCCGACCCTCTGGGTGTTGCCCTCCGGATCCTCATAGACAACGGTGTTGCCCTCGATTCCGGTGACCTTGCACTTGAGGCAGAAGTTCACGCCACGTTTGGTGTAGATCTTCTGAAGCATAGCGCTGATCTCATCGTCAAGAGGTCCGAGAATCTTAGGAAGCATCTCAACCACAGTCACTTTCGTACCGAGAGTGCTATAGAAAGCCGCGAACTCCATTCCGATGACACCTCCACCGATGACAACGAGCTCGGACGGACGCTCTTTCAGAGAAAGGATCTCACGGTTGGTGACGATAACGTCTCCGGCCTCCTTCAGACCCGGGAACGGAGGCACGGCGGCCTCTGAACCGGTGCAGATGAGGATGTTCCTTGCGGCGTAGGTCTGGTCGGCGGCTGTGATCTTGATGCCTTCCGCGTCACGGCCCTGGATCATAGCCTCGGCGGCCACGACCTCGACATTGTTGGACTTCATCGCCAGTTTGACACCACCTACGAGTTTCTTCACGACCTTGTCCTTACGGGCGACGATCTTTGAATAATCGAACGTAGGTTCCTTCACATAGACCCCGTAGTGGTCACCGTGAGGGGGCGTAGTTATAGACCTTTGCGCTGTAAAGGAGCGTCTTGGTCGGGATGCAGCCCTCGTTGAGGCAGACACCTCCGAGAGACTTTCTTTCAAAAAGGACAACCTTAAGGCCGGCGGCTCCGGCTCTTTCAGCGGCCACGTAACCACCCGGGCCACCGCCTATTACCGCTAAATCGTACATATTCGTAAATATTTTAGAATTCAACTTCAAGATTCTCTATCTCAACAGCCACCTGCTTCAGGAAACGGGTAGCCTCGCCGCCGTCAAGAGCCCTGTGGTCGTAGGTCAGGGAAAGACCGAGATAAGGGACGAACGCATAGACTCCGGCGCCCAGATCCTTCGGACGAGGGACGATCGTGCCGACTCCGAGGATCGCGCTCTGAGGCACGTTGATGACAGGTGTGAACCACTCAACTCCGAAACCTCCGAGATTGGAGACCGTGAATGAGGCACCCTCGGCGGAAAGCAGGTCGGGATTGATCGAGCCCTTCTTGCAGTCCTCAGCGACCTTCTTCAGAGCCTTGCTCAAGCCGATGATATTCAGGTCCTCCGCGTGCTTCACGCAAGGCACCATCAGTCCGCGCTCCGTGTCAACGGCGCAACCAAGATTGACGACATTGAATATCCTCATAGCGTCACCGAGGCAGTGCGAGTTGACCTTAGGGAATTTCTTCAGAGCCTTGATGACGGCGTAGCAGACGAAATCATTGATCGTGATGTTCACGTCGATCTTTCCTTCCTCAAGGGCCTTCTTCGCCTTCTTGCGGAGAGCCTGGACACGGCGTGCGTCAGCACCGAGCATATGGGTTGAGCTGGGCCGTGTTCTGGAGGGAGTTGTACATCGACTTGGCGATGAGCTTGCGCATGTTGGACATCTTCTCGACCTTGAACTCCTCGCCTTCTCCGGCAAGGTTCTCGGTGTGGGTAGGCTTCCAGACCTTGAGGTCGGAGCCCTTGACCATTCCGCCGATTCCGGAGCCTGCGGCAGGAGCCTGGAGACCTCCGTCGGCCATCATAGCCTTGGCGAGTCCGGATTTCGGAGCGCCCTGTGCGGCTATGATGTCACGTTCGATTATGCGGCCGTGAGGGCCTGTGCCGGCGACCTGGGCGGTGTCCACGCCTTTTTCGGCGGCCAATTTGCGGGCTCTTGGGGAGACGGGGGCGTTGGCGGCAACGGTTCCGGTCACCGAGCTTGCCGAAGCGCCCGTTGTCGCTGCCGCGGTCACTTCGATGGCTGGTGAGCCTTGTCGAGCCACTGGCTCTGCGACCGCATTTGTCGGCTCCGTGGCCGGTGATGTTGGCTCCGCGCCCGAAGCGGCAGATACGCCAGTCCCCGAAGGAGCATATTCAGAGAAAGATTCCCCCGGTTCGCCGATGACCATCACGTTGGTCAGGCAAGGGATCTCGTCGTTATCGTTGAAGAAGCAGGCAAGGACGGTGCCTTCGACCTTGGCGTCCTCGTCAAAGGATGCCTTGTCGGTCTCATAGCTGAAAAGGACATCGCCGACGGCGACTTTGTCCCCCACCTTTTTCTTGAATTCAGTGACAATGCAACTTTCTACGGATTGCCCTTGTTTGGGCATAAACTAACTACGTGTGCCATTAACTATAATGATTATTAAATTCTCTAAGCCGGATGCCGTTTGGATTTCGGGGAAATGGAAGCGGCTCCACATACACAAAAAGTTAAAATTTCTTCTTGACATAAAAAAGATTATATTTGTACTCTACAAACGATTTAGCATATTTCAAATTCAAAATATCAAATAGAAAATGCAGTCAACAGAAGATCTGAAGAAGATTTGCCTCCCAGGTAAGGAGGGACATCATCAGGATGGTCGTGAAGGCCAAGTCCGGACACCCGGGCGGATCCATGAGCAGCGCTGATTTTATGACAGCACTGTACTTCAATGTTATGGATCAGAACCCTGAAACTTGGACACGCGGTGGAAAGGATCAGGACATGTTCATCCCGTCGGCCGGACACCTCACCCCAATGTATTACTCAATCCTTTCGAGGGCAGGATATTTCCCGACCTCCGAGCTCGGCTCGTTCCGTAAGTTCGGAAGCCGCCTTCAGGGACACCCTTCAGTAAGGAAAGGCCTCCCCTGGCGTGGCTCAGGCGGCCGGTTCCCTCGGACGTGGACTTTCAGTAGCGATAGGAGCGGCTCTCGCAAAGAAGGCTGACAACGACCCTCACTGCGTTTACGTTCTCTGCGGAGACGGCGAGACCGAGGAAGGACAGATCTGGGAGGCGGCGATGTTCGCAGCCCACCACAAGGCCGACAATCTGATCGCGATGATCCGACTGGAACGGACAGCAGATCGACGGCACGACCGAAGATGTCGCCGGACTCGGTGACCTTGAGGCAAAAAATGGAAGGCTTTCGGATGGGAGGTCATCATCGCCGACGGACACGACATGGACAAGATCCTCGAGGCGTTCGCGCAGGCCAAGGCTGGTGTCGGAAACGGCAAGCCGAAGATGATCCCCTGTTCAAGACAGAGATGGGACACGGGGTTGATTTTATGGCGGGCACCCACAAATGGCACGGCAGCGTACCTTCAGAGGAGCAGTGCCAGAACGCCCTGAGCCAGCTTGAGGAAACATTGGGAGACTTTTTAATTCACGAATATTATGAAGAAATATACAGATAAGGGTAAGAAAGACACCCGCAGCGGTTTCGGAGCCGGCCTTCTCGAAGCCGGAAAGGCTGACTCAAGAGTCGTGGCTTTGACCGCCGACCTCAAGGGCTCACTCAAGATGGACGCTTTCGCGGCCGAGTTTCCGGAGAGATATTACGAATGCGGCATCGCCGAGTCCAATATGATCGGCGTGGCCTCTGGAATGGCTCTCGCAGGCAAGATTCCGTTCGCGGGATCGTTCGCCGAATTCGTCACAGGACGTGTTTACGACCAGATCAGAATGGAGGTATGCTACGGTAAGACCAACGTCAAGATCGCTTCCTCACACGCCGGAATCACCCTCGGCGAGGACGGCGCCACCCACCAGACAATGGAGGACATCGCCCTGATGCGTGCCCTTCCGGAAATGGTTGTGATCAACCCTTGCGACTGGACACAGACAAAGAACGCGACGATCGCCGCGGCCAAATACGATGGTCCTGTCTATCTGCGTTTCGGCCGTCCTAAGGTTGCCGACTTCACACCAGACGAGCCGTTCGAGATCGGAAAGGCATACGTGCTGAACGAGGGCAAGGACGTCACCCTCTTCGCGACAGGCCACATGGTTTGGGAGGCCCTTCAGGCAGCCGAAGCTCTTGAGGCAGAGGGAATCTGCGCCGAGGTTATCAATGTGGCGACCATCAAGCCACTTGACACCAAGACAGTCATCGCCTCCGCCATCAAGACCGGAGCCGTGGTTGTCGCCGAGGAGCACAACATGGCCGGAGGCCTTGGCGAACTGATCGCCGGAGTGCTCGCCGCCACATCCCCTAAGCCTATTGAATATGTCAACGGACGTGACGAGTTCGGCCAGAGCGGAACTCCGTCCGAGCTTCTCGCCGCTTACGGAATGGACGCCGCCCACATCGTCGAGGCCGCCAGAAAAGTTCTGGAAAGGAAATAAGAAACAGAAATATTCATAAAAAACAGAAAAAAGTTAGGAGACATTTACGTTTCTTAACTTTTTTTCTGTTTACTATGCCTATATTGCCGCCCATGAACACGGCAGCCATAAGGAATATCCACGGTCCTTTTCCTGAATATTCAAAATGCCTGCGGCAAATGACAATAAACTATGAAAATCAAAGAGATCTGCGTGGACGAGAGGCCACGGGAAAAGATGCTCGCCAAAGGAGCGGACGCGATGAGCAACGCTGAATTGCTCGCCATTCTGATCGGATCAGGGACGCAGAAAGAGAATGTCCTTGAGGTGGCCAACAGGCTTCTGGCCGAAGGCAAAGGCAAGTTGTCGATGATAGCCGACATGGACGCCAGACGAATGAAGGAGATAGGAGGTATCGGCAGTGTCCGGTATGCGGCCATCGCCGCCGCCTTCGAGCTCGGGAAAAGATGCTGCCTGGAGGATCCCGGAATAGAAAAGGTTCCCTTGACCGATGCCGAGATTGTGTACAGGATGATGCTCCCCCGCCTCAAAGGGTTGGATCACGAGGAATTCTGGGTAATTCTTCTGAACAGGGCCAACTACATCATCCACAAGGAGATGATAAGCCTTGGAGGAATATCCTCAACTGTGGTTGATTCCAAGTTGGTGGTCAGGATGGCTCTGGACAAACGGGCCAGCGGCCTGATCATGGTGCATAACCACCCGTCCGGGAATCCTCGGCCAGGGCACAACGACCTGACCGAAACCGAACGCATGAAAAAAGCGGCGAACACTTTCGACATCGCCCTCCTTGACCACATCATCATCTGTGACGACTGCTATTTCAGTTTCGCTGACGACAAAGTGACAGTGGCGGAAAGAAAAAAAAAAATGCTGCTCTGAAAATAAATCCTTACTTTTGATTTTCGGAAATCAATTTCGAAAAAACCAATGAAAGTCATCAATCTTGGCGAGGCCGACTCGGTCCTCAACAACATCATCGCGCAGATGCGTGACAAAACCGTTCAGAAAGACAGCCTCCGTTTCCGTTACAACCTTGAAAGGTTGGGGCATATCTTCGCCTACGAGTTAAGCAAGGTGCTGGACTACAGTCCCAAGGATGTCATCACTCCGCTCGCCACGGCAAGGGTTCGCACCAGTGACGCAAAGATTGTGGTTTCCACGATCCTTCGCGCCGGTCTGCCTCTCCATAAAGGTATCCTTGACGTTTTCGACAACGCGGAGAATGCGTTCGTCGCCGCGTTCAGAAAGTATGACAAGGGGGACGAGTTCCACATCAATGTGGAGTATTGCACCTGTCCTGACCTGACGGGAAAGACGCTCATCATAGCCGACACGATGCTCGCGACTGGAGCGTCAATCGAAATTGCCTACCACAAGCTGATCGATGAGGGAGGAGAGCCGGTTCACACGCACTTCGTCTGCCCTATCGCCAGCATCTACGCCATCGAGTTTCTTCAGAGGCATCTTCCTGAAAACACGACACTTTGGACCGCCGCCGTTGATGAGGAACTGACCAGCCACTCCTACATCGTCCCAGGCCTTGGCGACGCAGGCGATCTCGCCTACGGAGCAAAGCTGTAAACAGCTTTGCTCTATATCTTTCACCCCCAGTCCCTTCGGGACAGCCCCGGTGGGGCATTGGGGAGCGGTCTCCCCAAACCCCTTGCGTCGCTACGCACTGCGTGCGCTTTCCGTTCACCCCCCCACGGCCCTTCGGGACAGCCCCGGTGGGGCATTGGGGAGCGGTCTCCCCAAACCCCTTGCGTCGCTACGCACTGCGTGCGCTTTCCTTTCACCCCCAGTCCCTTCGGGACAGCCCCGGTGGGGCATTGGGGAGCGGTCTCCCCAAACCCCTTGCGTCGCTACGCACTGCGTGCGCTTTCCTTTCACCCCCAGTCCCTTCGGGACAGCCCCGGTGGGGCATTGGGGAGCGGTCTCCCCAAACCCTTTGCGTCGCTACGCTCCGTAGTCCATTAAAGTTCTTTCAATACTATGGGGAGAAGGTACTGTGCGAAGAGCGTCAGACGAAAAAAGATCCCGCAACCATTCACCCGGATAGGACGCGAAGCGTAGGTTGCGGAATCTTTTTTGTCTGACGCGGCCTGACCTAAATCCTTGCCGGTCACTTCGACGGGCTCAGCGACCACGGCGACATATTCAGTTACAATTACAGTTCCTTTCTGAGCCGAGCCTTAGGAATGTCAAGCTGGTCACGGTACTTGGCGATCGTGCGGCGAGCGACCTTATAGCCACGCTTGTTCATCTCGGCTACCAACTGATCATCTGTCAGAGGCTTACGCTTGTCTTCAGCATCCACACACTCCCGCAAAGCCTTCTTCAACTCACGAGTGGACACCTCCTCGCCATCCTGGTTCTCAAGCCCCTCCGAAAAGAAATACTTCAACGGATAGATTCCGAAATGTGTCTCGATGTACTTGCTGTTCACAACCCTTGAGATCGTCGAGATGTCAAAGCCGGTCCTCTCTGCTATATCCTTCAGGACCATCGGCTTGAGATGAGACTCGTCCCCGTCCATGAAATAGTCATGCTGGTACTCGATGATGGCCTTCATCGTGCTCTCCAACGTGTTGTAGCGCTGCTTGAGAGCCTCCACAAACCACTTTGCCGAATCCAGCTTCTGCTTCACAAACGTGGCCGCCTCCTTCTTCTGCCTGTCCGAAGACCCCTGAGCCTCGACAAGAAGCTCAGCGTACTTGCGATTCACACGGATTTCAGGAATATTGAAACGAGGCATCGACAGTTTCAACTCTCCGTCCACAATGTCCAGCACGAAATCCGGCACAATCTGCTGAGCCTGATCGTTGTAGGAATCATCAATCTGGCCTCCCGGAGCCGGGTTCAGCTTGACGATCTTAGCCATGACGGCCTTCATCTCCTCCTCGCTCAGTCCAAGTTTCGTGATGATCTTCTGGAAATGCCTGTTTGAGAACTCCGCGAAATAGTCAGTGAGAATGCTCTCGGCGGTCTGCACAGTCTTCGTCTGCTTCTGAGCCCTCAGCTGAAGGAGCAGGCACTCGCGCAGATCCCTTGCTCCGACCCCTCGCCGGCTCGAACTCCTGAATCACCTTCAATATATTCAAGACCTCCTCCGGGCTGGATTCGATGTTCGCCCTGAAAGCAAGATCATCCACTATGCTGTCTATGTCCCTGCGAAGATAGCCGTCACTGTCAAGGCTTCCTATTATGAATGCAGCGACATCTTGCGCATGCTTTGACAGATTCCGGTAGCCAAGCTGTTCCATCAGGCTCTGCGTGAAACTCTCCTTGACAGAGAACGTGCTGTACTGAGGACGCTCGTCCTTACCATAGTTGTTCACATGAAGCTTGTACGCGGGAATCGGATCGTTCTCGTCGATCTCATCGATGGAGATGTCCTTAGGCTCATCATTGTCCTCGTTCTTTTCCGGAGCCGGAGAATCGTCAAGCACCGGATTGTCCTCCAACTCAGACTTGACCTTCTGCTCCAGTTCCTGAATCGGCAGCTCGATGAGCTTGATCGTCTGAATCTGAAGCGGGGAAAGTTTCTGAGTCTGTTTGAGTTCTAGTCCTTGCTTGAGCATAGTTTATTCCTGATTAACGGTCTCGACTGTGTAGGAATGGAACCGGTCAACCACAGGATAACCGATTGTCTCCCTTACTATGAAAGCGGTCGGGAAAGCCCCTTTGACCTGCTGAAGAAGCCGCATGGCCTCGGACTTGGTGCGGAAATCCCCGACTGTCACCCTGAAGAAAGGATTGGAATATGTCCGATAGGCCGAAACGCCGGGGAACATCCCCTTGAAACGCTCCAAAGCCGCTTCGGAATCATTCCTCGAAGTCTGCTTGTTGTCATTGAATATCCGGACTCTGAATCCGGTGGAAGTCCTTGAGGAATTAGCGGCCACATGTGACTCGAAAGCGTTCAGAATGCGCTGAGACTGATGCACGGTCACCTTTGAATCCCCTCCGCCATAACCGGAAAGGAGGTTGAATATATTCTTTCCCCACCAATGTGGAGTCCATCGCCGCGCTTTGCCGATAGATGACGGAATCACGCTTCTCGGTTGTGCCTTGGGCAAGGGCCGTCGACACGGAGGCGAGAAGGAACAATGTGATCGTCAGGATTTTACGAACCGGAATATTCATAAATCTATTCAGTCATTTGATTAAGGTCGATATTCTTGAATTTCAAGGTGGTGCCCCGCTCCGCTCTTGAGTTTAACGGTCGCGGTCACATCCGTGGTGAAGCCCTCCAGACTGCCCTTCTTCACGATCTGCATCAGTTTCATAAGGCTCACGCCATCGTTCAGGGTCGCCGTGCAAGGCAGGTCATAGACCTTCGAGCATTTCTTGTCCACGCTGATCGTGTCCGCCGTGTAGGTCGCGAAATCCTCTCCGTTGTACTTCACTGTCCCGCTGACATCCATCACCTTGAACGCGAATGTCGGATTGTCAATCCCGACCGCGAGCACCGCGTCTATCGAACGCAGGCCTTTCAATGAATATGACTCCAGGCCGCACGAGGTCACCTTTATGTCTTTGACCTTGGACAGACCGGAGCATCCGGAAAGGATGGCACAAAGCCAGCGAAACGATGAGAATGCCGAATATTGTTTTCTTGAATGTCTTCATCTTGTCAACACTGTTTCCACAAAAGATAATGAAAAAAAATCCATAATAAGCATTATCGAATGGATTTGCCCAGAATAGCCATACTTCCATAAAAAACATGCCACGATGGATTTGATGAACGTAATCAAGTCATTATTCAAGGATAATTATCTATCTTTGCGTCAAGACAGTTATTACGAATGAGCAAGAAGATTTACATAGAGACTTACGGTTGCCAGATGAATGTCGGCGATTCGGAGGTGATTTTCTCGATTCTCGGGAAAGAGGGGTATGAACGGACTGAGTCAATGGACGACGCGGACGTGATTCTCGCGAACACGTGCTCGGTCAGGGACAACGCCGAGCAAAGGATATGGGGGCGCATCGAGGTGTTCCACAAACAGAAGGAAAAAAGATCCGGCGTCGTGGTGGGGATTGTCGGATGCATGGCCGAAAGGCTGAAAGACAAGCTGTTGGACACGCACAAAGTGGACCTTGTCGCCGGTCCGGACTCCTACAGGGACGCTTCCGGCGCTGCTCCGGGACATCGCGCCGGACAAGCCGCAGATCAACGTGATGCTCTCACACGAAGAGACTTACGCCGACATCGTGCCGGTCAGGACAGACAGGAACGGGGTCTCAGCGTTCATCTCGATCATGAGGGGATGCAACAATGTCTGCTCGTATTGCGTGGTTCCTTACACCAGGGGCGCGGAAAGAAGCCGAGATCCTCAAACCATTGTGGATGAGGCCCGTGACGTTTTCAGCAAAGGGTACAAGGAAGTCACCCTGCTCGGTCAGAACGTGGATTCCTACAACTGGAAACCGGCGGAGGGGGAAGGATGTGACTTTCCGAAACTGTTGGAGATGGTCGCCCGGATCAGCCCTGAGCTGAGAGTGCGTTTCGCCACCAATCATCCCAAGGACATCAGTGACGAGTTGATCGAGACGATGGCAAGGTACGACAACATCTGCAATCATATTCATCTGCCGGTCCAGTCGGGCAGCGACAGGCTTTTGGAGAAGATGAGGAGACGCTACACCGCCGAGTGGTATCTTGAGCGTGTGGCGATGATCCGGGAGGTTCTGCCGGGCTGCGGAATCACCACGGACGTGATCGCCGGGTTCTGCTCCGAGACCGAGGAGGACCACTGGCAGACCCTCGACCTTGTTCCGCAAGGTCGGTTTCGACTATGCCTACATGTTCTACTACTCCGAGAGACCGGGGACGCTCGCCGCAAGGCATTATCCTGACGATGTTCCGCTCGATGTCAAGACCAGAAGGCTGAACGAGATCATCGCCCTGCAGAGCGAGCTGAGCCTGAAGAGCAACCAGAATGACATCGGCAAGACTTTCAGGGTTCTTGTGGAAGGGCCGTCAAAGAAGAATCCTGAAGAGCTCTGCGGCCGCTCCGGCAGCAACAAGATGTGCGTATTCCCGGGCAAGGGACACAAGGCCGGAGATTATGTGGATGTCAAGGTGCTCTCCTGCACATCGGCGACCTTGATCGGTAAACTGGCTTAACGGCGGTCTATGTTGCAGTGGATTCTCACAGTGTTATACATACTCCTGATTCTCAGCGTCTTCACAATCATATTGGTTGACCGGGGAGATTCAGGAAGGAAGTTCGCGTGGCTGCTCGTCATCGCCGTGCTTCCTGTGGTCGGACTGGTCCTCTACCTGATGTTCGGCATCAACTACCGGCATCACTGGATCTTCAACCGCCGGCATCAAAGGTACAGGGACATATTCGAGGCCGGAACCACTCCGAACTGAACAGAATCCTCTTCGGTCACGACAACGAATCAGCCATCCGTGAGGAGTTCCGGCCGCTGGCGAAACTTCTCGGGGCGGAAAGCTACCCATCCGTCACATCAGGCAACGATGTGGAGATCATCACGAGCGGACAGCGGAAATTCGACCTGCTCTGCGAGGACATTCTGGCGGCCAAAGATTCAATCCACATTGAATATTTCCATTTCGGCAACGACAAGGGCAGCAAGGCGATCAAGCGTCTTCTGATGCAGAAGGCAAGGGAAGGGGTCAAGGTTCGTTTTCTGTACGAGAACATCGCCAATTTCCCGATAGCTTCGGCCTACTACAACAACATGAGGAAAGCCGGGGTCGAGGTTGTGAAGTTCACCAACCCAAGGATGCATGTCCTGGATCTGGCCACGAAACTCAATTACCGGAACCACAGGGGAAGATAGTGGTGATCGACGGGAAGATCGGCTACACGGGAGGGATGAATATAAACGATCATTATTTCCGTCAGTGGAGGGACACGCACATGCGCATAACGGGCGATGCCGTGGCCGTTCTCCAGTACACTTTTCTGGACTCCTGGTTGACGCGGCGGGACGATCGACAAGGAGATGATCGAGTTTTACCCGATGGCGAAGAAGACGGTCACTGAGTCTGTCGATGTGACCGCGCGGGAACACAAAGCATTGAACAGTGTCGCTTCGACAGGCTCAGCGACCAGGGAAACAGGATCAGCGACCGGAGATAACGATCTGTCAACCGAACAAGAAATAGACTTCCGGGCAACCCACCAGACGATCAGGAACAAACTGGTCCAGATCGTCCCTGACGAGCCGGACCTTCCACTGCCGATCCTCCAGCTGAGTTACGAATGGGCTCTCCAGCACGCCCAGAAGTACATCTACCTTCAGACTCCGTACTTCGTTCCCACAGAGCCGGTTATGGACGCTCTCAAAACCGCGGCCCTATGCGGGGTCGATGTCCGTCTGATGCTCCCGGAAGTGGCCGACAACCTGCTGATGCGTCCCGCCAACAGAGCCTACTACGAAGAGGCCCTGCAAGCCGGAGTAAGAATATTCCTGCGAAAGGGAGAGTTCATTCACGCAAAGACCTTTGTCTGTGACGATTACCTCTCCAGCATCGGCTCAGCGAATCTGGACTTCCGCAGTTTCGCCATCAACTACGAGGTCAACTCCTACATCTACGATGAGGAGACCGCCCTGATGAACAAAGGAATATTCATGTACGACCTCAGGCAATGCCATGAGTTGACTTTGGAGGCATGGAACGCCCGTCCGTGGTACTGCCGGATCCTTGAAAGCTTCATCCGACTTTTCGCGCCTCTTCTGTAAAAATCGCTTCCACAACCCGGAAATCCTGTACATATCCGATCACTAAAACTGAAAATCAGAGTAGATCGACCAGTGGTCCGAATAATACTCGATCGCCGGATCGTACTGAGCCTTCACCACCCGATATGTCAGGATTCGCAAGCCTTTGCCCTTTGAGAACCAAATGTGGTCAATGTAGGAGCCACTGTTGCCATAGCCGTTGTTCGTGGCCTCATCCTGAGTGTCCTGAGCCGCGTCCTTGGCAAGATTGTAAGAATCCCTGATGGAGTCAAACACGACCGAATTGGCCGCGGCGTTCCAATCCGCAGTCAGAAGGACAGGAAGATCCTCGGTATTGTACATCTTCACCCGCTCCATAATCAGTTTCATCTCAGCTGATCTGACATCGTTGTCCTTCGTGTCAAGATGAGTGTTGAGATGGAATATTCTCCGTCCGTTATCCTTCAGCTCAAACTCCGCCCATGTCGCCTGACGTTTGTACTGAGCGCCGAGAGCGGGAGCCTTTATCGGCTCATCCGGAATCTCGGACAATGAGAAAACGCCCCAGCGGACAAGGCTTACGGCATCCGTGCGGAAGAATATTCCCACGGCCTGTCCAAGCTCGACCTCCTCGTTGGTGTCCTTTGGAGATGGATTATCGCTCCAATCGCTCATAACCTTGCCCACACAGTCATAGCCCAGAGGAGCCAGCTGATCCTTAAGATAATTCCATTGCGAGAGGTAAGCCTCCTGCGTGCCGATGATGTCAGGCTGAATGTCCTTGTACATCGCCACCAAGGCCGAGCGACGGTTCTCCCATCGCCTAGGGCTGTCCAAAGGCTCGCCGGAGTCTCCAGTCCAGACTCTTATGTTGCTGGACATCAGGCGGAACTGCTGCATCGCGCCTATCGAGACCTTCATTCCGCCGATCTCTGCCCGCTCAAGGCCACGTACCAGGTATATTCTGTAGGTCTCCTCATAGACGAAATTGTCGGGGAGGGTGACGCTGATGCCGTCGGTGGTGATGTCGCCCTCCTCCAGAATGGCCTGGAACCTGTACTCGGCGTCCAGCGTCTCGAAGATCAGAGCGTCACCAGCACTGAATCCCTGACCTTGGATGTTCAGCCTCTCTCCGGACTGCACGGTCGTGTCTTCCATCCTAAGGTTGTAAGGGAGGATGAATCCATCATCGTCCTTGCACCCGTGCAGCAATGCGGAAACCGCAAGGAGCATAATTCCCGCCATTATATTCAAAAATTTCCTCATAGCCAATCCTATTTGTAGTGTTCCGGGTTCTCGTCCTGCCATTCGTTCACTCCGTCACGGATGCGGTTCCTGAAAGTCAGGGTGTCTGTCACGACCGACTTGGTCCCGTCCGCGTTTGCGAAGCTGTAGTTCAGGAATATCTTTCTGTCTTGCAGCAACTTGGCATTATTGTACCCCGAACCGAGATCCTCTATCGCCACGGCATCGGCGGAAGCGAGGGTGATTTTGCCGTCACTGAAGGTGATCCTGACAGAACCTGCTCCTTTCCCCACGGTAATTTGTCTTTACAGCATCAGGAGCAACCGTGCTGAGGGTATAGACCTCGTGTGTCTTCTCATCCGAAGGAATGGATGTCGGATAGACATCAGTGTCTATCACATTGCCGGAAGCGTCGGTCACAACGGTCTTTCCACCGTGGTACCAATTGCCGAAAAGCATATTCTCGTACCTGAGGGCGATGATCTCGTATGAACGGGAAAGAAGGACTGTGTCCACATCGGCGGATGTCAGACGGAAGCCGATGGCATAGTACGGATGACTGCCTGCTCCCGGAAGCGCAAGGAACGCTGCCGAATCAGCCTTGACAGTGATTGTGCCGGTGTGATTCCCTTTCTTTATCCGGAAGCGCTCTCCCTCCGGAATCTTCACCGTGCTCATAGGAAGCGGAGTGAAAGCCTTGATGCCGCTTAACTGAACAGCGTTCTTGACATAGTCCTGACTCACAGAGCCGACCGTCGTCCGGCCGCTCATCTCCGAAAAGGCGTTGAACGGCGTCTCGGCGTCCGGCACGAAGAACCGGAGATCCTCGGTTATCAGATTGTCGTCAAACTCATACCAGATGTCACGGTCATATTCATTCTTCATCACTCCCCCGAGGACAGCGCCGATCTTGAACTGCATTCCCTCTCCAACCACGAAGGTACGAAGGTCGTACTGGTAGGCAAGGTAGGCTCCGCTGTAATCAAAGTCCTGGACATAATCCTTGTAGCAGCCGGTCAACGACAAAGCCACGGCGACTGACGACAGCAGGATGTATAGTTTCTTGATATTCTTCATATTTCTGTTTCTTTAATGTATTAACGCCAGTTGTCCCATCCCTCATTCTGTACCATTCCGGTCTTCGCCGCGTCGTAGTAGGGAATCGGTAGCCAGCGGGAATTGAACTTGCGGGTCTCGACAGTCTCATAAGTGATGGACGATCCGTCAAAAAAGACAGGTTTCTTCACCTCAACATTTATGTTCTTCTGCCAGTCTGCGTCGGTAGACCATCTCCTGAGATCCCAGAAACGCTGGCCCTCGAAACATAGCTCGATGTGCCTCTCGTTCCTCACAAGAGCGTCGAAAGCGTCCTTGCCCTTTGAGGCAACCTCATCAAGATAAGGGTCTGATACAGACCCAAGACCGGCGAGGCCATCGTTTGTCGGACGGTTACGCAGATAGGCCAGAGCCTCTTTCGCGGTGTGGCCGAATATCTCTGTCTCAGGGCCTGCGGTCTGGTTCGCGGCTTCCGCGAACACAAGGCACATCTGCGCCCATCTGAAGAAGAAGACCGAGCGAGGCTGCGTGTTGACCTTGTCATCATTCTTGTTCCATTCCTGGTTCACAAATTTTTTGACATAATAGTTTGTCAAAGTGTTGCCGACTCCACCGGCCTCGTCCTTGCCGCCCACGGACATGTCGAAGGTGTACATCGTCTCATTGCTGGACGGACGCACCACCTTGGCTCCATTGTAGTTGACGGTACTGTAGAAACGAGGGTCACGGCCGGAATACGGGTCGGCGGGATCATAGCCGGAACGCGGATCATCAATAGGATAGCCATTCGCCATCGGGAAAGCGTCCACAAGGTTCTGGGTCGCGCCGACGGAACCGCTGCCACGGAATCCCTGCGGATAGAAAAGATTCTCCATACTTGAGTTCGTCGTCCAGCTGGAAGAGAATATGATCTCCTGAGAGTTAGGCCAGAGCCAATCGAATTTCAGGGAAGGGTTGAAGCCGTTCGGCTGCGCTCCGTCCCTCAACAATTTGAAATCCATCACCTCGGCGGCGTACTTCGCGGCATTCTCCCATCTGGAGACATCCCCGCCAGGGTTGAAGGCCGGCGAGGCCCAGTACAGATAGACCATCGCTTTCAAGGCCTTCACAGAAAGTCCGTCCATCCTTTTCCAGCGGGAAGCCCCGTCTATCGTGCTGTGCTGTCCAAGCCAATCCCTGTTGGCTTCAGGAATATACACAAGCGCGGAGTCGCAGTCATCCAGGATCCTCTTCACACACTCGTCATAAGTGTTCCTCTCCACACTCTCAGGATCTGTCCCGAACACGTCGACCGGTGAGGTGAGGATCGGGAAACCGAGCAGTTTCCCGTCAGTGCCGACACCACCGAACTTCCTAAGAAGGTCGAACTCGTACCATGCTCTCATCGCATACGCGTCACCCTGCAGATAGCGTTGCAGAAGAGCGTTTGTGGTGTTATCGACAAGGAAGCGGGTGTTGAGCCCCAGATTGTCCTCCAGAAAAGTGTTCACGTACATAATGGCAGTGTAGTCCCTTGTCCAGTATGCATCGAAAGGATAAGAGGCCGGAGAGACAGCCCCTGTGCCATAGCGTCTGATCGCGCTGCCGCTTGACGTGATCACGGCATCCTCCGTGATGGCGTCAAGGTAGATGTACTCATTGCTTATGTACGTACTCGGAAGTAAATCGTAGGCTTTTTCCACAAAGCCCCTGACATAGGACGGATAGCCGGAAATGTTCTCGTCCGTCACATTTCCCATCGGAAGAGGATCGAGGAAATCACACCCGCCAAGGACGGCGGCGGCTGAAAGCAGGAATATTCGTAAATTGTTTTTCATTGCCGATTCTCGTTAAAAGTTCAACTTGACACCACCGGTGAATGTCCTGTACAGAGGATCCGTGGTGACACCAGCCGAGACAGATTCCGGATCAATATACTTGACACCACTGACGGTCAACAAAGTTAGAGCCACGAACAAAAAGCCTTACACCTCTGGTCCAGTTCGAGTTGCGGAACGAGGTCGCCCAACCGAGCTCCACATTCTGAATCTTGAACCAATCTCCCTTGCGAAGCCAGAAACGGGAAGCCTGGAAGTTGTTCGAGATCTTGTCGTAGGAAAGACGCGGATAGTCGCCGCCAATGTTCTCGCTCACGAATCTCGAGTAGTTGTTCTGTCCCCATCCGCTCCAGAAAAATAGCTGTTTGTGAACGGGATGTCAAAGAAAGCGCGGCCAGTGCCGACAACCGTCAGGTCGAAACCTTTATATTTCAAATAGAGGTTGACAGCGTAGTTCAATTTCGGAGAGGTGTTGCCGATGATTGTCCTGTCGTTGGAGTCAATCTTTCCGTCACCGTTCAAGTCCTTGTACTTCAGATCTCCAGCCTGAACCTCAGAGTCGAAGGTCTGTTCGGGAGATGAGGCGATGTCCTCGGCTGACGCATATTTGCCGAGATACACATAGCCGTGATAGTCCCCTGCCATAGAGCCTTCCACCTTGTTGTAGTCGTTTATCTGGCTCTCGCTGTAACGGAGGTACTTGCCACGGTTGTAGATAGCCCAACCCCCTATTGAATATTCAAAGTCACCGATCTTGTCCGTCCAGTTCAATGCCACCTCGGCGCCTTGGTAACGAATCTTGTTGTAGTTGTCATAGGTAGCCACCCATTGAAACCGAAAAGCTTAGGATTTGCACATCGCTCGTGTTGGTAATGATGCCGTCACGAAGGATGTAAAAAGTAATCCGCGTCAACGGACAGCCGGTTGCCGAAGAACTTCGCCTCAATGCCGGCCGTGATCTCCTTGCGCTTTTCCCAGGTAAGATCCTTGTTGCCGAGACGCAGAAGAGTGGTCTTGTAGGACTGGTACTTTGTGGAGCCGCCGATCCATTCAAAGTCCGTGGAAGCGGGTCCGAAATACACGCCTTTTTCCTTAAGATACTCATCCTCATAGAGATCCAATGCTCCAAACGGATTGTAGCCGATGACACCGGCCTGAGCGCGCAGCTTGAGGTAGTCAACCTGGCCGGATCCCTTGAGGAAATCCTCCTCGGACACCACCCAGCCAAGGCCGAGAGACGGGAACACACCGTACCTCTTGCCTTTCATAAACATACAGGAACCTGTCGTGTTCATGACGATCTGGGCCAGATAACGGTTCGCATAGGAATAGTCCGCGTTAAGGATAACGGACTGTTGACGGTCCCTATAGGCGGAAGAACTTCTTTCCGTAGTCTCAAGATAATAGACAGCGGCGGCTGAAAGGCGGTTCCAACCCCAGTCGCGGACATAGCTCAGCCTCTCGTTGAGGTACAGGCTCTGATGATACCATTTACCAAACGCCGACTTGCCGGAAGCCTTGGCTCCCTCGTGGGATGTCTTCACACTTGTTCCGGTCTCCTTGTCATAGATGACCGCGATGTAATCCGGGTTCTTTCCTATACGGTCCATGTTGAAGACGTTAAGGCCGACATACGACTCGAACCTAAGTCCTTTGGCTATCTTGTTCATATCCCATGTCAATGTGCCGTTGATGATTCCGGAACGTTCCCTCTCGGTGAAGAATCCATTCTCGGCCAAGGTGGCGTAAGGGTTTGCCGTATAGTTCTCGTTCACACCGTAGATCCATCCCCCCGGTCTCCGTGTTGAGCCCTACGTGGACAGGGAAAGCGGTCGGCGGTGTGGTGCTGGCCCAGAACGAGATAGTTGTCGAACTCGTTGAACGTACCGCTTCCGCCATAGCCGTAGTGAGGGCTGCGTCTGAAATTAAGGCCGGAGAACAAACCCACGTTGAACCGAAGGTCGCTTGTGATCTTCATTTCAGCGTTGGCGCGGACATTAATCTTGTTGAAACCGGCGCTCGGTCCCGCGGCATAGAAATCCCCCTCGCCAAGATAGCCGAAATAGACAGCGTACTTCACCGCTTCCGTGCCTCCCTGAACCGTCAGGTTGGCTTTCTTGTAGGATTTGGTGTCCTTGAACATCAGCCCTCTCCAATCCACCGACGGATGAATCAGATCATCAGGCCTGTTCAATGAATAAGCCTGGATATCATCGGCCGTGTACACCAAAGGATAGCCGGCCGCCTCGCGGGCCTGGTTCTGCAAAGTCGCATATTCCGCTCCTCCGACATATCCTGGCATCCTGTCAACGACACTGACTCCGCTTTCCATCCCGACCTTGATGGTCTTCCCGGCGGGCAGGCCTCTCTTGGTGGTGATGTAGATCACTCCCTCCGAAGATCTTGAGCCAAAAAGAGCCTTGTCCAGGACATCCTTGACGAATGTCATAGACTCGATCTCCTCAGGATCGATCTGGATCTCGGAAAGATAGACCGGCTGCCCGTCCACTACGAACTTCGGAGTCATGCCCCGGAAGTTCATTCCACCGCGCATCCCGTCCGACATAAGTCCAGTCATTCCGTTGATCTCCGTGATAAAAAGCCCGGGCACCACTCCTGTCAGGGCGTTCCTGAAATCCGAGGAAGGGTACTTGTTGATGTCCTCCTCGTAGAAGACGGAAGAACCGCCAGTGGACAGGGACTTGTTATAATTATTACCATAAGGAAGGACAAGTGTCTGCCTCACCCTATGGCCGGCCTTCGCCGGGACATTGACAGTGTCCGCGGGAGACTTGCCGGCAGCCCTGGCCGGTGATTCTGACACAGCCGCCAGCAACGCTAATGCCAGTACGGCGCTGATTGTCTTAGTGTATCTTTTCATATTCATTTCCGCTGATTGTTACCAAACTTCATTGTTGGTGAAATTCTTCATCTTGTTCACCTCGTCGGTCGGGAACGGGATATAGTACATCGCCTGCTTCCAGGAGCCCTGACGGTTTGCCGGGATGGAGCGGCGCTCATACCGTCTTCCGGCAGGATGTTCCTCACTGACAGGAACTTTCTCGACATAGATACCCATAAGTGTCTGGGTCATTGTCTTCGGTGCGATCTTCCACCTGCGGATGTCAAGGTAATAATGGTGTCCCTCGAACGCAAGCTCGACGGTCCTCTCGTTCTGGACACGCTCACGGAATGAGTCCTTGTCCGACGTGAACCTGTCCTGCACCCCTGGCATTCCTGCCCTTTCACGGACCTTGTTGACCGCCTGGACAGCGGTAAGGTCCAGACCTCCGGCACTTCCGGACGGGCCGTAAGCCTCATTCACAGCCTCGCCGTAATTGAGATACAACTCAGCCAGACGGATCAGCGGATCAGTCCTCTGATAGTTCTTCTGATAGTTGCCGTCCCACCATTTGTTCACAAGATAACCGGTGTTGGTCCAGCCTTTGGCGTCATCCGCGCCCCATTCGTGATTGAGGGTTCTCGGAGAGCTCGCGCCACTGATCCTGGTTGTCGGATATATCTTGAGATCCGGATCGTAATACATGTTCACACCTGACGCGCAGCCGGCCACGACACTTCCGTCGTGAAGCACGGTAAGATCAAGGCGAGGGTCACGGTCGGCGAAAGGATTCTGCTCGTCATAGTGACCTAAGGCCTCGGCCTCACCCCTTTCCTTCTCCGTCTGAAGAGGGTCTCCGTAGATGGTCTCGAACCTGTCCACAAAATTCTGCGTCGGACAGTCCCCGCTGGCGTTGTTGCCGTTGGAGATCGAGTACGTGTACATTCCGGTGAAGGAGCTTGTCTTGGCGGAACCATAGTTCCACGCCCAGATGTGCTCGTTGGTGTACTTGGATGCTATGAAATTGTTCTTCCAGGAGCCGATAGGAAGCAGCTCGTAGCCATTGTCCAGAGCCAGCTTCAGAGCTTCCGCGGAAGCCTCGGCGGCATCCTCCCAGTCCTTCTGGCCGGAGACGTTGTTCAGCGGGCTCGCCGCATAGAGTAGAGCCCTGGCCTTCATCGCCTTGGCGGCCACACCGTTAGGACGATCCTGGTCAGGAGCCGAAAGGTGTCCGGGATTGCCGAAAGTTCCGTCACGGCGGGTCTTGCCGGCTGCGGCGAGAAATACATACGCCTGCTCGAAATCCTCGGCGCAGCGCCTGTAAGTCTCATTGGCACTGAGCCTTGTCCGATCCCAGTTGTCCTCGGAGCCAAGAGCCTTGTCAAGGTAAGGCATCCCGCCGAAATAGCGGCAGAGCACGAAATGAGCGAAGCCTCTCACGAAATACGCCTGTCCCAGAATGTCATTCTTATCCTGCTCCGAAGGGATATTCTGCACCCTCGTCGATGTTCCCGATCGCCTTGTTGCAGATCCTGATGATCTTGAACATTGAATATGACACCGGTCTTCTTGTCAGATCCGTCGTGAACACCTCCACATTGGCTCCGAGTGTACCGGCCTTGATGCTTTGTGCCCTGATGAGACGGCCGGTGTCACACATATCCGTCATCGCAAGCCAGGTGAAACGAAGGCTCCAGTTGTCCAGGTAGAGAGGATAACCCTGCTTGATGTTGGTGTTCCTTTCGGAATTGGCCACCGAACTGCCATAGACATAGTCAAAATATGCCTTGTAGTTGTCCCAGATGGTAAACACCTCTGTCTCGTCAAGTCCTGTCTCGGGATTGATGTCCAACCAGTCGCATCCTGAGAAAACAAGACATAACGCAATTATGCCGCTGTTTAGTATCTTTTTCATCTTGATCATTTCCATTAGAATCCAACTTTGACACCGAGCTTGACACTCAGCATATTCGGATAGAAACCTGTCGTGAACGTCGTGCTCTGAGGATCGCCTTCGATCAGCCCTGTGCCGGTCCAGATGTTGTTTCCGGTGGCGTACACGTTAAGGCTCCTCAGACCTGTCGCCTTGAGGAACGCCTTTGACTTGATGGTGTAGCCGATGTAGATTTCCCTCAGGTTCACATAGTCGGACTTTCTCCAGGTACGTCCCTCAAGCATCATCGTGTACGATTTTGTCGGATCACCGCCCGCCCACATATACATCGGGTTTCCGGAAGCTCCGCCATAGACCAACGTGGCGTGGTTCGCGCCCTGATTGTCCGGCCTCCAGTAATCCAGCTGCGAGGTGTTCACACGGTAGTCTCCCTTGTTGAACTCAACCTCCCAGCTTCTGTTGAAATTGACATATTTCCCGAAGTTGGCGGTCCAGAGCATTCTCAACTCAAAGCCCTTGTAGCTGATTCCGTAGTTCAGGGAAGCCACCGCCGGAGCGTACTGGGTGCCCTTTTTATGGCGTGTAGGTCATTCACATTCAGAAGACCGTCAGCGGAATAGTCAAGGTATTTATAGGCGCCGACGTTCAGGTACTGCCAGTTACCGGCGTACGAAGGGTAGTTGTGGATGTCGTCCACGCTGGTGTAATAGCCACCGTCAACGACAGAGACACCGTTGGTCTGTCCCCTGTAGGCCTTGCCGGCGGTCTTCTGGTACTCAGGCGCGTAAGGAGCGTCCTCGTAGTTCGTGATGCGGTTCTCGTTCAATGACAGCATCGCGGAGACATCGTAGCCGAAACCGTTCTTGAAATCGTTCTTCCACCCGGCCTCGATCTCAATGCCGTGCTTCTTCATCGAGCCTCTGTTGACCTCCTTGTAGGCCGTGCCCACAATCATCGTGACGTTAGGAGCCACGAGCATATTCGTACGGTTCTCATTGAACAGATCGACCTCCAAGGTAAGCCGGTTCTTCAGCCAGCCGAACTCTATGCCAAGATCCCTCTTGTGTGCAAGTTCCCATTGGGCGGTGTCATTGGCCGCGCTGTCCTCCGTGACGTATGAGCCTTTAGAATAGGAGCTGTAGTAAAGCCACCTTGAGTTGGTCTGGTCGTTTCCGACAAGTCCGTCGGAATAGCGGAATTTCATCTTGGACCACCAAGGCATACTCTTCTTCCACCACTTGTACTGCGAAGGCACCCAGCCGACAGCCACCGAAGGGAAAAGGCCGAACCTGTTCTTCGGGGAGAACTGTTCTGATCCGGTGTAGCCAAGGTTAGCCTCAAGGAGATAGGTTCTCCTGTAGTCGTAGGTGACACGTCCGACAAGCCCCATTGTCCCGCATTTTAAAGGCCGTCGTGCGGATGTTCTCCCTTTGGTTGAACAGAGCCAGGGCGGACACGGAATGGCCTCCGAATGTCCTGGCGTAGTTCAACGCGCCTTCCCAGTAGAATGTGACATAGTAGTTGTTCTCGACACCACCCTTGGTCACGGCGAACTCGGGCTGCTCGTAGACCGCCTCCGGTGCTCTTGTTGTTCACCCAAGGGTTACCGACACCAGCGTCATAAAGATCCCAGTCGATGTAATAGACCGGATTCTCGTGGTTCGCGCTCTGGGATATCCTGGAATAATAGGTGCTCAGCGAGAAGCTGGCGGACAGCGAGAGACCTTTCGTGATGAAGTCCAGATCCTGCTTCAGCTTGACATCCGTGTAGAGTTTGTTGCCGACACTTTGGGAATATGATCCATAGCCCAGCAGTTTGACAGCGTTGTCGTAGAACGCTCCCGCCGAAGAGGCGATGCGGTCTCCTCGCCGGTCCGGATAGTCCGTGTCCGGAATCTCATCCAGAATCCAGTCCGGATAATATGCCGGGTACATCATCGGGGACGAGGAGTACATGTGCCCGAAAAAGCCCGGACGGGCTCATGCCGCCGGTACCCGTAGGGGCGCTTTGGACTCCGAGATTGCCTCCCACCTTGACAGACAAGAGAGTGGACTTCGTCAGGTTCACGTCAAGGTTGGTCCGGTAGTTGAGCCTGTCGTAACTGAAGTTAGAGCCTCCCCAGGACGTGAAATCCTTGAATATGGAGCCTTCCTTGTTGTAGCCGAAGGAGACGAAATACTTCACCTTGTCGGAACCACCGGTAACGGACAGGTTGGCGTTGACGCTGCTGGAGAAACTCTTGGTGGTCAACGCGAACCAATCGTTGTCAGGGTAACGGATGGAATTTATCCTGGAAGTAGGGTTTTCATATTCATTGATCTGCCACCGAGGGATCATCGATCCGAAACTCAGGGCGTTCTTCTGAGCGACGTTGAGCATCTCCGCCGTGGTGGCGGAAGAGATGTGCTCAGGGAACATAGTCGGAAAATCCATTCCGTACGACACGGAGGCCTGCATCTTTGGCTTTCCGACCGAGCCGGTCCTTGTCGTGACAATGATGACACCGTTGGCGCCTTTCGCTCCGAACACAGCGGTGGCGGACGCGTCCTTCAGCACGGATATGGTAGCGACCTCGTTAGGGTCAATGTCGGAGAAGCTTCTCTCCACACCATCCACAAGCACCAGCGGGCTGGAGCCGTTCCAACTGGAGACACCGCGGATTAATATGCTCACATCATTGTTGCCCGGCTGACCTCCGTTTGCGATAGTGACAACACCGGATAGCTTACCGGTTATCGCGCTCGTGATGTTGGCGGTACCGGAATTGACGATGTCGTCGGTGGAAATCTGGGAGATCGCGCCCACGACGCTCTCCTTTTTCTGCTGTCCATAGCCGACGACCACAGTCTCCTGCAGCATCGTGGACTCTTCTTCCAGAATGATCCTCAAGTCCTTGGCGCTTGCCAGGGTAACGGTCTTGTACGTGTAGCCCAGACAGATATCTCCAAAACGGAACCTGCCGGAGCCTTGATCACAAAACGACCGTCAATGTCAGTGACCGCACCGTTGGACTTGTTTCCTTTTATCATAACTGCGGCCCCGATCACCGGAACTCCGTCCTGATCCACCACCAAGCCTTTAACCGACAGGTTTTTAGGCTGTTGCTGTGCGGACATATTCCTTGCCGGAGCCATACTCTCCGCCGGCGCCGCCGCCATCGAGACTGTGGCAAGCGGAGCCAAGAGAGCGATGAATATTTTCAGACAACTGTTCATGTTATTGGTTATTATTTTTCAATCCTGATCTTGATCGCGTCACAGGAGCCATCGCTCCACTGGCGGACACGGATGGTAGCGCTCTTGCCCGATTGTGCGGCATTGTCGTTGTTGATCAAGCACTCGCCAGCCACGCATCTGACTCTGAACCTCAATGTCCCGTCCACTATCTCATTGGAGAATGTGGCCGTTTCCTTGACATTGACAACGGCATCCTTCTTGGTGAGCATATACGTCGCTTCCTTTGTGACACCACCCTTAGGGCTCTTCAGCGGTTTTGAGCTGGTCGCTTTCCAGTCTGTTCCGTCAAGATACTCAACCATCCAGAAACAAGGAGCGGTGGCCACGCCAGACATGGCGAACTGGATGCTGGCCTTGGATCCCGCCGCAAATCCCTTGACAGGAACGGAGAACTCCAGATTATCATCTGTCCATGCGCCTTTCCTTGCATAATGCCCCTTTCCGTCGCCGCTCACTATGAAATCGCTGGCGACGTATTTGGAATCGTCATTGACCGTGTTCCATCTCATTTCCGCAGTCTTGCTGTCATCGGCGGCTATGCCCTTGGTGACCCATTCCGTACCCTTGAGCACAGAGTCCTCAAGCGTCCAAGTCCATTCAGTAGGCATGACAAAGACTCCGGCCTGACTGATGGTTACGACCACGTCCTCAATCGCCTCGTCTTCACATCTGAATGTAATAGTGCCTGTGCGCGGCTCGGCCGAAGTGTTCCCGGAAGCGGACACCTTGACAGTTGTACCCTCCATGTCGGCGTTCCCTGAGGCAGGTGTCACGGTAAGCCAGTCCATACCCTCGGACTTGACGGCAGTCCAGTTCCTGTTTGTCGTGACCGTCAGCACCGCCACGGTCTCCGCCTTGTCGGTGAATGAGACTTCATTGCCCTCGGCGCCGGTCACATTGAAGACAGGATCGTCCACATACTTCGTCTGGGTAATCCTGATCACCACATCGGGAGCGCCCTCGCCCTTGAAGGTCAACGTGCCCTCACGCGCGTCTCCCGTGTTGAGCTCCGGAGTGACCGTGACCTCGATTTCGGTCTTGCGCTCTCCAGCATCCGGAGTGACGCTCACCCAATCCAAACCAGTCTTCTCCACAGTCCAGGCGACATTGCTCCAGACCTTGAACACAACCGGATCTGTCTTGTCGAAATCAAAGGCGATGATGTCAGTGTCAAGATCATAGACCTTGATTTCAGGGACGATAGGAAACGCGTCCTGCGTGACTGTGATCGTTCTTTTCACAGAACCCGCCCTGACCGTCAACCGGCCGGAACGCTCAAGATCATCGTTGGCCTCGGCCTTCACGGTGACAGTCGCGAGCTTTCCTGAACCGCCGCTGACAGGAGTGACCGTCAACCAGTCCATTCCGGATTTGGACACTGACCAAGTCCTTGTGGAAGAAACGGTGAACGTGGCGTTCTCCGACCCGTCGTAGGACAGACGGATGTCAGAAAGGCCATTGATGTCAACCACCTCTTCGGTTCCCTTTTCCTCTTCCGCACAGGATGCCAGGAACAAGCCCGACAGAACCATCAGCGGCAGAAAGATTAGTCTAAGTGATTTTCTCATAATGTTACTAATTACGTTTTATCATTCTTCATTCAATTATACTCATAAACCGACCCTCGGCATCTAATAGACCGGCTCAGGCTTTTCCCATTCCCTTGTCATACTGTAAGGCATCCTGTAGACCTTGCCTTCCTTGTCGCAGAAATACAGATGCGAGACACTTCTTGAGTCCGGATTGCCGTCCGCCCAGAAAGCATAGAATCCATCCGCCGCCCGCAGGGGCCGTCGCGCGTAGGTATGGTTCGACACACTTCCCGAAGTCAGGCTCAGGCTTTTTCTCCAGGTCTTTCCCTCGTCCACGCTGGTCCAGCGCACCATCTCGCCACCCGTTCCCCAGTATTGAGGGCCAGGATCAGTCGGGGCGATGACCGTCCACTGTCCATTCTCCACCCAGATGCTTCCGCTGTCGTAGCAATGTGTGGAAGTGGTGACCAGGCTTTCCTCCCATCCGGATCCCGTCCAGTAAAGCGTGTGCCATTGCCTTACACCGCCTGCCGGACCGGTAAGATGATTGTCGCTGGTAAGGTAGAGTATCACCGGATTGCCAGCCTGATCAAAGTTCAGATCCTTGATGTAGCAGTTCCTTCCCTGGCTCTGATAATCACGGAGTTCACAGACGGAATGCCTGTCCGTGACCGGAACATCCACAACAGTACCGTCAGCCGTCGTCCAGGTCCGCCCCCAGTCGGTGGACTGAAGATAGTAGATGTTCGTGCGGGTGTCGACCGAACCGTTGATATGACGGTTGAAAGCCGTGCAGAGCTTGCCTTCGAAAACATTGCTTATCTGATAATGGCCAGACTTGGACTCGGAGCCTTCCTTTATGGACGCCAGTTTCCGGTACGGAGTCCACTCCACACCGTCCCGTGAAGTCTGCCAGAAAAGCTGACGGACTCCGTCATAGCGGGTGAAGAACAGGAAGAATCCCTTGTCCTTGTCGTACATCACCTGAGGATAGGCCATTATGCTTTCGTTGACATATTCAAAGGAAGAGATGTCGTAGGGGCTTGGAACTGCGGTAGCGGACTCCCGGGCGCTTGTTGGCCCTTCCGGCGACAAAGACCCAGATGTAGCCATCCTTGTCGATCTGGACGGTAGGGTCGTCGTGAGGGTCGCTCACTCCAAGGATGCCCTTGTCCATCACCACCCTAGGCTTTCTGAGCATCCCCGTGCGGTGGTCATAGCAACCGACCATACATTGGAGCCAGGCCTTCCCCGTGTCCGGACAACCGCCATAGACGAAATAGGTCCTGTCAACCTCCGGCGAGTACACTGCCATAGGAATATGCTTCATTGTATACGTGCCCAACCCTCCGGAGTATTTGTCGCCATATTCAGACTTGGACTGTCCGATGGTGAACCATATTCCCCGATAGCCATCGACCGTCTGCGAAAGACCGTCCACAGAAGGGCCGGTTTCCGGGACAATCACAACCTGGGCGCTTTTGAATATGTCACCCGCACCTCCAAACGGACTCCAGACGCTGCGGTACGTAAGCGGTCCGTCCCCGGCTTCCCTTAGCCTTACCGTCTGTGTGCGGCCACTGCCATACGACTCCACATATTCTGTCCTCAAGGAGCCGTCCGCCGATGTGAAGGTGAATTCCATTCCCTTGATGTCGTCAGGACACGATGAACTCAGGAGTATTTCAACTCCGTTTCCGGTGTAGGACGCCGCAAGGACAGACCGGTTCTCCAGTCCGTCCTCATATTCAGAGCCATAGACTTTCACTTCGATTCCGGCTCCGGGGAAGGTTTCTCCGCTTTTGGCACGCCAGGTCACTGAGAATCTACCGCTCCCTTCCGGCACCGGACTCAGGATTGTGGATCCTTCCCTGCCTTCAAGACCGATTTCAAAACTGTCCCCGCCGCCGTCCAGCATTAGGCCGGAGACATCGTCCGGGACTCCGCTCCATTTGCAGACTATCCGTTCCCTGCCGCCAAGAAGTGAGATTTTCCCGGTGTCACGCAGCTCCAGAACATCCTCGTTCTTTACCGAGCAAGCAGCTGCCACCCAAAACAAGGCGGCAACCGCACACAGAATATGGTATAAACGGGTCTGCATTGTCTAATTACCTTTCCGCCTTCCTGACAAGTTCCGGCTTCTGCCAATCCTGAGTCATATGGTAGGGCATTCTATAGACATCGCCCTCGCTGTTGCAGAAATAAAGATAGGACACGCTCTCCTTGTCAGGATTGCCGTCGGCCCAGAAAGCATAGAAACCATTGTTGAAGTTCAGCGGCCTTCTGGCATAGCCGTGGTTGCGCGGGCTGTTGCGGGTCAGAGTCTTGTGGTAACGCCTCCAGGTCTTTCCGCCGTTGAAACTCTTCCACATCACCATCTCGCCACCTGTACCCCAAAGCTGAGGACCGGGATCGGACGGCGTGATGATCGTCATTTCCTTGCCGTCGACCCAAAGGCTGCCGCTGTCGTAGCAATGAGTGGACTCGGTGAAGTCACTGAACTTCCATTTCTTTCCGGTCCAACGCGCCACCGAGTGCACACGGGCTCCGCCGTCAGGGCCGGTAAGGTGGTTGTCGCTGGTCACATAATATATTACAGGATTGCCCTTGTAATCAAAATTGATGTCCTTGATGTAGCAGTTTTTGCCTTCCTTATGGAAATCCCGGATCAGAGCCGGCCCCTGCTCCCTGAGGATCGGGAGTTCGACAACCGTCCCGTCAGCCGTGGTCCAGGTCTTGCCCCAATCCTTGCTCTGGATGAAATAGATGTTTGTCCTGGTGTCCACGCTGCCGTTGATGTGACGGTTGAAGCAGCATACAAGCTTCTCGCCGTCATAGTTGGCGAACTGATAGTGGCCGGACTTCTCCTCCCCCGGCTCGATGATCGAGGCGATCGGCTGGAAATCAGACCAATTGACACCATCCTTGCTGGTCTGGAAGAACGTCCTGCGGATCCCGTCGTAGCGGGTGTCGAACAGAAAAAAGCCCTTCTCCTTATCATAAATGACCTCCGGGTAAGCCATTATGCTCTCGTTGACATATTCAAAGGCGGAGATGTCATAAGGCTTCACGCTGCGGTAGCGGATGCCAGGGCGCTTGTTGGCCCTTCCGGCAACGAAAACCCAGATGTGGCCGTCCTTGTCGATCTGGACGGTGGGGTCGTCGTGAGGATCGCAGACACGGTAGCACCCCTTGTCGTGCACGACCACGGGCTTCGAGAGCATCCCCGATTTGTGGTCATAGCAGCCAATCATGCAAAGGAGGTAATTCTCTCGGGCGTCCGGAGCGCCACCATAGACAAAGAACGTCTTGTCAGCCTCCTTAGAGTAGACCGCCATAGGAATATGCTTCATCGTGTACGTGCCCAGTCCTCCGGAATACTTGTCGCCATAGTCTGATCTGGCCTGGCCAATGGTGAACCATATCCCTCTGTAGCCATCCACCCTCTGACCGTCCATACTACCTTTGAAAGGGTGTTCGATCCTCGTCCTTGTTGACTACGACTTCGGCCGGCTTGACTGAAGTCTGCACGACTTTGTGCCCTGCGTTGCCCTGGGCCATTGCTCCCAAAGCTATGCAAACTGATAAAAATGTAAGGAGTGTCTTTTTTCATAAAAGCAAAACTTGATGGTGCAAAATTAGGCCATCAAGCCTTAACCACAAGCCACGAAAGTATCAGAAAATTGTCTGAGAATCTCAATTCCGTTAACGAGCACGGAAGAACTGTTACTGTGTGAACTCCTTAGGTGTTTTTCCGAATCTCTGGCGGAAAACTCTTGAGAAATGCGAGGCGGAACTGAATCCCAGCATGTCCGCGATCTCGCCAATCCTCTCCATTTCCCCTCCCTGAGCATCGCGGCTGCCTTGTTGACACGATAGGTCAGGATAAAGTCATTCGGTGTCATGCCCGTCAGAGACTTCATCTTCCTGAAGAAGCTGGCCCGGCTCATGCACATCTCTCCGGCAAGGGAGGTGATGCTGATGGAGGTCTCGGAAATATTGTCCTCGATGTACTTTCTGAGGCGATCGATGAAGGCACGGTCCTCCGCGCTGATGATGTCCGCCTCATTCCCCTGCCGACCATCATCCTCAATCTCCTCCTGCGAAGTGAATCTCTCACGCAGTTTCTCCCTTGTGGCAAGAACGTTCCCTATCAAGGTCATGATCATCTCCGCGCTGAAAGGCTTGGTCACATAAAGGTCGGCCCCGTGCTGATACCCTATCAGGCGATCCTCATCCCCGGTACGGGATGTCAGGATGACTACAGGAATATGACTGAGCAGTTTATCCTCTTAATACGGCGGCACAGCTCGTAGCCGTCCACCTTCGGCATGATGATGTCGGTCAGCACCATGTCAGGAAGGACATCATTGACGATGTCAAGGGCATCGGCACCGTCTGAAGCGGTGTAAACATCATACCTTGATGAAAGAATCTCCTTAAGCCAGGCGAGCAGGGAGGCATTGTCCTCAACCACCAACACCTTGTACCGCTCACTGTTTCCATCCTCCTCGACGGCCTCATCCTTGACCGGATCCACAACCAGCATTCCGTCAATCACATCGGAGCGGAAATCCTTGGCTGACTCCGTTATCTCATAGAGACTCTCGTCAGCCGGCAAGGCGAAGACAAACCTCATCCCTCCTTCTTTTCGCACCTGGGCGTTGACAGCACCGCCGTGGATTCGCAGTAGTTCCTTTACATAGTGCAGCCCGATGCCTGTTCCCGTCACCGATGACTCTGTCTGTGCCAGTCTTGTGTAGCGGTCGAAAATGTGCGCGACATCCTCGTCCTTCATACCGATTCCGTCATCAGTCACGGAGATCTGAAGATATGAAGCGGACGTTTTGTAGCCGGACAGAATCCGGTCAGGCCTGGCGACACACTCGGCGACAATCCTGACGTGGCCACCCTCCGGAGTGTATTTCAACGCATTGGAGACAAGGTTCACGACCACCCTGGCCAGTTTGCCGGCATCAACCGGCACCCTTGCCAGATCTCCGTAACAGTCGCAGGTCAACTCAATGGACTTTTCGTGGGCCTGGAAAGAGAAACCGTCCGCGAGCCTGCGCAGAAGGAAAGGAACATCTGTCCTGGAGACGGACAACGGAAGGGCGCCGTTCTCTATGCGGCTCAGATTCAGAAGCTGGTCGACCAGGTTCAGCAGGTTCCTCATATTGTAGTTGATCGACTCTATCATCTTGTCGAAACTGGTCTTGTCGCGGACTCTGGACAGCATGTTGACCGGTCCATAGACCAGGGCCAAAGAAGTCCTCAATTCGTGCGAGATGTTCGTGAAAAAGCTCACCTTCATCTCGGAAAGCCTTTTCTCACGGTTCAGGTCATCCTTGGCGGCCTGTAGTTCCATCTCCTCCATCCTACGTTTGATTATGAACCTTGAGACCGCCATCATCCCGGCGACGGCCAGGGAAAGGTACGCAAGCAATGCGTACCAGGAAAGCCACGGGGACTTCCTTATGATGATCTCCAAACGGCGCGGATCCTTGCTCCAGAAGCCGTCCACGTTGCTGGCCTTGAGTTCAAAGACATAATGTCCCGGAGGCAGGTGGGAAAAATTGACACGCCTGTAGCCTCCTATGTCATTCCACTCGTCATCCGCGTACTTTCCCGTAAGTCTGTAGGAGAATCCGATGTTGTCCTCGGCGATGAATGAGACAGGCTCGAAACGGATTCCGATACTGTTCTGGCTGCTTTTCAGGACAATCCGATCCGTGTCATCCAAAAGACGGTCAAGGATCTCCCCTTCCCCCGGCTTCTGATCCACTCCATTGACGCTCAGACCAGTAAGGACAACATTCACCGGCTCATCAGAAATATTCGAGATAATTCTGTCCGAAAAGAAGAACGCCAGTCCCATATTCCCGCCGAAAAACATCCTCCCCGAATGCGACCCCGCGCTTCTTTTACAGAACTGCTGCGTGTCCATCCAGCGTCCTTGGTAATATGTGATCGGCTTGTCAAAGCGCTTCGTCACCACAGAAAGGCCGTAGGATGTCCCCCACCCAGACGTTGCCTTCAGGATCTGCGGCAATGCTGGCCACATCATTGCTGCCCAGTCCGTTCCTGATGGAATATTCATTGACAACCTCATTCCCTCGGCAGCGCAGCAACCCTTTGGATGAGGTGCCTATCCACAATTCCCCGTTTTTTGAATATACAGGCACGACACATCCCCAAGGTTTCTCTTGGCATCGCCTCCGGCCAGAAGGTATCTTTCCACCCGGAGAGTCTTCGGAGCCACAAAGAACAATCCGGAATCCTTGACGGCAACGAGAAGCCTGTCCTCGTCAAATCTTATAATATCTTGAATATCCGAACCTTGAAGCAGCCGGCAGTCATCGGTTCCACCATCCAGCCTCACAACGCCAACGGAGTGGCCGCCCACATCGTCCCGTCCCCATCCTCGCAAAAAGGCGTTCACCTCTATCCCGTCGGCAACAACCTTAGAATCAAGAATCTCCGAGCCCCTTGTTCTGCAAACCGCCACCTTTCCGGCCATAGCTATCCAAAGCTGTTCTTCCCGTCCAAAGCCAACGCCTTGACACCCTTCTCGCCTATGGCGTCCAAAGGCTTGCATTTTCCATAGTTATACCACACGTGCTTGGAGGTAGGGATGTCAAAAGCCAGTAATCCTTTGTAATAGCTCGCCATCCAGACAGTATTAGAACTCACGGAGGCGGTGACACAGTTTATGTACTTACCAGAGGTCGCCCTCCCTAAGGCAGGAACGTACTTGAAGTTCTTCTTCTCCAAAAAACGGACACCGTAGCCTCTGTCCATGGTTCCGATCCACGGATGGTTCTCACTGTCCCTGAACCCGCAGCTGAAATCGCTCGTATAACTAAGGTCGAACCTCTTGACAGCGTCCTTGCGCACACTCCCGTCGTCCAGTTCCACAGTATAGATTCCGACACCGGCATACACACATACATTGTCCCGAGCACAGCAGGATCGTCGTGACAGCATGTCCGGACACCAAGCCCGCAAGCTTGGCCAAACGGGAATCCTCCACTGATTCCATCGTGCCGGTGTCACGGATAAGCAATCCATCGTTCCGACCGAACCAGACCCTTCCAAGGCTATCAATCGCCACGCTCCTGAAAGCGGATTTCTCCGGCAATGCCTCTGACGCCACTACCGCGGCGGACTTGTCGAACTTCACGATATGAATCCCGTCCGAATGTCCACCCCAAAGGCAGCCGGACTTGTCAGCCACCAGTACCGCGACATCGTGCGACGGTGTGTTGTGGACAGAGTCTATCCTCTTTTTCTTAGGATCCAGGAGCGTCATCCCTTGACCTGCGCCATAGCAGATCACCTTACCGTCATTGAAAGCCAGTTTGCTTACTCCGGGAGCGCCATCAACCAGCTCGAACGAGTCATTCGTCCCGTCGTACCAACATACACCCCTGTCGGTTGCGACCCAAAGTACCCCGTCATCATCTGTCACCAAGGACAGAACAGTGTTTGAAGGGAGCGAGCCCGTTCCTTCCGCATCGTGGTAATAATGAAGGTAGTCGTTGCCGTTATACCTGCAAAGTCCGTTATCAGTGGCTATCCAAACATAACCCTTCAGATCCTGCGCGAACGAATGTATGGTAAGATTCGAGATGTCCTCGACATTGCGCGAACCGGCAAAAGCCCCGGATCCGCACAGACCGATCGCCAAAAGCAGAAATATGTGCCGCCACGTTCTCATTATCTCAAGACAAGAATATCCGGTTCTCCCACATCAACACAGTGCTTTCCAAGCTTATAGGCTCCCGGCTTATGAGCAATGGCACTGACGATGCCCCTTTCAAGCTTGTAACGGCTGCTTTGATTCTCATACGATTGGGTTCTACAAGCAATCATAAAACTTACAATTGTACTTTGTAAGAATATCTATGGACATATAGTTGTCCCGGACCTTCGGCTTCCTGCCAAGGGCAAGATAGTCTGTGAGAGCCATCACAGCCCCGGCGGCCTGCCTGTCTGAATGCTGTCCGAGGAGCACACGGACATAGCCTTCGCGCAGGGCGTCGATGTTCCGCTTCAGCACATCGCAGCCGACCACGTTCATCCCGGACATGTTCCTGGACCGCAGATAGTCCGCCACAAGGAATATCCTGGAGTTCATCGTCACTATGTTAAGCCGCCCGGAAAGCCCGTCGAAAGCACCGGAGAGCACATCGAAAGTCTGCCTCGGACTGTTCGGATTGACCAGAACCGTTACCACCTCCGTGTCCGGATAGTAGTGGGACAGGTAGTCACGGAATCCCTTTGCGCCTGTCCGAGGAAGGGTCCGAGAGCCCCTTGCTGTCCCTCTCGATCTGCACCATATAGACTTTGTCCCTCTGCTCCTCGTCCGACATAGACATCAGGATGTCCGCACAGCAGCGTCCGCTCTCGTACATCGCGAGGCCGTAGTAGGCTAGGTGGCCATCCGTCCCGGCGCTTGTGTTCAGCATCACGTATGGAATGTTGTTTTCCGTAAGAAGAGCCGAGAAACTCAACGTGTCATCCAGGAACATCGGAGCCAGAATCACGCCCGAGTGCCCGTCCTCCAGCACCTGACGGCATTGGCTTCGGAAAGACTCCACGTCATACTGGTCATAATAATAGACCACGACACTGACGGAGAATCTGCCGGCATATTCCTCTGACAGTGCCAACCCGTTGTGTACCAGTTCCCAGAAATCCCCCTTGCTGAAGCTCGGCATCAGGACTGCGATGCTGTGTGCCTTGTTCCTGGCCAGCATCGAAGCGTAAACGTTAGGTTTGTACCCCAACCTCTCAACCACCGACATCACCTTCGCCTTGGTCTCATGAGCGACCTCGCCCCTGTTGTGGAGCACACGGTCCACTGTGCCGTTGGTCACGCCTGCCGCCTTGGCAACGTCCTTTATAGTCACTTAGTATTCTGCATATTATATTAATAGTCTCAAGTAGACAATAATAAGGAAAAACGGACAAATATACAAGATTTTCCGTGCACGTGCACAGAAAATCGTCGATTTTGCTTATTATTGCAAAGTGAAGAGATCAGACAACAGGTAAAAACAAACTGCGATGACAAGACTGAAACACTTACTGATGGTCCTGGCGATATTAGTGCCCGCCTTCGCTTCCGCGCAGGCGGAAGTCCCGGACTACTCCAGACTTACAGCTGAGCACCACCCCAGGTTATTCCTTGACAATCAAGAATTTGAAGCGATGAAGTCGCTGATCGGATCGGGAACGCCCAGCTATCTGTCCGACCTTCATGATATCATCATGGAAATATGCCGGCTGGACGCGATGAAAGACTCTCCTCTTGAGTACAAGCTTGACGCAAGCGACAAAAGAATCCTGCACGTATCCAGAGACGCTCTCACAAGAATATTCTTCTGCGCCTACGCCTACCGCTACACCGGCGAACAGATTTATCTGGAACATGCCGAAAAGACCATCCGCACGGTCTGTGGCTTCAAGGACTGGAACGCAGGCAAGCACTTTCTCGACACCGGGGAGATGGCCGCGGCAGTGGCCATAGGCTACGACTGGCTCTATGACGCTTTGGACGAGGACACGAAAAGGATGGCCGAGAAGGCTTTCGTGGACTTCGCCGTCAATCCGGCGCGGAAAAAAGAAAGGCGGAGCAAGATTCTGGGGATGACGAACAACTGGAACCAAGTCTGCAACGCCGGGATTGTCTGCGGCTGCCTGGCGATGTACGAGACATTTCCGGAACGAGCCAGAGAACTGATCGGGATTTCGGTCGAATCCAACCGGAAGGCAATGAACGAGATGTACCCGCCTGACGGAAACTATCCCGAGGGTCCGGGCTACTGGGGCTACGGAAGCACATTCGAAGCCCTGATGCTCTCAGCGCTGGAAAGCTGCGTCGGCACGGACTTCGGCCTGTCCGAGACAAAGGGATTCCGTGACACTGGCCGGTACGTCGTGTACTCATACGGAACAACCGGAAGGTTCTACAATTACTCGGACTGCGGAGAGTACGGAACTCCGTCGATAGCGCTATGGTATTTCGCGGACAGATTCAATTCTCCTGATGTTCTTTACAATGAACTCAGGCTGATGAGGCAGGGGAGTTATCTGAATCTCGGCCAAGAGTCCAGGCTGCTTCCTCTTATGGCCGCGTTCGCCATGAATATCCCGCATGGCGGCGTCAAAGCCCCGAAGGGAGTATATTCCGGCAACGGGGTCACTCCCCGCCGTGATGTTCCACACGGACTGGACTTTCTCTGAATCAGACGTTTATCTTGGTGTCAAGGGAGGTGGTGCCGGAGCTCCGCACTCACACATGGGACGCTGGTTCGTTCGTGTTCGATGCGGAAGGAGTCCGCTGGGCAAAGGAACTGCCGAATCCGTCCTACACTTCAATGGAAGGCCCGATGATCAAACTGGGCGGAAGCCTGTGGAAAATGGAGCAGAATTCGCTGAGGTGGAGAGCCTTCGCCTACAACAACCGGCAGCACAGCACATTGACAGTCAACGACAAAGACCACATCGTGGGCGGATTCACCCCGATAAGGAAAGTCATAGAGAAACGGAACCGGTCGGGAGCGGTAATTGATCTGACACCGGCGCTTGCCGGAGAGTTGTCCAAAGCCATGCGCACCGTGGAGGTGGTCAAGGCTAAGGATCTTGTCGTGACAGACAAGGTAGAAGCCCTTGACGGAAAGCCGGCTGTGGTCCGTTGGACACTCGTCACCAACGGAGTCCCTGAATTGACAGGGGACGGAATCAGGCTGACAATCGGAGACAAAGTCCGGTTCCTTCGCTCCGACGCGAAAGGTGCAAGGATAGAGTACAAAGTATGGAGCGCCGATCCAAAGGACTATGACTCACCTCTCAAAGAATATGAAAGGCCGGTTCCGGGCACGTACATTGTCGGGTTCACGGCCACCGTTCCATCTGGCGGCAGAGCCTTATTCCGGACTGTTCTTGGAACCGAATGACTTTTCCCGCGACATTTATTTGGAAATATTTTTTCCGTGCACGTGCACGATTACAAAAAAAAGCTTATATTTGCAGACACATATCCCGAAATGAACTAAAACATCTATATTCATATTCATTATGGTAAATTTTTCACTTGAAGGAAAGGTAGCCCTTGTGACGGGCGCTTCCTATGGAATCGGTTTCGCCATCGCCACCGCATTCGCGGAGGCAGGAGCGAGGATTGCGTTCAACGACATTAAGCAGGAGCTCGTGGACAAGGGTCTCGCTTCCTATAAAGAAAAAGGGATAGAGGCCAAGGGCTACGTCTGCGATGTGACCAAGGAGGATCAGGTTACCGACCTCGTGAAGAAGATCGAGAACGACCTCGGGCCTGTCAACATCCTCGTGAACAACGCCGGCATCATCAAGCGCATCCCTATGTGCGAGATGAAGGCCGAGGAGTTCCGCCAGGTGATCGACGTTGACCTGAACGCTCCGTTCATCGTCTCAAAGGCCGTAATCCCTTCAATGATAGCCCAGGGGGCGGAAAGATCATCAACATATGCTCTATGATGTCCGAGCTTGGCCGTGAGACCGTCTCCGCCTACGCGGCGGCCAAGGGTGGCCTCAAGATGCTCACGAGAAACATCGCATCCGAATACGGCGAGTACAACATCCAGTGCAACGGAATAGGGCCGGGCTACATCGCCACTCCTCAGACCGCTCCTCTGCGCGAGCGTCAGCCTGACGGCTCAAGACATCCGTTCGACGCTTTCATCGTGGCGAAGACCCCCGCGGCCCGCTGGGGCACAACCGATGATCTCAAGGGACCGGCTGTGTTCCTGGCTTCAGAGGCATCAGACTTCGTCAACGGCCACGTCCTCTATGTGGACGGAGGCATTCTCGCTTACATCGGAAAACAGCCTCAGTAATGAGAAGCACGGTTTTACCTTTAGTATGTCTTTCGATGGCGCTGCTTTCCTGCGGTGCCGTCGAAAAGAGTATTACGGTCAGCAACGGATCCGACACCGCGCGTCAGTACGAGACCGTGGAAGTCAGGCTTGCCGACATCGGCATAAAAGGTCTGGACGGGAGCAATCTCGTCATCAGGAACGCTGACGGAAAGCAGATCCCCTCACAGATCAGCGCCGACGGAAACTCGGTTCTGTTCCAGGCCACGGTTGACGGGAAAAGTGACGCGACATTCATCTGCACAAAAGGCGAGAGACAGGACTTCGACACTTTGGCCTACAGCCGTTATGTTCCGGAAAGGAAGGACGACTACGCCTACGAGAACAATCTCGTCGCCGGCAGGATCTACGGTCCCTCGCTCAAGGATCCGCGCACATTCGGGCCGGACATCTGGCTGAAATGCACGGAAAGGATGGTGATCAACGATTGGTTCGCCGCCGGGGACTACCACCACAACCACGGAGAAGGGATGGACTGCTACAAAGTGGCCAACACTCTTGGCGGAGGAGCCTGTGTTCCATATTCCGGTGACACCATATTCATTGGCGACAACTGGGCGGATCAGAAACATGTCTGCGACGGTCCGGTACGCACCAAGGCCACGTTCCGCTATCCTGAGTTTGACGTTAACGGAGTGAAAGTCAGTGCCGAAAGGACTCTGACCCTTGACGCGAACACACGTCTGGTCCACTGGACAACGGTTTTCCACTCCAGGAAGGATTCTCTTGATGTCGTGCTCGGTGCGGTGATGCACAATGTCCTCTCAAGGGAGGACGGAGACAATTTCATCGCCTTCACCGAGCGGGCCTCCGACTCCCGGAACCCGGAGAGGGACGGGAACATCAGCATCGGACTGATCCTGGACAAGTCATTCAAGGCGACAGCCGGGACTATAGACGGACACGCCGTGCTGAAGTTTAAGGTAAAAATGCGGAGAGGCAATCGATTTCTGGACGGCTTCAGGATGGAGCCACGGAGGCATAGGCTCTCCTGAGGAATGGAATGAATATGTCAGCGGACAGGCCGGTGCGGTCTGCTCGCCGCTGACCATAACAATTAGCAGATAAGAAAATGGCAAGTAAGACTAAGACCAATTTCAGATGGGTGATCTGCGCGATGCTGTTTGTCGCGACGGCGGTCAACTATCTTGACAGGCAAGTTCTGTCCCTGACGTGGGACGAGTTCATCAAACCGGAGTTCCACTGGAACGAATCGCACTACGGTACGATCACTTCCCTGTTCTCCATCATCTATGCGATCTGCATGCTGTTCGCGGGGCGTTTCGTTGATTGGATGGGGACGAAGAAAGGCTACCTCTGGGCAATCGGAGTGTGGTCGGCTGGCGCCTGCGCCCACGCCCTGTGCGGGGTCGTGACCGAAAGCGTGGTCGGACTCAACACCGCTGCCGAACTAGTCCAGGCCACAGGAGACACGGCTGTGCTCATCTCAACGATCAGCATGTACTGCTTCATCGTCGCAAGAAGCATCCTCGCGCTCGGCGAGGCCGGCAACTTCCCTGCGGCCATCAAGACCACAGCTGAATATTTTCCAAAGAAGGACAGGCTTTCGCCACGTCCATATTCAATGCCGGCGCCTCCATCGGCGCGCTTTTCGCCCCTCTCACGATCCCACTTCTCGCCAAGAACTTCGGCTGGGAGATCTCTTTCATCATCATCGGCGCGCTTGGTTTCATCTGGATGGGATTCTGGGTGTTCCTCTACGACAGGCCGGAGACCTCAAAGCACGTGAGCAAGGAGGAACTGGCCTACATCGAGCAGGACAAGGAACTTGACAACGAGAAGACATCCGAGAACGGAACCGCGAAGAAACTGGGGTTCATGGAGTGCCTGAGATACAGGCAGACCTGGGCGTTCGCTGTCGGCAAGTTCATGACCGACGGAGTCTGGTGGTTCTTCCTCTTCTGGACCCCGTCCTATCTGAACACCCAGTTCGGGATCAAGACCAGCGATCCTAAGGGCATGGCGTTGATCTTCACCCTCTACGCCATCACCATGCTTTCCATCTACGGCGGCAAGCTTCCTACCATATTCATCAACAACGCGATGAGGAAGGGGCAGACTTTCGACCCTTATGCCGCCAGGATGAAGGCAATGCTGATCTTCGCCTTCCTTCCGCTGGTGGTGCTTCTGGCTCAGCCTCTTGGAAGGATCTCCCCTTGGTTCCCGGTCATCCTGATCGGCATCGGGGCGGCGGCGCACCAGTCATGGTCGGCCAACATATTCTCGACCGTCGGGGACATGTTCCCTAAGTCCAGCATCGCCACCATCACCGGAATCGGCGGCATGGCCGGAGGCCTCGGCTCGATGTTCCTACAGAAAGTCGCCGGCGAACTCTTCGTCTACTCCGAGCAGGTCAATCTGTCCTTCCTCGGATTCTCCGGAAAGCCGGCCGGCTACTTCATCATCTTCTGCTTCTGCGCCACTGCGTACCTCATCGGATGGTGCATCATGAAGGCGCTCGTGCCTAAGTACAAGGTGGTCACATTAAGTAATTCTTAAAAAACAACCTGGCAATCCTTGATTGTCTTATTTTTCAACACTTACTAAACTAACACGAAACAATATGATTCTCAAAAGAATATGCTGCCTCGCCGCCGCATTGGCAATCGTCGTCCCGTCATTTGCGGGAATCAACAGGAATGATGTAAAGGAGATCGCCGACCGCGTCGCGGACTGGCAGATCGCCAATTTCAAGAACGTCTCCTACACCGGGAAGAAACGCGCCCCTCTCGACTGGGCCAACGGAGCATTGTTCCGCGGCATGGTAGAGTGGTCTGCGAAGACCGGTTACCAGCCAGCCGAGGACTTCGTGATGAACATCGCCAAGACACATGACTGGCACATGGCCAGAAGGCTCTATCACGCCGACGACATCTGCGTCGGACAGGCTTTCCTCCTGCTGTATGAGAAGTACAAGGATCCGGTAATGCTCCAATACGTCAAGGAAAGGGCGGACTCCGTGATTGACTTCCGTTCCCATGTCGCGATGGACATCCACGTCAAGGGTGGCCAGGAAAGATGGTGCTGGTGCGACGCGCTGTTCATGGCTCCGCCGGTATATTCAATGCTCACCCAAATCACCGGGGGGCGAAAATATGTCGATTTCATGAATGAAGAGTTTGTCGCCACGACCAACCATCTGTTTGACACTGAATACAAACTGTACTACCGCGACGCCCGCTACTTCGACAAGACGGAGGCAAACGGGGCAAAAGTGTTCTGGGGAAGAGGCAACGGCTGGTGCTATGCGGGACTGACATTCCTGCTTGAGACCACACCGGAGTCCGATCCGATGTACGACTACTTCAAGAGCCTGTACCTCAAGATGACAGAGGCCGTGCTGAAAGTGTCAAGGACGCGAATGGTTCCTGGCACGCCAGCCTTCTGGCACCGGAAAACTACCCTACCGCTGAGAACAGCTCATCGGGATTCATGACCTACGGCCTTGCCTGGGGCGTGAACCACGGGATCCTGAAAGGAAAGGTCTACAGGAAAGCGGTCGAGAAAGGTTGGAAGGCCCTGTGCTCCTACGTGCGCGAGGACGGCAAACTGGAATATGTCCAGCCTGTCGCCGGCTCTCCAGGCAAGATCACCAAGGACATGACCGAGGTGTACGGAGTAGGAGCGTTCCTCCTTGCCGCGACCGAAATGCTTGATTTTTAAAATTTTAGAATTATGACTATCAATTCGGAAGTTCGCTACGCTTCCTCTCCGGAGGATGCAAAGCGCTATGACACCGCGGAACTCCGCCGTCGCTACCTTATCGAGAACGTGTTCTCGGCGGATGAAGTCAACATGACCTACACGATGCACGACAGGATGATCGCCGGCGGCGCGATGCCGGTTGGCGAGATCCTTGAGCTAAAGCCGATCGACATCCTCCGCGCGGACTATTTTCTTGAGCGTAGGGAAATGGGAATATTCAATGTCGGAGGCAAGGGAATCGTCACCGCCGGCGACAAAGAGTACGAACTCGACTACAAAGAGGCCCTCTACCTCGGACGAGGAAGCAGGAAAGTGACTTTCAGAAGCCTCGATCCGGCAAATCCCGCAAAGTTCTACTTCTGTTCCGCCAACGCCCACGCCACCTATCCTGACCACAAGACCACCAAGGAGAACGCCGTGCATATGGAACTCGGCACACTTGAGGAGAGCAACCACAGGGTGATCAACAAGATGCTCGTGAAGGAGGTGGTGCCTACCTGCCAGCTGCAGATGGGTATGACCGAGCTCAAGCCGGGCAGCACATGGAACACGATGCCAGCGCACACCCACAACCGCAGGATGGAGGTCTATTTCTACTTCGAGATTCCTGACGACCAGGCCATCTGCCACTTTATGGGTGAGCCTCAGGAGACCCGCCACATCTGGATGAGAAACGGTCAGGCCGTGATCTCCCCGGAGTGGAGCATCCACGCCGCCTGCGCCACGAAGAACTACACGTTCATCTGGGCCATGTGCGGTGAGAACCTCGACTACGGCGACATGGACGCCTGCGAGACCACAGGACTGAAATAACCGGCAGAAAAACAAGCGATCAGGCTTTTCCCTTAAGGTACCCACACCACAAGAGAAAAGCCTTTTTTATTGACGTTCACTTATTGGTAACGGCATCATCGCATACCATTACTGAAGTATACAGAATACGATTGCTAATTTCCATAATAATGATTAAGTTTGCGGAAATTGAAAGAATATGAGCCAAAAAGAACGGGCAACGGAATTTGTGGTGTTCTGCATTGAGAATCTTGCGGATCGCTTAGGTGTGCCTGGTTCTATAATATTCAATAAATTGAACAGCACAGGAGCGATCTCAGGCTTCCTTTATCCAAGTTACGAGTCCCTGCATACACAAAGCAAGGAATACATATTGGATGAGATCCAGACTTATATCTCCAGCCATAACCTCTGCATAAAACTATGAAAGTATTTCACGGCTCAATTTCAATAGTTGACAGACCGCTCGCCAATATCGGACGGAATCATCTGGACTTCGGCAAAGGATTCTATCTGACAACTTTGGAGGCTCAAGAAATATCCTGGGCCTCAAGACCTTTGAATCAAGGCAAACAATCAGATCTGCGTTCTTAACCAGAACATTATCGATAATCACTTGACATTTGTTGAGGCGCGTGAAATAAAGGAGGAAGCGCAATGAACGGAAATCCTTTGATAAATGAGACCCTGCTCCAAATGAAATATGCCAGAGTCATTTCTCTATTGGCCCAAAGGTTAGGTATTTCCGATGAGAATGCGATGGCTGTTTTCTATAATTCAAAGACCTACAGCAATCTCAACGACTTAAGAAACGGTCTGCAGAATATGAGTGACGCCTTTCTGGTTGATGAGATCATCCAAGAATCTTCCGCCAGCTGACACAAGTCATAGAGGCTGACACAAGTCATAGATAATAGAGATTTAAGGAATCCACTCAAAAAGAAACACCGCGATCAGAAAATAAAAATTCCAGAATTTTGGTAACGTGCAAAATTCTGGAATTTTCTATTTTTGAACGCCTTTGCCGCTTTGAAAAAGTGCTTTGATGATTACATAGTCACTTCGACAAGCTCAGTGACCGAAAGGCTGCTCAGTGACCGACGCGGGAACTAACTGATGAACAGGAGCTCACGGTACTTAGGGAGAGGCCAGGTGCGGTTATCGACGATCTCCTCAAGCTTGTCGATCGGACGGCGGAGGGCTGGGAAACTCTCGGCGATCTCGTGGTAAGCCACTGCCTTGGCATATTCATCCTCAAGGACATTCGCCTTCTTGCGCGCCTCGACCATAGCTGTCGCCTTCTCACGAATCTGGTCAACATATTTCGAGATGCTCTTGATGAGGTAGATCTCCTCCTTGCACTCGTCCGTGCCACCGAAGACATCCTTGCTCAACGCCACCTCCTTCAGTAGCTTAGACTTGTAGTCAAGTGCCGCCGGAATGATGTGGTTGATCGCCATCCTCGCCATCACGCGCGACTCGATCTGGATCATCTTGCTGTAAGTCTCCCACTTCACCTCGTTGCGCGCCTGAAGTTCTTTCTCTGAATATACCCCTGTCTCCTTGAACATATTCACAGACGCAGGAGCAGTGAACTGCTTTATCATCTCAGGGACGCTGGTCTCGACATCGAGTCCACGCCTCTTCGCCTCAGCCTTCCACTCATCGGTGTAGCCGTTGCCATCGAAGCAGACAACATTGATGACGGAAGCGATGATCGGTTTGAGGGTGTCCAGGATGGCCACATTCAAGGCCTTCCCTGCGGCGAGCTCCTTGTCCAGACTCTTCTTGAAAGAGATCAGCTGCTCAGCCACAGCCGCGTTCAGTGTGGTCATCGCACCTGCGCAGTTGGCCAGCGACCCCACGGCGCGGAACTCGAAACGGTTGCCGGTGAAAGCGAACGGAGAGGTTCTGTTGCGGTCGGTGTTGTCCACGAATATCTCCGGAATCTCCACAAGGCCGACGCTCTTGCCCTTCTTCCCGGCGATCTCGATCGGAGTGTCGGAAGGAACCTCAAGCAGTTTGTGAAGCACCTCGGTCATCGTCCTGCCAAGGAAAGCTGACACGATTGCTGGCGGTGCCTCGTTGGCACCGAGACGATGGGCGTTCGTGGCGGTAGCGATGGAGGCCTTCAGCAAAGCGTTGTGCTTCTGCACGGCGGCGAGCACATTCACGAAAAATGTGACGAACTGGAGGTTACCTTTCGCATCCTTACCTGGAGCCAAAAGCATTGTGCCTGTGTCGGTTCCGAGCGACCAGTTGTTGTGTTTGCCTGATCCGTTCACACCTGCGAAAGGCTTCTCGTGAAGCAGTACCACGAAACCGTGCTTGCGCGCGATCTCTTGTTCATAAGGTTCATCACAAGCTGGTTCTGGTCGTTGGCAAGGTTGGTCTCACCGAAGATCGGAGCGAGCTCGAACTGGTTGGGAGCCACCTCGTTGTGTCTGGTCTTGAGCGGAATCCCAAGACGGTGTCCGGCGATCTCAAGGTCACGCATAAACTCGGCCACACGGGACGGAATAGCCCCGAAATAGTGGTCGTCCAGCTGCTGGTTCTTGGATGAGTTGTGCCCCATCAGGGTGCGGCCGGTGATCATAAGGTCAGGTCTCGCGGCATAGAGAGACTCATCAACAAGGAAATATTCCTGCTCCCATCCGAGGTAGGAATACACCTTCGTGACAGACTTGTCGAAGAGGCGGCAGATAGGGGTGGCCGCATCAGAAACGGCCTTGAGGGCCTTTTTGAGAGGGGTTTTGTAGTCCAAGGCCTCACCGGTGTAGGAGATGAAGACGGTCGGGATGCATAGGGTGTCATCGATGATAAACACCGGGGAAGTCGGATCCCAGGCCGTGTAGCCTCTGGCCTCGAATGTGGCGCGGATGCCTCCGTTGGGGAAAGAGGATGCGTCCGGTTCCTGCTGGGCGAGGGACTTTCCGTCAAAAGTCTCTATGACTCCACCCTTGCCGTCATACTCGATCAGAGAGTCGTGCTTCTCGGCGGTGCCCTCTGTCAGAGGCTGGAACCAGTGGGTCACGTGGGTCACGTGATGCTCCATAGCCCACTCTTTCATACCCTTTGCGACTCCGTCAGCGGTCTCCCTGTCAAGGGACTTTCCGTTGTCGATGCAGTCAAGGAGTGCGTTCAGGGTCTTGGCGTCCAAGTACTTGTGCATCTTGGGACGGTCAAAGACCAGTTCTCCGTAGTAGTCGGAGGTCTTGCCCTCAGGGCGCTCAGCCGGAACTGCCTTCTTTTCGAAGGATTCCTTCACCAGATCAAATCTGTCAATGCTCATAATTTGTCTATTTGTTAAAGGTGTGTATTTCCTTAACTATATATTGTGTAATCAAAACTATCCTCAAACCTCAAGGCCGCTTCAAAAAGGAAGAAGGCTGATCCACGAGAGACCAGCCTTCAATATTTAAATCATAATATCCTTTTTCCGTAATGAATATGCCGTCAGGCTGGAAGACCGGCACACACGAAATCGTTCAGGACCTGAACATTCTGGCTCTGAAATCCCTGCAGGAACTGCTGCTGTCGATATGTGTGGGCTTCCGAAAACATCCTTGAAAAATTTTGATGGCGCAAGTTATGAAATCAATCCTTAAACTCAATGATTTTTTTGATTTTATCGGTTTAGAACAAAAATTCCAACTTCTCTGGCAATCTCGTATAATCATCAATCCGGATATAATCCATTCCGCCGAGACGGATCTGGCTGTCGTTGCCACCGTCCGCGAAATCGTCCCCGACAAACAAGATCTGGTCAAACGAGTAGCCATGCTCGGCGGCATAACGCAACACAGCATCCAACTTGTTGTACTGCTTAGGAGTGATGTCGAACGAAGTTGTGCCACCGATGAACACGGAATAATCCTTGAATATTTCCTTAACCTCCGGGAACATCGCGCGTCTTTTGATCTTGTCCGGATCGAAAGTGAGTTTGGCCTCCTTGCCGGCCTTGGTGCCAAGCAGTCCGAAAGTCACCATACCGGACTCGTGATATTCAAGAGACTCGCCGCTGAAGTCGGTGTAACCATATTTCTTGCGCAGATAGTTGCAGCTCTTCTCGAAGAACTTTTTGTCCACCTGCGCCTTGTCCTCCCTGACAATCTGGAACTTGCCGTCCACAATACTGCTTTCGGCCATGCCATAGTTGCCAAGGATTGTGATAGGATATTCACCCATCTGCTTGTAGATTCTCTCGCAATTGCCAGCCCCCGCCATGATGATCTCGTAACGCTTTGCAAGAGTATCGAGCACCGCCCTGTTGGCTGCGGTCAGCTGGGTCTTGTGCTGAGTCAAAGTTCCATCCAAGTCAAAGCAGATCAACTTCTTCTCCTGTTTCCACCTCAGCTCGCGGATTGAGTCCATAAGGCGTTTCATTCCCTGCGGCTGGTCCGTGGAGACGTAGGTGACACCGTGCCTCATCGCGAAATCGGCGAGATCATAACTGTTCACCGGCCAGAGGACCGTCTGAAGTCCGGCCGCGTGCACCTCGTCCAGATAGTGGGCGGAGTTGATCACCACATTATAATTATAGGACACACCGGCGTAGCCCCTGTCCTTGAGTTCTTTCACTGAATATGTCTTCCTGGACGTGATCGGGATCACCTCAGCACCCGGATGCAGACGCAGGACCTCGTCGCAGAGATGCTCGCTGAAAGAGATGAAGCACATCTGATCGTACATATTCATTTCATCACAGAGAGCGATGACCTTCTCCGCCAGCTGGGTTTCCCTCGCCGGAGTCGGATGCGACTTGAGTTCAAGGAACAACTTCAGCGCCGGAGTGCGCTTCGCCTGGGTGAAATATTCCCTTAATGAAGGAATATGGTCGCCGTTCGGGAGGGTGCAGCTCTTGACGGTGGCATAGTCAAGTTTCTGAATATCCTTGTACTTCGTCCCGGGGATCATCGGGCCGTGCAGGATCACGAGCGAGTCGTCCGTGGTGAGATGCACGTCCAGCTCGACGCTTTCCACGCCGAGTTTCTGGGCGCCGGCAAGGCTGGTCAAAGTGTTTTCAAAAGACCCAGGATGGGCGTAGAAGCCTCTGTGGGACATAATTTTGGTCTGCGCCGGAAGCATCACGGCGCAAAGCAGTGTCAAGACTGCCGAGAGAACAAACTTTTTCATAGTCCAAAATTACGAAAAAAAAATTGCCGGATGTCGGAATTTGTCCGGGTGAAGTTTTTCACTTCAATGTATTTTCCTGATTTCGGTTAACTCGGTTTTATAGATTATTACTTGTAAAAGTTGACTTTTAGGACATTTCAAACAAATCAAAACAGCCCCCCAAGATTTGACAATGATTCTAATGATTGCTATCTTTGCCCCGTGAAGGTTCTTTGGCTCAGGTTTGAGGCCAAGGATCAAAAGGGAATCCGGTGTGAATCCGGGACAGTACCCGCTGCTGTGAGTTCCTTATAAATATGACGCGGCTTTCTTATGCCACTGGCCGGACACTGAATATTCAGTTTTCCATACCGCCGGGAAGGCGCCGCGTCAGGAGCGAGTCAGAAGACCTGCCTTCGCAAAACTTTACGGCCTTGCCTGCGGGATCACGGGCGGCGGCCGGACTAAAAATTTATGAAACGAATATACCGTCTCATAGCCTCGGCCTGCATTCTGGGATGCGGGCAGGTGGTTTTTGCACAGACTTCCGGCGACTCCACAGCTGTTCACCGGAAGGATAATTCATTGGATAGCACCCAGGTTATCAAGGAGTCCATCATCATCGGCACCCCTGCCGGTTACAAATACCGGGAGGTCATCCCGGCGCAGACCCTGAAGGAAGAGGAGCTTCAACGACTGAACAGTTTCTCGGTCGCTGACGCTATCCGCTATTTCTCCGGAGTGCAGTTGAAAGACTACGGCGGGGTCGGCGGCCTCAAGACCGTGAACATCCGCTCGATGGGCACAAACCATATGGCCGTGTTCTATGACGGAATACAGCTCGGAAACGCACAGAACGGACAGGTGGACCTGGGACGATTCTCGCTGGACGATGTGGAGGAGATCTCCTTGTACAACGGGCAGAAAAGCGACATCTTCCAGTCAGCCAAGGACTTCGGGGCCTCGGGAACGATCTACATCACGACCCGGAGGCCGCGGTTCGAGAATGGTCGGAACGCGAACTTCAAGGCCACGATTAAGACCGGATCATTCGGCCTCATCAATCCGTCCATCCGCAGCGAGTACAAGATTTCGGATGCCGTAAGCGCCTCATTCTGCGGAGAATGGGTCAACGCCACCGGCAAGTACAAGTTCCGTTACCGCATGCGTAACTCATTGGGAGAGATCGCCTACGACACGACCGCTGTCCGGCACAACGGCGACATCAACGCCACCAGGCTTGAAGCCGCGCTACACGGAACGCTCGACGAAGGGCAGTGGACCGTCCGGGCATATTCATACAACTCGGAGAGGGGCATTCCGGGTGCCATCGTGAACAACGTGTTCCGCAACGGCGAGAGGCTTTGGGACACCAACTCGTTCATCCAAGGCTCTTTCACGAACAAGTGGAGCCCGAAGTTCAGATCCCTGATCAACGCCAAATACGCCGCCGACTACACACATTACGAGAATCAGGACGCGAAACTGATCCAGACGAAGAACACCTACCGACAGAAGGAGTTGTACGCTTCCTGCGCGAACCTCTATAATATAATGGAGAACTGGGAGGTGTCCCTCGCATACGATTTCCAGTGGAACACCCTGGACGCGAAATTCTACATGCCGACGGAAAGCGACGGCACATTCCCCTACCCTACCCGCTACACGCAGATGGCCGCGCTGGCGACAGCATTCGAATGGGGCAGGATCAAAGGCCAGGCCAGCGTTCTGGGTTATTTCGTGCACGAGAAGGTGAAGCGTTTCGAGGCCAGGCCGGACAAGGCGGTCGCCACACCGGCTTTCTTCCTGTCCTACAAGCCGTTCCATAGACAGGACCTGTCAGTGCGCGCGTTCTACAAGCGGATGTTCAGGATGCCGACGTTCAACGACCTCTACTACACGGATATGGGCAATGCCTTCCTGAAGCCTGAATATGCCGAGCAGTTCAACATCGGACTGAAATACACCAAGAATTTTATGAATATGCCCGCTCTGCGCACTGTCGACGCTTCCGTGGACGCCTACTACAACCACATCACGGACAAGATCATAGCCTACCCGAAAGGTCAGCAGTTCCGTTGGACGATGCTCAATCTCGGAGAGGTGGACATCAAGGGGGTTGACATCGCCCTGAACTCGGCCTGGGCTTTCGGCGAGGTGGAGGCCACGGCCAGACTCCAGTACACTTACCAGGAGGCGATAGATGTCACGGATTCCGCAGACACATATTACCGGGACCAGATCCCGTATATTCCTTGGCACAGTGGTTCGGCCGTGCTGTCGCTCTTCTACAAGGGCTGGGGACTGAACTACAGTTTCATCTACACCGGCGAGCGCTACAACCAGCAGGAGAACATCCCAAGGAACCACACCCAGCCGTGGTACACCAGCGACCTCTCAGTGCAGAAGTCCTTCGCCATCCGCACCCGCACCCTCAAACTAACCGCCGAGATCAACAACCTCTTCGGCCAAGACTACGACGTGGTGCTTAACTACCCGATGCCGAAGACGAACTGTCGGTTTGTCACGAGTATTAATTTTTTTTAAATCAATATGTTATGAGACACACAAACAAAATCATCAAAGCCTTGGCCATCGTCCTGTTTTTCGGGGTGGCCATCTGCGGCTGCCGCAAGGAAGAGACCATCGTTCCTCCAGTGTACGGCCCACTCGGATTCCAGACAGATCCCGATGCGGATCCGATAGGAATGTACGTCCTCAATGAGGGCAATATGGGCAGCAACAAGGCTGACATCGACTTTCTCGACTACCGCGAGGCATCCTATGCCTGCGGAATCTACGCAGAAAAGAATCCGACGGTTGTCAAAGGATTGGGAGACACCGGCAACGATCTCCAAATCTATGACGGAAGGTTGTTCGCCGTCATCAACGGTTCGCACAAGGTGGAGGTGATGGATGCCTACACAGCAAAGAGAATCACCCAGATCGACATCGCGAACTGCAGGTACATCGCGTTCAAGGACAACTACGCATACGTAACCGCCTACGTTGGTTCTGACGCTGAGTTCTCCGCTGACCGCAAAGGATCTGTCTTCAAAGTCAACCTTGACACGTACAAGATTGAGGGTGAGACACAGGTCGGATACCAGCCTGAAGAGATTGCCATCATCGGGAACAACGTCTATGTGGCCAATTCAGGTGGCCACAGGGCTCCGGATTATGACTCAACCGTCTCTGTCATAGACCTTGATTCGATGAAAGAGGTTTACAAGATTGATGTCGCGATCAACCTCTGCCACATCAAGGCTGACTCCAAAGGCAATCTATGGGTGTCATCCAACGGCAATTATGTTGATATCGCCTCGAATCTGTACCGTCTGGAAAAAGACGGGGCACAGTACAAAGTCGCTGAGACGATGAATATTCCCGTGTCCAATATGGCAATAGCCAATGACTCTCTCTACATCTACAGCAGCGAGTACAACTACGTCACCTCCAGCAGCACAATCAGTTACGCCATCGTCGATGCGGCACGTGCCAGCGTCGTCTCCAGAAAGATCATCACTGACGGAACCGAAAGCCAGATCGTGTCACCTTACGGAATCGCGGTTCATCCGACAAACGGTGACATATACATCACCGACGCAAAGAACTACACCTCCAGCGGCACTCTATATTGCTATTCCAAGTCCGGCGCTCAGAAATGGAGTGCGACCACCGGAGATATTCCGGGACATTTCGCTTTCCTGCCACGGGAGAAATAATCTCCCCCAACCGCCAAACGACAATTTCGGGGTAACTATATTCGTGTTGACTAACTTTTCAGCCCATCACGCTAATGCTCAGATAACTGCAAACGAATACGGCCTCCTGGGATATTTCTTTATCTATTAACAAGTTAAGAAATATATTAGTTAACCGATATAGAATTACCATTTTTTAGCTTATATGAAGCCGGAGCCAAGCACACGGTCAACGATCTTCAAGGGGAAGCCATAGCGGGTCGACAGGGATATTCCTCAGCGTAACGACTTGATTGGAATTGAGTTTCGCCAGCATTTCCTCTGCCGCTGAGCCGATGGATTTCCGCATCTCCTTCAGACAATAACCAGTGTTCCGCACTGGAGCAAGAACAGATTCGTCCAATCGCCCGATGGTGTCAGGGAACATCATCGGGCATATTCGTGCGACCGCGCTCCTGACCTCCCGATCATTGACAGGGTAGCGGACCGCTTCTCCCTGATTGGCGTTCAGGTCCGCCTTGTTCACCAGATAGGAAAGCGAGCCGATTGTCTTGATCACCGATTCCAGTCGCTTGGTCGTGATAAATGAGCCGAATGCCACCATCCCGTTGGCATAAAGTTTCCAGGATTGCGGAACCGGACGGCTCGTCCCGATAACTTTCGGTTTCTGCCACGGAAGGATGTCGGCAATCCTTGGCCGCAAGACTGAGGAATAGCCTTCCGCGGCGAAATATTCAAGGATGGAACTCCAAGGATAGGAGAATGGGTTGTTCGTCTCGTGATGTTTTCGAGGATTGTTAAGGATGTAGCCCACAACATTCTTAAGGTATTCCTCAGAGTCCACCCTCCCTACCTTGACCCACACCCTGCTCATCACTTTCGAAGTGCCGAAGCGGTGGGAATAGTACATACTGATTGTTTTCTTGAATCTTTCCGCACACCTGACCACATCGGTTCTCCGCCCCCAAGCCAATGAGTGAAAATGGGTTGACACGAGCACAAGGATCGCGACCTCGATGTCTTCTCCGAATAGTTTGAAGGCCGCCGCGAACTTGTTCACCCCAGTTATGAAGGCTTTCTCATCCGGGAACAAGTCCACACCCTCCAGTCCTTGCGAGCAAATGTGGAACCATCCAGCCTCCTCTTGCTCCCTCACTGGCTCCTGCCCAGTTTTTCTTTCGTTCAAATCTTTCACCTCAACCATAAACGCCACATTTTGTTTAAGTTAATATTCAAGGACGGAATTCCATCCCTTTTCCATCGGCAAGGTACAAACAAATCAGCAAACTATCCAAATATTCCACGGCTAATTCACACCTGGAACTGCAAATCATTGAATATCCGCCATTTCAGGCTCCAGGTGCGAAGGGGAATCACGCACCTGGGAGAGTGGGATGGCCACTCAGAGGGTCTGGATGTGGGGCGGGGCTTCGAGGTGCGACTCTTTTCTCGCACCTGGAAGCGCAAGTGACTGGCCGACAGCGGGAACGGACTCCAGGTGCGAAGAGGAATCACGCACCTGGAAGAGAGGGATGACAAGGGCTACGGGGAAGGGGGAAAAAATATGAAAGAGATGCGGAAGAAATAAACGTGACAGGGAAATGACCAGGGGAGGGGACAGGAAATCAACAGATGAAAGTTGAGCAATCGATTTCGTTAATATTATTAAACAAAATTTAACCGCAGCTTATCATTTCCGAAGAAAACCTCTTGTATATTTACAAAATGATACTTTACTTTGCATAATGAATAAATATTCCATAGGCTTAATCTGGAGGTTGAGACAAACATCCTAAGATTGACCGAGCTTTGGGACAAAAGAGGTAGAAAGTGGAGACATCAGCTGGGATAAATACCAGGAGCAGGCTAAATTGACCGGGCTTTTGAACAGAAGAGAAAGAAAGAGGTGAAAGGAGCAGAAAAAGCCAGAAGACGGAAGATGGGAAGGGAGCAAAAGGGGCAAAAAGCGAGAGAAGCGGAAGAGACGAAAGGAGCGGCAGAAAAAGAGGGGAAAAGAGGTGGAAGAAACGGTAGAAACGACAAAGGCAAAAGAAAAAAAGGAAGCAGAGAAGACAGAAGAGACGGAAGAAGTGGATGAGAAAACAGAGGAAAAGGAGGATAAGAGGCAAGAGAGAGAGTGGAGAGCGACAAAGGCAAAAGAAAAGAAGAGGAAGAAGCTGAGGAGACAGAAGAGGCGGAAGAGATGAAAAAGCGGAAGAGACGGAAGAGAAAAGAAGAGAAAGTACACACACATTGACATACTACACAACAAAACCAATATTTTAAAATTATGTTAAACAGAATCAAATCTTCGACACTCAGAGGAATGGCGACCGTAGTGGCAGCCATCGTTCTGTTCGTGTCGTTCTCAGCCGCGGCGGCGGCCCAGGACAGGGCAGGATCCGTAAGCGGTACAGTCAAGGACGCCAACGGCCCAGTCGTAGGCGCCGCCGTTTTTGTCAAAGGTGGAACCACCGGTGAGACCACAGACATCGACGGTAAATTCAGACTCGGCAATCTTAAGGCCAACGATGTGATCACCGTCTCCATCATCGGATACGAGACCAAGGAGATCGTCTGGAACGGCCAGGCCACACTCGACATCGTCATCCTCGAGGAAGCCACAGCTCTCAAGGGAGTCGTGGTGACGGCCATGGGTATGGTCCGCCAGTCGGAAAGCCTTACCTACGCTGCCGAGACAGTCGGCGGCAAGGATGTCAACGACATCAAGAGCATCAACATGATCAACTCCCTCCAGGGAAAGAGCGCCGGTCTGGTCATCACTCCTAACTCGACAGGAGCCGGCGGATCATCCAAGATCCTCTTCCGAGGCAACAAGTCCATCAACGGAAGCAACCAGCCTCTCATTGTTGTGGACGGTGTGCCTGTGATGCAGAACATCACCTCATCCCAGGTGGCCTCCAACTATGGTGGCGAGAGGGACGGCGGCGATGTGATGTCCACGATCAACCCTGACGACATCAAGTCCATCACCCTCCTTAAAGGTGCGTCAGCCGCAGCGCTTTACGGTGCCGTGGCCGCCAACGGAGCGATCATGATCACGACAAAGTCAGCGGCAGCCGGCAAGGTGAACGTCACCGTGTCCAGCAACACGACAGCAGAAAGCCCTATGGTGCTTCCTAAGTTCCAGAACAACTACGGGATGTCGGACAACGGCACCTACAGCTGGGGCAGCAAGCTCTCCTCAAAGGCGCCGAACTATCTCAAGAAGTTCTTCCGCACAGGTTTCACGACCAACAACACATTCGCCGTGTCCGGCGGAAACGACTCTTTCGGAGCCTACTTCTCCTACGGCAATGTCTACTCAGAGGGCATGACTCCTGAGAATGAGTACAGAAGCCACAACTTCAACACCAAGGTCAACTTCACCGTCCTCGACAACATCAAGATAGAGGCAAGCGCGAAGCTCACCAACCAGCACATCGAGAACCAGTCCGCATCGGGATTCCTCTGGAACCCTCTGACCGGCGCCTACCTCTTCCCGAGAGGCGAGGACTGGGATCACTACAAGAACAACTACGAGGTCTATGACGCCTCACGCAGCTGCTACGTCCAGAACTGGACCAACACGAAGCAGCAGCAGTACAGCAACCCTTACTGGGTGCTCAACCGCCAGAAGCCGGTCGTTGACCGCAACCGCTACGAGTTCGGCGGCAGCGTCAGATGGGACATCATCAAGGATCTCTACGTACAGGGCCGTCTCCGCTACGAGAGGGGCGAGGAGCACTTTGTGCACAACGCCTACGCCTCCAGCACCGGTGACCTCTACCCTATGGGCAGAATGAAGGACAACCGATACTTCAGCGACCAGATGTACGGCGATGTGCTCGTCGGCTACAACCACAACTGGAACGACACCTTCTCACTCTCCGTGACCGCCGGCTCCAGCTTCACCCACAGCAAGACCGGAAACGTGGATCTCTGGGCCGAGGGAACACAGTTCACAGCCCCTGGCAACGGCAACGTCTACTACCCTAACATATTCACCCCTAACAACTATTATGGGAATATGTCGTCTGTCGGAAAGGGTGGCCACTGGAACACCGAGAAGCGTCTTAACGCCGTGTTCGCTACCGCGCAGTTCGGCTACAAGGAAGGTCTCTTCATCGATGTCACCGCCCGTAACGACTGGTCATCGGCTCTTGCCTTCACCGACAATGTGTCATTCTTCTATCCTTCAGTGGGAGCCAGCTTCCTTCTGAACAAGTTCGCCGACCTCGGCCCTGCCGTGGACCTCGTGAAGTTCCGCGCAAGCTACTCCATCGTGGGTAACGATGTCCCTGTCTACATGACCAACCTGCTCTACAGCCTTGGCTCACAGGGATCGATCTCCGCTCCGGACAGCGCTCCTTTCAGAACCCTCAAGCCTGAGATGACCCACTCCATCGAGGCCGGTTTCGACGGAGCCTTCTTCAACAACAGGCTCAACGTCTCCGCCACCTGGTACAAGACCAACACCAAGAACCAGTTCTTCTCCGTAGCCTCTCCTTACGAGTCCGGTCTGCGCAACCGCTATGTGAACGCCGGTAATGTGGAGAACCAGGGTATCGAGATGACCGCCAGTTGGTACGAGCAGTTCAGCAACGACTTCAGCTGGGAGACAGGAGTGAACTTCTCCTACAACAACAACAAGATCGTGGAACTCGTGGACGAACTTCCTAACGGCCTTACACTCTCCAACTTCGGAGGCGCCAAGATCATCCTCAAGGAAGGTGGTTCCTACGGTGACCTCTATGTACGCCAGATCCTCAGGGACGAGAGCGGCAAGATCAAGAAGAACGATGCCGGACAGCCGATCCTCGGCGACGACAACAACGACCAGCTCAAGCATGTCGGCAACATGAACTCCAAGGTTTACGCCGGCTGGAGCAACTCATTCCGCTACAAGAACTTCAATCTCTCGATGCTCATCGACGCGAGATTCGGCGGCAAGGTCATCTCCATGACCGAGGCCACGCTGGACGGCTGGGGAGTGTCACAGAGGTCAGGCGAGGCCCGCGACGCCGGCTCCATCACCGTTGACGGAGTCTCCTTCGATCCAAGGGCTTGGTACGAGACCACGGGAGCCAGCAACTTCAACTCTCCTTACGCCAACGAGAACTACGTCTACAGCGCCACCAACGTCCGTCTGCGCGAGCTCAGCTTCGGCTACACATTCCGTAACCTCCTCGGCAACGGCAAGAACGTGACAGCATCCATCATCGGCCGCAACCTGGTTCTTCTTCTACAAGGACGCACCTTGCGACCCTGATGTTTCAGCAGGTACAGGCAACGGCTGGCAGGGCATCGACATGTTCGCCCTCCCTACCTCACGCAGCTTTCGGTCTGAACCTTAAACTCAACTTCTAAAAATTTCCAAGACAATGAAAAATATTTTAAAATATTCAGTAGCGGCCTTGTTCGGACTCGGAATCGTAGCCTGCACAGGCGACTTCGAGAAGATGAACACCAGCGACGTGCAGGTGAACCCGGACGATCTTCCTCTCTCATCCCAGTGCGCTGAGCCGATGCAGTACTGCTACCCTCCTCAGCAGAACATGTTCCAGTTCTGGACAAACCTCACCGTGGATTTCTACAGCGGTTACTTCATGACCCCTAACGGAAACTTCACCAACGGTGACATGGGCGAGAACAGAGGACACTCGGGCGGTATGTACGAGAACCACTACCTCCACGTGTTCAACAACACAAGGCGACTGATCGCCACCCTTGACGGCAAGAACCAGCCAGCCCTCGCCGGCGTGATGAGAATCGTACAGGCCTACAGCCTTATGATGACCACCGACGTGTACGGCCCTCTCGCCCACAGCTCCATCCCCATCCTGTCCGGTGAGTATGAGTCATACTTCCCTTTTGACAGCCAGCAGCAGCTCTACCAGACAATGCTTGACGACACTCAGAAGGCATTGGACGCCTTCAACAAGCCTACAGATGACGAAAAGGCCGGACTCGGCACATTCGACATCTGGTGCGGCGGCGACTTCGAGATGTGGAAGAAGGTGGCCAACACGATGAGACTCCGTATCGCCCTGCGTCTTTCCAAGAGAGCGGACGAGATGAAGGCCGCGGGCTACGACCTTCCTGCGATCGCCAAGGCGGCAGCGGGCAACACCCTCGCCAACGGCGGCAAGGACATCATGATCGACAAGAGTCTCGAGAACGAGCTTTGGCTTATGTTCGCTTGGGGAGACTGCGGATTCAACGCCAACCTCGTGACATTGATGTCAGGTCTCAAGGATCCTCGCCAGCCTCTGTACATGGCGAAGAACCAGGACAAGTTCACCACCTCCGACGGAAAGGAAGTTGCGAAGGGAACCGGCTACTACGGCATCAGGTTCGCCAGCGGTCTGCCAGGCAAGCCGAACGACTGGGGCAAGCTCTCCGGTTGGGTAGACGGCAGCAACAGCAAGGGCATCTACAGCGCTCCGCTTCCGATCTTCAAGCAGGCCGAGTCCTACTTCCTCCTTGCCGAGGCCGCTCTCAGGGGCTGGACATCCGGCGACGTGAAGTCCCTCTACGAGGAAGGCATCAGAACCTCTATGGCCAATGAGCTTGCCTACAAGGGCAAGTACGCCGAGATCGCGGAATATGCGAAAGGTGCTGTCGAGAAGTACATCAGCGGAACCGACACGCAGATTGATTTCGTCGATCCTTTCGATCCGAAACTCAACACCAAAGCCCTCAACAAGCTGGGCGTGAAGTGGGACAACAATGCCTCCAACGAGGACAAGCTCGCCCGCATCATGACCCAGAAGTACATCGCGCTCTTCCCTCTCTCAACCGAGGCCTGGGCCGAGCAGAGGCGTACCGGCTATCCGGTTCTCTTCCCTGCCTACGTCAACGAGAGCAACGGAGCCGTCACCACAGAGGAAGGCGTACGCCGCCAGATCTACAGCAGCAATGCCGGTGACACCAACGCCGAGGGTCTCAAGACCGGTATCGAGCTCCTCAACAAGGAGAACTCCAGCAAGACCGGCCACTCCGGCGACCAGGGCGGAACCCGCGTATGGTGGGACAACGCCGACAAGGGGAATTTCTAAGATATTCACGAATATACCAACGAAGGGACCGGCCGATCGACCGGTCCCTTTTCTGTCCCCGACCACTTCTCCGCGAAGATCTTTCCTTCAGACTCATTATAAACTTTGCCATTTGTCGCCGAAATGAAAAAACGGCTCTGAAAGCGTCCGTACAACGGTTGTTGAAATCATTGTGGAAAATTTTGGAAATAGGTGGAATAAAATGGAAAAATATTTCTAACTTTGTAACCAAGCGTGAAAGACGAAAACTTATGATCACATTCATCGGAGAATATTCAGGCAAGATCGACGACAAAGGGAGAGTGGTTTTCCCTTCGCCGTTCAAGTCGTTGATGCCATCCGAGGGCGATCAGAGGTTTGTCATAAAGAAAGACATCTTCGAGGATTGCCTTGAGATGTACACCTTTGAGGAGTGGGAGCGCCAGTCCGAGGAGGTCAAGTCAAAGCTCAATTTCTTTAATCGTGCTCACGCCGCTTTCTGGAGGGAGTACATGCGCGACCGCGCGATCGTCGAACCGGACGCCAAGCTCGGACGCATCTCCATCCCCAAGAAGCTTTTGGAGTCAATTGGTGTAACGAAAGAGGTAGTCTTCTCGGGCAACGATTACAAGATCGAGATCTGGGCCAAGGAGAGATTCGAGGCCAGCGGAATCTCAAACGAAGAATTCTTGAATATTGCCGGACAGCTGTCTCAGGAGAGATAGGGAGGGTCACGCGATGTCAGAATACCATACACCAGTGATGCTTGACGAGAGCATTTCCGCCCTTGTCACCAATCCGTCAGGAACATACGCCGATGTCACATTCGGGGGCGGTGGTCACACCGCCGAACTACTTTCACGCTTAAATGAAGACGGTCACGTCATCGCCTTCGATCGTGACAGCGACGCGATCAATAACAGGATAGACGACCCTCGCTTGACTATGGTGCGGGCCGATTTCCGGTTCATACACAATTTCGTGCTGAACGAGGCGCACGAGACCGAAGACCAAACCCTTAAAGAAAAACTCACAGGCGGCCTGGACGGCATCCTCGCCGACCTCGGAGTGTCATCCCACCAGTTCGACACGGCGGAGAGAGGATTCTCCTTCCGCTACGACGCGCCATTGGACATGAGGATGAACCGCGAGGGCGGAAAGACGGCCGCGGACGTGGTCAATGAATATTCAGGAGAGGATCTCGAAAGGATTCTCCGCATCTACGGAGAGGTGGACAACGCCCGCAAGGTCGCCCAGCTGATCACTTCTGCAAGGGACAGAAATCCGATCGGCACCACCGGCGAGCTCGATGAGGCCATCAAGGCCGCCCTTCCGAAATTCGCTGAGCACAAGTACCTTGCGAAGGTCTATCAGGCTCTCAGGATCGAGGTGAACCACGAGATGCGATCTCTGGAGAAATTCCTCGAAGGCGCGGCCGACACCCTCAGACCTGGCGGAAGGCTGGTAGTGATCACCTACCACTCCCTTGAGGACAGGATGGTGAAGAACTTCATAAAGACCGGCAGCGCCGACGGCAAGGAGGAAAAGGACATGTTCGGGAATATTCACGCCCCGCTGAAGGCGGTGAACCGCAAGCCGATCCTGCCGCGGGAGGGCGAGATAGCCTCAAACACGAGGGCAAGGAGCGCGAAGCTGAGGATCGCCGAGAAAATTGAAGACGGAGGGAACAGCCATGACGGAATTGAGGAAATGGAAATTCTCCGACATCTGGGCGTGGCTCAAGAACGCTGCCCTGGCGACACTTAAGGGAGAATTGCTGCTGAGGTTGCATGTCAGGGCCGCTATTTCATCCACATCATCTACACGTTCTTCCTTTTCTGGGTCAGCATCTGGCTGAGTCTCAGGATCGAGAAGACCTTGACCAGGGTGGAGGACAACAGGAAGGTCCTTGCCGACATGGAGATTTACCACGCTCAGAAGACCGTCGAGCTTGCGGGTCTTTCAAGGATGAGCAAGGTCCAGGCTATGCTGGAGGAATCAGGCTCGAAGTTGACAATGCCGGAGAAACCGGCTGACAGAGTTAAACGAATAACGGCGATGGCTGCACCAAAACAGAACACGACAAAGAAAGAGCAGGACAGGATCGGTCTGATTCTGTACTGCTTCTACATCTTTTTGCTGTTCGTCGGCCTGGCCGTGTTCGGCAGGATGCTCTACATCATGTTTGTCTGGGAGCCCGACAAGGATTTGGTCAGATACTTCGTTCCTCAAAGCACAAGGAGCCTCATAGAGCCAAAGCGAGGTGCGATCATCGGCTGCGACGGGAAGCTGCTGGCCCTGTCAACTCCGATGTACGATCTTTACATGGACTGTACCGTGCTCAAGAAGGATTTCATGAGCGAGAAGGATCCACGGAAGGCGGACAGCCTTGAGAACGACTGGCTGGGCAAGGCGCGGAGATTCACGTCCGGCCTCTCCGCCGAGACAGGAATCAACGCCGACGAGTACTACAGGATGATCGTCAAAGGCAGAAACGAGGGGAAACGGTACATGAAGCTTCTCACAAACCTTGACAGAGGGACTCTTCTGAAGCTGGAGAGCCTTCCGCTTATGGAGGAGGGCAGGTACAAGAGCGGGATCATCGTCGAGAAGCATGACAGCAGAAAATACCCTTACGGCACACTGGCCAGACGCACAATCGGTTACGTCAAGGACAACAGCAGCCAGAAGGAGGACGAGAAGGGACGCAGCCACATCGGCATAGAAGGCAAATATGACTATGTCCTGCACGGCAAGGAAGGCGAGATCTGGCTCAAGCCTACCGACAACAAGGAGAAGATCCAGAACTACGACAGCACATACGTCAAGCCGGTGGACGGCTTGGATGTCAGGACAACCCTTGACATAACCCTTCAGGACATCGTTGACAAGGCGATGAGGAAGCAGATGTCCGCCAACCCTAAGATCGAGGATGGCTGCGCCGTGTTCATGGATGTCAGGACCGGCGCCATCCGTGCGATGGTGAACCTGACCAAAAGTCCTAAAGACAGCAGTCTGAACGAGGTTTACAACATGGCGATCGGCTACGGAGCCAACCCGGGATCCGTGTTCAAGACCACAACGTTGATGACAGCCCTTGAGGATGGCTACATCAAATCTCTTGACGATGAGATCCCCACAAACGAAGGCAAACTGCCTGGATACCCCCAAGACGATCATGTCAAGAACCTTGTCAAGATTTCCATCCTGCATGGTTTCGAGATCTCATCCAACTATGTGTTCCGGTACCTTGCGACAAACAACTACTCCGACAACCCTAAGAGGTTCATGGACAAGCTGTACATGTACAAACTCGGACAGGCGTTCGACTTTGACCTCGAAGGGCTGCGGGAGCCTCGTGCTTCCGTCTCCTGACTCAAAGAGCTGGAGCTCCACCGACCTGGGATCCGTAGCCATAGGCTATTCGGTCAGAGAGACTCCGCTCCACACCCCCTGACGTTCTACAACGCCATCGCCAACAAGGGGAGGATGATGAAGCCGTATCTGGTTGAAAGCATAGAGAAAGACGGTGTCGTGAAGACAAAGAAAGGGCCGAGCGTCCTGAACGCGTCCATCTGCTCCAGAGCCACAGCGGACACCCTGCTCAGGGCTCTGAAGGCCGTGACCTCCGAGGGAACCGCCTACAGGTTAAAGGGAGCGAAGCTGACAGTGGCCGGAAAGACCGGAACCGCAAGGCAGTCCCTCTCAAAAGAAGAGATCGAGAAATACGGAAGAGACCCTAAGGACAACACCCAGACGGCGGATGGCAGTTATCACAACCTGGCCACATTCGTCGGCTTCTTCCCTGCGGACAATCCTAAGTACAGCGCCATCATCTGCATGAACTCAAGCCTGATCAGAGGCAGTCTTTACGGTGGTGTAGGTCCGGCGTCGGCGATGCGCGAGATTGTGGACGCCATCTACACACTTGACCCTGAATGGGGTGCGGAGGTGACCGCCATGGCTAAAGTCCCGGTGATGGGCGAAGATAAGGAAATGACAGTCCGATCCGACATGAAAAATCCGATCGTTCCTGACATAATGGGGCTTGGACTCAAGGATGCGATATTCATCATAGAGAACAGCGGGCTCAAGTGTTCATATTCAGGGACAGGACATGTATCCTCCCAGAATCCAAAGGCAGGGACGAAGGTCGCGGACGGTTCGACTATAACATTTAATTTGAAATGAGACTGGAGAATATCATAAGGAACGCAGGTGTCATCGAGGTGCGGGGGGAACCTGGGCCTCGGGATAACCGACATCTGCAACGACTCAAGGAAGGTGACTTCGGCGCCATGTTCATCGCCGTCAAAGGACATGACAGCGACGGGCATGACTACATCGGCAAAGCCATAGCCTCAGGTGCGGCGGCGATTGTATATGAGGATGAGGAAGCGCTGGACAAGGCTGTTTCCGAATATCCCGGAGAGGCCACCAGAGGGCTTACATTCGTCAAAGTCAAGGACTCCCGTCACGCCGTGGCGATGATGGCGGCGGATTTCTTCGACAATCCGTCCCGGAAACTCACGCTTGTCGGAATCACGGGGACCAACGGGAAGACCACCACGGTGACCCTTCTCTATCACCTTTTCATGGCGCAGGGGTACAACTGCGGATTGCTTTCCACAATAGCCAACTATGTTGGAACCAGGCGTTTGGAGACGGCCAACACAACAGCCGACCCTATCACCATCAACCGTCTTATGAGCGAGATGGTGGACACCGGCTGCGAGTTCTGCTTCATGGAAGTCAGTTCGATCGGCGTGGAGCAGGAACGAGTGGCTGGACTCGAGTTCAAGGTCGGAATATTCTCGAACCTGACCCACGACCATCTCGACTATCACAAGACATTCGCTGAATATCTCCGCTGCAAGAAACTGTTCTTCGACAACCTTCCGGCCACTGCCACCGCGATCACCAACATCGATGACAAGAACGGAGAGGTGATGGTGCAGAACACCAAGGCAAAGGTGGTGAGATATTCCTGCAGAAGCATCGCGGACCACACCTGCCGCATTATGGAGGAGACCTTCGAGGGGATGCTGCTCAAGATCGACGGGCGGGAGACCTGGACAAGGCTTATCGGGCAACACAACGCCTATAACATTCTCGCCATCTACAGCGCGGCTATCGCCGTAGGAGCCGATCCGGAGGAGACTCTGGTGGCCATCAGCAAGCTGGAGTCCGCCCCGGGTCGTCTGGAGGTCATCAGCGGGCCGAGGAATCTCTCTGTCGTCATCGACTACGCCCACACTCCTGACGCCCTGGAGAATGTGCTCAAGACCCTGAAAGACATCGACGGAGCCAGAGAGTTGATCTGCCTGTTCGGATGCGGCGGAGACCGTGACAAGACAAAAAGGCCGGAGATGGCCGCGATAGCCGAAAAGTACGCCGACAGGATTGTCGTGACCTCCGACAACAGCCGCACTGAAAGGACGGAGGACATCATGGACGACATCCGCAAGGGATTCAGCGTCAACGGACTGGCCAAGGCCATATTCATCTCCGACAGGAAAGAGGCGATCAGAGCATCCATCATGTTCGCCAAGGACGGTGGGGTCATCCTGCTCGCCGGCAAAGGTCACGAGACCTACCAGATTATCGGCACCGAGCACCGGCATTTCGACGAGCGCGAGGTGGTCTCCGAAATCTTCAACAGCCTGACGGCCACTAAAAAGGAGGACAAGCGATGATCTACCATCTTTTTTTGAATATCTCAGGCAATACGACATCCCGGGACAGGGACTTTTCACCTACCTGTCTTTCAGGGCGATGCTTACCAGCATCACGGCGATGCTCCTTTCGTTTTTCGCGGGCCGAAAGATCATCAAATGGCTACAGCGCAAGCAGATCGGAGAGACAATCAGGGATCTCGGGCTGGAAGGCCAGATGCAGAAGAAAGGCACTCCGACAATGGGTGGTGTCATCATCATCCTTGCGATTGTGGTTCCTGTCCTGCTGTTCTGCAACCTGAGGAACATCTACATCCAGCTCCTGCTCCTGACCACGGTATGGTGCGGAGCGCTTGGATTCGCCGATGACTACATCAAGGTCTTCAAACACAACAAGGAAGGACTCCATCCGAAAGCCAAGCTGGTCTGCCAACTCGCCCTAGGACTTGTCATCGGACTCGCCGTCTGCTTCAGCGATGACATCGTGATCAGGGAAAAGGTTCCCGTTGTCGCTGGCAAGGCCAATGTAGTCGAGCAAGGCAACCCAGGAGCCTTGAACGTGGACACCGAAACCCTCGTGGCGGAGGATTCCGGTTGGAAGATGGAGAATGTCATCAAGAGCACAAAGACCACGATCCCGTTCGTGAAGGACCACGAGTTTGACTACAAATGCTTCTCCCCGTTCAAAGGCAAATGGGGATGGTACTGCAAATGGGCGGTCTATGTGCTGATGATCGTGTTTGTCATCATGGCCTGCTCCAACGGAACGAACCTTACGGACGGAATGGACGGGCTCGCCGCCGGGACAAGCGCCACGGTGGGTGTCGTGCTTGGAATACTGGCCTGGCTGGGAGGCAATCTGGTGAACTCAGACTATCTGAACATCATGTATATTCCCGGAAGCGGAGAGATCGCAATATTCATGTCAGCCTTCGTGGGCGCGCTGATGGGATTCCTCTGGTACAATTCCTATCCGGCACAGTGTGTTCATGGGTGACACCGGAAGTCTCACGATCGGAGGCATCATCGGAGTGAGCGCGGTCCTGATGAGAAAGGAACTGCTGCTGCCGATCCTTTGCGGGATATTCCTGGTTGAATCACTTTCGGTGATAATAGCAGAGAGTCTATTTCAAGTACACAAAAGAAAAAAAAATACGGTGAGGGCAGAAGAATATTCAAGATGACTCCCCTGCACCACCATTACCAGAAGGAAGGCATTCCGGCGCTGATCTCCAGACCGGTCCACGCCATTCCGGAGGCGAAGATAGTGACAAGGTTCTGGCTGATCGGGGTTATCCTGGCGGTCTCTACCCTGGCTTTGTTGAAGATAAGATAAAAAAAAAATTGAGGATATGAGCAGAATTGTTGTTTTTTTTGGAGGCGGAGAAAGCGGTGTCGGAGCCGCCGTTCTCGCCAAGGTGAAAGGATTCGACGTGTTCCTTTCAGACAACGGAAAGATTCCGGAGCATTTCACTGAGGATCTGCGCAAATGGGACATCAGCTTTGAGGAAGGCCATCACACAGAAGAGCTTATCCTCAACGCAGACGAGGTCATAAAGAGCCCGGGCATTCCAAGCTCAGTGCCTATCGTGAGGAAACTTGAGGCGCAGGGCACGCACACATCATCTCCGAGATCGAGTTCGCCGGCCGCTACGACACGGCGAAGAAAATCTGCGTCACCGGAAGCAACGGCAAGACCACGACGACTTCCCTGATCTACTATCTGCTCCAGAACGCAGGCCTCAATGTCGGGCTGGGCGGAAACATCGGGAAGAGCTACGCTCTCCAGGTGGCCACCGAGCACTTTGACTACTACGTGCTGGAGATCAGCAGTTTCCAGCTCGACAACTGTTATGATTTCCGTCCGGACATCGCCATCATCACGAACATCACCCCGGATCATCTGGACCGTTACGACTACCAGATGGAGAACTATGTCAAGGCGAAATTCCGTCTCACGCAGAATCTCCGCCCGGAGGACTGCTTCATCTTCGACTCCGACGACGAGATCACCATCGAGCATCTGAACAAGATCATCCTTTCCGCCAAGCGTCTGCCTTTCACCCAGAAGACCGAGGTGAAGCAGGGCGCGTACCTCAAGGACGACAAGATTGTCGTGAAGTACGGCGAGGATGAATGCGACATATTCCTGAAAGAGCTCGCACTGGGCGGTAAGCACAACATCTACAACTCGATGGCCGCCGCACTCGCCGCGAAGGCTTCCGGAATCGACAACAAGACCATCCGTGAGGCTTTGGCCACGTTCCAGCCTATCGAGCACAGGCTGGAGCCGGTCCTCAGCATCAAGGACGTGCTTTACATCAACGACTCCAAGGCGACCAACGTGGACGCTGCCTGGTACGCCCTCGAATGTCAGAGGAAACCGATAGTCTGGATTGTTGGCGGAACTGACAAGGGTAATGATTACGAGGTGCTTAAGCCTCTCGTGAAAGAGAAGGTGAAAAAGCATTGTCTGCATGGGAGTCGACAACCACAAGTTCCACGAGGCGTTCGAAGAGATTGTGGGCAAGGACAAGATCGTTGACACCCTCTCGGCCGACGAGGCCGTGAAGGCAGCGAGCGGATTCGCGAAGGCCGGCGATGTCGTGCTGCTCAGCCCGTGCTGCGCCCAGCTTCGACCTGTTCACCTGCTACGAGGACCGCGGCGAGAAGTTCAAGGAAGCCGTGAGAAGACTCTAAAGGTTCAATGAATATGGCCGAGGAAACAAAGAAAAAGAAGACTCTCTGGAACTTCGTGGATTCCCTCGAAGGAGACAAGGTTGTGTGGATGATCGTCATCCTGCTCATCCTCTTCTCCATCGTGGCCATATTCTCATCCACCTCCCTGCTGGCCCTCCAGCAGAAGACCACCAGAATGGCGATCATCAGCGAACAGATGGTCGTGTCCCTGGTCGGCCTCGGGGTGATCATCGTCTGCTGCTGCATCAAGAAGATCGGCTTTTTCAGGATAGTTTCCCAGCTGGGCTACGCGGTCTCCATAGGCCTGCTGTCAATTCTGGCGCTGCACATCTCCGCCGGCCCGGTCAAAGCCCTCTACATCAACCATGCGTGGCGAATCGTTTCCGTCTTCGGATTCCAGGTCCACGTCTTCGAAGTCGTGAAAGTGGCCATGATCATGTACCTGGCATGGGCCGTCAACGCTTTCCGCAACGACAGCTTCGTGATAGCCAACCTTCTGGGGGAGAAGTATCCTTTCTGGAAAAAGCCTCTTGTCAAGAAGTTCGTCTATATCTACCTCCCGATCTGCAGTGTCTGCCTGATCATGATGATGGGAAGTCTGTCCAGCACGGTGTTCATCGGGGGCATGATGTTCATCACGATCCTGATCGGAGGAATAAGCGTCAAGGAACTTGTCAAACCGGCCGGGGCGCTGATAGTGTTCCTTGGAATAATCGCGGTCGTTGACTCGAACCGTGACGGCAAGAAACTGTTCCCGCATCTGGATTCGGCCATCAGCCGCGTCACAGGCCCGGGACAGAGGACAATCTGAAGATAATACGTGAAAGTCCGCAGAACAGCAAAGAGTTCCAGGACGCGCTTGACAACATCAAGCAACCGATGAGCGCGAAGATCGCCATCCATGAGGGCAGAGTGGTCGGCAAGGGACCTGGACGCAGCACCCAAAGGTACGTCGTGCCGATCATGTTCGAGGACTACATGTACAGTTTCATCGTGGAAGAATACGGGCTGCTCGGAGGGCTGCTTGTCATCATCCTCTACATCAGCCTTCTGGCCAGAGGCTCGATCATCGTCAGGAACTGCGACAACCATTTCGCCAAGACGGCGGTGGCCGGGCTGGTGCTGCTCATCACCTGTCAGGCGATGATGCACATCGCCATCAACTGCGACATGGGACCTCTCACGGGACAGACCCTCCCGATGATCAGTCACGGAAACTCCTCGTTCCTCATGTTCAGTCTGGCGTTCGGCATCATCCTGTCCATCAGCAAGATGGCCAAGAGAAAGATCGCAAGGGAGGCCGCCAAGGCCGAGCCATTGGTTGACAGGGCGATAAAGGACGAGGTAAGCAGCGGACTGGACGATCTGGACCAGATGGAGAGCGGACTTTCAGCCCGGGACAGCGAGTTTCACACGGGGCAGGATGAGGAGGTTCCGGTACATGAGAATGACATCCCGGACTACGGGATTGATGACCATAACAATGAATAGGATGGAACATAAAGCATTGAGAGTCATAATAAGCGGAGGCGGCACAGGAGGTCACATCTTCCCGGCCGTCTCGATCGCGAACAAACTGAAGGAGCTGAATCCCAAGACCGAGATCCTGTTCGTCGGGGCCGAGGGCAAGATGGAGATGGAGAAAGTGCCGGCGGCGGGCTACAGGATCGTTGGGCTGCCTATCGTGGGTCTGCAGCGCCGGCTCAATCTGAAGAACATACTCAACGACCTGTGCGTGCCCTTCAAGGTTGTAGCCAGCCTGTTCAAGGCAAAGAGAATCATAAAGGAATTCAAGCCTCAGATCGCGATCGGAGTCGGAGGCTATGCCAGCGCTCCCCTGCTCTGGGCCGCGACAGGGATGCACATCCCGGCGCTTATCCAGGAGCAGAACGGATTCGCCGGGCTTACCAACAAGAAACTCGGCAGCCGGGTGCAGTGCATCTGCGTCGCCTACGAAGGGATGGAAAGGTTCTTCCCCGCCGACAAGATCGTCATGACAGGCAATCCGATCAGGAGCATCATCGTCCCGGCCACCCCGGAAATGAAAGAGGCGGGCATCAAGGAATATGGTCTCGATCCATCCAGAAAGCACATTTTCATCGTGGGCGGAAGTCTTGGAAGCGCACGGTTCAACCAGTGCATGAAGGTATGGATCTCGGACGGATGTCCCGGACTTGACGGTGTCGATGTACTTTGGCAGTGTGGAAAGCACTACAGACCGGACATTGACAGGTTCATGGACGAGCAACGGACAAAGAATCCGGATGTGGCCCGGCATATTCATCATTCGGATTTCATCGGAAGGATGGAACTCGCCTATGCGGCGGCCGACGTGGTGATCTCACGTTCCGGGGCCAGTTCCGTGTCGGAACTCTGCGCCGCGCGCAAGGCCGTGATATTCATTCCGTCCCCCAATGTGGCGGAGGATCATCAGACCCACAACGCGATGGCTCTGGTGAAGAAAGACGCGGCTGTGGTTGTCAAGGATGCCGAGGCGATGGAAAAAATGATACCGACAGCGCTGGAACTGCTCAAGGATCCGGCGAGGATCGCCACGCTTGAGGAGAACGCCGGAAAGATGGCGCTGCCGGATGCGGCGGAAAAGATTGCGGAAGAGGTTTACAAACTGATCAAGGATTAGAGATGTCAAAATATTCAAAGATTTATTTCATAGGAATCGGTGGCATCGGCATGAGCGCCATCGCAAGGTACTACAAGTTCAAAGGCTATCCGGTCGCGGGCTACGACAGGACACCATCGGACTTGACCCACGCGCTTGAGAAGGAAGGGATTGACATCCACTACAAGGATGACCCCGATTATATTCCAAAGGACGTGGCATCGACACTTGTCGTCTATACCCCGGCCATTCCGGCTGACCTTCAGGAACTTGTCTATGTGAGGGAGCACGGCTACACTTTGGTCAAGAGATCCCGGATGCTCGGTGAGCTGGCCGAGGGTCAGACTTGCCTGGCTGTGGCGGGAACGCACGGGAAGACCACAACAAGCACCCTCGTGGCGCACATCCTCACGGAAAGCGGCAAAGGCTGCTCGGCTTTTCTTGGAGGAATCTCCAAGAATTACGACACCAACCTTCTGACAAGCCACACGCCGACCATCGTGGCGGAGGCTGACGAGTTTGACCGCTCCTTCCTCCAGCTGCACCCGGCGATCGCCGCGATCACAGCCATGGACGCTGACCACCTGGACATCTACGGCACTCTTGAGGAGTACCGGAAGGCGTTCAAGGCATTCGCGTCGCAGGTGAGCCGCACCCTGATCGTGAAACTTGGGCTGGACATCACCGCCGAGGACACAAACGCCAGAATCCTGCACTACAGCTACGACAACCCGGACGCCGACTACCATGCTGCCAATCCGAGACCGGACGAGGTAGGGCATTACATCTTCGATCTGGTTTACCCTGGAGGCGTGATCGGTAACATCAGGGTTGGCATTCCAGGCTGGGTCAATGTGGAGAACAGCGTGGCCGCCGCGGCGGTCTGCCTCTGCCATGGTGTGGCCCCGGAGGCCATCAAGGAAGCGATAGGGACATATTCAGGAGTCAGGCGCAGACTGGACGTGCACCTCAACACTCCGCATCTGTCCTACATTGACGACTATGCCCACCATCCGAAGGAACTGGCTTCGGCGATCTCCTCAATGAGGGGAATATTCCCCGGCAGGAAGCTCACGGCCATATTCCAGCCTCACCTTTTCACCCGCACGCGGGATTTCGCCGAAGATTTCGCAGCCGCTCTGAGCAAGGTGGACAAGCTGATTCTGCTGGACATCTATCCGGCAAGGGAAGAACCAATCCCTGGAGTCACGTCTGAGCTTATCTTCGACAAGGTCACGGCTCCGGAGAAAGTCCTGCTGAGGAAGGAGGAGCTGATGGACTACCTAAGGAACGAGCCGATCGACGTTCTGGCCACATTCGGGGCCGGCAACATCGACAGATTCATCGCACCTATCACCGAACTTCTTGAGGAAAGGTTGAAGAAATGAAAAAAGGTCTCAGGATAACCCTCGTCGCCGCGGCGTTCTGCCTGCTCGGTCTCGTCTGCATTGTAATCCATAGGATGAACGAGAGACGAGTCGGACAGCTCACCTGCGCGGGAGTCAAGGTGGAGTTCACGGACGATTTCAACTTCGTGACCGCGAAGGATGTGGAAGGCTACCTGAACAAAGGCTACGGTTCCTACATCGGGCAGAGGCTCGACAGTGTGGACCTGCGGAAAGTTGAGAGTGTCCTGGACAACAAGAGCGCGATTCTCAAGGCTGAGGCCTACACCACTCCGGATGGTTATCTGAACGTCAGGATACGCCAGAGGGAGCCTGTGGTCAGGTTCCAGAAAGACAACAACGGGTACTACGCCGATGAGAAAGGGTTCCTGTTCCCTCTACAGCGCAACTACACATCCATGGTTCCGATAATTGACGGAGCGTTGCCCCTGAATGTGGAAAGGGGCTACAAGGGTGAGCCAAAGACCGACATGGAGAAACAATGGCTTTCGGAAGTGATACAACTGGTGAATTTCATGCAGGACTCCCGGATCTGGGCGGAAAACATCTGCCAGATCACGGTCAAGGACAACGGGGATCTGCTCATGATCCCACGCCAGGGGAAAGAAAGGTTCATCTTCGGGCTTCCGTCCGGCTTTGAAAGCAAGTTCGACCGGATGGGCCGCTACTACACCACCATCCTGCCGGAGAAAGGAGCGGGATACTATTCGACAGTGAATGTTAAGTACAACGGGCAGATTGTCTGCAGAAAATAGAGCAAGTGAATATGGAAGAGAGATACATAGCATCCGTTGATTTGGGAACGTCAAAACTGGCTGTCTGCGTGGCCAGGGTACAGGATCAGAATGTCGAGGTGATCTACTACAAGGAATCACCTTCGCTTGGCATACGCTACAGCTATGTCCTGATTCCCGGGAAAGTCAAGGCCGAGCTGAGGACTGCCATAAGCGAGGCGCAGCAGGCCCTCAGGATCAAGATCCAACAGGTGATCGTCGGACTGCCGCGCTGGTACGTCCGCCAGGAGACGGCATCCGCCAGCATGACCAGACCAGAACCGGACGATCTGATCCAGGAGAACGAGATCCGTGCCCTGAAGTCCATGGCACTGGAGTCCTACCCGTTGGAAGACTCGGCAAAGGAAGTCATCTACGGAGCTGTGGCCCAGTCATTTTCCACCGAAGACTGCATCAACGAGCCGGAGAACGACATCGTCGGCATGGCCGCCGAGACTCTTGAGGGCAACTTCAAGGTGTTCATCGGTAACCGGAGATATTCATCGAACATCGACAGCGTCTTCAATGACATGGGGATAGCCATCGCGAAGAAATATTTCACCCCGGGCATCACGGCGCGCGCTGTGCTGAAGTCCGAGCAGAATGGAGAACGGCGTGGCACTGATTGACATCGGAGCCGGAGTAAGTTCCGTCACCATATTCAAGGACAAGATCATGAGGTTCTACGCCGCCATTCCTTTCGGAGGGAACAGCGTGACGAACGACATCAAGTCCGAATGCAACTTCTCGTTCGAGCTTGCCGAGAACATCAAGAAGGCCTACGGAGCCTGCATGCCGAACAAGCTCTCCTCGCTTGGGGAGAAGTCCATCCAGATCGTCGATGAGGACGGGAACGCCACCGCACAGGTTTCCGTGAAGTACATCTCGGAAATCATCACCGCGCGGATGAAAGAGATCATCGAGGCCCTTCTGTTCAGGATTCAGGAAAGCGGCTACGCCTCCGAGGATGACCTCAGGGCCGGCGTCGTCGTGACAGGGAGGAGGGGCTGAGCTTGTGAACTGCACCAACTTCATCAAGGAACTGTCTGGATATTCAGTGAAGATCGGCCGCCCGAGACGGTTCTTCTCCTGCGAGGGATGCCCTGAGGCGAGCGAGGCGAGCGCAGCGACCTCAATGGGCATGATACTGTCCGCCAAAGGCGACCGCTTTCTGAACTGTGTCAACGAAGTCACGGCGAGGGTGGTCAAACCAGCCGCCGCCGAGGATGCCGCCGCCACGGCTCCAAATGAGCAGGAGGTCACCAGCCAGGAGCCGGGAGCGGCCGCTCAGGAAGAGAAGGTCACCACAGATGAAGGCGCTTCCGTCACACGCGATGAACCGCACGATGAAGTTCCCGAGACTGAATACGATCCATATTCCACCATTGAGCCTCCTACCATAGAACCATCAGTCGCGGCCACGCAGAATGAGGATGATGGGCCGGGAGTCTTCGACAAGCCGACTGACAAGGAGGTCAAGGAATATGAAGCCAGGAAACAGAAGGAGAAAAAAGAAAGGAAAGAGCACCGGAAGCTGTTCAATTTCACTTGGACAAAACACTTTCTGGGCAAGGTTGGAGAGACAGTCGGAGGACTGTACGATGAAATGAATAACGAAGAGGTTTAACAAGACAATATTATGGGCGACATGATTGACGATTTGATAGATATAATTGAGACCTGCCCGACGATGACACCCATCCAGTCGATGATCAAGGTCATCGGAGTTGGTGGCGGTGGCTGCAACGCCGTGAACTACATGTTCAAGGAAAAGGTAGAAGGTTGCAGTTTCATCGTCTGCAACACTGACCGTCAGGCACTTGACGGAAGTCCCGTCCCTGTGAAGATACACATCGGGGACAACGCCCTCGGAGCCGGAACCGATCCGGCCAAAGGCCGCAAGGCAGCACTTGAGGCACACGACCAGATTGAGAAGGTGGTGCTTGGAGAAGACACCCAGATGCTGTTCATCACCGCGGGAATGGGCGGAGGCACCGGGACAGGAGCCGCCCCGATCATTGCCAAGATGGCCAAGGACAAGGGTGTCCTGACCGTCGGTGTGGTCACACTGCCGTTCGAGAACGAAGGCGAGAACGCCATGTCCCGCGCGATCGACGGCATCCATGAGCTCGTGAAGAACGTGGACAGTCTTCTGATCATCAACAACGAGAAGCTCTACGATTTTTTCGGCAGCCATCTCGTGCATGAGGCGTTCCCGAAGGCGGACGAGGTGCTCTCCACCGCCGTGAAAGGAATCACCGAGATCATCAGCCGCCCGGGCTACATCAACGTGGACTTCGAGGACATCAAGACCATGATGCGCAACAGCGGCATGGCCCTGATGGGTTGCGGCACAGGCTCCGGGAAGAACAGGATCGAGGATGCCGTCAAGGGTGCGCTCCAGTCCCCTCTCCTGAACGACTTCGACCTCAAGACGGCAAAAAGTCTGCTGATCAACATCACCTGCGGCAAGAACGACAAGGGCCTCACGATGGACGACCTCTCCGAGATCAACCACAAGATCTCTGAATATACCGGGAATGTCAAGAAGTTCAAGACCGGTCTGGTCTGGATGACAGATCCCGAGATCGGGGACAAGATTCAGATCACCGCCATCGCCACCGGATTTAAAGTCAATGACTTGAGGAAAATCGCAAGGACAGACCTCGGCAACATGATCCTCATCGGCAAGGACTTCAAATTCGAAAGGCAGCCCCTGCCTGAGCCTGAAGACGAGATCAACCTCACCGGAAAGGTGAAGATCATCGGCTACAACACCTCAGACAACGTGAAGCGTTTCCATTTCGACCCCGACAAGAAACCATCTCTCGCCGTGGAGCATGGCCAGAACATCGCCGAACTGGAACGGGTCCCGGCCATCAAGCGAGCGGACCGTTCGGAAAAGGAACAAGGATAAGCCATTCCATTGACATAAGTAACCTTCAAAAAACTTATTATTTTATGTTCATAAGAAGATGAAAAAAGTAATCGGAATAGGAGAGACCGTCTGGGACGTTTTTCCATCAGGGAAACGCCTCGGAGGGGCTCCAGTGAATTTCTCGTTCTTCGCCAAGGAATTCGGCGCGGAGGCATATCCCGTGACAGCCATAGGAAACGATGCCCTCGGTGACGAGACTTTGGAGGCATTGAAAGCCACCGGGCTGAATCTCGGTTATATTCAGAGAAACGACAAGCCCACAAGCAGGGTGCTTGTCACCATGGATGATGCCGGAATTCCTCAGTACGAGATTGTTGAGGGCGTTGCTTGGGATGCGATGACCTGCGATGGCAGAACACTGGATCTGTTCCGTGACGCCGATGTCGTCTGCTGGGGGCACTTTGGCCCAAAGAACCCCTTTGTTCGCGGAAGAGCATAATGAATATGGTTGCTTCCTGCCCGGGCCTCCTGCCTGAAGGTGTATGACATAAACCTCAGGCAGAATTATTTCACCCGGGAACTGGTCGAGGAATCCCTGAAGTCCGCCGACCTCCTGAAACTCAATGAGGACGAACTGCCAATTGTGGCAGGAATGTTCTCGATTGAAGGCGGTGCCGAGGAACGTGTCGCCAAGCTGATTCACATGGTTTTCCCTGAAACACGGTCATATTCACTCAAGGCTCGGAGTGCAGTGAGGTGTACGGAGCGGAAGGTCTGCTCTCACATCTGCCTACCCCTAAAGTCAAGGTTGCTGACACGGTCGGCGCCGGAGACTCTTTCACAGCGACTTACGTGATGGCAAGGCTGAACGGGGCGACCATCAGGGAGGCTCATCACCTCGCCGTCGGTGTGGCCGCCTTTGTCTGCACCCAAAGCGGAGCGGTCAATCCCGTCCCCGAGCGACTCAAAACATTCATGAAATATTAGAACCGACATATTCAAATCTAGACATGAAAAAGAATTTTCTTTTATCCATCGCTCTGCTGGTCAGCGCGTTCGTGTCAGCTCAGCCGGCGCCGGGCAGTTTCAAACAGACTTGGAAAGTAGGGCCGGACTGGCTCCGCAACGGAGTTATCTACCAAGTGTACCCGTCCTCCTACAAAGACTCCGACGGGAACGGAATCGGTGACATCCAGGGTGTGATTTCCAAACTGGATTACATCGAGAGCCTTGGTGTCTCGGCCATCTGGTTCAATCCGCTTTTCGTCTCCGGTTGGATTGACGGAGGCTACGATGTGATTGATTTCTACCGTGTTGACCCACGCTTCGGGACCAATAACGACCTCGTCGAGCTCATCCGGGAAAGCCCACGACAAAGGAATAAAGGTGATGCTCGACCTTGTGGCCGGACACACTTCCGACAAGCATCCGTGGTTCCTCCAGAGCGCGCAGGACAGCAACCTCCAGTACTCCGACTACTACATCTGGTCCGACCGTCTTCCGGACGCGAAGGCCGAGAAAGACCTTGAGGCGATGCTGAAAAGTCCTGACTACATGCAGAGCACCATCGGCAAATGGATGAAGAGTGAATATCCCCGCGATAAATACTATATGAAGAATTTCTACGCCTGCCAGCCGTCCCTCAACTACGGTTACGCCAACCCGGATCCAAACCATCCGTGGGAGCAGGGCGTGAACGAGCCGGGACCGACAGGCCGTGCGCCAGGAACTCAAGGACATACTCGCCTTCTGGTACGGCAAGGGCGTGGACGGATTCCGCGTGGATATGGCCAGCAGCCTCGTGAAGAACGACAAGAACAAGAAGGAGATCCTCAATCTCTGGAGAGAGATCCGTGAGTGGTCCGACAAGAACTTCCCTGACCACGTCCTTATGGCGGAATGGGGTTCTCCGAAATATTGCCTCGCGGCCGGCTACAACGTGGATATGGACCTCAACAACACGAGGGCGCACAACCGCAGGATGTACTTCGACAGAAAGCATCAGGCTGATGGCGGAAGCTACTTCTCTTTGAATGGCGGCCAGCCGTCCGTCAAGGACCTCTACGGCAACGCTTGGCCGGAGAACAAGGTTGACTCCAAGACCACGCCGGCGCAGATGCTCAAGGAATATTACGACTACTTCACCGATTGCGTCGAGAGCACACGCACAATGGGCTATTTCGCCAGCATCACCGGCAACCACGACCACCACCTCAGGATCAACACAAAGGTGCCCGCAACACTCCCGAGCAGCTCAAGGTGATGATGGCGTGGGTTATGACGATGCCGCTTCCGATCCTTTATTACGGTGACGAGATCGGAATGCGCTCGCTTGTGGATATGCCGAATGTGGAAGGGGCGAACCACAACGGCAAGGAGCGCGCCGGTGCCCGCACCCCGATGCAGTGGACAGCGGACGAGACCGCAGGATTCAGCGACTGCACTCCGGACAAACTTTACCTTCCTGTCTGCACGGAATGGACTCCGACATCCTCACTTCCTCAGTACACCGAGTGGAAAAAGGAACTGGCCTCCGGGAAAGCCAAGCCGATCGCCAAAGGAAACCCGACCGTGGAGTCTCAGGAGAATGATCCTGAATCCATCCTGAACTGGACCAGAGCCCTGATCTCGCTCAGGAAAAACAGCAAAGCTCTCTGGGCCGACAGCCGTTTCATCCCGATTTTCAATGAGGAACAGCCTTACCCGATGGTCTATCTCCGCAGCAACGGCACGGAGACCTTCCTGATCGTCCTCAACCCGACCTCCGAGCGCAAGACCCTCGTCCTTGACGGCGAGATCGACCCGTACCTTTCCGCCCTCAAATCCGTGAAAGGCTTCGTCTCCCCTCTCCTGACCACCGGCAAGGCCACCTGCAAACGAACCGCCAAAGGCACCACCCTCAAGCTGGACGCCACCTCCGGAATGATCATCAAGCTATAAGGTACTACCCAAAGATGTCGTGGAGCTCCTTGTTGCTGAGTTTGCCGATCCAGCTTTCGCCGGTGGAGACGGTCATCTCGGCAAGGTGTTTCTTGCGCTGGATCATCGCGTCGATCTTCTCCTCGAATGTGTCCTTGGTAATGAAACGGTGAACCATCACGTTTTTGTTCTGGCCGATACGGTAGGCACGGTCGGTGGCCTGAGCCTCGACGGCAGGGTTCCACCAAAGATCAAAATGGATCACGTGCGAGGCCGCCGTCAGGTTAAGACCCGGTTTCCGGCGGCCTTCAAGGAAAGAATGAATATCTTGTCCTCCCTGCCGTTCTGGAAACGGGACACCATCTCGTTGCGCTGCTTGACCGAGCAGTCTCCGTGATAGAACATCGGAGCCTTGCCCGTCCCGTCACCGACAAACTTCACGAGCATCTCGCCCATCTCCTTGAACTGCGTGAACACCAGCACCTTCTCGCCGGCGTCCACAATCCCGTCCAGCCGGTCAAGAAGCATCTCCACCTTGCCGGAAAGCGACGGAGACATATTCCCGTTCTTCAGGTACTGCGCCGGATGGTTGCATATCTGCTTCAACGCCAGAATCATCTGAAGGATAAGGCCTTGCCTTTCGAAAAGCGCGGCGTTGTCGGAAGTGTCCTTGCCTTCGATCTCAGCCATCGCCGCATCCAACGTCTTGTGGTACAAGGCCGCCTGCTCCGGAGAAAGGGCTGAATATTCATTGATCTCGACCTTGTCCGGAAGGTCGCTGATGACAGTCATGTCGGTCTTCATCCTCCGCATCATAAACGGAGCCGTCACCTTTCGAACCTCGCGGCGCACTCCTCATCGTTGTACAACTGGATCGGGTTGGCATATTCACTCTTGAAAGATTTGAGGTTACCGAGGTAACCGCTGTTGGCATAGTCCATTATGCTCCAGAACTCGGTCAGGCGGTTCTCGACCGGGGTGCCGCTGAGCGCGATCTTCGTGTCGGCGGTGATGGAGCGGACAGCCTTGCTCTGGATGGCGGTCGGGTTCTTGATGTTCTGCGCCTCATCGATCACCATCACGCTCCACTTGACTTTCGCGAAGATCTTCTGGTCAGAACGGAGCACGCCGTAGGTCGTGAGCAGGATGTCCACACGGCTTTCAGGCCCTTGCCGACCAGTGCCGTGATAGATGAAAGAGGTCAGGCCTGGAGCGAACCGGGAGATCTCCGCCTGCCAGTTGGAAAGGAGTCCCGTTGGCACGACCACAAGCGCCGGCTTCTCCCTCAATACCACCCTCATCCTTCATCTTCTGCAGCAGAGTGATGGTCTGAAGCGTCTTGCCAAGCCCCATATCATCCGCCAGAATGGAACCGAAGCCGACCCGCATATTCCTGTAGAGCCAGGAATATCCCCTCTTCTGGTAAGGGCGCAGCTCAGCCTTAACCCCATTAGGGATAGGAATTTCCTCTTCCTTGGTAAACCTGTCAATCAATTCCTTCGCCTCATCGGAAAGGACAATCGGAGCGGAATCATATTCACCGAGAATCGCGGCCTGAAGCATCTCGCCCGGGCTGACATTGCCAACTCCGGCGATAGCCTTGTTGACTTTCTCCAGATCCTCCGGAGAGGTGTAGATGTACTGTCCTTTGAATTTCAACAGTTTGCCCGCCTGCCCAAGAAGCCTGTGAAAATCCTCCGCCGAGACCACCTCGTCACCCAAAGCCACTTCCCACTCGAACTCGAACAGATCCGAAAGCCTGAAGCAGGACGGTGAACCGCCGGTTTTCCTTTCCTCTTCAGCTTCAGAGTCGGTTTCGGCCTTATCAGATTCTCAAGCGATTTTGGAAGGAATACTTTGACTCCCAATAGTTTGATAGCGGGAATAATCCTCATCAGAAGCGGTACGAACTCGTCCAATGAATATCTTAGCGCCCTCGCCGCCTTCCGCGCGATATAGCGTCCCACCTCCGGGATAATCACAGAAAGATCAGTGAACGCTTTCAGAATCGGAAGCCGGGACGATGCGAACTCTTCTTTGGCAAGGACATCCGACAAAGCGGTGATCCACTTCTCCGGAGCCTCGACATCCTCGACCCCGAGGTTGACATAGAACATCCCGTCCACATTCTCATCAACCGTCAGCACCGGCACGAAACGGGACTGGCGTATTGAATATGACGACAGCCAGGCGGCGATGCTGCCGGGAATCTCCCGTTCGCCAGGCTGGTCAAAGGCATAACGTTCACCATCAAAGAATATCCCGGTAAGCGGCCTGTGCGATGCCAGACTGAGTTCCGGCACAAGTTTACCCAAAAGGTAAGAGAGCAGTGTCTCGGCCTTGTTCTTCACGTACTTTCCTGACTTCCCGACCTTGAACCGGATCATCGTGTCCGGGATGATGGCCTCCAAAGACTCCAGCAGCGATGTCACCTCCGGATCCACAGTGCAGGGAATCCATCTGACGGCACAGTTCCCGTCCGCCAGCCGGACAATCTGCGGGGCGATGTCTCCGTTCGCCATCAAGTGCATCGACGCCAGAAATCCTTGATGTACAGCGGTTACGCTCGGGGAATAGTCCGGAATGAAATCCGGATTGATTCCGGCTATCTCTCGCAGGACAGCGTTCTCATCCGCCTTGGTAAACTCCTTGCCGTCAGGTGAATATAACATATTCCAATCCAACAGCAGATCCGCTTCCAGCGACACGGCCGAATCTCCGGAAAGGGCATATTCATTGGAAAGCGCCTGAGGCGGGAAAAAGCCTCTCGGCCGGGAGTTTGCCTTCAAAGAATTTGACCGCATTGCCGCTGATTTTCCGCATCTGCGAGGAATATCGCTCCTTGAAGTCACCGTTCAGATCGAATGCAGGATTCGGTGGAAGCAGCATCAGAAGGACATCCAGCCTGTCCGACAACCGAGAGAAGTTAACCCTATGGAACCCAGGAGCTTCCTTGCCCACCTCCTTGGCCGGTTTCCGGAACTCGACAACATCTTTGACTGACGGCACAGCCGCCGTCTTGGCCGCCTCGTCCACCGTCACCCCACGTTTCTTCAGTTCCTCCAGCAGATCCACATTGTGAATCGTAAACACCAGAAAAGGATTGTTGTCGATCTCCCGGCTCATCATATAGATAACCGCCGCCAGATGCTTGCACGGCACCGCCCAGTCTGGACAGCTGCATTGCATCTTGAAGTCAGTCCATTTTTCAGGGAATATCTTGAGCCCGCACTCCGAAGCGATGTCCATAACCGCCGGATCCAGCTCATGCTTAAGCAGTTTCGAGACGATGTCCGGCCTCTCCATAATCCCCTGGATAAGCCTCTCGACATCCTCCGGGAAGAACGGCGGGACAATAATGGTCACTGAATATGGCCGTGGTCGTCTCCCTTCCACCTTCGCGCTGATGACATTCCCCTTGACCTTGATCTCCCGCACCGCCCCCGCCCGTGCGTACGTCGCCCCGCGCGGAATCCGGTTCTCATAGTCGATATGCGTCAGCGAAAGCAGCCACCTGCTCCCCCACCACGTGTTCCCGAAACCCTTTGCCATAACTTTAATGTTTGTTATTACAAAGATAGCAATCAATGGGTTTCCACACCAACCAAATCCAATAAATCACTTGTAATGGAGATAAAAATGCACAATTTCTCCGGCCAAACGGCTTCTCACCGGAGAAAGTGTTGAATATTAGCAAAATGTCCGGCGAAAGGGTCTTTCACCGGACAAAGCGATTTCTTAAAAACCGAGTTTCTATAGTATCGTCACAGAGACGTTTTCATGATGGGAATACAAGGAAGTCCCATCTATTCCGATTACTTTTTCATTACCTGCTCGTGTAAGGCCCGGATACTTTCTTTACCGTCATCTTTCCATCCGAATCGGACGTTGTGACAATATAGTATTTATTTCCGCCATCCACAACACGGACGACGATATTTCCGTCATAACCTTTCACACTGGCGGCCTCTTTTGGAGTGACTTTATCATCCACTCCGGAAGGGCGGTCGCCCTGCCAGAAATTAGTGATGAATATGTCAACCTTTGGCAGCGCGCTCTCCATCTCGGAGATGATGCTTGTACGTGGATGACAGTCCACCCATGAATTCACGATAATAGCCTGAGGGTTGAGCACTTTCAAGGCAGCGGCCTGATTGGTTGCGGCAGAGCCATGATGGTCGGCCTTCATCACCTCGACCATTCCGGCGGCTTTGGCGCAAGGAAGCTCGGCGTCTTTCCATGCGAAATTCGAGCGATTGTTGTACTGGAGATCCGCTCCGGCGAAATAATCGAACTTACCGTACGAGATCCTCATGACCGCGCTGCAGATGTTCTCAGCCGGGCACTTGTCGGTGCCCGTCACCTTGGCCGGATTGGCCACCACGATGTCCTTCTTCTCCGGGAATGTCATCTTGGTCTCTGTGCCATTCCCTGTCCGGATCTCGCCGTTGACCGCGATGTTCTGGACCCTGACGTCGTACTTGGAAGACTTAGGGACGATCTGGCTCGCCGAACCAGCCTTGAAGATCTCCGCCTTCAAACCACTGTGGGCGATGTGCCACTTGACGGCCTTCACATAATTCTGGATCGTGCCCTTGTTGCTGGCAAGGTTCAACATGTCAAACGGATAGTCGTAATCAGGCCATCCTCTGTCAATAATTCGGCTTACCTTGAAATCATCAAGGATTTCAGTCAGCCCGTTGAGTCTGTAGGAGTCGTTGGCGGACATCGGAAGGGATGAGCTACAGTCTCCCATGTGGTCATTGTGCAGATGCGACATGACAACGTAGTCAATGGTGCTGTTGCCGGTCCAGACCATGCATTTCTTCAGGTATTGCGAAATGATCTGGGAACCTCGTGTACCGGTGGCTGTCGGATCCCATCGGCTGCGGATCCCTGTGTTTGTCGTGTTCCCGTCGGAATTGGTCTTGACAAGAGAACTTGCGGCGTCGATCAGAAGCTGGGTGCCGTCAGGCATAATGACGAAAGCGGACTCTCCGGTAGTCGTGTTTATGAAATGAATGTCCATCTCGCCTTCCTGCCAGGCCGGAAGAATCTCCCCGACTTTAATGGACGTGTCTTCACCCCCACCCGGCTGGACTATTGTCGGTTTCTGTGGTTCTTTTTCCCCACAGGCCGAAACTGCCGCCATCATGGCGGCGACAGAGATTATAAGTGATTTTCTGTTCATATATTCACTGATGTTAATTTGCCAGATTGATTGTTTTTCGGTATCAGCCTTTGCAGGCGATGTGAAGATTGAGCCGCATGCTGCCTCCGCTGACCCCCTCCGCGCGAAGTCTGATGTAGTTCCCGAAGTCGGGAGCGACTTTGACAATATGCAGGCCTTTGCCACGGATGACCGCTTCCGGCGTGTTGTCATCGGCCCAGTGGACGCCATCCTGCGACAGTTGGACATGCGCTTTCAGACACGGTTCGCTTTCGGACACATTGTCGCCGCGCTGTTCGATGTCTTCCACCATGATGTAGAATATGGCTTCGTCAGCCCAGCCGGCTTCGTAGGGATGAGTCTCGAATTTCCCGTCGAACCGTTTCTTCACTTCAAGATGTGAGTCGTTGAAAGTCTTCATTCTTGTGATATTACTACGGAGTCCACATAGAGGAACACCCGGCGTGCCGTGTCGGTTCCGACCCAGAACAGCGGGTTGATGATGTTGTCTATCCTGTTATAACCATCAACACAGTGGCAGGCTGTGCCACGCAGATCCCAGATCCGGTCCTGACACTGCATCTCGGCATATTCCCGTTTTTGGGTGTCCACCAGAAGACGCATATACTGCCAGTTCAGTTTGCAGTCCGTCTCATTGTAAACGAGTTTCTGATGGCCGTCAGGTACCCATTGGAAGCCATCGTGGCTGCCGTGAGGATAACGCCGTCCGAACCACCATGGATCCACACCTCTCACGCACCAGTCACCGTCCAGACCGAAAGCCCAGTCCTTGTCGGTGCCTTCGGAGGCGTTCTCGATCTGCCATTTCTGAATCATCTTGCCGTCAACGGCGTTGAGATAACGCATCCCTACATGGTAGCGTCTGCCGCCTTCCTGAATATCGAACCCCATGCCGAAATCCCGTATGGAACTTTCGTGGAGCCCTGGTTGTGGTCTGCCGTCATCATCAACCTTGTCCTGCTCAGCCGTGTAGCTGAACCAACACTCGATCTGGAGATAACGGGAGCCCGGACGCCAGAAAGACAACCTCTTGATGGCGTGTCCGAGGCTTCCCGGAGCCGGCTTCTCGGTGTAGGGAGCCGCGACCGGACGAGTGGAGAGTTTCAGACTGTATGTGCCTGACATGGATCCATGAGTGCCCGGATAGCGGAAGGTGGCGCTGCTGAGCATCACCGGTGGCCATTGGGTCTTGTCAACCAGAGTCGGAGGCACATCAAAGTCAGGATGTTCCGTGAAGTTGGGCATCAATGTCATCCAGCCGTTGAACCCCCTGTCAAAGACATCGTAGCAGAGAATGTTACGCAGGGGGGTGAAACGGCTTCTTAAGAGTATTTCGTCAACAGACATAACCTGCTAATAGCCTGGATTCTGTACAAGTTTCTTGTTGATCAGCATCTCTGAGTTCGGAATAGGGAAGAGCTCGCATTTAGGGTCGTACTGGTGCAGACCGTATCTGACAATGAGTTTCTCATCTTCCATTTTTGTGAAGTCAGCGAATCCGTCCTCGTCGATGTCAGGAGTGTATGGCCAGAACCAGTTGCCGTCCGCGATGTATTTTTTGATGTTCTGGGCGTTGAGCAGACCATAGTAGTGGTGGCTGTAAGCCTTTTCAAGCCAGCCCCATCTCTTGAGGTCGAAGAAGCGTCTGCCCTCCCATGCGAATTCCACACGGCGTTCCCTGCGGAGAACACGACGGAGTTCGGTCTGGTCCTTGGTGGTGACAGCAGGATAGGAACCGGTGTCGTCACGTTTCACGCCATAGGCTCTTGCGCGTACATCGTTGATGGCGTTGAGGACGCTGTCGTCAATCCTGTCCAGTTCGATGAGCGACTCGGCGTACATCAGCAGCACATCGGCATAGCGGATGATGATCAGAGGATTCTCATTGTACTGGCCGACCTTCCACTCTTCTTGGGCACCTTTGCGTAGGCAGCAGCCATTGAAGGCGGCATAGGGATTCTTCGAGGTCTTGTTGTCCTTGTTCTCGACTTCCACACCATCCTTGAGGACGGTCTTTGTGTCGGGATGAGGGTCAAAGACGACCCCGTAGATGGTTGTTCCAGGAACGACGAATGTCTCGGCGCAGCGTGGGTCCCTGTTCTTGAATGGGTCGTGCGGATCGAACAGAGGGGATTCGTCGATGACTTTTCCGTCAGTGCACTCGTATGCCGCGAGCAGGTCCCATGAAGGCTGAGCAGTTATGTTTCCACCGGCTGTACGGCTGACGAAAGATTTTATGGCCTGTGTCTGTTCGTATGCGTATGAGTTAGGCAGAGCCCAGATTGTCTCGCAGGTGTAGGCCTTCTCTCTGAAAAAGCTGGCCGTAATCCTCATAGAGGCTATAGGTCTTCATGTCCATGATCTCCTTGCAGAGCTCGGCGCAGGTCTCGTAGTCGCCCCATGCAAGAGCCACCCTTGCCTTGCAGGCCATAGCCGTGCCCTTGTCAACGCGGATCACTCCGCCGTTGGCGTTTTGTTCAGGAAGACCGGCGATGGCGGCGTCGAAGTCCTCCATTACCTGCTTCTTTATGATTTCCTTGTCGGTTCGGCCCATGTCGTAGGCTTCTTCGACAGTGATTGAACCTTGTGTAGAACGGAGCATCTCCCCAGCAGATGACCAGACGAGCGTACATGTAGGCTCTGAAGAAATATGCCTCTGCCTTGAGGGCCGCGTAGGCATCGCCGTCACCAAGCCTCTCGATTGATTCGATCACGCGAATCGCACGGCTGATGGCCTTGTAGGTGTTATCCCAGTAGGTCTCGAAAGTGGATGTCGCGGATGTGGCGCTACCGTTGACGAGTTCGTAGGTGTAGTCTCTCTGCGCCCAGTCATCGGTCCTCCTGTCGGTCCAGTACTCTGATTCCATTCCGTAGAAAGCCTTGCGGTAGAGATCGTTAAGAGACATTGTGATCTGATCGGCGTTCTTATACCAGTTTTCGCTTGACGCTTCAGATGGCGGGTTCATGTTGAGATCGACGCAGGAAGAAGCGAAGCACAGGATCAGCAAAGCGGCCGATATTGTATTTATGTACTTTTTCATATTCATTAGAATTTGATGTCAACACCGAGTGTGAAAGTTCTTGCGATGTAGGAATTGGTCGTCTGCTCAGGGTCCCATCCCTTGAGGTAGCTGTCGAAGCAGAACGGGTCGTCGACATTGAGGTAGAATCTAAGTCCCTTGATGTTTGCCTTCTTGAGAGGCTCGGAAGGGACTGTGTAGCTGAGGTTGATGTTCTTGACACGGAAATAGGCACCATTCATCAACCAGAAATCAGACATCTGGTAGTTGTTCTTTTCCGCGCTGGTGTAGCTCAGGCGAGGGTACTTCGCCCTTGCGTTTTCCTCTTCTGTATTATAGACGCTCCAGTAGTTGCGTGAACCGTCTTTGTTTTTCAGTATTGAAGGAGCTGAAAGCCACTGGGAGGCGAAAGGACGAACCATATACTCGGCCACCCTGACATTCTGCTTGCCCACACCGTTGAACATAACTCCGAGATTCAGGCCTTTCCAGCCGAGGTTCAGGTAACCACCGAAAATGAAATGAGGCAGCGAACTACCGAGGATTGTCTTGTCGTAGTCAGCGGAGATCTTGCCGTCCGGGTCGTTGTGCTCAACTCCGTCGGCGTCCGTGTACTTGTTGCCTCCGAGGTCGATATATTCAATGTCACCTTGACCGACGGTCGCGATGAGCTGGTTTGCCGCGTTGGCTAACTGTTCCTGGCTGCGGATGATGCCGTTGGATTTGTAGCCGTACCAGGCATGATATTCCTCACCTTCCTTTATGATGGTGTCTCCGAGAACGACCTTTCCGCCGAGGTCTCCCATGATGGATTTCGCGTCAGAGATGTTGAATCCGACCCCATAGGTGAAATCACCCACCTTGTCACGCCAGTCAATCTTTACCTCCCATCCGTTGGTGTGCATGGTCCCGACATTCTTGGTCGGGTTGCCATAGCCTGTAAAGCCAGGGATCTCGACGCTCAGAAGCATGTCCTTGGTTTCTTTGTAATAGTAGTCAGCGCTGAGACTGAGCCTGTCGCGCAGGAAGTTCATGTCGAATCCTAAGTCGTAGGTCCAGGTTGTCTCCCAGGTTATGTCCTTCACCGCGAGGTCCACTTGGGCGGCAGTCATCTGTGAAGTGATGGTCTTCCCGGTGCTGTCCACGAAAAGGGCGTTGTTGAAGGAAACGCTGGTCTGCCAAGGGTAGTTTCCGATCCTTTCGTTGCCAAGGGTACCGATGGACGCGCGGAGCTTCAGATAAGAGACGAGGATCGATATCCTGCATCCAGCTCTCGTTTGACATTACCCAACCGATGGATGCGGAAGGGAACCAACCCCATCGATGGCCTTTGGCGAAACGGCTTGATCCGTCAGCGCGCAGGTTGGCCTGAACGTAGTAACGGTTCTTGTAGTTGTACATCACACGTCCGAACACTGAACGGTAGCCGTTCTCGTAGGCGTTGCCTTTCACTCAAGGTTATCCTTGTTGGCAAGGTCAAGGTAAGGGAAGTCTCCGAGAGCCATACTGGTGCTTGACGCCTCCAATGCCTCATGGTAGTAGTAATATTCCTCGTAACCAAGCATAGCGTTGAAGTTATGCGAGTCAGCGAAGCTCTTGTCGTAGTTGGCGATGAACGAAAGTTCGTAAGAGTTCGCGTCGTTGCGTACCTCGGTCAAGTCGTTGGTGGCATGGCCGCTGATGTAGCCGAGAATGACATCGGTGTCGTAGGCGTCATAGTATGGCACCGCCTTGCTGAAGGTCTTGGTCTTGGTCATCTGCCATGTCGGCTTGTAGCTTCCCGTGATGCTGAGGTCTTCCAGAGGCTTCCAGGTGAGGGCGAACCTTGCGTTGATGTAGTCGCCGCGGTTGGTCTTGCTCCCGCCTTCCTTAAGGATGCCGAGAGTGTTTGAGCCGGTCTTGCCCGGTCCGACCCGTCCGTCAGGGTAGAGTCCGAGATAGACATTCGGATACATGTTGGCCGCTTGGAGCGGAGTGATTGTAGGGTCGGTCTTCACGCTGTGCCTGAAAGCGAAGTCAATGTCGGCGCTGAGGCTCTTGGTGATGTTGACGCTGTTTCTTACACGAGCGTTGAACCTCTCGTAGTTGGATCCTTCGTAGAGGGCGTCGGTGCTTTGGTAACCCACAGATGCCCGTGTCTTTACGACCTTGTTGCCGTAGGAAAGGGTCACATTGTGGCTGTGGGCGCTGGCGGAGTTCTTGATGATGGCTGATTTCCAATCGAAGTCAGGGTACTCGATCGGGTCGTTGGCGTTCTTCCGGGCGTAGTTCTCGATCAGATCCTTGGTATAGACTTGATAGTCCGCACCCTCCGGGCAACCTGCATCGTTCCATTTGTACTCGTTGAACATGGTCATGTAGTTGTACGGATCGTTGAGGTAGTCCGCCCATTCGGTCGCCGTGACCATTGAATATTCCCCTTTGTAGTCGATGGAGAGCTGTCCTTCTTTCGCAGACTTTGTGGTGATGAGAATCACTCCCGCAGCCGCGCGCGCTCCGTAGATGGAGGCAGAAGCAGCATCCTTGAGGACTGTGATCTGCTCGACATCATCGCTGGCAACGCAGTTGTCAATGCTGCTCACGGCCATTCCATCCACGAGTATGAGCGGAGACGAGCCGTTGATGCTTGTCACTCCACGAATCTGGAGAGACGCGCTGGCTCCCGGCATCGAACTGGACCTTGTCACCTGAAGACCGGGGATGGTACCCTGAAGACTCTGCGAGAGCTGAGCCGTGCTCTGTTGCTCGATGAGCTGGCTGTTCAGCACACCTACAGAACCCCGTGAGATCCTTCTTCCTGACCGATCCATAGCCGATGACCACGGTTTCCTCAAGCTGGAGCGCATCGTCCTGAAGAATGATGTTCAGAGTGGCCTCTCCCTTGTAGCTGACAGTAAAGTCCACGTAGCCCATACAGGTGATTTCAAGATTCTGGCCTTTCTCCGCACCTTCGAGCTCAAACGCTCCGGCCGCGTCGGTCACAGCCCATTTGCCATTGTACTTGTTAAGAACCATGGCACCTGTGACAGCCTCCCCCCCGTTCTTGTCTGTTACGACACCTTTGACATTGGTCTGGGCAAAAGCCGTAAGGCTGATCGCCATCGCACATAATATACTGATAATCTTATTCTTCATATCTTGTCTGTTTTTATTCTTTTACACAACGTACCGCACCGGCGTGACCGCGTGTGGCCTTGTTGCTGAAGTTGCTGGCTGAAGCGTTGGCATTAAAGTAAAGCGCGGATGGAGAGGCCTCCGCGGTGCTGCTTTCGTACCTTGCGGCCACACCGAAGTCAGTGAGAGCGCAGCCGTTGTTGTAGCTGAGCATACCAGCGATAGGAAGGCTCCACGCCGCTGTCGCGAACTGAAGGGTCTCAGCCTGATATGCCGCCTTGGCGTCAGGATTCTTGCTGTATTTCGTTGACCCTGCCGGAAGTCCTCCGGCCTCCGCGAACGCGCACCACTGTGCTTTGCTTGGAACCTTGTAGCCTGCCGGACACGGGTCAAACATGGTTTTCCGTGCATCCTGCCATCTGTCGTTGTGGTCGGCCGTGAATATCCAGTCCTTAGGACCCGCACCGTCAGGGTATGTGTTGATGAACGGCCTTGGGTTCTTAATGCTGGCCGCGATGGTACCGGTTGCCTCGTCCACCTTGACTTCGGCCTGTTCTTCCGTGAGTTCAGGGGTGGTGGCGATGAAATCGGCTGATGTGTTGCCGGCACCGCGCATAGGGTCTTTTCTTCCCCACTGATAGAGGAAACCACCGCTGCGAGTGTCACCGGCGATGTTAGGACAGGTCGCGCCGAGGTTGCGGTCCATCCAGACTGTCCCTCCCAAGTCAGACACAGCAGGCTCGTCGGTGAACCAAATATGCCATGTCCAGAGGATGGTGTTGTCAGCAGCGTATGCCGCGATGATCGCATTGGCCGGAGTGATGTCGTTCATTGGAGTCTCGAACTCGATGTAGTCTCCGTTCAATGCCACAGCCGGGATAATCTCCGCCGCTGCCGTCGGAGCCGTCATGGTGTTGTAGGTGCACCAAAAAGAACATCGGCGTCGTGGTCCGGAGTAATAGAGACGGTGATCTCACCATCGCAGCTCTCCGGGAGCGTTCCGTTGCCACGGACAGTAGCCTTGAACTTGTAGTAGCCAGGCTTGCTGACTATGTAGCAATTGGAGGTTCCGTCCGCGCCAAGGTCGGTTCTTTCCTTTGCTGGAGCCGCCTCTTGTGTGATTGTGAGAGTGTAGTCCTGGCCGCCAATGGTGACTGTGACCACTGCTGTCACAGGGGCTTCCTTTGTGTTGGCCGGGAAAGTGACCTCCACTTTGGACTCACCCACGCCCGAGGTCTTGCTCAGAACAAAATCAGGATTGTCGCAGGTGGCGGTCCATTCCTTGTCGCCCAGGACTCTGAACTCAGCGGAGGTGGCCGAGAAACTTACGTTCAGTTCGCTGACATCAACACCAACAGGCACTTTTCCTTTTTGTGTGATATCGAGGGCAAGCGGGGGTGACACGGTCACCAATGAATTTGATGCGGGCTTTGCGCGCGTCGATGTGTCTCGTTGGCTTTCACATCGATGATGTAGTTGGCTGTCTCCGCGTCGTTTCCTTCGGCGGATATTGTCACGAAGTCGTTCTCGTTCACGACACGGTAATAGACGTTGGCTTTCAACTCCACGTTGATACGGCCTCCCTCTTCACCGATCGTGAACTTCTTTTGGGAAAGCTCCATGTAAGGAGTCTCTTCCTTGCAGGCCGCTATGGCCAGCATGGCCAAAAAACCTACCTGCAGTGAGTCGTTTTAGATTCATAACTATCGGATTATTATAAGAATGCGTTTTGTTTCTTGAGTTCAGTTCTGAGGTCTTCAGCGCCCAGTCCGCGCGGGGAGATTCCTCCTTTCAGGGCAAGGGCGGCGGCGACACCTGCAGCATGGCCCATGGCCATCACAGGAGGCATGACACGGACTGCGCCGGCCGCGTCTGAATTGGCCGAGAGGCATCTTCCGGCAAGAAGCAGATTCTCCGCACCCAACGGAAGGAGACAACGGTATGGCACTCCGTACCAAGGAGCGTTGATCGTGGTGTAAACAGAAGAGTTGGAGGTCGCCCCACCTCCATGCACATCAACTGAATTAGATGCAAGAAGGATGCTGTCCTCCGGAACGACACCATTGACCAGATCCTCTGCCTTAAGAATATATTCTCCTTCAATATGGCGTGACTCCCTGATTCCCAATGTCGAAGCGGAGCACATGAGCGTGGCGTTCTCGCAACCGGCCACATACTTGCGGAAGAAGTTCATCAGCTCCTGGACCTGACGCCGCCCTTCGATCTCACCTCCTGTAAGGCTTTCGGAATCTGTCGAATCGATGTTCTTGATGCGGGTGCTGTTGATCACCCACTCGTCCCGGCCGACACTCTTGAACAGGTTCACGCTCTTGCGGTCAATATCCCATTCTCCGTTGGCCTCAGCCTGCGCCACATTCCAGTGTAAGGCACGGTAACTGACATTGTTGACTCTCTTGAACTCTGGCAGATGCTTGTAAACATCGGCCTCAAGCTTCTTGGAATCCACATTGTTTATCCTGAGGAAGAGACTGGCCGGCTGGATCTTGCCGTCTCTCTCCTTGCACCCCATCGAGAACGGAGATCCGGCGCTGACAGCGACATCCCCGTCACCGGTCGCATCGATGACCATGCGGGCGTGTATCTTTCTCAGACCCTGCTTCTGAAGCACGACAGCTCCGGCCGCAGCGTTGCCATTCATTATTGTCTCCACGAAATTTGTGTGGTAGAGTATCTTCACTCCGGCCTCTCCGCACATGGTCTCAAGGATGACTTTCAGCCCCTCGGGGTCGAAAGGAGTGACGTGGTCGTGTCCGGCCTTTATCCAGGCGGTGTAAGGGCTTTCCCATCTGACATGTTCCGGATGTATCGCCCAGTTCTTCTCGACCAGTCTGTCGACAATCTCGCCGAAAATACCCTTGATGATCATTTGTTCACCGTAACGGTCGTAGCAGGTCATGAAAGGCCCCACGAGGCCTTTTGTGGCCCGCATGCCTCCCAAGCAGTTTCCGTTGTCAATGATGATGGTCTTGACTCCCATTCTGGCGGCGGCGACGGCCGCGCAGGAGCCTGCGGGACCTCCTCCTACCACGAGCAAATCCGTTTCGTAAGCGTCGGGAATATTCTTCATTCCGGCAAGATCAGAGGCTTCGTTCCCGCATGCGGTCATCACCGGCGAAAGCGTGGCCGCTGCGGCGATGATGCCGCTGTTTTTCAGAAAATCTCTTCTGTTCATTAATTCAAACGTTTAGATTACCTTATGTGTTTTATGCCTAAAGTTTTATTACATATATCGGCGGATCCTTTTCCGTCCGCTTGGGATTGTTGTTGCAGTTTACATAGAGGCGGCCGTCCCTAAGGACGAGGTCTTCAATCTCGCACGGAATCTGCGCGTTCATATTCCATGTCGCGTCGATTTTGCCGCTGTCGGTGTCATAGATGCTGATGACGGATGGCCTGTGCGGGTCGTAGTCGCCTATTCCGAAGTAGTAAATCTTTCCGTCGTTCATGCAGCCGGCTTGGGTAAACCAAGCATTGAATGGGAATATCACCTGGCCGAGGATGTCATCGACACCGAGTTTAACATTCGTCCCCTCCTTGAGCGAAGGGATGCGGAACTTGGTGGCGATGTAGCTGTTTTCGGCCGGATCCGGAGTCACCTTGAAGGTTGTGCGTTTGACCGCGGAGAACACCCAGAGGAATCCTCTTTCCCGGTCAACGAGCCAGCTCGGGGCTCCGAATATGGGCATGTAGCCCTTTGAGTCCCAGCTTGTTCCATCAAGTTCTATCGTCTGGACTATCTCGGAAGAGTAAACTCCTCTCCGGTACTTGATCCGCTCGACATAACACAACCACTCGATTTCGCTGCCGACCTTGGCGTTGCTGATGCACACTAATGGAAAACGAGATCCCTTGGCCCGGCGTGGCCCGAATTCCACATTGTTGACATGGTTGTCCGCCCTTGAGGAAGCCAGCTCGAAACCCGGCCACTGGATCAGCGCCGTCTGGGGCTTCCATGAATTCATACACGTTGACGTGTCCGCCGTCTTCGCAGGAGAAGATCCGATTGCCGTAGATTTCCATTCCCTGCTGAGGCCTTACACGCCCTCTTTTTGCTCATGAACAAAGCCGCAGTCAATGTTCTGGGCGAAAGCCGCCGTGCAGCAAAGGAGTGCCGCTATTGTGAATAACTTACTTCTCATCTTTTTTATGTCCGATAATTCTGTATGCCGCGTAACCGCCGTCAATAATGCAGATCACAGCGATGAAACATATTACTATATTCTTGACTTCCATTGTTTTCGCATCGCCGGTGAGCAGCAGCCCCAAAAGCAGGGCCGCAATGGCGAGCAGTGTCAGGCAAAAGCAGTTGGCCGCCATGCAGGAATATGCCTTGACGCTTTTCCTCGCGCGCTCGTCAGGTTCCCTGTCAGCGTGAGGGTCTGTATATTCGCAGGTCGCCTCATACCCTTTGTCCGTTATGCCTTTCGCCTTGGACCAAAGTTCCATTCCAGCCAGAATCACCACTGGCAGGACACAGCCGGAGATGGATTCTATCATGCTTTGGCTCATCACCGAAGCTGGTACGGCAAGTTTTGCCGTGATGCCGATGGCCCATGTCACCAGCATGGCGGATATGAGTTGGTTGCCGGTGAGCCTTCTGGAGAAAAGTCCCCAGATTGACGGGATGTAGAGCGGGCACATTATCATGGTCAGCAGGGTGACGACCACTTTTTCGGCTCCGCCGGCGAACGGTATGAGCATCGACAGTCCGATGATCACCAGTCCGAAAACCACTGTGAATGTGCGCCCGACCTTTATGAGCGTCCGTTCGTCCGCGTTCCTGTTTTTATCCTTGTGCTTCCAGATGTCGTAGGTGAAGACGTTGGCATAGACGTTCAGTATGCCGGAGACATTGCTGAGCGTGGCCGAGAGCATGGCCGCCAGCATCATGCCCACCATTCCGCTCATCAGCACCAGCTTGCTCATATTCACATAGGCGTGCTCTCCGTTGTAGGTCATCGTGGCGGCATCGACATCCATCGCCATGCCAGGTTCCATCACGCGGTAGATCATTGTGGGGAGATACCAGATGACAGGGGTCAGGAAATACAGCAGGCCGATGAGGTAGGTGCTCTTGCGCGCGTCTTTTCTTGTAGGCACACTGATGTAGCGCTGCACGAACGGCCAGTCGCCGCCTATCATTCCCACGTTGAGGAACACCCAGAGCAGGAGCCAGCCCCAAGTGTACGTTTCTGACGAACCCGAGAAGAAACCGGGAATCCGTGAGGCGCTGTCAATGAAATTCCCGACTCCGCCGACCGCATGGAACGAAAGCGGAATAAGGAACACGACAACGGAAAGCAGTACTCCGAACTGGATCACATCGGTCATCAGTACCGCCAGGAATCCGCCCATGACGGTGTAGATCAACGCGATGGCTCCGAGGATAAGCAAAGCCCACCAGATGCCTAGATAGCCGGCGGCACTGTCACCGGGCATTCCGGTCGAGGCCAGTAAACTCCCGTCCGGAACCTTTATCAGGGTGCACATGACGACCGCGACGGCATAGAGGGCGACAGCGGTGTGCACAGCCCCCCTGGCAACGATGCCGGAGATCGTATAGAAACTTACTGTTCCATGTCCGAAACGTACTGTCAGAAATTCGCCGGGCGACTTGATCCTCAGGCTTCTCCATTTCCCTGAAATCCATTTTCCTACGATGAAAGAGGCAAGCCCCAGACAGTTGGCGACCACGATGGCGACGAGACCGGATTTATAGGCGACACCTCCCCAGACCACGAATGTGCTCGCGGAGAAGATCGTCATGTACGAGGATATTCCCGAAAGCCACCACGACGAGTTCCTTCCGGCAAGGAACATGTCCTCGGAGCTTCTTATCTTCCTGGACATTATCACGCTGACAGCGATAAGTCCAATGAAGTATGCCAATATGACCAGATAGTCAAGTGTTCCCATTTGCCATTAGTAGTGTTATTCTCTGTGGTTTTCTTCTATATGCATGCCCCCATCTCGCGGAGACGTGATGTAAGGGCTTGGATATTCACCTCTTGCACATCCTTTCCTGCCGATGAACATTGCGCGGCGGCAACCCCTGCCGCCTGTCCCATGTCCATGCAGCTCGCCTGAACACGAATCGAAGCGAAGGCGGTCTTGTCGGCGCTTATGCAACGTCCGGCGACAATAAGGTTCGGGAAATCATCCGCTATCAAAGATCTATACGGCACGTAAGCCGGTTCCTTGAGGAACGTTATGTTCTGTTTCTCTCCGTTCGCCACATGTATGTCGATAGGATGCGCGCCTCTTGAGACACTGTCCTCGAAACGTGTCGCGTCAAGATATTCATCGCCCGTAAGGACGTGAACACCCTTTATACGTCTTGTCTCCCTGACCCCGGCCTGGGTGGAGACAGCAAGCAAATAGCTGTCCCTGAACTCTTCCACATTCTCTTTGAGTATTGCCGCCATGCGGAAAGCGTCTTCTCTGAGCCGACACTCGGCATGGGAATATTCACGGTTGTCACAGGCGTTGCCGGCCGTCCTCGTGATGTTCACCGTGACAACGCCCGGCCGCAAGGTCGAGCAGAACCATGGGCCACCGAATTCAGGAATATTCAGTTTGTCCTTTCTTGCCAGAAGCTTTTCCCTCACCGGAATGCAGTGGCAGTTTACCCCTTGGCGGTTGTGGTGGATGGCCTCTCGCATCATAGGTGTGTCGAGATTCACTCCACCCATTATGAAATATGACGTGAGCGGCTGCAGCGCACATCCTTCCGACTCCAGCATCGGCACTCCGGCCATTGCGGCAAGATCCGCGTCACCGGTGCAGTCAATGAATATCCTGGCTCCAAGGGCCTCCGCCCCGTTCTTGTTGTCGATGATGACGTGCGTCACACGGTTCCCGTCCTTCACGCATCCTCTCAGGTATGAGTGCATGAATATGTCGACACCGGCCTCCAGGACCATTCTCTGTGCGATCAGCTTGTAGTGTTCCGGTTCAAAGGCCACGTTGGCCAGCGGGCTTTCGATCTCCGCCCCTCCACAGTCCTTGAGCCGGTTGACGAATTCCCACGGAATGCCACCGGTGACTTGTCCGCCGTTGTACGAGAACACACTTATCGGGTTTACGAAGCCGGCGGTGGCCATCCCTCCAAAGAATCCATATTGCTCAATGATCGCCGTTCTCGCACCTTCTCTGGCCGAAGCTGTCGCCGCGATGAATCCGGCGGGGCCTCCTCCGCAGACAACCACGTCATAATTTCCGACCACGGGCACGTCCTGGGTCATTTCTATTCTGGCTTCAGCGTTCATTCTTGTGACATTTGTCATTTGAACCGATTCAAACACGGTGCAAATATAGGCAAATCTTGAATCGTTTCAAAACTTTTTGACGAAAATATTATTAAATTTGCATAGCTGTTGTCTATGTCGGCATCGCTGATAAATTAAAAGAAATGGAGAAAATCACCATAAAGGACATAGCCCGCGAGGCGGGTGTATCAGTCGGGCTCGTGTCCATGACCCTCAACGGAAGAAACGGCGTCAATCCGAAAACCAGAGAGGAGATCATGAAAGTGGTCAGACGATTGAACTATACGCCGAACAAAGCGGCCTCCGCTCTTTCGCATAGGCTACAAGAAAACCATTGGGGTAATCACACCAGACCTCGCGAACCACTATTTCTCCGACATATCCAGACACATAGAGAACATCGCCTACGACAATGGCTATACGGTCTTGTTCGGGAGTTCAGACGACAGGATCGACAAAATCGGGAAACTGATTGACGTCTTCCACGCTGACGGGGTGAAGGGAATTCTGTTGAGTCCGTGCGATGGATGCGAGGATGAATTGCGTAAAGCGATGTCCCTTGGCATGAAGGTAGTGCTGATGAACCGAGATCTTCCAGATCTTGAGAATGTCGGCAGAGTGCTTCTGGACAACGACATGGCCATACGCATGGGCATCAACCATCTCTTGGAGAACGGGTATGCAGGCATCTTGAAATGATCTCAAACGACGTAAAGCTTTCCACCCTTAACATGAGGGAAAGAAGCTACAAGAAAATCATGGCCGAAATGGGATTCGGGGACATAACAAGAGTCAATTTCGTTGACGAGAAAGACACCGAAGCCCTGGACAAATGCGTAAAGGAAGCCTCGGAGCGTGGCACAGACGCTATTTTTGTACCGAGAGGTTACCTTGCCCTACACACCAGCAAAGCGATAAAGCGTCTGGGCATGAGAATCCCGGAAGACATAGCCATCATCGGATTCGATGGCGGTGAGACCTACCGCATCGCATCTCCGACCATCACCCAGCTGAGCCAAAACACCCGAGAAACCGCCGAGGACGCGTTCAACATGCTGATCACCATGATGCGGGACAACGTCCCAGGCATGGACATCCACCTCATCCCGAAACTTGAGGAAGGAGAATCCACCAAAAGGAAGCGTAAAATAAATTCCCTCAACGAATGACGGTCTCAAACGAAATCATCATCAGTTAAGGGAATAAATCACAAAACGCCCCTCATTGAGGGGGAAGTCAATGCTTACGCCAGACGGTTGGTGGCGTAGGCGATTCGGCCGAGGGTCTCGGGCTTGCCTATGCGGACGATTATGTCGGCGATTCCGAGGCCGCTGGCGGCACCGGCAAGGGCTAAACGGGTGGCGTTCATCACCTTGCCCATCGGCCATTCATTGCCACGGATGTAATCCTCAAGAGCCTTCTCGAAAGCGGGAACTGTCCATTCTCCGGCATATTCATCAATGAAGGAAGCGACCTTGGCGACATATTCTGCGTTCTCAGGCTTCCAGAATTTGTCAACGTCCTTGGCGAGGAACGGCGCTGTGGCGGCATCGTCATAGACCTTCGCGCGAGGATCGGCCTGACGGCGAGGATCGTCGCTCTGAGGCTCCACGGCAGCGCCGGCCTTGATCCCGTACTTCTCAAAATCCTCAGGGGAAACGAAAAGATACGAAGCTATCGTCCAGAAATCCTTCACGAACGTGGCTCTCTCCTTGGTGAAGGAGATGACGTTCTGAACGTAACCTTTTTGTGAATATATGCTTGCTCAGATCAGCACCCAAGGCATTTACCTCAGCACCTGCGGCCTTGGCGCGATGAGGGGCATTCGACAACCTTCATTCCGTGCTCCTCAAGAATCGGCACGAAAAGCTCGGTGAGTTCATCGTCAGATTTCAGGCGAAGATATTCCTTGTTATACCAGCGGGCTTTCTCCGGGTTGAAGCGGGCGCCGGACTTGACGATGCGGTCAAGGGAGAATGCCTTGATGAGCTCGTCCATCGTGAACATCTCACGGTCGTCGCCAGGGTTCCAGCCGAGGAACGCAAGCAGGTTCACGAAAGCCTCCGGGAAGTAACCGTCCTCACGGTAGCCTCTGGAGACCTCCCCTTGGGCGTTCACCCATTTGAGAGGGAAGACAGGGAAACCGAGCTTGTCGCCGTCACGCTTGCTCAGTTTGCCCTTCCCGTCCGGCTTCAAAAGCAGTGACAGATGAGCGAAGCGAGGCATCGTGTCCTCCCAGCCGAAAGCCTTGTAGAGCATATAGTGGAGCGGCAGGGACGGAAGCCATTCCTCTCCACGGATGACCTCGGTGATCTCCATCAGGTGATCGTCCACGATGTTGGCAAGATGGTAGGTAGGCAGTTCATCGGCCCTCTTCCAGAGCACCTTGTCGTCGAGGGTGTCGGTGTTCACTTCGATGTGACCTCGGATCAGATCATCCATCTTGACAACCGTGTCGGTCGGCATCTTGAAGCGTACGGTCCAGTCGGAAGTCTCCTCAAGCAGCCGCTTGACCTCATCCTCAGGGAGGGTCAGCGAGTTGCGCATCGTCATCCTTGTCACCTGATTGTAGATAAATGTCTTACCTGCGGCTTCAGCCTCAGCGCGGGCCTTTTCCAAAGCCTCGGAGGAGTCGAAAGCATAGTAGGCGTAGCCGTTCTCGATCAGCTGCTCGGCATACTTACGGTATATTCCGCGCCTCTGACTCTGGCGGTAAGGAGCGTGCGGATGACGCTCGGAAGGTGTCTCGACCACCTTGCCGTCAGTGTCCACGCCTTCGTCCGGAATGATGCCGCACCAGTTAAGAGCCTCGATGATATATTCCTCGGCCCCGGGAACGAACCTATGGGAGTCAGTATCCTCGATCCTGATGATGAAATCACCTCCGCGCTGCTTGGCATAGAGGTAGTTATAGAGAGCCGTGCGGACTCCGCCCATATGCAGCGGACCGGTCGGCGACGGCGCGAATCTTACTCTTGTCTTTCTGGTCATGTTCTGAATTGTTTTTGTGCCTCATCCTAAAAGCCCGGCACACATTACCGGCATAAGGCGAAAGATAAAAAGGCTGGCCAGCAATCAAACGTGGTCAGCCTTCGACATATTCCTAAAATTAAAGCCTTGAAGCAATGACGCGGCGCAAATCCTTGTCCGTCTTGATGACATCCGGGCTGAGGTTTCCGTCCACGATAAGGTAGGCGACCGGCAGGCCACGGCTTATGTTGTACAGAACCGCAGCCACGGAGGCGGCTCCCAAACCATCGCAGACGTTGATCCACGGCAGGTTCTGGCTCTTCACGGCACTCGCCCACGCACCCTTGTCGGTGTCAAGGGACACTGAATATATTTCCAGACCCTTAGGGTGATATTCCTTGTAGAGTGGCATCAGCACATCCTGGTTGAACATCTTCTGGGCGGCGTCGGCGGCCTGCCAGAAATAGACAAGCACAGCCTTGGAATCCACCTCGCTGAGCGTGACTTTCGTGCCGTCAACCCCAGGGAGATTCAAATCCGGATACGACGACTCTTTGGTGTCCTTGATTCTTTGACTGAGATTGAATATGTTGAATCTCCTCTCAGCCTCTTTCTTCAAATTCCCGACGTACTTCGATTCCGGATACACAGTCATCAGAGAATTCGTGAACATTCTGAAACAGAATGGCATCGGTCGCCTGGCTGAAGATCGGGAAGCTCTCGTTGACCTTCTGGTACAGCACCGGAATGGAAGTCAATGACTTGGAGTTCGTCATAATGTACTTGACGCAGCCACGGTAATATTCAATGTAATCCTTTGAAGCTGCGGCGTTGTCACCAGCGGCGGCATCAGCGGAAAACTTGTCGATAAACGCGGCGAAATCCTCCTCGACCTGACGCAGTTTCTCGCTCTCCTCCGAACCTTCGACGGAATATTTCCCAAAGGGTGTCGGAAGCGACCTTCACCTTGTCCCCCTTCTGGAGAAGTAGCGACGCGATCTTGGTGTCCCCTTTGAAAAGGTAAACGAACTGCGGCTGCCCCTTAAGCACATCAATCTTGCAGGAATATGCTCCCGAAGCGTCCGTCTTGAGGGTATCCAAGGTCAGCAGCGTGCTTCCGGACAGCTGTTTCACAACGACTTGGGTGTCAGGCGCACCGGCAAGCGTACCCTTGACCTGAACCTTGTCCGAGCACGAAGAGGCGGCGACCAGAACGGCTGCCGCGAGAAGTAGGTTTCTACAATTTTTCATATTCATTGAATATAGCTTCGGCGATCGCTTTGTTTTCCTCAGGCGAGATCTCCAAGCGTTTTTTCTTGATGTCCATGTCGGCCTCGGTCTGGAGCGGAACCAGATGAATGTGAGTGTGAGGCACTTCCATTCCGAGCACGCAGACTCCCACACGCTGGCAAGGCACGGCGGCCTTGATGGCGATCGCCACCTTGCGGGCAAACGCCCACAGCCCTTCGTAGGTCTTCTCGTCCAGATGGAAGATGTAGTCATCCTCAACGTTCTTAGGAATGACAAGAGTATGCCCTTTCGCAAGAGGGCTTATGTCCAGAAAGGCGTAGAACTCATCATTCTCGGCCACCTTGAATGAAGGAATCTCCCCTTTTGCGATTTTCGTGAATATCGTAGCCATCGTCTTAGGGTGTGATGTCGAGAGGATTTTGAACTTGATTATGCCGGAAGGCACCTTGGCGTCCACAATCTCACCCTTCGAGTGCCCGATCAGAGCCTTTGCGATAGGCGTTGTGGAAGCGAGCTTCCCGTGGGCGAAATCGGCCTCGGTCTCGCCGACGATGGTGAACTCCATCACCTGCTTGGCGGCGATGTTCTCCACTTTTACCTTGTTCATTATCTGCACCTTGTCCGTGCCGATCTTGGACTCGTCGATAACCTTCGCGTTTGCCACGAGGTCCTTGAGCTTCGCAATCTTCACCTCCAGCAGCCCCTGAGCGTCACGGGCAGCGTCATATTCAGCATTCTCGGAAAGGTCACCCTTTTCCCTTGCCTCCCCGATCGCGGCGGAGATCACCGGACGCTGCGCCAACGCGTCGGCGAGGTCCTTCTTCAGCTTATCCAACCCTTCTTGGGTCATATAATGAATTTCAGCCATAATGAAACCAGTTATTATTTTTACTTTGTCTTCATCAAAGAAAACGAACCGCCCGGCCCGGCTCTTCGTCACAGGCCACGCTACAATCTGTTTTCCAATGCTCTTTCCTGTCCACAAGCGGGCAATCACGTGCAGACAAACAATTTACTAAAATAAACAAGCGGCCATTGCCGTCCGCCCTCCCTTTTCGGGACCATAATATTAAAACGGAGTCCCGCCCTTTTCCGGCGGAACCCTTCCTGTTTCTGCAAATATAGTAAATTTTCTTTCAAATAGCGAATATCCTGTCAATCCTCAAAAACGGATCGGGATCATCCCGCATGGCTCACCAAGACACAATCTATGACGCGAGTTGAGCCACTTCTCGTTCTGTCTGTGCGCAGAAGCGTACTTCCAGCTCACGGAGCACACAATGTCAAACACATTATAAGACTTTTCATCTCTTGTCTTTTTACCAGAAAAAAGATAACTTTACATTAAAATCATACTGGTTATGAGACATTTCAGGATTTTGTTGTGCACATTTTCTGTATTGATCTATCTGAACATTGATGCGAAGATTGTGGACAGGCAACCGGAAGGAGAGATTCCTTTTCACCTTGCAGAGGATAACCGGATTTATGTCACGGCGTTTGTAAACGGGTCAGATTCATTGAATTTCCTTGTGGACACAGGTGCGTCGTCTCTTGTTCTGAACACCAATTCGCCAAAACTCCAAGGGCATATTCATAAAGGAGAGGCGATCGATAATCTTGGTGCGTCCGGTGAGAACACTGTGGAATATAGCCACGACAATTCCGTGAAGATCGGCACCGTCCAATACGAAAAGGCTGGATGCGCACATATTCCTTACCCTCCGGAGTACTGGGACGGTGTGGTGGGACTCAACGCGTTAAGAGCCTTCAACATCGAAATCAACTATGACGATATGACGATTTACTGCTACTCGAAGAAAGAGCCGCTTGAAGTCAGTTCAGAACTGATTCCGTTTCCATTCGAGTACAAATACGATGTGCCTTTCATCACGATGCCCGTGAAAATCAGCGGCACTGAATATTATCTGCTGTTGGAAGTTGACACCGGATCAGACAGGGTAATCGACCTTAACACCCCATTCGTGAACAGCCACAATCTGCTCAACACCCAAAAGCCATTCGCCATCTCACATATTTCCAGCTCAGATGGAGGAAGCGGAGAACTCAGAAATGTCTTTTTCGACGAGGTCACTGTCGGACCTTATATATTACCGAAAGTCGCCGGTGCGTTCTCCACATTGACAGAAGGTATGCAGAGCAAGAGTGACATTGACGGCACAGTGGGTAACAATTTTCTGAAGCGCTTCAACATGATCATCGACTTCAAAACAAAAGAGCTATACCTCCAGCCAAACAATTACTTTTGGACGCCGTTTTACGACTTTCTCGTGGAATAGCATCCCAGAAACCACACCACCCAAGCCAGTGTCTGTGACCTTGTCAACCGTTCTCCGTGCGCCGAACCACATCTTTTACTCACGCGCTAGACAAAGCTGAACACCATGTATTTGCCTGAAAAAGGTTGACTCACAAAAAGAGTCAATCATTATGACACCACACACAGAATTTCAAAAGAAGTACTATCAACAGGTGATAGAGATTCACCAAAAGACACGGGTTTTAGCCCGCGGAAGATAGCGAAATTGCAGCTTGTCCCGGTAAGCGTGAGGCAAATGTACCACTGGATTGCTATCTTTGAGGCGGAGAACGGGAAAGGAAGCCCGCGAAGAATTATGGAAGCGAAGAAGTCAAAGGAGCAGGAAGAGATGGAGTCCCTGAAGTCGCGGATATCCGAACTGGAGGAGAGCCTCAGGTTGGAGCGTCTGCGCAACCGCCTGAACGAAAAGATCATAGACATAGCGGAGGCTCGTTGGCACATTGAGATAAGAAAAAAAGCTGGCACCAAGCGGTAAGGGACCTGCACGCGGAATCAGCCACCGAATGTCAGGTGGTTGAGCTCTGCGGGCTGCTTGGTGTAAGCAAGCAGGCTTACTATCAGCATGACGAGGACGCGGTCCATGCCAAGGCCGCGCGTGAGGAGTTCGCCATCCAATATATCAGGGAGGTCAGGAAGGAAGATCCCGGCATCGGCGGGAAGAAGCTGTGGTACATGTATCAGAGGGACTTCCGCTTTGACAGTCCGATAGGCCGCGACCGCTTCTGCCGGATCATCGACGAGCAGGGGCTAAAGGTGCGCCGGAAGATGCGCAAGCCCCGCACGACGGACTCGACACACGGACTCCCGACATACCCCAACCTCATAAAGGATTATATCCCCACCTCGGCGGATCGGCTGTGGGTCAGCGACATAACATACATTGTCATAACGGAGGACGATTACCATTGCCACTTCTGCTACCTGTCGCTGATACTTGACGCATACACCGAGGAGATCATCGGCTGGAGTGTCGGGCCCACGCTTGACACGGACTATCCGATGGAGGCCCTGAGGATGGCGTTGAGACGCATAGAGGGGAAGGATGAGGTCAACCTCATACACCACTCCGACCGTGGCTGCCAATATGCGTGCCGCGAGTATGTGGGGATGCTGCGGAAGCACGGCATCAGGGTCAGCATGACCGAGTCGGGAGATCCGAAGGACAACGCCCAGGCGGAACGCATCAACAACACGATGAAGAACGAGCTGCTCAAGGGGAAGGTGTTCAGGAACATCAACGAGGTCGTGGCGGCGGTCGCCCGGGCCGTGGACTCCCACAACAACCGGAGGCCGCATATGAGCATCGGAATGAAGACCCCGTCCGAAGCGTCGGGGGCGGCAGGAGACAGGGATATGATGTGGACAAGTTACAGGCATATGGCAATAAAATCCAGAAATAACTTGGAAATCCCTGAAAACTCTTTACCTTTGAAGACCTGTCAGGGGTCTCCTTCCGGCCTACGGCCTCCAGTCAACCCCTGACAGGTATAACAACGCAAAGTCAACTTATATAAGTGATATTCTATAAACACGAGTCAACCTAAATCAGGACAATACACCATGTGCGCAAATGGACTGCGTCCACGCACGAAAGCCCCCAAAAGGCAAGTTATAATACACTGCATAACCGACTTTAGCGTTGATTCAAGTCGAATACGATATCAATAGAGAAAGCCGAACATCCAAAGCGGGATTCGCGCGCCAGAGCCGATTTCGGTGTCATCAACCGCAAGGTAGCTGTCCGGTTCGTCAAGGTGTGTCAATCCTCGATGAGCGCATATCCCCCCCCTTTTCCGCGCCTATCAAGGCACATTTGAACTCCGACAAGCGCAAAAAGAGGCGTTATCGCGCCTGTCGAGGTTCATAAAACTATCCGGCAATAACATCGTGGAGTTTGCAGCACGTTTTTCCATGCAGAATTTTTGCGAAAATCGCACTAATCGTCGTGCAATTTTTTCTTAACTTATGTGCACATAACTATCAGCAAAAATGGAATCTTTATATGCTACATACAAGCAGAAGCGTGCGATTACGGAAAAAGTGCTACGGGCCATAGCACTTTTTCGTTGTATCCAATATAACGCTTGTTTGCACATACCTGCCTTCCCTTTGAGACCGTTGGCTCCTAAAGCTTACCCAAAGGTCGACGTTACACTGCGGCTCCGTCACCAGAACGGCGGAAAAATCAAATTGAAAATTTTGGTAACGTGCAAAATTTTCAATTTGCCTTTTTTCCGCCGCCTCTCAATAAGCTGAAATCTTTCTTGACAGCCTTTTTCACCGATTTTCAACTGCTGGAAATATTTCTTTGAAAGCATCGGTCACTTCGGCGGGATCAGTGACCGGAGGTTATTCCTTGCTGTCCTCGATGGAGTCGCGGACGGTGCGGAGGTACTTGCGGCAGGACTCGATTAGTTCCTTGGAGCGCTTGACAAGGGCTCCGATGTCATCCAGGCTGGTAGCTGGGTCCTCTACTTTGGCGGCGATCTCGTCCAGTTCGGTGACCGCCTTGGTGTAATCAAATTTCTTCTCTGACATATTAATTGATTTTTAACTTTGATTTCACTCATAGCCGGGATGTTTTCGTCCTCGCTTCCGGGCACATTACTTTTTAAGGTCAACCTCCACGACTCCGCACTTGACGGTACCGTCAGCGAACATCATACGCACACGGTCACCGACACGGGTCTTGGTGGCAGAATCCATCTTGACACCATCCCGGTCCAAGGCGAGGACAAAGCCCTTGCGGAGAATGTTACGAGGATCGTTGGCGGCGATTTTCGTCTCGACCATCATAAGATGCGACAAGGCTCCGGAAAGCACGACACCTACACGGCCTCTCAGCCTCTGCTCAATCCGATCCAAAGCGGAACCGGCCTTGTAGAGGCTTCTGTCGGCACCGTGCAGGACCCTGTCAGACAATCTGTCCAGATGATGTTCCTGACCGACGATCCTCGTTCTCGACAGCCTTCGTCAGAGCCGCGCCCAGGATTTCCACCTTGTGCATCGCGGCCGACACACGGGCGTCAGCCTGACGGCGGACACGGGCCTCTAGCAGCAAGTCGACACGGGAAGACATGGCCGCCAAACGGTTGTTAAATGACATCATCAGACGGGACTGCAGGGTCCCTAACCGTTGGTCCTCATCGGTGTAGCAGTCCAGAAACAAACCGCCAGAGCCGTAGGAGTCTTTACGAAAGTGTTGGCGACCATGTCCGCCACGTGATGATCCTTGTCGTGCCCGATCGCCGTGAATACCGGAACCGGACAGCGGGCGATGGTAACGGCCAGATCGTAGTCATCAAAACATCCCAGATCCAAATCAGAGCCGCCACCACGCATGATCAGCACAGCGTCGTAATGAACCGGCGAGGACAGAATCTCAGCGAACGCCGCCATTATCGAAGCCGGCGCGCCGTCACCCTGCATCAAAGCCTCGAACAACCTCACGTTGAACACGAAGCCATATTCATTGTCAATCAGATGGTGGCGGAAGTCGCCGAAGCCGGCAGCTCCCGGAGCGGAAATAACCGCCAATGAATATGGCAGAGCGGGAAGCCGCAGACGCTTCTGGAGGTCAAGCAGGCCTTCTCTTGTGAGCCGCTCGATCGTCTCCTGCCTGCGACGCTCGTTCGCGCCGAGGGTGAACTCCGGATCGATGTCATCTATATTCAATGAAAATCCGTACAGCGGATGGTAGCTGACCTGCACGCTGGCAAGGATCTCCATCCCGGCTTCCAAGGATGAACCGGTCACGCTTCTGAAACGCTGGTCGATCATATTCCAGCGGAACGCCCAGATCGTGGCGCGGGTCTTGGCGACCACTCCACCACCCTCGCTTTGGGAAAGTTCAAGGTAGTAATGGCCGTTCTGCTTGCGGCTCAGGCTGCTGATTTCGGCCTTGACCCACAGCCGTTGCGGGAACAAGCCTTCCACAACGGATTTCAGACGAGCCTGAAGGGTAAACAGGTCTATGTACTTCTTTTCCATAATAACGTTTCCTATCTCTTACAAAATTAACAAAAATCAACTATCTTTGTAAAAGAATCGCAGAGGTAGAGAAAGAAAGATGACCATAACTGAAGCAAAATTCGCAGGCAGCTGCACCAGAGTCAGCCAAAAGCCCTCCCGCAGACTGCCGGAGTTCGCGTTCATAGGACGCTCTAATGTCGGCAAGTCATCGCTGATCAACATGTTGTGTGGCAACCGCAAGCTTGCCAAGACTTCGTCAACCCCTGGAAAGACCAAACTGATCAACCACTTCATCATCAACGACAGCTGGTATCTCGTCGATCTTCCGGGCTACGGATTCGCCAAGATCTCACAAAAAGGACGCGAAGAGCTCCGCAAGATGATCAATGACTACATTGAAAAGTCGGAGGAGATGGTTGTGCTCTTTGTGCTGATCGACTCCAGGCACGACATCACCAAGATCGACAGGGAGTTCCTGGCGGGGCTCGGAGAGAACGGGGTTCCGTTCGCGATCATATTCACAAAAGGTGACAAACTTGGGCCGAATGCGTTGAAGGCGCAGATCGAGCGGGACAAGGAGATCCTGTCGGAGGATTGGGAGGAGATGCCGCCTATGTTCGCGTCCAGCGCCGAGACTGGAGCCGGAAAGGAAGATATACTGGACTATATTCAACAATATATTAATTTATAGCATAGTTTAATGCACATGGAACACAGAATGGAATTGTTTGCCTGCATAGCCTCAAAAGACTTTGCTTGCAAGGTTGTTGACGAACTGAACATCATCGGGGCCGCGACTGGAGAGAAGTATCACCTTGGCGCGTCCGAAGTAACCAAATTCAGCGATGGAGAGTTCGTTCCCTCTTTCACGGACAGCGTCAGAGGCGCTACCGTGTTCATCCTGCAGTCAACTTTTCCACCTACGGAGAACCTGATGGAACTTCTGTTGACAATCGACGCGGCCAAAAGAGCCTCCGCAGACAAGGTGATCGCTGTGATGCCGTACTTCGGATGGGCTAGACAGGACCGCAAGGACAAGCCTCGCGTCTCGATCGGAGCGAAGCTGGTGGCCAATCTTCTGACCGCGTGGCCGGAGTGGACAGGATTATGACCTGCGACCTCCACGCCGACCAGATCCAGGGTTTCTTCGACCTTCCGGTGGATCACATCTACGCCAGCAAGGTGTTCATCCCTTACCTCAGGTCACTGAACATCGAGAACCTTGCGATCGCCGCCCCGGATATGGGTGGAGCGAAGAGGGCCAACGCCTACGCCAAGGAACTCGCCTGCCCGGTGATCATCTGCCACAAGTCCCGCGAAAGAGCCAATGTTGTCGCCTCCATAACCGCCATCGGTGACGTGGAAGGCAAGAACATCGTGATTGTGGACGACCTCATCGACACCGCCGGAACCCTTGTGAAGGCCGCCGAAGTGTTGATGGAGAAAGGGGCCGCAAGCGTAAGAGCCTGTGCGACACACGCTGTGCTTTCAGGTCCGGCTTACGACAGGATCAACAACTCCTGCCTGAAGGAAGTGTTCGTCACCGACACCATTCCTCTCAAGGAAGGAGCCGACACAAGCAAGATAAAGGTAGTCTCGATGGCTGAGACCTTCGCGGCGATCATCCGCAAGGTTTACAACTACGAGCCTATCAGCACGGAATTCATATTCTAAGAGATGAAGACAGTTCTCGCCGCGATAATCATCCTCGGGATCGGAGTGATCGGAATGTGCTTCAACATCATATTCCGGAAGAACGGGAAATTCCCGGAGACGGAGATAAGCCGCAACGAGAATATGCGGAAGATGGGAATCAAGTGCATGAGGGAGCAGGACGAGGAGATCTTCTCAAAAAAGAAGCCCAAAAGGAACGCTTCCTGCACCGGTTCCTACAGCGACGCCTGCACCGGATGCGGTTTCTATGAATATGAGTTCGGGGACAAGAAGCCGAAACAAGGTGAATGACACGACCGGCAATGGTCATCGAATGTGTGATAATGTTTTAACACAGGCAATTGCCTGCCTGCGAGAGATTGAGTTATGAGTTTAGTAGCCATTGTGGGACGCCCGAATGTCGGCAAGTCCACACTTTTCAATAGACTTGTCGGAATGCGTCAGGCCATCGTTGACGAGACCGCCGGCGTGACAAGAGACCGCCACTACGGCAAATGCGAATGGTGCGGCAAGGAGTTCTCCGTGGTTGACACGGGAGGCTGGACGACCAATTCGGATGATGTGTTCGAGGAGGCCATCCGCAAACAGGTCGTGATCGCCATTGAGGAGGCCGACGCGATCATATTTATGGTAGAGGCCGCCGCCGGCATCACTGACTACGACGCCGAGATCGCCGACATTCTCCGCCGGAGCAAAAAGCCTGTCGTCCTGTGTGTCAACAAGGTGGATTCCGGAGAGAAGATGTTCGACGCCTATCAGTTCTATTCATTGGGACTGGGAGAGATCTGGGCGACATCCGCTGCCAACGGAAGCGGAACCGGCGACCTTCTGGACGAGGTGCTTAAGGTTCTCCCGGAAGAGACACCGCAGCAGGACAATGACCGTCCGACCTTCCTCACATCGCGATATTGTCGGGAAGCCTAATGTCGGCAAGTCTTCTTTGACGAACGCGCTTCTCGGAGAGGAAAGGAACATCGTGACCCCGGTGGCCGGAACCACAAGAGACTCGATCTCAACCCTCTACAACAAGTTCGGGCACGAGTTTATGCTCGTGGACACCGCCGGAATGCGCAAGAAAGCCAAGGTCAACGAGGATCTGGAGTTCTACTCCGTGATGCGTTCCATCAGGGCAATCGAACATTCCGATGTCTGCATCCTGATGATCGACGCGAACACCGGAATGGAGGCTCAGGACATGAGCATATTCAACCTCATCGTCCGCAACCGCAAGGCCTGCGTGCTGGTGGTCAACAAATGGGACCTCTTCCTGAAGGACAGCAACACGATGAAGGAATATGAAGCCTCGCTGCGCCGCCGCATCGCTCCGTTCGATGACGTGCCGATCATATTCACCTCTGTCACCAGGAAACAGAGAATCATGGATGTGCTGGATGAGGCCGAGCACGTTTACGAGAACTATTCCCGCAAGCTTTCGACGGCAAGGCTGAACGAGGCTATGCTGCCGGAGATCGAGAATTACCCGCCGCCGGCCTGGAAGGGCAAGTATGTGAAGATCAAGTACGTGACCCAGCTGCCAACCAGATTCCCGGCGTTCGCGTTCTTCTGCAACCTGCCTCAGTACGTCAAGGAGCCGTACAAGAGATTCCTTGAGAACAAGCTGAGGGAGCACTTCGACCTGCACGGATGTCCTGTGCAGATTTTCATGAGGGCAAAATAATGACCGCCTATGCTGTTGGAGATTCTGAAAGCGTTCATAATCGGCATCTGCGCGTCGGCTCCGCTCGGGCCGGTGGCGATTCTTGTGCTTCAGAAATCCATCTGCTACGGACATAAGGCCGGGTTCACGACTGGACTCGGAGCGTCTCTGGTGGACACAGCGTATGCGATCATCTCGATTTTCGCATGGGCCTTCGCGCAGAATTTCATCAACACCTACGAATCAATCATATTCCTGATCGGTGGTCCTGTGATCGCCTATCTGGGATATTCAATGGCTTTCAAGGACCCGTTCAGGAAGATGGAACCGGGGGATGTCAAGACCCGTGGGGCTTCCCCGAAGGATTTTCTGCAGGCGGTCGCAACAACCGTCTCCAACCCTGGTGCAATCCTGGTGATGTTCGCACTGTTCGCATTCTTTCAGGTCGATGTGTCGGACAGAAGTTTCAGGATATATCCGATAATTCTGGCGGTGGCCGCCGGCTCGATAGCCTACTGGTTTTTCTTCTCCTGGTTCTTCAGCAACTGGAGAAAAGCCTTTGACATGAAGAAAATAATGTGGCTGAACAGGATAGCGGGAATAATAATCATAATAATAGGGTTGGCTCTGATAGGAGAAGGAGCGTTTGACCTGCTCTTCACGGGTGGAAAGTAATTTATGAATATGGAAGAGAAAGAAGATAAGAAAGGTGGTTTCTTCAGCAACTGGATAGTCAGGAACGTTTTGCTTGCGGTCCTGTTCTTTGCGGTTCTGATATTCGTGAGCTCAATGCTGTTGAGTGTTTTGACAAACCACGGCAAGACAATAGAAGTACCTGATTTCACAAGCATGACCGTGAACGAGGCGAAACACGAGGCCTCACGGTCCAAGCTCAGAGTGGAAGTCATCGACTCCATTTTTGTCAGAAAAATGGAGCGGGGAGCCATCTACAGCCAGAATCCGAAACCAGGTTCTCAAGTGAAGCAAGGCAGAAGGATCCTCCTCACCATCAACGCCAAGAATGCCAAGAAGGTCAGCATGCCGAATCTTGTCGGCTATTCAATGCGTCAAGCCAAGGCAGAACTGAACTCACGCGGTCTGGCATTGGGAAAGTTGATCTATGTCAACGACATAGCGACAAACAATGTACTCAGGCAAATCTACCGCAACCGCGAAATCAGGCCGGGAAGGCAGATCGAGACCGGCTCCGAAATCAATCTTGAGGTCGGGCTCAATCCGGAGGACAATCTGACTTATATTCCTAACGTCAAGGGATTGAAATATCTCAGGGCGGTCGATGCCGTGCACGACAACTCATTGAATATCGGTCGCATCGTGTTCGACAAGAGCGTGAGGAACTACACAGACTCTCTGAACGCCTCGGTGACCAGACAGACTCCGGAAGCCTCCGGAAATCCTATTCTTATGGGCTCTGACGTGACCCTCTATCTATCATTGGACAAGAAAGACGAGTAACGTGGACGAGGAGAGACTTTACAACGACCAAGAGGATAGCGTCGAGGACGAGGAGCAGGGAATGTTCGAGCATTTCAGGCTCAACGTGGATGTCGGACAGACCCCGATGCGTGTGGATAAGTATATGGCCACACATCTTGAGGATACCTCACGGCACAGGGTCCAGTGTGCCATCAAGGAAGGCTATGTACGTGTGAATGACAAGATTGCGAAAGCGAACCTCATCATACGTCCCGGCGATGTGATCCGCTTCGTGATGCCGTACCGCCGCCGCGGCCTTGAGATCCTGCCGCAGGACATTCCTCTGAACATAGTCTATGAGGACAACGACTTTCTTGTTGTCAACAAACCGGCCGGAATGGTTGTTCATCCGGGGCACGGCCACTTCGAGGGAACTCTCATCAATGCTCTTTCCTTTCATTTGGGCATATCCCAGGGGCCGGAAGCGGCCGATGAGAGGATGGGGATTCTGGTGCACAGAATAGACAAGGACACTTCCGGCCTTCTTGTCGTGGCGAAAAACGATGAGACACAGCTTGACTTGGCCCGCCAGTTCTTCGAGCATTCGATCGAGAGGCGGTACGTGGCTGTTGTCTGGGGCAACATCAAGGAGGACGAAGGCACGATCACCGGCAACATCGGGCGTGATCCCAACGACAGGCTTAGGTTCAAGGTCTATGCTGACGAGGACGGCAGGGGCAAGCACGCTGTGACGCATTACAAGGTGCTGGAACGTTTCGGCTATGTCACCGTTGTCGAGTGCAAGCTGGAGACCGGGCGCACCCACCAGATCAGAGTCCACATGAGCCATATCGGTCATCCTCTATTCAATGACGAAAGGTACGGGGGCTCAGAGATCCGCAAGGGGACGATCTACGCAAAGTACCGTCAGTTCATCCAGAACTGTTTTGAGCTTTGTCCCCGTCAGGCCCTTCACGCCAAGACTCTCGGTTTCGTACATCCGGGCACGGGAAAATGGATCCAGTTTGATTCCCAGATTCCGGAGGATATGACCGCGATGATCGACAAGTGGCGCAACTACGTCAATTTTGTCGGAACGGAGGAGGACGATGAATAATTTTGAATAAGGTTTCTGACCGGACGGCCAGAATAAAAAAAGAAAATTCAGAATTTTGCACGTTACCAAAATTCTGAATTTTATTTTTATTCCGGCCATAGGGAATCTACAGCATCTTACTCTGTCAGAACCCTTGATTCAACGTATTCTTCACTTATAGTTGAAAAAAGACTATAACCATGAAAAATTTCAGAAGCTGTTTTGAATTGTTTGTTTGAAGGTTTGAGAGTGAAAAACTTCAGTTTCGACCGCTTCTTCCAAGGAAGATAGCGGTGCTATCTGACTGAAGAAGCGGGAAGAAAATGAAGATTTTTCACCTCAAAGAACATTTCAAACAATTCAAAACAGCTTCTCAGTTATGATTGAAAATTTTGAACATTCAATTATATTCATAGGGCTACATTCTTGGAGGTGGGCCCATCGGGCCGCGGCCCATTCCTGGGCCCATACGACGGCCGCCTTTGCCACCGAAGTTGCCGAAGCGGTAGGTCAGGGAGACCACGATGTAACGGCCGAGGGTGTTGTTCAGGGTCTCGGTGTGATAGTTCGAAGAATCTGACACCGAGAGATTCTTGGCCTGATCAAGAATGTCATAGGCGTTCAGGGCAAGGGTGAATTTGTCCTTGAACAGCATCTTGGTGATCTTGGCGTTCAGAATCAGTTGGGTTCCCTGATCGGTGGTGTAGCCGTTGTACCAGTTGTAGTTACCATCAGCCACGATTCCGAGGCCGCCAGGGACTGTCCAGTTCATCGAGGCGGAAACCTGATTGCTCCACGTCATATTCGTGGACTGGTTGGCGATCGTGTACCAGGACTTTGACATCCTGGTGCGGCCACCGGCGGTAAGTTCCACTATGTCATTGCGGTAAGTAAGACGAAGTCTCTCCATGAGACCGACTGTCTGAAGCTTGTTCAAAGTGAAGTCAAGCGAGTGGAAATCCTCAAGGAACTTGTCGGCGAGGAAATTCTCAGCATCATAATTGTCACCTTCGTAGTATTTGCCCATGTCGAATGAGGAAGAACCCACATAAGACGATGACTTGGAATAACTTGCCCTGGACATCAGGAACACACTGAAGTTGGACTTCGCTATAGGCGAGTTCAACATGATTCGGAAGCTGCCGTTGTAGGAGTCCTTTCCATTGACAGGAATGGAATATTGCGCTCCGTTTGTCCCGTACCACTGCGCGTTCACAATCGGATTCTTAACTATTCCACCGTCGAGACCAGCGTTAACAGAAAGGAAATTTTTCTTGTTGGTATGACGGAAATCACTCCTGAAACTATGGTTGAAATACGGTTCAAGGTACATGTTACCGAAAAAGAGACACTCAACGGATTTGTGTTGTCAGGAACCCTCATGAGTTGGCTTACCGACGGTTGCTGCGAGCGGCCGAAATAGAACCCACGCACATTGGTGTTGTCATCTATGTCGTACCACAGCATGGCCTGAGGAGCCCAGTTCAAAACGTGGTTGTCATAGGTGTCAAAGCCGGTGGTCTCATTATGGGTATCGGTCGGGTTGGCGCTCACACCGGCCTGAGCGCGAAGCTTGTCTTTCTGATAGACGAAGTTGGCGCCGATGGTCTGGTTGACATAGCGGTTGACAATCTCACTGGAATACACATCATTAAGTACTTCCCCATTAGGATTATAGACGAGATTTGAGGCCCCGAAGGTCCGAAACCACCCCGCTGTCGTAAGTGTTCTTTGTGGAAGTGCTCCGGTTCCACGATGCCTCATAGTTGGCCTCTACGAAGAATCCCTTGCCGAGAGGTTCGGTATAGGTCAATCGTCCACTCAATGACTGAGAGTTCTGCTCTTGGTTGTAACGCTGGTTGATGATGGAATCCGAAGCGGTCTCGAACTCATCGAAAGTCCTTGTAAGAGACTGGTTGAATCCATCCATGTCATTCCCGCTGAAGTTGTAACGCGCGTTGAAAGAGAGGGTTCTGCCAGCCTTGCCGAGTTTCTGCCGGAAGAGGAAGAAGCCGTTGGTCCTCCAGTTGTTATTCGAGCCAGTGTTACTTGTGAAACCATCATTGGTTTTGGTTGTCGTCCCGTCCTTTTCCGTCAATGTAGAGAACTCCGAGATTTCATTGAAATCTCCGTTGCCGAAGCTGACCTGAGGCTGGAAAAGAATCGAGGTGTTCTCCGAGAACTTATGCTCAAGACGGACTCCGAAACGATGGCCGTCGGAATTGGTTGTGTTGGATCCCTTGTTGTTGTAGATAAGATTGTGGTCATCAAGATAGGTGATCTTCCGGCTTTCTTCCTCCACATAAGTCTCGTTATTATTGTAGAGGTAATTGCCGCCCAGATCCATCTTGCCGTCGAACAGGGAAGTGTTGCCGTTCAGACCACCCATCCAGGAAGTCGTGATTCCGTTGCCTGGTCCCCAGCCACGGCTGCCGCGGCCCATTCCACCGCCGCCTCCGCGCATTCCCTGCATCATACTTCCGGCCAGATCATTGAATCCACGGTTGTTGGTGTTGTTGCCGTTGATCACCACGCTGAGTTGGTTCTTATCCGTGAAACGTCCCAGGAAACCGGCTCCTTGGTAACGCCAGTCACCGTTTCCGGATGAGAGTTCGGAGCCAGAGACCTGCTTGCGGACATCGTGTCCCGCTCCGGCCATAACATTACCGAAGAGGCCGTTCATCATTCCCTTCTGAATGGAGAGGTCGATTATCGTCTCATCGTTGCCGTCATCGATGCCGGTGAACTCAGCCTGCTCGGACTTCTTCTCCACGACCTTCACCTTGTCGATGATCTTCGCGGGAATATTCTTGGACGCAAGCTGTGGGTCGTCAAGGAAGAATGTCTTGCCGTCAATTGTTATCTTGCTTATTGTCTGACCGTTCGCAGTGACGGTTCCATCCTCGGAAACCTCCACGCCCGGAAGCTTCTTCAACAGGTCCTCCAGGACATCGTTCTCGGTCGTCTTGAAAGACGAGGCGTTATATTCAATGGTATCCTTCTTGATCACGATCGGGTTGCCGGCGGCGGAGACGCTTGCGGCGTCCAGCACCTGCTTGTCCGGATCCATCTTCAAAGCTCCCAGATCCAGCTTTCCCTTGACCTCAATATCCTTGGTCAGAGGCTTGTAACCAAGAAGTTCCGCCTTCAGGACATATTTCCCGGCGGCGACCTTGTCAAAAACCGTCTTTCCCTTGTCATCACTCAAGGCATACTTGTAGGGTTTTGTATTGCCTGGTTTAGTGATGGAAACGGTCGCGAACCCGACCGCCTCTCCGGTGGAGGAATCCGTAAGCGACAATGTGACCGTGCCGCCTCCCTGGGCGAAAGCCAAAGAAAAAGCCGACATAACGCCGGCGACAAAAAAGTGATGAATTTCTTTAAGTTCATAAGGAATACTCAACTAATCAACCTAACGCTTCCTTTGACAGAGAAGCGCGGCGATGGTTTAATCCTTACAAAGAAAAAACTTCACTTCACCCGGTCCGGATGGTCCTTAATGAACTTCTCCCAGCCTCCGGAGCCTTTCACCTTCGCCAGCGGACTGGAAATCGAGTAGTAATGGCAAAGGGCGATGGCAAGCGCATCCGTGGCATCCAGATGTTCCGGTTGGAAATCCACGTTCAACGTCTTGCGAAGCATCACGCTCACCTGCTCCTTGGACGCGGCTCCGTTGCCGGTAATCGCCTGCTTGGCCTCCCGGGGAGCATATTCATGAATATCGGTGATGCCATATTCAAGAGCGGCGAGCATCGCGGCCCCCTGCGCGCGCCCCAGTTTCAGGATGACCTGCGCGTTCTTGCCGTAGAACGGCGACTCCAGCGCCATTTCGGTGCCGTGGTAGGTCTTGCAGACTTCGGTGACGGTGTCGTAGATCTGACGGAGTTTTGAATATGCGTCTGCCTCATTCCGCAGGTCCAGCACACCCATATCCACGAAAACGGGCTTGCCGCTGATGACATCAACCCCGAAACCAAGGAGATTGGTTCCGGGGTCTATTCCGATTATCGTTTTCTTGTCCATAAAGAATTTACGAGCAAGGACTTACCGTCCAATGCGGTTAGTCGATGCAGTCGAATCCGGTGTAAGGACGGAGAACCTCAGGGATGACGATCTTGTCTTCCTTCTGGTTGTCTTCGAGCAGGGCGGCGACCACGCGAGGGAGAGCGAGCGAGCTTCCGTTCAGGGTGTGGCAAAGCTGCATCCTGCCTTCCGCGTCACGGTAACGCAGGTGCAGACGGTTCGCCTGATAGGTCTCGAAGTTGGAAACTGACGAGATCTCAAGCCAACGTCCCTGGGCGGCTGACCAAAGTTCGAAATCGTAGGTGATGGCAGAGGTAAAACTCAGGTCACCACCGCACAGACGGAGGATCCTGTACTTCAGACCAAGCTTGTTGACGATGCCCTCAACGTGGGCAACCATCTCATCCAGAGCGGCGTAAGAGTTCTCCGGCTTCTCGATGCGCACGATCTCGACCTTGTCGAACTGATGCAGACGGTTCAGACCTCTCACGTCCTTGCCGTAAGAACCGGCCTCACGACGGAAGCACGGAGTGTAGGCGGTCATCTTCTGCGGGAAGTCGTTGTTACCAAGGATGACATCTCTGAATATGTTGGTGACAGGAACCTCGGCTGTAGGGATGAGATAGAAGTCATCAAGTCCTACATAGTACATCTGGGCCTCCTTGTCAGGCAGCTGACCGGTACCGAAACCGGAAGCGGCGTTGACCATGATAGGCGGCTCGACCTCCTTGTAGCCGGCGGCGGTGTTGATGTCAAGGAAGAAGTTGATGAGGGCCCCCTCTGGAGTTTGGCACCCTTGCCCTTATAGACAGGGAAACCGGCTCCGGTGAGCTTCACACCAAGGTCGAAATCTATGATGTCATATTTCTTGGCAAGCTCCCAGTGAGGGAGAGCGTGCTCAGGAAGGTTGACCTCAGGGCCGCCCATCTTCACAACCTGATTGTCCTCGGCTCCCTTTCCAGGGATAACGAGGTCGCAAGGCATATTCGGAAGAAGAACCAACTGAGCCTCAAGTTCCTTGTTGTTCTCATCGGCCTTGGCGAGAAGTTCGGAAGACTTGGCCTTGAGTTCGGCCACTTCCTTCTTGACCTCTTCGGCCTCGGCCTTCTTGCCATCTTTCATAAGTCCACCGATCTGCTTGGTGAGCTGATTCTGCCTGGCCACAATAGCGTCACTCTCTGTCTGAAGAGCCCTTCTGTTGGTGTCCAGTTCGAGGACTTTTTCCACGATGGCCCTCGCATCGAAATTCTTTACTGCCAGCTTCTCGATCACGTGCTGCGGATCGTCACGAAGCGTTTTGAGTGTAAGCATAATATTGCGAATAGTTTAATTACAATTAAAACGGAAGTCCCCGCTTGCCGCCGGGAATGTTCCCCGACACATTTCCAGGCCAGCAAGCCTGAAACGGGTCCCTTCAAAACAAAAAAAGGGGAGGCACGATAACTCGAAGCCAGCCCTCTTTCATTATCAATCCTCCGAGTCTTAGTTCTCAAAAAGGGATAACCGAGACGTAGGATTTGTCCTCTCTTTCCTTGTGAACTTAACAGTTCCGTCAACGAGTGCGTAGAGAGTGTGATCCTTGCCCATTCCGACGTTCTTGTCAGGATTGTGGACAGTACCTCTCTGCCTTACGATGATGTTGCCGGCCTTTACGACCTCACCGCCGGAATTTCTTGAGTCCAAGCCTTTTGAATGAGACTCACGACCGTTCTTTGAACTTGATTGTCCTTTCTTGTGTGCCATAATCTGTTACTCTTTAGAAATTAAGCGATTTCATCGATACGGATCTTGGAAAGCTTCTGGCGGTGGCCATTGAGCTTCTGGAATCCCTTACGACGGATCTTCTTGAACACGAGCACCTTGTCAGCCTTTGCCTCGTGATCGAGAACGGTGGCCTTTACGACTGCGCCCTTTACATAAGGATTACCGAGCTTGATCTGCCCTTCGGAGTCAACGAGCAGCACCTTGTCGAACTCGACTGAAGAATCCTTGGCCGCCGCGAGACGGTTAACAAAGATCTCTTTTCCAGCCTCAACCTTGAACTGCTGTCCTGCAATGTCAACAATTGCGTACATAAAAAAACAAAACTTTATTAAGTTTCAGCCGCAAGCGCCCGTAACCTCACGGGACTTCTGGAGCTCCACGGCCATCAAACAGATCACAAATTTATGCAAAATCCCCCAATCCGCAAAATATTTCGAAAAAAGCCGTGCCTGACAAAGTCAGTCGAACACATAGCAACCACCAGAAAAGGTACATACCTTATGGTTTGACGGTAATATTGCTTTCAGCGGAGCCGATTGAGCTTTCTTCTTCAGTGGTAAAACGGATTACTGAGCCTTGGTCATCACTGCCTAATTTGATCTTGATGTTATTCAGGCAGTTCCTCTTGACTTGAATTGTCTTGGTGCCAAGATCCTGGGTGATGCCGGTTCCACGAGCCCAAGTCACGGAGACGGTCAGATTCTCAGTGTAATTGTCCGCATACTTCCAGGCGCTGTAAGTGTCATAGAATGCTATGAACTGAGTGTCACTTTCGTAACTCTTGGAAGATGTAGTGTTTTCAATGAAAGTCCTTTTACTGTTATACACCTTTACGGTAACCTTGCCATCCGTCACACCGGAGAGTTCATATTTCAGTTTGAACCCAGTGCGCTTAAGAGGGAACTCCATAGTTGAATATTCCCCTGTCGGGGTATAGTCATTCACTTCTCCGTAGAACCAATCAACGCATGTAGGATATTCCTTGTCTATTTTTCCCCGTCGAATATTCTCACTGCAGATACGAAATCGTGTATATAGTTTATTTTCCTGCATTACATTATTACCCGAATAATATGTAAGCCATTCGTTGCTATTATAAAAAAAACAATTAGTTTTAACGTAAAAAGAATTACCTGAATATCCACTTATACCCATATAGAAAGGATCTCCGTAAGTCCAATCGTAGTTGCCACCCTCACATTTGACACTTCCATTAAACGAGCAGTACCTATCCCCCAATAATGTTTTAGCGTCCTTCACCAAAGACATTAAAACACAATATGTTCCACCTTGCTTTAAATACAACCTCATCTTAACTGGATCGTCAAAAAAGCCTAACGCAAATTCACTCCCTTCAGAATATACTTGTACGACATAAAGGTCATTAGATGAAGCGGATGTTTTTGTCATAGGAGATTCTGATGTTGATATCTCACACATTGGAACAATTGACACCACGCAATCTTTACCTTCATCTTCAACATTGGCTGACTCAGTTTTACCACAAGCGATGGATGCCACCGCAAAAGCCAATAAAATAATAATTTTCCTCATAGCAAATTAATCTTCAGGGTTAACGATAATATCAATCAGGCCATCCGTGTTGATGCCCATATCAATGACGTTGTCATCCTCCAACTCTTCCTCCGTGACGTTAAAGTTCGCTCCTGACAAATCAGGATTGACCTGAATATTCATAGTCGTCATCACATTTCTTTTGAACTGCACTTTTTGTTCCTGACTGATATTCCACAATTTGCCGCGAGCACTCGCATAGGATATGGTAACATTTTCAGTCAAAGGAGTATCATTTAACCATACCTTGTACACATTCGGAAATGTATAGATCTTTTCATCACCTCCATCATCAGTGTTATACGTCTTCGAGAAGAAATCACCGCATTTCACATCGAGAGTTCCTTCCTTTAATCCTGTCACCACGAACTTCGCTCCAAATATCACACGCTTCAGGTACACATCAATTTTCCCTCCGGCAACAGGCTCATACTGACGAGTCTCTCCATAGAATCGATTAACACTCGCACATTTTGTCGAATTGCCCACAGTAGGAGATGTTGATGCCACGTGTGCGTCACCACTGTCGAAACCCGAAAAACAGATGGATGTACCTATTATAAATTTATTTGTAATAGGTGTCGAATTAGGGGAAATAACATTGGAAGAAAAATCCCTTGTCTGAAAAGGATCGGCATAGCCAGAATAGGTGTTGCCAAAAGCCTGGCCAAAATACAGAGTATTCCGCGCATTTTTGACAAGCGTGCACTGGACTGTGTACTTGTGTTTCGATAAGAGTGTGATGGTCATATCCGCCACATTGTCGAAAAGACCATAGGCATAGGGGTCGTTTGTAGCCCCGTCACCTTCCTTATCGTCGTAATAAACATTGATACCATAGGCATCATTAGACGTTCCTGCTTTTGTCATCGGTTCCTGGTCAACAAAGGCGTCAAAATCTCCATCAAGTTTCAAGGAGACCGTCATTTCCTCGCACTCTGTCATCGTGGTCTCAGTCTTGCCGCAACCGACTTCGAACAAGCATATCGCAAGGAGAATTGGGAATAGAATAGTATGTTTCATAAAATAAATAATTTTAGATAGTATCAACACCATTTTGGCTTTTAAGGAAGGCAGTGATTATCTGAAGTTTATCATAATACTTCTGATACATTCCCCGCTTATTTTCCCGACTTGTTGGATGATGCTTTTTAGCCGCCTTTACAAAGGCATCCTTTTCCACGTGATCATTTTCCTTAAAGTAAATGTTGACAAATGAATAAAACCGTTCATCATCACACGGATGATAATTTGGTCCTAATGGCCCGCCTACCCATTTCTCGAACGCTTCTTGCGTTTTCTGAGAACGGAATATGCTCTTTTTCATAAGTAAAAAGTTATTTTACGTCCCCTGACTCCAAAGAGATAATTGTTCTAAAATAACAAAAGTGTGGAGCCAACCTTCGCCTATCTTGTGGAAGGTTTTGCAGAACCTTGAAAGAAATAAACTACTGATAATACTCCACACTCGGATTGATATGGAGTATCTGCCCCCAGAAAGGGGCATACAGCATAATCAATGCACGAGCGGAAAGAATATCCGTAATCCTTCTTTCTTAAAAATCTGCAAATTTTCCACAAAGGACACGAAAACACTTTCGCTGATATGTACGTCAAGCCAAACGTGTTGGCTATGACGTTGCAAATATAGCGATTAAATTCGTAAAACGATATTAAAAAGTAGATTATTTGCGACAAGCACCGCAACTACCCATCACATCAAGCATTTCAGAGTCAAATCGTTGCAAAAAACATATAACCACGCATTCATACACATGCGGAGCTAGATAGTATGTCGCCTATGGATTCGGGAAGCATAGGCGGCATATCACAAGGAGCATAAATGGGCAATATTGCTTCAGGCAATGGCAAAAATGTCGCCCAAGGGCGCAGGGCAGCACTCTTAGGCGACAAATATGAGCGAGAACGTCGCCCAAGGGTGCAGGGTCGCACTCTGAGGCAACGAACAGGGGCGAGAACGCTGCCCAAGGGTGCCGCCCGGCACTCACAGGCAACGGAAAGGGGCATAAACGTCGCCCAAGGGTGTCGCCCGGCACTCACAGGCAACGAAAAGGGGCAAAAACGAATCTGCCCAAGGGTGCCGCCCGGCACTCTTAGGCCACGAACAGGGGCGAGAACGTCGCCCAAGGGCGCAGGGCGGCACTCTGAGGCGACGAAAAGGGGCGAGAACGTCGCCCAAGGGCGCAGGGCAGCACCCTGAGGCGACGAACATGAAGGAATTTGTCACCAGTGGGTGCAGAGCGAGCCACGCGGCACTTATTTCTTTGAATATATTCTGTCAAGCTCCGATTGCGAAAAGCGCCTAAACCTCGCCTGCCAGTAGGCGGATTTCTCATCATCGAACTCACCGCGGTCGATCTCCGACTCCTTGCCGGCCCGGTGCAGGATGGTGTTGTTGCCGTCCCCCATGTGCTCAGCCCAAGTGAGTTCCGCGAACGGCGAATCCTGCCGCTGCCCGATGTGATGCAGCTCGTACGGATCACCATTCGAATCACGCGGAGGATAACCCTCTCCGATCAGATCGGCATTATTGTAGTCCTTCCACCTGTCCCAGTCCGCCAATCTGCTTTTCAGCCAATCCTTCCTACAATTGAACGCCGACCAGTCGATGTCCGACCGGATGAGCGCCGGCCGCCCTCCGACCACCGCCTCCCTAAGCCCCGCCCGGATGTAGATCCCAGCCTCCTCCCGAGAGCCAATGCTGGACAAAACCCTATCCGACCACCCGGTCCTCAGCCGAATGGCCAACTTATCCGAAAAAGACAACATATTCCAAACCGTCTCCCGTGAATCGTGAATATTCCTACCTCCGCCGCTCCCAGGTCATCCCCTGGTTCCGCGAGGCGAAAAGCCCCTTGGACGTACCTGCCAGCAGCACCGCACCGTCCGTCGCCAGGGTCTGGAACTCCCCCACCGCCGAATTATTGTACCGCGTCACCCAAGTCGCACCGCCGTTCCGCGACCAATACAGTCCCTTGGAAGTCGCCGCGAACAAGTCCGCCCCCATCACCAGCAGATCCCGGAACGTCCCCACCGAACTCATGCAGAACCTGTTGTGCCAAGTCCTCCCCCCGTTAGATGAATATTCAATACTATTCTTCTGCGCATTGATCCGCAGAAACTCGCTTCCGCAGGTTACCAGTTGTGGCATAATGATTTATCTATTTAAAGAAAGATTCACATCGAGTCTGTCCCGCCGAGGTTTCTCCCAATACCCAGACAAAACGGAACCATTCATATTCAAGAAAAAAGTCTCGTTGGGTTTGTCATGGAATTTGGGATCATAAGCAAGGAGAACCAGAGATCCGTCATCGGACGAATCTCCATACACATACATTCTGTTGTCCGATCCGTTCCGGTTGTAGAACAGAGTGCCTACCACTCTCGGAGCAACTGAATCAAAGGCAAGCTCCACCGTTATCCTGTATTTACCGAGAGTGCCGGAATACACTTCAGGAGTCAATTGCTTGTTGGTGGTTCCGCTGTAATATTCATAAACATAGTCATACTCATTATCGGCCTCGCAATCTCCTTCCTTCACCAGTCTGCGGCCTACACTGATGACCAACGGGGGATACACTATCACCTCCGCCCCAAAGCAGACGTAGTTATAGGCGCCGGTGGACTTCTGATACGACACTACATTGTAACCGGAGTAGCCTCCCAACGCACCACTGTCTCCCGAGAGAAGAATATAGTCTCCGTAGGAATATGGTTCATACCCATAATCGAACGCGACCGTCTCCTTGGTGTTGTCACAGTAGAATGTGGCCTCTGATGAAAAACAGCGGTGGCCGATGGCGCCGGAGCCTTCGGAGGTTCCGAAGGTTTGGTCTGTGTCGCTACCATAGCCGCTTTCTCTTTTGGATAGTCAACATCCGAGGAGCAGGACTTAGGTGTGACCGCAGTGAACAAAGAGCCGATTGCCCCGGCAATCAGACGAAGCCCTATTGTAATGATGGTAATCAGAACGCAAGCCCACAGTGCCTTTGAATTGACATCTTTGATTGTTGTCTGATCTCCTTCCACATATCCGACAATCATGTAATAGTTCTTCTTATATGACTTGTACATAAAATCCCCGATGTCCCCGACGACGCGGGGACCATGCCGATAAGCAGATCCAGAAGGCAGTTGGAAATGATTGCCAATGTCAGGGGGACAGAGCGCAACTTGAATATCGATGTGAATATAAACGGGATTGTAACGACTGTGGTAATGAAATCACCCAAACCAGGTATGAAAAAGCCAATTATCGGGTCAAGCCTCCATTTGTCCATAACCTTGTAAATGACCTTGAGCATTTTGAAATCCGCCCCAGATCCCAACCTCTTTGTTCTGTTCGACAATTGCCCCATGACACTACCACGCTACTATTACCGCCCCGACCAATGCCGCAGCGGACAGAATCCACAACACCGTCGAGACATCAAACCTCTTGATTTCCTTTTCCTCCATCCTACAGCAGATTCATCATTGTCGTCGAGATAGTGTTCAGGAACAGGTCTATACGCTCCATCATCCTCATTTTCATTTCCATCTCCGCCTCGGTCTTGGCATCCATTGCGATAACATAATCCAAGATCTTGCCTAAGCCGGAGTTGACGGCATCCAACTGTTTCTCTATAACAGGGATTCGAGACTTGTACTTGTCAAGATTGTTGTCCAACTCCTTAGCGAACACCTTGAAATGAAGATCCATCGCCAACATTTCCTTGTCTATTTCCTTCCATGCCGTCACTCCGGCACAGATGCGATCGACAACAGACCCACAGGAGTCTATGCAAGCCTTCATCGAATTAATGTTCTTATCCAATGCCTGCAACTCATCGACCGGGGATTCTGTCATCTCACCGGCCTGCCCTTTCCGTACTTCGACATCTTCCAGTGCCGGAATCTCACCGTTCTTTTCATTCATTTCGTATGACATAAATATGTAGATTTATCGGTTATCCTATGACATGAAATTCTTTGCAATCCTCTTTTGAGGCAATCATCTTGCGGAACCCCCTTATTTTCGTATTGTATGCATCTATTCTTTTCACATAGGGGAAAACCCTGTCATAATTCTGTTCATAGTACTCAATGCCAAGGCCAAGCCAACAAAGGGAAGGGATGATGAACACTATTCTCCAGAAAGCGGAGGACTCTAAATGGAAAATCAGACAAAGCACTCCGAAAAAGACGGCAGGAAGAGCAAGCAGAACAACCAAATCCAGCAATCCGAATCCCGGAGCAGACTCGGGAGAGTGATAATCATTCTCAAACACATGCCTGCAATGTTCCAGATAAAGGTTGCCGTCGGCTATCGGGTTGGCACAATGACGGTTCTTGCCATCAATTCTTATCAGTGCATCAGGGCAGTTATCCGACTCTCCAATGTTCACACCGACAAAATTGCGCGTCAGGCAAGGATCCGCAAGCACTGTCAAGACAGGCAACGGAATCTCGCCTTGACCCTGGTCTATCGCTTCTGACATCAGTCCGTCCCAACTCTTGTCCGGACATCCCAAACGCTCCGGCCATGTCCCGAACTCGCTTGCCAGAAGACCGCACACCGAAGGGTACGGCAATCCGGAATCCTGCTTCCCATTAATCCATGCCTTCATCTCCTCTATGCAATAACTCACCACAGAAGACAAGAATCTGTACCTTATCACAATGGACATATTCAAACGGAAGATCCTGACATTAGGAAGAAGCAGGGGATCAGACAAATCTATCCTCCTTTCCCAATCTTTTGAATATAAGGACTCTACTTTTGATCCTACTTGTATTCTTGAGCTTCTCATATTGGCGGATCTGGACAGGTAGCTTCTCTTCCGCGATTTGCTTTTTCTTCTGAAGAACCGCATCCTGCTTAATCTGGAACTCTTTTCGCGCCTGGCTTCTCTTATATTTAGAAATGAACCAACCACCAAACCTTGTCACACTTGACACAGCTCCCAACACCCCCTTGTCTTGCTTGAGTACTCGCCGGAGAAGAGCGCGAGCGTGTCGCCAAGGTTATTGATTTCATCCGCAACCTCGCCGCATCTATCCTTGAAATTTGAGATGGAGACATCAACTTTAGACAAGTCATCCAACAAGACACCCATCTCTTCCTCGAACACGTCCAGATCCTTCAGCACATCTTTCACCGAAGCAGGCTCCTCCGACAGTTGCCCCGAAGACACGACTATTTCAGAATCACGATACTTGCAAATGTTATCCATAAACCATACAATATCATCGTACTTTTACACAATCTCAATAAGTTTCCCCTGACGGCCTCTTCCACCTGCTAAGAAAGATAGTCCCGCCGCCATAAGCCAGCAGTTTACACCCTTTGTATATGTAATGAACATATTATTTTAATTTCAAATTAGCTTCTCTGAACCGGTCCTTATAGTTATAGCCAAATCCCTTACAACTCAAAAGAAATTGTGAAAAACCATGAGAGGAATTCTTTAATGCATCCAAATACTTTTGAGCAGAGCAATTAATTGTTCCCCTAGAATACCTTGAAATCGGCGCAGTCTGATTCAAATAATCTATCAACTTCATCGCCTTTGTTCTATTGTTATAACCCGCAAGTATTCTAATAGACGATTCTATATCTCTACGAACATCCTCCTCCGAACGAATTATATGATATTCTTTTGTAGTATGATCACCAAGCAAATGAATAGAATACATTATTTTAACAAGAGCAAAGACCTGTTGTTCTTGAAGGTGAAAAGATTTGCCAGGGAAGCCTAATTCCGGCGCTGCCTTCGCAAACAACTTACGCAAGCGCCCCTGTTCTTCTTCTGTCAATAGTAACCAAAAACGCCGTTGCTCATCATGTTGAAACCTACTTACGATTTTGACTAGTGGTCTATGGGTTCTAGCCAATGAAGGAGAAAGCATACCTAGTTCACTCAATCCCCAGTGATACCAAATCCTGTGATTATCAAATTTCTCTTTAGAGAAAAAAGGATCTTCTTTAATAAAATGCGGACGCTGAGCTCCTGTAACAGCCCAATCCGGCTCATCCAGATAACTTGAGACCAGATAAAAAATATTGAGACACTCCGCAAATGGGAATACATCTTGCATATCTTGCACGTGATTCTCTATCCCTTTTGCCGATAACGCATAAGGGAAGAATGCTATAATTGCTAATATTAGGATATTACTTTTAACCATAAATTGCAATTTAGCCTCTTTTATCCTACTTTTTATTCTTTTCATCAGAGGCCGCTCCTTTGCTGAATTTCCCTTTTGCCCAAGAACTCAACTGCGTGGCTTTATTTGATATGGCATCAACCGCATTGTATGTTCTATTTTCAACCTTATCGGCCACATCTGATACTGTGCTTCTTACACTATTCCAAGCTTTTTTTATTGAGCCATCGCGTTGGGGGTCCAAGATTAATTGTGGCTCTTTAAACTAGAATCCCATTCTGCTCGATTGAGAAAGGAATCCAACCAGAACCCTCTTTTTTATAAGTAATGATGGTATGAGCAAGGTCTTCAAAGTCAAGAACACAAAATTCACCTTCTGTTTTCTCAAAACGAACCGGAACGAAACTTAGTGGCGCTTCTCCCTTATACTCAACGTTATACATATATTCGCTGCTTCGAGATGAAGTTGCAGGCTTAACCATATCAACAGACTTTCGAGGCAAATAATACTGGTCTAAAAATGAAAAGCGTTCATCGCTTGCCTTAACCTTCACCTTAGCTGGTTTACAGTTAACCTTTACTAAATCACCATTCTCGTTCTTTTCACAAAAACTAACAATCTTTGAAGGATCGGCTATTGAAAACACATCTGCTCCCTGAAACGTTCCTTTAGAAATAGCATTGTAATCAAGACCTTTCTTCACAGAATACCTCTTGCCATAAATGACTGGTTCAAAGAAACAGAAAACAAGCTTTTCATTCCCTTTCTTTGCAAACTCCGGAACTCTCTTTTTTAATTCCTCATGCGTAAAACTATTTTCCGGAATAAGGCTCTGTTGAACTATTGACATTTTAGATCCGGACGATTTAACAGCATATAATGCTAACCCACTATAATCACACTTTCTTCTTGACATCACGATAAACCCTGGTCCATCTTCAATTCGGAATACTTTATTCACATTCTCAACCCAGTTTCCTTTACTATTAGCTAGAATAAAAGGAACAAAGGCATTCATTTCAATTGACGCACTTTGATTAACGGCGGCTATTACTTCTTTGTATATATTAGAATACCTTTTAATGTCATCAAGATACTGTGTTATTGTTGATAACACTTCTGTTTTATTTGAATATCTATTATCCAATCCAGAACGCAATAAATCAAACCCCTTTTCTTTCTTACCAAGCTTAGTTATATATATCAAAGCACATTGCAGAAGCGCCGCACCATTATCTGGAAGATTTCGAAGGGCTGTGTTAATAAGAGCCTCTATTTCCGCATCTGATAGGGTCTCATCGAAAGTCAATTTAGTCAAGGCAATTATTCCCGACTTTTGATCATATCTGAAAATTGGTGCTTTTGCATACTCATTTAAATATTTGTTAAGATAAGGTAATGACATCTTATAATTAGCATCTCTACCATTTATATCATCACCAATATAAGCCATACCTAAATAATAGTAAAAATCCGGAATCATCTTAAACAGCTTTTCATTTTCTTTTAAGAGCCGGACTCTTTTGGCCGACTTGGGTTCACTGATTATTTCATTGAACTTATTTGAGGTTTCTTCAGTTAACCTATCCCATTCATCTAAGTAATGGTATCTATCATATAAAGAAAAGAGTATTTTCAAAGCCTTGGATCGTAAAGTGTTTATCTCTTCCAATTCTCTTTTCTTTATCTCCCACATTGCCTGTATTTCTTCAATTTCGTTTTCTCCTTTTGATGATTGATAATCAACAGCCGTTCTTGCTGCAGTCAAAATAGCCTGAAATGCTATCTGCTGACCTGCCTTCCCTCCTCCTGTAATCAACATGGTCGGATTTAAAGCACTAGATAGACAGTTCCACATCATTTTTTTACTCTTTATGTCCTGAATTTGTTTAAGAATAGCCCTCTCTTGCTCGGTTATCTGAAGCCCACTGATAGCGTCGAACAAGGCTATCCTGAACTCCTGTAACTCGTACTCTCCTCTAATATTATCTATTTTTAAGTTATTTAATATCTGATCAGATTCATAATTAAGAGCAATCATCGAATGATTATTGACTATGTTCGTCAACGAATTAACACAATAATTCATTTGCACTATGACGTTTTTCTGCGCCATAGTTTGTCCGTAAATCATTTCGGAGTAACAGCTTGTTGAGATTGCTATAATAGCAAAGATAATTGATTTAACAATAAAGACATGATTCTGCATATTTGCGACTTGAATAACACGAATAATTCGAGACATTTTTATAGTAATAATTCAGTTACATTATAGTATTAGATACCATCGGAGGCAGTTAAAATATCTAGCGCATTATTAATGAACCTCAAAAGGACAATATCAAAACATACTCATTTGTACTTAATCCTCAACGTCATTTTATCGTTTGTTCCAACCAATGTATCGACCGAGCATTTGTCCGTAGGAATATTGATTTTAACACCAGTAGAATTATTCACAGTTATTTCCATTTCATCAACACCATCACGATACCCTTTTTCTATCAAGGCTTCAGCCATTTCTTTCTGTGTCCGAGTACTTTCAGAGTTACGGGCAAGAATAGCTTTGCCTATTTTGTACACTAAAAGAAGGTCCCGGAAAGAGTATCTCCATAAATGACCTACCTGCTTCTGTAGTCAAATCATACTTTTTCATCATATAAAACATTAATAATCAATCCATACATAATCAAATAAATACTGAATCATAAATGACCAACAGCCGCCTTTTCAACTATTTGTCCAACCAAGACCGAATCCTGCCCAACGGGCCGAGCTGATAACTTTTGGTGCCGCATTTGGGGCAGGGCATTGGCATGGAGTAAACGGTGGCGTTGTCTTCGATGTCGAAGGCCTTGAAGACGTGGCCGCAGTTGGGGCAACGGAATAATGTGGTTCCTCTCAGCATGGTTGTTTTGCTTTCGTTAGTTAGATTCTCTTTATCAGCTTGTTAGAAAATCCGATAATTATTTTTACTCTACAAAATAAGCTCTTTTCGGTGCCATAATCAGGCATCTTGAAAGAGTCGTTTCTTATAACGCTGTAAATATATTCATAATTTTTGTGAATAGTTGGTTGATTTTTTTGGTCCATATTTGGTCCAAATGAAGGTGGAGGAAGACTTGGTTATGCACGGTAGCTGCCGAGGTCGTCTTGTGAGCGAAACGGCAATGTCCGCACACGGGTGGGCTGTCGTGTCTTGGGAAAGAATGCTGCCATACCGAGGCAACCGCCTCATAACCAAGGTCGGCGACAAAAGGAGGCAGTTTGACCGGAGATCCGGACACGCAAAGAATCTGCTGCCGAAGCAGGTCCTGCGACCTAAACAGATCCAGCAACCGAAGCGGGCTCAACAACCGGCAAAGAACTCGTCAATGCTCCCTCACGTCAGCCTCCGCCTTTGCCTCTTCATCCAACAGACTCTCAATTTGAGGTTTTAGTACAGGAATATCTTGTTGGATTGTGTTCCAAAGCTGCGTTGGGCGGATTTGGTAATAGCCATGCACCAGAACGTGCCGCATACCTTCTATGACATCCCATTCCACATCCTTATGCTGGTTACGGAATTCCTTGCTAAGCATATAGACGGCCTCGCCAATAATCTCAAGTTGTTTGACAAAGCCAAAGAAAACTATGGGGTCACTTTCGATTTTCTCCAGATTGAAACGATCTTTATTGTCAAGAATGATGTTGACGGAAGAAAGTATGTGCCGGAGCCGGCCTTTGTCATTAATTCTTTCTCTCATAGATCAGTATTTTATCTTTGTCCGCACTTTCTTTTGCAAATGATAGAATACACTCATCTTCAACAAGATCGACTTTGCGGTTCAGCAATCGGCCTAATTGGGAGGATATTCTAGAAATAGTAAGAATCGAGATGCTGTCCTTGCCGACATACCTGACCATAATGTCTATGTCACTATCCGGCCTTTCCTCTCCTCTTGAACATGAGCCAAAAATCCACGCCTTTTCAATGGGCTGGCCGACAAAGAAATTCCTTATCGTAGGAATAAGAGTTTTTACGCTATGGCTCAACATATTCAACATCGTTTCAGTCTGTGCAATATAATCCTTTTTTGTGATTCTTCCAAACTTTTATGATTTTCTTCCTTCGGGCAGAAATCGGACAGAAATGTCGCCCGAGGGCGCAGGGCGGCACTCTGAGGCAACGAATATGAAGGAATTCGTCGCCAGTGGGTGCAGAGCGAGCCACGCGGCACTTATTTCTTTGAATATATTCTGTCAAGCTCCGATTGCGAAAAGCGCCTAAACCTCGCCTGCCAGTAGGCGGATTTCTCATCATCGAACTCACCGCGGTCGATCTCCGACTCCTTGCCGGCCCGGTGCAGGATGGTGTTATTGCCGTCCCCCATGTGCTCAGCCCAAGTGAGTTCCGCGAACGGCGAATCCTGCCGCTGCCCGATGTGATGCAGCTCGTACGGATCACCATTCGAATCACGCGGAGGATAACCCTCCCCGATCAGATCGGCATTATTGTAGTCCTTCCACCTGTCCCAGTCCGCCAATCTGCTTTTCAGCCAATCCTTCCTACAATTGAACGCCGACCAGTCGATGTCCGACCGGATGAGCGCCGGCCGCCCTCCGACCACCGCCTCCCTAAGCCCCGCCCGGATGTAGATCCCAGCCTCCTCCCGAGAGCCAATGCTGGACAAAACCCTATCCGACCACCCGGTCCTCAGCCGAATGGCCAACTTCTCCGAAAAAGACAACATATTCCAAACCTTCGGTCGCGGTCAATACCGAACCATATTCTTCACTGTACCGACTATCTCACGACCTGCTTGAATTCAGCGACCACTGTATTTGTGTGTGTTGCAGCCCTATGTGATTGTTACAATGGGAATATCAGGAGAAGTTTGTTCCGGCCCACTTTACCTGAGTTTGGTATATTGAGGATCAGATGTCGTCAGCTTAAATCCCTTTCTTTCAAATCTCCTTTTAAGGGCACCTTCATTTGCTGCCAAAAGAAAATCCGGCAAATCCTTCTGAAGAATATCAATTAGTCTGGAGGCCAATATATGTTGATTCGAGCATTCTCCAGTAGTTTTTCTAATGGACTCTATAAGATTACGAGGATGTTTTTGAGTTATCTATATTACGAATGCTATTTATGATATCGCCGGCGACTTTTGACGGTTTTGTTACCCCAGCGAAATTCTTATTATCATCCTCGGTATAGTCTCCCAAGAGATGAACATCATATACAAGCGCCATAATGCTGTTAGCCCATCTGGCCTCCTTTCCTCCTGAAGCAAATCCGAACACCTTTTCAGCTTCTTTATTGGCTATGGCGTTTCTGCGTCGCTGCTCATTAATCAGAGCGCCCTTGAACCTGTCAATTTTATCGCTGTCCCACTGATGTCTAATGACATAGTCATCCAATTCGTCATTCCAAGGATTTGCATTGTACCCCCAGTGGAAAAGTAATCGATGGCTTCCAAAACTTAAGCTGAATCCATATTCGTCTTTCAGGTAAGCATAGAAAGTCCGACCTCCGTACTCCACAACTTCAATTCTATTGTGTTCATCGATTAATTCTTCAGTGATTTTTTGCAGCATCTCACGTATGGGGAAGTTTGCCTCAACGACATTTCCGTTCTTATCTACAGCAAAAAAGGCAATACGGAGTACATCTCCATCACATGCATCCAGCTTTTCGGATGACTTATGGCTGTCCACGACAACAAAAAAAGCAACAGCGAGAGCAGCAACCGCTTTCCTACTTTTTCCAGAAACGAACAGTATCCCATATTTTCTGTATCCAATTCTTACCGGACTCTTTTTCTGTTTGTGACGATGATTTTTCTACAACCGCGGCCTGTTCTTCGGATAATCCCTCCTTATTCTTATGGAAAAACATTGAAACCAAATTATATGAATGGTCTTTCTTGAAGGTTGACCACCAACTTTCTTTAGTATTGTCAGATGGCTTTTCATCAACGCCGTTGTCGTCGATACCATCTGCAGAGACAGTTTCTCCTTCCTCTGTTTTTGGTTTTTTATGAAAAAGTCGTTTAAACCATCCCTCCTTGCTATGAGCATCTTTATCTATCTGAGACCTCTCGGACAAGGCATTATAAGGGACTCGAAAACATTCCTGATTATTTAGAGTCACGGAATACAAGGAAGGATTCTTTCCTCCGGTAAAACGAAGTTGTATCGTATCTACCCCCGGAAGAATAATCCTTATGATCTCTTTTGGGGAGTTTTTCAATGGCGGACATATCTTGAATACATTATCTCTCGTTATTATCTTGCATTTCCAGACTTTACCAGACATATAATTCTGATTATAAGCAGAATAGTCAAGTGCATCCTCCGCCTCAGTGGTCGCCAAGTAATCAGCGTAAACTGATGTCAAGCTTTTTTTCTTGCCAGATTTATCCGATTTAAAGACAATTCTGAGACATCCATCAGCCTTTTCATTCTGTTTCCGACAGTATTTTGCCAATTTTTTCCTATCTTTTTCAACAATGTACGGACTGGACATTCCTGGGTAATCTCCGTCAGTAACCTTCTGACAGTCAAGGTTTGCCTTTACTCTATACATATCGCCATTACCTGGTATGGCATCAAAGAAGATGAATCTCTGTTCCGGATTGGATTTTAGGAATTTGAATTTTTTGTTGATCTTTTTAGTAGATACGGCGTTAGAAAAAGTTGTCTTGCAAGGATAAATATCCAGATGTGCTTTTTTATGGATCTCTTTCTGAACCGCAAGCGAGGATATGTCGGCAGTGTATCTCGAACTTATCTCGATTTCGGCTCCATTTATCTTTATAACATTCTCAAGTTCAGTCCAATAATTAGTCGGGTAAGCATTAACGATAAAAGGAATGTACGAATTGATACTCAATCTTGTACAATGATTGATAGCCGCCGTCATTTGCGATAAGATCAACGGATATTTCTTCATTGATGGAAGAAGTTTTGTTGCCAGCATTACGAGGGCATCCTTATCTGAAACCTGATTGTTGTCAATACCGGAACGTAAAAGATTGAAAGCCCTTTCATCTTCTCCGATATTGTTTAAAGCCAAAACAGCTTGAATAAGCGCAGGTCCATTATTAGGAAGATTATTGATGGCCGTATTGACCAGATTTATGACTTCTGATCTGGACAATTCGTTCTCGAGTGCCAGACGTGATAATGCAATGCACCCTGTCTTCTCGTCATATCTAAAAATCGGAGCTTTTTGCGTACATTGCAAGGTACTGATCAAGATATTTCTTGCCAGTGGAATAGTTATCGATATCGGTATATGCCATGCCCAAGTAATAATAGTAATCCGCTGTTCCCTGGAACGTGTGCCTATTGTCCAATAGCTTCCTAATCCTTGCGTGAGGATCCTCCTCTGCTATTATCTGAGAGAACAATGTTGACGTGGCCTCCGTCAGCCTATCGCTTTCATTGAGTCCGTATTTTTGGAATAAGTCATATACGAGGTCAAGTGCTTTTTGTCTCAATTCGGCAAAGTTCTCCAAATCCGCTTTTCTGTATTTCCACATCGCCTGTAATTCCTCAATATTCGCTTCGTTAGATGCGGATTTGTACTCGACTACGGTTCTGGCTACTGAGACGATGGCCATAAAAGTCAACTGCTTTGCATTATTACCGCCTCCAGTCAGCAGAAGGGTCGGGTTCAATGAGTTTGAAATTGATTGATAAAGCAGATTCTCCCTCTTCATTTCCTGTACACGCTTCATAACCTCCTTTTCCTCCTCTGTAATCTGCAGGGCGCTGATTTTCTCAATCATTGTACTTCTGAATGACTGCACCTCATACAGACCTACAATTTGTTCCATAGTAAGGTTATTGAGGAGTTGATCAATCTCATGCTCCAGTAGTGGCATTGACTTGTAATGTATCACATTCGTGATGGAATTGATACAATAGTTCATTTGAGAGATGGCCAGTTCCTTGCTTACAGCGTTCTTGACATAAGCAGGTTGTGCACAAAGCAAGCAGGATATAAAGGACAAAAAAATCCACAACGCATTTTTTCTCATCACAACTTATTCTAATGGTTCATTGACATTGATAAAGAATTAAAAGTAGTCATTCTTTTTATCTCTTCCAATTATTCCTCATTCTTTCTTTATTCTTCTTCAATCGCCCTCTGGTTCGACAAGGCGTTGAAGGACAATGACATCGGCGGGGCATTTTTTTTTGGGGGGCAACGGAATAATGTGGTTCCTCTCAACATGGTTGCTTTGCTTTTTTTTAGTTAGATTCTCTTTATCAACTTGTTAGAAAATCCGACAATTATTTTTACTCTACAAAATAAGCTCTTTTCAGTGCCATAATCAGGCATCTTGAAAGAGTCGTTTCTTATAACGCTGTAAATATATTCATTTATTTTGTGAATAGTTGGTTGATTTTTGGTCCATATTTGGTCCAAATGAAGGTGGAAGACTTGGTTACGCACGGGAGGGCTGCCTAGGTTGTTTCATGAGGGAAACGGCAAGGTCTGCACACGCGGGGGCAAGGGCTGGGAAACCGTGCTGGCGGTGCCGCAGAAGGGATCGGGGGAAATGGCCGAAAACAGAATTGCATCAGATACGCCGCACGGAGCCTTCCGGAGCGGGTCCCAGTCGCAATTCTGCCTTGGGGCAAGGGGGTGCGTGACCTACTCAGCGGCGATCGGGCGGAATTTGGCTTTCCATTGGCTCCAGCCGGAAGCTGTGCGGTATTTTTCCAATGAAGCTGCCGGAACTCGGATCACATCAGCATATTCACCCAGATAAATATCATCCATAACAGGGGGATCCTCCGCCAAGATATTGACTGCTTTCATCGACTCACAACCCTTGAAAGCATCCTCCTCTATCCGGACAACTCCCGCAGGGAGGGTCAACTGCCTGAACGCACAGTTCATAAAGGCCATTTTACCAATCTCCGTCAAAGCTTCTGGAAGCGAGGTGAACTCCAAAGAGACACAGCCCGCAAACGCCTCTTTGTCAATTTTTGTAATCCCCGCCGGAAGGCTCTTCAGCTTCAGATTCCCGCAGCGTTTGAACGCTCTGAGCTCAATAGTGGTCAACCCTGACGGAAGTTCAGTCAAGGCAAGTGTCTCACACTCCTCAAAAGCCTGGAGGCCAATAAACGTCAAACCGTCAGGAAGCTTCTTGAGATTCAATTTAGTTATACATCTGAACGCGCTCGGGCCTATAGAGACCAAACCGGACGGCAACTCTTCAGGAAGCACCCCATTGCTTCCCTCAAAGGTTCCTATCTCAATAGAAGTCAAAAGAGGAGGAAGTTTGGTCAAGTTCACGTTATCACAATGAGAAAAAGCATAAGCGCCTATCGACCTCAACGTCTCTGGAAGCGAATTCAATCTTATGTTTCCACAACCGGCAAACGCTCTATACCCTATGTCTTCGAGACCATCAGGCAGCTGTGTCAGACACAAGTTGGGACAGCCTGAGAACGCACTGTTTCCTATTCGGATCACCTTGGCAGGCAATTTAAAATCAATCAGGTACTTACAGCCAGAGAATCCATCGTTCGGGAACAGCTGTGAGTGCTGTGAAATACTCAAACTCTTTGAATGAACGGATGTCTGTACTGCGAGAGAAAACACTTCCGATTGTCCTGACATCCGCAGCCTCCTCATATGACAATTCGCCATCGCCATCCTTGTCCCAATTAGAAACGCAAATCGCCTTGACAGCGGAATCCTCAAACTGAATATTCTTTCCGTCAGGGGTCGGTGGTTCCGGTGAGTCGCCATCAGACAAGGCCTTGTATTTGCCTTTCCATTTACTCCAATTTGCGGCGGATTCATATTTCGGGATAGATTGTTCCGGCACATAAATAGCCTCTGCCCTATTTCCAAGATAGGTGTCCAACATTTTCGGTGGCTCTGATGCGTAAATCTTGACGACGGAAGGATAACAGCCATAAAAGGCATCGGTACCAATATGATCGACACTTGCCGGAATCGAGAGGCTCTTTATTCCGCAATTTTTAAACGCACCATCACCGATTGTAAAAAGGCCATCCGGCAAACTCTGTAATATTCAGAAGATAGCAATTCTCGAACGCATTATTGCCGATTTCCCTAAGGCCGGAAGGCAACTCAGTCGCAGCCAGATGCCAGCAATTCCGGAACGTGTTCTCACCGATCCTAACCAGATAATCAGGCAGTTTTGTCCAAGACAAAGCCTCGCAGCCATCGAAAGCACCTTCCCCTATCTCTGACACTCCTGACGGAATGCTCTTTGGATTGAAATTCCTTATCTTACCAAATGCCCTTGCACCTATCATCTTTAACGAAGCGGGAAGGTCCTCGGGAAGGACACTCTGCTTGCCCTCAAAGACGACCGAGCCTATTGAAATAAGGTTGGACGGCAACTCAGTCAATGCAATGTTGTCCGCTCCGGCAAAGGCACACCACCCAATAGTCTCAAGGCCATCAGGCAAAGAAGTGAATCTCACATTTTTACACTGATGGAAAGCATATTCTCCTATTTGGGTAAGATTCTTAGGGAGACTGGTCAGTTTCAACTCCCAGCATTCACTGAAACCGCTGGCTGTAATCTGAATGATACTGTCCGGCAATTTGACTTCGGACAACTTATGGCACAAGGCAAAAGAACAGACACGCAGGTTGGTAAAATAGGCCAACTCATTGAACGACATAATGTCTGAGCTTTCAAAAACGAGACCTAGATCAATCACATCAGCCGCCTCAGCCACAGACAACTCGCCATCACCATTCCGATCCCAATTAGCGACACAAAGAGCCTTCACGGCAGGGTCCTTGAACTGAATGATCCCTTCTGTCGGCGGATCAGGATCAACAGGCGGGTCAGGTTCAATTTGCTTGTCTCCCGTCTGAACCGTCAGCAAAGAGGAGACCTGCTCGTCGCGTCCGTTACCTACCCAAACCTTATAAAAATAGGAGGTGGAATATTCAAGATTCTCTATTGTCAAGGAATATCCCAACCCGTCTGGCCGGCTCACTTTGTGCCTTTCCATCATAGACTCATCAGTCCCGAAATAAAATCCATATTCAATGGCGGCGGCCATGTCTTCCTCGGTCTTGAACTTCGCCGTGAGTGTGACCCGGAGATCCTGCACCTGCGCGGTTGCCGATGGCAGGACAGGTGCCCTCAATCCTGCCGGCACACTTCTCTCCTCGCAGCCGGCCAAAAGAACAGCCGCAACGAGAAGCACTTTATTGAATATTCGAAACAAGTTCATCCTTAATTGGTCACATTTCCGCACAAACTTACAAAAATTCCTCGGTTTTTAACACCTGACAGACAAGAAATGATCTCATCGAAACAAAACGCCGCCCAAGGGTGTCGCCCGGCACTCACAGGCAACAGAAAGGGCTTGAAACGCTGCCCAAGGGTGTCGCCCGGCACTCACGAGGAGGACAGAAAGGGGCATAAACGTCGCCCAAGGGTGTCGCCCGGCACTCACAGGCAACAGAAAGGGGCATAAACGTCGCCCAAGGGTGTCGCCCGGCACTCACAGGCAACAGAAAGGGGCATAAACGTCGCCCAAGGGTGCCGCCCGGCTCTCACAGGCAACGAAAAGGGGCGAGAACGTCGCCCAAGGGTGCCGCCCAGCACTCACAGGCAACGAAAAGGGGCGAAAACGTCGCCCTAGGGTGCCGCCCAGCACTCACAGGCAACAGAAAGGGGCATAAACGTCGTCCAAGGGTGCCGCCCGGCACTCACAGGCGACAGAAAGAGCCGGAAACGCTGCCCAAGGGTGCCGCCCGGCACTCACAGGCAACGAAAAGGGGCGAAAACGTCGTCCAAGGGTGCCGCCCGGCACTCACAGGCAACAGAAAGAGCCGGAAACGCTGCCCAAGGGTGTCGCCCGGCACTCACAGGCAACAGAAAGGGGCATAAACGTCGCCCAAGGGTGTCGCCCGGCACTCACAGGCAACGAACAGGGGCGAGAACGTCGCCCAAGGGCGCAGGGCAGCACTCACAGGCAACGGAAAGGGGCATAAACGTCGCTCATTGGCGCAGCCCTCTCCGCAGGTGACGACTGTGGCCGGAAGCACCGCCTATGAGGCGTGCCGGATGCGCCACTGACTCTGGTGAAAATATGCCTTCTTGAAAAACCTACTGTCCGAGCATTCGGCGGAAGGTCTCCATGCCTTTGGTGGCGACTTGGCGGATCTGGGTGATGCGAGGGTCGGCGATGGCCACATCCTCGGGGTCGATCAGGTAGATCGGAATGCCGTTCGGGGCATAGCGGTAAAGGCCGGCGGCGGGGTAGACATTCAAAGATGTGCCGACGATCAACATTATGTCGGCGGCGGAGACGATGTCGATAGCCTTCTCGATGTTCGGGACGGCCTCCCCGAAGAAAACGATGTGCGGACGCAGCTGGCTGCCGTTTGGAGCCTTGTCCCCCAGATGAACCTCATCGTAACCGATGTCAATCACCTCTTTTTCTGAATATGACCGGTCATATTCACCGTCCTCGGGCCGAACCTTCGTCGCCTCGCCGTGGAGGTGCAGGACCTTCGTGCTGCCGGCCCTTTCGTGCAGATTGTCAACGTTCTGGGTGATGACCGTCACTGAATATTCCTTCTCCAGATCAGCGATGGCGTAATGCGCGGCGTTCGGTTTCACCTCGCTGAGCCTCTTGCGCAGACCGTTGTAGAAATTCTGGACCAGTTCCCGGTTGCGGTACCAGCCCTGGATTGAAGCGACCTCTTCGGGATCATATTCACCCCACAGGCCGTTGTTGCCCCTGAATGTGCTGAGTCCACTCTCGGCGCTCACTCCGGCGCCCGTCAGAACGACGATTTTCTTTTTCGCTGAGTTCATATATTCATCCTCCTTTGAAAGGTTGCGCGCGGCCGCGACCGCATATTCGTAAATTATTGATTCTTTTTGAAATAGTAGTTCCTGAGCCAGTACTCGAACAAGGGGTCGAGAATCACCGGTTTCGCATCCTCGCCGACAAAAGTCAGAATCTCCTTCTTCATCAGAGCGTCCTTCAGGCGGCGCACATTGGCGGACGAGTTGAGGGAATATTTCCGGATCACCTCAGCCGTGCTGAACTTCGAATAGCCGTCGATGATCGCCTTCAGCAGGCTCACCTGGAAGGTGGTGAGGTCGTTCATCATCGAGATGAAGCGGCCTCTGTTTATCGCCATCACGGTCGCAAGGGCCTCCAGCAGGACAGAGCTCCATTATGTAGCCTTTGGACAGCGAGTCGCAGACAGAGGTGAAGTGATTGATGTAGAAAAGATTGCACTTGAAGAGGCGGCACGCTCCGCTGATCAGGTCCCTGTCGATGACCTTACCGCTGGCGAGGAATCCCTTGATGATGTGCTCGACAATCTCCCTCTCATCCACCCTGCTCAGTTTCAAGCGGGTAGCCCTGCGGTAGAAGAAATGCCTCTTTATGAATATGTCCTCCATCGCATTGACCTGCGAGCCTATGAATATATAGGAGAAGATTCTCAGGCCTTCAGCCTTGGCCTCGTCCATCACTTCCTCCATCAGTTTGAAGATCCGCTCGCCGTCATCGGCCAGATCCAGATTCTGGAACTCGTCGATGATCATAAACGTTTTCTCCCCCCTCTCGGCCGCAAGGACGTAAGGCAGTCTGAGGACGGACTTGAGATCCTTGTCGTCCAGATCCCAGTTCGTGGAGAGGATTATGTCCCTATCCGAGAACGCTTTGCGGTCAAAGACCCAGTGCGTGCCTTCCATATAGGCAGTGACTATCTTTTTCATACTCGTCGGGGGGTGGATGCCACCAGCCTTATGACAGCGGCTCCCAGCCTCTTTACAAAAGACTCTCGCCTTCCCTGATGTCCAACGCTGTCATCTCCCCCACCGTGAACCTATCCCCGTTCACTTTCATCTTGGTGAAAACCTGATGGACAAGAGACTTCTTTCCTGCGCCGAACGGCTCCCAGACGACCACATTCTCACTCTGTGTCAAAAGGTTACCAAGGATGGCGCAATCTTCCTTACGGCCAATGAAATGCTGGCCGGTAACGTATCTATTGTACAAAAACGGGCTATCCATCGAAATAACATTTTTGTTTTGACAAAATTAACATTTTTTTCCTATCTTTGCACCCGCTTTAGAGAGCGCTTGGAAATTTTATGACGGAAAATGTCTTGATATTCCCAAGTTTAGAGAAAAAAAGGAGGTGGTAACAGCATTATGATCATAGTTCCTATCAAGGAAGGCGAGAACATCGAAAGGGCTCTGAAGAAATTCAAGAGAAAATTCGAGAAGACCGGTGCCATCCGTGAGCTTCGCGCCCGCAAGAACTTCGAGAAGCCTTCTGTAAAGAGAAGAGCCGCGAAGATGAAGGCCATCTACGTTCAGCACCTCCAGCTGCTCGACGAGCAGTAATCAAGACTGACACAGACAATCATGACCGGATCGCGCCCAGCGGTCCGGTTTTCGTATTCATTAAGCGCTAAAAAATAAGTTGGTAAAGATTTGGCGGTATTTTCGAGGATAGATGTCTTTTGGAAGAAGGAGTGTGCCGGTGGCACATGGCCGATGAGAAAAAACCGCCAGACCGAAAAGACAATCAAAGATTACCAACTAATTTATTAACGCTTACTTATCAGCAGTACTGAATCCGGCTAATTATAGCTATATTTGTAGATTATGGGAAAGGATGTCGTCAAAAAAGGGGCGCGGCGCTGGCTCCGCCCGGCACTCTGGACAATCTTCGGCGTATGGGCGGTGATCATCATCGTCCTGCAGATCGCGTTGAACTCCAAGGTACTGACGAGAGTCGTCAACGATGTGGCCAAGGAATATGTCGACGGGGACGTCACGTTCACCGGCGTCAAGGCTTCCATGTTCAAGAGCTTCCCTAACCTCAACGTCACGATCGACAACTTCTCCATCACCTACCCCCACGACAGGTTCGCCGCGTTCGACTCACTGGACGTTCCGGGAGGCTACCTCCTGAAATCAGGGCGCGGAGAGGGAGCCGACACCCTGGCACATTTCAGAAAGTTCTCCGTCTCGGTCAACTACCTTGCCGCTGCGACAGGCAGGCTCAGGATCCGCCACGCCATTCTTGATCATCCAAGAATATTCGCCCACCAGTACGACTCCACCACGGCGAACTGGAACATGTTCGGCGACGGTTCCGTGAAAGAGGATGGCGACACCATCGCCTCCACGCTGCCGCCGGTCTCGGTGGGCAAGGTCAGCCTCGGCGGACGGCCATTCATAGTCTACACGAATCCATCCGACACCATATTCGGATGCATATTCCTAAAGCAGCTCACCGCGAAGGGGCGTTATGACGCGAAGAGGAACAAGATCGAGGGGGTGAGCCTTGAGATGGACTCGCTGTTCGTGGCGGGGCGGCTTCCTGCGGACACGGTAGCCCTTGGGGTAGAGCGGCTCGGGATCAAGGAACGCGCCGGCCACTTCGATGTCAACCTCTCTTCGAGGCTGTTCCTCGGCATGGAATCATCCGGCAGGATGTCGATTCCGGTCGAGATCGAAGGCGACATATTCCCGGAACTTGGGAAAAAGTGCGTGACGGTCGGGAATATGACCGCGCGGATAGCCACCGTCGGGCTTTCGGCCAACGGGAAGGCGGACTTCTCAGGTAAGGATATTCACATCAAGGGATCTGTGGCGACGGAAAACGCCTCCATCAATGAGATAGCCGGGTATTTCGGAGACAACTTCCCTATTCTTAAGAAGTTGCGCACCGATGCAACGCTCTCCGTCAATGCATTCTGCGACGGCAGTTATGACAAGAGTACCGGCAGCCTCCCTCCTCTTTCGGTGAGGATCCAGGTTCCGGATTCCAGGATCGGCTGGGAGGGCATTTCCGGCGACGGACGTTTCGACCTTGACATCACGGCCACGAGCCAAGACGGAAAACTCACCGCCGAGGTGCCGGATTTCTGCTTCAGCGTCAACGGGATGAAGGTGATGATGAGCGGGACAGCCGACGACCTTCTTGGCGCGGATCCGAAGTTCGACATCAGCAGCGACATCCACATCGTCCTGGACTCGCTGGCCTGCTACCTTCCTGACAGCCTCGGGGTTTCTGTCCACGGCGACCTTGAGGGGATAATCGAAGGTGACTTCCGCCTGTCCCAACTGGATGCGTTCAATTTCTCCGAGATCGGGCTTGAGGGGCTTCTGGAGAGCAACGGCATCCGGATCAGCATTCCGAAAGACACCCTGTTCGCCTACTTAGGCCACACGGACATCAGCCTCGGAGCCTTCAACCACGACGAGGATGACCACGACGGACACGGCGGTAGCGGCCACAGGGCACTCGGGACTTTCCGTGGCGATCGACAGCATGCTGACTGAATATGGCGCCTCGACGTTCATACGGGGTACCGGTCTGACTCTTTCGGCACACAACACCAAGGAGAGGATGTCCGCTGATCCGAAGCGCCACCCGATCCACGGCCATCTTGACATCGCTTCCATCGGAATGATGGACATAGACTCCTGTTTCGTAGGAGCCATCGGCTCTGTCAACACATTCAAACTGAGCCTTAAGCAGACAGGGGAACGCATAGCGTGCCGTTCATCAGCCTGTCCAGCAGGAACAAGAATATAACTCTCCGCGAAGGAGTCACCAGGTTCTCCGGACAGGATGCGAGGCTGTCGGTCGAGGCGCATCCGAACTCCGCGGAGAGACAGCTTCGCAGGAAACACCTGCTGGACTCCCTGCAAAGGATCTACCCTGGAGTGAAACGCGACTCCCTGCTCAGGAAAGTGTTCGGGAAATATGCGTCTGGAACCACCTTGCCGGACTATCTTTCCGAAAAGGATTTCGAGAAGAGCGACATCAAGATCCAACTTGGTGAATCCTTTGCGAACTACATCAGAGACTGGGACATCACAGGGAACATCGACCTCGCCGAAGGTCTTGTCATCACTCCGTACTATCCACTCGACAACAGGATAACAGGGATTCAGCGGGAAGTTCTCCAACAACACGATCGACCTCAACAGACTATCGTTCAAATCCGGGGTGTCGACATCTCCGCCACCGGCCATCTTACCGGTCTCAAGAGGTTTCTTGTCTCCGGCAAGGGCAGGCTCAACCTGGATCTGGGCATAACCTCCGACGAGATCGACATGAACGAGATCCTCATCGCGCTCAACGCCGGAAAGAAATTCACGCCTATAGGCCACAACGCGGCTCTCTCCGGAGTTGATGACAACGCCTACCTCAACACCGTCAAAGAGATGACAGCCGCGGACACGACCGCCTCCACCTCGCTGGTCGTGCTGCCGTCCAACCTCAACGCCAAGATCTCGCTGAGCGCCAACAAGATAAGATACTCAAACCTGGAGACATCCTGGGTGGCCTCGGACATCGTGATGAAAGAGCGCTGCCTTCAGGCGACGAACACCCTCGCGACGACGAACATGGGCGACGTGTACCTCGAAGGTTTCTATTCGACCCGCACCAAGAAAGACCTCAAGGCCGGCTTCGACCTCACCTTGTCCGGCATCACTGCCGAGAAGGTTATCCAGCTGTTCCCGGCAGTGGACAGCATCGTGCCTATGCTCAAGGCTTTCAGGGGACTGCTCGACTGCGAGATCGCCGCGACAAGCTCGATCGACACATCCATGAACATTGTGCTGCCGACCCTGAGCGGCATAGTGAAAATTGACGGCAAGAACCTGTCACTGACCGACAGTGACGAACTCAACAAGCTCCGCAGATCCCTGATGTTCAAGGACAAGGACTCCAGCTTCATAAAATCCCTGTCAATCCGCGGCATCATCAAGGAGAACCACATGGAGATCTTCCCGTTCCTGCTGAACATCGACCGCTACTCGATCGCGGCCAGCGGCCTTCAGGGTTTCGACCAGCGGTTCAAGTACCACCTTTCCGCCCTGAAGTCGCCGATTCCGTTCAAGTTCGGCATCAACGTGAACGGCACCTTCGACAATTGGAAGTGGAAACTCGGCAAGACAAAGTACAAGAGCCGCAACATCCCTCTTTTCGATGATCAGGTCAACAGCCTGACGCTAAACCTGACCTCCGCCATCCACAACATATTCGAGAAGGGCGTGGAGCAGGCTCTGAAGCAGAACGAGCTGTCGCAGAAGGCGATAGAGAACAAAAAAGGAACTTGACTATTCCGCCTCCCTGACGGAAGACCTCTCCGCCGACGAAAAGAAAACCCTCAAAGCCCTTGAGACCGTCACCGGCGCCGGTAACATCGGTGACAACGGTGCCGGCTCACATCTTCCGCACGCTGAACCAGCCGGAACGAACGATGCGGCAGAGCGCGACGGGCAGAAAAATAATATTTGAATATTAACAGATTTCAACTATCTTTGCAAACCTTTCGGACTCGGAGCAAGGGCAGCTTCCAATCGCCCAAACTCCCTGCGGAATCCCTATCATCATCTAGATTCCCCTGCCGGAAGGCTTTGCGGGTGTGTTGAAACTGGTAGACAAGCCAGACTTAGGATCTGGTGCGCAAGCGTATGGGTTCGAGTCCCTTCACCCGCACAAGGGGACAGCTTCGTTTGAGGCTGTCCTTTTTTCATTCCCATAACCCACTGAAAATCCATCCAATCCCCCAAAAAACGAAAGTCACAGAATATAGAATCCATAAGAAACTGACAATGACTACATTCGTAATTCCTGCCAGTCAAAAATGGAGGGCAAGATCTCGTATGTCTCTATGGGTCAAGAGGTGGAGGGTCATCAACTGATATTCAATCAATTACCGATCGCTGCCAGGGTTAGCCTTAAATATAAGACTAAAAAAGGCGAGCCATTGGGATTTCCAACGGCTCGCCTGCATATTCTTTGGATCAATGCTTAGAAATTCAGTTTGAGAGAAAGACCTGCTGTAGGTTGAGAATATCCTTGCACACTTGTAGGAGTGTATGCGAAATAAGGTTCAACCCTAAGATCGAAGGCTGCCCTTTGCGTCCTAAGATCCTGATAGTACATATTTTTCACTTTCGCGATGTGGACAGCATCGCAAATACTCCATATATTCAAAGCCAGACGAGCCGCAAACGCTCCCCAAGCCAAACCGCCCATCTCAGTTGTGCCATCATCGTAAATGTACGTATCGGATAATTGCAAGGCCAATAAACCAACATTGGTACCGATAATAGCAAATCCACGTCCCCATTGCCCAACTATTCCTTGCCCCAAACCAGGAATGATAAATGAAGCGATTCCCGCCCAGGCACGGCTGTAAGGGTCATCACGCTGTGGCACATATTCCTTAGTATTATACAGATTTTTGTATTCACGATACCTCATACCAACAACAACTTCGGCGGTTGTATTGTATTTCTTGTCCACAGAGTTGTTATGTTCTTGAAACACCTCGTTTTCGCCATTCTCATATCTGACGATAAGTATTTCCGACTTCGATAATGTGAATGTCGGACCGTCAAGGTTATTATATTTCTTGTACTTGACTTCATTTGCATTGACTTCAAGAATCTTTGACTGAATATCTTTGCCATCCTTTGTGGTTATGATATCTTGCGCCTGCACAAAAGGAATACAACAGAGCATGGTCAGAATCAATAAGATAACTCTTCTCATAAGATTAAATAAGATTTTTAAATAACCGGTATAACTTGTTTTTACCCGCACAAAGGTAATATATTTTCCTAACTATCAAAAGAGCTTCCATATAGCGGAGTCAAAATCAGGACAAGGAACCGCATTTATCCGTGAATCTTATGACTTTGCGACTGACATATATAGTTTCTTAATATGTTTGTGAATTCCACCTGCCTTTTTAGACTGGCTAAATCTTATATGTCTTTATGAATCAACGGGAGCATTTCATACTCTGACATTCAGGCGAGTGGAAGGTAACACATTATTAATGAAGAACATAGATGTATATCTTTAGTGAAAGCACAATAAAGGTAAGCACCGAATCGACTGACCTTCAGGCACTTATAGGACACGCCATTTTTCCGTTGCAACTTTACCGACCTTTGCGATATGGATAAACAAGAAAGGAACGTTGTCCACCTTGAACGGACAACATTATTACTACGGAAACATCAAAGCCCAAACCGACAATTGGGATAGGGTGATACGTTTTCAATACATATCACCATCTTTTTTTGGACATAAATTCAGATATGATTTAATACATCAAGATAGATTGGACAGCAAATCCTGCAAAATGATAGCAAAACGGTATTTGTATGTTAAGGACATATAAAAACCGAGGGGTGAAGCAGAGAGCCTTACGGCTCAGAGTGACAGCCGGGTACAGACATTACCCTAATAACGTCTGCAGTGGCTGCGGCCTCTCTCAACCTTGCCGAAACGTACTCGCTTGTAGGCTCGCACCCGGACAAGTCTGATAACCTCCACCTCAATGGCGACTATCACAAGATGTTGGCTTGTTCTCATTCTGCATACTTATTGTTAGGAAATTGAGAGAACTACCGTCCTTGTTGTAGTACCCCCTCGGTATGGGACAATAAAAAAAGCAAGCATCCCTTTTAGGGAAAAGATGCTTGCTTTTACTTGTCTTCCTAACTCGTATGAGAACAATGCAAAGATAGCCATTCTTTTTCAGACTATCAAGTAATATCATAGACTTTTTTCATCAAGACTCTTCCTTCCAACCATTCCACGAACTCCAGTTCTCTCTTGAAGTCCTCGATAAAAGTTCTATAATCTCCCACGATTCCGCATAAGGGGACAACATCATCCGAGGCCGTCCTTTTTTCCATTCTTATAACCCACTGAAAATCCATCCAATCCCCCCCTAAAAACGAAAGTCACAGAATATAGAATCCATAAGAAACTAAAAATGAATATATTCGTAATTCCCGCTAGTCAAAAATGACTGGCAGAATCCTCGTATATCCCTATGAATCAAGGAGGGGCGTTTCACTTGCTGACATTCAAGCTATTACGGATCAGTGCTAAAGCGTAAGCATTCGAGGAAGTACGTGCGTCGATAAAGTTTGACTGCAACTTGCATCAGTGTGATGCCGGTTGCAGTCTTTTTATGGGAGTGTGATATTGGTTCGAGTTACTTTGCGGACAAGGCGCGCCAGTTTGCGGGAAGAAGGTCTGCGTAGTCTTTCCCTGCCTGTTCGTATTCCGGGATCCGGCGCAGGACATCCTCAAGCCACGCCCGTTCATTAACGCCGTGTGCCTTGCAGGTGGCAAGCAGGGAGTAGACCACGGCTGCCCTCTGTGCGGCGTCGTCGTCACCGCAGAACAGATAGTTCTTGCGCCCGATGGCCAGAGGCCTGATGCTGTTCTCCACCATATTGTCGTCTATCTTGTAACGGCCGTCGGTGACGTAGAGCGACAGTTTTTTAAGGATCTTATAGGTGTAGGAGATGGCCTCCTCCATCAGAGAGAGACTCGGAGGGCACTTGAGGATGCTTGCCTCCATCCACGTCTCGAACTTCTTGATTTCCGGATAAGCCTTTTCCTGCCGCAGGGCCTTCCTGCGCTCATGGTCGGGTTTGTTGTCTGCCGCGTCAAGAGCATCCGCTTCCGCTTCCACATCATAGAGCCGCCGGATGTAGGGGCGGGCTTCAAGCGCCAGCTTCTCATTCTCCACCTTGGCCTCGAAGAACTTGCGCCTTGCGTGGGCCCAGCAGCCCAGGAGCTTCTTCCCTTCCATCCCCTCGAAGTGTTCGTACACGATGTAACCGTCGCTCTGGATGGCTCCGGTGAAGTCCTTCAGCAGACCCATGGCCACGCGGGTGCTCCTGGAGCCATGTTCATAGAAGAAGAACCTGTCTCCCGTCATCACGTTCACCACACTCCATACATATCCCTTCACCGCGCGGCGCTTTTCATTGTCTATTACCGGCAATGTGCTCTCGTCCACTTGAACATAGTCGCAGGCGAGGACGTGCGCCCGGAGCAGATCGTATATGGGTTTGACCTTTCCGACCACCGCCTTGAACCAGTCGTTGATGGTCGAGGCGCTGATACTGACCCCCAACTCCTTGTAAGTCTCCATCACCCGATAGAACGGCAGATGGTAGACGTATTTGCTGATGACGATGTCCGCCAGCAGAGAGGCGTCCGCCATGCACTTGTGAAGCGGCGCGGGCGGCAGGGCTGCTATCCGTAAGGCTTTCCGGTCCGGGTCCGCCACCTGAAGATTACTCTTGAGGACGAACTTGTGGCGGATGATCCTGCGGATATACATCTGACGGGGAACCAGCGCCAGGCTGTCGGTGACTTCGGGAGCCATCTCCGTATAGTCCTCCTTGTTGTCCAGGTCAGGATAGAGGTGCTCCTCCCTCACTTCCAGGCGGCTGGTGTCGATGGCCTTGCGGACCTTGCGGTCGTGGGCCTCAACATGAATGAGTTTGTCCTGCTCCGCAAGAGCCTTTCCCGCCTCCCTGTCCAGGCGGGCCTGCTCGACCGGATCCATTTCCTGCTCAAAGAGGCTGCCGGTGAGTTCCTCGGGCTTTTCGGGAAGGCGGCACCTTTCCGTCTTCTGGCCGAAGAGCATCCGCGCGTACTTCGCAAGGGTGCGCTGTGCGACAAGCAACCTCTTTTGAGGGCCGCATTCTCGGCCTCAAGTTCCTGCATCTTTTTTCTGTTCTTCGGCAGTCATTTCTCAACCCGTTCTTTCCATATGTAAAGGTACGAAAAAACGGCCACATACGCAAGTCTGAAGCCGTTTCCCTCAACTTATTTTGCTGGTTTTCAGATGTTTTTTGCTTCCTTCAAGGATGCTTCCATCTGGACGTCCCGAAGGACCTTCAGACGTTGCAGCCGGCGTCTTGGATCATCGATTATCCCCTGAATGGTGTCCACAAGACGGCGCCACTCAAAGGGTGTTATCGTCGGGTCACCCTCCTGTATCCGCTCCACCAGATGCATCCTTCCGTGGTCAAGGCGTTTGTTATAGATCACAAGTCCGCCCGGCTCGTGGCGCAGCAGCTTCATCATGTTGTTGGAAGCGTTTACGAACACGAAGACATCCCCGCTGTACAGGTTCTGAACGCATGTCGTTGTTCACTATCCCGCTCAGCATGTTGAAGTTCTTGCGCATGTCCGTCGGCTTCGTGTAAAGCCAGAACTTCGCTCCGTCTCCAAGACTGAACATGGCCTATACACTTTTGAGGATTGTGTACACCATCGCGGGCGTCAGGCCGCCCTGATGCGCATGTCCGTGCCGGCAACCGTGCGGAGCTCAATGCTCATCCAGTTCTCACCGGTCGGGACACCCTTCGTTTTTCCGCGGGATGCGGCAAATGCCGCCGTCGCTTCCATCCCGGCAGGCAGGCCGCCGCCAGCTATGGGTAGGAACCCATCCGGAACCTCTGCCCTGGCGTACTTCCGCTTCCACCAGAAGTACTGGTGCTCTGGAATGCCTTTCTCTTTCAACAGGGCCTTGATTGCTGTCCCTTTCTCCCGGGCCTCGCCCTGGATCTCTTCGATTTGTTCGCGTGTAAGCATGTCAGTTTATATTAGTGGCGCAAAGTTATATACCACTTAATCAAACTGACAGTCGTACTTTATCGAATGCTTACGCTAAAGCCGCTCTTGAAAAAAGGGCTAGACATTGTTGTTTTCAATGGATCTGCTTACATATATTAGGGAGACGTTTCAGGCGAGTGGGAGATAATATATTGTTAATGAGAGATATAGAGGTTTATCTTCAGCGGGAATCCGCTAAAGGCGGATACCGAATCAACTGACTTACAAGTAATTATAAAGCACGTCATTTTCTCGTTGCAATTCTACCGAGGGGAATTTCACGACAACTCTTGCCAAAACTTGTATGGCGACAAAATCAAACTAAGTCAAAGCCCTTGCCTCCCAACCGGACAAACTAATGTAAAAGCTGATGGGATGAACTTCTATGGCAAAGCCTTTGAATATGCCCTTGCCACCTAACCGGGCAAACTAACGCAAAAGCTCCCACCCGAGCAGACTGGCGGGAAGTTTAGCATTGTCACACCTATATACAACAAGGGAGCACACGCATTCAACAAGGAAAGCAGACGCAACAGTGTAGTGCGGCTACGCGAAGAGGCGGAGGTTGTCGAAGGTGGGTGCAAGGGAGCCGGACTCGATGCGGTGGATGATCTCCACGACCTTGTCGTTCATCGGGGTGGGGCAACCGACTTTGCGGCCGTAGGCGCTGACGGCACCGTTGATGGAATCGACCTCGGTTTTCTTGCCGCGCTCAAGATCCTGAAGCATACTGGCTTTCAGACGGGCGTGCTTGCGGATGGCTATCGGGATGATCATAAAGGAGATGAACTTCTTCACGGGATTGTTGTAATCCAGAAGCTTGACTACATCCTTGCCTTGGATCGGCTCGATGGTTATGCCGCCCCTTACGGCAGACATCAATGCATTCCTTGATCAAGGCCTGCACGACCTTCCTTGAGGAACGGTCCGAGGCGGCCTCTCCGAAAGTGCAGCCCAGGACAGCGCTCATTCCGGAGAACGCGGCGTTGATCAGGAGCTTGCTCCAGCGGGTTCCGAGGAAATTCTCCTCTACCTCGACCGGGCCCATCTTCTCAAGGAGGGCCTTGACCTCAGCGAAATGCTTGTTGACATTCTCGGAAACCGCGCCCAACGAAAAAGTGAGGCTGTCCGGCGAACTGGTCAACTCACAGACTCCCGGGCCAAGCATCGTGGCTCCCCAGGCGACAGTGCAGCCAAGCACACGGGACGGACCGACGATCTCGGAAATCAGCAGCTCCGGCAACCCGTTCTGGAGAGTGACGATCACACCATCCTCAGCGAGGGAACCTTTGAGCATATTCACAACCTCGGCATTATGCAACTGCTTGGTCATAAGGAATATGACATCATATTCACCAGTCATTTCCTCATCTGTCAGGACGGTCACCGGCTGAGTGAAATTCACGGTGCCTACCACTCTCGCACCTTCGGCACGCAAGGCGGCGACGTGAGCCTTGTTATGGTTGATGAGGTCAATCTGACCTCCGTTCTTCGTAATATACGCGCCCAGAATGGTTCCCCTAACGAACCGGCGCCATAGATGGCACTTCTCATATTCCTTGAATATTCAAATTCCGCAAGCAGGCAATCACTTGCCGAATACAATCCGTTCGAGGGTGATTGCCCACCCTTGTCAATGAATATCTCCGCGGCAAAAATAGTGATTCCCTTCCGGATGTCAAAGCCGTTCAGCAGAAATCAGCGCGGCCAGATTGGATTTCTGATCAGTAAGGGTTAACTTTGCATTGGGGAAATATTCCCGGAAAACAAATAAGTTTGAAATGTTCTTTGAGGTGAACAAATTTTCAAACCAACGAGTCAAAACAGCTTCTAAAAAACATTAGAATAATGAACAGAATTGTAAGGATCATCGCGGTTTCGACGCTGACATTCGGACTCTTGCTCTGCGGAACTTTCGCTTTCGCGCAGAAGAGCCCAGCGTTCGAGGCTAAGTTCAAGATCGCGGAAGGCGCTGACCTTCGCATCCTTGACGACAACATCTGGGACTACAGCAAGGACACCATTCCTCCGAAATGGAAGGAAATCGGAGAGGATCCGCGTGACTGCAACAGGGGCCCCGCAATTTGCCAGGCTCGTAAACGACTACCTTCCTGATGTCTTCGCGCTTCAGGAATATTCCAGCCATATGCACAAGGAATTCTACCCTCTGGTGCAGAAAGACGGCTATGTCATCGCCTGGGAATCGAAGAAGGACTGGAACAACACTCCTATCTTCTACAACAGCAAGACGCTTGAGCCTCTGTACGTCAACTACAACAAGTACACTCCCGAGCAGTGGTGCAACCACGGATCCAAGTCCTTCACCTCGGCTGTGCTGAAAAGGAAGGCCGACGGGAAGATATTCGCGATAATCGGCACCCACCTTTGGTGGAAGAGCGAAAAGTCCAAGCCGGGCAGCACGATGGCGAGAGCCTCACAGCTCCGTCTGGTGATGGCGGAGACCGACATCATCAGAGCCAAATACGGGGATATTCCTGTTTTTGTGACGGGGGATATGAACTGCGAGGAGGACACCGTTCCGATCCAGCAGCTTATCCAGGGCGGTTATGTGCCTTGCTACAAGGCCGCTACTGTCTATGGCGACAACCACAACGGACATCACATATGCAGCCCTGGGGACGGATATTCGGTCGAGAGCCGCAGACGTGGACCTGACCGCGCCACTGGAGCGATCGATCACTGCCTGATCTTCGACCCGAGCGGAAAGGCCGAGGTCAAGGTCTTCGACTGCATTATGGAGAAATACACCATCAAACTCACGGATCATTACCCGAATCTTATTGATGTGAGATTATAACCGTTTCGGTGGGATATTATTCAACAGCTTACATTGCCCGGAATCTGAATACCGGACGCTGATGTAGGCTGTGATTGTGTATTTTCATTTGCCGCAGCGGAATAGATTTCGTACCTTTGTTATCCGTTATGAAGTACGGATTCGACAACGAAAAGTATCTGCGGATACAATCAGAACACATCAAGGAACGCATAGCCCAGTTCGGGGACAAGCTCTATCTTGAGCTTGGAGGCAAATTGTTTGACGACTACCACGCCAGCAGGGTCCTGCCGGGATTCCAGCCGGACAGCAAGCTGAGGATGCTCCAGCAGCTCAGCGACTGCGCGGAGATCGTCATTGTCATCAGCGCCAATGACATAGAGAAGAACAAGGTGAGGGCCGACTACGGCATCACCTATGACATGGATGTCCTGAGGCTCCGCACGGAGTTCCAGAACAGGGGGCTTCCTTTGTCAGCAGCGTGGTGATCACCCATTTCAACGGTCAGGCCAGCGCCAAAGCTTACAAGGCCAAGCTCAAGAAGATGGGCATCAAGGCCTACTACCACTACACGATCGAGGGTTACCCGAACAATGTAGCCCTGATCGACTCCGAAGAGGGCTACGGTAAGAATGATTACGTGCAGACATCCCGTCCGCTCGTGATCGTGACGGCTCCGGGGCCGGGCAGCGGAAAGATGGCCGTGTGCCTCAGCCAGCTCTACCACGAGCACAAGAAGGGAATAGCGGCGGGCTACGCCAAATTCGAGACGTTCCCTGTCTGGAACCTTCCTTTGAAGCACCCGGTCAACATCGCCTACGAGGCCGCCACCGCAGACCTCAATGATGTGAATATGATCGATCCGTTCCACTTGGAGGCCTATGGCAAGACTGCCATCAACTACAACAGGGACATCGAGATATTCCCGGTGCTGAACGCCCTGTTCGAGGGAATCTACGGCGAGAATCCGTACAAGTCACCTACCGACATGGGCGTGAATATGGTGGGCAACTGCATCAGCGACGACGACATCTGCTGCAAGGCCGCCAACGATGAGATCATCCGCCGCTACTACTCCGCGCTCGACCAAATGGCTGACGGAAAGGACAACGAGAGCGAGGTCGGAAAGATCGCGCTTCTCCTCAAACAAGCGAGGATCACCACTGAATATCGCCGTGTGACTGTCGCGGCGAAACAGCGTGAGGCCACGGCAGGCAATCCGTCAGCGGCCATCGAGCTGTCCGACGGGACGATCCTGAGCGCGGAGACCTCCGACCTTCTCGGACCTTGCGCCGCGCTTCTTCTGAAGGCCACCAAGCATCTTGCCGGAATCGACCACAGTGTCAAGCTCATTCCGGGAAGGCTCCTAGAGCCGATCCAGAAGACGAAGGTCACCTACCTGCACGGCAAGAACCCGCGTCTGCACACGGATGAGGTGCTGATCGCCCTTTCGGTCCTGAGTCCGGATGACGAGAACTGCCGCAAGGCCCTTGACACACTACCGCTTCTGAAAGGCTGCCAGGTCCATTCGACGGTCCTTTTGAGCGACATCGACAAGAAAGTCTTCAAGAAGCTCGGTGTGGACCTCACCTGCGAGCCTGTGCACGAAAGGCACTGACACTTTGGATTTTCCAACGATAATGATTAACTTTAGGCTTTGAAAGCCAGTCAGACTATTCTGACTATAGAACCTATAATATTTATTACCATATTTCAGAGATGAACTATTGTCCTCATTGCGGATCGCCGGTCCAGCCGGATTCCTCCTTTTGTCCAAGTTGCGGGAAACCGCTTCAGTCCCAGCCTGACTCCGCCGGGCAGACCTTCAACACCCCTCAGACCACCAAAGAGAAGGAGGACAGATGGCTTATCGCCCTGGTCCTCTGCATAGTACTCGGCGGTTTCGGTGTCCACAGATTCTACACCGGCAACACCACCACCGGCATCATCATGCTCCTGACCCTCGGCGGCTGCGGCATCTGGGCCCTGATCGACATCATCATGATCGCCTGCAACACCTATGTTGACGGGAACGGACAGCATCTGAAGTAGACGACATTCACTCAAACATCATCATTGCATTATGAAATTTTGTCCAAAATGCGGGAACGCCGTTCCTGACAACGCCTCCTTCTGTCCGAAGTGCGGCACGAACATCCCGGACACCGATTCCGGCACCACACCGGCACAGGATCCCACTCCGGCGCCTCAGACTTTCGCGCCACAGCAGCCTCCTATGGAGCCATGCCCTCCGACCTACCTCGCCCTGTCCATCATCGTGACCGTGCTCTGCTGCCTTCCTCTCGGAATCGTCGGCATCATCAAGTCCAGCAACGTTTCCAAGGAATATGCAGCCGGGAACTACGCCGGGGCAAAGGATGCGAGCAAGCAGGCCAAGACCTGGAGCATAATCGGACTGTGCTGCGGCCTGTTCTGGATAATCCTCTACATCATCCTGCTGGCCTGCGGATTCATGGCCGGCCTCGCTGATCTTTAGAGTCTTCTCTGTATTTGGCTCTCGGGCTGTCCCCATTTTTAAGATCCCTCCATCCGGAATCATCTCATCAGGCAGATGAACAAAGATTCCTACAAGAAACCAATCCTGTACATTCTGCTCACGGCAGCGTGTGTGGGATTGGTGCTTACATATTCACGTTTCAGCCCCGAAGACAGCACCTGGTTCCCCAAGTGCATATTCCTGCAACTGACAGGATTGAAATGTCCCGGCTGCGGCAGCCAGCGGGTAGTACACAACCTGCTGAACCTCAATATTCACAAAGCCTTTGCGGCCAACGCCTTCCTTGTGCTGTGCCTCCCGTACATCGCCGCCCCCTCCTGGCCTCAATTCCACTAAAGTCCAGATTTCCAAAGTTCTACAACACCCTCAACAGCGTCCCGGTCATCATCACCATCGGCATCCTTGTCATAGCCTGGTGGATCACCCGCAACATCTTCGGCTGGTGATAGTCAGTTCAGAGGAAGGTAAAAGGATAATATATCGATTATATTCGTACCTTTGTGACACCAAGAGAGAAAAATTATACTATGATAATGAGACTTATTCATCCCATCTGCGTGGCGGTTATGCTCATCATCGCATCAGCATGCGAGAAATACGAACCGGATTGGGATATCTTTGAGGCTTACGGCGTGGCGGAGGAGATAAAGACGGATTTCTACGAAAGATATTCAGAGGATGTCAAGGTCACGAGCGCGGTGACATCCTACAATAAGTCTCAGGTCGAATTTGTGGACACCGACGGGTTGAAGTGCACGGCCGTCTATAAAGGCCACACTTGGATGATGACGCAGAAAGAGTTCAACAAGAACGGATTCGCGTTCCTCAAGCAGCTGCCGGAGAGAATCGCAAAAGCCTACCTCAGAGCCGGAGTCAGCAAAGAATTTTACGAGTGGGATCAATCGTATGTGATCGAAGTCACACGCAGAGGGTTTGACAAAAAGGCATACGAGTTCCAGTTCGTTGTTTTTGATGAGAATGAGTTCCCCAAGCTTGCATACCGGGAGTATTTCGTGCTGATAGACGAGGACGGAGAACTCCTCGATATCCGGTCCCGCCACAACAGATCCATCTGGTGGTATGATATGAGCGGCTGTGTCGATTTTGTAAGGCAAAAATATCCCGAGGCCACAATCCTTGCCGGAATCAACGATTCCAGCGACAATGTCTTGTATATCAAAGACAAAGGCGTTCTGAAAACGGTCCGGTTTGATTATCGTGGATCTGATGAGCAAACTTGGAGTGCGACCATCTACAGATTGGAGGATTACGACAAACTTCCTGACACTGTGTTGGATGAATATGCCAAATATAGGGTCTATCACCCTGATTTCAATTATTCCGAGGTCTATCGCGTCGAGACGAAGGACGGAATCTATTACGGATTGAAAAGCGCCACCACAAGCCTGACCGTTTACTTCAAGGCTTGACTCAAATTCTTAGGATTCCTCGTCCACGAATATGCCCGATAATGCTACCGCCATCGTACTTTTAGAAGCTGTTTTGAATTGTTTGTTTGAAGGTTTGAGAGTGAAACACTTCAGTTTCGACCGCTTCTTCCAAGGAAGATAGCGGTGCTATCTGACTGAAGAAGCGGGAAGAAAATGAAGATTTTTCACCTCAAAGAACATTTCAAACAATTCAAAACAGCTTCTTAATCCACGACGGCAGCACTTTGGGCAGTATTTGCAACAGTCGAGGTTGATTTGCACCCTGACGGCAGCGATTTCGAGCATATTCGCGACTGTCGCCGGCCGAAGAGAATCCCTGACTTTTTTGAGATCAGCGATTACGGGCATATTCGCGACTGTCGGAATAGGGGAAAATGGCAATGAATATATTTCCGAATATTCAGAAAAATTTCTAAATTCGTCAAGAGATGTGCTGGTCTGGTAGGAAGCGGCAAAATAAGTTTCCGAAGATCTGGCAAAGATTTTCAAGGGTGGATTTCTTTTTGAAGAAGGAATATGTCGGTGACACATAACTGATGAGAAAAGGAATATAGACCCAAAAGATCACATAAGATAAGGGCACTAATTTTTTAACGACTAATTAATAATGACACGGATGAGAAGAATATTTCTGATTGCATTGGCGGCAGTGCTGCCAGGATTGACCAACGGAATCAGCGCCGACTCGTTCTCTGACGGGAGGCTTTTGGATAAAACCCTGAGGATCGACTACATATTCACAGGGTCGGACAAGGATTGCGACATCGCTGTGGCTGAACTGCTTAGCGCCCACGGATGGTACGGACGGCGTACCAATCTGAAAGAGGTGCCGCTTCGGGGTAACGGACAGCTGACGATGACGGACAAGGCTACGGGCGACACACTTTACAGGATGTCGTTCTGCACTCTGTTCCAGGAATGGCAGGCTACCGAGGAGGCCACGAGGGTCCGCAAGAGTTTCGAGAACGTCTTTCTGGTGCCGATGCCGGCGGCTCCTGCGGAGATCACCGTACAACTCTATGACTTTCACGAGAATGTGGCGGCAAAGCTTACGCATCCGGTTGACCCTAAGGACATTCTGATCAGGCCTGTCGGAGGAAAGCCGCAGACAAGAATGCTGCTGGACTGCGGTGATTCCAAGGATAAGATCGACATCGCCATCCTTGCGGAAGGATACACCGAGGGCGAGATGGACATATTCTTCAAGGATGCCGAGAGCACGGTGGAGAACCTTCTGCGTCACGAGCCGTTCAAGTCGATGAAGGATCGGTTCAACATCGTCGCGGTCGCGTCTCCTTCCGAGGACAGCGGAGTCAGCGTGCCGCGTGAGGGGCTGTGGAAAAAAAGACGGCGGTGGACTCGCACTTCGACACGTTCTATTCCGACCGCTACCTCACGACCCTGCACCTGTTCAAGATGCACGACGCGCTTGCCGGAATCCCTTACGAGCACATCATAATCCTCGCCAACACTGACACTTACGGCGGCGGAGGCATCTACAATTCCTACACACTCACGACCGCCCACCACAAACTTTTCGGCCCGGTGGTCGTCCACGAGTTCGGCCACAGCTTCGGCGGATTGACCGATGAATATGCCTACGATGACCAGTATGTTGAGTATTACTACCCGGACATCGAGCCTTGGGAGCAGAACATCACCACCAAAGCGAACTTCGAGAGCAAGTGGAAGGATCTTTACGACCAGGGAGTCGTGGGCCTTGTCGAAGGCGGCGGCTACCAGACGAAAGGCGTCTGGCGCCCGTGCGAGGACTGCCGGATGAGGACCAACACCGCCGAAGCTTTTTGTCCGGTCTGCCAAAGAGCCATCGAACGCATCATCCGCTTCTACACGGAGGAGTAACCTATCGTTCTTTTTTTCGAGATGAACGTAGTACTCAAAGTTGTCGCATTACTGATGGTCTTTCATACTTGGTCCATTTTAAATTCTTGTGTCAAAAAAATATCCACCGAAACGGCTTTTTACCGGAGAAACGCTGTGATATTATCGGGTTGTCCGGGGAATTGGGATTTTGCCGGAGAAGAATCGATCGTGCGGAAGATAGAAAAAGCCCTTTCCTCCGTCATAGGAAGTAAGGGCAAGATTACGGATCGGGAGGCTTCCGAAGGGCGATTCACTAGAACTTGAACGTCACGCCTATGCCGCCGACGATGCTGGTGCGGTAGAAGTCGTCCTGGCCGGGAATCTGGAGATTCTTGATGTCAGCTTTTCGGCAAGGCCGGGAACAGCGGGGGCCAGCTGGCCGAGGACCGGGGAGAGTTTCGCGGCGATAAGGGCTCCGTTTCCGCCATAATCGGCCTGCTCCTTGGTGAAGTGCATAAAGAAAGTCTTGTATATTCCTAAATCAATGGCGACTTTCGGGTTGACGTTGAACCTTGCGCCAAGACCGCCCGAGATGGAGCTGGTGGTGTAGCTGAGGTCGGAGATGTATTTCGCGTCGTTGCCGAAACCGAACGTGCTGCTGTTGGCGCCGATACTGAGGGTCACTACATCGCTGAGATCATACTCAAGGCCACCGAGAATCTCGAAGGAATTGTGCTTCAGATAGTTCTGTTTATCGTTCATGTCCGTCTCGTTGTTGTACTGCTTTGACTGCTTGTCGAAATAGTAGTTTGCGCCGAGGGCGACGCGGAAGTTCGGCTTCACTGAATATTCAGCACCGATGTTGATGTTGCCGGGGATGTCGGCGGCGATCTCCTTGCCGTCATCGAACTGGGATATTCCTGTGGTGTTAGCCTTCGTGTCATTGTTCAGGCGCACTTTCGTGTTGAACTCGTAGCGCGCGGAGAAGTTGAACCGGCCGGTCTTGTAGTCCACGGACAGGATCGGTGTCCAGGCGATATCCTTCTGATGCGCGTCAAGTTCCTTGTCGCTTACAAGTCCGCCGACCATTCCGACAGCGGTTTCAGTCGGGATCAGTCCTCCGGAGATCGCTGACACCGCCGCGCCCAGCACATTGGCGGCAGGAAGCATCTGGCCTCCGTACTGCAACTGGATATTCCTCAGGCTTCCGACATAATAGTTGGAGATGTAGTTCAGGCGCACGCCGGCGGAGACACTCCACTTCGAGCCTATCTTATAACCGATGTTCAGCTGGCCGGCGAAGTTGTACTGCTCTCCGGTAAGATTGATGTCTGCATCATAGCCGGTAACCATCTGAGTCCCAGCCAAATTATTGATCAGAGCTGGAATCATCGCGACCGGAGCCTCAAATGAGCCGAGTCCCTGGTCGTATTTCGCCTTTCCGCCTCCCGACACGACTCCGAAATGGAAGGAGGCGAACAGATTGTCGTGCTTGAACGCGAGGCTCAGGTGCGGAAGGGCCGGCACGAAAGACTTGCCCGTGTACTTCTTATAGCCTCTTCCCTCATTGTCCACGCCGTACTTGAGCGGCTCGTAGGTGGAAGTCGTGTACCTTCTCTGCAAGGCCGACTGGACATCGAACGCCAGATGCCAACCGTTGTCCATAAAACCGATTCCGGCAGGGTTGAAATACGCTCCCTGAACTCCTATGACGGCATTCTGGGCAGGATTCCTCAAGAAAGCCACATTCTGATTAGTGTTCGTGACATAGCCGCCAGCCTTGGCGGTGAAAGCGGCGGTGCAAATAGCGGCCGCAAGTACAATGATTCTTTTCATTTAGTCGAATTTTATTGTAATTTTCGGAACAAATGTAGAGTTTATCCCCAAATTTACAAATAATAATTCGACCTATTGATAATTATTAAATTGATTTATCGACTTATTCGCTACCCCGTCACCTCAGGCAACAACACCACCATACGCATCCACCAAAGGAGCATATTCAACGCTTTTCGCGGCATTCAGGTGCCAACAGCATCACGACTGCGGCATTTTATGAATATTTCGCTACTGTCTGAATACTCTATCTCAATGTTATGTCTTGCGTATATTAGATTTCGCCACCATTACGAGACTTTACTGGTCATCCGGCTCCAAAGAAGTACCGTCATCGATGTCGAACCACTCGCACAACTTCTTCCGCGCACGAAGTTTGACCTCGGGAGTCAAATGCCCTTTTACATAACCGTAGGCGGCCACGAGAGCGGCAAGGTCATCAGAAAAGCCCAAGACCGGGATTGCATCCGGAATAAGGTCGAGCGGGAGAATGAAATAGCCCAGAGCTCCGATGATGATCGCCTTCTCCTTAGGGCTGACATTCGGATCAGCCAATTCATAGTAAAGGATCAAAGCCACATAGATGACCTTGGCACCCGCCTTCAAGGCTACTTTCTTCACCTTGTTCCAAAAACCGCTTTCGGAATAGTTTCCCTGATACTTCTCAATGTTGTCCGGCTTGTTCATTTTCATTATCTTTGGCAATGTAAAGTTATAAAAAATCAATGAATATGCTAAAGCGGAGAATCGAGGCGTCCTCGGACGGGTTGCGGTTGGCGATGCTCATCAGCGAGCCTGTCGGCGAGCCCAAAGGCATTGTGCAGATAGTTCACGGAATGTGCGAACACAAGGAGAGGTATATTCCTTTCATGGAATATCTTTCCGCGCACGGGTACGTCTGCGCCATCCACGACCATCGGGGGCACGGAGAGACCGTGCTCAACGAAGAGGATCTCGGGTATATGTACAAAGGAGGATGGAGGGCTCTTGTGGAGGACATCAAACTGGTTCAGAATGAGATCAAGGCATCTTATCCAGCATTGCCATATACGCTATTCGGACACAGTATGGGGTCAATGGCTGTGCGCTCGTTCACAAAGCGTTACGATGACAGCATCGACACTCTGTTCGTCTGCGGATGCCCGAGCTACAATCCGGCCGGCGGCGCGGGACGCTTGCTGGCCAGCCTGATCGGGCTGTTCAAAGGAGAGCATTACCGTTCCCCCCTTCTCCAGAATCTGTCGTTCGGCTCCTTCAACAAGCCTTTTGAGGATGAGGGCTATCCATCCGCATGGGTATGCTCCGACAAGGGCACTCTGGAAGCCTACCACAAAGACCCTTACTGCATGTTCACATTCACAGTCAACGGTTTCAAGAATCTGTTGGATCTGATGAAGGATTGCTACAGTCCGAAAGGCTGGAAGATGTCGAACCCAAGTCTTCCGGTACATTTCATCTCCGGGGCAGAAGACCCGTGCCGGATCTCCGACAAAGCCATCGACAAGGCAGCCGACCTGATGAGACGAGTAGGCTACCGGAACACGGACCTGCATCTCTACCCCGGCATGCGTCACGAGATCCTCAACGAGACGGACAGACTTCAAGTGTGGGACGACATCCTCAGCAGGCTCGCCTGAGCGGTTCCTTGATGATGCTTCTAATAGACCTTCACCTTGAGTTTTGAATATGCCCTTTCAACTTTCCGGAGTGCCTTCTCAACCGTCTCGTCCGTGGCGAGGATGACTCCGACACGGCGATGTCCCTTGATCTCAGGCTTTCCGAAGAATCTGACCTGTACTCCTGGTTCCTCAAGGACCTTGTCCACATCCTGAAACTCATATTCTGTTGTGTCGCCCTCGACGACAATTGCCTTCGAAGCGGACGGTCCGTAGAAACGTACTTCCGGAACAGGAAGACCCAGAACCGCGCGGGCATGGAGTGCGAATTCAGACATGTCCTGCGAAATCATCGTAACCATTCCGGTGTCATGCGGTCTTGGAGATACTTCGCTGAAGATCACGTCTTCACCTTTGACGAAAAGCTCGACTCCGAATATTCCGTAGCCTCCCAAAGCGTCAGTTATCTTTCCCGCGATCTCCTGGGCCTTCTTCTCCGCCGCCGCACTCATCCCTTGAGGCTGCCAGGACTCACGGTAATCGCCATCAACCTGATGATGCCCCACAGGCTTGAGGAAAGTTGTTCCTGCGCAGTGACGGACTGTCAGCAGAGTGATCTCATAGTCAAAATCCACAAAGCCCTCAACGATGACCTTCCCGCCACCGGCACGTCCGCCCTCCTGGGATATTCTCCAAGCCTCGGCGACCTGAGACTCATTACGTACCACACTCTGGCCGTGACCGGAAGAACTCATCACCGGCTTAACCACGCAAGGGAAACCGATCCGTCCCACGGCGGCCCTGAACTCATCTTCCGTCTGGGCAAACTCATACCTTGAGGTTGGAATCCCGAGTTCCTCTGCCGCAAGGCGTCTGATTCCTTCCCTGTCTCATCGTCAGGTAAGTGGCTTTTGCAGTAGGAATTACAGTGTAGCCTTTCTTTTCGAGTTCGATCAGCTTCTGGGTAGCGATGGCCTCGACCTCAGGGATGACCAGATCAGGATTCTCTTCCTCAATCATCTTGGCGAGAGCGTCACCGTCAAGCATTGACAGGACATGAGACGATTGAGCCACCTGCATAGCAGGAGCATTAGCATATTTATCCACCGCCACGACGTGCACGCCATAGCGCTCAAGCTCGATCGCGATTTCTTTTCCGAGTTCCCCGGAGCCGCAGAGAACAGCCTTTTTTTTTCTCCACTGGAGTGAATGGGTTTCCAATGTTAGCCATACTGAAAAATTATGTTTAAGGCATCAAATTTACGAATATTCAACCTCTGTGACAAGATTTCCTCGCCTTGCGACAAAAAAACGCCTGTTGTCCTTCGAGATGTATGAGCATTCTCCAACGACTTTACTTGAACAAATCATCTGAGGTTATCACATTCTGGAAACGCCCTGAATATTCATTGTATTTCAACCCGAATGTTGTGACAAGGGTCCCACAGCATTGTTGACTTTCTGGTTTTTGTCTCATCAATGAACGAAGCCTGACGCTCTCTAAGTTTGGCATCATATTCCTTGTCAATAATGAAATCTCTTGATGAATATTTGCACTCGCAAAGGTTGATGAGACGGTCATCCCCTCGTCTATGAGCATGAGCAAATCCACCTGAGAGGTGGCTCCAATCCAAGAATATGTCTCTGTGTGCACCCCCTGAGATTCCCAATGCTGACTTTATCTGAGCGATGTGTCCAAAACAAACATTTTCAAAAGAATATCCTCTCCACGCATTCACGGAAGGGCTATTTTGATTATGCTGCCAGTAACTAACATCGTCCGTATTCTTACGGTTGCAAAAATAATTGTAGAAAAGGCAGAAGCCGTCAATCAGCCGATATCTGGATTTTCTTGGCGGTTCTCCAAAATACCTGAATTTTGAGATAAAGTCACTTTCCTCAAGGGAGCGTAGTAATTTGGAGAATTCTCCGCCGTCAGCTATTCCCGTACCTTTAAGGATTTCCTCACGCGAGTAGCCGATACGCTTGCCGGCCAAGAACCGTATCAGTTTCTCGGCGGAATCAGGATTTGTGAATATGGAACCGAACAGCCTGTCATATTCATTAGTCAACTTTCCCTTTCGATTAAAGATCAAGAAGTCAACATTTTGAGCAAGGCTCATATCGTTGGCGAAAAGACTAAGATAATACGGCACCCCTCCGAAAATCATATTGCTTTGTATGATGTCGTACCTGTCAAACCGGATGCCATTTGATTGAAAGAATTCCTCTGTCTCCCGTAAATTGAAAGGCTCCAACTTGATTTCAAATGTGATACGGTCAAACAATCCTCCTTTACCATTTATCAACTTATCGGAAATCCACGATACTGCAGAGCCGCAAGCGACCAACATCAAATCATCACGTTTCGCGCCCCAGCCATTCCAAAAGGCCTCAAACGCCGTCACGAACCCGGATCTCGGAGTGTCAAGCCAGGGCAATTCGTCCATAAAGACGAGCATCCGATGGCCATCAGCCTTGGATTCAAGAAATTTCTCCAACATAAAGAACGCTTCTAACCAGTTTGTCGGAAGCGAAGAGATCTCCGCACCACACCTCAGAAGAGAATGTGTGAAATTCTGCAGCTGCATTTTCATCAATTCTTTCCCTTTGATTTCAATCGGAGATAAAGCGGTGTGTGAAAATGTGATACGATCACGGAACAGCTCATTGACAAGGAATGTTTTCCCTACCCGCCTTCGACCATACAGCACAACAAACTCCGAATGACCATTGCCGTAAAGCTTCTCCAGTTCCTTAATTTCCGCTTGCCTTCCTATGATCTTCATAACGCCTTATTTTTCGGCAAAGATACAAAAAACGTTGGTTCCCGAAAAATAGTTGCCTACTATTTTTTTTCGGGAACCGAGTGAAAATCATGATTGGCGGGGAATTAACCTCTTCCGAATCTGAAATGAGATCGTGGATGGTGCGGTTGAAATCGGTGTCGGGACGAGATCCTCAAGGGTGATGTGCATTCTCCAGCGCCAGTAGTGGCGGGGAATGGCCGGGATGTTGATCCGCTCATCCTCCGGCTTGCCCTGGTAACGGACCTCACCGTCGATGGACATCCAGTCCTGAAGCGGGAGGACACACAGCATCGAAGGCGAGTTCAGATGCTGGTTTACAATCCGTTCACAGATCCACGGTTCGCAGAAGTACGGAGCCGTCCCATCGCAGTGAAGAATCTCATGGAAGAAACGCTCGGACATCGCGCGGTCCTCTTCCCACCAGCCACGCAGAGTGGATGTGTCGTGCGTGCCGGTCGCGCAGACTGACAGATAAGGATATGTCCACGGCTCGTCAAATGTCTTCTGAGGAGACTTCGGCATCCTCTGAATCTCAAGCGAAAGGATGTGCAGTTCCTTCATCACTTCCGAACACAGAGCTGGAATCATTCCGAGATCCTCTCCGCAGGCCAGCATTCCGGTGGAGTCCAGAAGCGCCGGCAGTTTCCTCATCGCGCATTCTTTCCAGAAACCGTTGTGGCGATGGTAGAAGAAATCGTTGTAGAGATCGTTGTAGGCATTCTTCAAAGAATCATTCAACCTCTGATAGTCCTCGGTGTTCTGCGAGGCGATGCGCGGATGATACCATCCATCACGATGCGGATCCGGAACAAACAACTGAGAATCAGGATTGAAGCCACGGCTATGGAGTTCATCGGCGGAGTACGGGAGCGCAGGGTTGAAATGTCCCAGCAATCCCGATTTGACTCCCATCGGAATCTCCCAGATGCGGAAAAATCCAAGAATATGATCAATCCGGAACGCGTCGAAATACTCACTCATCTTTCTGAGCCTTGCTTTCCACCAGGCGTAGCCATCCTTGGCCATCTCTTCCCAGTTGTAGGTCGGAAGACCCCCCAGTTCTGGCCATCGGCAGCGAAAGCGTCAGGCGGTGCCCCGGCCTGAGAGTCAAGGTTGAACAGATGCGGGAATTGCCAGGCGTCCACACTCGTGCGGCTGATTCCGATCGGAAGGTCGCCCTTGATGGCCACGCCCTTCGAGTGGGCATATTCAACAGCCTCCTTCAATTGAGCGTCAAGGCAGAACTGGACGTAGCAGTAGAAATCCGTATCGCTCTTGTGCCTGCGACAGAATGACTTGACCTTGGTTTCTGAATATTCAGAAAGGGATTTCCATTTCCCGAACTCCGGCGTACCGTTGATGTCCCTGAGCGTACAGAAAGCGGCGTAAGGAACGAGCCAGTCCTTGTTGGCGGAATAGAATTTCTTGTAGGCCGCTCCAGACATGACCACTTGTCCGCCAGCCTCGAAGGCTTCTTTCAAAAAGGCGATTCTTTTCTTTGTTAACCCTTTCATAATCAACGGAAGGAAGTGCATTGAGCTCTTTTTGGAGGACTTTATATCCCTTGTCGGCCTTGACCCCGGCGTCAGGCAGATGTATGAACAGCGGATGCAAGGCGAATGTCGAGTTGGCGTTGTAAGGGTAGGAATCCGTCCATGTTCCTGTCATCGTGGTGTCGTTGATCGGCAGGAGCTGGATGATGCCCTGGCCTGTGAGCGCGGCCCAGTCAACCAGTTTCTTGAGATCCTTGAACTCGCCCACGCCGAAGCTTGTCTCGCTGCGGAGTGAGAAGACAGGGATGGCAGTGCCGGCCCCGCGCCAAGGAACGGTCTCGAACTCAGGGACGATATCCCTTATTTCCAGTAAATCACAGTTGGCCGGGACCTCGGTGAAAAGATGATTCGTGCCGGATTCCCAGATCTTTGGAGTTCCGGTCTTCGCGTCGAGAATGACAAACTTGTACTCAAAAAGGCTCCTTGACATTCAACGTCACGCTCCAAAGCGGAGCGTCGGTCGGTTTCAACTGGACGAACTTCTTCCAGTCTCCGAACATCTTGCCGCTGCCGGTGATCGCCAAGTTCTCGTTCTTGCGGATTCTGGCACACGGAACGGTGAAGGCCACATTGCCGGAACGCTTTTGGCGAGGTTTGCTTTCTTTTGAATATCACATCGGTGAAGGCTTTGGTCCAGAACGGGGAATCCTCGGGACGGTCCTGCCAGCGGTCACGGATTTCAAGGGCGCCGGTCGCTGAGCATGTCGAAGCGCCGGCCCCTTCGATGGTTGGTGAGCCCTGTCGAACCACAGGCTCAGGGACCGAATGGTGTCCCCACTCGCGGCGCACACACAGCCCGTCACGATGAAGTTCAAAGGAATATTCAAGCTCCGCAGCCTTGGAAGGCATCTCCAAAGAAGCCTCCCAGCGTCCTCCGGCAACATATTCCATCGCTATTGATTTTCCGCCGGAGAGAACCAGAATCAGTTCCTCTCCCGGAGAGGTGAAATATTCAAGGGTTATTTTAAGTCGCATAGTGTCATTGTGTCACGGAATTTGTCCGCCACAATCTGCAATATTAGTGAAAATATCTGAATTTGAACGCTGTTTTGAACAAAAGCAAATCGGAAATTTGGGATTGGCGATTTTATGGACTAATTTTGAGGAATAATATTCAGAGACAATGGACGAGAAGGAACTTGAGATAATGTCGCCGGCCGGCAATTTCGAATGCCTGCACGCCGCGATACAAGGCGGGGCGGACTCCGTCTATTTCGGGGTTGGCAACCTGAATATGCGCTCGCATTCGGCGAACAACTTCACGCCGGACGATCTGCCGAGGATTGCGGAAATATGCCGGGAATATGGAGTCAAGACCTATATGACTCTGAATATCGTTCTTTACGGGGAAGATCTGGCTCCTATGCGGGAGGCACTGGACGCTGCCAAGGCGACGGGAGTGAACGCAATCATCGCCTCGGACATGGCGGCGATCACATATTGCCGGAAGATCGGGCTGGAGGTGCACATCTCGACCCAGCTCAACGTGTCGAATGTCGAGGCGCTGCGGTTCTATTCACAGTTCGCCGACGTGATCGTGCTGGCGAGGGAACTCAACCTGCATCAGGTAAAGGAAATCCATCAAGCGATCGTGAACGAGGGCATCAAAGGTCCTTCCGGTAATCTTGTGCGGATCGAGATGTTCGCCCACGGAGCGCTCTGCATGGCGGTTTCGGGGAAATGTTACCTGAGCCTCCAAACCTACGGGGCTTCGGCCAACAGAGGCGCTTGCTACCAGCTTTGCCGCAGGGGCTATGAGGTCACAGACCTGGAGACCGGCACGAAACTGAACATCGACAACAAGTACATAATGTCGCCCAAGGACCTGTGCACCATCGAGTTCATGGACAAGATCATCGACGCGGGCGTGAAGGTGTTCAAGATCGAGGGACGGGCAAGGAGCGCTGAATATGTCAAAAAGACGGCGGAGTGCTACCGCCGCGCGGCTGACGCTGTCTGCGAGGGACGTTACACTCCGGAACTGGCGGCCTCTTTGAAGGAGGAACTGTCAGAAGTCTTCAACAGAGGGTTCTGGGACGGTTACTATCAAGGTGCCAGACTCGGAGAATGGAGCGATGTGTACGGTAGCCACGCCACCCGTAAGAAAATCTACTGCGGCAAGATCACCAACTGGTTCGACAGGGATTTCAGTCGCGGAAGTGCTGGTGGAGTCGGAGGCCTTGAGAAAAGGTGATGACATTCTCATCATCGGAGAGACTACTGGTGTGATCGAGCAAAATGTCAGCGAGATACGGGTCGATCTCAAGCCAACGGACGAGGCGGGGAAAGGGACACTTTGTTCCATTCCTATAATATTCCCGGATGACATCCGCACACCGGGTGGAAAAAAGATCCGGCGCGGAGACAAGGTTTACATCTGGAGGGAGGTTTAAATTTCTCTCCGCGACGGTCACCGAACCTGCCGAAGCATCATCCATCTGGTCACTTCGACAAGCTCAGTGACCAGATGGCTTAGTGACCGCGGTTACCGTTTCTTTTCCGGCTGATGTGAGAAGTGGCGGGGACCTTCAACGGATCGCCAGTAGTCGGAATCGAACTCGGGGTGGATGTACGGGCCGTCGTGGTCTATCACGAAACTCAGATAGGTGATCTTGTAGCCCTGGGCTGTGAACATCCTCTCGTAGAAAGTCTGCACCTCGAACAAGGCATCGATGGCGGATTCTCCAGCGACAGAACGTAACGCACAATCAGACAAATCCTGTCTGCCTGTCCCGTAAAGGTCATTGGTGCTTGCCAGAATCCTCAGGCCGTTCTGCTCGGCCACCGCTTTGGAATATTCATAAAGAAAGCGGCTGTCAGTCTTGAGGTGGACTATTCCGCCCTTTTTCAGGAACTTGCGGTAGCGCTCCAGGAAAAGCGGACTCGGCAGGCGGCAGTTCTCGCTCTTCATCTGAGGGTCGGAGAACGTCAGCCATATTTCCGAAACCTCCTCCGGAGCGAAGAAAGCCTCGATGAACTCGATTCTGGTGCGCAGGAAAGCCACATTAGGTAGTTTGTTCTCCGTGGCGAACTTCGCACCTTTCCAAAGACGCGCGCCCTTGATATCTACTCCTATGTAATTGAGCGATGGTTCCCGGCGGGACAAATCAATCGTGTACTCCCCTTTCCCACAGCCAAGCTCCAGAACTATAGGCTGCGCGGCGGCGAACATCCTCTCGTTCCAATGTCCCTTGATCGGATGCTCTCTGAGTATCAAGCTGTTGCTGCCTTCGACCTTATCCAGCACCGAGAATGCCTCTGGTTGAAGAAGGCAGGAGAAAGTTTCGTTCTCCGCGAATTTTCTAAGTTTATCGTGTCCCATTCTCCTTTCTTGTGAATATCACACCCAATCCACGTATCGCCTCCGAATCATTCAACACCCGTGCCTTGAGACGCCACATTCCATGCTCCGGCAGATTCAGAACAGGCTTATAGTCAGTTATAAAATCCCTCGAATAGTACGATGAGTCCACCGGCTGGGCAACCCGGATGAATGTAGTGTCCGACAGGATGAGCGAATCCGATGGAGAAATCCACCTCAGATCAAGCGAGATGCTGTCAGCCGGAAAAGTCCCGAACGCCGGACGCTCCAACCTTGTGTAGAAATCCAATCCGTAGGACACGGTCGAGTCAGAAAGATCCAAATTGAATATGTAGGTGTCGCCATACTCGGCCTTCTCCCTGACCACAAACGGCTCGTAGGAGGAAGGACGCGCGCATGACACCATGGCCATCATCAAGACAAGTGTAAGAAAACCTTTACTCATCAGTCTTTACAGGCTTCTGTTCAGGCTTTCTGTCGCCACGTGGACGTTGTTGCTGAGGGCGTCCGCTCCCTCCGTTCCGACGAGGGCCATTGTTCCGGCCTCTGAAATTACCGCCTTCAGATCTTGGCTTGGACGGTGCCTCGGCGTTATCCGCCGGAGCGGCAGTCCGGGCGGCCTGGTCAGCGACCGGCTTAACCTTGTTCTTGTTACGGTTCTTGTTCTTGTTTTTTTTCTTAGGCTTGTCGAACCTTGTGATGCTGTCATCACCGACAGCCGAGACGAACTGAGGACCGACAAAGTTCCGGTTCCGGTTTCGCTCTTCAAAGACTCCGGCTTCTGGCCATTACGGTTCATCATTATGATCTGCGCAACCTCCGAAGCGGCCACCGGATAGAGATTCGAGAGAGAGCCCTTCTCGTAAGTGAAATACATTATCTCCTGAAGGATGTCAGTCTTGGCCAGATAGGCCAGGCCATCCTGGAATTCAAGCGGTTCCGTAACCTTAGGAATACGGGACTGGGCGTCCAGATAGTTGGCGACCTCATAATTCAGGCAGCATTTCAGTTTGCCGCACTGACCAGCCAGCTTCTGCGGATTCAGGGACAGGTCCTGCGTACGGGCCGCCGAAGTGGAGATCGACTGGAAATTCGTAATGAAATTGGCGCAGCACAATTCCCGTCCGCATACTCCGAGGCCACCGATCAGGCCGGCCTCCTGACGTGCCCCGATCTGCTTCATCTCGATCCTGATGCGGAATTCCTCCGCATAGACCTTGATCAGTTGGCGGAAATCCACACGCCCGTCGGCGATGTAATAGAAAATGGCCTTTGTGCCGTCACCCTGAAACTCCACGTCTCCGATCTTCATGTCCAGACCAAGCTCGGCGGCGATCCTGCGCGCCTGAATCATGGTGTCCTGCTCACGGGCTATGGCTTCCTGCCATTTGGCGATGTCGAAAGGCTTGGCCTTGCGGTAGATCTTTTTCAACTGTGTTGTCTCAGGATCAACACCCTTACACTTCATCTGACGTCCCACAATCGGGCCTTCCAAAGTGACGATTCCAAGGTCATGACCATTCATGGCCTCGACTATGACCAGATCCCCGGCCTTGATCCCCTGTCCGGAAGCGTTGACGTAAATCCCCTTTCTGGTGTTCTTGAAGCGCACCTCGAAAAGATCTTTGTACTGCTCCTGCCGGATGCCGTGAAGCCAGTCGTAATCCTTGAGTTTACAGCAACCCTGACGGTAATTGCAGTCATATTCCCCGGTCTCCTGATCCTGGGAGATTGTGCAGCCACGGTTACAGTCAAATTTTATTGTCTCGTTATCAATATTTTCCATACGTATTCAATATTATTGTCAGAAACTCAAATACAACCGCCCAACAAGGTCGGTGAAAAGAATCTTCTGGTTCACGTTCCTGTCAATCAGCATCTGCGCCATGTCCAGACACGATACCGCCATCCTCGGAAAACTTTTCCTGCAACGCGATGCCAGCCGGACAAAGAACTCTTTCCTCCTGCGACACCCCGGCGATCTGAGGCAGGTTCTGCTGAATCAAAAACACTTTGCGAAGGCTTTCACCTGCAAATTTACAAAAAGCTTTCTGGTTTTCACGCGACGGCAGCGCGGCCATAGCATCCCCCCAACCCAAAGCGGCGGAAAGATCCTTCGCGGCAAGCGCGTCAACAAGCCCCTTGAATATCTCCATCTGGCGCAGATAGTCCTCCTTCCCGGAGAGATAACGCAACGCGACCCCTACACTGCCACCAGCGACCAAAGCAGCCTGCGAAGCCTCGTCAAGAGTCTTCCCGAAACGGGATGTAAGAATCTCCACTATCTCATTCTTTGAATATGGCAGGACACGGATCGCCTGGCATCTTGACGAGATGGTCTGCATCACTTTCTCAGGAGCGTGGGTGATCATGATGAACAGAGTCTTCTCCGGCGGCTCCTCGATTGCCTTCAAAAGCCGGTTGGCGGAAGCGGCGTTCATCTTCTCGGGAAGATAGACAACGACAGCCTTCCAGCCACCCTCTACCGAGGTAAGCCACACGGTCTCAAGGATTTCCTTAGCCTCAGCGTTATTGATTCCAGACTGTTTGCCTTCGATTCCGAAAGCGGAGCTGACCTCATTCTCAAGGGCATAAGGATTGGAGACCATCAAGGAACGCCAATATTCAAGAAACAGTTCAGCCCTCAGGTTCTCGACTTTCTCAGTGACCTTCGAGCCGTTCGCGACCGGATAGACATAGTGCACATCAGGATGAATCAACCCGCAGACCTTATGCTCGTCTCCCATAATCTGACTCAGAAACGCCAGGACAAGAGCCATAGCCCCGCACCCGTCGTTCTCGTAAAGCATCATGGCATGAGGAATGCGCCCGCTTTCGGCCATCCCTTTCAACGCCCTGACGGCATCGTGATTCCCTATGATTCCGTCCAGATTCATTTGTCCCTGTAAGCGGTAAACTCAGCGATCTTCACAAGATAGTCCTTTTCCCTCGAATCCGGAAGCGTGGCAAGTGCGCCGACAGCCTTGGCGACATATTCATCAAGCCTTGAGACGGCATATTCAATGCCTTTTTCCTCCTTGACAAAAGCGACTATATCCTCCTTGTACTCTGGATGTTCCTGAATATTCAAAAGCATATTCCTAATATGGGAAGCGCGTTCGTCGGACGCTGATTCCAAGGCACCCAGAAGCGGCAGTGTGATCTTCTGCTCCTCAAGGTCGATGCCCACAGGCTTGCCTATTTTCTTTCCTCCCGTGTAATCGAATATGTCGTCCTTGATCTGGAAAGCGATTCCGAGTGAGACCGCATAGTTCCGCACGGCCTCCACCCACGCTTCCGGAGCGTTCACCGAGATCGCCGCCGAAACGCAGGTCGATTCAAACAAAGAGGCTGTCTTGCTGTAGATTATACGGAAATAGTCCTCTTCCTCCGTGTCCCCGCTCGAAGCCTTCTGAAGCTGGAGCATCTCCCCCTCGGCAAGGCTGCTGAGAGTTTTTGAGAATATCCTGATGACCTCATTGCCGTGAGCCGAGGATGCGAGTATGTTATCCATCGCCTTGACCAGCCAATAATCCCCGAGAAGGACAGACGCCGGGCCTCCGAGGATCGCCATGACGGTCGGGGCTCCACGCCTTTCGGAGCTGCTGTCGGCGACATCATCGTGAAGGAGTGTGGCGTTGTGCAGAAGCTCCGAGGCAGCGGCGCAACGGACACTGTCCTCGTTGGCCTTGCCGTTCCCAGGCAGGCGCGGGCCACAAGCAGTGACACAATCGGTCTCAACTGCTTGCTTTCCCGCTGTGCTCCAGGATCGCCTCGTTCGTGGTATTAAGCAGGTCGATATCACTTCTGAGGGACGAACGTATCAGTCCGTCCGTCTCCTTCCAGTCATTTCCAAGGAATTCCTTTATCTCGTCAAGAGTCATCAGTCTTTCAGTTTATCAGTCAAGGTGTCCGACCAGCTCGGCGACAGTGTCCGGGAACTCGATCAGTCCCCTGGAACGCGCGTCAAGCATTCCGGTCTTCACATAGTGGTCCAGCAGATCCTTCAACGGATTGTAGAATCCGTCCAGGTTCAACGCATAGATCTTTCCGTCGTATTTGTCCAGTTTCGCCAGGGTCAACGTCCCGATCACCTCATCGAGAGTGCCGATGCCACCCGGCAGGGCTATCGCTGCACAAGTACCTTCACGCATCTTTTCTTCTTGCGCTCGGCCATCGTGTCCGTCCAGATCACCTGATCGAGACCCGGGAATTTATACTGCTCCATAAAGCGGGGCAGGACGCCGATGTGACGGCCTCCGCAACGGGCGACCTCATCGGCCACAGCTCCCATGGTGCCCTTGATGGCACCTCCGGAGACAATCGTGTAACCAAGCGAACAAGCCGCGCGGGTCACTTCCCGCGCAGCTTGATTGTACTTTTGGTCGATGTCGTAACTTGCCGAGCAGTAAATCACGACCTTCCGTTCCTCATTCATTCACTTCCGGCGATTAAAAGAAGAACGCGGCGGACACCATGACACCGTTGAAATTGTTACCGTTGTTGACAGCGTCCTTCACGGCGTCCTTCACTGTGTCGCCGATCGGGCCGACATTGCCATCCTTGTCATAGATCTTTCCAAAGTTCCAGAAATACTTGACAGAAAGCTGAAGTCTCCAGACATCGACTCCTGCTCCAACACCAAGACCGTACTCGACTTTCTTAAGATTGTCCTTGAGCTTGTCGGCGACCTCGCCTTTGGTACTCTGTCCGAGGCGGAAGCCCACGAAAGGCTCCGCTAAGACGTAAGGACGGAAAGCCAGAAGATCCAGCCCCCACTGCACCTGGACAGGCACCTCAAGGTAGCCTACCTTGGTCTCGAAAGACCCAAGGGATTCCGAGATGGAAGAGCTGTTGAATTTGTCAGCCGACATTCCCTTCACCTGATAGAGAAGGCCCGGCTGGATGGCGAATCCGCCAAGAAGCGGAATCTCGGCGGTAAGGCCTACATGGTACAAGGAGACGGATTTGGAATCCATGTTCTTGATCGAGGTCGAGGATGAGGTGAATCCTCCCATCAATCCGACACGGGCGGAATTGTAGCGTTGTGCGGAAGCGTCAGTGCAAAACACCATGGCTGCCACAACGGCGGCAGCGAATACAAACTTTTTCATTTTTTCAGATTTTTTAGATAAGATTAGACAAGCGCGTCCAGTTTGGCGGTAATCTCGCTCTTCGGCACATTGCCGACAAGCTTGTCAACCACCTGGCCGCCCTTGAAGAACAGCAGGGTAGGAATATTCCTGATACCATACTCGGCAGCCACATCCTCGCAGTCGTCCACGTTGCATTTCACGACCGTGACCTTGCCGTCATATTCAGAGGCGATGGTCTCCACAGTCGGGGCCAGCATACGGCAAGGGCCGCACCAGGTCGCCCAGAAGTCCACCAGAACAGGCTTGCTGTCAGAGAGTATCTCAGCAAAATTTTCGTTAGAAGCTATCTTTTCCATAATCAATAAAATTAAAATGTCCGGGACGGTAACAACAATTACCGTTCCAGACACAAAGATAACAATTTCGCCGACTTCAGCAAAAAACGCTTACGACTTGGCAAGGCGCTTCTGCGGACACGGCGACCGGATCCATCAGACCGTCTGCTCGATGTTCCAGATAAAAGCCCTCAGACCAAGATCCTTATAGGCTTTATCCTTCTGACGAAGCGCATCCAGGATCGGAGTGACTTTCTCGTCAGGGACAATCGTCAGGATGGCGTAGTTCTGCTCAGGCCACGCATGGTCACCGTAGTGAGGGATTCCATCAACCCCTCCCCTGCCTTGGATGTCAAGCCACTGGGTGAACCCTCTCTGGCCGAACCCCTCAAGCAGTTCGCCAATCTCGTTGCCGTAGGCCTGGTTGTATGCTATAAAAATCGCTTTCATATATCTTTCGCAAATAAAATGTCAAATGAACAGGAATCAACCTTTGACCTGCGCCAGCTTCCTGGCCTTGCGCCTCTCCTGCGCGGTGGCGAGGGAGCAATAGATCGTCGGAATGAGCACCAGGGTGACAAGCGTGGAGATCGTCAGACCCCAGCAGACCGTCATACCGAGTGAGCGCCAAAGTTCGGAACCTTCTCCGCGTCCGACAGCCATAGGCACCATACCGAGCACTGTCGTGAGGGTGGTCATAAGGATAGGACGCAGACGGCTTCTCGCCGCGGTGACTGAGGCATCGACAACGCTCATGCCCCTCTCACGCATCAGGATCGTGTAGTCAATCAGCACTATACCGTTCTTCACGACGATTACCAAGCAGGATGATGATACCGATCATCGCCATCACGCCGAGCGCGGTGTTCGTGGCCCAGAGACCGAGGATCACACCGGTGAACGCGAACGGCACGGAGAACATGATCACGAACGGACTCATGAACGACTCGAACTGGGAGGCCATCACCATGTACACAAGGATGATGATCAGAACCATCAGCACGACGAGGTTCAGGAACATGGACTGCTGGTCCTCGAAGTCTCCGGAGATGTCGGTGGAGATGTTGTTCGGGATGTCGGTGGTCTTGATGATGGCGTTCGTGGCGGCCACTGCCTCGCTGAGGGCGTGTCCGGTTGCCACAATGCCCGTCACGGTGATGTACCTCTCACGGTTCTTCCTCTCGATTGTAGGAGGAACCTTGGACTCGACCACGGTCCCCAGATCCTTGATGCGGACGGCCTTGCCGGCAGGAGTATAGACAATGATGTTCTCGATATCCTGCGTGCTTGTACGGAACTTCCTGTCGTAGATGACGCGGATGTTGTACTCCTCGCCTTCCTCACGGTAGAAGGATCCCACGGAACCGTTCATCGCGGCGCTGAAAGCCGCTGCGGCCGTCGTGGAGTTAAGGCCGTTGAGAGCCAGCTTTGTCTGTCGAAATCCACCTGATACTCAGGAGTGTAGTCATCACGGCTGAGGACAACCTGCGTGAAGTTCTCGTTGTCCAGCATCTTGCCTTGGATCTCCTTGGCCACACGGTCGGTCTCGTCGAAGTCGTAGCCGTAGATCTCAAGAGTGACGGACGCCGCTCCTCCTACTCCTCCCATGCCCTCGGAGACCGTACCTTTCTTGACCTCAGGATATTCCCTTAGATCCTTCCTGATGATGTCGGCGATCTCGGATGAAGAGCGCTTACGGTCTTCCATGGAGCCAAGGTTGATGTTCATCGAGATGATGTACGAACCGTTGGACTGCATGCTTCCCCAGGCGTTGTCGGTGCTCGTCTGGCCGAAGCGGTACTGAAGTACCTGGATACTCAGGGATTTCAGACCGGAGTCTGGCTGCGAAGTCCTTGGCGAACTCACCGGTCACAGTCTGCTCGGTACCCACCGGAAGTTCGATCGAGACGGTCAGACGCCCCTCGTCGGAGTGCGGGAAGTACTCGGTCTTGACACTGGGACCAAGCAGTACAAGAACCGCCACGAAGACAGCAAAACCACTGAATATCACAGTTTTCCTATGCACCATGCACCAGCCGATGATCTTGGCATAGCCATCGGAGATCTTGTTGAGGAACTTCTCCACATTGTCGAAGATCGCCCTATGGAGTCTGCCGTTCTTAGGCTTGTTGCTCAGCATTCTGGAGCAGAGCATCGGGACAAGGGTAAGCGCGGCGGTCGTGGAGATGATCATGATGATGCTGACAATCCAGCCGAGCTGCTTGAACATGATTCCGGCCATTCCGGAGACCATGGTGAGAGGCAGGAACACGCAAAGCATCGTAAGGGTGGAGGCGATCACGGAGATACCCACCTCCGAGGTGCCGTGGACGGCTGCCTCCGTTGGCTTCTCTCCACGCTCCAGATGAGTAGAGATGTTCTCCAGCACCACAATGGCATCGTCCACCACCATACCAATCGCGATGGACAAGGCCGACATCGAAATGATGTTCAATGTGTTGCCTGTCGCGTAAAGGTAGATCAACGACCCGAGCAATGCAATAGGGATGGACAGCACGATGATGAACGTCGCCCTCCAGCGGCCAAGGAATATGTAGACCACGAGCATGACCACCAGAAGGGTGATGATAATCGTCTCCTTCAAGGAGTTAAGGGTGTTCAGGATGTTCGTGGAGCTATCGACCACGGTGGTGATATTCACATCAGACGGAAGTGTGGGCTCAATCGTCTTGAGTTTCTCCTTGACACTCTTGATGACGTTGACGGTGTTGGCTCCTGACTGTTTCTGGATAGCTATCATAGCGGCTCTCTCACCGTTGGTGAAAGACTCCTGAGATTTTTCCTCAAGACCGTCGATGACTGTGGCCACATCCCTGAGATAAACAGTCTGGCCGTTCCTCGTGCTGACCACAATGTCCAGCAGCTCGGACGGATCCTTGAATTCCTTCTCGACACGAAGCGTGAATGACTCGGTGCCTATGTCGATGCTGCCGGAAGGCACGTTGCGGTTCTCCGCGGCGATGATCTGGGATATTCCCGAGACACTCAAGCCGTAGGCTTCCAGCTTGTTAGGGTCGCAATAGACATGGATTTCCCTTTCAGGGGCGCCGGAAACGCTGACGGTACCAACGCCTTTCACACGTCCAAGCGGGTGACAAGCTTGTCGTCGAGGATCTTGTCAAGGCCCATAAGGCTCTTGTCCGCCTTCGCCGAAAGAATCAGCACGCAGCATGTCGTCCATACCGAACTTGAAAAGCACCGGTACGGAAGCTCCGTCAGGAAGCGACGAGTTGACAAGATCCAGCTTGTCCCTGATGTTGTTGCAGGCCTCGTCGATGTCGGTACCATATTCAAACTCCAGGACAACAATGGAGACATTCTCCTTCGATCTGGAAGTGATGTCCTTAAGGTCTTCCACACCGTTCAAGGTGTTCTCAAGCACCTTGGTCAGGTTGTTCTCGATGTCGGAAGCGCTCGCTCCCGGGTAGGATGACATCACCAGAACGACGTTGGCGTCGAAGTCCGGGAAGTTCGCCAGGGAGGTGTTCATCAGTGAGAAGATTCCGAAGACAGCGAATGCTACGAATATCAACGCTGTCGTCACGGGCTTCCTCACCGCGGATCTGTATATACTCATAGTTTAAACTCTTTTTAGTTGTTCTTGGAAATCTCGACCTTGGCCCCGTCCTTGAGGCTGGAGCTACCCTTGGTGGCTACCACATCGCCTTCATTAAGGCCTTCGAGAATCTCGTAATACCTGTCGAAATGACGGCCGACCTTGACGATCACGCTGTTCACAGTGTTGTCGGAACCAACTACATAGACACTTCTCTGGCCCGATCCCTGCATCTTGACGACGGCCTCGTCAGGAACAACGATGCTGTTGTTCACGCCGAACTCGACCTTCACCCTCGCGAACATTCCCGGACGCAGAGTCCCCGTCAGTGTTGCCGACAAGCACTTCCGTAGTGAATGTGTGGCTCGTAGGATCGATTGTAGGATAGACCTTGTTGACCTTGCCTGTGAATGTCCTTCCCGGAATGGCGTCAGCGGTGATCTCGACCTGATCGCCTTTCTTGACCTTGGTGTAATCTGACTCGGAGATGCCAACGAGGAGCTTCACCGGAGTGATCTGCTGCACAACGAAGATCGGCTGGCCGGAATAAAGGTCGCCCTGATCGTAGTTCCTCGCGGTGATGACTCCGCTGATAGGAGAACGGAGCCAGGTGTTCTCAAGCAGGTTGTTGTAGGATCTGCGGCTGACCTTCCAAGCCATCTCGGCAGCATCGAAATCAGACTTTGACACGCCGCCTTCCTCGTAAAGGCTTCTCAGGCGGCTGAGCTCGGTGGAATCGTTTGACAAGCTTGAGTCTTGCCTGATCAAGCTGCGCGGCGTCCATCTCCGCGAGGAGCTGGTTTCTCTCCACAAAACTGCCCACATCCACCTTGATGCTCTTGATCCTGCCGCCAGTCTGAGGGGCGATGTTGTTGATGGCGAACGCCTGGACGGTTGTTGAATATACCTCCGTCTGAGGCACTTCCTGCCTTGTGGCGACCGCCGTCGAGATCAAGGTAGTCCTTTCCTCAACCTGGGCGGAAGCCCCGGCGTTGTCTGCCTTCCTGCCGTTTCCGCAAGCGGCCATAAGAACGGTGGCCGAGGCGAAAATCATAGTCCTGATTGTCTTGTTCATATTCTTGATGTTTTTATTTTTTACATATTTTCAAGGTCAATGTTGCCTTGCTCGTCGATGAAATCGTAGCCGAGGGTCTTCTCGAGGTTGGACTTCGCCACCACGAAATTATAGACAGCCTGCGACTGGGCCAGACTGGCCTGCGTCAAGGTCAGCTGAGCGTCATTGAGTTCAGTGATCGTGCTCTTGCCGACCTTGTAGGACTTGGCGGCGATGTCGTAGGCCTTCCGGGCGAGGGCCACGGCCTCGTTGGCGGAGTTGAAACTCTTCATGTTCGTCTCCATCGTGTTGAGGTACTGGCGGATGGCGATCTTGAGCTGGCGCTCGGTCTCGATCCTCTGGAGGTCGAGCTGGGCGGCCTGCACCTTGGTCTGGCGCACGTCATTGTGGCGCTTTCCGCCGGAGAAGATCGGGATGGAGATGCTGACTCCCACATAGGAGTAAGGAGACCACTGGTACTCGCTGAACTTGAAGTCGTTGGTCATCGCGATCATGCTGTACGAGAAGTTCGCGGCTATGCTCGGAAGATAGGCGGCCTTCTGCATGCGGACTGTCGAGGCAAGCTGCTCGGCCTGGATCTCAAGCTGGCGAAGGGTGGTGTTGTACTCCAGAGACGGGTCGCTGTTCTCGTTGATGTCCCTGAACATCTCCTTGGAGAAGTCCTCCAGAGAGCCGGACACGTCGATGTTCCTGTCAAGATCCACTCCCATCACGGCCTTGAGCTGCCAGAGGGCGAGAATCACCGAACTTTCGGCATTGTAGACGTCAGGGATGGCGGCGGCCACCGTTGATTTTGCCCTTGTATATTCAAGCTCGGAGGCTTTCTGCGCATTGTAGCGCCTCTCGGTCTGGGCGAAGTTGTCAACCGCGTTCTCATAGACATCCTTGTAAACGTTGAACGCCTCCTTGGCGAGCAGGACGGAGTAGTAGGCCTGCTTCACCTGGGTAACCATGTCCAACCTTGAGGAACGGGCCTTCTCCACGGCGAGGTCCACGCTCTGGCCGGAGATCTTCAGGCTCTCCCAAAGCTGGGCGTTGACGATCGGCATCGAGGCCGACACACCGTAGTTGTAGGTGTTCCAGCGGCCTACGGCGAATCCGCCGCTGCCGGAACCGCCTTTCGTCTGCTCAATCTTCACCGGATCCATCCCGGCCTTGGCGGAAAGCTCATTGATGCGCATGAAGTATGGACCCAGAGAGCTCAGGAAGCCCATTCCGCCTCCGCCCTCCTCGTCCGAACCGCTGTCCGAGTCCATATACATAACCTGTTTCTTGATAGTCCTCTGATAGGCTCCCGAAGCGTTGATCTGCGGGAACAGAGGCGTAGGTGCCTTTCTTGGCATATTCCGTACGCTGGATCTCCTTGTCTGCAACCTTCACGGCGACATTCTCGCTCAAGGCGATCTGAAGGGCGTCGTTCAAGGTCAGGGTCACCAGCGAGGTGTCCTTGGGCGACTCCTTCGGGATGGTGTCATTCCGGTACTGGGCCTGCGCTGCCAGAGCAAGCGGCAGGGCCGCGGCGGTCAGAACTAGATACTTCAATCTGTTTTTCATACTATACTAACTATTTTTACAATTATCTGTTGATGAATATTCCTCAAAACCTTTCGGCGTGAGCAGCACCCTTGTCACGATGTCCTCGAAGGCCGCGGAGAGCGACTTGAACGAGACCTTCTTTCCCTCGATGCGGTGGCCGCCGTCAAGGTACTCGGCCATGCCCTCGTGCATGATGTCGATCAGCAGCTGCACCCCCTCAACGTCCATGTCGGAACGGATGAGTCCCTCCTTCCTTCCGGTGTCGAAACAATCCACAAAGAAGTTGTGAAGTGCCTTGGAGCGATCCTCGGCGCGCTTGATGAAGGTCTCAGGATAGTATTTCATGATGTCCTTGACCATCCTCTTGTCCTTGTCCATGGTCTTTTTCCTGCCTACGAGGGCGAACATGGCCTTAAGCACCTGAACGGCGTTCTTGCCTTCGACCATCCTCTCGAACTCATCCTTCTTCCTCTCGACATTGTAGGCCACCACGTCGGCGACAAGATCCTCCTTCTGGGCGTAGTATTGGTAGAAGGTCTTCTTCGAAATGCAAAGCTTGCGGCAGATGTCATCGATGGACACCTCGCGGATTCCATCCTTTGAGAAGAGTCCGTTCGCCGTCATCATTATCGTTTCCTTTGTCAATTCAGCCATAATCTCTATAATTGCATCAAGCCATTCTGCAAATGCTATGCAAAAACCGTCATTTTTCAAGCAATATAATAAAAAAATCCGCCACCCAAAAAGCAGCGGATTAATCAAGTGATTTATTTTCAATAAAATAAAACGATGCACCGAAAAACTTAAAAAATTTCCAAGTTTCCTAGAGTACGCCAAAACGCTGAAGCGCGGTGACGACTCCGTCCTCATCGACAGTGTCAGTGACATAGTCCGCGGCGGCCTTCACATCGTCGGTGGCATTGCCCATCGCGACACCGATCCCGGCATATTCAATGATCGGGATGTCGTTGCCGCCGTCGCCGAACGCCATGCACTCCTCGCGTGTCACGCCGATGCGCTCAAGGATGCGCGCCGCGCCGTAGGATTTTGACAGGCCTTCCGGCACAATGTCCAGAAAATAAGGGTGCCAGCGGGTGTAGGAGACATTCTTCAGCACCGGATAAAGCAGCCTTCGCGCCTGTTCGTCATCAAAGAATATGGTATATTCATAGACCGTGTGATTCTCCGCGACCTGCCGGAGGTCAAGGAAGCAAGGCGGGCGCAGGTTGATCATCTCTGCGATCTCCATCGCCTGCGGGCTTGCATGGTTGATCCCCGCCACGTTGTCGGCGAACACCCAGCAGGACACCTTCTCCCGCTCAGCGATTTCGGCCACCTGAAGGGAAGTCGCCTCAGGAAGCGGGTGACTGTCAATCACTTCCCCGTCAAGAGTCGTCTCCGCCCCGTTCATCGCCACATAGCCGTCGAACGGAAAGCCGTCCAGATTGTTCATCACCAGCCTTGCCCGTCCACTTGAAATGAAAAGCTTCACGCCCTTGGCCTGAAGCTCATGAAGGTTTTCCTTCAGATTCTCGGACATCCGGTGGGTCTTGAAACTCACCAAGGTGCCGTCAATGTCGAAAAATATCGCTTTTATCATAAATTATCCATTAAGACTCTTGGCGTAGTGCGTAGGCTCAGCCTTTTTCGGCTTGGTGTCGGGAATGACCGCCGCGGCCGGAATCTTCTTCTTATAAGAATATATAAGGAGTCCTATGCCGAGAAGCACAAACGGAATGCTCAACAGCTGGCCCATGTCAAGCGCCATGGTGTTCTCGAAATCCACCTGCGGCTCCTTGATGAACTCAATGAGGAAACGCATCCCGAAGCAGACTATGAAGAATATTCCTATGAAGGAACCCCCCGTACATCTTGTCCAGCCTCTTGACATAGAGCCACAACAGCCCGACACCGAGGACCAGATAGCTCAGCGCCTCGTAGATCTGCGTCGGATGCTTAGGCTCGGTTTCTCCCCTGCGCTCGAAGATGAATCCCCACGGAAGGTTCGTAACATCGCCGTAAATCTCGGAGTTGCAAAGGTTTCCGAGCCTGATGAAAGTCGCCGCGAACGCCACGGCAATCGCCAGATGGTCAAGAATCCACAGGAAATCGATGTGGTTCTTCTTCCCGTACTTGTTTGCGAACCACCACATGCACAGGAGCAGCATCAGCGCCCCCCCGTGGCTGGCGAGTCCTCCGTGCCAGACGGCGAAGATCTCAAGGAAACCTTTCCAGGAGCCGAAATAATAGTCTGGCTGGTAGAATATGCAGTGCCCGAGACGCGCCCCGACAAGAGTGCCAATCAGCAAGGTGTAGAGAAGCGGATCAAGAAGGGCCTCGTTGACCTTTTCCCCTCTTGAAGAACCTCGCGAATATCCAGTAACCAAGAATGAAACCGGAGACAAACAGGGACCATACCACCTTACGGCGAACGATCCAATCCTGAATATCTCCGGATTCATATTCCAATGTACGAACAGAAGATCCATAACCTAAAAATCACTTTTCGTACAAACTTACATAAAATCTGCGATTCTTACGCCCCTTCGCCCGAGAAATTTAGAGGAAGGGGCGTGACGGTCGCGCCGCCGGCTACTCGCGGATAGCCGCGATGCCAGGAAGATCCTTGCCCTCGATGGCCTCAAGCATTGCGCCGCCACCCGTGGAGACATAACTTACCTTGTCGGCGAAGCCGAGCTTTGTCACGGCTGCCACTGAGTCGCCGCCACCGACGAGAGTAGGCTCCGTTCTGGGTGGCCTCAGCCACGAACTCGGCGATCTTCTCGGTTCCGTGAGCGAAGTTAGGAAGCTCAAACACTCCGACAGGACCGTTCCAAAGGATTGTCTTGGAAGCAAGGATGATCTTCTTCCAGTTCTCAAGGGAAGCCTCTGAAGCGTCCATTCCCTCCCAGTCATCAGGAATGTTGAATATGTCGAATGTCTGACGTGGGGTGTCGTTGCTGAACTCCTGGCCTGAAACCGTAGCGACTGAAAGTGAAAGATTTACACCCTTCTCCTTAGCCTCTTTCATAATCTCAAGAGCGTCTGGCATAAGCTCGTCCTCGTGGAGGGACTTTCCGATGTGACCGCCCTGGGCCTTGATGAAGGTGTAGCCCATTCCGCCGCCGATGATCAGGTTGTCAACCTTGTCAAGCAGGTTCTTGATGACACCGAGCTTGCTGGAAACCTTTGATCCACCGATGATGGCGGTGAAAGGATGCTGGGCGTTCTGGAGAACGTTCTCGATGGCCTTTACCTCTTTCTCCATCAGGTAGCCGAACATCTTGTCGTTCGGGAAGTAGGCGGCGATGAGCGCTGTGGAGGCATGTGCCCTGTGAGCGGTACCGAAAGCGTCGTTGATGTAGCAGTCGGCGTAGGAAGCGAGCTTCTTCACGAACTCCTTCTGGCTTGCCTTCACGGCCTTCTTGGCGGCAGCCTTCTCCTCGTCTGATGCATCGGCGGCGAGTCCTCTCGGCTTGCCTTCCTCCTCAGCGTAGAAACGCAGGTTCTCAAGCATCAGGACCTCACCCGGCTTGAGGGCCGCAGCCTGTTCGTCAGCCTTCTGGCAGTCATCGGCGAACTGAACCGAACCGGAACACCGAGGCATTCAGAAACGTGACCGAGAATATGCTTGAGGGAGAACTTAGGATCAACTCCCTTAGGACGTCCGAGGTGGGACATAAGAATGAGGGAACCACCCTCGGCGAGCACTTTCTTGAGTGTAGGGAGAGCCGCGCGGATACGGGTGTCGTCTGTGATGTTGAAATTCTCATCGAGCGGAACGTTGAAATCCACTCTGACAATTGCCTTCTTACCTTTGAAGTCGTAGGTGTCAATGTGCTGTTGCATAACCTTATTATATTAAAATAATTTCGATTTATTCCAGCCGCAAATATAGTAAAATTCAGCGGATTGGACATCAGTCCGTCACACTATAACGATTAAATCCTGATGCAAAAGGATAAAATAGACTTTCTTTTTCCTATCTTTGCACGCTATGACGATCGAGTTTAATCCACAGAATTGGAAGGACTACGAACTTCTCGACTCCGAAGGGGCGCGAAGCTCGAAAGGTTCGGTGAATATGTTCTTGCCCGCCCGGAGCCTAAGGCTTTGTGGGACAAGAGCATGACCGACGAGGAGTGGAACAGGCTCGCCCACACCCGCTTCACACCGGGGGCCGGATTCGGCAAGGCCGGGAAGGAGGACAGCGGAACGTGGGAAAGATTGAGGAATATGCCCGACCAGTGGTGGATCCGCTACAACAGAGGTCCGAAGTTCAGCCTCAGGCTGGGGCTCACGTCCTTCAAGCACGTGGGAGTCTTCCCGGAGCAGGCCGCAAACTGGGACTACATATTCAAGCAAACTTCGGACATCGCCGAGAAGACAGGCTCCAAGCCTAAGGTTCTGAATCTGTTCGCCTACACGGGAGCGGCATCGCTGGCGGCAAAGTGCGCCGGAGCAGATGTCACTCATCTGGATTCAGTGCGTCAGGTCGTCACCTGGGCTCACGGCAACCAGGACCGCAGTGGTCTTGACGGCATCCGTTGGGTGGTCGAGGACGCGATGAAGTTCGCGAACCGTGAGGCCAAACGCGGCAATCTATACCAAGGCGTCATCCTGGATCCTCCGGCCTACGGCCACGGCCCGGACGGGGAAAAATGGAAACTGGACGAATGTCTTTTCGATATGATGAAGACCGTCGGAAAGATTCTCGCGCCACAGAACAGTTTCCTGGTTCTGAACCTTTACTCGAACGGATTCTCGGCCATTCTCGGCGAGACGGTCGTGCGTCAGGCCTTCGGGCTTGCGCCGGACGCCGCTCTCGAATCCGGAGAGCTTGTACTCAGGGACAAGTTCGGGAAGAACCTGCCGCTCAGTATATTCGTAAGACTCAGGAGGTAGAGAGGTTATGAAGTCATTCGTCAGATTCTGCCTGGTTTCCGTTGTCCTTGTGGCTCTCGCTTTCTTCTGCGAGGGGCTGAGGGTCAATTTCCTTGCCGGAACTGACACCGGGACGACCGTCCGGACTTCTACCGACAGCCTTACAGACCCGACCCAATCTGAACATTCATTCATAAAGTTCAACACAGTCTGCCTGACAAGCCCGACGGCCGAAGGGCAGACAGTAATCCGCACAGTCACCGGAGCTTCCGGCAGTCCGTGCAGGGGTGCGCGCAGGACAGAGCTTGATTTCAGGATTCTTGAATCAAAGGCGTTCTGTCATCTTAACGTGCAAAGACATTCCCTGCCGACACTGCGGAAGCTGCGTCTATAGCGGTCGGTTTCCATTCCGGGTGACATGACTCACCCACCAATCAAAAAACAAGGGTGCCGCCCCCTCTATGGACGGCGAATAATGTATCATAATAACAAGGTGATGCAACCATATTTTTTACACGACAACTTTTTCCGGGGAGTATTGTGTTCTCTCCGGAACAGCATCTAAATCTGAAAACAAATGGAAACCGTAAATATCAAGAAAACAAGATCCGCAAAGGACTTCATCATCACACTTTTGTTCCTTGCCGCAGGAGTCGGACTGCTCTTCTGCTCCGACTCTATGTTCATCCTCGGATGCACTCTCATAGCGTTCGCCGTGATCCTCTTCCTCGCCATGAAATCCTCATACGTGATCGAGGGCAAGGAAGGTTCGTTCAAGCGCAAGACCGCCAACTACCCGAAAACCAAGAAGGAAGAGCTTGTCTCCTTCCTTGAGGGCAAGTCTGACAAGGTTGTCTCCGAGGCTCCCGGAGGACTTCTTATGTACGTTTACTACCGCTGTGACAAATCCGCCGGCTTCGCCCAGATCAATGACTTTGACCAGTACGAGTACAAGCCGATCACCGAGATGATCCCGCTGAACGCCGGACAGGTGAAGGCTCTGGTGGTCTAAAGACACCAGTCCAACCCGTGGCACCTAACCACTTGACAATAACTAACATAAGCATTCTCGTGGTGTCCAATGTCTCACCACGAGAATGCTTATTTCGTTGATACTCATTATATTACCTGCCACGCCATTCCCCTTATCCCTGCATTCCACACCACTCCTATGCCCACACGCCAGACACCGCTCACAGCCCGGTCGCAGCACCTGTCGAAACATCTGCGCAGCACCTGTCGAAGCACCTGCCGAAGCATCTGAGCAGCAACTGCCGAAACATCTGCGCAGCTCCTGTCGAAGCATCTGAGCAGCAACTGCCGAAACATCTGCGCAGCACCTGCCGAAACATCTGTGCAGCACCTGTCGAAACATCTGTGCAGCACCTGTCGAAGCACCTGCGCAGCAACTGCCGAAACATCTGCGCAGCACCTGTCGAAGCACCTGCGCAGCAACTGCCGAAGCATCTGTACAGCACCTGCCGAAGCATCTGTACAGCACCTGTCGAAGCACCTGCGCAGCAACTGCCGAAACATCTGCGCAGCTCCTGCCGAAACATCTGAGCAGCAACTGCCGAGGCACCTGAGCAGCAACTGCCGAAGCACCTGCCGAAGCATCTGCGCAAAACCTACCGCGGAATCCCACCGCACTGGCGATTGAACTTGACAAAAAACAAAATGAAAATGGAAAGTTTACTTCCCCGTAAATTGATTCTCATTGACATGTGTCGCCCTTGTTGCGATGTCACATGCGGTTTCCGCCCAGAACACATCTGCCGTCAATGCCACCGCTTTTGATTTCCTGAACAGGGAATATCTGTCCGGCCTCGTCAGGCAGAGCCGGCACCGATCTAGCCTTCTCCGATCCGAGCTCGCTCACAATCTTCTCGAATCCGGCGTCGCTCGCCTTCTCGGAGAAAGAACTCGATGCCGCTGTGGCATATTCACTATGGCAGCCAGACAGGCTCAAGACCAATGTCTATGACGCAGGGCTGACCTTTCGTCCGTATGATAAGTTGGGTGTGGCGGCAGCCGTGTCTTACGGCATCGGAGAAAGCTACGACAAGTACACCTCAACCGGAGTTCCGGACGGCACTTTCACCCCGAAAGAGATTGTCGCCGGGTTCTCATTGTCTTACAAGCCGTTGAGTTACATATCATTCGGTGTGAACATGAAATACGCTTCCACCGCGCTTACCCAGAAGGACTCCCACAAGGCATTCGCAGCCGACGCTTTCGCCCTTGCTGATGTGTCCGGAATCCGCATAGCGGCAGGCGTAAGAAACATCGGTGGCAAGATCAAGTCATCTGAAGGTTCCTCGTTCAGTCTGCCGGCATCGGTCTCAGCCGGCGTGGCGTACAGGTTCGTGAACACAGAACAGCATCATATCGAGGCTGGAGCTGACGCTGACATATTCATTGACGGAGGCGCGTCCGCATCGGTTGGTGTGGAATATTCCTATAGAAATGCCGCGTTCGCCAGACTGGGCTACAATTACGCTTCAGACAAGGCTCCAGTGCCCTCATTCGCATCCGTCGGCATCGGGTTCCGCATCCGTTCCGTCAGGATCGACGCATCCTACATCCTTCCGGAAAAAGAATCTCCTCAGAAAAACACATTTTCTGCAGGAGTCGGAATCTGGTTTTAGAAACGAATCTGTCTGTCAATAGAATAATCAAAAAAACTCCGGTTTCGGGACAGCCGGGAGATATGTTCGACAAAAACACAGCCAGCGATAAGAGCATAAGATTCCGAAGCCGGGGCTTTAAAACTGAATATTATAGTTACCTGTCTTCTATGGCTTTCATCGCCATAGTGAAGGAATTGTTCTCTACCAGCATCTTGAGGAACTCCTTCGTGGCGTTTTTGCAATAGGTGCCTTTGAGAAGATGGAATGATCCCTGCATTTCAGAGTGCGGGTGATCAAGACTCAGGGCGACGAAATCCTTGTTGCCGCGGACAGTGGCCTCGGAAAGGAGCGTCACGAGGCCGGTGCTGGAGACCATTTCCAGAAGCATGCTGAGATCGTTGATTTCCAGACGGACATCAAACTTGAAGTTCTGGCCGTAGAGCAGACTGTCAAAAGCGTTCCTTGCCTGCAATCCTCTGGCCGGCAGCGCTAGCGGAAGCTTTTCCAATTCCGTCAGACGGATGCTCTCCATCTTGGCCACAGGATTGTCTTTCCCCGCGATGACGCAAAGCTTGCTGTTGAACAGGATGTGCGAGTCGATGTCCTCGTAGCTTTCCAACGGCTTGTAGGACAGAGCCACATCAAGTTGCCCGTGCTCAAGCATTTCCATAAGGTTCTCCATCGAACGGCAGTAAACCTTCAGCTTGATCCCCGGGTACTTCTTCATAAATTCCCTGACCGTGTCCGCCAGCAGCGGGCAGAACGTGTAGGTCGCTCCCACATTCAACGTGCCGATATTCAGCTCCCTCACGTCTTTCATCCTCTCGGCGCTTGCGTCCACATCTTTGAGAACCTGCTTGGCGTACGGAAGGTATTGCTCCCCGTAGTCACTCAAGGCGACGTGCCTTGAGTCCCGGACAAGAAGTTCCACCCCAAGTTCATCCTCAAGCTGCTTTATCTGCTGGGACAAAGTGCTTTGGGAGATGAACAAAGCCTTTGAGGCCTCGGAGAAGCTGCACAATTGCGCGACTTTGACGAAATAACGTAGTTGTCTGAATTCCATTACTTTGTGTGACCTTAAACGAAAAATTTTGAAAAAAAGCAGGATCGGGAGCAAGGCTCCGACCACCATCGCGATGATGGTCACCATACAAGTCATCCAGTTGAACCTCAACAGTACAGGTAGTGTATGAATGTCGGCTCCGAATAAGATCCCAGACAGTGCATCAAGGACTGGATCGTCCGGTAGGCGTACATTCCCGGAGCCATCGGCAGCAGAGCCGGGAACGAGATGCACTCCGCCGGTGTCTTTATCATCTTGGCCGCCGGCAAAGCCAGAAAGCCGATGACAAGGGCGCCAAGCATACTGCCTGAAGCCAACTGGAAGCCGCATATATTCATCAACACATATCTGGTCATATGTCCTGCCGCGGCGATCGAGGCGCACAGAGGGAACACCCTCGGTGACGGATTGCTGATGCTTGAGAACCCCTATCGCCGCTATCGCGGCAAAGATACCGTCTTTTTGATGATAAGAAAAAAAAGTTCCATTACAGAAATTGAATATTCAAAAGCCCGAAAGCGATGCAAAGTCCCAAAGACAGGCAGACCGTGATGATCACGGCGTGCAGGAATCGGCTGATGCAGCAGATGTAATGGCCATAGATAAGGTCACATACAGCGTTGCAGAACGGGATTCCCGGGACGAAATAAAGGACACTTGTGGCAAGGGCTATCTCCGGGGTCTTTCCCCAGCCGAAGACAAAGCCTGAGCAGGCTATCACAGCCGAGAGACAGGCGGCAAGGACGATGACTATCCTGAAATCAACGCCTTTGGCAGGAAGTTTCTGTTTGAGGAAGAATCCGTCGATAGTGGCGATGAACACAATCAGCATCGAGACCAAGTCTCCTCCGAACAACTCGCAGAATGATGCGTTGGCAAGTCCCACAAGCACAAGCACAAGCCAAGGATTGAGGCGTTTCTTTTCAAGAATATCACGGAACCTGGCCGTGGCCTTACAGACATCCAAATCCTCTTCGACCACCTTCCAGCTGAGACTGCTCAGGTCAGAGACTGTGTTGAAGTTGATCCTGTCGGCCGGAATCTTTCCGGTCACGGTGTAGGATTTCTCCTCGTTCTCGTCCCAAAGGTTCAGGACAATGCAGGTCGGAAGAACAGAGAAGTCAGCCTTGGTGTGCCACTGCTCGGCAATCCGGCCAAGATTCTTCTCGATGCGGATTGTCGTCGCCCCGCTGGCGTAAAGTTCGGTGGTGTAGTCTCTCAGGAATATGCTCTTGCGCTTCAGTTCGTTATGCAGCGTGAGTTCCTGAGTTTCCATATTCCTTCACCTTCTTTACAACATCGTGGATGGACACAGCATTATCTACCTTTGCGTCTGAATCTTCATCTTCAAAGGATCCGTAGAAAGGTACTCCGTCGGCATCCACACCGTCTCGGCCTCCGTTCCAGGACACAGGTCTTACGAGATTGTCGGAATAGGTAATGATGCTGTGCTTCGCATTGAAGGCCTTAAGCCTTTCGTGCAGGAAGGAAACGATCAGGATAATAACCGCGCTTGCGACCGCGCAAACGATGATCAGTGATCCGGAATTGGCGCTCATAGCAGCCGTGGAAATTTCAAGTGGTGTCATAATCTTACGCTCTTTTTTTTGACGACGCAAAATTATAACACCACTTGCGGATTGGGATGGATTATCATCCCTTTGTTTCGATAACTGCTATCGGGATTCCCGAAACATCTTATGACTGGTCGGAAAGGAAGGCGGCGAGGGTCTTTTCGATCTCGTCGGCGAAGTCCTTGTCGCCGGCCTTGCGGATGACATCGTTTGTCATGTAGTAGATAAGGTTGCAGTTATATTCAAAGTCACTCTTGCACATCGGGTAGAAGTCGAGATAGAACCTGATGGACTCGGTGAGCTCATTGGTCAGTTCCGTGGCGAGAGCCTTGGCTTTCTCAGGCTTGCCAAGAGCGTAGTAGTCCTTTACCATCTCGATCGGGAAGAGGGCGTTGGAACCCCAGCCGAGGATAGAGTTGTCATAAGGATATTCCTTCGGCTTGAGAACCTGCTGGCACTTGTCAAGCATCTGCTCGGCGCGGTCGTTCTCCCCGGCGGCGATGAAGGCGTTGGCGGCGGACACGAACATATTCCTCAAAGACATGACGCCAAGGAAGGTATAGGTGTTCTGGTAATCAACACAATAGTCCTCACGGGAAACGGCGTCGAAGCAGAACTTGTCCGTGATCTTGTCGTACAGTCATCGGTGTCCACAAGGCCGACCTCAAGGGATTGAGGCTTGTTCTTGATCGGGATGAACTTGTAGGAGAAGCCCTCGTACATCAGGTAGTCGCGCAGACCGGTGTTCAGGTCTCCGCCCTGATTGAGCATATTCAAAGGCCTGTCCCCACTGGTAGGTGGAGAGAAAGTCAAGCAGGAAGAGCTCAGGCTTGCTGAGGAAATTCTTGCTCTTAGGGATCTCAATCACGATGGAGTCCGGAATCTGCTCGGCGAACTTCTCGCTCACGATTCCGCTCTTGAGGCAGTTCTCCTTGTTGACCGGAATTATCATCTTGCGGGAAATCCAGTAATCCGTCTTGCGCCCGTCCTGATAGACCAGTTTGGCGTCAGGATGCTTGAACACTGTGACGCAGTCCGAAAGCAGCAGAGCCTGGCCACGCTTGTCCTCGATAGGAATCCATTCATTGGTTCCGTAGAGGTACTGCTCCTGTCCGATCGAGAGGTTCAGAGGAGCGGAGTTGTTGATCGCGTACCTCATCTGGTCGATGTACCAGTCGGTTCCAAGGAGGGATGTATTGCATATTCTCACGTCATTCCTGAAGCCCTCGACCTCCTGGGCGTACCACAGAGGGAAGGTGTCGTTGTCACCGTGGGTTATCAGTAAACCGTTCTTTTCCACTGAATTAAGATAATTCTTGGCGACCTCGACGGCGGTGTAGCGGTTGCTTCTGTCGTGGTCGTCCCAGTTCTCCTCCGCCATAAGCGCCGGCACGAAAAGGCAAGCCACGGAAGCCACGGCCGCCACAGCGACAGTATGCTTTTCCTTCAACGCGGAAGTGATCCATGAATATAAGGCAGCGACGGAGAATCCGATCCAGATGGCAAAGGCGTAGAACGAGCCAGCGTAGGCATAGTCCCTCTCGCGCACCTGGTACGGAACCTGGTTCAGATAGAGCACGATGGCGATTCCTGTCATAAAGAAGAGCAGGAATGTCAGCCAGCAGCCTCGGCGGTCCTTGTCGAACTGGAAGCACAGACCGATGAGTCCAAGGAGAAGAGGCAGAAAGAAGTAGTGGTTCTTGCCCGGGTTGTCCTGAAGCCATTGCGGAGCGTTGCTCTGGTCGCCAAGATGAATCTTGTCGATGAACGGGATTCCGCTCTCCCAGTTGCCCGTGAACAGGTCGGCGGAAGGCGTGTGGATCTCGTTCTGCCGTCCCACGAAGTTCCACATGAAGTACCTCCAGTACATCCATCCAAGCTGGAAATCAAAGAAATATGACAGGTTCGCACCCTGTGTCGGCTTCTTGTACTGAGCGCCCGGCACCGGCGTGCCCTTTCCGTTGGTGTAGGATTCGTAGAACTTTATGTGCCTATCATCGTTGCTGTACATTCTCGGAAACAGCATCTTTCCGGCACGGTCATATTTCACGTCCACAGGGCTCGGGGCCTTCTTGTACTTGCCGTCCAGAGGAGCCCAATAGGATTTCTGATCAAGCTCGTACGGAGCGCCGTAGTACTGGCCGTAAAGCAACGGGGTCGAGCCGTACTGCTCACGGGAGAGATAGCGCACGAGGGTGAACGCGTTGTCAGGCTGGTACTCGTTGGTCGGAGTCTTGGCGCATGAGCGGATGATTACGATGCTGAACACCGAGAATCCGATCACGATCGTGGTGAAGCACAGCAGAGCCGTGTTCCAGAACACCCTCTCTGTCTTGAGGGTCTTGAAAAGGCCCCAGAAGCAAGCAGTGAGAAGAGCCACGATGAAGAAGGCCGCTCCAGTGTTGTACGGAAGCCCGAGAGTGTTAACGAAGAACAGGTCGAAATAGGCGGCTATCTTCGGGATGTAAGGCACCATGAAGAACAGGATGAACGCCAGGATCACCACCGAGACGGCAAGAATCTTGACATATTCCCAGAATGAATATGGCTTGTCCTCCCTCATCTTGAAGTAGTACATATAGACCAGCATCGGAATCGCCAGCAGGTTCAGCAGGTGGACTCCGATGGAGAGTCCCATCAGGAACGAGATCAGCACGATCCAGCGGTTCGCGTACCTGCGGTCGGTTTCCTCGTACCACTTTGTCATCGCCCACACGACCATCGCCGTGAACAGGGACGACATCGCATAGACCTCGCCCTCGACGGCCGAGAACCAGAACGTGTCCGAGAAGCAATAAGCCAGAGCGCCGACGGCTCCGCTGCCGTAGATGGCTATGGCCTGGCCAAGTGAATACTCCCCGGTTCCGCCCTCGCCGTCACGTTTCGGCACAATCACTCTCTTGACGAGGAAAACGATTGTCAGATAGAGGAAGAATATGGTGAGAGCCGAGCAGACCGCGCTCATCGAGTTCACCATCACAGCGGCCTTGTCCGGACCCGTGAACATGGTGAAGAACCTTGCTATGAGCTGGAAGACAGGGTTTCCCGGCGGGTGTCCGACCTCAAGCTTGTACGATGACGCGATGAACTCTCCGCAGTCCCAGAAAGAGGCTGTCGGCTCGATTGTGGAGAGATAGGTGAACGCGGAGATGGCCAGAACAGCCAGCGCCGTCACCTTGTTCCACAGTTTGAATTTCTTAATGTCCATAAACTAACGATGTTCCTAAATCGGCCGAATCAAGCCGTTAAACAGACAAAGATACAAAAGGATTCGCTATCTTTGCAAAATATAACAATGAATATTATGAAACCCGATAACGACTGGAAGCAGCGACTCGGCGTCGTCTATTCGACTGACCCTAACTTCAACTACGCCACGGAGGAGACCGCCGAGGCTGAGACCCTTGAGCCGTCCAGGCAGAGACTGACCGTCACCATCGACAGAAGGAACAGAGGCGGAAAGCAGGTCACGCTGGTGAGCGGATTTGTGGGCACGCAGGAGGATCTGGCGGCTCTTGGCAAGACCCTGAAAGTGAAATGCGGGGTCGGAGGCTCGGCCAAGGACGGGGAGATCACCATCCAGGGAGACCTGCGGGACAAAGTCACGGAGCTTCTCAGGAATATGGGCTACAACGCTAAAAGGGGCAACTGACACTCATGATCGACGATCCGGTTTTCTGTGGCCTCGCGGTCATATTCACATTCATTTTTCTGCTGAGCGTCGGGAGTTTCTTCAAGATCATCCCATCGCTGGGAGACTGCGTCATGCGCTGGAAAGGCAACCTTGACCTTGAAGACAGCCTTCAGCTGAGCGGCAGCCGCAACTGGATGGTCATGGTCCTGTTCGTGCCGCTATGCATGGTCGTCTATTCTCATGGCCTCTATCAACCGGACTACATGGAATCCCTTCCTCCCGCTCTGGGACTGGCGGCCACCTGCGGGACGATGCTGGCATACCTCGTGCTGAGATCTTTCCTGAACTGGCAGTTGGAAATGGGAGCCTACCGGACGAAGACTTTCACGGCGGCCAACCATGCCTTTTTCAACTACATCATAATTCTTTTCCTGATCGTGTTCCCTGTCGGGGCCATACTGAATATTTCAGTTGGTAATAAGGAACTTACGCGTGTGGTGCTTCTGCATGTAATAGCCGTCACCTACTTGTTCCACATCTTCAGGCGAGGACAGATTTTCGCCTCGGCTTGCAATCCTTTCACAACATTTTTGTATCTTTGCGGCCTTGAATTACTTCCGACCATCGTTCTGGTGCTTTCAGCCAAGCTGCTATAGTGTCACCAGAGGCCGAATTAGAAAACAAGAATATGGCAATAAAGAAGATTTTGATCTCACAGCGCGCTCCGATGAACGACGCACCCTACGTCGCACTGAAAGAGAAATTCGGCGTTGACATCACATTCAAGCAGTTCTTTCTCATCGAGCCCCTCTCTTCCAGAGAGTTCAGGGCGCAGAGGATAAACATTCTGGATTACACCGCAATCATTTTCTCGTCCCGCCATACTATTGACGCGTTCTATGGCCTGTGCGATGAACTGAGGGTCAAGGTTCCGGAGACAATGAAGTATTTCTGCACGACCGAGGCCGTGGCGATGTACCTTCAGAAGCACATCGTTTACCGCAAGCGCAAGATATTTTTCGGCAACGGGACTCCCGAGTCCATCATAGAACAGATCGGAACCAAGCACAAGGGTGAGAAGTTCCTTGTGACCCAGTCCGACTCAAGCAACAGTTCTCCGCTGACGAATCTGATGGAAGCGCAGAAACTTGATTACAAGACAGCCGTGTTCGTCAAGTCTGTGCCTCAGGACCTTAAGGAAATGAACCTGCAGGACTACGACATGATCGTATTCTACAATCCGTACGACATCAAGTCCCTCTACGAGAACTTCCCTGAGTTCCAGCAGGGAGACATCAAGTTCGTGGCCTACGGGAAATCCATCGTGAAGGCGATGGAGGAAGCCGGCCTCAAGATCGAGATCCAGGCTCCGACTCCGGAGGCTCCGTCCGTGGCCCGCGCGATCGAGCTTTACCTCAACGCCCAGAAATAGTTACAGAAATGTTCACTCTACCGAAATCCGAGCGGCTTCACGGGAAGTCGAAGATTTCGGCTCTGATGTCAAGGGGCCGCTGGGGCTTCACGTCCGGTCTCAAATACTGTTTTCTGAAAGAAGAGGCTGCCAATGATGGGATTCCGTCACAAGCCAATTCCATTATCGTGTCTGTTCCCAAGCGGCTTTTCAAGCGGGCCGTCAAGCGAAACCTGCTGAAACGCAGGCTCAGGGAAGCCTACAGGACCCAGAAGGACATTCTCCCTCCGAAAGGATATTCAATACTGTTCCTTTATAACACAAAGGAGGTCTTGGAATATTCGGCTTTGCGGGAGCAGGTCGCCTCGGTTCTTCAAAAACTTGCGGAACATGAAACCTAGCGGGAATATTCCTCCATGGAGACAACGGATCAGGAAAGTGTGCATCGCACCGTTTCTGGCCCTGATCTGGTTCTACCGCACCTGCATCGGGCCTTATATTCCAAAGACATGCAGGTTCGAGCCATCGTGCTCAACCTACGCCATCGAGGCGTTGAAGAAGTGGGGACCGATCAAAGGGTTGTTCCTGACTGTCTGGAGAATCCTTCGTTGCAATCCTTGGGGCGGCAGCGGGTATGATCCCGTCCCTTAGATTTTGGCGCTTCGACAGGCCCGGCGACCAGATGAATCAGATCTTGTGATTCTTCTTCCGGGAGCGGAGGTGTGAGACACTCTCCACAAGGAGTTGGTCCCTAAGAATATACCTCGCCGCGATGAAATTCAGGATGGCCGCCACGAGCGGGGACACCGCGGTGAACTTGAATATCCACTCCTTGTCAGCTGTGAAATAATCCACACACCGATCCAGGCTTGAAGCGCTATCATCAGGATGGCGGAAAGCACGGCTGTGCGCATCTGGAAGACACGCGCGTTGAAAGTGAACACCGCCAACAGCTGAAGGATGGTGATCAGAATCAAAAGGATAAGATAAGGGGTGTACTTAATGTAGGTCAACTCGACGGAATGAACTCCGCCGGGACCTAAGGTAAACGCCTTGACGCTGAAGAAAAGCGCCACTATCAAACCTGTGGCGATGCACGCAGTATAAAGTTTGAAGTCTCTGCCACATATTTCACAAAAATAGTTAATTCCGTTGAATATTCTTATATTTGGCGGGTTAAACATTAAAATTCATATTATGAGAATAGCAGAATCTGAATTAATCATCAACGATGACGGCTCGGCGTTCCACATCCATCTGAAACCGGAAGAGCTGGCTGACATCGTCATCCTCGTCGGCGACCCTGGAAGAGTGGATATGGTCGCCGGATTCCTCACCGACATCGAGTTCCGCCACCAGTCAAGGGAGTTCGTCTCCACGACCGGCAAGTATAACGGCAAGAGAGTCACCGTGTTGTCAACCGGAATCGGAACCGACAACATCGACATCGTGATGACTGAGCTGGACGCCCTCGCGAATGTGGACTTCACCACCCGCGAGCCGAAGAAGGAGCACAGGACCCTCACGATCCTCAGGATCGGAACCTGCAGCGGCTGTCCAGGCCGACATTCCGCTCGGATCAGCGATTTTCTCCCACTATTCCGTGGGCTGCGACGGTCTGATGAACTGGTACGAAGGCCGTGACGAACTCTCCAACCTTGAGATGGAGAAGGCTTTCAAAGGAGCACACGCATTGGGACAAGAACCTTCCTTCGCCATATTTCGTGAAGGCCAGCGAGAAGCTGATCAAGAAGTTCGAGGACTGCTCGGTAAAAGGCATGACAATCTCTGCCTCAGGATTTTACGGGCCTCAGGGCAGAGTCGTGAGACAGGGCCTGGCGATGCCGAATATGCTTGAGGACTTCGAGTCCTTCCGCTTCGGGGAATATCGGATCACCAATTTCGAGATGGAAAGCTCGGCGGTCGCAGGAATGGCCAAACGTCTCGGACACGAGGCCGGCACGATCTGCTGCGCCATCGCCAACCGCTACCTCAAGAGCAGCAACCCGGACTACAAACCACAGGTGCGCGCCCTCGTGGAACTCGCCCTGAACAAACTCTGCGAATAGAAGAAACGGGAATATCACTCCATACGGCGTCCTGAACTGTTGTTGAAACGGCTCAGGACGTTTTCTGAATATGTCTTGGTGATCGGGATAGGTGCGATTGAGTCGTTGTCAAGATCCAGTTCGTAGCCGTCCTTCTCCTTGCGCAGGACCTTGACCTTGTCCATATTCACAATATATTTTCTGTGGCAACGCACAAGGCTGCTTCCACGGAAACTCTCCTCCACGGTCTTGAGACGGCAGCGGAGCATATAGCGCTTCAGGTCGCCCTTGCTGTCGGTGTACCAGACCACGATGTAGTTGTCGTCAGACTCGATGTAGTAGAGATTCGAGGCGCTGACGCACAGTTTCAGGTCACCGCTATTGTCGAAAAGCGTGATCTTCTCCAACTGTGAGACCGGCACAGCCTCGTCAGAGACCACATTGCCGTAGTTCATCAGACGGATGATCTGGTTCTTGTCCTGAATGGCGTAGTACATCCCGGCAAGGATGTAAGGAATTATCAGAGAAGTGTTTCCGTACAACAACGCCTTTCCCAGCGTCGCCGGGAACTGATCCCACCCGATGCCTGTGATCGGCACGGTGATGAATGAATATGCCAGACAGATCACGATGACCTCGCAGACGCACCACGTTATGTAGCCCAGAAAATTCATCTTCAGCTTGTTTCTAGTCTTGTACATTATGTATTTGCTGAGGATCACGATCATAAGCGAGCCGAGCGCGAAAAGCACCGTGAAAACGAAGAATCTGGAGTTCCCGAGCGCCATCCAACTGTTGTGCGAGAACGGCAGGCTGACCAGAAGGAACACGATGGAGAACAACGCCGTGAATGTCACGGTGTAGATAAGTTGGTTCTTGCCACGAAGATAGCCGGGCAGAGGCTTGTTGAAAAAACTCATCCTTTCCTCTTATATGGCAAATATAACACTTTTTAAAATTTTCACTTTTTCAGGAGTAAAAATCCGGGGAAAAACATATATTTGTGTATTGGTTTATGAACGGACACGGGAAAACATAACTCTCGTAGAACAATTGACAAGACAAATATTAACCATAATAATTATTAATAACTTATTGATTCACTGCTTATGAAAATTAGTTTTTCAAAGCTGATGCTGTCGTTTCTCATTGTCGGATGGAGCGCATTGTCATTATGTTCCTGCGCCTCCGAGGAAACCACACGCGTTCCAGCCAAGATGAGTTTGGAAAACGCTGATGAGATGGGGCTGAGCGCCATTACTTTCAGCAATCGTTCCGAAACAAAACAAGTTTCCTTCACGGCGGACGGGGATTGGTACATCCGTATCCCTAAGGACTGTGACTGGCTGACCGTCTCACCGTCAACCGGCACAGGAAACGCGACGGTCAATTTCACGACAACCGTCTATGACGCCACCTCTCCAAGAACCGCCAAGGTCGCTTTCGTCTGCGACAACATCGAGCAGAAGGCATTGCTTCAGGTGACCCAGCTCCAAAGATTCTTCCTGGAGCCTACGATCCTTTCCAATGTGCTTCCTAAGAATGGTGGAGAGACAACAGTCAACGTCAGCACGAACGGCACGTTCAAGTGCGAGATCGACGCGGCCGGAACTGAATGGCTCTCGATTGTCTCCCAAAGCGATGACAAGGTCGTGCTCAACGCCAAGCCTATCGCCGAGACAGCCGTGAAAAACAAGGCTGAGATCACCTTCACCTGCATCGAGGATCCAGGAGTCTCCTCTGTCCTTGACCTTTCACAGAAGAACCTCGCCGTCTCGATAGACGCCAAAGAGGTCATTTCAGACGGACACGAGGCAGAAGGAGACCGTTCGGTAAAGCTTCTCAACGTCACGAATTGGACGGCCGAGTCCGACCAGTCCTGGGTGAAAGTGTCGAAAGCCGGCGGGAAGATTCATTTCGTGGTCGAGGCCAATCCGGACAGTCAAGACAGAACCGCCCTCATTTCAGCGGTCTGCGCTGATTCCGAGGAAGACAAGGATGTCAAGGGTGTGATCACACTGACCCAGTACGCCGCCGCCGACCTAATGGATTTCAAGTTCGGTGAGGACGGCACGGCCGAGGACATCTCCCCTCTTAAGAACAAAGTCAATTCCTGGACAAAGGGAGCCAAGATGAACTTCTACGAGGACTATGCCGCCTGGGGTCCGTCAGTGACACGTGCCCAGAACAAGGCATTCAACAAGGCCGACTACGCTTTCTGGGAGTGTGAATATACAGCTTTCGAGGGCAGGCTCAACAACGGGTACACGATCGAGTCTGTGTTCTCCATTCCTTCGGCGCACACCAACGTCGAGACAAAGGCGTTCGGAGCCACGCAGTCAGGTGGATTCGCATTGATGCTCGGCGCGCCGGGTGAGAAGACCAACGCCGGCGACAAATCAAAAGTCACCCGAGACGGTTCGATCGAATTCATCCAGCACGGCAACGGTAACTGGAACTTCGCCGTGAGCCACGTTCAGGCTGTGCCTGGGCAGCTCTACCACGTGTTCGGAGTCTGGGACAAAGAGACAATCAAGTGCTACGTCGATGGTGAGCTCAAGGCCACGGTCGGAGTGACGACCCTCAAGCACAAGAGTGGTCTGCATTGTATGGGTGTCGCCGGAAACTACAACAGCGAGACCAAGTTCAACGGATCCTGGAACGGGACCGTCGTGGTCGCCCGACTCTACGACAATCCGCTCACAGCCGAGCAGATCAAAGCCAAGACCGCATAGACAGGCAAGATCCAGACCGTGAAGTAACACCAGAAAAAATCCAGACTTATCAATAAGATAATCAAAAGGATATTCACGCTTGCCGTCACGCTTTGCCTCGGTGTTCTTCCGATGCTGGCGCAAAACGCGAAGACAGGGCGCAGGCGGACAAGATACTTAACGGTATCGTCATCGGTTCCGACGGCGACACACCATTGGCCGGAGTCGTGATCCATTCCAAGGAAAACCCTAAGGAGATCGCGACGACGGACGCGAACGGAGAGTACAAATTCTCCGTCTCCCCTACCACCGAGACGGTAGTCTTCGAGATGATGGGGGTATGACACCAAGGAGATCAAGGTGGCCGACACCTATCTGTTCACCCTAGTCACAATGATCGTGCAGGGGCCAACGCCCTCGAAGAGTCAGTCGTGGTCGGATTCGGTACCCAGAAGAAGGAATCCCTCGTGGGTGCCGTCCAGGCGGTGAAGCCGGCGGATCTCGCGACATCCTCCTCCAACCTCACGACCTCGTTCGCCGGAAATATTCCGGGACTCATCGCCCGCCAGACTTCGGGTGAGCCGGGGAGCCGACGGCGCGGCCTTCTATATTCGAGGAATATCCACGTTCGGAGCCAACTCCAGCGCGCTGATCGTGCTTGACGGTGTCGAGATCACATCTTCGATGCTCAACAACATCCCGACCGAGGCCATCGAGTCGATGTCCGTCCTGAAGGACGCGACCGCGACCGCCCTTTTACGGTTCCAGAGGTGGCAATGGTGTGCTCATCGTGACCACCAAGGAAGGACGCAATTCAGAGAAGATCGCCATCAGCGCGTCGTTCGACAACACGGTCTCTATGCCGACAATAGTTCAGGAAGTCGCTGACGGCGTGCAGTATATGGAACTCTACAACGAGGCTCTCTACAATGTGGCCCGCCAGTCCGGCGCGGCATACGTGCCGTTCTACTCCAGCGAGAAGATCGATGGCACAAGAAACCATCTCGATCCTTACGTCTATCCGAACAACGACTGGTACGGAATGCTGTTCAAGGACTTCGCCATGAACCAGAGGTTCAATGTCTCGCTGCGTGGCGGCGGAAAGAAGGTCAACTACTTCCTCAACGCCTCGATCTACAATGAGAACGGTATCATCAAGGAGCCTAAGGACGCTCTTCTGGACGTGAACCTCAACAACAAAAAAAAGTATATGTTCCAGAGCAACGTCACGGCCCAGGCGACCAAGACGACCAAGGTCTCTATGAAACTGAATATGCAGCTTCAGTATCAGGACAGCCCTTACGAGTCCACGTCCAACCTCTTCTACTACACCATGCGCGCGAATCCGGTGCGCTTCCCGGCCGTTCTTCCAGCCGAGGATGGTGACACGTTCGTAAGGTACGGTAACAACGACACTTGGGACACCGGCTCCAACGACCTCAACCCTTACGCCTTGCTCAGCCGTGGCTACAAGGAGCAATACAGGTCCTGGATGACCGCCTCCCTCAACGTTGACCAGAACCTGAACTTCATTACCAAGGGGCTCTCAGCCAAGGCGTTGGTCTCTTTCTACAACTACTCCTACGCCGCGACAAACCGCTACCATATTCCGGCATATTACAAGATTGATCCGGACAGCGTCACGCTCAACGACGACGGAACCTACACATGGACAGCCAACTCCATCGGCGCCGAGGGCACGACATACCTTGAGAGTTCTGTCTCCGCCAGCGGCTACCACGAGTGGTCTTTGCAGGGTCAGATCAACTATGCAAGGAAATTCGGGAAGCACGATGTCAGCGCCGACCTCGTGTACCATATGAAGGAGAAGGTGAACAACGCCACCGGATCCTCCGAGGAAAAGCTTCTTCCGTTCAGGGAGCAGGGCCTCGCCGGACGTGTCACCTACAACTACGACAAGCGCTATTTCCTCGAAGGGAACTTCGGTTACAACGGCTCCGAGAACTTCATCGCCGGCAAGCGGTTCGGTTTCTTCCCGTCTGCCGCCATCGGATGGAACATCTCCAACGAGAAGTTCTTCTCACCATTGAAGAGCGCGGTGACCAACCTGAAGCTCCGCGCGTCCTACGGTCTTGTCGGTAACGACTCCCTCGGAGACGACCATCGATTCCCGTACATCACGGAGGTCGATATGGGTGACAGGTCATACGTTTTCGGTTCCAACTTCGCGAAGATCGGAGCCGGCTTCATCTCCAACTACGGTAATGTGAACGCCACCTGGGAAATCGCCAGGAAACTCAATGTCGGAATCGACATCGAACTGTTCAAGGACCTTAAACTGTCCGCGGACTGGTTCCACGAGTACCGCACGAACATATTCATGCAGCGCAAGTCATTCGCGTCGAACGGCGGTGTGGGCGGATCGCTTCCTTGGGCGAACCTCGGAGAGACCTCCAATTCCGGAGTTGATTTCTCCATCAACTACAACAAGGTGGTGAACAGCGACTTCCAGTACTCTCTGCGCGGCACGTTCACTTACGCCCATTCAGAGGTGAAGGCGATGGACGAGCCTGACTATTCAAAGAACCCGCATCTCTCGAAGATCGGCAAGCCTATCAATTCCTCAACAAGGTGCTCATCGCCGAGGGGCTCTTCACCTCGCAGGAGGAGATCGACAACAGCCCGAGGCAGGACTTCGGCGCCTATGGTGTCGGTGATGTGAAGTACAAGGATGTGAACAATGACGGTGTCGTGAACTCCAATGACTTCGTCTGGAGCGACAAGCCTTACTTCCCTGAGATACAGTTCGGATTCGGAGGTTCTGTGAAATACAAGAAATGGGATGCTTCCATAATGTTCCAGGGCAGCTCAAGGTACGACATCACGACGTATAACAACCACCCGTTCTGCGACAACCAGCATTTCGGTTATGGCATCGTCAAGTACATAGCCGACGACCACTGGTCCTGGGACAACAATAACAAGGACGCCAAGTATCCAAGGCTCACGACCGTTCCTTCGGACAACAACACACAGGCTTCCACGCTGTATATGCACGACGCCTCGTTCGTCCGTCTGAAGAACGCCGAGATCGGATTCACCTACAAGTTCGTCCGTTTCTACCTTCAGGGCAACAACCTGTTCTACATTTCCAAGTTCAAGTACTGGGATCCAGAGAAAGGCCGCGGCAACGGTCTGACATATCCGCTCCAGCGCACGGTCAAGGCAGGTTTCCAGTTCACTTTCTAATCATTTATGAATATGAAGAAGATTTTTATCATACTGTTCTGCGTCTTGGGAATGGCGACCTCCTGCAACTTCCTCGATGTTATTCCAAGCGGAAAGGCCACGGAGGACGATCTTTTCAAGACCCACGTGCAGGCCGACAACTTCGCGGCCTCGCTCTATTACTATATGCCTAACAGATGGTACTTCCAGTCATCGCTTGAGATGTGCGGAGGTGGTGACATGGTGTCAAGTTTCTACGGCTCCGTGTATTACTTCAAGTGGAAGTCCCTTGTGTTCAACAATCAGGAGACCCCGTCCAACACCTATGTCGCGATGTGGTCAACGACCTGCGACAAGGCCTCCGGAGCCGTGTCCTATAATGTGTGGGGCGGAATCCGCAACGCCTATCTCCTTCTTGAGAACATCGACAAGGTGCCTGACGCGAGCGAGGATGAAAGGAACCGCTGGAGAGGAGAGGCCTACTGGAACATAGCCTATATGCACCAGACCCTTCTTGAATATTACGGTCCGATCGTCATTGTGGATCATCTGATCGGCCTTCAGGAGGACATCAACTATGAGCGCAAGCCTTATCTGGAGTGCGTGCAGTTCATCTCGGACATGTACGACAAGGCCGCGGAGTACCTTCCGGCGTCATATTCATCAAACTTCCTCGGCCGCGCGACAAAGACTACCGCCAAGGCGCTCAAGTCCCGTCTCTGGCTTCAGGCCGCTTCTCCGATGGTCAACGGCAACGCAGAGTGGTACGCCGGCTTCAAGAACAACGACGGCACGCCGCTGATGCCTCTTGAATATGACAAAGAGCTCTGGAAGAAGGCTATGGACGCCGCCAAGGACGCTATCCAACAGGGTGAGGCGGACGGATTCCAGCTCTACGCTCCGAGCAAGGAGACCGACACCTTCGAGAAAGGTTACGAGAACTACAGGGCGGCGTTCCTCGGCGGAGACGCAAACGCATTCTACAATGAGTACGAGCATCTCTTCTGCTATGCGGCGCAGGGCAACATCTCCTACAACATCAAGAATATGGCTCCGCGCACAGGTTACTCGTCCTACAGCCGTGAGGGATGGCGTGGATATTTCGTGCCGACGTTCGAGGCCGTGGAGTGCTTCCTTTCCAAGAACGGTCTCCCGATGGAGGTCGATCCTGAGACCAAGGAGGCGATCCAGAATCCTACCAAGCTGGTTGACGCTCCGGGCTACCCAGGAGAGAAGACCTCCATCCTCCACATCAACAGGGAGCCAAGATTCTACGCATCAGTCGGTTACGACCGTGGATCATACGACCTCAACGGCGAGACCTTTATGCTCAAGTGCCGCCGTGGGGAAGAGCAGCAGAACGATGGAAACACCGGTAATGAATATATCAAGGCTGCACAGGCTATTACGTCAAGAAGTGGATCCACAAGTCCAACAACTTCGACAACACCTCCAAGACGTTCACCTACCACAAATTCGCATTCCCGTACATCCGTTTCGCGGAGCCTTATCTGGATTTCGTGGAGGCATACGTACAGTATTACGGCAAGATCGACGGAGAGGCCTTGACTTACATCAACAAGGTAAGGAACCGCGCCGGACTTCCGGACTTCGAGGATTCCTGGGCGCTGGTCGGCGGCCTTCCTACCGGAAAGACACTGCTTGACGCTGTCCTCCGAGAACGTCTCAGCGAGTTCGCGTTCGAAGGCAGGTGGTTCTACGACCTGAGGCGATACAAAGTCGTCCAGAACATTCTACAGAACGAGGCCACGTTCCTGGAACATCGCCGGCAAGACAGCCGAGGACTACTACAAGATCACCGAGGCCTATGAGACGGACTCCAGAACGTTCACCGCTCCTAAGAACTACTGGCTGGCGATCCCGCAGGAACAGCTCACCATCAACGGCAATCTTGTCCAGAACCCTGGATATTAACAGATTCGATTTTACAAGAGCAGGAAGACGGTTGTTCTTCCTGCTCTTCATAAACTTGCCGGCCGGCAATCAATCGCTGAATATTTTCAGGCTTTCCGCGATCGGCCATTTATACTCAAACATATTATAATGAAAAATTTTATCGGGAGATTCTGCGTCTGTGTCTTCGCCATCCTTGGATTGGCGGTGGCCTGCACCGAATCAGGAAAGAACGAAGAGGAAGTGCAGTTTTCCGTCTATGATGAATCCGGAGAGACTCCGAAATCAGTTGACTTCGAGGCAAAAGGCAAGAATGGATACTCTCTGCGCGTGATGTCGAACGCCCAATGGAGCCTTGAGATAAAGGATGGTTCTGACTGGATCGCCGCCAGTCCTCTGTCCGGAGAGAAAGGCGCGAGGCAGGTAAAGGTCAACATCGCCAAGAACGAGACGCTTGAGGCAAGGACAGGAGGACTTGTGTTCACCTGCAAGACAAAATCCGTCTCGATCGCCATCACACAGAAGAAAGGTTCGAAAGAGGGAGAGATCGTTGTTCCACCGACTCCATCCGATGTGCCGGAGGCCGATCTTCTGGATGTGATATTCAAGAACGACGGAACGGCGGTTGACAATTCCGATTCCAAGATGACCATAACGACAGTCTCCGGCTCCGCTTCGGTCAACTATTTCAGCGACGCATATTCCAGATACGCGGCACACTTCAACCACACGCTCGGAAGCGCGATGAGCGCCGGGTACTATAAGATTGACTACACCCAGGACCAGAAATTCCGGGACGCGCTCGCCGACGGGCACTCGATGGAGGTCGTATTCAGGATGGACGCTCCGGCCAACGGTTCCGAGATCAAGCCGTTCAGCTCTATGCAAAGCGGCGGAACCGGATTTCTTATCACAGACAACAGCAGGGGAAAGGACATAACCTTCCTTCCGAATGTCAGCGCGAACGGGAAGTCCAGCTGGAAATGGACTCATTCGAATATAACCCCGGAAGTGGGTCGGTACTACCACGTTGTCGGAGTCTGGAGCAAACAGGCCGGGAAGTCCTATATCTATGTCAACGGTGAACTGAAAGGTGAGACGGAGGCAGCGGGAAGCCTGAACTTCCCTACGGAAGGCAGCACGTGGTTCTGTGTCGGAGGCGATCCAAACGGAGCCTCCGGTGCGCATTGCGGATTCAACGGGGATGTCGTCATCGCAAGGATATACGATGATGTGCTCACCGCCAAGGATGTCGCGGAACTTTACAAAGTTGTCAAGAACGACATAAAACCGGAAGTGATCTCGATCAGCGACCTTACATTGCTGCCGAACGCCAATGTCAAGCCGGGATGCTGGTTCTACGTGTACGCCAAGGGATTCAAGGGTGGCGACCGGATCAAGCTGGAATCAATGAGCAGCGAGTCGCTGTCATATTCCTGCACCACGGCTGACGGGGACGGATTCCTGAAGATACGTATTCCGGATGACTTCCGGGCCGGGAAATACCGTCTCGTCCTCGGCAGAGGAGAGACGCAGTACCCTCTGGGCTCATCCGAGTTCAATGTTGTCAGCGACCTGAAGAATCTTTACAACACGAAGATCGTGGCGCACCGGGGATACCATTACGGAAACGCGGCGGAAAACTCGGTGGCATCCCTGGCAGAGGCACAGAAGCTCGGGGTTTACGGATCCGAGTTCGATGTGTACATCACCACGGATGGCGTGCCGGTCATCTACCACAACTCCACCTTCAAGGGTGACGAGGTACCGGAGGATGCGAAATACAAAGGCTGGAGACCGGATTCCAGGACCTACGAAGAGATCAAGGACTATAAACTCGCCAACGGTGAGCCGCTCCCTACGCTTGACGACTATCTGAACCAGGCGAAGCTTTATCCAAATGTTAAACTGATCATTGAGATAAAGAACCACAACACCACCGACAAGACTATGAGGGCGGCGCAGACTTGCGTGGACGCAGTCAAGGCGAAAGGATTGCAGAATCAGGTTGAATATATCGCGTTCAGCTATGATGTCTGCAAAAAACTCGCTGGGCTCGCGCCTGAGGCGACTGTCCAATACCTCAACGGAGACAAGGCACCTTCCACTGTCTTCGCCGATGGCATAAAGGGAATAGACTACTCCTACAGCAAGCTCACGGACGCTTGGATCAAGGAGGCGAACGGACTCGGGATGACGGTCAATGTCTGGACGGTCAACAATGTCAGCGATATGCTCAACTTCATCGCGAAAGGTGTCAGCCTCATCACAACCGACAAGCCGGTGGAAGGGCTGGAGCTTCTCTCCAAACCATTCGTCACCGAGGAATAACAAGACGGAAACGCGCGTTAGGATTCAATGGCTCTTTCTGGCGGAAATATGCCGGGAAGAGCCTTTTTCATAGTCCAGGATGACGGAAATTCGCCACAAATTCAGCGAAATCGCCACTTTCGCACCACAAAAACGGCGCTTTGGGTATCTTCGCCACTTAATTTTTGAGCGGCACCGGCATATTCATATTTTTGCATTGAAAATACCTTAATAAAGTATATTTATGAAAATCATCGGTACAGGAAGCGCGCTTCCAAAAAAGGTCGTGACCAATGATATGCTTGCGGGATTTCTGGACACCAGCGACGAGTGGATCTACCCTCGCACCGGAATCAAGACAAGACACGTGATCACAGACGAGAATCTGGAGGATCTCGGAACCGAAGCCGTACGAAAGGCTCTTGAGATGTCCGGACTGAAAGCCGAAGACATCGACCTCTTCATAGTCTCCAATGTCGTCTCCGAATATATCACCCCGGGAATGAGCTGCATCATCGGTGAAAAACTCGGACTCAAATGCCCGATGTTCGACATCAACTGCGCTTGTCCGGGATTCGTCTATGCCTTGGATATGGCGGAGACATACTACAAGGCCGGAAAGATCAGGAACGCCATCGTGGCGTGCGTCGAGGAGCCGACCAGAATGGCCAGTTGGAAAGACAGAGGAACATGTGTCCTGTTCGGAGACGGGGCCGGAGCCGTAGTGCTGACCGAAGGGGACAACATCAAAGGCACAAAACTGCATGCAGAGCCATCCAAGGATGAGATCTGGCAGATCAGGACACTTGTTGACACGCCTTACATCACAAAAAAGGAAGAGGACGTCCCGATGCAGATGAAAGGCCGGGAGGTGTTCAAGTTCGCGGTCAAGGCGTGCACGGAAGGTGTGCAAAGTCTTCTGGACGAAGTGGGAATCGACAAGAGCGAGGTGGCATACTTCATGATTCATCAGGCCAACCAGAGAATAATCGACTCGATCATCAACTATATGGGTCAGCCTGCGGAGAAGTTCCCCGTCAACATCACCGATCACGGAAATTCCTCGTCAGCCTCCTGCCCTATCCTTTTGGACGAATGTAACCGGAAGGGGATGTTCAAAAAGGGGGGATATTTTAGTCTCTTTAGCGCATTTGGAGCCGGACTTCTCTCAGGAGCGGCCATAGTTGAGTGGTAATCCGAACATTAATTATTATATTTGCAACTATATGATAAAAAGTATTATATGTGACTTGCTCGGAATCGAGCGTCCTCTGTTCCAGGGAGGTATGGCCTGGATCGCTGATGCGAAACTGGCAGCCGCCGTCTCAAACGCCGGTGGACTTGGACTGATCTCTTCAATCAACTTCGGCACGGAAGCTGTCAGGGAAGAGATCCGCAAATGCAAGACTTTGACAGATAAGCCATTCGGTGTCAACATCATGCTCCAGGCTCCTAACGCCGGAGAAGTGGCGGACATGATCATCGAGGAAGGCGTGAAGATCGTGACGACCGGAGCCGGCTCCCCTGCCGCCTATATGGAGAAATGGAAGGCCGCCGGAATCAAGGTCATCCCTGTTGTGGCGTCCGTTGCCTACGCACTCAAGATGCAGGAACTCGGAGCGACAGCCGTTGTGGCCGAAGGCGCGGAATCCGGAGGACATATCGGGGATATCCATACAATGGCGCTTGTACCGCAAGTGGTTGATGCCTTGGATATTCCAGTCCTTGCCGCGGGTGGAATATTCGATGGCAGAGGGGTTGCGGCCGCTTTCATGCTCGGAGCCAAGGGCGTTCAGGTCGGGACGAGGTTCCTCATCGCCGACGAGTGCCATATTCACGAGAATTACAAGGCCAGACTGATCGCCGCGTCCGATGTCAGCACAATTGTGACCGGCAAGTCACTCGGAGACGCTGTCCGTGGCCTCAAGACCCCTTTCACCAAGAAATTCTTCAAGATGGAATATGACCCTGCGGTGCCTAAGGAAGAGGTTCTGAAGTTCGGCACCGGATCTATGCGCAAGGCAGTCTTTGACGGAGACCTTGCTGGAGGCAGCTTCCTTGCCGGTGAGGTTGCCGGAATGATCAAGAAGAAAGAGACCGCCAAGGAGATCGTCGAAGACCTGATGGACGGAGCGGAGAAACTGCTCGCCGGGGCCCCTGGATTTCTGGCTTAAATCAATGATTATAAAGGATAAAACATGAATAAAAGAGTAGTTATAACTGGAATGGGAGTCATCTCCCCTGTAGGAAATGATGTGAACACATTCTGGAGCAATCTGTGCGACGGGTGTGCGGAATCGAGGCCATCAAGGCTTTCCCGACCGACAATCTGCCGGTTGGAATCGCCGGAATCATCAAGGGCTTCAAGGCTGAGGAATACGGCATGGACAAACCTTTCATCAGAAAGCAGGATCTGTTCACCCAGTACGGAGTAGCCGCGGCTTACCAGGCCATTAAGCAGTCCGGCCTCGCCTCACAGGGAAGGCCAGAACATCGACCCGTTCAGACTCGGCGTTTATTTCGGTTCCGGAATCGGCGGATTCGCCACCCAGTACAGGGAGATCGCCAAGATGATCGAGGATCCTTCCGGCCAGTGGATCTCACCGTTGTTCATCCCTACGATGATCTCCAAACATCCGCCGCCGGCCACATCGCGATCATGCACCACGCCGAAGGCCCTTGCCTTGACATCGTGACGGCCTGCGCCACATCCACAAACGCCATGGGAGAGGCTTTCCGCGCCATCAGGAACGGTTATGCCGATGCCATCATCACAGGAGGATGCGAGAACGCCACAATCCCGATCGGAATCGTAGGATTCGCCAACGCAAAGGCCCTCTCAAGAGCCACTGATCCAAAATACGCATCCCTTCCGTTCAACGCCAACCGCGCCGGATTCGTGATGGCCGACGGATCAGCCGCCCTTGTGCTTGAGGAATATGAGCACGCCAAGGCCCGTGGAGCACAGATTCTCGGTGAGATGGTCGGTTACGGCAACACCTGCGATGCCTACCACTCGACCGCACCGAGACCGGACGGAACAACCCAGGCGAAGTGCATCGAACTCGCCCTTGAGGAAGCAGGATTCGACAAGGAGAAGGACAACCTCTACATCAACGCTCACGGAACTGGCACAAAGTTAAACGATGTCGCCGAGACACTCGCTTACAAGAACGCACTCGGAGACTTTGCCTACAAGGCTCACATCAGTTCCATCAAGTCCATGACCGGACACATGTTCGGAGCGGCGGGAGCGGCCGAGGCAATCGCCACGGTGCTCGCCCTTCGTGACGGAATCTGCCCTCCAACAATCAATCTGGACACTCCGGATCCGGAATGCGATCTTGACTATACTCCTAACAAGGCTGTCAAGACAGACCTGACGCTCGGAATCTCCGACTCGTTCGGATTCGGTGGACACGACGCCTGCGTCGCCTTCAGAAAATACGAAGGATAAGTCCATTAAAAGTCCAAGAGTTATGAATATCGAAGAAATCAAACAATTCATGCCGCACCGTGAGCCTATGCTTCTTATAGAAGAGGCTCACATTGACGAGAACGGTGTCGCTCACTCCCAATACAGAATCAAGGAAGACGAGTTCTTCACAAGAGGGCATTTCCCTGGCAATCCGATAGTTCCGGGTGTGATCCAATGCGAGATCATGGCCCAGAGCTGCGCCATTCTCGTCAAGGATGAGATTCCGGGACACATCACTCTCTATGCAGGACTGGACAAGGTCCGCTTCAAGAATCCCGTAAAGCCTGGAGACCTTTGTGAGGTGACGGCCAAGCTGGACGAGAGAAGAGGCAACCTGTTCTTCTGCTCCGCCAAACTGGAAGTCGGCGGCAAACTTTGCTGCAGAGGCACATTGAGTTTCGCCCTTGTACCTATAGAATAGATGGAGTACAGACGTTTGGGAGAGGACGAGTTCCGGGATCTGGAGTCACGGATTCTTTACGAGGACAATCATATTCTTGTCTTCAACAAAAGACCTGGAGAGATCGTCCAGGCAGACAAGACCGGGGACGAGTGTCTGGCCGAGACGCTGAAAGCGTTCATCGCCCAAAGAGATGACAAGCCGGGCAAGGTGTATGTGGGAATTCCGCATCGCCTTGACCGGCCTGTCAGTGGTATAACAATCCTCGCCAAGACCTCGAAAGCCCTTTCCAGACTCTCCGAGATGTTCCGGTCCGGGAATATTCACAAGACGTACTGGGCATTGTGCTGCGCCGCGCCTGAGAAAGAATCGGCGGAACTGGACGACTGGCTGGTCCGCAACGAAAAGATGAACAAAAGTTTCATTGCAAGGGGTGGCGAGAAGACTCCCGGAGCCAAACTCGCCAAACTGATCTACACACATCTGAAAGACACGGAAAGATACTCCTTGATTGAGGTTCAATTGCTTACAGGAAGGCATCACCAGATCCGCTGTCAGTTGGCGGGCATCGGATGTGTCATCAAAGGAGACCTGAAATACGGTGCTCCGCGATCCAATCCTGACGGAGGGATATGCCTGCACTCCCACGAGATCAAATTCGTTCACCCTGTCAAGAAAGAGGAGATGGATATCATAGCGCCCCCACCGGTTTCCTGGAAACTCGGATAAAGAATATAGAGAAGGCGGAGAAACGAGTTTTCCCGCCTTCTCTTTTACTTTTCCAGTTCGGACGTGTAGGCGTTAAGCCATTCAGTAGGAGTCTTTCCGGTGTTCACCTTGAACGACATGTTGAAGGACACCGCTGTATGGAATCCTGACATCTCCGAGACCTCGCAGATTTTCAGTCTGGGATCCTGTTTGAACAGTTCGATCGCCCTCTGCACCCTGTAATAGTTCACAAACTGCCTGAAATTGCGACCGGAAAGGACATTTATCGTCTTCGACAGGGTACAGCTTGTTCGTGAACATCAGATCGGCAAGGCTTGCCATGTCAAAGGTCTGGTCAAGATAAGGCCTTTTCTCCTCCATGTACATCACAACCCGTCTGTAAAGGTTGTTCATCTTCTTGTCCTCATCAGCCTTCTCAATGTATGACGTTCTCAGATTACCCTTTATGATGTCCTTGATCCTTTTCTCCGTGGCACGGTTAATGACGTAGGTCCTGCCTGTCATGGCTCGCAGATAGAGCATGGCGTAAAGCGCAAGATACATGACCGCTGACACGGCTGTGAGAAAACCTTTCAGATGTCCGGCGGATGTGCCGGCGCATAGGAAAATCATTCCGGCGACCATAAACGCTATGGAGTAGAGGAACCGTGAATGTTCCTCCACATTGTGCCATACCGCCGTGTTTCTGAACATGGCTCTTATCCCTGAGAAACGGCGATAGGCTATGTAAAGAAAATACGACAGCACGAACAGAAGCATCGGAGCGAACGAATACACAATGCGCTGGCACTTGAAATCAAATGTGCCGGAAGACTTACACCTGAAATACAACAGCGTGACGAAACCGAAAATCAGCAGGCATAGCGCCGCCTTGAACGATGTGTCCGGCTTCTCGAACGAACACGGATACATCACAAGCATTGCCGTGATGAATGAAAGATCAACCTCCAGTTCAGGAGTGTCAAGCCGGCCGGGAAGGAGAATCTCAGCCAGAATCAGGACAAGTCCTCCGATGGAGGACATAAGGCGGATGGCATACCTTGCGGAACGGTCGCCCCTGTTGATTCTTAGGTCATAGACCAAGAATATGGACAACTCCAGAAGAGTCAGAAATGTGATGAAAATCGTCATTGGATCAATAGTTAGTTCCGTCAAGATAACAAGAAAAAAAAGCCCCCGGGCGGTGGTTTGCCAGGGGTATGAAGTAAAAATCGTGTTTTCTTTATGAAAACTAACTTTTCTTTGCACCTTTTATGGAGTCGAAGCCTTGTCCATAGACTCCGCTGACAGAGGAGATGGAGAGGAAGGCGTCAGGATCCACACGCTTGATCGATCTCAAAAGAAGATTCAGATCCGTCTTTCTGGTGATGACCATAAGGACTGAAGCGGGCTGTTTGGTGTACCAGCCTTCCCCGTTCAAAACGGTCACACCTCTGTGGAAATCCTTGGAGACCATGTCGGCTATCTCCTCATAGTGTCTTGAAAGAATAAACAGCTGGACACTCTGCTTGGAGCCGGCCAGATAGAGATCCACCACGTGGCCGCAGACAGTCACGATGATCATGCCATAAACAGCGATAGAGAACTTACTGTCAAACGGAATCCTTTGTCCGTCAGCACCGAAGGACGGGAACAACAGCGACGAAGCGATGATGAACACATCCATAGTGAGGATAATGCGTCCTGGAGATATATTCCTGAATTTCGTGATGATCAAGGCGACTATGTCCGTCCCTCCCGTGCTTCCGCCTTGGGAAATCGACATTCCGATGCCGAGACCGGCCATCGAACCTCCGATTATCGAGCACATCAGTTTACCGTTCGACAGAGCGAAGTCCTGGATGATCGTCTCAGGGATAATGGACTGGAACACATTCAGACAGACGGAGGCAAGTATTATGGCATACACCGTCTTCACGCCGAACGCGGGCCCGATGATGATCACCGAGATAATCAAAAGCACAGTATTTATCACAAAATAGGAATATCCCATCTTGAGACCGGTGGCATGGATGATGGCGCTTATACCGGAGACTCCGCCGCCGATAAGGTTGTTCGGAGTCAGGAATATCGCCCAGCCTACGGTATAGATGACTATACCAAGAGTGATGAGGAGATATTCCTTGACTCCTCTTAGGATTGTGGAAGAAGAAACCGCCATAGACTATTTCAAAAACAAAGTTCACAATCTTGCCCGGAACGACGATAACCTTGACGACGTTCTGGCCGCCAACATACTTGGATGTCTGCTCCATCCCACGGATCCGTGCCTCTACCTCCTTAGGTGAAAGGGATTTAGGGGAGATCCACGGTGAAGCGCATCTTGCCGTTGAAGGAAACCGGATATGTCACGTTGTCCTCAGCGGCGAGAGCGGCGTTGAACTCAGGGAAATGAGCGAATGTGATGCTCTCGTTGTGTCCAAGGGCCTCCCAAAGTTCCTCAGCGATGTGAGGGGTGAACGGAGAGAGCATAACTGTCAGCGGCTCAAGGATCTCACGCTTGTGGCACTTTGAGACCGGACAGTTCATTCAGGGCGATCATAAACGCGCTGACCGTCGTGTTGTAGGAGAAGTGCTCGATGTCGTCCTGCTCCTTGGTGATCAGCTTATGGAGGACCTTCAGCTCGGCCGGAGTGGCCTTCTCGTCGGTCACGATGAAGTTGTCACCATCGTAGAAGAGCCTCCAGAACTTGCGCAGGAATCTGTTCACGCCATCGATACCCTTTGTGTCCCAAGGCTTTGACTGCTCAAGAGGTCCGAGGAACATCTCGTAGAGACGGAGGGTGTCGGCACCGTAGTCGTCACAGATCTTGTCCGGATTGACAACGTTGTACATCGACTTGCTCATCTTCTCCACGGCCCATCCGCAGACATATTCACCGTTCTCAAGGATGAACTCCGCGTCGGCGAACTCAGGTCTCCATTTCTTGAAGGCTTCAAGGTCGAGCTTGTCGTTGCGGACGATGTTGATGTCCACGTGGATCTCGGTGGTCTCGTACTGGTCCTTCAGACCAAGTGAGACGAACGTGTTTGTGCCCACGATCCTGTAAACGAAGTTGGAGCGTCCCTGGATCATACCCTGGTTGACCAGCTTGCGGAACGGCTCGTCCTCGCAGACATAACCAAGGTCAAAGAGGAACTTGTCCCAGAAGCGGGAATATATAAGGTGTCCCGTAGCGTGCTCTGTACCACCGATGTACAGATCCACATCACGCCAATATTCATCAACCTTCCTATCGACGAGAGCCTCGTTGTTGTGAGGATCCATATAGCGGAGGTAGTAGGCGCTTGATCCGGCGAAGCCCGGCATCGTGCTGGTCTCCAGAGGATAACCCTCGTAGGTCCAGTCCTTCGCCCTCGCGAGAGGCGGCTCACCGTTCTCGGTAGGTTTGAACTCCGTGATCTCAGGCAGCTGGAGAGGCAGTTTCTCGAACGGAACCGGAGTCGGGATGCCGTCCTTGTAGTAGATCGGGAACGGCTCGCCCCAGTACCTCTGGCGGCTGAATATCGCGTCACGGAGACGGTAGTTGACCTTTCTGTGACCGATTCCGTGCTTCTCAACGTAGTCGATGGCGGCTGGAATGGCCTCCTTGACATCCAATCCGTTAAGGAATCCGGAGTTGATCATCTTGCCTTCCTTCGCGTCGAAGCTTTCATCGCTGACATCGCAGCCCTCGATCAGAGGGATGATCGGCAGACCGAACTTCTTGGCGAACGCATAGTCGCGGCTATCGTGGGCAGGAACGGCCATAATGGCGCCTGTGCCGTAACCCGCAAGGACATATTCAGAGATCCAGATCGGAACTTTGTCGCCGGTCATCGGGTTCACTCCATAAGAGCCGCTGAACACGCCGGTGACGGTCTTGGTCTGGGCTATCCTTTCGCGCTCGGTCTTCTTTTTCACAGCGGCAAGATATTCATCCACAGCCTCTTTCTGATCCGGAGCGGTCAGAAGCGGCACGAGGCCGCTCTCTGGCGCAAGCACCATAAAGGTCACTCCGAACATCGTGTCCGCGCGAGTCGTGAATATGGTCACATCGTGCTCTGTCTCACCGTTGTAGCACTTGAACACAGCCTCGCAGCCGTTGGACTTTCCGATCCAGTTGCGCTGCATCTCCTTGAGGGAGTCGGTCCAGTCTATCTTGTCCAGACCTTCGAGAAGCCTTCCGGCATAAGCCGAAACCCTGAGCTGCCACTGCTTCATCTTCTTCTGCTCCACAGGGAAGCCTCCGCGGACTGAAAGGCCATCCTTCACCTCGTCGTTGGCGAGCACAGTTCCGAGTCCGGCGCACCAGTTCACCGCCGTCTCTCCCTGATAGGCGATGCGGTAGTTCATCAGCGCGTCCGACTTCTCTTTTTCGGAATATGCCTGCCACTGCTCCGCCGTGAACGGTTCGTGCTCCGTGCAGGCGGCGTTTACGGCAGTGCTTCCGCCTTTCTCGAACGCGGCTATCAAATCCTCGATCGGACGAGCCTTCTGAGCGTCATTGTCGTACCAAGAGCCGAACATCTTCAGGAAAGCCCACTGGGTCCACTTGTAGTAGGCCGGATCGCAGGTGCGAAGCTCACGGCTCCAATCGTAGGAGAAACCGATCCTGTCCATCTGCTGACGGTAACGGTTGATGTTGTTGACCGTCGTCACCTCCGGATGCTGCCCGGTCTGAATGGCGTACTGCTCGGCAGGAAGGCCGAAAGCGTCGTACCCCATCGGGTGAAGCACATTGAAGCCCTTGAGTCTCTTGTAGCGGGAATATATGTCGCTGGCGATGTAGCCCAGCGGATGGCCGACGTGCAGACCTGCTCCGGACGGATAAGGGAACATATCCAGAACATAGAACTTCGGCTTGGAAGGATCCTCCTTCGTCTTGAAAGTGCCGTTCTGGGCCCAGTAGGCCTGCCACTTTTTCTCAATTTTCCTGAAATCGTAGTCCATTTTATTACTGTTGTTTATTAATTATCGTGTCTTTTCAGTCCGAAACTGCCTTTCTTCTCAAGCCGGAACTCGACGTAGAGCGACATTCTGGACTTCACTTTCTTGCCACGCAGCCAACCAGGCTTCCAGTCCGGAGACGCGCTGATGATCCGCACGGCTTCCTCGTCAAGAAGCGGATCAACACCCTTGAGCACCTTGACATCACGGACCTTGCCCTTCTCATCGATCACAAAATCCACAAGCACACGGCCCTGTATTCCGTTCTTGACGGCCTCCTTAGGGTATTTCATATAGGTATATACCCATTTCTCAAGGAAGACCCTCGGGTCACGGCTGCCAAGGAATGACGGTCTGTAGTCGCAATCATAATACGGCACAACGGCATCATCACCCTTGTTCGCGCTCGTCAATCCCGACAGATCCGAAGGGTTGAATATCGGCTTGGGACCGTTGATGAGAGCCACCGAATAGTTATAGACATATTCAAGTTCCCTCTCCATCGTGTCGTAGTCGATTATTGATTGCGTGTCACGTTCGGTGCCATATTCAGGGTAATGTCCTGTGGTGAAGAGGATTGAAGGGATCTCCTTGTCGTAGAAAGCCCTGTGGTCGGAAGGGTAAGGCTCCTGCGCCGTGAGGGTCGGCAGGATCGGCTGAAGCTGCCCGGCCATCGACTTGACGACCTCGTTCATATCTGCGTTGGAGGAGGTGTAGGCGTAGAATCCGTCACCGCCGGTGCCCACCATATCCAGGTTGATCATCGCATCGATGTCAGCCACATCCGAGAACGCCCTGTTCAGGAAATACCACGAACCGGCGTAAGTCTGCCTGGAGGCACCGAACGCCACGAACAGCACCGACCGCCCCAGCAGCGGGCTGTTGGTCTGGAGCATCCGCGCCAGTTCCAGCATCATCGCAAGCCCCGAAGCGTTGCCGTTGGCTCCGTAATATGTCCGCTCGACAGTACGTCCGTCTATCGTCATCGTGTCCATGCCGAGATTGTCCATCCTCGCGCCGATCACTATGTATTTATTCCTCAGAGTCTTGTCCCCGCCTTGGATGAACGCGCAGACGTTGCGCGAAGTAAGCGTGTCGCCGTTTTCCTGACGGATGCCGAACACATCGCCGTCCTTTCCGGACAGCACGTCAACTCCATATTTCTTGAATATCCCGGTGACATATTCAGCGGTCATTCTCTCGCCTTCGGAGCCGGCCTTGCGCCCCTCCATAACGGCCGCCGAGATGGTCGATACGTGTTCCTTGAACGCCCGGATTGTCTCGCTGTCATTCAGATCGGCGTAGGACGCTCCGTTTTTGAACTGTGCGTTGACCGGGATCATCCCGATGAAGATGGCGCAGATGGCCGAAATGATCGTGATTTTTCCTTTCATCATTGTTTCCTTTCTAAAATCCACGCGCCGTTAGGGCAAAAATCCTGCCTTTGCAGTTCGCTCAGCGACTTCTTGGCTTGCTCCTCGTCATCTGTCGGGCACACCCCCACAGCCGTGCTGTTCCTGAAAGTGAGCAGTTCGCACTTATACCCCTTCGCCGCTATCTCCTCGACATACCGCTCGGCATTCTCTTTGCTGGAGAACGAGCCCAGAATCACACAAAAACGATAGCGATGGTTGGCAAGACGCACAGAATCGGCGGCGGCAAGCGAGTCCGCCTCGGCCTTTCGGGCCCTCTCCAGCGAGTCCTGACGGATCCGCAGCGCCTCCTCTTCCTGACGAATGGCCTCAGCCTTAGCCTCAATCCATTCAGAGTCAGGCCGTCCGGCGAGCCTTCGGAAGAAGTCGCAGCCCGTCACCGCAGTGGCGACGAGTGTCATAATCGCTATTGTCAGAAACGCATTTTTCATAACTTACAAAGTTAGTCAAAATTCCACCCTAAGCAAAAATATAAAATTATAAGTATATTTGTAAATCAGATAAGCAAGAACATTATGGCAAGAGAGATCAAATTTTCCCTCGTTTACAGGGATATGTGGCAGTCGTCCGGCAAGTACGTTCCCCGCGTGGACCAACTTGTCGAGGTGGCACCGGCCATCATTGATATGGGCTGCTTCGACCGCGTCGAGACCAACGGCGGCGCGTTCGAGCAGGTGAACCTCCTTTTCGGCGAAAACCCTAACGTGGCCGTCCGCCGCTGGACCGCCCCTTTCCACAAGGCCGGCATCCAGACGCATATGCTTGAAAGAGGCCTCAACGCCCTCAGAATGAACCCGGTTCCGGCCGATGTCAGGGAACTGATGTTCAAAGTCAAGAAAAAGCAAGGCACCGACATCTCCCGCTCGTTCTGCGGCCTCAACGACCACAGGAACCTGCGCCGCTCAGTCGAATTCGCCAAGAAAGGCGGAATGATCTCGCAGGTTGCCCTCTCCATCACCAACTCCCCTGTCCACACTGTTGAATATTACATGGGCATCGTGGACAAGGTAGTTGAATATGGAGCCGACGAGATCTGCCTCAAGGATATGGCGGGAATCGGCCGTCCGACCTTCCTCGGCCAGCTCACACGCGACATCAAGAAGAAATACCCTCATATTCTTGTCCAGTAACCACGGACACTCCGGACCGGGCTTCTCCCCCTGCCTCGATGCTGGAGGTGGCCCGCGCCGGCGCTGATGTCCTGGACGTGGCCGTCGAGCCGCTCTCCTGGGGCAAGGTCCATCCGGACGTGATCACCATCAGGGAGATGCTGAAGGCCGACGGATTCCTTGTGAAGGATCTGAATATGGACGCATACATGGAGGTGCGCCGCCTCACGCAGAAGTTTATCGACGACTTCCTCGGCTACTGGATCAACCCTTCCAACGCCAAGATGAGCTCGCTGCTCGTGGGCTGCGGCCTTCCTGGCGGAATGATGGGCTCGATGATGGCCGACCTCAAGGGCTTCCAAGGCGCTATCAACGCCGCCGAAAGGGCTCACGGCCGTCCTGAGATCAGCCTCGACACCCTGATGGTCAAGCTGTTCCAGGAGGTTGAATATGTCTGGCCGCGTCTCGGATTCCCGCCACTTGTGACTCCGTTCAGCCAGTACACGAAGAACACCGCGCTGATGAACCTCCTGAACCTTCTGAACGGCAAGCCTCGCTGGACCACGATCGACAAGGACACCTGGAACATGATCCTCGGCAAGATGGGCCGCCTCCCTGGAGAGCTCGCTCCGGAGATCGTACAGCTCGCCAAGGAGAAAGGCATGGAGTTCTACACCGGCGACCCTCAGGAGATGTACCCGGACGAGCTTCCGAAATTCCGTCAGATGATGAAGGAAGAGGGCTGGGACGAAGGTCAGGACGAGGAGGAACTCTTCGAGTTCGCGATGCACGAGCGCCAGTACAGGGACTATCGGAGCGGCGTGGCCAAAGAGCGTTTCAACGCCGAGCTGGCCGACCTCAAGGCCAAGGCGAACGCCCCGATCGAGGTGGTGCGTCCTGTGGTCGAGATGCCGAAGTTCGATGTGGATGAATATGCCAGACGCTACCCTCACGCCGTTCCCGTCCAGGCTCCGGCCAAGGGTCAGCTTCTCTGGCAGGTCGACGTGGAGGACGATTCCCGTAGCGCCTATCGCCGGCACAAAGGTCAAGGCCGGAAAAGGCATAGGTTTCGTGCAGACATATTACGGAATGGAGGAACTGGTTCCCGCCGTTGACGGCCGCATAGTGGCCACCCTCGGCAAGCAGGGTGACAAGGTCGCCAAAGGTGAGATCGTCGCCTTTGTCGAAGGTTCCGCCGACGCCGCCGGTGCAGTGGATGATGCCGGTGCAGCCGGTTCCGCTGGCTCAGCCGGGGATGCAGGTGTAGCCGGTTCCGCTGGCGCAGCCGGTGATGCAGGTGTAGCCGGTTCCGCTGGCGCAGCCGACGCAGCCGCCAAGTAATGAATATTCAAAAAGGATTGAAAGCTGTCTCTCCGGTCACTTCAGCAGACTCAGTGACCGGAGAAACTTTAATCGCTTCGACAAGTTCAGAGGCCGAAAAAGCGACTTGCCGTAACAACACCATTGTTTCGAGCGCTTCGGTGGTTGGCGGACTTTGTCAAACCGCAAGCCCTGATGCCGAAAAAGCGACTTGCCGTAACAACACCATTGTTTCGGGCGCTTCGGTGGTTGGCGGACTTTGTCAAACCGCAAGCCCTGAGGCCGAAAATGTAGGCTCAACCATCGAAAGATTAAACACATACGAGTCGTTTCCAGACCGCAATCCAATTCCCGTTGAGCGGCATCCTTTCGAGCCATTCCTGCCGGCTAATGCCAAGGTGCTGATGCTGGGCAGTTTCCCGCCCCAATCCAAGCGCTGGAGCATAGATTTTTACTACCCGAATTTCATCAACGACATGTGGCGGATTATGGGTCTGATATTTTTCAACGACAAGAACCGTTTCGTGGACGTTGCCGCCAAGAAATTCAGACTGGATGACATAGTGGATTTCTGCACCGGAACCGGCATAGCGATGTACGACACCGCCACCGCCGTCCGCCGCCTGAAAGACAACGCCTCAGACAAGTTCCTGGAGGTAGTGACCCCGACCGACATCCCCGCCCTGTTAAGGCAGATCCCTCAGTGCCAAGCCATTGTAACCACCGGCGAGAAAGCCACCGACACCCTCTGCCAAACCTTCGGCACCTCCGCCCCCGCCACCGGGGAATATTCCGAATTCCATTTCGAAGGCCGCCCGATGCGCCTCTACCGTATGCCATCCTCCTCCAGAGCCTACCCCCTCCCCCTGGAACAGAAAGCCGCCGCCTACCGCCGCCTCTTCACCGCCCTCAACATGGTATAGCCAGTATAGCCAGCCCCGGTGCAGTTCCACGGCGCATCCCAACGGTGCAGTTCCACGGCGCGTCCCAACGGTGCAGTTCCACGGCGCGTCCCAACGGTGATGTACTACGATGTGATCCCACACCCCACCTCAGGCAACATTTTAACCCAATATCGTCACCCGAGAGTGCAGCACAGCACGCTTGAGCGACACTTCAGCGCTTCTTCGTCGCCCGAGGGTGCAGTACGACACTTTCAGGCGACACTTCAGCCCATTTTCGTTGCCGAAAGGCGCAAGGCAGAATGACGTAAGGATGAATGGGACTCCTCGGCAACGAAACCCACACTTTCCGTCGCCCGAGTGTAAAGTACGGCACGCTTGGGTGACACTTCCGAGCATTTTCGTCGCCCGAGAGTGCAGCACGACACGCTTGGGCAACACTGTCGCGCATTTTCGTCGCTCGAGGGTGCAGTACGACACTTTCAGGCGACACTTCAGCCCATTTTCGTTGCCGAAAGGTGCAAGGCAGAATGACGTAATGATGAATGGGACTCTTCGGCAACGAAACCCACACTTTCCGTCGCCTGGGGGTGCAGCACGGCACGCTTAGGCAACACTTCGTACATTTTCGTCGCCCAAGAGTGCAGCACGGCACGCTTGAGTGACACTTCTATCCATTATCGATGCCCAAAGGTGCAAGACAGAATGACGTAAGGATGAAGGGGACTCTTCGGCAACGAAACCCACACTATTCGTCGCCCGAGGGTGTAGCGCGGCACGCTTAGGCAACACTTTCGTACATTTTCGTCGCCCGAGAGTGCAGCACGACACGCCTGGGTGACACTTCCGTCCTTTTTTGTTGCCCGTGGGTGTAGGGCAGAATGACGTAAGGATGAAGGGGACTCTTCGGCAACGAAACCCATACTTTTCGTCGCCCGAGAGTGCAGCACGACACGCTTGGGCAACACTGTCACGCATTTTCGTCGCCCGAGGGTGCAGTACGACACTTTCAGGCGACACTTCAGCCCATTTTTGTTGCCCAAAGGTGCAAGGCAGAATGACGTAAGGATGAAGGGGACTCCTCGGCAACGAAACCCACACTATTCATCGCCCGAGAGTGCAGCACGACACGCTTGGGCAACACTGTCGCGCATTTTCGTCGCCCGAGGGTGCAGTACGACACTTTCAGGCGACACTTCAGCCCATTTTCGTTGCCGAAAGGTGCAAGGCAGAATGACGTAAGGATGAACGGGACTCCTCGGCAACAAAATCCACACTTTCCGTCGCCTGGGGGGCTGGGCTACTTCTACCTTATGTCGTAGAGGTTGGAGTTGCCGGAGGGGTAGTACGGGAGAGAGGGGTCTTCGATCAGGGCATCCACGTTAAGCTTGTGACGGGCCATTACGTTGCGCTCAAGGAAGGACTTTTGGAGGTCGAGGGTGAAGTGCATAAATCCGGCGACGGAGTGGTTGTTGGACAGATAGCGGTAGGCACGGTAGTCAAAGCCGTTGCCGGAGAACACTTTGGCGATGGCATCCACGCCACAGAAGGAATAGCCGTCACTGTCGATCCGGGAATATGGCACGAGGTCGTCATCGGTGCCATGCAGCATCATTGTCGGGCAGGGAGGTCTGCGGGCATATTCAATAGACCCTCCCTTGACCAGGATGGCTCCGGCAAAGGACATCACGCCGGCATAGTTGAAGCCTTCCGGCAGCACCGACGCGACGGGCGTTCCGTTACAGATCTCATATTCAGCCTGTAACGCGGTTATCGCACCGGCGGAGGATCCCGCGACCACAAGGGCGGACGGATCTATGCCCAGCTCATCCTGATGCTCGATCAGATAGGATGTCGCGCTGAACAGATCCTCAACCGCAAGGTTTATAGCCCTTTCCAACAGCACGACGAACTCCGAGGCGGTAACGCCCCTGACCCCCTTTAAGCCAAGGCGATAGTCAATCGCCACCACCCCATAGCCATCATCAGTCAGATTCCTGAACCACTCCTTAGCCGTCCCGTCACGCCTGTTGCCCTCCATGAACCCGCCTCCGAACACATAGAGGATCGTCGGCTTCCTGCGGCCGTCAATCTCCGTCACGCTCCCCTCTGCCGGAGAGTAGATGTCCATGAAAAGCGCCGAAGTGTCTTTCCGTGAATATTCCAAAGTCCAGCGCGGAGTCAGTTCCCGCGCAGAGACCCACATCCCGGCGCCGAGCGGACACACGGACAGCATCAGCGCCATCAAAAAGGTTATTTTCCTCATATTCAATATTTTTATCATCAACGACAAGCACTTCCCTTTTTTCCAACACCCACAATTGTCAGCACGGTGACTTTAATCCTTTTTGCCACCGGTGGGGCGCAAACGGACGCCGGCCATAGCGCTACCTATATAATTCTCCATCAATAAGATGTATGTGCAGTATACCGGTGTACGCAACTTCCTTCTTCGCCTCCCTGGCCGTGAGAGACATCGTCTCCATCCAGACCAGTTCGAAAAAAAATCCAACATACCATCGGGAAGAATGAAACCGGGGTAGTGCACGTAGAGCTTTGCTTGTGCAGAGTTCTTATCCATGACTACAAAGGTACTTCCTTTCACGGAATCTACCTTAGTAACCTTCAAAAATAAGTTGCATCATCTTAAGGAATCTTTTCGGTCTATATCTCATCAGTCATGTGTCACCGGCACACTCCTTCTTCGAAAAAAGAACTATCCTCGAAGGTATTCTCTTAATCTGAGGCAACTTATTATTTTCATGTTCCTCCATGGATGGTTTTTTATATCATATCAGACACAGATATTTGCATGTGACCCGTCAAGGATCAATTGGACGGCGACGGGAGCGTTTCCGGGAGGTTTCGCAGACGATGATGATGAATACTCGGCGGAAGGCTTGACGGGAAGGGTGGCGAGGTCGTCAGCAGTGACGCCACGGAAGCAGGAGGCGACGGGCAGAGGGGCGCTAGTCGCTGAGGCCGAAGAGATCGACTTCGACTATGTATTGCGCGCAACCTTCGGCTTTCGGGTCGGTGAACTGAGACTCGAACTTCTCAAGGTTGAGGTCCAGAGACAACCTTCGGGAACTTTCCGGCGGAGTAATCGTCCAGTAATGCACATTCAGCGGATTTCCGGGAGCCCAGTTGGCCCTGTCATAAAGATAGGTCCCGGCCTGAGGGTAGTTGTCCTTGTTGCTGTAGAAGATTCTTCCGGTCTTTTTCTGGGTGACTCCGTTGATCACGATGGTGTACGTGTTCTCATCGAACTCGGCAGCGTTTCTTGTCACGTAACCCGTTCTTTCTATGAATCTTCCCTGATCGTGACCATGGCCGCTCACGGCCACTTTCATCAACAGGGATTTGACTTCCTGCGGCAGGGTGAACTCCCTTTTGCCCGATCTGGAAGCGTCCTCGATGTCATGACCCTTCACGCCGTAGGACCAGCCCCTGTAGCCGGAATTGCCGTCACGGCTGGAATCGTAGACCTTGGATGTCCACACGACTTTTTTCGACGGCTTGCCTTCGTAGAGATTGAAGTCCAGCCTGACGGCGTGGCTTCTTGTCGGGGTCGCGTCGAACCCGCCGTAGTACAGCCGGAACTCCGTGTCCCCGGAGAGCATGAAGGAATATTCAGAGACATCTATCCAGAAGGTCTTGCTCCAACTGCTGTTGAACGCGTTTCCGTATGGGGTGAACGCCCTTGTAAGTTCGTACCATTGACCGTCTGTCTTGTTGCGCACAAAAAGCATGGTTGTGTTGTCGTAGGAAGCTGGTCCTTCGAAGAAACTTGTCATAGTATAGGCGATGATGACCCTTTCATATTCCTTGTCCTTCGGGAATATAAGGTTGAAGGAGAAGTCCTGTTCCTCGCCCCAGCCGAAGAAATGCAGCTTCAATTTGTCACTGCTGACCTTGGCGGAAGGCTTGTTTGAGGCTTGAAGAGGAGGTGGCGGTGGCAGTGGCTCCGCGGCTACTCGGCTACTCGACTACTCGGAGGAAGGCTTGAAGAGGAGGGCGGCGAGGTCGTCGGGGGTGGCGCCGCGGAAATAGGAGGCGACGGGCTGGGACGCAAGGAAGGCCTTTATGTCAGCGGGATCGTAGCGGAGGCCGGTCATTTTGGCGGCAAGCTCCTGGGCAGGGGTGTCGAAAAGGAAATCGCCGGTGAAATCGAGGCGGTCGATGAGGCCGTGGTCTATGCGAAGATTGGCTTCGACGTTGCCGCAGGCCAGCTTGGCCTTGCAGCGGAAATCGGCTTCGTGGGAGTGACCATAGATGAAATCCCAGGTGGAGAACTTCTCGTCGGCTTGCTTCCGGACCTCGGCGATCTGCTCGGCGGAAAGGGGCATCTGGCCGTCACCTGCTGAAAGAATCTCCTGAAGCTTGGCCTGGAGCTCATCCAAGGAACTGAACTGAGGAAGATATTCCTTCAGGTTGGCCACACGGCTCTTGACCGAGGATATTCCCTTGGCCTGCATCTTCGAGGTCGGAGTGTCGAGCACCTTGATAAGAGTGTCAAGGTCAACGTCATACATCAGCGTGCCGTGGATGATCTCCTGATTGTGGGAGACACGGCGGGCATAGCCGGAGACCTTTCTTCCTTCCACGAATATGTCGTTGCGGCCTGTCAGCTCGGCTGGTACGCCAAGGCTGCGCAGAGCGTCCACCATCGGCTGAGGGACGGATTCTTGCCGATGATCGTGTAGTTCATGTTCTGGAGATCGTGATAGACGGCCCCGCCACCGGTTACCCGGCGGGCCAGCGTGATGCCGTGCGAATTGAGATAGTCCAGATTCACCTCGCTGTAGGCGTTCTGGTTCAGGCCGATGATCACGGACGGACGGTTCCTCCAGAGGAAGAAATAAGGTTCCTCGGACTGGATGTTCTCAAGGCAATATTCATCAAACGCAAGGTTGAAATACGGGTCGGTGGAGTTATTTATCAGATACTTCATATTCGATTACAGGTAGGATATATTTCTTGATTTCGGGGTAATTGGGCAGGTGGGTTCCAGGGTAGGAACGCGACCGACCTGGATAATAAGCCTCAAACTCGTCCTTGCAGTTGACCATCTCGTCACGGTCGGCGAACATTCCGGTGGTCAATGCGACTTCCTCGGAGGCAAGTCCACCAAACTCAACGCTTTCCAAACGAGCATATTCATCGCATAGAGCATCGGTGACGGTGAACGTCAAGGCTCCATCGCGGCGCGGGGAAAGATATTCACGCTCCCCTGTCATCGTGCGCAGGAGACGGGAGATGTGGAAGTCAGGGTTGACGAGGATCTTCCGGTAGCCACGGAGTTTCTGTGCCCAGAATCCGCCAAGGGGACAAAGACGATGAGGTCGGGGGCGGTCGTCCCGGCATATTCCTTCAAGAAGGTTCAAAGCCTCGCCGGGTTCGATGGGCACGTCCGGAGCGATGACTTCGCTGCCCTTCAGAAGAATCCGCAGGGAGGAGGCCATCTTGTAGGCACCGGAAGACGCAAGCCCGTGGATGAAAAGGACTTTCATCGGGAATTTAGTCCTTGTGGCTCTCAAGGATCAGATCTCCAAGCTCCTTGAGGTCGCGGACGATGAAATCCGCCGGGTAGTGCTCGGGATGAGGGTTCGTGCGGGCGTCCTCGGCCACTTTCAGAGCGGTCTCAAGGGTAGTCTCACCAGAAAGCACCAGCACGCTGACTGCTCCGGCGTTGTGGCCCATAGCGATGTCCGTGTAGATTCTGTCTCCGACCATCGCTATCTCGTCGGCCTGCAGACCGTTACGGTCACACAGGATTCCGTCAAGCATCGTAGGATCCGGCTTGCCCATCACCTTGTCCGGCCTTCTGCCTGAAGCCGCCTCGATGCACTTCTGAAGCGAGCCACAGTCCACAAGGATGGTTCTGGCATCTGTCGGGCAGACCCAGTCAGGGTTGGTCGCCACGTACGGGATGCCCTGCTTCGCCCACCAGGTGGCACGGCAGAGGCGTGAATATACAAGCGTGGTGTCGAAGGCCACAATCAGCATGTCCGGAACGTCATCAGGATCGTCTGCGCAGGAAACGAAGCCGGCCTTCTCGAACTGGCCGATCATACTCGGAGTTCCCAACATAAAGAGTTTCTTAACATTAGGGAAATTTTTCTTGATATAATCAATCGTGGCGATAGGGGTCGTGTACATATTCCCTTCGTCGGCAGGGATTCCCATTCCGGCAAGTTTCCTGAGGTAATCCTCCACCGACTTCGTCGGATTGTTCGTCAAGAATGAATATCCCACCCCGTTCCTTTTCATCGTGTCGAGCACCTCGACGGTGAAAGGGAAAATGTTGTTCTCCATGTAGATGGTGCCGTCCATATCCAGGGCCAGATGCTTGATCCGGCGAAGCTTGGCTTTCTGCTCTGCGGTGAGAGACTTGTTATAGTTTTCTGTCATATTCATATTTCTTTAATTTATTACTTCTATGTTTTGTCGCTTCGGCAGGCTCAGCGACCGTCCGATATATTCACATCTTACAAAAATAACAATTTCTTCATTAAGAATGCCGTTTTTTGTATCTTTGTGTCCCCCGTTTTAAAACGCTACAAGAATGGATCAATCAGTAAAGAAAAAAGTACAACTACTGGCAGTGGAGAACCCTCATCATCCTGATGATCGGGTACGCCCTTTTCTATTTTGTAAGGAAGAACTTCAGCATCACGATGCCGGCCCTTGAGGCCGAGCTGGGTATCAGCAAGGTCAAGCTCGGCCTTTTCCTGACCCTGCACGGCATCATCTACGGCCTCTCAAGGTTTCATCAACGGCTTCATCGCCGACCGTGTCAGCCGCAAGAAGATGATGGCAGCGGGACTTTTCCTCTCCGCGCTCGTGAATATATTCATAGGACTCAGCCCTGAGATGAACGGCCTGTTCAACTTTATGGACGGCGAGGGCAAGGCCACTATGGGAATGGTCGCGTTCATCGGAAGCCTTTGGCTCATAAACGGTTACACCCAGGGAATGGGATTTCCTCCCTGCGGTAGCCTTATGGCCCATTGGATCAAGCCTTCGGAGCTTGCCACCAAGCAGGCCATCTGGAACAGCTCGCACTCCATCGGAGCCAGCCTCGTGGCATTCCTTTGCGGAACCTTCATTCTGAACCACTTCTCATATTCAGCGTGGCAATGGTGCTTCTTCGTCCCGGCACTCCTCGCAATAGCCGGTGCCGTTCTGGTTCTCTTCGGCCTCAAGGACACCCCTGCGTCAGTAGGACTGCCTGATCCTGAGGAGATTGACGACAACGCTCCGGTCAAGGGAAGTCGTCACAGAGCCTAAGGGAGTTCACCGATTTCGCTTACAAGAGATTCGTCAAGGAGATGGTGTTCAAGAACCCTATCGTCTGGATCCTCGCGACATCCAACTTCTTCATCTACATCATCCGGTTCACCATCCTGGACTGGGGAGCGACCTTCCTCACCCAGGACAGAGGCCTGAGCATCCAGACCGCCTCGACGGTGGTGGGCATCACTGAAGTGCTCGGCATCGTGGGAACACTTCTCGCCGGATGGGCAACAGACAAGTTCTTCGGCAGCAAGGCCCACAGGACCTGCCTCATCGGCCTGGCCAGCGCGACAGCCTGCTTCATCCTCTTCTGGCTCACCCCTAAGGAGATGGGCGGCCTGTCAGTGGCCCTGATCATCATGGCCAGCTTCTTCATCTACATGCCTCAGGCCCTTATAGGAATATGCCTGTCCAACCAGGCCACGAAGCGTGTCGCCTCCTCCGCCAACGGCATGGCCGGCATCCTCGGCTACGCCAGCACCGCGATCTCCGGTCTCGTCTTCGGAGCCCTTGCCGACAAATTCGGATGGAACTCCGTCTTCGAGGTAGCCATAGCCCTGGGCATCGTCGGCGTGATCCTCTTCGCCATCATCTGGAAAGCCCCAGCCGACGGCTACGCCAAAGCCGACAAGCTTTTGGAACAGGTCAAGGCCGACTACGAGGCGCAGGGCAAATAGCGAATTCTTTTCAATGAATATTACAACGGCTGACCGTTTCCGGTCAGTCGTTTTTCATTCAGAGTGTCAGCAGAGACTCTACACCGTGGCCTGCTCCCAATATAGCCGTTGCCAACCCTGAGTTTTCCCTCACATTTTACAAAACACCTTCAGGCCGATCGGCCACAGAACCGCCCACAGGCCACTTTGTCATGAATATCTCGCCCCCGATCGCACGACTTTTTCAGGCTTATCGTCATTCTACACTGTTCTGTGGCACATTACTCTGAAAGCGATTCGTAAAATAACAGAACTCCTCACGTGCCTCAAACACGCCACCTCCCGGCCAACCCCAAGTTATCCCTCACATTTTACAAAACACCTTCAGGGCGATCGGCCACAGAACCTTCCACAGGCCACTTTGTCATGAATATCTCGCCCCCGATCGCACGACTTTTTCAGGCTTATCGTCATTCTACACTGTTCTGTGGCACATTACTCTGAAAGCGATTCGTAAAATAACAGAATTCCTCACGTGCCTCAAACACGCCACCTCCCGGCCATCCCAAGTTTTCCTTTCAAAATCGCCTTGTCCGGTGAAACGCTTGCTTCTCCGGACAAACACATATAGTTGCCGGTTTGTCCGGCGATACAAGTGTTTCACCGGACAAACCTCTGCCCAATCGCTAAACCAAATCGCAGATCGCAGAACTGCAAAAAGCGACTTGAATATAGAAACGCGATGGGAGCCTCCTATCTCATCCTCTTGAAATAAGCGGTGGTCTTGACAACTAAACAGATAAGAAACAGAAATTTCTGTTTCTTATCCAAAAGAAAAGTGCCATAAGAAAATATTGCTCCAAGTTTTTCTGTTTTTGAATTTGACACTGATGGATTTTATCTATTATTGCAAACCGAACCACAAAAGAGTTAAACTATGGAACAATCAAAAAACGAACTGAGGACACCTGTAGAACAGAAAAACGAAATAATACTCTACCAGCCGGATGATATGGTCAGGCTTGAAGTACGGCTGGAAGGTGAGACTGTGTGGTTAAGACAGGAGCAGATAGCTTATCTGTTTGGTACTAAACGCCCAGCCATCACCAAGCATCTGAACAACATCTACAAAAGCGGAGAATTGGACAGAAGTAGCACGTGTTCCATTTTGGAACATATGGCCAACGATGGCCGTCAACGCTACACAACCCAGTATTATAACCTTGATGCCATTCTTTCCGTCGGGTATCGGGTTAACAGCAAAAATGCCACATTGTTCAGAAAGTGGGCGAACCAAGTATTGAAGGAATACCTATTGAAAGGTCATTCCATCAACCAACGCTTGAATGACATAGAGACACGCCTTGGCAGCAAATTGATGCGGCACGAGCAGAGACTGGACAAGATGGATCAGAAAATAGATTTCTTTGTGCGGACTTCCCTGCCACCTGTCGAAGGAATCTTCTTTGACGGACAGATTTTCGATGCCTACGTCTTCGCGTCGGATTTAATCAAGTCCGCACACGAAAGCATCATTCTGATAGATAACTATGTGAATGAGTCTGTGCTGACCCTTCTGGACAAAAGGCAGAAAAACATAACGGCAACAATCTATACGGGGCAGATATCCAGACAACTGCAATTAGACATTCAGCGTCACAACGCCCAATACCCACCGATAGATGTCCGGATTTGCCACAAGGTGCACGACCGGTTTCTGATCATAGATAATGTAGTGTACCACATCGGAGCCTCATTGAAGGACTTAGGCAAAAAAACTCTTCGCCTTCTCAAAAATGGTCATCCCGCCGGGACTTTACTGCAAAGAATCCTCTCCGAGATGTAAAGCAGAAGCCCGTTACCTCCTCCGCCGCATCGGCCTCGACAAAGGCGGTCACTGGGAGGTCAATGCATAGCTTTCAATGCCCCGACCTATAGGGATCGCACACCCCAGGCCTGCTCCCAATATAGCCGTTGCCAATCCTAAGTTATCCCTTACATTTTGCAAAACACCTTCAGGGCGATCGCCCACAGAACCGTCCACAGGCCACTTTGTCATGAATATCTCGCCCCCGATCGCACGACTTTTTCAGGCATAACGTCATTCTACACTGTTCTGTGGCACATCACTCTGAAAGCGATTCGTAAAAAACAATATTCCTCACGTGCCTCAAACACGCCACCTCCTGGCCATCCCCAAGTATTCCTTTTCAAAATCGCCTTGCCCGGTTAATCCCCACCCTCACCGGACAAACTCATATCGTTGCCGGTTTTGTCCGGCGATTCAAGCGCTTCCCCGGACAATATGACCAATCTCATGGAATATGCAGGCGATTTGCTCTTCGGTCGTCAAATTGTATTCCGCGATCTGCCTTTCACAATAACCTATGGATCTTATAGGATAACTGAAAGAGAATGGCGACTCTTTGAATACATTGGCAAATATTGTGAGTTTGTCTTCCGGTTCGGATATAAACTTTATCCCTAAGGCTTCCTTGCCAGCATATTCATTAATAATAGCGTTCACTTTCTCTCCAAACATGGAGGGAAAGTTAAGATAGGCATTTTGAAATAGAATTTTCATTCTTTCGTCCACTCGCTCCCCACGGCTTCAACTGGGGATTATACCAATACAAAAAAAAGTGTGGAGCCAATTCCGTCTATCTCAAAAAGAAGGTTCTGGCAAAACCTGACAGAAAATAGACTGAAACAATCCCCACACCTGTATCGTTGGGTGTAGAGTACACGCAATCGGATACAGATGACGGTGCTGTCGTCTTCCCTTCTGTCTTTGAAAACTGCCAGATTTTCTTTGAAGGATAGTGCGAAAAAACACTTTCATCAATATGTATGTTTTGGGCATCTGCACCAAAAACGTTACAAAAAGGGTAAGAATATTTCCGGATTCGATAGCACTTTTTGTGGAGATTGTCTCGGCAATGGTCTCGGGCGACGGTCACGTTGATTTCATGGATCAAGCTTCTATACCATTCTTGACCAGTGGGACTTGGCTAGAGCCTTTCTTATTGACTTGATAGCACTCTCAAGCGACAAAAATGGCTTAAAATGTCGCTTGAGGGTGTCATTTGACACTCTTCGGCAACGAAAAAGGCCTCAAGCGTCGCCGAGCATCACCGCTCAGGACAGACATTGTAACAAAGAGGTCATCGATTCCGGATGATTTGTCACAGAAGGACAATCCATAGATAGGATGATAACCGCAATACTAATTACAGCAATGGCTTGAGCTAACCCTTTTTGAACAGTGACTTCAGATCCATTATGAAAAAATCGTCCAGTGGCAGAGCATGGGGGCCAACAATGAATGCGGCAGTGACTTTATCCGCAAATCGTTCTTTGAATTTTTCAAAACCTACGGTCTTGTCAACGCTGCCACTTTTGACCTCTATGGCAACCAGTGCCTGCCCTTTTCTCAGAACATAATCGCACTCCTGCCTTCTTTCATTTCTCCAATAAAACAACTCATAGTCATCGGTCATCGCCCTGTTGGCCAAATGCGCACCGACCGCCGACTCAACCAGACGTCCCCACTCTGCCGGATCCACACGTGCTTCGTCAAAAGAGAATGTTCCGAACCTGTTGCGGAACGCATTGTTGAACACCTGCATTTTGGGGACAGACTGTTTCTCTTTACTCTCGATGAAGAGTAGTTCTGAAGAGGTTGTACTATCATCGACTTGTTGAGTATGTCAAGATAATTTTTGATTGTCGGAACGGTACCACTGTTCATCGTTCCTTGCATCTTTGTAAGAGACAATTCCTTGGCAGATTCAATGCAGGCGAGTTCAAACACTTGCCTTAGAAGAGCCGGATTACGGATCTCTTCTATCTCAAGAATATCCCGTGTCAGAATCGGGGGATATTATGGAATCCTCCATAAGGTTACGCCACCTATCCTCATCCTTAATATCCGGCGCAAGTCCTGGGAATCCACCGAAGTAAACATATTCATCCATCGAAAAACCAAAGGCCTCGTGCATTTCCTGCCAATCCCAATAGCCCATTTTTATGGTCTCAAAGCGCCCCTCAAGGGATTCTTCAAGTCCTTTCTGCAACAGAAGGCGGGAAGAACCGAGTAAAATCACCTTCAGATTACGGTGACTTCTGGAATCCTCGTCCCATTCCTTCTTAACCTGCTCGCTCCAACCTCTGATTTTCTGGACTTCATCAATGATCAGGATATGTTCTTGCTCAGAATGAATATCCATCCGCATACGCACCTGCTGCCATTTGTTCGGAATCCACGAAGTGTCAAAATGACTGACACTATCCGCGGCGAAAAAATCAAATGGAACCGAAGTCGCTTCCGTAAACTGTCCGACCAATGTGGATTTTCCGACCTGACGCGGCCCCATTACTATCTGCATTCTACGCCGTGGCTCAGCCATTCGTGATTTAAGAATATTCAGATGTCGCCTTTTTGATACATAGTGATTTTACAAATTGTGTTTTACAAATTGTGTTTTACAAATTGTGTTTTACAAATTTATAAAACATATTTTACAAAATCACAAAGTTCAAGATAATTAATTGACATCAAGCCCTCTACCTTGCAGCGATAATCACGTAAAAATCCCCACTTACACCGGACAAAACTCATTTCGCTGCCAGTTTGTCCGGTTAGCAAGCATTTCCCCGGACAAACCTCTGCCCGATCGCCAAACCAAATCGCAGGTCGCAGAACTGCCAAAAGCGACTTGAATATACAAACGCGATGGGAGCCTCCTATCTCTTCCTCTTGAAATAAGCGGTGGTCTTGTCGTAATAACCGTTGCCAATCCTAAGTTATCCCTTACATTTTGCAAAAACACCTTCAGGGCGATCGGCCACAGAACCGCCCACGAGGCCACTTTGTCATGAATATCTCGCCCCCCGATAGCACGACTTTTTCAAGTTTATCGTCATTCTACACTGTTCTGTGGCACATTACTCTGAAAGCGATTCGTAAAATAACAGAACTCCTCACGTGCCTCAAACACGCCACCTCCCGGCCAACCCCAAGTTATCCCTCACATTTTACAAAACACCTTCAGGGCGATCGGCCACAGAACCTTCCACAGGCCACTTTGTCATGAATATCTCGCCCCCGATCGCACGACTTTTTCAGGCTTATCGTCATTCTACACTGTTCTGTGGCACATTACTCTGAAAGCGATTTGTAAAAATATCTCTATCCAAAAGGTGGGGAGGAAAACATGATAATAGGGAGAAAATTTCTATATTTGCAGAAAAGTAGGGAGAAAATGGAGGCGGATCTTGAAAACATCATCAATGAATATCGGCGACTGGGCATCGACCAACAGATAGATTACGACAAGTTCTATCTGTACTCCCTCATCACGCATTCCACGGCGATGGAGGGTTCGACAATCACGGAGGTCGAGAACCAGATCATGTTCGACCAAGGGGTCAGCATCAAAGGGAAAAGATTATTGAAGAACAGAATATGAACCTTGACCTCAAGGCAGCCTATGAGAGGTCTATTGAATATGCAAGGGCTCATACACCGATAACGACGGACATGCTTATGGAACTCTCCTCCTTGGTAATGAAGAACACCGGGAAAGATTACAAAACCGCGTTAGGAGAGTTTTCCTCGGCGAAAGGCCAGTTGCGGCTGCTGAATGTCACCGCGGGATCCGGAGGCAAATCCTATATGAATTACAGTAAGGTTCCCGCAAGACTGGCCGAGTTTTGCGAACGGACCAACGAAGCGAGACGAGGTGTCAAAAGCAAAGATATCAACCAGTTATATTCAATAAGTTTCGATGCTCATTTCAACTTGGTCACCATCCATCCTTGGGCAGACGGAAACGGCAGAATGGCCCGCCTGCTGATGAACCAACTCCAGTTCGAGTTCGGCCTTATCCCTTCGATCATATTAAAGGAAGACAAGGAGGATTACATCAAATCGCTCATCGCGGCCCGGGAAAGCGATGACTTGAACATATTCAGAGATTTTATGTTCAGCACCACGGCAAAGGTCCTCCGCCGCGACATCGACAACTACCTGCAATCCACCGGCCTGCTCGAAGAGGAAAGCCCGTCCTATTCTGTCCGCGCTGGGGAAAAAGCCGAAAAAAGCAGGGAGATGATTCTGAATATGCTGTCGAAGGACGGCTCCCTCACCTCAGCATCTCTGGCCAAGAGGTTAGGAATATCCCCGAAAGCCGTTGAAAAGCATCTCGCAAACCTGAAAGCCTCCGGCCTCCTCCGCCGCATCGGTCCAGACAAAGGTGGGCATTGGGAGGTCAACGAAATCGCCCAAAAACGTCGCCTGGAGAGGCGCCAACCGATCTCGACGGCAGCACTTTCTCCACATAATGCTCCACTCGTCTGCATTTTTGCCTTCGACAAGAGCAACAGCACTCGTTTTTTTCAATCCAGTCGTCGTACCATAAAGTGTTGAGCAACCAACATTAGTGGACAACAAGGCAGTTTCACAGAATGAATCTACAAAGAATCCAAAAAGGCAAGCTATAATGCGCCAAAACTAACGAAAATCATCAGTTTTGGCGTGTTATAAGACTTCACGTGACAAGTATTCGCTTTCTGCAAAAGCAAATTTTGTAGCGTTTTCAACTTGTAGAAAAGTGAAAAACACCATTAAATTAGCTTTTACAAAAGCTAAGGTAACTATATAGCAGTTGACTAACGTGGTATGCAAGCGGTCGCCAAGCGGTTACATACGCGCTGGCGTCACCCGCATTTTGTGAATATGTCGGCACGATGCGAAGGAAGGTAGTCAACTTGTATATATTCCCCAACTATTATTCCGGGTGAAAAAGGAGTGGTTAGACACCCGGAAAGATATCCCTGATTGGAGTCGGGTGAGGATAGCCTCTTTTTTCACCCGATGCATAAGCCCGGGATCTTCCGCCACACCTTGTCTTATATGACTACGATGGAGATTGGGTCCTTTACATACAGATTCTTATGCAGGAATACCAACGAATCACAATTAATTAAATATCAGCATTATAAGGAAAATGTTAGCCAACTCCTATATAATTTCCAAAACAAAAGTTAGTCAACTACTATATAGTATCCAAAGCTAAATATGAATTTCCCTTGAAAATGCCCATCAAGTGGCCTATAGGCAAGTGCCACGCTCCACCTAAGAATTTTGGTAACGTGCAAAATTCTGGTGGAGCGTGGCATCGCCTATCATTGACTTCGCTATCAGACAATGGGCGCTTCGATGGTTGGTGAGCTTCATCGAACCACAAGCTCAGCGACCGAAAACCGTGATTAATATTAATGTATTGTCACTCCGCGAGGATGTTGGCCTTGTCGGCGGCGAGCTGGGCGCGGAGGGCATCGATGGAATCGAAACGGCGCTCGTCACGGATCTTGCGGTGGAAGGTAACTTTGAGGTCGAGGCCGTAGATGTCCTCGTTGAAATCGAAGATATTGGTCTCGATGGTGCGCTGGCCGCCGGCGCGGACGGTCGGACGGACACCAATGTTGCACATTCCCTTGAACTTACGGCCAAGGGTCTCGGCCTCAACGGAATAGACACCGTTGCCCGGCAAAAGCTTCAGAGGCTCGTAAAGTTGGATGTTCGCTGTCGGGAAACCGATCGTGCGGCCGAGCCGGTTACCCGCTACGACAACACCCAGCAATGAATATTCATACCCAAGCATAGCAGCCGCCTTCTCCATCTCCCCGGCGGCCACAGCCTCACGGATCTTCGTGGAGCTGACGGTAATGCCACCCGATGGAGAAGCCACGCTTCCAAGACGGATAACATCAAGCCCCTCACCTTCAGCGATTTTCTCGATTGATTCGGGAGTCTGGGGATCGCAACCCATACGATTGTCGTAGCCAATCAGAATCGCTTTCGCGCCGAAACGGGCTATGAGGACATCACGGAGATATTCCTGAGTGGTCAGTCTGCTGAATTCCTTGGTGAAAGGCAGCACCTCGACGTGGTCCACGCCAAGCCCTTTGAGCAACGCCTTCTTCTCCTCCAGCGAGGTCAGAAGCCGCAGGTTCCGGGCATCGTCCTGAAGCACGTTGCGGGGATGAGGCCAGAAAGTGACGACCATACTTTGGTCGCCCCTCTCCCTGGCCTCGCCCACAAGCCGCTCAATCACAAAACGGTGCCCGATGTGGACACCGTCAAAGAATCCGGTCGCTATAACCATTTCACTAATTCAAAATCCTGTCTGTGAGGCAATAACGGGTTCTTGGCGTACATTCTGACAGCCACCTGGTACATACCCGTCCTGTCCGGAAGGATAGACGCGCGGTACTTGGCGACACCATCATTAAACTCAACCACGTCAAAGTCACACTTTTCCTGAATATGCAGCTGATGTTTCACGTCAGTCGTCGCGAACAGCATCTCCACTCCGATGTCCTCTGGAGAAAGGTCTCCAAGATTCAGGACAACCTCTGAGGTCAGTGAGTTGGACTCGGAGAGACTGTAGGAAGAATCAGGCTGGGTCTGGGAGATCACCTCTATGTTCTGCCACTCACGACGGAGCCTCTTCTTCCAGGCCGAGATCTCACGGGCCATCTTATAGTCATCGGCGATCATCTTGTCGGAACGTTCAGACTGCGGATTGTAGTACTGGTTGCAGTAGTCAGTCAGCATTCTGTTGGTGGTGAAGTTGTTGGCCACCTGGGCGACAGTATTCTTGATGTAGCCGACCCAAGTCGGAGACAGTCCGAGGGACTTGTCCACATCGTAGTAGGCCGGAGCGATCTCGTTCTCGATGGTCGTGTAGATCGTGGCGGCGTCAAGTTCGTTCTGATAGTTCTGGTCATCGTACGTACGCGTCTCCAGAGGGAGAGCCCAGCCGGCGCCCGGCTTGTAACCCTCGACCCACCAGCCGTCAAGCACGGCGAAGTGCATCACACCGTTCATAGAGGCCTTTTCTCCGGATGTTCCGGAAGCCTCCAGAGGTCTTGTAGGGTTGTTCATCCACACATCGACACCCTGCACAAGTCTTTTGGCGATGGAAATGTCGTAGCCTGGGATGAAGACGATCTTGCCGATGAAGCGGTCCAGCTTTGAAATCTCGATGATCCTCTTGATGAGATCCTGGCCGGCCTTGTCGGCAGGGTGAGCCTTGCCGGCGAACAGAACTGGACCGGATGCACCGGATCGTTGACAATGGCGTCAAGCCTTGTCAAGGTCAGAGAACAGAAGGGTTCCTCTCTTGTAGGTCGCGAAACGGCGGGCGAATCCGATTGTCAGAACATCGTCACGAAGGTTTTCCTTGATCGCCACAATCTGGCTTGGAGAGTAGTGGTTGCACTGTGTCGGGTCGGAAATACGGCTCCTTCACGATGTCTATCAGCCTCTTCTTGAGGGTCTTTCTTGTCTCCCAGATCTCAGAATCAGGCACTTTGTAGATGCCCTCGAAGCAAGACTTGTCGTAGTGGTGCGTGGCGAACTCAGGACCGAACACACGGGCGTGGATTTTCTTCCACTCGGCCGCGGCCCAAGTCGGGTAGTGGACACCGTTGGTCACGTAGCTGATGAACAGTTCCTCAGGCTGATAGCCAGGATAGATGCTGCTGAATATCTCCTTGCTGACATCCCCGTGCAGCATTGACACACCGTTCACATTCTGCGAAAGGTTCGCCGCAAGGAAGCTCATCGAGAACTTCTCGTTCACATCGTTGCCGTTCACCTTGCCGAGAGACATCATCGTCTCCCCAGTCAACCTTCAGTCGCTGAGGATAATGGCCGATGTACTTTCTGAGCAGTCCCTCATCGAAAGCGTCGTGTCCGGCCGGCACGGGGTGTGCGTGGTGAAGAGCGATGAGGCCCTTACGACCTCGACAGCCTCGCCGAAGTCGAGGTTGTCATTCTGAATATATTCACGGAGCCTCTCAAGCCCGGTGAACGCGGCGTGTCCCTCATTGCAATGGTAGATCTGCGGATTGATGCCGAGATTTCTGAGGGCCCTGATGCCGCCGACTCCGAGCAGAAGTTCCTGCTTAAGACGGTTCTCCCAGTCGCCGCCATAGAGGTGATAGGTCACCTGACGATCCTCAGGAGAGTTTGCCTCATAGTCAGTGTCAAGCAGATAGAGGTCGGTACGACCCACGGCCACCTTCCAGAGACGGGCTGTGATCGTGCGACCCGGGAAGGCCACGCTTGTGGTCATCCAGTTACCCTCCGCGTCCATGACCGGCTCTGCAGGGATCTTTGTGAAGTCCTGCGCGTCGTAACGGGCGACCTGCTCGCCCTGACCGGTGATGATCTGGGTGAAGTAGCCGTAACGGTACAGAAGTCCGACAGCCACAAGGTTGACGTTCATATCGCTGGTCTCCTTGAGGTAGTCACCGGCCAGAAGTCCAAGACCTCCGGAGTATATCTTCAGCGATGTGTCAAGACCATATTCCATACAGAAATATGCGATCGAAGGGTTTGTGCGCTCGACCTTGAGTGCCATATAGGCGTTGAACTCGTCCATCACGGACTTGAGTTCGCCGAGGAAGGCCTCATCCTTCGCCAAAGCCTTGAACCTCTTGAGGCTCACAGCGTCAAGCAGAGCCATCGGGTTGTGGCAGGTGTTGTGCCAGATCACCGGATCAATAGACTTGAACAGGGATTTGGCGGACTCGTTCCAGCACCACCAAAGATTCTTGGAAAGTGTCTCAAGTCCTGAAAGAGCGTCTGGAAGATGACGGGTCACCATCACGCTCTTCCAAGTAGGGTCATTTATAACTATCTTCTTGTATGCCATTGATTTGTCTTCATTAAGTTCATCCGGGAAAGCACCTTTGGCCTCAATAACCTTCTCTATGGCCTTTGAATATGCTTCCTTGTAATACTGAATCTGGTTTTCCCACAGGGCTATCGTGGAGACATCCTTGGCCGAAGCCATATAAGCCTTGCGGCCCTCTCCATCCAAAGCGGCGATCTCCTTGATTCTCTCCACAACTCCGTCCACAACCTCGAAATAGTTGGAATCATTTCTGTCCAGGACCGTGATGCCTGGATGCTCCTTACCGTAGTGCGACCTTACCCAGAGACCGAATCCGGCCAGGCTGGTGGTCAGGGAAGGAATGCTGAACGCAAGGCTCTCCAGAGGGGTATATCCCCAAGGTTCGTAGTAGGACGGGAACAAGGTCAGGTCAAGTCCCACGAGCAAATCGTAGTACTTCATATTGAACACCCCGTCCGTTCCGTTCAGATAGGACGGAATGAAATAGACCTTCACACGGCTGCCCTTGGCGTTGGTGAAGCCCAACTCCTTGAAACGGCGGGAGATGACATCATATTCATTGTCCATCAGGTAGTGGGAGACCTGAGTCGTGTACTCCGAAGATCCGGTACCGGAAAGTTTGGCAACCAGATCCTTGTCGGCTCCGTTGTGGCCGGAAGGGATCATTATGAACGCCTGGATGTCACGGCCTTGCGGGTCGGTGTCCTGAAGTTTCTTGAGGGCGTCGATGAACACGTCGATGCCCTTGTTGCGATATTCATAACGCCCGCCGATGCCGATGAGGATAGCGTCCTTGGACACTTCCTCGCCGGACATCGCCGTGGCGACCTCTATCAGTCTGGCACGGGCCGCGCGGCGCTTTTCGTCATATTCCTCATCCGTCGCCGGAGTGAAGCTGTTCTCGAAGCCGTTCGGGGTCACTACGTCCACCTTGCGCTGAAGGAACTGCTCGCACTCTTTCGCGGTGATCTCACTGACGGTTGTGAATATGTCGGCGTTCTGCGCCGATTTCTTCTCAAGAGAGTGACGGGCTATCACGTTGAATTGGCGGGCCTTCTGGTCTCCGTCGTAGAGATTCATCGAATCGTACAGAGGCAGGTTGTTGCCAGCGATGCAGCGTCCCACAACAGTGGCGTGGGTCGTGAACACGGTCGCGATCGGAAGGAAGCTTGTACTTGAGGTAAAGCAGTCCGGCTCCGGTCTGCCACTCGTGGAACTGCGCCACAATCTTGTCGGAGGCACTCAGGTTGAAGTTCCTGAAACTCTCAATGACCTTACCGGCGGCGTAGCCGAACAGGAAGTTTTCCTTGTAGTCCCAGTTTCCGGTGATGGAATCGACCTGGAAACGCTCCCAGTACTTTGACAGAATATCATTCTGACTGGTAAGGAATTGCTTGAAATCCACCAGAATCGCGATTGGATTCCCGGGGACGTTCCATTTGCCTATCCTCACCCTGATCCCTTCAGAGGCAGCCTGCGCCTTCCAGATAGAGTAAAGATGCGGATCCTCGATGAAATCCGGGTTGCTTTCAGTGTCCATCCAGACATCAGGGCCGATCAGGATGTGGTGCTTGTGAAGCTGCCGCTTCAGGTAAAGCGACTTGGTGGCGATCACAGTGTAGATGCCGCCGACCTTGTTGCACACTTCCCAACTGACCTCAAATAAATAGTCTGGATTTGTCAGTTCGTTTGTCATTTATTTCTTTTTTACTTGTTTGGTTGTCTTCCTTGACGGTTTCTTCTTCGCCGGGGCGGGAGCATCGGCAACCGTCGAGCCTGCCGAAGCGTCCTTCACGACCTTCCGCACCGCCTTTCCCTTAGCCGGCGCCTTGACAGGCTCGGCGGCAGGTTTCACTTTCTTCCCCGAAGTGGTCATAGCGTCATCGATCCTGATGATGAAGTCACTCAGCACGTTCATGTAGTTGATGAACGCCTCGTAAGGAGTGTTGTAAGGATTGAAGTAGCTGTGAACCTCCCCGTCAGAGAAGAACTTGGTGCTCATGTAGTAGAAGTGGTCGCTCTCCTGAAGATGCCCGTAATCCTCCCAGAGGACAGGATCATTCAGCAGCGCCAGTTTCTCGGCCTGACCGTACAGCTTGTTGTAGGCATCCTGCTGCAGCTCGTTGCCGAGCCATGCCGTCACGTCCCTCTCCTCGTCAGCCCAGGAGATAGGATCCTGGACCTCGATCTCGGCGATAGGCTTGTGCCTTCTCGCGGCCTGGGTCGGAGTCGTGAACTCGAAGGAACCGTCACGAAGGAGGATTCCCGGAAGGAACCTCATGAAATCGAATATCCCCGAACCCTCCTTCTGGTGCTCGCCGAAGGTCTCGTAGTCCATGAACAGGTTGATGATCTCCCCGTCGGCGGCCTTGAGCCATGACAGGTACTTCTCACCCGTAAGCGGCCAATCCTTCCACCCTCTGTCGGAGAAGCGGAACGCGATGTCGTCGCTCAGCGAATAGTTGCGCAGCAGCAGTTTCAGGTGCTTCTGCTGACTGTCGGTGTAGATGTAGTCCGGACTCTTCCATCCAAGAATATGACGGGCGCCCTCAGCGAGCATCACCTTGAAACCGAGATCATATACATCCTTACCGATGGAGTCTGAATAGATCAGCTCGGTGTTCCTGAAAGCCGTCGGCTTCACGCCGAAATACCTCTCGATCGCGGCGGAATGCTTCTCCACCTGATGCCTGAACTCACCGAAATTGGCAAGCGAGGCAAGGGAGTGGTAATAGGTCTCCCCGAGGAACTCCACGCAACCGGTCTGCGCCAGCTGGCGGAAACTTTCGATCACCTCAGGGGCGTACCTGTCGAACTGCTCCAGCGCGGAGCCGGTGATCGAGAACGCCACCTTGAACTCCCCCTTGTGTTCCCTGATCAGGTCAAGCAGGAGATTGTTCATAGGAATATAGCATCGCTGGGCCACCCTGCGAAGGATGGTCCTGTTGGCGAAATCATCATAGTAGTGGGAATCCTTGCCGATGTCGAAGAATCGGTACTGTCTCAGTCTGGTCGGCTGATGGACTTGGAAATACAGGCAAATGCTCTTTTTCATAATCGTTCCCTATTGATTGTTTACCACTGATTCATAAATGTTCTTGAGTTTCGCCGTAGCGATGTTCCACTTCAGGCGGTTGACCTCATCATAGCCCTCTCTGGCGGCGAAATCGGCCAGAGCCGGGTACTTAAGAAGCGCGTAGATGTCATCGGCCATCGCATCCACATCCCAGAAGTCCACCTTGAAGGCATATTTAAGCACCTCGGCGGCGCCGGACTGGTTGGAGATGACCGCGGGCACGCCGGAACGCATGGCCTCCAGCGGGGATATTCCAAAAGGCTCCGAGACAGAAGGCATTATGTAAACATCCGACATGGCGAACATCTTCTGCACCTCCGCCCCCCTGAGGAATCCGGTGAAATGGAAACGGTCGGATATTCCCAACCTGGCGACGTAGCGGATGCAGCGGTTCATCATGTCCCCGCTTCCGGCCATCACGAAGCGCACGCCGTCGGTTCTCTTCAAGACCTTGGCGGCAGCCTCGATGAAATATTCAGGACCCTTCTGGAAAGTGATTCTGCCGAGAAAGGTGACCACCTTGTCGCGCACTCCCCTTTCGACTTTCAGATTCTCCCGACCGCTGAAATCCACCGCGTTGTGGACCGTCACGACCTTGGATGGATCGATTCCGTACTTGTTGATGACAATGTTTCTGGTGAGGTCGCTGACGGCGATCACCTTGTCGGCGGCCATCATCCCCCTCTCTCGATGTCATAGACACGGCTGTCGATCTGATCCTCGGTTCCACGGTCGAACGACGTGGCGTGGACATGGACAACGAGTGGCTTGCCAGTCAGTTCCTTGGCCGCGATTCCGGCCAGATAGGTCAGCCAGTCGTGGGCGTGGATGATGTCGAACTCATCCTTGTGCTCCATAGCGATCGTGCCACCGACCATCGCATAGTGGGCGACCTCCTCCATAAGATTGGAGCCGTAACGTCCTGAAAAACGGAACTTTGTGCCGATGCACTTGGTCAGGTTCTCGCTCTGGAGCCTGCGCTCGGACTCGACCATCTCGTGGAACCCCTCCGGATCCACGTAAGGGATCATGTTCGAGCCGATGCGCACGAACTTCACCTTGTCCAGAAACTCGTCCACCGTAGAGCCCACAGACTCGACCGGGACATCACTGGCGTTGATGATCCTTGCGGCGCTCTGATCCTCGTCGCCGGAAGCGGAAGGCATCACAAACAAAGTCTGCACACCATTGTAGGCCAAGCCTTTGACGATTCCGTAGCAGGCCGTACCGAGTCCTCCCGCGATGTGAGGAGGAAACTCCCATCCAAACATCAAAACTCTCATAGTCCTACTCCTCCCTGTATTTGTTCTTAAGATACTCGACTTCCAGCAGGGCGGCGGTGCTCAGCGCCGAAGAGATCGCCCCGTGAGGCTCGTGAGGCGGGTCTCCGTCGTATAGTTCGGAGAACGCTCCGACCCCGTGCTTGTTCAGATCCTCGTAGAAGCCGTTGACCAGCCACTGGGCCTTGTTCAGGAAGGCCGGTCCCCTCATCTTGAAGCAAACCTCGCAGTACGGCCCCACAAGAGCCGGGCGGGTGCTTCCGTTGTGGTAGGCGAGATCCCTCTCGGTCTGGGTTCCCTCATAGACACCCTTGTACTCTGCGTGGCGAGGGGAAAGCGTGCGGATGCCCCTGCGCGTCACCAGCTCATTGTCAATTACTTGCAAAACCTTACGAGCAACCTCGGCATCGACAGGCATCTCGTCTCCAAGGAGGGCGCAGAGCATGTTCGGACGAACCTCCAGATGCTGTCCGGCATTGTCCACATAGTCAGCCAGATAGCCGGCGCGGGCGTTCCAGAAGGTCTTCTGGTAGTTCTCCCTGACCAGATCCAGTATGTGCGACCATTCCTTCAGGAATGCGCTGTCTTTCTTTGAATATTCCCTTTCCATCGTCACGGCGAACAGGATGGAACGGAACCACAACGCGTTGGTCTCCACCTGATAGCCCGGTCTTTCGGTCACCGGCTCGCCGTCAATGTAGGCGTTCATCCACGAGAGAGCCCAATGGTCAAGCTGCGCCCAGAGAAGGCCGTTCGGCTGCATGGCGACCTCGCCCCTACGTCCGGGCAGATAGCTTTCAAGAATGCCCTTGACCGTCTGTCCGTACTTCTTCCAGACCGCCTTCGGGTCGGCGCCGAACTCTATGTAGCGCGAAAGGGTGTCGGCCAGGGTCAGCGGCGAGTCCACCTGCGTGGTCCGATGGAAAAGGCGATCCTGATTGTCGGCGATAAGATTGTCGAGGATCTCCTCGAACTCGGCCTTGTCGCCATTGGCGTAAAGTGTCAGGCCCGGCAGAGCCTCCAGGGTCTCCCTCAGAAGACCGGTGTAGAGCCAGGAGAATCCGGCGGTTATCATCTTATGTCCTCCACGGTCCTGCTTCAGCAGGTCCGCGCAGTGCACAAGCTGCTCGTGGGCGGTGGTGATCTTCGCGGCCTTCGCCACGAAAGAGTCAAACTTTCTCTTCAGTCCCGAAGGATTGGCCAGAGCCACAGACGCGGAGAACACGATCGCGTCCCCAGGCTTCATCTCGGTCTCGAAACGTCCCGGAACGTAAAGATCCTCCTTGCATGCGAACCCGCGGCGATATTCATCGGAATAAGTGATGCCTTTGTACCAGCAAGGAGCGGTCGCGAAGGAGACATCCTTTGTGTTGAACTGCATATTCAGATCAGGGAAGCCTTCGTAGAGGTTGAAGGCCACTCCGTTAGGAATCTCCCAACCCTCCGTGCGGGCGTTAGGGTTCTCGTCGGTCAGGGCGTGGATGTCACGGAACGCCAGGAACGGCGTCAGAAGCAGCTTGACCTTTGCCGGAGCGTTGACCAGCTCGAAACGGATCATCACCTGGTCCGAGTCAGGAACAAGCAGGATGCTCTTGGTGAACACGATCTCACCGACTCTATAGGTGATTTTAGGCACAGGATCAGCCTCGAAATCAATGATGTACTTGTGGCCGCGCGGCTCATAGACGCTTCCGTAGCAATGGATGCCCAGATTGAACCGCTTCCCGTTCAGGATGAGACTCTCATCCAACGAGGACAGAAGCAGATGCTTCTTCCCTCCGAAAGCGTCAATAGGTACGGCCAGCAGACCATGGTAACGCCTGGTGTTGCAAGTCACAATCGATGTGTTGCAATACGCTCCGGTCTTGTTGGCGCAGATGATCTCCCTCTTCAATGAATATGAAAGGTTGACCAACTCTGACTTGTTGAACTTCAAAAAAGCCATATCGGTTAAAATTATTTTTCTTCTGTCTTCTCAATCAGCACAAGGGCACAGCGACTCGGAAGGTAGAGGCTCAGACAGCCATTGACCGTCAGATGTTCCCCGTCTTTTTCGAGCCTTGCGAACCCATCGAACTCCTTGGCATCGGAGTCGAGTACCTTGACATAGTCTCCGGACGGGGCCGGAAAAGCATAGTCGGCGAACGACTCCACTGGATTGAAATTCAGTGCAAAGATAAGGTTTTTCCGCCTGAATATCAAGATTTTCTTTTTCCTCGTCAGCTCTTAGAAGCTCAGGCCTAGCCGCAAGCGCGCCGTATCGTTTTACAAGATGGACCATCGCCTTGTCAAAGTTCTGGAGGCAGTGGTATCTGAGCAGTCCGTTGTCTGCCAATGACCACATACGACGGGCGTGCTCGTAGCTCCAGTTGTTTCCTTCGCGAGGAAAATCTATCCACCCGGATGCCCGAACTCGTTGCCCATAAAATTGAGGTAACCGTCCCCGGCCGTGCCGATGGTGACCAGACGGATCAGCTTGTGCAGGGCGATGCCACGGTCCACGACCGGATTCTTCGAGTCCATATTCATAGAGAAATACATCTCTTTGTCGAGCAGTCTGAATATCAAGGTTTTATCTCCGACAAGCGCTTGGTCGTGGCACTCCGCGTAGCTGATGGTCTTCTCGTCCGCCCGCTTGTTGGTCAACTCGTACCAGATCTCTCCCGACTCCATTCCTCATCCTTCTTTTTTTCTTTTATCCATTTGATCCAGTGGTCGGCCACACCCATCGCCATCCTGAACCCGAAACCCACTCCACCAGCCTCGAACGGAGCCGCCAGACCGGCCATTCCGCTCACATCCTCGGCGATCGTGACGGCTTCCGGCTTGATCTGACGGATCAGCAGATTAGCCAGTCCAAGGTAGGTCACGGCGTTCTCGTCCACTCCGGCGTCGAAGTACGGTTCGTAGCCGTTGAAGTCCTTTCCCCAGCCCGTGATCCCAGTAGATCATACTCGTCACACCGTCGAAACGGAAACCGTCACGGTGATATTCCTCAAGCCAGTACTTGCAGTTGCTCAGAAGGAAGCGCACGACCTCGTCCTTGCCGTAGTCGAAGCAGCGGGAGCCCCAGGCCGGATGATGCCCCTGCGGGCCTTTGTAGAAATACAGTCCTCACGGCCGTCGAACAGGCTAAGTCCCTCATTCTCATTGCTGCAACTATGCGAGTGGACGATGTCCATCACGACCGCGATACACCATCCCGTGAGCGGCGTCAACCAGTTCCTTGAACTCCTCCGGAGTGCCGAAACGGGAACTCAGAGCGAAAAAAGTTCGACACCTGGTAGCCGAACGAGCCGTAGTACGGATGCTCCTGGAGCGCCATTATCTGGATCGTGTCGTAGCCCAATCTCTTCACCCTCGGCAGCACATTCTCACGGAACTCGCTGAAAGTGGAGACCTTGCGTTCCTCCGAACTCATCCCGACGTGGCACTCGTAGATGAGGGGATGCGGCCTGCGCAGCACCCTGTCGTTCTTCCACGAATATGCCTGTGTGGGATCCCAGACCTGGGCGCAGAACACTTTCGTCTCGTCATCCTGGACAAGCCTCGTGCAGTATGCCGGAATCCTCTCGCCCCCACCACCGGGCCACTCGATGAACAATTTATACAACTCACCGTGGCTGAGGAACATCGAATCCAGCTTAAGTTCCCAGTTGCCGTTCCCGGCCGGCTTGAGCTCGTACGCTGACGTGCGCCTCCAGTTGTTGAACTCCCCGATCAGGTAGATCCTGCTGGCGTTCGGTGCCCACTCCCGGATTACCCACGAGCCGTCAGCACATTTGTGCAGCCCGTAGTAAAGATGGTTGTTGACGCAGGTGGCAAGATCCTCGGGTCCCGAGCCCGTGATCTTCTCCGCGGCCTCCAGAATCCTCTTGTGCCGAGCCTCTATCGCCGCCTGAAACGGCTTCAGATACGGGTCCGTGTCGTATATCCATTTTGTCTTCTTCATAAGCAAGATTCCCTTTTCAAAACAACTATAAAGATAGGAATATTTTATGACATTCAGCCCCTATGGTGCGATTTGTGTAAAAAACGGAAAAACAGTATCTTTGTGAGATTGTACCCATTAAGGGAATATGAAAGTGAAAGAGACTTTGAAAAGAATATGGTTTCCGGTGGTTGTGGTGTGCGTGATCGCGCTTCAGGCCATCGGCATGGGAAACCGTCCGCTTGCCGGTGATCCAGGCTATGGTTTCATCATGGCTGAAAGACCGCTGCAACCGGACACGATCCACTATAGGAATCAGTTCATCGGCAACGCGGCCGGCAAGGAGGACACGACCCAGTTCGTCCTCGCACCGATCGACACGACACCCCAGCTGACGGCGAGGGACACCATATTCCCGCCTGACTCACTGAAAGAAACCGATCCGTTCCGCTACAAATATTATGTGGCTCTTCTGGACTCCCCTGACCCACAAGATTGTTGTGGATTCCTTGAAGACCGCCGGAGACACCCCTCGACTGGCCGAGGATCGATTCACTCTATTACCTTGACTCCGCGATCCGGAAAAAGGCCGAGTTCGACGCTTGGTACGCCGCTCTCTCCAAGACGGAAAGGAAAAAGTACGATTTCGAGGTGAAGGAAAAGATCAAGAAGCACATAGCGGACAGTGTGCTCAACGTGAAGGACAGCCTCAAGGCGCACAGGGACAGCGTCAAGGAGGCCACCCCGAGGATTCTTGAGACTTTCGCATTTCCGGACTCCCTTCAGTACAAACGGATCATCCAATGGACACATGAGCGGGAGTTCCACAAGATGGATGTCAAGCAGCCGGACACCAGTTACAATCATTGGCTGCACGACTACCCGTTCTACCGCAAAGACGTGAATGCCACATGGCTGGGTGTCGCCGGTTCGGCATTGCAGTACTACAACTGGTTCAACCGGACAAGCGAGAACAGGGGGGTGTCGTTCTACAATCCTTACGAGTCATGGACTTATTCCACGAAGACACTCCCGATGTACAACACCAAGACACCTTACACAGAACTGGCATATTTCGGGACCATCTTCGCGAACGCCCAGAAAGAGTCCGACAACCTGCACATCCTGACGACACAGAACATATTCCCGGAACTGAATTTCACCCTTGAATATGACCGATTCGGCGGCAACGGCATCATGCAGGGCGAGAAGACCACCAACAAGACGTTCGTGACCTCGGTCAACTACCTGGGCAAGCGCTACATGATGCACACCGGCTACATCCACAACAAGGTGATAAGGAAAGAGAATGGCGGAACCAGCGACAATTCTATGGTAAGGGACACGACTCTCGATGCCAGGGAATATCCTATAAACCTGAACAACGCCTCGACCGATCTCATCAGAAACACTTTCTTCCTTGACCAGCAGTACAGGATTCCGTTCACATTCATCAGGAACATCAAGGACCGCAAGATCGACAAGGCGTTCAAGGATAGCCTGCTGGCCTCAGGGGACACCGCAAGGATAGATTCGCTTGACGTGTTCCTCGCACGGAGAAGAGCCGCGAGAGAAGCCGCCGACACCCTCGGGGACAACAACATCACAACCGCGTTCATAGGACACAGCAGCGAATATTCCGTGTTCCGAAAAACTTATGCGGACCAGATCACCGACGCGGCCGGGAAAGCGTTCTACAACGATGTGTTCAACTACAATCCGACCACGTCATTCGACTCTGTCAGAGTCATGAAACTGGAAAACAGGGTGTTCCTCAGGCTACAGCCATGGTCTGACGACGCCATAGTCTCCAAATTGAACGGGGGAATAGGCAACAGGATCCTGAGTTTCTACACATTTGACCCAACCTTCCTGAAAGCGAACACTAACACAGTGTGGAACTCAGCGTTCGTCTATGCGGGTGTGGAAGGTCAGTTGAGAGACTACATCCATTGGGACGCGACAGGAGACTATGTTTTTCTTGGCTCGCAGATGAACGACCTGTCGGTAAAGGCGAACGCAAGACTTGACCTGTACCCGTTCAGAAGGGCGAGGAAGAGTCCGGTTTCCCTGAATGTGCACTTCGAGACATCATTGGAAGAACCTGAATATTACTACCAGCACTATTATTCAAACCATTACAAATGGGACAATGACTTCGGCAAGATCTCCACGACAAAGATCCAGGGAAGCCTGAATATTCCAAGATGGAGAATCGGAGCGCGGGTCGGCTATGCCTTGCTTTCCGGCAATGTCTATTACGATTCGACCGGGGTGGTGCGTCAGAACAACTCTCCGATGAGCGTGCTGAGCGCCTCCCTTGACAAGAATTTCGCGTTGGGCCCGGTTCATCTTGACAACCGGCTTCTGTTCCAGATCTCCTCCGACGATGAAGTGCTCCCTTTGCCGACACTGGCCGTCAACTCAAGACTGTATCTCCAGCTGAACATCAAGAAAAACATCATGCAGATGCAGCTCGGGGCCGAAGGCTGGTATAACACGAAGTTCTATTCTCCGGCCTGGAATCCGGCCGTCGGAGCGTTCTACAACCAGAAGGAAGAAAAGTACAACAACGGTCCCGTCATAGACGCCTTTATCAACGTGCAGTGGAAAAGAGCCTGCATATTCGTGAAACTTGAGAACATCGGCAATGGTTGGCCTATGGACAAGGCGGACTATTTCAGCGCCCATCACTACATCCGGACGCAGACAGCGTTCAAGATCGGGGTTTACTGGCCGTTCTACCTTCAGTCATCCTCCAACAAGACGGTGAGCGCTGGCTCAGGCCTGTCCGGCGGTGGCGGAAGTTCCAGCGGAGGCGGATTTGGAGGTGGATTCAGCGGCTTCGGTGGCGGCGGAAGTGGCGGAAGCGGTGGCTTCGGCGGTAACAATTTCTGATCATGGGGCTGAAAAGGGTGACAAAGAAATTCCTCAAGTACTTGATACCAACATTGTTGGTACTTCTCATCATCCCTATCAGCGAGATCAACAGAAAATCAAACGAATCAAAAGACATTTTCGGTGAAGGCCCGATACGATGCGCGATAAAGTTGAAAGACAAGTTGTCTGACGGGTACCAGACAGGTTACTGCTATGAAATGATGGAACGACTGGCGGCAAGTCTGAAGGACTCAACAGAAATCTTTATGGCAGAGGAGGATGGCGTTTATTTGGACTCACTCCGGCTTGACAGCCTTGGGATTCTGGCGGTACCTACTGTGGAAGTTCCCGAATCAGATGAGTTTATGTCATTTCCTCTCGGTGATGTCCCTATCTCATGGGTCATAAAGTCAGACAAGAGGAGGCAGGAAGGGATCATCCGCTGGCTGAACAATTTCAAAGGAACTAATGAATATGCCTGCATGCTGACCCGCTTTTTTCACGGCTACAACCCTTACCGTAAAGGAGTGAGGAAAGACCATGCCATCATCAGTCCCTACGATGACCTGATCAAGGAGAACGCAAAGAAAATCGGTTGGAACTGGAAGATGTTCGCTGCTCTGATCTGGAGCGAGTCACGGTTCAGGATCCAGGCGAGATCACACCGGGGAGCTGTCGGGCTTATGCAGATGATGCCACGCACAGCCAATCGTTACGAAATCGAGAATCTTCTCGACCCCAAGGAGAACATAGAGGCCGGAGCGGCCTACATAGCCAGACTTCAAGGCAAGTTCAAGGACACCGCAACCGATAATGATGAACTTGTGAAATTCACTCTGGCCGCCTACAACGCCGGGGAGGGACGCATTTACGACTGCATCAAGCTTGCCCGTTCACAAGGAATAGACACCGGCACATGGGAAAGCCTGTGCACTGTCCTGCCCCAGATGAGCCTGGACTCAATACTGTTCGTGGAGGATGTACGGCACGGAAAGTTCAAAGGCAGGGAGACCGTCGCCTACGTGAAAGCCGTACTCAACCGATACGACATATTCAATGGTGCGGAACCTCGTTACAAGGTCCAGCCGACAGACACGGCTCTGGTTATTATTGAGGAAACAGAGGATATTGATGATGTGGAGCGGATCCTACTGAGCCCTGACAGTCTGGGCCGGGTCAACTTTGGAGATGAACAGGCAAGGGATCAGGAGGAGGATCATGATGACGAGCCAGGAAAGGGCGTCAGCGGTAAGCACCGCAGGTAAATTGAGGTGTACCGGCACGAACGGCACGAAATAGTTCTCCGGATTCAGTTTGATGAGGTGAGTCCATTTCTGGATCCCGCACAGAAGCAAAGCCACACCGTTGCCGACCCCCAACATTCCGCGGAAGACAATCACGGAAGCGACCCTCAGGAATACCTTCGCAATGGCTTTATCGGTCATTCCCAAAGACTTGAGTGTTCCGATTGTGGATATGTTCCTGAACAGCATTATCAACAGGCCTGAAATCATGTTGAATCCGGCGACTATGGTCATCAGGACAAGGATGAACAGCACGTTGAAATCTATAAGGTTCAGCCAGTCGAAAATCTGGGTATAGCGGCTGATCACGGAAGTAGCGATCAGTGTGTCATCATCCTCCCCCCCCGGTCTTCTCCAATGCGATATGTCCCACCTTGTCAGTGACGGCACGCATTCCGGCATCGGTCTTGGCATCAGGCTCCAACGTCAGCTCCAACACGGAAGCCTCATCGGAAGACCATCCGTCAAGTCTCTGGAGATCAGCGATGTCAGCAAGAACGACAATATTATCGGTGCCGTCCATAACTCCTTCATAGACATCGATAATGTTAAAGTTTCGTACCTTGACCTTTTCTCCGACAAAGTAAGTCAGAAGTTTGTCGCCAACCTTCAAGCCAAGCATATCAGACAACCTGATCGGAATCGAGACACCGAGTCTCACTGTGTCGGATTCAGATTTCTCACGCGAAGTTCCTTTGAACAGAACGCCGTGGATGCTTTCGCCTTTCTTGACGATTCCAGCGCGATAGACAGCCGGAGTGATATCCTTTACTTCCGGAATCGCCTCTATGTCAGGTATAAAACTTTGTTTGATCGAAATCGGGGATGCCTCGCTGATGTAGTTCATGTCCACCGGCATCAACTGCACGTCGCCCGTAAGGTCTGAAATGCCGTCCCGGATCTCGTTCCTGAAGCCGGACGAGACGGAGACGGAAACAATCATAATGAGGAAAGAGACAGCGATGGAGACCATCGCTATCCTTCCTCCGAAACGGAGGCGTCCGGCTATGAACCTTGACGCGTCCAAATAATTATTCCTTTATGAATATGCTTGTGCCGGGACAGGCCACTGAAGCCGCTTCACAACTTCCGGACAATCGCTAATGAATATTCCAGACCTATCCCGATTGAAACTTTTACCAGATGTGAACCCTTTCACTTTCCGGCCGCCACATCGGATCGCCTTCCTTGATGCCGAAAGCGTCGAAGAATGTCTGGAAGTTCCTCAGAGACACGTTGACTCTGTTCACGGCAAGAGAATGGACATCGAGTTTGGTAAGGCGCACCTTCTCCTCGTCGGTAGCGTTCTGCGCCCAGATCGCACCGTAGGAAAGGTAGAACCTCTGATCCGGGGTGAAGCCGTCGATCAGGCCGATGTTCTTTCCGGCGATGGCGTTCCTCATGGCTGTGTAGGCGATGCTGAGTCCGCCGTGGTCTCCGATGTTCTCACCGAGGGAGAGCTTGCCGTTGGCATGGACTCCAGGGACGATCTCTACCTCGTCGAACTGGGCCACAAGCACCTTGGCCTTGGCGTTGAACTTCTCGGCATCCTCCGCCGTCCACCAGTCGGGACATATTCCCGTCCTTGTCGAAGAGTCGTCCCTGGTCGTCGAATCCGTGGGACATCTCGTGGCCGATCACGACTCCGATTCCGCCGTAGTTGACGGCGTCGTCAGCGTCGGCGTTGAAGAACGGAGGCTGGAGGATCGCCGCAGGGAAGCAGATCTCGTTGGTCGTCGGGTTGTAGTAGGCGTTGACTGTCTGAGGAGACATTCCCCATTCGGTCTTGTCGGTCGGCTTGCCGAGTTTGGACATATTGTCGGCTGTGTACCAGGCACCGGCGGCGCGGAGGTTCTCGTAGTAGCTCTTCTCCGGGTCGATGTCAAGGGTCGAGTAATCCTTCCATTTGTCAGGATAGCCGACCTTCACGGTGAAGTTGTCCAGTTTCTCGTGGGCCTTGGCCTTTGTGGAGTCGCTCATCCAGTCGAGCTCGTCGATGTGCTGGCTGAACGCCTTCTTGAGGTTCTCCACGAGATCGATCATCTTTGTCTTCGAGGACTCCGGGAAGTATTTGGCCACGTACATCTTGCCGACTGCCTCACCGAGGATGCTGTTCGGAACCTGCATGGCCCTCTTCCAGCGAGGTTTCTGCTCCTTGATGCCGGACATCTGGGTGCTGAAGAAGTCAAATGACGCGGCGTAGAAGTCATCGCTCAGCGACCCGGCTGCTCCCTGGATGAGCTGGCCGGCCACATAGTCCTTAAGGACAGCGAGGTCAGCTCCACCGAAATATTCGCAGAAAGCCTTGAAGAACGAAGGCTCGCTGACGATCAGTTTCTGCTGGTCGGCGATTCCTCTGGTCTCGAAATAGAGTTTCCAGTCGAAGCCAGGGTAATTCTTGATGAGTTCCTCAGTGCTGCAAGGGTTGTACTGAGCCTGGATATCCCTTTCCTGAACGCTGGTCCAGGAGTTGGTGGCGAGGACATCCTCGACCGCGAGAGCATTGGCGGCAGCTTTCTCCGGCTCGGCCACTCCGGTCAGTGAGAACACTTTAGCCAGGAAGTTACGGTAACCTTCCTTGATGGCGGCGTTCTCAGCCTCAACATAATAGTCACGGTCGCCGATTCCGAGTCCGCCCTGTCCGAGATAGAGTATCTGGTTGTCGCTGTCGGCGAGGTCGGACATCACGTAAGCCCCGAAGAACGAGCTTTCGGAGACGTCGTGCAGCCCGGCTATGATCTTCACAAGAGCGTCCTTGTCAGCCGCCGCGTAGATCTCATCGACATATTTCTTCAATGGGGCCGCGCCCTCGGCGTTCAGCCTTGTGGAGTCGAGTCCCTGCTTGTAAAGGTCGGAGATCTTCTGCTCGACAGATCCCTTCGCCGCCTTGAGGGTCCCCATCTGGGCGAACAAGTCATTGAGCCTCTTCACATTATTCTCCCTCAGCTGATCAAATGAACCGAAACGGGCGAACTCTGGCTTGAGAGGGTTGTTCTTCTGCCATCCGCCGGTCGAGTACTGATAGAAATCAACCGCCGGAGAAACCGTGGTGTCAAGGTTCGCAAGGTCAATGGCCGGAACCGTAGCCACCTGTTGTTTTGGCCCGCAGGCCGCCATCGCAAGCGCTGAAGCCATAATCATAAAACTTTTTTTCATATCCTTTGAATATATTCATTCTACTTCGTTCTGCAAATGTAGTGATTTTATCATAAAAAACGGCTCAATCCCCCTTCCGCGAAAAAGGGGCTGTCGCAGGGGGCTCGTGAGCAGGGAAGGCGCATTTGCTCACAAAGGGAGCTGTCGCAGGGGGCTCGTGAGCAGGAAAGGCGCTTTTTGCTCACGAGGGGAGCTGTCGCAGGGGGGCTCGTGAGCAGGAAAGGCGCTTTTGCTCACGAAGGAAGCTGCCGCAGGGGTCTCGTGAGCAGGAAAGGCGCTTTTGCTCACGAAGGGAGCGTCAAAGAGCCTTGAGCCAGGAGATCATCCGGGAGATCACCTCGGGCGAGAAGGACTCCTCGATGTTTTTATATTCAGAGACCTCGCCGGTGACGCAGTGCTGGAAGAAGGGTGGTTCAGGCCATCCTCCTAAGGTCACACCCCTCAGGCAACGTTTGCACCCCAAAATGTCGCCGAAGGACACCTATTGACCCTCTGTGGCAACGAAACCGCACAAAAACGTTGCCCGATAGTACACCCCCTATAACTAATATAACGCCTCATAGGCAAGTTCAGCGGAGCGTGAGGCTCAACAGACTCTTTTTCAAGGATATAGAAAAAGCTGCCGGTCATTATGGGAGGGAGGCTTTTACGAACATATTCATTAACAACTGGTTACACAACACGCCACAATCAGTGGCAGGTGGACGTCATTATCGTGAATTTAACATATTTTTGTATAATTAACTATCAAGTTTGACGGTCTTTGCCTTTGCCTTTGCAGGGCGTCCGCGTCGTTTCGGGGAGACCTTTCTGGATTTGTATTCAGTTCCGCATACTTCAGGGATGTCAAAGCCGAAGGCCTTGCAGATATCTTTTTTGGGCACCGACAAACGGAGTGATGAACTTGGCCCGACCATTATGCTCTATGCAGCGGATCGACCGCATCTCGTCAAGGATATCCTGGGTTGAAGCGAACTGTTTCTTGAGCCCCTCGCTGTCTTCCAGATATGGCGCACGTATGAACTTATTATCAGGCCGACGAAGAGGATGAGGAGCCTGCCCGTCTTTCCTTCCTCCGACCAGTTGCGCTGACGGTCGAAGCCCATCTGGGTCTTCATCTGACAGAAGTACTTCTCTGTTCATCCCTGAGACTATACGCATCAAGGGTCTGCAGGGCGGTATAGTCAAGGCCGAGGGTGATGTATCCGAAGAAGCCGGATGTCTTCTTCACGTTCTCTATCTTCTTCTCATCGAGGCTGAAGGAAAGCAGCTTGCGGTCCTTTCTTGTCATATGAGACCTCGTACCTGTTGTAGTTCTTCTTTATGCTCTCATCGTCGTCCACGCTCCCGCCGGCATCGAGTATGGACTGGAGGCTTCTGCGCTGCATCTCGACCGCGACTTCGAGTTCAGTCTGCTCCGCGGCCCTGCGGAAGGGGTCGAAGAACAGGTCGAGTTTCATGCGGTCGGCCTTGTGGACGGAGTCGCCGTTGCCCCCCTCACGTCGTATTCCAGGTCATACTGCTTGTAGTACAGCCTGCTCTACGTGTCGAAAAAGCATGTCCTCCGGCTTTCCCCCGATGGTCCCGAACTCGGCAATCCTGTCAAGGACAATCTTCTGGCGCATCTTGACGCACATTATCATCGGCTGGCCGCGGAGGATGTACTTCTCGAGGTTCTGAACCGATTCGTAGCCCCTGTCCGTCACCAGGATTACCCTCGGGAAACCGGCGTGGCTGATGTCGGTGAGGATGGTCTCCACGCTTCTGGAGTCAGGGATGTTGCCCGGAAAGGTCCTGTAATACACGGGCATATGGCTGTCAAGCGAATAGACGACGACTTCTGAAGTCTGCGGCAGAGGGACGCGCTCCTTGTTCCGGCCCCATTTGATGTCGGCGAGCGAACTGCCGTATGCGGATCTGGTCGTGGAGTCGACGGCGCACAGCTCGTCCTTGTCCAGCCTGTCGGCCCTGTACTTGAACAGGTTCATCCTTTCGGTCTCGGAGATGGAATGCGTAAGGCGGGTTATCGTCATCGGGGTAAGCTCCCTTGAGGACGGAGCCTTCTCCAGCTTCTGCCATCTGGCCGCTCTGCTCCAGCTGTTTCCGGTCGCGAATGAGTAATAGGCAAGGGTGAGGACATCATTCACGATTTCCGCGTTCTCATGGAACGTCGCCATCAGGTCCGTCCGAGCCCCACCTTGTCCGCGACCTGCTCCATGAGCCAGACGTCGCCATAGAAACGATTGACGTCCGCACCCTCGTATGCAGGACGGCCTTGCCTGCGATTGCTCTGAAGCTTATCTATTTCGCTGAGGTCCCACCCTTCGGGAAAGATCAGCCTGGCCCGTTCCTCCGGAGAGGCGTACAGGTACTGCTTGCCCGGGATAAACTTGAGACCATCCGTCACAGTGCCCCAATGCAGGCAGGAGTACTTCCTCTTGCCGTCCCCGGTCACGGTATACGGATGAGTCGTCGCATACATGTAACCTCCGTTCTTGTGAAGCGACATCCGATAGACGCTGTCCGCTTTTGTGAGTCTTGCCATATCTATTGTATTACTTATACAAATGTATAAATAATAATTTGAATATGCAAGAGTGAAAGTGTGGTTTATCTAATTGTTTTACTATTTCTTACAACAAGAACTGTGGATTAATTATACAATTTAATGTTAAATTCACGTCATTATGACGAAACCTCAATCCTGAATATTCAATGATTATTCTTTTGGAGGGAGTGATTGGAAGCGTCTGGTGGCGAAGGCTTCGAGGAGGAACAGAACGCTGAAGGCACAGGCGATCCAGTATATTCCTGAAAGATTGTCCGGGAAGAATTTGGCGGCGATCGGGGTGGCCACTAGAGGGGACAGGAACTGGCCGGCATAGAGCGCGGCGGAAAGGAGCGGCATCACCGTCGTGGCGGCGTCTTGACCGGCCTTGATCGAGGCGATCGTGTTCAGATAAGGGACTCCGATGCCGTTGGCGATTCCGATGAAGAGGCAGCCGACAAGCAGAGAAGGGAGGCTTGGGGAGAGAGCGAAACAGAGGTAGCCCAACAAGAAGAACATCGGAGCGAAGTACTTGACGGACAGTCTAAACAGCCTCATCATCCCGCCGAACACAACACCGACCAACGCCGCCACCACATCAAGCGCGACCATAATGACCGTCACCGCTATCGGATCCAAATTTGTCGTCTTGACACAGACAGCCGAAAAATTTGTCGGGAATATGAAAAAGCAGATCATCAGTAACAGCATCCCGAGGACGGAAGGATAGAACCTCTTGAGATTGTGGATGAAGCCTCCGGAACCTTTAGGAGCGTCCAGCCTTTCATTGGGCAGGAACAGAAGCACAAGAACCAGCACAAAAAGCCCCATTGAATATACAAGGAAGGCATAGTTCCATCCGACTTTGGCCAGCACTCCGGCGATCAGCGTGGCGATCACTCCGCCGATCTGGTTCATCGCGGCGCACAGTCCCATCAAGCGGGATTGGTCTTCTGGCGGGAAATAGTAGGACAACAGTCCCGTTGACAACGGCATTATCATTCCTACAGACACGCCCAGCAAGGCGCGCAGGATGAGTATCGCCGAGATGTCTTCCAGGAAGAACGCTCCGGTGCCGGAGACGATGTACAAGACAAGGCCCGCCACGGCGATGCTCTTTGTTTTCGCGACTCTGCACAAGAGCGGGAAACAAAGATTGGTGACAATGATGAAAAGTGCCGGAAGGCTGACAATGAATTGGATAATGAGATCCGGTTTGCCTGTGAAATGCGCCTTCACCGCCCAAAGTGCCGGTGCCATCGCCGCCCCGGCCATAACCGTCAAAAGACTGATTGAGAGGATAGTGAACGTCAACCGTCCAGAGATTTGTCTCGTCTGCATAAAATTTTGATTTTTAATTGAATATCATCTTTGGAGTACGGGCTCTGCCAAGCCCGGATTCTTCAGACGCTATTCCAGACGCTTACAAATCCGCGGTGCAAAATAGCAAAAAATCAAGATTCCTGTGCCTTCATCCATTCGATAATTTCGTCGCGGTCTTCCAAAAACGCGGAAGGAATAACAACCCGAATGCCCAGCATACCATTCCAGAATATGCCCATAACACTCAGGTGCGCGAATATAATCGCACCTGGAAGGGTAACCCGCTAACTATCAAGCCTATGGTATTCTAGGTGCGAATGGTTTCGCGCACCTGGAATGCCGAGGTACCAATAGAACGCCCTGCAACAAGGTCAGCGTCTCTCAGGTGTGCGAATATGATCGCACCCAGAAGTGTAACTCAATAATTATCAAGACGATGCCGTTCTATGTGCGCTTAGTTTCTCACACCCAGAAAAGTGGGATGCCAACTGATATAACAGGACAGAAAAAAACGTACGGCTGAAGGCCTTTCTGTGTGTACCGAATGGACTAAGGCACACCATCGGTACAGGAGACACCTTTCTGGTGTACCAACCAAGTTATATCTGGCGTTTGGTACAGGAAACACTCTTCTGGTGTACCAACCAAGTTATATCTGGCGTTTGGTACAGGAGACACCTTTCTGGTGTACCAACCAAGTTATATCTGGCGTTTGGTACGGGGGGGATGGCCTTCCGGGGTACCAACCAAGTTATATCTTGCATTTGGTACAGGGGATCGCCTTCCGGGGTACCAACCAAGTTATATCTGGCATTTGGTACAGGGGATGGCCTTCCGGGGTACCAACGGAGGGTGGGACAATAGTTGGTACAGAAAAGCCGCCTCAAGAGTACAGTGATTAAACTGGCATACCTTACTCATCCCCAGCCTGTCAGTTTCAGCAATGCCTCTCCTGTGTTACTTTATGAAAATCAGCTTCTTGTTCTTGTAGGACAGAATCGTCTTCTGTCTTGACAGGACTTCGTAACCGATGAGGCCGTCGATTCTTTCGTCCTTGTTCCTGTTGAAGTGGCTGATGTTATTGAACACGGTTTGAGTGTGCCGGAAGGTTTTGCCACCAATCTTGATCCTCTTCAATTTTCCGACGTGGACCTCCGCACCCTCGTCATTGCTGATGCCTTTCAGCTTTGTCGTCTTCACTCTACTCAGCATATTCTCGAACTCATCCCATCGCTTGGAGTCAATAAGATTATTTCCGGCTCCGCAGTCAATTCCCAATGTGAGGCTCGCCGTATCTATCTGAGCCTTGATGAGAGGAATATGACGCATAGCCTTGCTCATTTCAAAAGGCACCTCCTCATATTCATACTTATGCTCTTTCAAAATAGTCTCCGTATAATCAGGATCAATCAGAGTCAAGGTCTTATGCTTATAGTCGAACAGCAGGTCATAGTCCTTGTAAACGTCATATCCGATTAGGCCGTAAACCTCTGTGCCGTTTTCCAGATGAGACAGGTCAGAAGTCATCACCTTCATCCCATTCCCCCGTATTCCGTTGAAATCAAAGGAATCAACTGTAATGACATCCTGACCGCCGCTAATTTTTCCATTGACGTCCTCAGATGAACTCATGCGCGCTCCCTCTTCGTCATCATTTCCTCTGAAATACTTGCTGTTCAGATAAAGTATAGGGCAGCCGCTGTCAATGATGAAATTATGTTTCTCTCCATTGATTGCAGCCTGAGTGACAATCATATTGTTCTTTGTCAATGTTATCGGAACCGTGATCACCTTTGACTGAGGTTTCTCAAACTTGAACCCCTTGTCAGCCTGCTTGACCGTCGCCTTCAGCAACTCAAGACTTTTGATCTTATTCTCGTCGTTGAATACAAAGGTCGTGGTCCTTTCACCAAGTTTTGAATATGTGAACGAATATACCAGCGTCAGCGTATTGCCGCCATGACGCTCGGACACCTTTTTATATTCAGCGATGCTGTCATTCGACTGTTCCAACTTCCCGAAGATGGCATTCAAGCACAAGATTGGCGATTTCGCCTTTCTGACCGGAGCACTCAAAATCCGAGGCCAAGTATGGCTGAAGAGCCTCCGAAGAATAACTGTTTACGGCATTAACCGTCTCTTTGACAACATTCTCGCAATCAGTCAACGACTGCGCATTCAAGCAAACGGCGCCGAACAAAAGAAGCACCGCAATACAAACCTTTTTCATTTCTTTATGAATATACAAACTCACTAACAGCCTATGCCTTATGATCACTTCGTCACGACCTTGATGACCGCGACATCTTTCCTGCCGGAAAGTTCCACGGCTTCCTTGCAGCCGGGCTTATAGACGGTCATCGAGGCGATGGATTCTGGCTTGATTTTGGTCAGGGCCTCCTTGTCGCATTTCTTGCCGTTGATGATATAAATCGCAGCCTTAGACGAGATTATCGTGGAATTCGCATTGGTGTAAGTCTTACCATCGATAGTGACGACTGTCTCAACGTTTCCAACGCCCCCTTCTTCACCGTCGGCGTATGACTTGACCTCAATCACTTTCGCTTTCCGGCCATCGGTACGGATCACGTGCAGTCTTACAATCTCGCTCTCAGAATTGCCTTTGGTGAGAACGATTTTGTAATAACTTATCGTCTTGCCGACAAGCTGGCTGCCGTCAAACCTGCCAACTGCCTGATTGTTGATAATATACCTGTCAAGCGTGTCCACACTTGCCGTCATCGCGGAGGCATTGATATTCAACGCGCATATCGCACTCAAAAATATTCCTAACATAATTTATTGATTTTTAGTAAGCGTTAAAAAATAAGTTGAACTAAATTTTGTGTCAGATTTATGAGGATAGGTTTCTTTTGAAGAAGGAGTGTGCCGGTGGCACATGACTGATGAGAAAAGAAATATAGCCCATTGGCAGAGCAACTTATTTCATCGCCGTGATAGAAACCGCACTGGCGCCGTCTTCCCTGCGCATCACGTAAGAACACTCGCTTCCGTCTTTCATCAATGCTGTGAGAATGACACGGTTACCTTCGGGAGTTGCGGTGACCGACCTGACGTTGTCAGTGTCGAGGTTCATTATCTGCTGGATTCCTTCCGCGATCTCGATTCCGTTGAACCCGCACTTGTTGTCGCGTAAGTTCAATGTAAGGATCAATGCCAATGAGGCCGCTGCCACAAGCATTGTCCCCCAGACTATCGCTCTGCGTCCGCGGGATTCCGACTTTCGCACGATTCTGTCGAACTCGGCTGCGGAATCGTCTGAAAGATAAGCGTTCTCAAGTTCCGCCAATGTTCTGTTATCCTGTATCATATTCATTGCTCCTTTAATATTTCCTTCATCTTGCGCCTAGCCTTTGAGAGCAAGGCCTTTATCACGGACTTGTCCTTGCCGGTGCTTGCGGACATTTCGTCCAAAGTACAGTTCCCGGCCTCCTTCATCCGCATATATTCCCGTTCAGACGGGGTCAAACTGCCGTAGAATTCTTTTTTTCTAAGTATGGACGCATCCTCTCCGCTCGACTTCGACGGCGGCGGATGTTCCGCCCGGAAAGACATCGCCCGCAATCGGTTCAGTATCAATATGCCGTTTCCGGTAATGCGAGACGCAGATGTTCTTCGTTATCTTGACCAGAAGCGCTTCGGTGTTCCGCACCGGGTAGCCTTTCTCGGAGAGGTTCCAGAAAGCGAGCAGCGCCTCCTGGACAATGTCCTCCTCGTCGATGGCCGTATCGGCCGCCCGGCTGAAACGCCTTGCCAGCGCTTTCAGCCTGCCGTTATGCTCCCGTGCGATATTTCCGAATTCCTGTTCTGTCATATTCCTTCAAAGCGGCTTTCAGACCGCCTTCATCTGCAAGTCGCAAAATCAGGACGAAAGTTAACAAGATTCCGCTAAAGTTTTTCGCAATTGTCAAAAGCGGTGTCGTCAATTGTTGGTGTGGACTGGAAAATCACCTTTCCCAAAGAGGAGCAGTTCGCGAATGACCTGTAACCTATTTTTCTCAATGATGCTGGGAAATTGAAGTTCCGTGAGGTTTACGCAACGCGCGAACGCAAAATCAGAAATTTCCTCCAGACCGTCGGGGAACTCGATCTTTTCAATATTCTTGCAGCCAGAAAACGTCCTGTCATTGATGACTCTCATCCTATTAAGAAACGTCAGTGTCCTGATGCCCTCACAACAGGTAAAAGCCAGCCGTCCTATGACTTGTACCGACTCCGGGATCACAGAAATCGCCACTTTAGTGCAATCCCAGAAAGCCCACTCTCCTATAGATACGAGGCTGTCGGGCAACGCTTTCAATTCAAGTTTCCTATCCATATTGAAAGCACTGTTCCCGATTTCCTTTACAGACGACGGCATCTCCACTGTAACCAGATTCTCGCAGGTGTTGAACGCCCGCTTGCGGATTATGGTCAGACCTTCCGGCAATAAAACCTTGCGAATATGGTTGTTCATTTCAAAGGCCATCTCTCCGATCACCTTTACCGAGCGCAGCGCCGGAGAACGGTTTTTGAAATCAACAACGGATTCTTTTCCAATCCATTTCACAAGGCAAGGTCCGTCCGGGCTGTCTTGAATGACATAGCTCTCCTTGGCCGTCATTATTGCGGGCAGCATCAGGGCCAACGAAATGATAATCGCACGTAACATATTCATAAGTAAGTTATAACATATTATATAGTCAAAACCGCAGCGAAGACGACCTCGCGGCCGCGCAGGGCATATTCGTAGGTGAAAGTGTTGATTGAGTCGTAGAGGGTGTAGCTGTAACTCCGTTGGTCTAGGGCGTTGCGCAGGTCGAGGGACAACTTCCAGGCCTTGTGCTTCCAGACAAGGCCGAAATCGAGCAGCGTCATCGTCTTGAACACATCGTCCGTGAGTTGTTTTCTGGTGATCTCGGTCGCCGCGCTGAGAATCAGGGATTGCGCCGGAGACACACGGATGGACATCTCGTGACTTCTTGAGTCATAGCTTTTTGCCACGCCCTCGTATCTTGACGATGTACGGCTGAAGTCGCCGGAATAATTAAGTTCCAGCCAACCTACAGGATGTGAGGATACTGACGGCGAAATTACCAGACTGTTTCCTGTAAAATCCATCACCTGCCCGTTCTGCATTGTCCGGCCCTCATTGTGCAGATATGATCCGTTCAGGGACACCTTGGTCCTGATCGGCGCGATCTGTTTGGTCACACCGATCTGAGCGATTATATTGTCCGACACATTGGGGACAAGCGCGCGGTCATTCAATATGCTGCCGCCGCTCACCGTGACGGACGGAAGCAGGTTCCTCCAGTTCCTGACATAGGCAAGGTCGGCATTGACAAACCATTGGCTCAAAGGAATCTTGAAATCGTAATGAGCGTTGGCTGTCAGATATTTGCTGTCCGAGGCCATCCCCGGTACCATCCGCAAAGTAGTTCTGTCGATTTGAACCGGTCGTGTCAGGAAATCCAGGACATCACCGATGTTTCTGGAATATGACACTTCAGTCCTGACAGTGGAACGTGCGGAGAGCCGCCAGTTGAGATACAGCTCAGGACATACGGAAAAATATTCAGTCATATCACCTCCTCGCCAGATCGCGTCGCCACGGACCGGCACTTCCGCGCGCAGCACAAAATCCCGCAGACTGTACTCGTACTGAGGGGAGAAGGATAGCGCCGCCTTGGTCACGTGCAAATCGTTGTCCTCGTTCGTCAAGCCATCGCCAGTTCTGTCCGTTTTCAGCCAGTCAGTTTGAGTATTGAATATCAATGGTATATATATCCTGTTATGGCGCTTTTCCCACACTGCGGAGACTGTGTTCTCCGAAGAAAACACCTCACCTGAAACCGACTGCAATATGCCGCCATCACCTGACGATATATTCAATGAATATGACGGTGAAGCGGAATATGCCATATCGGAAGATATGCTCCACAGCAGCTTGTCCTTACGCCATCTGGCACTGAAGTCGCTTCCGAAATCCATACTGTTGAGGGATTGGGACTGGGATGACATCTCGCCGTTAAGTTCAACCGGCACGGCGGAGCGGGTAAAATCCATATTCCCGTGCAACTTCTCTCTGATGAAGCATTTGTCGGAGTTCTTCTGGTACTCAAGGGAAAGCCAAGGGCGCTGCGTCTTCGTTCTCGGAGAGGTAGTCTGCGACATCACAATCTCGTTGCCCTCATCATAATATTGCCCTTTGAATGAATATGAATAGTCACTCCTCGCCGAACTGTAACCTGCGTTGCCTTTGATCGTCGAGTATTTGCCGACCTTATGGATCGCATTGACTGTCACGGCCATATCTGACGGGCTGATGTACCTGTCGGCTTTCATTGGAGGGTGCGATGCAGACAAGCCTCCGGCCAGTCTTTTGACGGCGGTCACGTCACTCTCCGATTTAAGGAAGTCCGTGCCTTCATCCAAGGCGAACCCTTTGATGTTCCCGACATCCAACGACGCTATCACCTGTGTCTTCGCGCGGAACAGCATCGCCGAGCCCTTGGCTGAATACAGCCAACGGTCTCCATAACCGGCGGAGGCCTCGTATGAGCCGACCGGCTTTATCTTGGCCTTGTCATTGAGCTTTACATTGATCGCCACGTCATCGGAGAAGGTGTTCCTGTCAATGGCCGCCTCCTTGTGGTTGCTCAGAACCTGGACGGAGTTCACATACGCAGCCGGGATTCCAGAAGTGGCGATGTTGTACTTGCCGCCAAGCAGGTTCATTCCCTCGATGTAAAATCCGGATATGTCCTCGCCGAGGTACTTTATCCGTCCGGACTCCTCGACATCGATTCCCGGAAGCCTTTTCAGGGCATCCTTCAGGGTGTAGTCCGACCGTGTGGTGTAAGCAGAGACGGCATAGGAAAGAGTGTCGCCGAGCTGCCGGATCGCCGGAGCCCTGACAACGGCCTCCTTAAGGCCTATCCTCTTCTCTTTCAAGGAGAAGTCGCACGTCCCGGACGTGTCTTTGTGTAAGATCACGGAAGACGATTCATAGCCAAGGCAATCCACGGAAACGACGACATCTCCTTTCCTCTCAACGGAAAGCGAATACCCGCCTTTGTCGTCCGATGTCGTGTAGCCAAGAATCGTCGAGGAGGATGTCGCCTTTATTATCGCGCCGGGCACGGGATTCCCGTCTGAGTCCTTCACGCAACCTTTTATCGCATCCTGCTGCGCCAAGGCCATCACAGAGACGAGGATGAATATGACACAAGTGACTATGCGTCTCATATTCAGACATTCAATGGCAGTCGCTATTTCAGTTCAAGCGGAACATACCCGTTGGTACGCAGGCGCAGCTGGACACCGTTGATGTAGAATAGATCTGCTGCCGTCGTCATATTTATGGATGGACATCTCGCTGATTGATTCCGGAGGCAGGTTCCCCATCGGGTCGGACTCGAACATATTCTTCGCCTTCACGAACTTCTCCCTGGTCGTGGTGGTAATATTCTTGTCGGAAACCGAGGTTATGGCCGATGCCCCGTTGCGCAGGATGATGGCCTCGAACTTATTGGCTCCATCTGAATCTTCCGCCGCCAGAATCAACCCCGGCAGCCCGCACAATTTCCACGGGCCATACGACACGGGAATATCCTGGCTGTACCACGCCGTCCACTTCCTTCCGCCATATTCACACTCGGCCTTGTGACACTGGTAGCCGCAGATAGTTTTCTCGTCATCCGCCAAAGTCCATTTCATCGCCTTGGAATCTTCCGTGTATGAATATCTGTCCGTAATTATCGTCCCGTAAACCGTCATATTCCCCGCCGGCTCGTTCTGGAAGATAGCATAGTCGAAATATTGCGCCTTCTTCTCCTCCCGCAGACGGAACGCCTCCACCTGATCTTCCGAGGCACCGGACGTTCTTGCCGAGTCAAGCTGGAACGTGGAATAGTCAACGAACTTCGCCGACCGCTTCCCGACCTGAAGGATTGTGGAATATACATCCTCCCGTCCCTTGTCATCAGATGTGCGGTACTCATACACGCACTCAATGTCCGCCGTCCGTTCCTCCGACGGCCCGCCGATGCCCTGCACCGCTGCAACAACTGCAGAAATAATCATTGCGATCATTATCTCCGTTTTCTGTTATAGTCGCAGAAAACGGAGAAAGGTTAACAGGAGATAACTGATATATTCATCTAAGAAATTGTTTGGCATACCAACAAAGTTACGGCAGACGTTTGGTACAGGGAAAAGCCTTCTGCCGTTCATTTTCTGTCCTATAAGAAACAATCGGAGACCGCTCTTCCAGGTGCGAAAAACCATACACACCTAAAACACCATCGGCTTGACTGCCGGCAAGTAGGTATTCCAGGTGTGAATATATTTGCATAAATAATCTTTTTATTATGGGACAAGCAGCGGTTACTATCAGGATGGATGCCGATATAAAAAGGCAGTTCGATGCCCTTTGTCAGGATTTTGGGATGAGTGCCAACACAGCATTCAATATCTTCGCGCGCTCGGTTGTCCGCAGTCGAAGCATCCCGTTTGAGATTCAGGCGGACTCAAAGGAGACTATTGCAGCCAAGATAGCGTTCCCGCAAGAATGACTATCTTTGCGGTATGGAGAAACTGGTGATTATCGACTCTGTATGAAACCGGAGTCCAGAACGAGAAGGATACTTGACGCGGCGAAAGAGGCGCTTTCGTCAAGGTACGACATTGAGAGCATTGACGTTAACGAGGCCGCTTTGCCTCCGCTTACTCCCAAGAGCCTTGCCGAGAGGTCTTCCGGCATTGTCCCGAAGCCACGGTGGCGCTCGCCCGAAAGATCGCGGCGGCCGACGATTGTGATAGCTGCCCCTTTCTGGGATATGAGCTTCCCTGCCGCCCTGAAAGCCTTTTTAGAGAATATGTCCCTATACGGAGTGACCTTCACGGACAACGGCCAGACCTGCACGGGACTGTGCCGATGCAAGAAAGTGATGTACATAACCACAAGAGGTATGAATATCCCGACCGGTAGCGCCCGCGAGCAAGGCAGCACCTTATCTGCAGGCCTTGTCTTCGCTCTGGGGTCTGGGCGAGATCACCACCGTGGCCGCTTGGAATCTGGATTACCTCTCACCCGAAGAAGTGGATGAGAAACTGGCCGATGCCTCATCCCTCGCCAAGGCCATTGCGGTTTCGTTCTGATTCTTACGGGGAATCATTCCTGAGGACTTGAAAGATTCGCGCTTAGTTGATTTGGATCAATCATAGGAAGCGGAAACTTTGACAAATTGGTTCCAGCAGTCTTTACAACCAAGATTCCACGCATAGTACCGATAGCCACACTTATAAGGTGAGGCATAATGTGCGATATCGTGATATTATTGTTGTCATCTGTATTTATGAACCGAGCAAGGTCTTTTTTTACTTCAAATTCAAATCGATAAACACTTTCAAGGATAACTTCTCCTTCCAACTCGTATTTTGTACCAAAAATAAGAGTCATCTTATTATTCTCCACATCTGGTTGAATCTGGTTGGAGAATCCAAGTTGTATGGCTTCCGAATTCGCATCATCGGCAATCTTGCCTGGAGACATCATAAAACTTTCTTCACTAATGGAAGTAAGTCTCATTTGAATATTGACATTATTATCCACCATAATAAATCAGTTTGAATACGAGATTACACAAGAATTGGTTTTCCTATCCGTATAGTTCCCATCAGAAAATTCGGAAGGAATGATGTACGTATTAATGGGGACAAAGACATACTTGACATCTGGTTTATGCTTCACTTCCACAATCGGTTCATTAAGAACCGCCGAAATCTTCGCGATGGAAGTAGTCGTGAATCCGTGACTTCCAGTCAGCCATCTTGAGATCTCCGATTCGCTCTTCCCCATCAATGCAGCGAATTCACGCTGTGTCATATTCTTTTCCTGAAGAATATCATAGATACGATTTGCAATATCCATATTAAGGCGAACCTCGGACCGTATCTCCGGGGCCACATCAGCGAGGCAATCTTTAAACAGAGGATCGATTTTCATAAGGTATGTCTATATTGTAATGGTCTCAACAATTCGTTTGAGTGCATCAAAGTCTTCAAAATCCGTATCCGCTTGTCTAACGATTGCCTTGATTTGGCACTCAATATCCCGCAAATCTCCAACAATCGCCAATAGGACAGGATCTTCTTCATATGATTGCGAAGTCGTAACCGCGCCTCCTCCTAAAATCAAGATTCTGTCAGATAGTCGAAGGCAATAAAGTCTCATCTTTCCTATCTTTCTGTTCATTTGAGGAATATCAACATATGTCGGAAGAGCCTTAACATTTCCGCCTTCGGGACGAAAATATCGCTGAAGAGCACCGGTCTCTCCCATTTTCTCGATGACAGAAAGTATTGCACCGAAGAATTTTTTTTTTCAACTGCGGATGCCCGTGAGACCGATTGGCAAGAAGAAACTTCCTAAACTCATTTTGTTCTTCACCGTCATACTTAGGCGAATACATACAGACCTTATCAGTCTCCAACACAAGTTCCAACTTCCCCATGCTACCATTTTATGTGGCAAAGGTATTCTATTTTCCTCACACCGCCAAATAAACTTCACTTTTTTTTGTTAAGTTTCGCCAAATTAAAAGAATTCAAGCATAATCCTGTTCTAACGTTTCATTATTTCATGCAGCTCAGCAGAAATGGACAACTTATTAGAATTTTCTTATCTTCGTAGACATATCATCAGATGATATGTTTAATTAAAATGAAAAAGAATCAATCAACACACAGACGTATCATTCTCTGTGCGGCGACCTGCTGCTCGGGTCGTTCGAGGGCAAACTCTGCCTTTGCGACTGGAGGGCGGAAGAGCATAGACTGCTGGCGGACAGACGATTGGAACGGAGCCTGAATGCGGAAATGAAAGACACCCCATCGGAGATCACCGCAAAGGCAGCCAAGGAACTTGATGAATATTTTGCCGGAGGACGCAAGACATTCGATCCGCCCCGTCTGTTCGTCGGCACCGAGTTTTCAGGAAAAAGTCTGGAACACCCTGCCATTGGAAGTCCCTTACGGGGAGACCCGGAGCTATGGCTGGATGGCCGAGATGATTGGTAACCCGAAGGCAGTAAGGGCGGTAGGCACAGCCAACGGCTCGAACTCCATTTCGATCTTCGCTCCCTGCCACCGCATCATAGGTAGCAACGGAAGCCTTACAGGCTATGGCGGCGGCCTTCCCGCAAAGAAGTTTCTCCTCGAACTTGAAGGCGTGAAGCTTTAGTGAATACAGTCCGTGAGCAGTCAAGCCCATCCACGCACAAACGTGCTTAAACACGTCTTCCGTGCGTAGAACCAAGGTTCTAACGCAAGGTGTCAGCCAATCAAAGCGTCTTGATCCAAGCAATCATCTCGGAAAGGACTTCCAGGGAGAAGGTCTCCTCGATGCTTTTATATTCAGAGACCTCGCCGGTGACGCAGCGCTGGAAGAGGTGGTTCAGGCCATCCTCCGCACGGATGACGCTCCTGCTGTTGGAAGGCAGGCCAGCCTCCAGAGCCGCAATATTCCTATCGCATTGAACCTGAGTGTCTTTTGTGCCATTCAGTGCCATAACAGGGCAGGTTATGCCGGAAAGGCTGGCGGACAGATCCAGACCTAAGAAAAACTCCATGTACGGGGTACGGAACGAAGGCAGGGCGGCGGCATAGTTCTTCCTCAGCGCGTCTGTGATGTCATAGTTGTCGGCGGAAGGCAGAGGAGCCCTCGTCCTGATCGCCGTGAAAGTGTCGGAAAGCAGACGGGCAAAGGCCTCGACCTCGCTCTCGGGCAGGCCGGCGGACTCAAACGCACGCCGGTTCTGCGCCAGCAGCGTCTCCGCTCCTGAGACAATCATTCCCGCCAGACTGACGGCAAAGTCAACCTGCCTCTCGCCCGCAAGCATCAACGCGATGGTCCCACCCTCGCTGTGGCCGATCACACCGACACGTTCAAACCTATCCCTCAGCAACTTGACTCCCGCCAGAGCATCGTTCTTCAGATCCTCGGTCGTGCAGAGAACCACCTCGCCGGTCGATTCTCCGACCCCCCTGTCATCGTACCGCAGCGTGGCGATCCCCGCCCTCGCGAAAGCATCCGCGATGACAGCGAACGGCTTGTGACCGAACAATTCCTCGTCCCTGTTCTGGAGACCGCTGCCCGTGACCATGACAAGCACCGGAGTCTTTCTGTCACAATCCGCCGGCATTGTCAGTGTGCCTTTCAGCACAGCGTCCCCATTGGAGAACGACACCTCCTCGGTAGTGTAAGGGAACGGCCCGACCGGAGTCTGTGGCCGCCTGAACACCGGAGCGCCCGGCGTAAGCGTCATCGGAAACGACATCCCACGCTGGGTGAAAGTCCCGACAATCGTCTTCCCGAGATAAATCCCCTTGAATGAAGCGCTTATCATCGGAATATTCAACTCAATGCCGCCGACCGCGTCCCGTGAGACCTCAACCGCGATTCCTTTCGCCCCCTGATCCGGCACATCAAGTGTAGCCCCCTCATCACTCAGATTAAACACGAGTGCCAGTTCAGTTCCGGAAACCTCCAGTTTTCCCGTCCAGACCCCTTCCTGCCCCCTCAGCGGCAGCGCGGCGCAGACCATCACCAGCACGGCAAACAAAATCCTTCTCATATTCAAACATTTAATTCACGAATATACTCATTCTGGCGAAAAATTCAAACAGCCCTCCTCCCCGAATCCCCGGTCATCGTATCGGAGCGTGGCTATTCCCGCCCTCGCGAAAGCATCCGCAATGACAGCGAACGGCTTGTGGCTGAACATTTCCTCGTCCCGGTTTTGGAGACCGCTGCCCGTTTCCATAATCAGCACAGGAGTCTTCCGGTCACAGTTATCAGGAAGCGTCAGCGTTCCTTTCAGCACAGCGTCCCCGTTCGTGAACGACACTTCCTCGGTAGCATAAGGGAATGGCCCCACAGGTGTCTGAGGCCGTCTGACGACCGGCGCACCAGGAGTAAGCGTCATCGGGAACGACATCCCGTGCTGGGTGAAAGTCCCCGCGATGACCTTCCCTGCCCACAACCCTTTGAACGAAGCGTTGATCGCCGGCACATTCAGCGTGATTCCACCCACAGCATCCCTCGACACCTCAACCGGAATATCCTTCGCACCCTGATCCGGCACATCAAGCGTGGCGGACTCTTCCCCTATTGAATATAAGCGCCAGCTCCACGCCCGACACCTTCAACTTACCTGTCCACGCCCCGGTCTGCGCCTTAAGTGTCACCGCCGGACAGGCTCTCGGCCAGAAGAACTCAGGCTTCCTGATCTGGCTGGGCTACTCCTACATGACCCCGGTAACCTCCGTCGCCGGCGGCCTCTACAGCATCTGGCAGAACGTCATCAACTCCCTTGAGCTCTACGAGCAAAGTCACCGGACGGGGAAAAGAATAAATAAACATTAGAAAGTTTCCCTATACTGCGACAGTTAAGTTTTTATGAATATTTAGTTGATAATTATTCACAAAAACGTTATATTCAAAATTATCCTTTGTTTAAAGAAGTTTATTGGCTACCTTCACGGCGGTTTGAGTAAAATGCCGCCTTGAAGGTGCCTGAGGACATATTCCCCCAATAATTGATGTCCTTGACGCGACAGAGGAACGGCACACGATCATTAACAAATGGATGAGCCTGTCCTGAGACAGGATAAGACGCATCCGAATTATTAACTTATCAAATTTTTACATGAAGCACTTCTTATGCTTGATGATCGCCTGCATCGCGGCAGGCTTTGGGTGTTTGTTCGCACAAGACACCCGAACGGTAAAAGGCGTGGTCATTTCTTCCGAAGACAATCTGCCCGTCATCGGGGCGGCTGTCATGGAGAAAGGGACCAAGAACGCCACGATGACAGACATCGACGGTAAATTCGCCTTGAAAGTCAGGCTGTCAGCGAAAAAACTCTGGAAATCAGCTGCCTTGGCATGAAGCCCAAGGATGTGGGCATCACTGACGGGGAGATGAGGATCTCCCTTGAGGCTGATACCGAGGTTCTCGAAGGCGTGGTCGTGACAGGTATGCAGAAGATGGACAAGCGCCTGTTCACAGGAGCCACCAGCAAGCTGAGCGCCGAGGATGTCAAACTGGACGGTGTGGCTGAGATCAGCCGGGCCCTTGAGGGAAGAGCCGCCGGCGTGTCCGTACAGAACGTGTCCGGAACATTCGGTACATCTCCTAAGATCAGGGTCCGCGGAGCGACCTCCATCTATGGCAGCTCCAAGCCTCTGTGGGTTGTGGACGGCGTGATCATGGAGGATGTGGCCGAAGTGGACGCCGACAACCTCTCCAGCGGAGACGCGGTGACATTGATCAGTTCCGCCATCGCAGGTCTTAACGCCGACGACATCGAAAGTTTCCAGATCCTCAAGGACGGATCAGCAACATCGATCTACGGAGCCAGAGCCATGGCCGGAGTGATCGTCGTGACCACGAAGAAAGGACATGCGGGAAGCAACAGGATAGCCTACACGGGAGAGTACAGCGCGTACGTCTGAAACCCAGTTACCACAGAGTTCCACATCCTCACCTCCCAGGAGCAGATGGGTGTCTACAAAGAGATGGAGCAGGCCGGCTACCTCAACCTGGCCGATGTCTACCGCGCGTCCAACAGCGGTGTGTACGGCAAGATGTACCATCTGATCAACCAGTATGACGCCACCGGCGACTCGTTCGGACTGATGAACACCGAGGAGGCGCGGAACGCCTACCTCCGCGCGAGGCCGAGTACCGCAACACCGACTGGTTCGACATACTGTTCAACGACAACATCTCCCGCAACCATGCGGTCAGCATGTCAAGCGGAACCGACAAGGCGTCATACTACACATCCTTGAGCGTGATGAACGACCCGGGATGGACAAGACAGAGTTCGGTCAAGCGCTACACCGCCAACCTGAACGCACTCTACCACATCTCGGAGACCTTGTCCCTGAACCTCATCGGCAACGCCTCCTACAGAAAGCAGAGAGCGCCGGGAACATTGAGCTCATCGGTGGATCCGCTCAGCGGAGAGGTGAGGAGGGATTTCGACATCAACCCTTACTCCTACGCCCTCAACACATCCAGAACACTGGATCCTAATGAATATTATGTCCGCAACTACGCGCCATTCAACATCCTGCACGAGCTTGACAACAACTACATTGACCTGAAGGTCACCGACCTCAAGTTCCAGGGAGAGCTGAAATGGCATCCGGTCAAGCCATTGGAGCTGTCGGTGCTGGGAGCCTACAAGGCATCCTCAACGGTACAGAGCCACACTATCACGGACTATTCGAACCAGGCCTGGGCATTCCGGGCTATGGATGACGCCACGATGCGCAGCGCGAATCCTTGGCTCTACACCGATCCGGACAAGGCGAACTCCCTGCCGGTTTCCGTGCTGCCGGTGGGAGGCTTCTACCGTGAGACGAAATATTCGATGGAAAGCTACGACTTCAGAGCTACGGCAAGCTACAACAACGTGTTCGGCGAGGATCACATCGTCAATCTGTTCGGAGGTATGGAGACCAACGCCGTGAACAGGGAGAAGACCTGGTTCAACGGTGTCGGCATGCAGTACGAGATGGGCATGCTGCCATCCTATGACTATCTCTACTTCAAACAGGGCAACGAGGAGAACGCCGGTTACTATTCCGTTGACAGGACAAGGCAGCGTGAAGTCTCCTTCTTCGGGACGGGAACATATTCCTATAAAGGAAGATACACCTTGAACGGAACAGTCCGCTACGAAGGGTCCAACAAGCTCGGCAAGAGCCGCAAGGCCAGATGGCTGCCGACCTGGAACGTCTCCGCCGCATGGAACGCCCACGAGGAGGAGTTCTGGCAGTCCTTCAGGGACGTGGTCTCCAACATGACGCTGAAGGCATCTTATTCACTGACTGCTGACAGGGGTCCTGCGAGCGTCAGCAACTCCAAGGCCATCATCAACAGCTACAACACTTGGCGGCCTTTCACATCAATGAAGGAGTCCGGACTCATCCTGTCCAGCGTCGAGAACAGCGAGCTGACCTACGAGAAGAAGCATGAGCTCAACATCGGGGCCGAGATCGGGTTCATCGACAACAGGATCAACATCGAGGCCGACTGGTACACGAGAAACAACTTTGACCTTATCGGACTGATCTACACGAAGGGAACGGGCGGACAACTGGCGAAGTTCGCCAATGTGGCCAGCATGAAGTCAAGCGGCGTGGAGTTCACGGTCTCCACACGCAACATCAAGACAAAGGATTTCAGCTGGAACACGGACTTCATCTTCTCGCACACGAAGAACGAGGTCACCGACCTCCAGTCAAACGCATCCGTGATGGACATGATCAGCGGCAACGGTTTCGCCATGGAAGGCTATCCGGTGAGAGCGCTCTTCTCGATGGATTTCCAGGGACTTAACGAAAACGGTTACCCGACATTCATAAACGAGAAAGGACAGCTTACCGTCAGCGACATCAACTTCCAGGAACAGCTCAAGAAAGACCATCTGGTCTACGAAGGACCGACAGATCCGACGATGACCGGAAGCCTCGGCAACATATTCCGCTACAAAGGCTTCACTCTGAACGCGTTCATCACCTACTCATTCGGCAACGTCATCAGGCTCGACCCCCCCGTGTTCCACAATGTCTACAGCGACCTGGACGCGATGCCGCGCGAGTTCATCAACGGTGGACGACGGGAGGCGACGAGAAGTCACCAACGTGCCTGTGATCGCGGACAAACGCGCGAACCAGCAGGATCCGTACCTGAGCTACGCCTACAACGCCTACAACTACTCCACGGAGAGAATAGCCAAAGGCGACTTCATCAGAATGAAGGAGCTCTCGCTGTCCTACAATTTCCCGAAGAAGATGATCTCCAGGCTGAAGGTCAATGATCTGTCACTCAAGATCCAGGCCACCAACCTGTTCCTGATCTACTCGGACAAGAAACTGAACGGCCAGGATCCTGAGTTCTTCAACACCGGAGGCGTGGCCTCCCCTGTCCCGAGACAGTTCACCCTGACATTAAGACTTGGAATCTAAACATTTACTCATCAAGATACTATGAACAAAGCATTACTATACTTATCGATGATTCCGCTGGCGGCGGCATCCTGCGACGGATTTCTGGACACGGTTCCGGACGACCGCATCGAGCTTGACTCTAAGGACAAGGTGACGAAGATGCTCGTCTCCGCCTACCCTACCGTCTCAACCATACTGATCTCCGAGCTTTCGTCCGACAATGTGACCGACAACGGCTCGCAGTACGACACCTACGGACGGTGTGCGGGGACGCATACCAGTGGAAAGACATCACCACCGACGACACCGATGCGCCGAAAAGCGTCTGGGACGCACACTACAACGCCATCGCAGCCGCCAACCAGGCGCTCAAGGCCATCGAAGAACTCGGTGGCGGAGCGGACTATGACGCGCAAAGAGGCGAGGCCCTCATCTGCCGAGCCTTCGCCCATTTCCAGCTCGCCAATCTCGTACTGCATGCCATACGATGCCTCAACAGCGGAAAGCACCCTTGGCATCCCCTACACCACCGAACCGGAGACAACCGTGCTGCCGGACGGAATCGAGCGCGGAACCCTGGCCCACACCTACGAGATGATCGACAGCGACATCGAGGAAGCCCTGCCGCTGATCGACGACAACATCTACTCTGTGCCGAAGTACCACTTCAACCAGAAGGCCGCCTACGCCTTCGCGGCAAGGTTCAACCTCTACTATCACAAATTCGACAAGGTGATTGAATATGCCGGCAAGGCCCTGGGGCAGGATCCTTCGGCGACCGTAAGGAACTGGAAGGCTTTCAGCGAGCTGGCGACAGACTTCGAGCTGCGCTGCAACTCCTACGTTTCCGGCAACGAGGCCTGCAACCTGATGCTCCTCACCGCCAATTCCTCCTGGCCATACGTCCAGGGGCCTTACGCCATCGGTCTTCGCTACGGCAGCGCCTACGACATCATGCTTAACGAGATCCTTCCCGGACCATGGGGCGGCTACAACAAGCTGAACATGGCTAACGGCATCTGGGGATTCGAGCAGAAATATTCATTGCCGAAACTTCTCGGCTATTTTGAATATACCGACAAGACCGCCGGCATCGGCTACCTCCACCTCGTGAACGTGGCTTTCTCGACTGACGAACTGCTGCTCTGCAGGGCCGAGGCCAAACTGCTGAAGACTCCGCAGGACATCGACGGAGCCGTGGCGGACATCAACATCCTCCTCAACTCCATGGCAGGAATAAACCTGACGAAGGATCAGATTGTCAACTACTTCTCATCCAAGCCTTACATGCCTCTGCACTTGAAGAAGAACAGCCAGAGATCGATCAAGAAGGAGCTTCACCCTCAGGGATTCTCCATCCCGGACCACACCACGGAGAATCTGATCCAATGCGTGCTGCATCTCAGGAGGGTAACCACCGTGCATGAAGGCCTGAGATGGAACGACATCAAGAGGTACGGCATCGAGTACTCACATGCAAGAAGCGGAAAAGCCGACGACGAGCTGCTCGTCAACGACCCGAGAAGGGCCGTGCAGATCCCTCAGGAGGTGATCGCGGCGGGACTTGAGGCCAATCCGAGAAACAACTAAAGGAAAGACGAGATGAGAAAGTTAATATATTCATTTTTTATCATGACGGCGGTCCTTGCGTCCTGCTCAAAGGAAAAGCTTGACCAAAAGAGCATCTTCGACACTGACTCGCCGGAGAGAGGGGCGTTTGACACCTGGTTGCTGCTCAACTACGTGGAACCCTATAATATTCAGTTCAACTACAAGTACATCGACCGTGAGTCCGACAACAACTACAACCTGGTCCCGGCTGAATATGACAAGGCCGTGGCGATGGCCAAGCTGACGAAGTACCTGTGGATCGACTCCTACAACGAGCTGCTCGGCGACACCTTCATAAAGACATACTGCCCGAGGATGATCCAGCTCATCGGCTCCAAGGCCTTCAACAGCCAGGGATCCGTCGTGCTTGGAACCGCGGAGGGCGGACTGAAGATCACACTCTACAACATCAACGGTCTGAATCCGTCCAGCCCGAGCATAGATTTCCTCAATGAGTGGTTCTTCAAGACGATGCATCATGAGTTTGCCCACATCCTGCATCAGACAAAGAACTACTCCACGGACTTCAACCTGATCTCGACCGACTACCAGGGACCGAGCTGGCTGAATCTGGAAAGCGACGCCGTGGCCAACAAGATGGGCTATGTCACACGCTATGCCAGCTACAGCCCGGACGAGGACTTCGTGGAGATCATCTCCAACTACGTCACCCATGCGAAAGGCTACTGGGAAAGCGTACTCGCCACCGCCGGGGAGGAAGGCGGGGACAAGCTCGCGAGAAAGTTCGAGATTGTCAGGAACTACCTTCAGGAAAGCTGGGGCATCGACATCGACAAACTACGCGACATCGTGCAGAAACGCTCCGCCAACATCTCACAACTTGATTTGAAAACACTTTAGGGATTGACACCATGACAAAGCATTTTATTGAATATCTACTGACAGCGGCCATGGCCGTCATGACGGCGCAGTCATGCGTCTCGAAGATTGATCCGATCTTCGACGAGTCTTCCGCCAACCGTGTCGAGGCCCTGGCCGAAAGGCTGAACGAGACCCTGACCGGCGCGCCGAACGGCTGGCTGCTTGAGTACTACCCTTCCTCTGGGCAATACTACGGGGGATTCAACGTGTTCCTCTCCTTCAGCGAGGGCAACAAGGTGAAGGTCGGCAGCGAGGTTGCCGGCAAGGGAAAAACCGCGACAAGCACCTATTCCATCTACCAGAGCGCGGGCTGCGTGCTGACACTGGACACCTACAACGAAGTGATGCACTACTTCGCAGATCCGGAGACCACCGGCGGACAGGGAGCCGGCTTCGGATTCGAGGGCGACTTCGAGTTCAACGTGCTGGATCTTCAGGACGAGAAGATTACCCTCAAGGGCAGAAAGACAGGCTCCACGATGACAATGACCCCGATGCCCGTCTCGATGTCCTGGGATGACTACATCGTCGCCTTGAAGGAAGAGGAGAGCGCGATCTCCAAACACACCCGCATAAGGTACCAGACAGCTGACAACAAATACGACGGCCGCATCAACGGCAGGACTCTGGAAATCTTCAGCGAGGTTGACGGCGAACAGGTCACGACATCCTACCCATTCATATTCAATCTGATGGGAGTGACTTTCTACAAGCCTCTCGAACTAGGAGACGAGAGGATCGACGGACTTGTCTACAACCCGGACATGGCGGACGGCGGAGCGTTCATCCCGGTCAACGACGGGGCGGAAGGCTACTTCGTGCCGACATACCCGACGATCACCGACTACCTGATGGACAAAAACTGGTTCTTCTCCTACAAGGGGTTGAGCGACTATTGCAAGAAGCTCTGGGACAAGGCGGCGGAATCCCTCAAGGCTGCCGGGGACAACATCACCTACTGCTACCTCGGCAACATCAGCAACTACTACGGAGACTTCTACGCCTTCAACTTCTACTGCACCAACTCCGGTGGCCGCGGCTACCTGGCTTTTGACTACGAGATAAAAGGTGAGGACAGGATCTCTCTGAAATTCAGCCAGGAAGGCAGTCAGATCGGCAAGGACTACTACACCGGTCACTACTTCAACTACATCATCACCCCCCCGCTGGGCAACGACAAACGCCGCACCTTCACCCTGACGGTCGATGACATCAAGAACCCTCAATGGATAAAATTCTCGGACGAGGACGACAAGGCCAACTACTTCACGGTCTACCGGGCCACGCAGTACTATCCGTTGAACAACTAAAGACTCTTATCTTCAACAAATTAAACAAAAAAAACGAATGAAAACAAGTAGATTCCACGCACTGAGTTGCGCATGCGCGCTTTTCTGCGCCGCCTTCTCTTCCTGCAGCGAAGAGAAGCTGATCATCAACGGGAGCATCACGCTCTCCGAACCCCAAAAGGCCGCCGAGGGAGCCTCCGTCAACGGTGGCGATGTGACTTTTGAATATGCCGGCGGAGAGATCGCCCTGCCGCTTACCATGACGACAAACGCTCCTGAAGCCGATGTTGTCTACACCTATTCCGTGAAATCAAACGCCGACTGGTGCGCCGCCGGCATCGAGAACAACGTCCTTAAGCTCTCCGTGAAGCCTACCGCCGAAAAGGCGGAGAAGACCGGCACGGTCGATCTCACAGTGGCGTGCAGCGACGAGACCGCCGAGCTCACCCCGTTGACACTGAACGTGAAGCAGAATGCGTTCGCTTCCGTTTTCGACATGGTGATCGTCAATCCAGGCACATTCAAGTTCGGTGAAGGAAAGAACAAGACCGACGGTTCCACGTACGCGCAGAGCTACGCCCACGAGGTAACTCTCACCAAAGGCTACTACATCGCCACGACTGTCGTGACGCAGAAGATCTATGAGGAGGTCATGGGCAAGAATCCTTCCTATTCAAAAAATTCGTCGGAGACAACTATCCGGTCAACCAGATGACCTGGTCCGAGGCCTGCGAGTTCTGCAACAAACTCAGCGAGAAAGAGGGTCTCACTCCTGTCTACACCCCTGGAGAGATCATCACCGTGTCCGACGGATGGAGCTACATGAAGATGCAGGACTACAAATACGATCATGCCTCTGCCGGCAACGGCTACAGGCTTCCTACCGAGGCCGAATGGGAGTTCGCTGCCAAAGGCGGTGAGGAGGGATGCAAGAACCCGACAATCTTCTCCGGCTCCGATGTGGCCGACGAGATCGGCTGGTTCGAGAACAACTCCAAAGTAGGCAGTTCCCCGGCTCTTCACGAGGTAGCGCAGAAAAAGCCGAACGGACTTGGATTGTACGACATGAGCGGCAACGTCTCCGAGTGGTGCTTTGACTGGGCCTACAAGTACAAGGATGAACTCCAGACCACCGATCCTGAGACAGACCCTGTCGGGGCTCCTGAAAGCAGAACGGAGGCAAGATCATCAGAGGAGGCTACTACTCCGGATCGGATTACAAAGGCAAGCTCTGGGATTCCAACTATCAGGCCGGAGCCGAGACCAGAAGCACTACCGGATTCCGTGTCGTAAGAAACATTAAGTAACAGTAAGTGAAAAGATTATGAAATTAGGAAAGATAGCATGTTTTTTGTCGGCTCTCACCGTCGCCTTCTCCTTCGCCTCATGCGAAGGAAGCGGCGATGATCCGGTGGCCAAAGTAGAGCTCTCCACGACGATCTCACAGATCCCCGAGGGCATCATCTCCTTTGATCAGGAGAACGGCATCCTCACGGTTGACAAGTCCGGAGTCATGACCAGCGCCATCTCATTTGTCGACGACAAAGGCGGCGACCTGGGTGACTACAAGTTCAAGACGAATGTCCCGGCAGCGGACAAGATGTGGTGCCTGGCGTCATGCAGCAAGGCACGCCTGTCCCTCTCCGTGGCGAAGAACACTACAGCGAATCCTCGCCAGACCACAATCGATGTGACAGCCTACCTTAACGACACCGAGGTGGACACCTACACGATCACCGTCATGCAGAACGGAGAGAGCGGCGGAGGTACCGTGGATCCTACGCCAGGCACCGAAACCGGTGCGGCCATCACGCAGTTCCTCATCCCAGGACAGATCTCAAGTGTGATCAACTACCCGACAATCACCATCACGATGCCCGAAGGCACGGATGTCACCGCTCTGAAGCCGGTGATCGTCGTCACGGAAGGCTCGACGGTGACCCCTGGCAGCGGTGTCGCGGCAGACTTCACGGACGCAGTCCGCTACCAGGTCATCAACGAGAAGGCGAATGACAGCAAGACCTACTTCGCCGTCGTGACCACCAACTCCACAGGCGGTGGCGGCACGCCTGGGGCCGGAAAGGAGACCAACCCTAACTTCAAGCCGTTTGACATGGTGACGGTCGGAGCCGGCTCGTTCATCCTCGGCAAGCAGCCAAGCGAGTACTACTTGACCGTCAAGAACATCAAAGACGAGAAAAACTCCCACAAGGTCAACATCTCGGCTTTCGAGATCGGACGTTACGAGGTCACACAGAGGGAGTTCCTCCAGGTGATGGGCTACAACCCGTCCAACGACAAGAGCAACGATCTCTACCCTGTCTCAAAAGTGACACTTTACGAGGCGATGAACTACTGCAACAAACTTAGCGAACAGAAAGGCTACACTCCGGTCTACACGTTCTCCAACACGAAGTGGGACAGGGAGACCGGCAAGGAATTGCTTGAAGCCACGGTCACAAGGAACAAGGAGGCCAACGGCTACCGCCTTCCTACCAACGCCGAGTACGAGTACGCGGCCAAAGGCGGGCCTGAAAACGAGAAGTATCCTTTCTACTATGCGGGAAGCGACAATCTTGACGAGGTTGGATGGTTCGAGGATAATTCAAAGATAGGAGAGGAGGAGCACGTCCATGTGGTCGGCCTCAAGAAACCTAACGCCCTTGGCCTGTATGACCTCAGTGGCAACATCGAGGAGATGACCGGCGAATGGTACATCTCATTGGACTACGCGAGCGACGCCGAGGAGACCGACCCTTGGGGACCGGAGACCCCTCGCGACATGACCGAACAACTTGTCATCACAAGAGGCGGATGCTACAGCACCTACACCCACAACTGCGCGGTCAAGACCTGGCGTATTCAGAACGGAAACTGCAAGACCAACCAGAGCATTGGCAGCGGCCCTGTCGTGTACGACATCATGGGATTCCGCGTGGTGCGGTCTCTCAAATAAGAAGGCACATACGATGAAGAGAGGATGTCAGACCGGCATCCTCTCTTTATTTATAAGCGTGGGACTCATAACACAAAAAATGCGCAGACTGTCATATCCGGACAAAAAGGTCGCGCCAAGACAGCGATCCCGCAAGAATAATTATCTTTGCGGTATGGAGAAACCGGAGTACGCCTTGTCCCTCGCCAAGGCCATTGCTGTTTTGTTCTGATTCTTACGAGGAAGGCTATTCCCGCACAAATCTCTGCCAAGCAGAAGGGAGACCGGTCGTCCGCGCTTCTATACTTCTATATTCCTAACGGGAGTATTCTCTTTTGAACCAAGTGGAGAAAACAGGGTCAGAGGCAAATATCAGCTTGCCTCTCTTCTCAACCAACTCCCTTTCAATCAGAGCCTTCTGTATTCTTGCTACATTTGATTTCGCTCCCAATGAATATCTTGCAAGAACGTCCGATGATGTGAAACCGGAATGCACCCCATCAACGACCGCCTTGAGAAAATTCATCTGATAAGAAGTAAGGGACCCGATCTGTTCCATAAACAGAGATGACGTCTGATGAAGCAATTCTTCGAACCCTGCGTCTATATCAGCGTCAGACACAACCTTATCCGCCTCAATCATAACGTTCCAGGACAGTTGCTGAACATACGATGAGTAGTTTTCCACAAGCATACATATCTTTTCGGCCTGGCTTCTCGTTATCGTCATCGAACGGCTCTCGAATCTGGAACATATATAATCAATCCAGTCGCCTTTGGGAGATCTTGTCAAGAAAGATCATATCGACGAATTGATAAAACGGCATACTCTTTCTCTGGAAGATCTTTTCCATCAAATGTTTCTTACTTCCAAAAAGACAGTAAGAAACATTTTCCTGATGTTGCCAGACTCCGCGCAACCTTTTCTGGACAGTCAACGAATCCGGAAATTCCCCGATCTGCTGGAACTCATCAATACATACCACAATATGTACCCCCTCTTTTGATGCTATCCGCTGAGGAAGATTCAAGATCTCATCGGCATCCGTGTCCTTGGATGAAATTCCAAAGGAAAGGGAATAATCCAGCGAAGGATCCGGACTTACCGAAACCTTGGCAGAGAAGCGTCCAAGAAATTCCCGGACATATGCGATCATATTCTCTACCTTGCCGGCCACACCTTTTATTATGGAAGCCGCGAACCGCTCGTAAAAATCAGATTCTCTTCTGCAATCGTATATGTCCATCATAACAACTTTGATCTTTGGATCAGTCATAGAAGACATAACCTTGCCGACAATAGAGGTCTTGCCCATACGCCGGGGCGAAATCAGAATGGTGTTGACGCCTGACTCGAAATTCATTTTCAGGCGTTTGGTCTCCTTTTTCCTGTCCGTGAAATTATCTCCGGACACCGCAACTCCGTAAACAAAAGGCTTATCCATAAACTTGATATTTACGCAAATATAAACAAATAAACTCAAAGTTCACAACTTTGTGGACCACAAGGTTGTGAACTTTAGGAAAATATTTACCTGATCAAAATAGAAATCAAGGTAATGCCCATTTCAACGCATCAAGCCGGACCTTGGCGGGGCCTTTTCAGTCAAAGCAAAGAAATGACGTGCCACGGAATATGATTGACACCATAAAAACAAAACTTCTACTGAATATCTAAGCGATTCTTCCGTGCGAAGGGTCAACGGATTTTTTTTGGTCGGGGGCTTTCACTATCTTTGTCGCCACAAACCGTGGCGTGGGGAACCGCACCGAAAACGAAAGTTTGCGAGCACAGTCTGGGATTATGGCGAAAATAGTGAAATTCATCAAGGATTGGATGTTGCCGCTGGCAATCATCATCGGGATCTTTTCGTACCTGATCCTGTTCTTTTTGTCAATCCTTTGGCCCGGAACTTTGAGCCGGGATTCTCGAAGTTCGCCAAGGACATCCAGCCGATCCTTGTGGCCACGATGCTGTTCCTGCAGTTCAACACAATCTCCCCGCACGACCTCAAGTTCAGGAAATGGCATTTAATCGCGCTTGCGTTCCAGATCGTGATGTTCATCGCACTGACCGGTCTCGCCACGATGTTGCCAAGCGGAGGCGACCTCCGGATACTTGTCGAATGCGCGATGCTCTGCTTCATCTGCCCGACGGCCGCCGCCGCGGGAGTCATCACCGGCAAGCTTGGCGGAAGCCTTTCGGACACAGTTTCTTACGTAGTGCTGATCAACATCGCCGCGGCTGTGATCCTCCCGCTTGTGATCCCGTTTGTCAATCCGAATGCGGGCACATCGTTCCTTGACGGGTTCATAGCGATATGTATGAGGGTGTTCCCACTGCTGGTCCTGCCGTTACTCCTCGCCTGGGCGATACGCTACACCCTTAAAAGGCTCCAACGCTGGCTTATGCGCTACACAGACTGGGCGTTCTATTTCTGGGGGATGTCGCTGGCGTTCTCGATCTATCTTGCTACCAGAGCCTTGATGAACAGCGGAATATCTGCCTGGACGGCAATTCTGATCGGAATCCTGTCCCTTGTCTGCACGATAATCCAGTTCGCAGTCGGAAGGGTGGCCGGAAGAATGTCAAGCGGCAGCAAGGACCACCGTACCACACGGCCGGACGAAATCACCGCCGGCCAAGCGCTCGGCCAGAAGAACTCTGGCTTCCTGATCTGGCTGGGATATTCCTATATGACGCCAGTGACCTCCGTCGCCGGAGGCCTGTACAGCATCTGGCAGAACATCATCAATTCCCTTGAGCTCTACGAGCAGAGCCACCGGACCGGACAACGTAAAAAAATAGCCTGATACTTAGGTAGCGTACACGCAGACAAAACCAAACACCAGTTTTTCCAAACTTGTCCGGCAGAACCTTATTATTCCGGACAAAACCTCAAAAACGGTCAATTTGTCCGGCCAAACCGGCTTATCCCGACAAAGCCAAAGACGCGCAGAAATTTACTTCAACGCATTCAGTCGGGCCTGGGCGGAAGCCTTTTCGGTCTCGTCGGGGGTGACACGGACGAGCATCGGAAGGTACTTCTTCTCCAGTTTGATGTTCTTGTCGCTGCGGGCAAGCAGGACGCAGTTCTTGATGGCGGTGTAGTCGTCCGGGCTCTTCTTCAGGACCTTGTTATACATCTTGAGGGCGGCCTTGCTGTCATGCTTATAGACAAGATAATACGAACCGATGTTGGTCATATAGACAGTGTTGTCAGGATAATAACCCAACATCTTCTCAGACAGTTCCTTGAAAGCCTCGAAGCAATGCGGAGTACCGATCTTGAAGAACGCGTAGCAATATTCCTGCATCACGGAAGGGAAAAGATCATCGCCAGCCTCGATGCCAGGGTATTTCCAAGCGGGGTGGCTGTGGCCGTTGTAATCGATCAGTGCCTTCAAGCCGGCGAGAGCCATGTCGGGACTGTCCTTCTCGTAGTTAATCAGGGACGAGATCTTGAACAAGCGCAGATCCAAGCGATCAGGATTCAACTCAATAGCCTTCTCTATAGCCTGCGTCGCCTTTCCGAAAAGCTCATCATCGTATGACATAACCTGAAAATAGTTCACGTCCTTGCCAAGCGAATCTTTCAACGTCAAAGCCGGAGCGTTACCAAGATATTTGGCGGCATCCTTAACCTCGATCGAAGAGGACTGACTCTTGGTCAGATAGTACGAGAATTTGCCCAAACAAGCATGTCCGTGTCATCTGGATAATCCTTTCCCCAACGCTGAAGAAGAGTCTCGATGCCCACGCCATCGGTTCCAAGTTTGGAGACCAGCAACTGGTAGCGGTCAAGATATTCCTTCTGAGTAGGCTTTGGCTGAGCCGAAAGAGGAAGAAAGGCCATAACAGCCAGAATTGTCAATAATATTTTTTTCATATTCAATGATTTACACATCCATTTTGATTTTCCGTCCCTGAGGGTGCAGATTGTTGCAACGGGAGCCAAGATTTTTCACAAAACCAAGCGGATGCCCTTCAAAGCGCACCAGCACGAACCCTTTCGGGGCATCTTTCAGGAATATGCTGTCACGGTGCAGGAACCTCAGGGCAGTCTCACGATCCAAATCGGCCACTGGATAAGCCCCATCAGGAAGAGCGAGACTTAAAGCCCAGTCCGCCGACGGAACCAGATCACGCCCCTTCAACTCACCTTTTGCCACCCCGGTCTGAATCGGGCGCAACGGTTCAAGCGCAGCGACCTCACGGACAATGGACTCTGGAATATGAATGAGCAGATTCCCTTTCCGCTTTTCGGCAGCGCCAACGGCAGGTTTGCCGGAAAGCCTGAAGCCATCAACTCCTCAGTATTTTTTATCAGGGCAGAGACAAACTGCCCCTCACCCTTCACGAATCCAGGGACAAGCAGACCGCCGGTCTTTGTAGGAATCACCCCTTCGAGGGATGAATAATCATATTCATGAACAGTGCCGCCAAGTTCGTCCGCGGTCCATTCCATCACCGCATCATTCTCGGCGTCCTCAAAGGTGCATGTTGAATATATCAGGCTTCCGCCACGACGGAGAGCAGGCCAGACATCCGCCAGGATTCTTTTCTGTCTCGCCGAGCACAAAGGCTCACTACATTTTCCGACCAATCCTCGACAGCCTTGGCATCCTTGCGGAACATTCCTTCGCCAGAGCAAGGAACATCTGTGACAATGATGTCGAAAAAAAGCCCTCCAGGAGCCTTGCGAACGCCTTAGGATCCACGCTTGTGACAACCACGTTCGGATCGCCCCACAACGCAATGTTGTCAGCCAGGACAGACACCCTTGAGCGCATGACCTCATTCGAGACAAGCAGGAAGTCATCCCCGAACGCTTGGCGAAGCGATGCAGCCAAATCGGTACTTTTTCCACCTGGCGCGGCGCACAAATCCAGGACTCTGGCCGGTCTGAAACAATCCCGGTTTTTGGGAGCATATCTCTGAATATACTCCCGATGACCATAGCCGAAGAGTCCTGGACGTAGTAGCACCCGCAGTGAAACAGCGGATCCAGCGTGAATTTAGGTCTTTCCCCCAACATAAACCCATAAGGACTCCAAGGAATCCTCTGGACATCATGTCCGAAATGCTCCACGGCAAAAGCCTCTGGCTCATCCACTTTTGAAGGATTGATCCGGACTGACACCGAAGCCGGCTGGTGGAAAGCCTCCAAAGCGACTCCGGCTCTATCCGACCCGATCGCCCTGATCAGGATGTCCCGAAGCTGAATGTCGTCCAAACCTTGCATCTACTGGTTTCCGCCGAGTTTCTCCTTCATCTTTCGGATAGTCTCCTCATCGATTCCGTCAGGCATCCTGCCTTCGGACATCGCCACGAGACCGTCCACCATCTTGTTCATAGCCTCACGGATCTTCCCGCCGAGCATCATCTTCATCATCAGATTCAACTCAGCGTGGAAATCAATGTAGAAATCTGTCTTGGATGGGTCGCTCGGCACAGCGTCGAAATGCAACGTGCCTCCGAACTGGAACGGAGCCCCGTTGTCGATGAACTCGATGCTCGAATACGGAGTACGGTTCTTGACCATCACACCGATCTTGAAGCCCTGCACCGTAGTGGAGATCGTGTCATAATCCGCCTCCACATCCGCTTTCTTGTCCTCCGGAAGAAACTGAAGGAAATTGCGCATGTCCACAAAGGCCATGTATAGTTCGAATGGTTGCCTTGAGACCAATCCGGGTGTTTGCTCTTTATCTCTGTCATATTATATTCTTAAAATTACTTGTTCCACTCCGACGGGTTATTCCGCCACTGACGCAGAACCTCGACATCCGACTCCTTGACATAGCCCGTCGCCGTAGCCTCCTCGATCAGAGCGTCATAGCAGGATAGAGTCTTCAACCTCACCCCTTCCTCCTCAAAGCGACGGGCGGCAAGGTCGAATCCGTATGTGAATATGGCGACCATTCCCAACACCTCGGCTCCAGCGTCACGGAGAGCCTTGACAGCAGCCAGGCTGCTCATCCCCTGTCGAGATAAGATCCTCGATCACAACGACTTTTGATCCTTTTGGCAAAACTCCTTCAATCTGGGAGCCGGTCCCGTGATCCTTTGGCTTCGGGCGCACATAGACGAACGGTTTCTTCATTCTGTCCGCGGCCAGAACCCCGTGAGCGATCGCCCCGGTGGCCACACCGGCCACTATATCAGCCTCGGGACACTCCCCCTGACGGCGGTCTCGGCAAGCCAGCCGGCGACCTTGGAGCGCAGCTCCGGATCGGAAAGTATCCTGCGGTTGTCGCAATAAATAGGTGAATGCCAGCCAGAGGCCCAAGTGAAAGGCTCGTCAGGTCTGAGCAGAACGGCTTTTATGCGAAGAAGCTCGGAAGCGAGTTTTCTGTCGATGTTTTCCATATTCATTGAAAAATGATTGTTAACTTTGCACGTAGCATACAAATATAATAGTTTTACGCAAATATCTCACTCATCGGATGCATAAGATTTACCTTGAAAAGAGATGCATGATCATCTGCGCCCCTCAGGAGCAGGCACTGTCCGACCCGAATTCCATCGAGCTGCACCTCGGAGAAGATCCGGAGGACATCACCTCGCTGGTGACAATGTTCGAGACATCAGACACGCTGGCCAGAATCTACATCCCTACAGATAACGTGGAGATGACCTACAGGGAATTCTGCTCCAGATTCAAGGAGGTCAACGCCGCCGGCGGGCTGGTGTCAAACAGGGCGGGATGATGTTCTGCTCATAAGCCGCAACGGTCTTTGGGATCTGCCGAAAGGGCATCAGGAGGCTGGGGAGGACATCAAGGTGACAGCATTGCGCGAGGTTCAGGAAGAGACCGGAGTGGGTGACCTGGAGATCCGAGGGCTCATCTGCGTCACGGACCACTGCTACCGGCGTGACGGAATATGGCATCTGAAGCACACATGGTGGTACGACATGCTGTACACAGATCCCGTGAACCTCACGCCGCAGCGGGACGAGGACATCACGAAGGCCGCATGGGTGGCCCGGTCCGGCCTTTCCCCATATTTGAAAAACACCTATCCGTCAATCGTGGAAGTGTTCCGAGAGGCCAAAATATAGGATATTCAAAGATTGTGAAACTTTCCGCGCGTCGATGCCGTATATTAAAGGATTGACTATAACGATTGTTATCGAATATGAAACTTTCACAATTCCAATTCCTTCTTCCGAAGGAGCGTGTGGCTCAGGAGCCGACAAGGTGGCGCGACGAGTGCCGGCTGATGGTTGTCCACAAGGACACCGGAGAGATCGAGCACAGGATATTCAAAGACATCATAGACTATTTCGGCAAAGGCGACACTTTCGTGTTCAACGACACAAAGGTTTTCCCGGCCCGTCTTTACGGCAAAAAGGAGAAGACAGGGGCCGACATCATGGTCTTTCTTCTGAGGGAGCTCAACCGTGAGCAGCACCTGTGGATGTGATTGTGGTTCCGGCAAGGAAAATCAGGATTGGCAACAAGTTGTATTTCGGTGACGATCAGAGCCTTGTGGCCGAAGTCATCGACAACACAACCTCCAGGGGGCGCACCCTGCGCTTCCTTTACGACGGCCCCTTACGAGGAATTCAAGAAATCCCCTGTTCAGCCTCGGTGAGATTCCTCGTCCCGAAATGGGTCAAGTCCAAGATCTCTCCTGAGGACAACGAGAACTACCAGACAATCTTCGCCAAGAACGAAGGCGCGGTGGCCGTTCCGGCGGCCGGCACACATTTCAGCCGCGAGTTGTTCAACATGATGATCCTCAAGGATATTGACAAAGCTTTCATCACCGAGCACATGGGCATCGGTCAGTTCCGCAGGGTTGATGTGGAGGATCTGTCCAAACACAGGATGGATTCCGAGAGGCTGATCATCACCCCCGAGGCCTGCGAGATCATCAACAAGGCCAAGAACAGCGGCAAGAAGGTTCTCGCCGTCGGCACGACCGTGCTCAGAGGGCTTGAGACCTACGTCACGACGACCCACGAGGTAAAGCCTTACGATGGATGGACCAACAAGTTCATCTTCCCGCCTTACGAGTTCTCGGTGCCTGACGCTGTAGTCTCGAACTTCCACCTTCCGGAATCCACGATGCTGATGGCCGTGGCGGCCTTCGGAGGCTTTGATCACGTCATGAACGCCTACCAGGTGGCTCTTGACGAGGGCTACCGCTTCGGCCCTTACGGAGACGCCATGCTGGTCGTATAGACGACTGGCATAGCATCCTGGTTACGCCGACTTTATCACTATAATAGTTCTGTATGACATAGAGCCGTTTTCTTTATTCGGGAGACGGCTTTTTTGTGCGGGCCCAACAGTGCTGGAGCAGGTCCACGGAGATGAATCCATCGCATTCCAGCGTGGTGACAAGCCGGCTGACATGGCTGTAGGTCCATTTCAGCTTCGCGCAGAGTTCGTCAACCGAGATGCCACGATGTGCCTTCACCGCAAGGGCGACACGGACAACATTCTCATAATCAGAGTCTGACATACGGTCTTTATAATACACCTCGACTTCCGTCCTGAAATCCTCTTTCAGACTCATGTCCGCCTTGCCGAGTCCGAGTTTCGCTATCAATTCGCCCAAATCTCCGATCTGTTCGGCGACATTCTCCCTTATGAGCAGATTGCAGCCTTGAGAGACCGGATCGTCTATCCTGCCCGGCAACGCATAGACATCCCGGCCGTACGACGCCGCAAGCCGCGCCGTCATCATGCCTCCGCCACGGATCTTGGACTCGACAAGGATCGTCGCCCTGCATATTCCGGCGATGATCCTGTTGCGCCGCAGGAAATTGATTCTTACCGCCGCCGTGCCTGGAGGATAGTCCGTGACCAAGGCACAGCCCGGGGTCGATGCTATAGACTCTCCGACATCCCTGTTCCGGGACGGATACAAATCGTCTATTCCAGTGGCCATTACAGCCACGGTAGGAAGGCCGGCATCAAGTGCAGCCTTATGGGCAGTGACATCCACACCTAAAGCCAAACCACTGACAATCAAAGGTTTTATCGCAGCGCGAGACATAGCCTGGACAATCCGGCCACACCAGTCCTTACCATAGTATGTCAATCCCCTTGTACCGACAACCGCGACCTGCGGAAGCCCCTCGAACACATCCCGTGGCGGGGATATTCCTTTATAATAAAGTCCCAACGGAGGATCCTCACACTCCATGAGCAGGGCGGGATAGCCTTCCTCGCCTATTCCCAGGAAAGTTCCGCCGTTCCTTTCCAAGCACTCCAGCTCGATCGCCGCCGACTCAAAGGCGCTGCCCGTAATCAGCGGAGCGTACCTGTTCCTTGAGCACACACCCAAAGCTCTCGCCACTTCGCCAGGCTCTTTGAACACGGCCGTGGCGCTTCCCAAAGTCTCGACGAGCCTAAGGCCTATCTTCGGCTCGAATCCAAAAATCCTGTTGAGGGCGCATAGCGCGACCTTCTCCTCAAATGGCGCTCCTTCAATCTTCGACATATTCTGTTCTGATATATTCATAATATCGCCGCGCTTCCGGACACTGCGGGAAGCATCATCGCAATTTGCGGTCTTTCAAGGGAACCGAGGGGGTATGAACCGGAATTATTTACGTTTCTTATGAATATTTTTGTTTTTTATCATCACGGGCTGTCTTCGACCGCCGAAGCCAGCTGAATATTTTCATTCTTCGGGTGGATTTCACTATCTTTGGCGCCATGATATTCATAGACACACATTGCCACCTGAGTGACAGGACCTATTCCGGAGAGGAGGCAGACTACATCCGCAGGGCGAAGGCCGCCGGGGTCAACCTCCTGCTTCAACCTGACATCGACAGTTCGGAAAGGGAGGCCATGTTCGCCCTTGTGGACAGGTTCCCGGACACGCTGCGACCGATGATCGGACTCTACCCAGGCTCCGTGAACAAGGAGTGGCGCTCGGAAGTTGACGCCATGATCCGTTTCCTTGACGAATGGGAAGCGGGTACCGGTCGTAAGGTCGTGGCTGTCGGAGAGATAGGCCTTGACTACCATGAGGGAAGGATTACGCCGCGGAACAGAAAGAAGCGTTGGAATGGCAGATGGATTTCGCCTCGGAAAGAGATCTGCCGCTCAACATCCACCTGCGCGACGCAATGGGTCACTTTCTGGAGATTCTCCGGAGACACAAAGGATTGAGAGGGAATATGCAACAGCCTACAGCGGCAGCCTGGAATCATTTCAG